>Ga0073934_10000420_pt1 | contig 124226 bp, 96 predicted proteins | sample LarsenN4metaG_FD_76834 | JGI IMG/M metagenome (GOLD analysis project Ga0073934, IMG submission 76834) | Hot spring sediment bacterial and archeal communities from British Columbia, Canada, to study Microbial Dark Matter (Phase II) - Larsen... ... | reverse complement strand
TCCTCCCATGAGCATGATCCCGCGGTCAACGCGGTCAGTCGTTCCACCGATTCCACTTATGTCTTCGTCTTTGACGTTGTTCGTGAAGGTAATTGTCGCCTTGCGCGTGTGGGGGGACTTTTCAGTACCAATCTCCAACTCCCCGTGCAACATGATCCACTCGGTGGTCAGTTCAAGATCCCTATTGTTTGCGAAGCTCAGTTTGCCGTTGATCGTCAAACCGTGCAGCGCCGGCGGGCTGACATCGAGGACAACATCTATGCCCTTGTTGATGGTGACAATGGCGCCTTCGGCTGGCGCCTTTTTGTCTGCCCAGGTGGCTGGATCAGACCAGCGTCCCGCTTTGACGGCCGAAGAACTTGCTTGCTGAGCCTTAAGGACGGCATGTCCGCCGAGCAAGATAAAGGCCGCAAAGAGCAGTGAGAGAAACGAGAGGTAATGTTTTCGCATGCTGTTAAATCTCCGTGATCGAGAAAGACATCCCCGTGTTTGCGACAACGAATCGAGCGATTGTCGAGGACCAACCGTATATCATGCAACGGCCGAAACTGGGTATCGTTTGTTGGTGTTTAATGCGAATACACGCGGAGGGGCGGATTCCGTCCCAGGACTAGGAAGTCTGCCGTGAGCCTTGGAGATCAGGATGTTTGAGACAATTCGAGCGCTGGCCGGCAAATCAACCATTTCGAAAATGTTGCAGAAGCATTTCCACGGGCATGCGCCGCACACGCTTGTCACAACTGGCCGCTCGTTTCCGCTGGCGTCGAGGGTCGATGTTCAATTGGCGCTCGACGATTTCTTCTCGAACGATCCGAATATGCAGCAATTGGGACTCCATTCGCCACATCAAGGATTGCAGGCGATCGGAATCTCGCAGTTGCTGCAACGGACTCCCTTCCCCATCGATGTCGGCCCCTTACAATACGACGACGTTGATATCGGTGAGGCGTTGCCGGCGCGTTGCGTCCGGGAAGCGTTGTGGATATCGAACTTCAACGGCCTCCCGTTCGCCGTACTCATCGGGCGCGGCATGCAGATGGGAATGCCTCTGGGAATACAGGTCGATGTCGCAACGCCCGGCAGCGAGGCAGGCATCAAGTTTTCGGAGCAGTTCTTTGACCGGCTCGAAAAGAGCATCAGTACGGGCCGAACATATCGTGGCAAAGTGATTTCGCTCGAAATGGCGTTCGACTACACCGGGCGTACCGGCAATGTGAAAGTGCATCGTCTTCGACCAGTCCGCCGTGAAGACGTCATCCTTCCTGAAAAAACGGTTGCTTTGCTGGAAAATAATCTGACGGGGTTCATCGGAGTGCGCGAGCAAATCCGGCAGATGGGACTCTCGGCCAAAAAAGGCCTTCTGTTTTACGGCCCTCCCGGCACGGGAAAGACGCACACCATCCACTACCTGGCTAGCACTATGCCTGGACACACCACGCTCCTGATCACAGCCGAGCAGGTGGCTTTGCTGGAGCATTATTTCAAACTGGCTCGCTTCCTGCAGCCCTCGATCATAGTAGTCGAGGACGTGGATCTGATCGCCCGCGAACGAACCCAGATGCAGCATCCAGGTCAAGAGATAATGCTCAATAAGTTGCTCAATGAGATGGACGGCCTGCGTGAAGACGCGGAGGTGATCTTTATCCTCACAACAAATCGGCCGGACCAGTTGGAACCCGCACTTGCTTCCCGGCCAGGCCGCATCGATCAGGCGATTGAATTTCCGCTGCCCGATGAAACCGGACGGGCGAAGCTCGCCCAGTTATACGCACGCGGCATGAAGTTAAATGACGCCGTGGCGGATGCTATTGTTTCAAAAACCAAAGGCGCCAGCGCAGCATTCATTAAGGAACTGATGCGGCGGTCGGCGCAGTTTGCACTCCATGAAGGTAAAGATTCAATTCTCACGCTCAAGTCAGTGGATGCCGCACTTGAGGAGATGGTTTTTACTGGCGGATCGCTTAACCTGAAACTCTTGGGCGCCGCGGATGGCTTGGAGGTGAACCGCACGGAGGACGGCGGCTTCTTGCTTGGTCGAGCTTGAATACAGAGTCTACACGGGCGTTCCACTCCCGCGCTCGTTCACATCACAGACCGCCGTCTCACCGAGCCGCCAGTGCGTTTTACAGCTCGAGTCTCCGGACACGTTGCCTTGTGGTGATGGCAGCTCTTGATAGTATCGGTAAGAGTGACGCGCAGGCAGCCACTGAGAACTTGAACATTGTGGCGTGGTTCAAACGGACAGACGGTCTTTCCGAATCGTTTCGATCCGTAGCGAGATTTGCAGTCACTATTTTAAGTTCCGCTGTCGAGAGTGATCGGAGGATATCGTGCTATTCTTCCGCCCCGGCGCGTTCAGGGCGCCACCGCGTCCGCGGGAAGGACTGCGTCCATCTGAACCTTGTGAATCAGAGCTTTCGTTTCCACGAATGAACTCTTTTCTGCCTGAGAGAGCGGACGCCGGGCGCACTGAAAGGAGCTCATTATGCCGAAGTCCCTTCCCACTCGCGCCATGCGTGAGCAACCCGACCTCGAACAACTCAGGCGACAGGCGAAAGAACTGCTGCAGGCATACCGGAACAACGAGCCGAATGCGGTCGCCGAAGTAAACACGCACTACCACGACGCCGAGGCCATAACGTTTGCTTTGCATGATGCGCAGCTGGTCCTCGCTCGCGCGTACGGGTTCGACAGCTGGCCGAAACTTCGCGCGTATGTTGACGGTGTTACGGTCGTTCGTCTGCGCGATGCCGTCACCGCAGGAGACGTAAAGCAAGTCCAAGCGATGCTCGCGGTCCGTCCCGAGCTGGCCCGGATGGACATGGCCGAAAACGACGAGCGCCAGGCGCTGCACTACGCCGTGCTCGCGCGAAACACTGAGATTGTCCGTCTCCTCATCCGAACGGGCGCCAATCCACGGAAAGGAATCTATCCGCATCGCGACGCCACGACGGCGCTGACGCTCGCGGTCGAGCGTGGTTACGACGAGATCGCCGAGATCATTCGCGAGGAAGAGAAGCAGACCGGCAAGACGCTTCACACCGACAACAGCCCGCCGCCCATGCCGCCTGGTTTGATGGAAGCGGCGCGCCGCGGCGATCAGGCCGCGATCATCGCCGCTCTTGAGGCCAATCCGTGGCTGCGCACCGTTCATTTCCAGCATCCGCTCATGTCGCCGCTCCACTCGGCTGCGGCGATGCTTATGGATCGTGTTGCCGTGTGGCTGCTGGATCACGGCGCGGACGTGAATGCGCGTGTCGAAGACGGACCGTCCCCGTTGGAAATCGTCGGGGCCTCAGTTCCTTCGCGGCTTGCTACTCCGGATAGAATCGCGGCCGTCGCGGCAATTCTTCGGGATCGCGGCGCGAAAATGTCGGCGCGCGCGGCGGTTGCTCACGGCGACGCGGACTGGCTGCGCGCCCGTCATGCTGAAGGAAAGCTGGCCAACGGCCTTCCGAAGAATCAGGGATACCGAGGCTTGCTCGAAATGGCGGTGACGCACAATCAGCCGGAGATTCTGAAACTCCTGCTGAGTTTCGGATTCGATCCCGATGAAGTGCTTCCGATGGGGGGCGGCGAAATCCTTCGCGGCAGACCTCTCGAGAAGTCTCTCGCGATGAGTCGTCTCGACATGGCGGAAACACTGCTCGCGTACGGAGCCACATTGACCCCGCGCGCCGCCGTCGCGTTGCGAAATGGCGATTGGCTGCGCGCCCAGCACGCTAGCGGCAAACTCGACAATCCCATCGGCGACGATGGGGGCCTGCTTTCTTTCGCTGCCAGGAGCAACCTCCCGGATATGCTGGCGTTGCTCCTCGAGTTGGGCCTCGATCCCGATGAGCGCGTGCGTGTCGAGGGCATGGAAGAAGTCGTGTACGCCTCGGGCGGCGCGCTTCACCACTGCGCGGGCGCCGGAAAGCTCGAGATGGCGGAGATGTTACTCAAGCACGGCGCCGATCCGAATCTACACGTGTACGCCGCGGGTCCGCCGATGTACAAAGCGTATGAAGCAAACGATTCGGCCATGATCGCGTTGCTGGAAAAGCACGGCGGAGTTGTCGATGCATCCACGGCCGGCATCCTGCGACTCGTCGACAAAGCGCGAGAGTTGCTTGAAGACGAAGCGGCCGGCAGGCTGAAGGAAGGCGCGCATGCGCCGGGATGGCCGCTGGTGGAAGAACTTCTCTTTTACGCGGCTGACGGCGGCGATCCGGAAATCGTTCGGATGGCGCTCGAACGCCTGGACTGGCCGCGGGAGGATCCGCGCTGGCACGGCATTCTCGTGCGTAATCTCGGCAATCACGCCGAGCCGGACCGAAGACGGCACGTCGAATGTTTTCGCCTGATTCTCGATCGCTGCGATCCGGGCGTTCAGGGGAAATTCGGTCGCACCATTCTTCACGATCTTGCTGCCGACTGGCCGCATCCGTCGCCTGGCCCGGAAGAACGGATGGAGTTCGCAAGTCTGGTTCTCGATCGAAACCCGAGACTGGATATTCGTGACGATCTGCTAAAGAGCACGCCTCTCGGTTGGGCGTGTCGCTGGGGCCGCATCGAACTGGTCCAGCTGTTGTTGGATCGCGGCGCCGATCCGATCGAGGCAGATGCAGAGCCATGGGCAACACCGCGCGCATGGGCCGAAAAACGGCGCAATACCGCAATTCTCGACCTCCTCCCTCTACCTCCTCTGGCTCCTCCACCTCCGGGAGAGGGAGGTCGCGCGTAGCGCGACAGGGTGAGGCTCGCGCGACGAAATGTCGGCTGACCGGGTTTGTTTGATTCCCTGCCCGGAAGTGAAAATCTTACTCGACCATAACCTGGCGTCGAAGTTCGCCTCCGAAATGCGAGACGGTTCGATACCGGAGTTTGCACGCCATCGGGATGCGCTAGCGATGGTCAGGTTGGTTGAGACCTTGGGAGGCCTGGCCCGAGTTGCTCCATGATGCGTCCGACTCGGGGCTAACAAGCCCAAGGTCTACCTTCTCGGCTCAAACCGCATCGCCACCGCCCCCGAGCCCAACTCCAGCCGGCTCATGAGCCTCAGGTCGATATGCTTCGATAGCCCCGCGAACAACGTCGGGCCGCAGCCAGCTAGCCTGGGATGCACCACGAATTCATACTCATCGATCAATCCCAGCTCCGCCAAGGCCAGCGGGAGCTTCACGCCGCCCACGAGCAGCCCCTTACCCGACTCCCGCTTGAGCTGCTTAACGGCGGTCCCCAGGTCCCCACGCAGGAGCTCCGCGTTCCAATCGACCCGGCCCAAGGTGCTCGACACGACGTACTTCCTTGCCGCGTCGATCGTCCGGGCGAAGGGTTCCATCCAATCAGGCCTCGCTTCCGTCCGCGCCGACGGCCGGAACGCTGCCTCCATCATTTCGTAAGTCACCCGCCCAAAGAGGAGAGCATCGGCTTGGTCGAGGTTCTTGACCGCGTGACGGTGCAACTCTTCGTCCGCGGGAATTGCACGATGATCGCAGCACCCGTCCAAAGTGACGTTGATGGAATATCGAAGGGGTCGCATTACGCAAGAGTACCGCCGATGGGATGGCATGCGCCATCGTGCTTTAAAAGCGGCGCCGCCGCTTTTGCCGCGGCGCCCACCTTCAAAGGGGACAACTCGCTCACAGGCCATGTCAAACTTCAATTCGCCGGAATAACGCTCACTTCCGCTTCCGCACTCCCGTTTTGCTGCACGATGACCGGCTTCGCGCGCGCTTCGAACCGGCGGATGTAATTGGGACGTTGCGACGTCTCTGGAGCGTAATCGGTTGACCAACATGTTGACCAGATACCACATGCCGGTTAATAATTAGTCTGTGGGTCGACAGATCAATCTCTACGAAGCCAAGACGCAACTCTCGCGGCTTGTCGACGAGGCGGCGCGCGGCGACACCATCATCATCGCGAAGGATGGGAAACCGATGGCAAAACTTGGCCCTGTTGCTGGCGCAAGAAAGCAGCCTCGTAAACTGGGACAATTGGCCGAACGTGCGAAGGGAATTGACTGGGTCCAATGGTGGCGCGAGTGGAAGGCTGCGGACAAACAGATCCAGGCTGAGTTCGAAAAAGCCATAGCGAAGCCGTTTGCGCCGCTCCCCGACGACCGCGGCGGAAGCGCCGACATTGATGCGAATCCTCCTCGATTCGCACGTTTTCGTATGGGTCAAGAGCGCGCCTGAAAACCTGAGCGATGAGGCGCGAGCCGTCATTATCGATCCAGGAAATGATGTGTACGTCAGCGTCGCCAGCGCTTGGGAACTCTGGCTTAAGCATGCGAAGAAGCCGATCGTAGCTGTAGCGCCGATCCTAAACGGGGGTGCGGCGTCATTTCTCCATGCTTGCAAAGAGTCGGGGATTGCATTGCTCGATATTACGTTGGAGCATGCCTCCACCGCAGCGGCGCTGCCTCAGGTCCATCGCGATCCGTTCGACCGCATGCTCATCGCGCAAGCAATCGTGGAGCGCCTCACGGCAGTGACGGACGATCCTGCGTTTCGTCGGTATAAGCGACTCCGGGTTTTTGGCGCCTGAGTCGGATATAACTCCTCACTAGTCGCCAAGGGTTTAGCAACTGCCCACTTGAGTATCAGCCGGATATTCGTCACGAAAGACGATTGGGAGAATCGGTCAGCGGGAAAATCCGGCAGCAGATCCTCAAGCCCGGTTTTTTGGGTAATGGAAAAGGGAGCCTTGACTCCGCCAAGACTCCCCAAGGGGCTAACGAGGGAAAAACCAGCAGAATAGACTCTCTGTTTCTAGCAACCGCGGCGCCAAATGCCGGCGGCTTTAAACTCAACAGCTTACGCTTGCAGGGGCCCCCGGTTGTCCACAAAGTAGACGCCCGTGCATTGGGTCAGTAAGTCGGTTGGCCAACTACAGCGGACATGGCACAGCTACAGCGGACATCGCACAGCAGGCCATCTTACATTTCCACAACCCCTGCTGAGGTCTCTGGTTGACAGGGAACCCTTCGAAACTTAAGATTGGGCAATTTTTTGAATAGCAGATTTGATGTGCTGCTTCACCGTTGACTTTGACCAGGAGGGGGAGGGGAAAGCGGCGGTCCGGCGGGGAGCGCTGGAGCGCGTTTAAGGATTGATGAGAAGGATTTCTCTATCGGCTTGTTTCCCTGCATACAACGACGAGCACACAATTGAGGACATTGTCCGAACGGTCTCCCGCGAAATCCAAAAGGTCACGGATGATTTTGAGGTGATCGTCGTTAACGACGGCAGCCGCGACGGAACCGGCGCCGTTCTGGACTGGCTCGGCCGTCAGTTGCCCTTTCTGCGGGTCGTGCATCATCGCCGCAATCTGGGCTACGGCGCCGCCCTCATCAGTGCGTTCAATCACGCCGGCAAGGACCTCATCTTTTACACCGACGGCGACGGCCAATACGACGTTCGCGAAATTCACAATCTGTTGACGCAGCTGCGGCCTGATGTGGATCTCGTCAACGGATACAAAGTCAAGCGCTCCGATCCGTGGTATCGGATCCTGATTGGCGAGATCTATCGACGCACGATGCGGCGGGTGTTCAACCTGTCCATTCGCGACGTCGACTGCGACTTTCGCCTGTTTCGCCGCGCAATCCTTCGCAACGTGTCGCTCGAGTCGAAAAGCGGCGTCATTTGCGTGGAGATGGCGAAAAAGTTCGAACTCGCAGGCGTGCGCATGGCGGAAGTTCCGGTGAGCCACTACCCACGGCTTCACGGCGCAAGCGAATTCTTCAGAATCCGGCACTTGACGCATACCTTCAGCGGGCTGATTCGCATCTGGTGGAACCTGGTGCTCGCTCGCAAACTACCGCAATGGACGACTATCGCGGTCAGAAAGTACTAGTCACCGGGGGCCTCGGTTTCATTGGAAGCAACCTGGCGATCCGGCTTGTCGCGTCGGGGGCTCGCGTCACCATCGTGGATTGTCTCGACCCGGAATCCGGCGCCAACCCCTTCAACATTGAACCGATCAAGCACGACGTTGAAGTCTTAAGGGGGGACTGCTGCGATCTCGATTTGATGCGGCGCCTGGTTCGCGGCTGCAGCCATGTGTTCAATCTGGCCGGACATGTCAGCCACGTCGAATCCATGCAAGATCCGTTCAGCGACCTCCGCATGAACACCATCGCCCCGCTCACCGTTCTGGAAGCCTGCAAGGCCGAAAACCGTGAAGCCCGGGTCGTCTATTCGAGCACGCGCCAGGTCTACGGCCGGACGGACGTTCTGCCTCTCGTGGAGACCCTCCTTCTTAAGCCTGTCGACGTGAACGGCGTCAACAAGATGGCCGGCGAGTGGTATCACGCCGTCTATAACCGCGCCTACAACATGCCGACGGTCGCGCTGCGGCTGGTCAACACGTACGGTCCGCGTCAGCTTGTAAAGCATTCCCGCCAGGGTTTTATCGGATGGTTCATCCGTCTGGCCATGGATGGAAAAGAAATCGAGCTGTTCGGCGACGGCCAGCAGCTTCGCGGATTCAACTACATCGACGACGTTGTCGACGCCCTTCTGCTTGCCGGCGCCAGCAAGATTGTCGCGGGCGACTATTTCAATCTGGGCGGAATGAAGCCTTTTTCGCTGGAAACCTTCGTTCAGCTGCTCCTGAGGATCGCAGGACAGGGCTCGTACCGCATCGTTCCGTTTCCGCCCGAAAAGAAAGCCATCGACGTCGGCAGCGTCTTCTCTTCCTGGATGAAATTTCATTTCGCCACAGGATGGCAGCCGCGCGTTTCGCTCGAAGAAGGTCTGGTCAAGACGGTCGAGTACTATCGCCGGCACAAGGCCCACTATTGGTAGCATGCGGCCCGAAGACTTCGATTTCCTCTACAGAATGGAAGAGCGGTACTGGTGGTTTCGAGCGATGCGGGAGATTACCGATGCGATTGCAGGACGGGAGCTGCAACGCGCGAGCCTGAAGGTGCTCGACGCCGGATGCGGAACCGGATACAACCTGCGCCATTACTCACGCGCGGGACACTCCGTGTATGGATTCGACATTGCATCCGAAGCGGTCTATGGAGTTTGTAAGCGCGGGTTCACTCGGGTCGCGCAGGCATCGGTGACCGAGATTCCGTTCCGGTCGGAAGCGTTCGACATCGTGTTTTCGTTTGACGTGATTTGCCAGTTGCCCAAAGAGGCCAATGACGCGGCCGTCCGGGAAATGCATCGCGTGCTCAAGCCGGGCGGCTTTATTTTTGTGCGGGCGCCGGCGTTCGAATGGCTGCGGTCGTCGCACGACGCCGATCTGCATACCGCGCATCGTTTCACTCTCCACGAGCTGCAAAACCAGCTCATGAAGGCGGGCTTCAAGGTCCGCCGGTCCACATACGCGAATACGTTCCTGTTTCCGGTTGTTGTCGTCCGGCGCGCTTTGAAGCGGTTCGGCGTGGGCGCCGGAACGGACGTCAAGCCGCTGCCGCGGAGCCTGGCTTGGCTCGATCCGATTTTTCGCAATGTCCTCTCCAGCGAGGCTGCAGTGTTTCGCCGGAACGGCCGCCTTCCCTTTGGGCTCTCGGTCATCTGCTACGCCGAGAAGCCGATTTGAAGAACGAAGCAACGCCCTCAATCACCCGCTCGACTTCGTGATCCGCAAGGGCGGGATGAATCGGAAGACTCAAGACGCGAGAACACAATTGCTCGGCGTTCGGACACGCGCGAGGACTGAAATCGGCGAACGCTTTCTGTTTGGTAAGCGGAACCGGATAGTGAATGAGCGTGGGAATCTCGAGAGAGGTTAAATGCCGCCGCAGGGCGTCGCGATCCGGCGTGGTAACCACAAACAGGTGATAGTTGCTTCGGCCGGTTCGAGCCTGCAATCCGAGCGGCAGATCTTTGAACGCCGTCGCGTAGGCTTCCGCGATTTCGCGGCGCCGTTGGTTCCAGGATTCGAGCCTCTTCAATTTCACGCGGAGCACCGCCGCGTGCAGCTCATCCAGCCTGCTGTTGCCGCCCGGGACTTCCGAAACGTAGTGTTCCCGCTGTCCGTAGTTTCGAGCCAGACGCGCCCGTTCGGCTATGGCGGGGTCTGAAGTGACGAGCATGCCTCCGTCGCCGTACGCTCCCAGGTTTTTTGTGGGATAAAAGCTGAACGCCGAGGCGGCGCCGAAGGAGCCGCAGCGGCCCCAGGGCGCGTCGCTGCCATGCGCCTGAGCGGCGTCTTCGAGCAGCGGCAGACGCAGCGCCGCAAGTTCGCGCAGATGCGCCGGCATGCCGTAAAGATGGACAGGAACGACGGCTCGCGTCCGCGAGGTGCGTTTTTCGGATGCGTCTGCGGGATCCATCGTGAAGTCGTCCGGCCGGATGTCGGCGAACACTGGAATTGCGTGAAGCTCCGCGACCGCCATTGCCGTTGCGGCGGCGCTGACGGCGGGAACCAGCACTTCGTCGCCCGGCCGCACTCCCAGAGCGCGGAGTCCGATCTTCAAAGCGTCCGTTCCCGAAGCGACGCCGACTCCGATGGCCGATCCGCAAAATCGGGCGAATTCGTCCTCGAATGCTTCACACGCCGGGCCGAGAATGTACTTCCCGGACGAGAGCGTCTGCGCGATGACGGAATCGATCTCCTCGCAGTGCTGCTTGTACTGCAGCCTCACGTCATTGAATTCCATCTCTTGCTCTCGAATCGCCGCCCGGCGCAAAAACGAAATCCAGCACACGAAGAGGACCCGAAGTTTCATCCAGATCCGTGTAGAAGATTCGCTGTCCGCCCTTAAGCGAGGCTGCTTTGCTCAACTCCCGTTGGAAGCGGCCGCCCGGCTCCAGCAGCCACAGGATGCGCACCGACGGGGGAAGCTGCGCTGTTACGGGAGAGCCCGTTTGAATCGATGACGCCTGATCGCGCCGAGCCAGAATCAGTTCCGCGGGGCTTTTATGTTCAACGGCGATCCATATTTCTCGAGCAGGATGGTAGTAGCGAAGGATTCTCCAATTCAGGAACCACTCTTTCTCGTGGACGTCCTGGGTGACGATAACAGTCGGGCGGTCGGTCGCAATGTAAGCATTGACCTCTTCAAGGGTGTCTCTCGCCACATCGTCCACCCACAGCACCATTCCAAGAGACGTTTCGAATGTTCCAAACGCCGCCGCGTTCTTTAGAGACTCGATCATGCCCCGCGACGGCGCCGGGTTCGCGGGAAGTGGAAAATTGTTAAGGAAAAGCAGCAGATTGATGGAGACGGCGAAAACCAGCGGCGCATCGGCAAGAACGGGCTCACGCCCGCCGATCGGCTTCCATCGTTGCGCCGCCGTCCGCAGCACAAACGCTCCCGCGATGCACCATACGGGAATCGAGGCCAGCGTGTGCCCCGGCGCGGCTACATGTATGAGAGTGAAAGCGACCAGTCCCGGCAAAAGCCAGATCAACAGGAATAAGCCCTTCGCGTTGAAGAGATCCCGGCGCTGCGGCGACGCAAGAAACCATGGAAGCGCCCAGATCCATCCAACAACACCGAGACCGTTCCAGATGACCGCTCGGCTGAATTGCCGAATCCAACCGCTTTGAGAAGCGCCTAATACGAGAGACTCCCGCCGGGATTGGTCCACGAGATAATCCGTGGTAACACGAACGAATTCTTCGAATCCGCCATAGGCATAAACGAGGCTTCCGACCCAACAGGCGATCGAAACGAACAAAGCGCCTGCTCCAATCAGGAGATGCTTCGACGAACGAGTTCCAAACCACGCGGAGACCAGCCACAACGGGAGCAGAAAGGCGAGAAGGTCGGGCCGGAAGCCGCTGCCGACGCCAACCGCCAACGCCCCCCACACCACGTAACGTTGCTCGCCGCTCCATGCCCTTAGAGCGCAATACGCAGTCAGCAGAGAGAAAAGAGCCAGAAACGGCCGCAGAGGCCCTTCGAGTCCCGAATACCAGAACACGGGGTTCAACAGAAGCAGAAGCGCCGCGGCGTGACCACACCATGCATCGAACATCCGCCGGCCCAATGCAGCCGCCGCAGGCAAACACGCAGCGGCCGTCAGCAGCGAAACGGCATGGAATGTTTTCTCCGCGTCGTCGAAAAAGATATTCACGAGGCGCGAGAAACCGACGAAAAACGGATAACCGGGCGGCTGCGGCTGGTGCGAGCGCGGATCGAACTTTTCCAGCGCCAACGCCAGATTGACGTTATCGATGGAAAGATACTGGGCGGGCGCAGGAAGTCGCGTGAGCAGCAGGAGCGCTGCCATCATGATCCAGAACGCCGTATCCGGCCCGCGCCGCATGCGCGGCAGAGTAGCACACTCCGCGGTGGAGCAACCCAGACCATACGCAAAACGTCTCACTGAGATGTATTGGATCGGCCGGGAGGCGCGAAATATTCTTCGCCTTTTTGAGAAACGGCCTGTTCATGCTAGGCTTGGCGCGCATAAATCTCCACGGAAAAGACAACCTATGAAAACCACATCGAGAGTTCTGAAACTGTCCGCAGGCGGCGTTTGTCTCGCGCTCGCCTTCAGCCTCCTCATCACCGCGCAGGCGCCCGGCGCACGCCAGACGCAGCAGGCGGGCAGCGCGCGGTCCGGCGTTGACGGAGAATGGCGTTACATCGGCGGAGACGCGGCGCACACGCGCTACTCCCCGCTGAGTCAGGTCAATGCATCCAACTTCGAGACCCTCGTCAACGCATGGACGTTCAACGATCCCAGCGTCGGCCAAATAACGGCCAGAGCCACGCCCGTATACGTCGGAGGCAAGCTCTTGAGCGTCGCGGGGCCGCGGCGCCACGTGGTTTCCATCGATCCCGCGACCGGCAAGACGCTGTGGACCTTCGTGGAGCCGGAGACGGCGCGCTCGAAATACTCCATGCGCGCCGCGTACGGGAAGGGCGTCTCGTATGCCGAAGTGGACGGCAAGGGCGTCGTGTTCATTTCTACACCCGGCTTCTTCCTGTTCGCCCTCGATGCGGAAACAGGCAAACCGCTGCCGAACTGGGGAAGACCAATTTCTTTAAAGGAATTCCCGCGGACCGGCGTTGTGGATCTCGTCGAGGATCTCATCCGAGACTGGGAGCCGTGGACAAAGCTCAAGAAGCCTTACGATCCCGACCAGGGAATGCCGTTGGAAATCGGCTACATCACCAGCTCGTCGCCGCCGATTGTCGTGAACGGAGTCGTTATCGTCGGCAACTCGGCGGAGCAGGGCTATAACCAGACGCGCAAGGAAATGGTTCCGGGCGACATCCTTGCTTACGACGCGAGGACCGGAAAATTCATGTGGAAATTCCACGTGATCCCGCGGCCGGGCGAATTCGGCCACGAAACGTGGGAGAACGACGCGTGGAGCTGGACGGGCGATGTGTCTTCGTGGGCGCCGATGTCGGCGGATCCCGAGCGCGGAATCGTGTATATCCCGACGAATGGCCCCACGCTCGATTTCTACGGCGGATTTCGTCCGGGAGACAACCTTTTCGGTACGAGTCTCATTGCACTCGACGTCAAGACCGGCAAACGCGTCTGGCATTTCCAGATGGTCCATCACGATATTTGGAACTACGACAACCCCACCGCGCCGATTCTCATGGACGTCACGGTCAACGGGCGCAGAATACCCGGCGTATTCCAGGCCACAAAGCAGTCGTTTCTCTACGCCTTCAACCGGCAGACGGGCGAGCCCATCTGGCCGATTGTGGAAAGGCCCGTTCCACAATCCAAAGTGCCGGGCGAAAAGTTGGCGGCCACGCAACCATTTCCTACAAAGCCCGCGCCGTACGATCTGCAAGGACGGACCGAGGAGCACTTGATCGACTACACGCCGGAAATCCGGAAACTCGCCTTGGAGCAGGCAAAAGCAGGAAACCTGTTCGCTCCGCTGTTCAATCCTCCAACACATGAGCCCCCGGGCGCGCGGATCTGTCCGGGCGACACGGGCGGCGTCAACATCACGGGTCCTCCGGCCGCCGACCCCGTCGCGGGAGTGATCTTCATCACCTCGCACAGCGGTTGCGGCACGGCGCTGCTTGCGCCCGGCAAGACGCGAGACGATCCGACCCAAACCGGAAAAACAATCGTGGACTGGGTGCGAGGCGGCGCGGGGGGCGGAGGAGACGCTGGAGGCGCCGGCGCAGCAGCAGCCGCCGCCGCAGCCAGAGGAGCTCGGGGAGCTCGGGGGCGCGGCGCGTCCCAGGACATCGACGGTCTTTCGATCTGGAAAGGACCCGTCGGCAGGATCACGGCCATTGACCTGAACACGGGAGAACACCTGTGGGTGATTCCCAACGGAGACGCTTCCGATCAGGTTCAGCAAGCCATCCGGAATCATCCCCTGCTGAAGGGAGTGGCCAACGTTCCCACGAATCCCGGGCGTACAGGTCATGCGTCGCTGATGGCAACGTCGACGCTGCTCTTCGCCACGGGCTTGGGCAGCGATGGAACCTCATATCTTTTCGCGCTCGATAAGCGTACAGGCGCGCGTCTCGGCAAGGTGCAACTTCCCGCCATCAGTCAATACGGAATGATGACGTACATGCATGAAGGCAAGCAGTACGTCGTCGTTCAACTGCCGGGCAGGCTGCATGCGCTCAAGCTGCCGTGATCGGCGTGCGCTCGTTTTGGAGGTACGTATGAACCGCAGTCGCGTTGGTGGGACGATTGTTGCGATTTGGATGGGCGTCGCGGCGGCCTGCATCCTTGGAGAAGCCCTTGGAAAAAGCGCGGCGGCGCAAGCTGCGCAGGGACGCGGCGGCGCCGCCGCTGTTCAAGCTCCTCGGCTGGAAGTGGATCCTCTTTGGCCGCAGCCGTTCCCGTTTGAGAAGCATTGGACGCTCGGGTCGGTGACCGGAGTCGACGTCGACTCTCAGGACCGCATTTGGGTGACGCACCGCGGCCTGGACTCCCTGCAGACCAACGAAAGAGGACCGACGTTGACCCCTTGGGCCGCGGAGTGCTGCCACCCGGCGCCGCAAGTGCTCGAGTTCGATGCATCGGGCAAGCTTCTGAGCAGCTGGGGCGGACCGGGCCAGGGTTACCAGTGGCCGCAGAATCCCTCGGGGATTGCCGTCGACAGTAAGGGAAACGTTTGGATCGCCGCCGCCGGACCGCCGCCCGCAGCAGGCGCTCGCGGCGCCCGCGGAGCTCGCAGCGCCCCGGGGGGAACTCCGGCGCCTGCGGATGCTCACGTCATCAAGTTTACGTCCCGCGGAAACTTCGTCCTGCAGATCGGCACGCCCGGGAAGAGCGACGGTCCGGACAGCACGACAACGTTGAGCCGTCCTGCCGCGCTGGCCATCGACGAAACCGCCAACGAAGTCTATGTGGCCGACACGGGCAATCGACGCATCGTCGTCTTTGACGCGGCGACCGGCGCTTACAAACGGCACTGGTTCGGATCGGGCGACAAAACCAGCGGCGAGGCGCCCGCCGCGTACGACCCGGCGGCGCCGCCGGCGCGATCGTTCCGCGACGTCACGTGCGTGGAGATCTCGCGCGACGGTTTCGTGTATGTGTGCGACAGAACGAGCAATCGGATTCAGGTATTCCAGAAGAGCGGCGCATTCGTCAAAGAGGCCGTCGTTGCGAAAGACACGCGCGGGGAAGGATCCGTGTGGGACGTTGCGTTTTCGAATGACGCACAAGAGCGCTTCCTTTACGTCGCCGACGGACACAACAAGACAGTCTGGATCCTGCAGCGCGAGACGCTAACGCCCATCTCGCGGTTCGGCGACGGCGGCCGATACCCCGGGTTGTTCTACGCCGTGGGCAGCGTGGCCGTCGATTCGCGCGGGAATGTGTACACAGGGGAAAACAGCGAAGGCAAGCGCGTGCAGAAGTGGATCAACCGAGGCCTCGGCGCGCCAAGGCCGTTGAATTAGGGGGCAGTCATTTAGGGCGGCCAAGCGGTTGTGAAATGTCCGTTGGCTTGTTGTCGAATGTCCAATGCAGTCGGGTAACTGACCTACTGATCCAATGGACCGGCAATTTGGTAATTAGGTCAGTTAGCCAACTACAATGGACATTCGACAACAAGCCAACGGACATTTCACAACCGGGAGTCTGGAGGAGTGGCAATGAACCGATACCGTAATGTCATAACCGGCGCGATATTCCTCGTGGCGCTGGTGGTCCTGGCCATCGGCCAGAGCATGCTCGAGAAAAAAGCGGCGGCTCAAAGCAAAGCGCCGATGGTCGAGGTCCCGCGCTTCGAGGTCGATCCGCTTTTCCCAAAACCGCTGCCGAACAAGTGGTACCAGGGCCAAACGATCGGCTTGGGAGTCGACGCTCAGGATCACGTCTGGATCGTCCATCGTTCCGACTCGCCTACAGCCAATGAGCTCGCCCTCGACAATAAGACCGGCCTCTGTTGCGCCGCCGCTCCTCCCGTTCTCGAGTTCGATCAGCAGGGCAACCTGCTCCGCCACTGGGGCGGCAGCGACGGGCCCGGATATCAGTGGCCCGCCTCCAACCATGGAATCACGGTCGACAAGAAGGGGAATATCTGGATTGGCGGCAACGGCAACGGCAACGACGGCCACGTGCTCAAGTTCACGAAGGACGGCAAGTTCCTGATGCAGGTTGGAATCAAGCGGCAGGGACTCACTTCCGACAGCAATTCATTGGAGCGTTTTCACGCAGTCGCCAAGATTTTCGACGATCCCAAATCCAACGAACTGTACATTGCCGACGGCTACGGCAACCGCCGCGTGGCCGTGATTGACGGCGACTCCGGAAAAATTCTCCGCTTCTGGGGCGCCTACGGCAACAAGCCCGACGACGGAGCCCTGCCGGCGTACAATCCCGACGGTCCCCTGTCGCAACAGTTCCGCGGTCCTGTGCACTGCGCGGTCATCTCCAACGACCGGATCGTTTACGCGTGCGATCGCCGCAATAATCGCGTCCAGTCCTTTACAGCCGACGGCAAGTTCATCAAGGAAGTGCAGGTCCAACCGAAGACGCTCGGCGACGGCTCGACTTGGGACATTGCGTTTTCTAAGGATCCGCAGCAGAAGTACATCTATCTCGCCGACGGGCACAACGAGAAAGTATGGATCCTCGATCGCGCTTCGCTGGAAGTTCTCACAAGCTTCGGCTCCGGCGGCCGGCAGCCCGGACAGTTTTACGCCGTCCACAGCATTGACACCGATTCGCGCGGCAACATCTATACGACGGAAACCTACGACGGCCGGCGGCTCCAGCGGTTCCTGTACAAGGGCATGATGAAGATCGAGAAAGGCCGCGATCAGGGTACTCCTTGGCCCGAAGCCAAATGAGAATTGAAAATTGATTAGTGATTAATGATTAATATCCTTGGCAAATCTAAGATTTTTCAAGGACATTAATCATTAATCACTAATCAATTTTCAATTCTCATTTGCAAGAACGGCTCCAAATGGATCCAAAACGGAGACTACTAGCGGCCGCCTGCCTCCTGACAATATTCCTTCTCCTCCCTGCTCCAGACGTCCGGGCTCATGAAATACCTGCCGGCGCCCTGGTGCGCGTTTTTATCAAGCCTGAAGGCGAACGCTTGCGCTTGCTCCTGCGGATGCAGATGGCGTCGATCCGGGAAATCGATTGGCCGGTGCGCCAGGAAGACGGCGCACTGGATCTTTCCCAGATCGATCCGTTTCTTCGCCAGGCGGCCGAAAAATGGATTGGCGGAAGACTGGACCTGTATGAAGGGCCGACGAGGATCGAGCATCACGCACTTGCCGCCGCGAGGCTATCGCTGGAAGGAGACGGTGCGTTTGCTACGTATGAGGGGGCGCTCACTCATCTGACCGGACCGCCGCTGCCCGTCGCCACGAAGCTGCTTCCCCAACAGGGCGTGCTCGACGCCATGTTCGAGTATCCGATCCGGTCGGATCGGTCGCGCTTCTCGCTGCACCCGCGGTTCGAACCGTTCGGGCTTCGGGTCCTGACGGTGCTGCGCTTCCTTCCGCCCGACGGAGGCATTCGCGCGTTCGAATACGAAGGCGGCGATCCGGGAATTCTGCGGCTGGATCCGGAATGGCATCAGGCGGCGTGGACGTTTGTGGCGATGGGCTTCCGGCACATTCTCGACGGCGTGGATCACCTGCTCTTTCTGTTCTGCCTTGTCATCCCGTTTCGTCGTGTCGGCGGCCTCATACCCGTCGTCACGGCCTTTACGGTCGCACACTCGATCACTCTCATCGCTTCGGCGTACGACATGGCGCCCCGCAGCCAATGGTTTCCACCGCTCATCGAGACGCTGATCGCGGCCTCGATCGTCTACATGGCGCTGGAGAACATCGTCAGAATCAATCCCGCGCGCCGGTGGATTGTGGCATTCGGCTTCGGCCTGGTGCACGGCTTCGGCTTCTCGTTCGCGCTCCGCGAGACGCTCCAGTTCGCGGGTTCGCACATGCTGACTTCGCTGGTTTCCTTCAACATCGGCGTCGAGGCGGGACAGATCTTCGTACTCGCGCTGATAGCGCCCGCCCTTGGGATTCTCTTTCGATTTGTCGTCGCGGAGCGGACTGGGACGATCATTCTTTCCGCGCTCGCGGCGCACACCGCGTGGCATTGGATGGTGGAAAGGTTCGGAGAGCTCTCGAAGTTTCGCTTCGAATGGCCGGTGATGGACGCCGCGTTTGTGGCAGCGGCGCTGCGTTGGGCGATGGTTGTGGTCGCAGCGGCGGCGGTGATCTGGCTGCGCCGCGTGATTCGCCAGCGCCGGCGGGACCCCGCCGCCGCCTTTGGCGTGCGCGGTAATAGCAGGTGTGAATGAAATCGGCGGGACGTAATTTGACCCCCTGCCGCCTTCGGCGGCTCTCCCCCTCGAAGGGGGAGAAAAGGCCTTGCTTCGGAAGCGTTTACTCCCCCTTTGTTCATGCCTGCTATGACCGGGCGCGCCGGCGAGCGACTTAGTTCTCGAAGATTACCTGCGTCCGCCGGCTGTCCATCGCTTTGTTCGCAAGCTTGTCGGCCTCTTTGTTCTCTTCCCGCCGGACGTGGCGGATGGTAAACCGCGGGATGAGAGCAATCCACCGCTGCGCCGCATCGTAAAGCGCGCGGATATTTTCATTCTTGACCTGGTATTCGCCGGTGATCTGTTTGACGACGAGTTCCGAATCGGAACAAATCTCCAGCTCGGTGCATCGGGAATACGCCGCGAACCGCAGCGCCGCAAGCAGAGCGGAATATTCCGCGTAGTTATTCGTGCCCACGCCCAGGTACTCCGCGATGCGAACAACGCCCGGGAAGTGCACGCCTGCTCCCGCCTCTCCGGGATTTCCGCGAGACCCGCCATCGATGTAGGCGAGGAGCTTCATGCAACTTCGAAGGGGTGATCCAGATTCTCGGGATCGTAGAGGATCCGCTGGCAGGCGTCGCAGGCGATGATCTGGTCGTTCTTTCGGATTTCTTGAAAGACCTGCGGCCGGATGCGGACTTGACAGACCTCGCAGACGTAATCCCTAGCCGCAGCGACGGCGATGCCGCCGCGAGCCTTGCGGACGCGCTCGTAACGGGGCAACAGGTCCCGCGAGACCGCGGATTCGATTTCACGGCGTTCCGCGATATAGGACTCGAGGGCGCTCATTTCTTTCTGGTTTTCGGTTTCCAGCCGCCGGCGCTCTTCTTCAACGCGCTCCTGGTCCTCCTTCAAGCGCGCCTCCGCCTCCCTGAGCTCCTTCTGGTTGTTTTCGGCTTCCATCATCAGATTGAGGATGTCGTCCTCGGTGCGGCGGATCGCCATCTGCGTGTGCTCGATTTCCTTCTGAAGCGCCTTGTATTCCTCATTCGTCTTCACGGACATCATCTGATCCCGGTACTTCGAGATCTTGGCTTCCAGGGCCGCTACCTCTCCTTCCAGCTTCTTGCGGACGCTCTGGTTGTTCTTGGATTTCTCTCGTGCAGCCTCCAGCGCCTGCTTTGCCGAGGTGAGCTTCTCATCGAGAGCCTTGGAAAGCGCTGGAAACCGGTCGATTCTGTTGCGGGCTTCTTGTATCGAAAGGTCGACAGTCTGGAGGCGAATGAGGCGTTTCAGATCAGGATTCATTTGTTGCCGATGGGCCCAGTAGGACTCGAACCTACGACAGCCCGGTTATGAGCCGGGAGCTCTGACCGACTGAGCTATGGGCCCCAGACGATTTCGGATTTCGGAATGCGGATTTCGGATTTGGAGGTCCCAAATCCGCAATCCGAAATCCGCAACCCGAAATTGTATCTTAGTCTCTCCCCGTCCCATCCAAGAAAGCCCGGAGGCGGCGGCTGCGGCTGGGGTGGCGCAGTTTGCGCAAGGCTTTGGCTTCGATCTGGCGGATGCGTTCGCGGGTGACGGCGAAGTTCTGTCCGACTTCTTCGAGCGTGTGCTCCGTTCCGTCTTCCAGACCGAAGCGCATCTTGATGACTCGCTCTTCGCGGGGCGTCAGCGTATTCAGAACCTGCTCCGTCATTTCCTTGAGGTTGATATTGATTACGGCGTCCGCAGGAGAAACGACGCCGCGGTCTTCGATGAAGTCTCCGAGATGCGAGTCTTCCTCTTCCCCGATCGGCGTTTCCAGCGAGATGGGCTCCTGCGCAATCTTGAGGACTTTCCGGACTTTCGACACGGGAATGTCCATGCGCTTGGCGATCTCTTCGCTGGTGGGCTCCCGTCCCAGTTCCTGCACCAGGGCGCGCGACGTACGGATCAACTTGTTGATGGTTTCGATCATGTGCACGGGGATGCGGATCGTGCGGGCCTGATCGGCGATGGCGCGCGTGATCGCCTGGCGAATCCACCAGGTGGCGTACGTCGAAAATTTGTATCCGCGCCGGTATTCGAATTTGTCGACCGCCTTCATCAAACCGATGTTGCCTTCCTGAATCAGATCCAGGAACTGCAGGCCGCGGTTCGTGTACTTCTTTGCGATCGAGACGACGAGCCGGAGGTTGGCCTCGACGAGCTCGCGCTTGGCGATCTCCGCTTGAATCTGGCCCTGCATCATCGTCTGGAGCGTCCGGCGGAGTTCCAGAGCGGAAGACTTACTCTCTTCCTCGAGGTTTGCGATCTTGGCTTTGACCGCCCGGATGTCCTTCAGGACGTTCTTGCGGCTGTCTTTGCGCACGTGGTCGGCTTTGCGTTCGAGCCGCGCGAGCTCCTGTTCCAGCGGACGAACCTTTTCCACGGTGTGCTTCATCAGATCCATTAACCGCATCTTCTCGGTATTGGACAGGTCCAGCGACCGGATCAACTGGGACAGGTGGACTCGCGCCCGGCCGAGGTTCCAGCGGGCCCGGCGATACTGAGGCTTCTTGGTCTTTGGCGTTGCGTCGAGCTTGGCGCGAAGCGTGAGCACCTTCTTGTAGGTTTTGCTGACTTCATCGATGGTGTTCAAAGTTTCATGAAGTTTCTCTTCGATCTTGTCATCGGTGAGCTCTTCGTCGCTGAACTGAAGAAGGTCCTTGATGATGCTCGGATCTTTCCGGAGCTGCTCTCCGATTGAAATGATCTCCCGAACGATGACAGGCGAACGGGACAGCGACTTCAACACCGTCAATTGTCCGCGCTCAATCCTCTTGGCGATTTCCACCTCGCCGTCGCGGGTCAGGAGCGGCACGGTGCCCATCTCCCGCAGGTACATGCGGACCGGGTCGTTAGTCTTTTCCAGAGCTCCCGGGGTCAGGTCCAGTTCAAGATCTTCGACCTGCTCCGGCTCGAATTTCTTGTCACCAGGAATCTTGTCCAGGCCTGCAAAGGTCTGATCTTCCGTGTCGATGACCTCAATGCCGGCCGTGCCGAAAGCCGTAAACAAGTCGTCGAGATCTTCAGCCGACGCGCTGATTTCGGGCGGAAGGAGATCGCTCACCTCGTCGTAGAGGAGGTATCCCTTTTCCTTGCCCATGTCGATGAGTTTCTGAACCTCGTCGTATTTTTCTTCGAGCCCCAAATTAGCCCCCTAGGTTTAAATCAATCTAAGTTAATACCTTTTCAACGATAGGCCCTGCGCCAGCGTTTTCAAGGTTTCTGCTGCGCGGGTTCGTTCCTGGAACGTTTCTTGATGCCGCCGTAGTAGTTCCGCCGGCGCCCCCTCGGCGCCGTATTTCTTCATTTCCTCACGAATCTCTTTTTCTTTTTTGACGAGATGCGCATCGTACAGTTTTTGAACGGACGCCAGGACGTGCTCGGCCGTCAGCCGGCCTGCCGACGTCATGACGGCGGCCCGAACCTGCTTCGCAAGCTCCTGATCCTGCACGCCGTTTAAAGCGTCCTCGACGCTTCGCGAATCCTGAATCAGCCGCTCGAGCACAGGCCAGCTCCAGGCGTCGCGCCAGAAGCCGTTCTGCAACAGAGGCTGCAGCATGGCGCGCAGCGAACCGTCCTGCCCCAGAGCCTGAATGAGCTGCCTTTCCGCATCCGCGAGCCGTCGCTCTTTGGGCGCAGGAAGCCTGCGGCTCGGCGTCGGCGTCTCGGGCCTGCGGCCTGTCAGATTGAGGCGCTCGAGAATCATGTTTTCCGGCAGCTTGAATCCTTCGGCGACGGATTTCGCCACTTCCAGCAGTTCGACCCGGTCCTGAATCTTGGCGATCTGTTCAATAACTTCTCGAACAGCCGCAGCTTTCATAGCGGGTTGATCCAGATCGTATCGCCGGCCCGCTTCCGCCATGAGGTATTCCCAGAAATACGGGGCGCTGTCGAGAAGACGGTTGTAGACTTCGCCGCCTTCCTGGCGCACAAAGTCGTCGGGATCCAATGCGCCCGGCAGCTTCAGAATTCGCAGCCGCAGTCCCTTCGCGAGGACGAGCTCGATGGATCGGCGCATCGCGTTTTGTCCCGCCGCGTCGGGATCGTAGTTCATGACGACCTCGGGAACATACCGGGCCATCAACGCAACCTGATGCGGCGTCAGACTCGTGCCGCAAGAGGCGACAACGTTTTCGATTCCGTTCTGATGGAGACTGAGGCAGTCGAAGTATCCTTCCACCACGACAAAGCGTCCCGCCTTCTGGGCCGCCTCTCGCGCGAGATGCAATGCATAAAGAACGTACGACTTGGTGTAGAGCGGCGACTCGGCCGAATTGAGATATTTCGGCTGCACGTCGCCGAGAGCACGTCCGCCGAAGGCGATCGGTTTGCCACGCTCGTTCCAGATTGGAAACATCAGTCGCCGGCGGAAGCGGTCGTACACTTCCCCGCGGTGATTTTTGATGAATAGTCCGGTTGAAACCGGATCCTTCAGGCGCAAATGGGACAACAGCCCCGACGCCGGGGCGTAACCTAATCCGAAGCGCTGGACATAAGCTTCCTGGATGCGCCGCGTTTCGATCACCTGCCTTGCCGGCGCGGCCTCCGCGGAACCCAGCATCATTCGGAAATACGCAGCCGCGCGTTCATAGGTTTCAAGGAGCGCCTTTCGTTCTTCCGCCTTGCCGTCGCCTCCGAGAGGTCCCGCCGGAATCGGCACGCCGCATTTCTCTGCCACAATGCGAACCGACTCCGGGAACGACACTCTCTCGGAGCGCATCACGAATTCGAAGACGTCTCCCCCAGCGCCGCACCCGAAGCAATAGAAAACCTGCTTCTCGCGATGGACTGAAAACGACGGCGTCTTTTCAGAATGGAAAGGACAGAGCGCCTTGAGCGTGCTTCCCGTCCCCTTGAGGGCGACGTACTCTGAAATCACCCGGACGATGTCGGCAGAGTCACGAACGGTGTCGGTGAAGTTCTTCATTAGACCTGCCGCGGGGCCGAAAAAACGAAATCAAATAATCTATACGGCCGTCGCCAGAAATTTCAAGAACAAATTCAGTTGGGATTAATCATTAATCACTAATCAATTTTCATTTCTCAACCGGCTGTGCAAGGGATCCCTCAGTCGCGCAGAGTGACGATCGTTACCCCGCGGCCCCCCTGCGCCTGGGGGGCGAACTCGAAGCGGGCGACGTGAGGGTGACGACGCAGCAATTCGGAGACTGCATTGCGAAGAGCGCCTGTTCCCGAGCCGTGGACGATGCGAACTTGAGGGATTTGGGCGAGGAACGCTTCGTCCAGGAATTTGTCGGTGCGGCTCAAGGCTTCATCTACAGTGCAGCCCAGTAAGTTGATTTCGTTTGTTCCGAGTTCCTTCTCCGCTGCGTGGACCTGAACGCCTCCCGGCAGCGGGCGGACTTCCTGTTCCAACGCTTCGAGGTCCGAGACCGGCCGCCGCATGCGGATGTTGCCTGCCACCACTTCCGCTTCGCCCTCCGCCAGACTCACGACGGCGCCGGTAACGCCGATCGAACGGACGCGGACGTTGGCGCCGATTCGGACCTCGCCCTCCGCTGGAGCTTCCGCCGGCCGCGGAGACCGGCCGCCCAACCTGTGCTGTTCTTCCCGCAGTTGAGCCGCGGCGCGAGCTTTCACCTGATCGATCTTGCGTTGGTATTTCTTCTTGAGGGTCTCATCCTCGATGGCGGCCAATTCCCTTGCGGCGCGATCCGACATCTCTCGCGCGATCTCAGCCAGCCTTCGCTCGAGGCGCGCGAATTCTTCTTGCCGGCTGGCGTCGAGACGCGCGATCTCGCGCTCGCGCCATGCTTCAAACTCCCGCCGTTCGGCGGCCAGCTTCGAGGATTCCGTTTCCAGGTCGGCCATGCGCCGCCGCAGCTCGTCGACGTAGCGCGCCGTCTCCGTTTCGCCGGCGTCCAGAGACGACCAGGCGTCCTGAAGGACGTCGGGCGGCATTGCGAGACGCTCGGCGATCTTCAAACCGCTGGATGCGCCGGCCAGGCCATGGAGCAGCCTGAAAGTAGGTTCCAGCGTGCGCTCGTTGAATTCCATGGCCGCGTTTGCGACCTCCGGCGTCGTTTCCGCATAGATCTTCAAGCGGTTGTAATGCGTGGTCGCGATTGCGAACAAACCGGCCCGGCGAAAACGTTCCAATACCGCCCGCGCGAGCGCGGCGCCTTCGCCGGGTTCGGTGCTGCCTCCAATTTCATCCAGCAGGACAAGCGAGCGGGCCGTAGCGGACTCGATCATGGATTTGATCGTCAGCACGTGGGCCGAAAACGTGCTGAGGTGGTTCGCTATCGATTGCTGATCTCCAATGTCGGCCAGGATGCGGTCGAAGACCGGCAGCGTAGCTTCTTCGGCCGGAACCGGAATGCCAGACTGAGCCATGAGCGACAGAAGCCCCACGGTCTTCAATACGACGGTTTTGCCTCCGGCGTTCGGGCCGCTGATGACCAGGATGCGCCGCGTCGAGTCGAGATCGAGCGAGAACGGCGAAACATGCCGCCCTTCCCGCCGCAAATTGTCTTCCAGCAAAGGATGACGCGCGCGGATCAGACTCAACGGCGCCCGGCTCGAAAAGACGGGCTGCGTACAATCGAACTCACGGCCGAATCGCGCTTTGGCAAACGTGAGTTCGAGCTCTCCCGCGAGCATTCGTCCGTCCAGAAGCCGGGCGGCCTCGGCTTGAATGAGCCCGGTTAGCTCGGCGAGGATTCTCGCGATCTCGCGATGTTCTTCCTCCTGGAGACGGACCAATTCGTTGTTCAGATCGAGCACTCCGAGCGGTTCCATGAACACCGTGGCGCCGCTCGACGACGTCCCGTGAACGACGCCATCGACGGATCGCCGGTGTTCGATTCGAACGGGGATGACGAATCGTCCGTTGCGCACGGTTACCAACTGATCCTGAATCTGGCTCGCATAGTCGGGACTTCGCAGCATGGATTCCAGGCGGTCGGTAATCCTCGCGCGCGTGCTTTCAAGGCTCCGCCGGATTCGTGCAAGGTCCGGACTGTACTTTTCGTCGATCTCTCCGTCGTGAACGGCCCGCGCCAGTTGCTTGCTCAATTCCCGCAAGTCCGGCAAGCGGGCGGCCTCTTGAGTGAGTCTTGGGAATGCTTCGGCGTCTTCTTTCCAGCGCGTGCGGAGCGCTTCGATCTGGCCGAGGAGCGCCTGAACGGCTTCGATTTCCGGAAGTTCCATCAACGCGCCCTCGACGCCCAGTTTGCCGACGGCTTCTTCGAGAGCGGGAACCTCTGCGAAAGCGACGCGTTCCTCGCGAAGATAGGCCATGGCTTCCGCCGTCAGCGCGTGCGCGGCTTCCAGTCGATCGAGATCCATCGATGGGGCGACATCCCGCAGGAGTGCGCGAGCGCAGGAGGTCGAGATATACCGCCCGAGCAAACTCTTGAGCCGGTCGAATTCGAGGGAGTCGAGAGAAAAGTTCAAGGACTCGAGCACGCTGTTCACGCCCGATTGATGAGGCTTGCAATCACGGCGGCGCCGAAGCCGTTGTCAATATTCACCACTGCAACGTTTGAGGCGCAGCTATTCAGCATTCCCAAAAGGGCTGTGATCCCGTTGAAGCTCGCGCCGTATCCCACGCTCGTCGGCACGGCAATCACCGGGACGGACGCCAATCCGCCGACGACGCTCGGCAGCGCCCCCTCCATTCCGGCGACAACGATCAATACGCGCGCCTGGCTCAAACGCTCACGCCGCTCCAGGAGCCGATGCAGTCCGGCCACGCCGACATCGTAGAGCGTGTCCACGGCGTTGCCCATCAGCTTCAAGGTAATGACGGCCTCTTCGGCCACAGGGCTGTCTGAAGTTCCGGCCGAGATGACCATGACGATCCCTTTGCCCCGCACGGTTTCGTCGCGGCGCACGACGATGGCTCGCGCGGTTTCATGGAATTCGGCCTCCGGGACGGCTTCCAGTACTTTGGCGTACTGCTCGCGGCTTGCACGGGTCACAAGGATGTTGTGCCGGTTTTTCGCCATGGCCTTCACGATCGCGGCCGCCTGCTCCGGCGTCTTTCCCGGACCAAACACGACTTCCGGAAACCCCTGTCGCAGCGTTCTGTGGTGATCGATGTTGGCGAACCCGAGATCTTCAAAGGGAAGATTACGCAGCCGGCCGAGGGCGTCGTCGTCGGACAGGACTCCGGCTTTATGGTCCTTGAGGATTGCGCGTATTTGCTCTTCCGTCATGTCAACTGCGTGCTGAGTAGAGCGTAACACTCCAGGGGCCGGTCGGGCGCCTCCAAGGGATCCTGCAGCAGAGCTTGGATTTCCTTCCGCGATATCCTGGATTCGAGATAGGCCTTATACAACTTTCTTCCCAGGGCGTATCCCAAGACCTGGGAGAGCAGATGAAGTCGCTTGAATCCTGCCGGACTCGCCGCAACCGTGGTCCTCAAGCGTTCGAAATGTTTCGTCGACGGACGTGCATCCGGATCCAGAAGCTGCTCTACGGTGCGCGCCAATTGCCGATTGTAGCCGATGTATTGGAGAACGCGCTCGCCCAAGGGTTCGACGCCGTCGCGAGAGGAATCCAGAAGTCTCGAGAAGAAAAAGCCAAAGGCGCGCTCGATGACTGCAAGAAAGAAAAGGTCGCTCCTGGCGCGCTCCGCGGAGTTGTGGAACTCGCCGCGGCACAATTGATGCACGAACCGCGTCGCCTCTTCGATGGTGTAGTCGAGCCGGAAATCATCGATGAACATCGAATTCAGCTCGGGGACATACGATGTTCCGTATTCCTGAATAGCGTCGAGCGCAAGCCGGACTTGAGACGCTGGGATTTCCTGGCGAGCCAGAAACGCGGGAAGCTGCTCTGGGGAGATTTCGGAGTACACCTTCGGGAGATAGTCCATAAAGCCGGCCTGCTTGTCGATTTCGAGAAAATCGAAAATCGCGTCGATGACGGTGTGGACAAAGCGCGTCCAGTCCGCCGCTCCTTCTTCTCCATCGGCGCACCGGACCAGATATTGGCGAAAAGACTCGTATTTTTCGACGGGCGTTGTATTGAACACGCAGAATTCCCGCGGCCGGATGCGCACCGCGCGAGCGCCTTCCGGATTCCGCCGCTGGATCTCCCAATGCAGAGCGTCGAGATTCTGAAGAATCAATACGTCATTGAGGACAAGCCCCGACTTTCCAAGAAGTCTGCGCACCCGCTGCGGAAGATGAGCGGAAGCGAGATGGGACTCGCCAAAGAGGACAACCAGCGTTCGGTCTGGATCCCTTTCGATCAAGTGGGCGATTCGATGGGCGACCCCCTGGTCCCGGCGGCCGATGCTGCGCATGTCGCGGCGGTGATGCCGGTCCACCCCGTAAACGGGGATTTTCAATTCCCGCGCCGTCTGGAAGAGCGTTCGATAGCTTGGCCAATCGCAGCCCCATTGCTCGCGGTATTGGATCCGCTCGAGAAATTCGGTCTCGCTGACGGCGCCGCCAAGCCAGCGATCCAGAATCCGCTGGTCCCTCGCAAAAACGACTTCGACGCCAATCGCCACATTGCCCTTGCGCCCAACGAGCTGCTGGAGGAAATCGACGGCAAACGCCCGTGAGCGCGCCAGGGCGTGATAGTCGCCAATCCAGACGAGGCGCGACGCGGACGCGGCGGTCAATATCTCATCGGCGCTGCATACGGCCTCGTACGTCTCGAACTCATCATGAAATTCCTGGATGTACTTCAGCCGACGCAGATTCCCAAACTCGCTCAAGTCGGTCTCGATGCGCTCGAGTACGGCTTTCTGCAGCGCCACAACCTCATTGAGGCGATTCCTCGAGTAGCTCATAATGCGGAACTCGCGCTCCATTGAAACTCCGGGGCGCCGGGCAATCTACTGCTTTAGACCGGCGTGCGGGCCGGAGGCGAGCTAAGTGTTGATTTGGCGCAAGTTACATACCACGCTGGAGATGATCAAGTTCGAGCATACGGTTTTTGCGCTGCCGTTTGCTCTGATTGGCGCCTTCCTGGCGAGCGGCGGACCGCCATCCGCGCGCCAGACCGCGTGGATCGTTGCCGCGATGGTGGGCGCCCGCAGCGCGGCGATGACGTTTAACCGCGTCGTCGACCTGGAGTTCGACCGTCTGAACCCGCGAACCCGCGGCCGCGCCTTGCCAAGCGGGCTGCTCTCGCGAGGGTTCGCTATTGGGTTCATGGCAGCGGCTTCGGCGTTGTTCGTGGCGGCGGCGGCGCAACTGAATACGATCTGCTTCTATCTGTCGTTTCCGACGCTGGCCATCTTGATGTCCTACTCCTACACGAAAAGATTCACGGTGTGGAGCCACCTGTACCTGGGCGCGGCGATCGGCCTGGCGCCGCTTGCGGCGTGGATCGCTATTCGCGGCGAACTTGCGGTCGCGCCGATCCTTCTCGGGGCTTCGGTAATGTTTTGGATCGCAGGCTTTGACCTGATCTATGCCATTCAAGACGTGGACTTCGACCGAAAGGCCCGGCTGTTCTCATTGCCGTCGCGGTACGGAATCAAGACGGCCCTGCGCGTTTCTGCGGCGTGTCATATCGCGACAGTCGCGCTGCTCGTCGCAACCGCGGCCGTGACACACCTTGGATTCGTTGCCTATGCCGGCATCGCGGCGGCCGCGGCCGTCCTCTACTGGGAGCACCGGATTGTCCGGCCCGACGATTTCAGCCGCGTGAACACGGCGTTTTTTTCTTTGAATGGCTACATGAGCATTTTATTGTTGCTAGCGTTTGCGACGGATCTATTGATGAGGTGACGTTTTGCAGCCATGTGGATGACGCTCATTGTGCCTCCGGAGCAGCCGCGGCGGTTCTTTCCGACGATTGACCACTGGAACGCCCTGTATCAGTGGACGAGCTTCGACCTTCTCGTTCTGGCGCCATATCTCACAATACTCACCATCCTCGCCATTTACGGGGTCCATCGTTACCATCTTGTCTTCCTTTACCTGAAGAACAAGCACAAGACGGCGCAGCCGAAGAGCCGTTTCAAGAAACTTCCACGGGTTACGATCCAACTTCCCGTTTATAACGAGATGTACGTCGTCGAGCGGTTGGTTGACGCCGTGTGCCGCATTGACTACCCTCGAAACCTTCTCGAAATTCAGGTGTTGGACGACTCCACGGACGACGCTCGCGATATTGCGGCCGAGTGCGTGGCGCGCAAAAAATCCGCAGGCTTCGATATTCATCACATCCATCGCGCGCGCCGCGACGGTTTCAAGGCAGGCGCGCTGGAGAACGGGCTTAAGTACGCAACAGGGGAATTCATTGCCATCTTCGACGCCGATTTCATTCCGCCGCCGACGTTTCTGCAGGACGTCATTCATTACTTCACCGACGGTCAGGTGGGAATGATTCAGGTGCGGTGGGGCCATATCAACCGCGAATATTCGCTCCTGACGCAGGTGGAATCCGTCGTCCTCGACGGACATTTCGTGATCGAACATGGAGGACGGCATCTTTCCGGAAGGTTCTTCAATTTCAACGGCACGGCTGGAATCTGGCGGCGCGAAACCATTGAGAGCGCAGGAGGATGGGAGCACGACACGCTGACGGAAGACACGGATTTAAGTTACAGAGCGCAAATGAAGGGATGGAAGTTCATCTACCTGCCGCACGTCGTTTGTCCCGCCGAGCTGCCGGTGGAGATCAATTCTTTCAAAACGCAGCAATCGCGTTGGGCCAAGGGACTTATCCAGACCGGAATCAAACTGCTTCCCCGCCTTCTCCGCAGCGATCTGCCGTTCAAGATCAAGGTGGAAGCCTTCTTCCACCTCACGGCCAATATCTCTTACCCCCTGATGATTGCGCTGTCGATTCTCCTGCTGCCCGCCATGATTGTTCGCTTCAACCAGGGCTGGTTTCAGATGCTGTACATCGATCTGCCCCTCTGGCTTGCGGCGACCGCATCGGTCTCGACGTTTTACCTTGTTTCGCAGCGGGAGCTGTACCCGGACTGGCGTTCGCGCGTGAAATATCTGCCGTTTCTCATGGCGGTCGGCATTGGCCTTTCGGTTAGCAATTCGAAGGCGGTCATGGAGGCCCTGCTCGGCATCCAAACCGGCTTCAAGCGAACGCCGAAGTACCGCATCGAAAGCAAGAAAGACCGCTGGGCCACAAAGAAATATCTCAGGCGGACCGGTTTGACGCCGCTGCTGGAGCTGCTGCTGGGACTCTATTTCGTTCTGGTCGTCCTGTACGCGTTCGACAACCAGAACTACCCCACCATCCCGTTCCTGATGCTTTTTGTCATCGGGTTTATCTACATGGGACTGATGTCGATCCTCCACGTGACGCTCCACCGGTGGCTGCGTGGACTGTAGATAAGCTAGAATTTGAAATTCCACTACATACAGGAGTCAGTCCGTAATGATTCAAGCAACTCAACTGCGCCGCGGCAATACGATCCTTCACAACGGCGAACTGTTTCAGGTGGTCGATTATCAGCACATCACCCCGGGAAACTGGCGCGGCATGGTCCAGACGAAATTGCGCAATTTGCGCACTGGCGCAATCATCGATCACCGGTTCCGCTCGGAAGACAGGGTGGAGCGCGCAGTGCTGGACGAACGCGAAATGGAATACCTCTATAACGACGGCGCCGACTACTACTTCATGGACACCGAGAATTATGAGCAGGTCCATTTCAATGAACAGGTGCTGGGGGACTCCGTCAAGTACCTGGTGGCGAACGCCAAACTTCACGTGGCGTTTTATGAAGGAAAGCCGATCGGGATCGAGATGCCGGCCACTGTCGATCTCAAGGTGGTTCAGACGGAGCCCGGCATGCCGTCCGCTACCGTGAGCAACGTGCTCAAGCCGGCCACGCTCGAAACGGGCCTGGTTGTTCAGGTTCCACATTTCGTTCAGGAAGGAGAGCTCATCAGGGTTGACACGTCCGAGGGAAAATATCTTGAGCGCGTACGACAGTAAGGGGGCGGGGTCGATTGCGAATCGCGGAGTGCAAATTGCGAATTTAGGGGCGGCGGTGTTTTTCGCGATGGTCTTGGCGGCGCCGCTCGATGCGTGGCCGGCGGCGGCGTACGCGAAGATGTTCAGGGATGCGCGGCATCCGCTGCCGAAATCGTTGGCCGCGTTCCTCCAGGATTTCGAGCCTGTGCTTGCCGAACCGTGCCGCCCCACGTCTGTTGAACAGTCGGCCCAGGCCGCTGTCGATCAACTGTCGCGCCGGAACGGAGATCTTCGGGAGGCCGCCCGGTCTATGCGTGATGCGGCATGCGCCGCCGCGGCCTTGAACGACCCGCAGCTCGACAGGCTTGTAGAGTCTCAGGCCTCGAAGTTTGAAGTCGTCTTCTATGGGTTCCATGAACGGATCCTGGCCGGCGATCTGAAAGGATATCTCGAAGTTCGAAGCCGGGAGCGCGAGCAGTCATCGAATCGCTTACGCCGTTTTTCGGAGTTCCCGAACCGGGTCGAGAGCGTCGAATTGTCGCCGGAATTCGGCATCGCCTCCATCGCCTTTTCCCGCGCGGTCACCGACGTGGTGAATGTGTGGTTCTATATCTGGAAGCAGTCGAAGGGCGACCTTCAATAGCGGCGGAGAACAGTGTGAGACCGATTGAGCGCGCCCTGATCAGCGTGTACGACAAGACCGGCGTCGTTGACTTCGCCCGCGGTCTCGCCGGCCTCAACGTTGAAATCATCTCGACCGGACGCACGCATCGCCTCCTCTCCGAGTCGGGAATTCCAGCAATCGAAATCTCGAAGGTGACGGGCTTTCCCGAAATACTGGGAGGGCGCGTCAAGACAATTCATCCCCGAATCGCCGCGGGAGTTCTCGCGGTCCGCGGGAACTCCGATCACATGCGGGCCGCCGACGAGCATCAGACTCCACTCATTGATCTCGTGTGCGTGAATTTGTATCCGTTCGCAGAAACCATCCGCAAGCCGGACGTCCCGTTTGAAGAAGCCATCGAGAACATCGATATCGGCGGGCCTTCGCTGATTCGCGCGGCGGCGAAGAACTTTCAAGACGTCGCCGTCGTGACGTCGCCTGAGGATTATACGTCCGTCCTCACAGCCCTGCAGCGGGGCCGGGGCGTGCTCGATCGGGAACTGCTTCTCGCATTGGCTCGGAAAGCATTCGTTCTGACGGCGCGGTATGACGCTCAGATTGGGCAGTACTTGTCGGGGCCCGGAGAGAAGTTTCCGCCGAACCTGTTTATCGACTACGAAAAGATCATGGACCTGCGCTACGGGGAGAACCCGCATCAGGGGGCCGCGTTCTATCGCCGTGGCGGGCAGACGCCTTCGGGAATCGCCGCAACGCGCCAACTCCAGGGCAAGGAACTCTCGTACAACAACATCATGGATCTGGAAGCCGCCTGGAGGCTGGTCGGCGAGTTCGACGAACCCGCCTGCGCGATCATCAAGCATACGAACCCGTGCGGGGTTGCTGTCGGCGGGGCGCTGGAAGAAGCATACGTAAAAGCCTATGAAGCCGACTCTGTCTCAGTTTTCGGTTCGATCGTGGGCTTCAACCGGACCGTCGATGGCGCAACGGCCGCGCAAGCCGCAAAGGTGTTCGTCGAGGCCGTCATCGCCCCCGGGTTCGACCCCGGCGCGCTGCAGGTGTTTTCTGCCAAGAAAAATCTGCGGCTCGTTTTGGCTGAAAAGACCGGCGCCCGCGGCGTTCCGCGCTACGAGATCCGGCATGTGGACGGCGGCGCACTGCTGCAGGACGTCGACCAGGCGCCCCTTCCCTCCGAACTTTCCGTGGTGACTAACAGAAAGCCAACCGAAAAGGAACGGCACGATTTGGCGTTCGCCTGGCGAGTCGTGAAGCACGTAAAATCAAATGCGATCGTTCTCGCGGTGGGAGGCCGGACTGCCGGCGTGGGCGCAGGGCAGATGAGCCGGGTGGACTCGGTGCGGATCAGCATCCAAAAGGCGGGCGCCGCGTCCAAAGGAGCAGTGCTCGCTTCCGACGCGTTCTTTCCATTCCGAGACGGCGTCGATGAGGCCGCGCGCGCGGGCGTAACCGCCATCATTCAGCCGGGAGGCTCGGTTCGCGACGACGAAGTGATTCAGGCCGCCAACGAGCACGGTATGGCAATGATTTTCACGGGGTTAAGACATTTCAAACATTAGCGGCTGATGTATAATGTGGCCAACCTTGGCCAATGGACGGATTATGAAGAACTTTTTTCTCGGGCTTCTTCTGGTGGCTGTCGCGCACCCCGCATTTGCTCAGACGGCGGCTTCTCCTGCCAGCCAGTCGAAAAGGGCTCAAGCGTATTACCACTTCTCCACGGCACGGCTCCTTGAAGAAGACGGGGACTGGAACCGCGCGATCGAGGAATTCAAGAAAGCTCTCGACCTCGACCCGAACAATTCACTGATTTACTCCGCCATGGCCGAAACGTACCGACGGCATAATCGGCGCAACGACGCGATCGCCATGGCGAACAGAGCCATCGAAGCCGATCCCGACAACATCGACGCCCATCGCCTGCTTCGGGACATCTACATGATCGCGATCACGAGCACAAACGGACGGCAGCCGAATCCGCAGGACATCCAGCGCGCGGTTCATGAGCATGAGGAAATCGTTCGAATCGATCCCACGGACCGCGCCGCTTTCCTGATGCTCGGACGCCTGTATCAGGCGCAAAACCTCCCCCAAAAGGCCGAGGAGGTTTATAAGAAATACCTTGGAATCGAACCGGACTCCGAAGAGGGCGTGCTCTCGTTGGCCCGGCTCCATATCGAATCGGCCAACAATCAGGCGGCCGCCCAACTGCTCGAAAACTTCCTCAAGAACCGTCCCGACTCAGACCCGGCGTGGGCTTTTCTCGGAGAGGCCTATTCGAACTTGAGCGATTTCAAAAAGGCCGCCGACGCTTACAAACACGCGGTATCGCTCAATCCCGCCGAAGCCCAGTGGACGCACGCATACGCTCAGGCGCTCTACCTGGACGACCAGCTCGAAGAGGCCGCAAAGGTCTATCAGCAACTGCTGCAGGACGATCCCAAAAGCGGACTGACGCTGCTGCGCTTGGGTCAGATCTACCGCCGGGAGATGAAGTACGACCAGGCGCGGACGCATCTTGAAAACGCCAATCGTTTGTATCCCGACGATCTCGAGGTCGAGTTTCATTTCTTTCTCCTGGATCGCGACGAAGGATTGCTGGAGTCCGCCCTCAACAGGCTGAACAAACTCTTCAAGCAGACGACGCGTCCGAACGGCCGATACAGCGAAGCCGACCTGGTGAACCGGCGCATGTTCCTCACGCACATGGCGCTGTTGAACTCGCTGCTCGGCCGCCACGAACAGGCGATCCAGGCATTCCGGGACCTGAAGGCCATATCGCCCGAGAAGGACCGCGTGGACGCCTACATCGTCGACGCGTATCGGCAGCAGCGCAACCTCGACTCTGCGCTGCAGCACCTGCAGGCCGCGATGAAAGAATTTCCGCGCAGCCGCCAGTTGCAAATGCTCCACGCGGATCTGATCGCCGAAAGGGGTCGCGTGGACGAAGGAATCCGCGCTCTGGAAAAGCTCAATGCGAGCGGCGAACCGGACCTGGAAGTTGTTTCTACGATGATCGGCATCTATGAGAGAGCCAAGAAATACGAGAAAGCGCAAACCATTCTCGACGCGGCGTTCGGCAAATTCCCTGGCGATCAGCAGCTCTACTTCCTGCAAGGCGCTCTATACGAAAAGCAAAAGAAGTACGACAACGCCGAAGCTGCATTCCGCAAGGCTCTCGAGATTGAAAAGGACGACCCGGCAGTTCTGAATTACCTGGGCTATATGAACACGGAACGCGGCGTGAAGCTGGAAGAAGCGCTCGAGATGATTCAGAAAGCCGTCAAGTCCGACCCCATTAACGGGGCTTATCTCGACAGCCTGGGCTGGGCGTACTACAAGCTGAATCGTTTCGATTTGGCCGAGCAGTTCCTGAAAAAAGCGGTCCGCTTCGCCCCCACCAACGCCACGCTGTACGATCACCTGGGCGAGCTCTACTACAGACTGGGCCGATACCAGCAAGCAGCCGACGAGTGGACGAAAGCTCTTCGATTCTCAACGGAGGAAGAAGAAACCGACCGCGTGCGAAAGAAGCTGGATCAGGTCAAGACCAGAGTCGCAAACAGGTAAGTTGAACCCTTCCCGCCTTCCCGGTGTCCTGACTAGAGACGTGTTGTTGGCGGCGTCCGGATGAAAGCTTGGAATGAAGACGGCAGCGGCGCACGGCAGCATTGGAGACGACTTTGAATCCGCCGCCCGCGAATGCCGGTCGTTCCTGGTGCAGATCGCGGTAGCGTCCGCCCGCAATCCGGCGGACGCCGAGGACATTGTGCAGGAGGCTCTGCTGCGCGGTTTCCGAGGCTATCAGCGATTCCGCGGAGACTGTCCTTTACGCATCTGGCTGTCGCGAATCGTGGTCCGGGTCGCCATCAACCATCACCGCAGCGTCGCCAGGCGCCTGAAGCGCTGGGTCTTTTTTAGCGATCTCGAATCGGGCCGTCAGGACGGCGACGGCGCCGCGTTCGATCCTCCGGACCAATCCCACGCCGTCCCTCGCGAAAGGTTGATGGACGTCGAGCGGCAGGTTCTGGCGCTGCCGGATGAATTTCGGCTGCCGCTCATGATGCTGGCCGTCGACGGCATGACGATTCCGGAAATCGCAGCGATTCTGGAGATGCCGGAAGGAACGGTCAAGTCGCGCATCTTCTACGCGAGGAAGCGCCTCAAGGACGCGTTGGACAAAAGGAAACAATGAAAATCGATTGTCAGTGGTTCACCAAAAATTTCGAAGCTTACTGTACGGAAACGCTGGGCCCCGCCGAGTCGCGCCAGGCCGCGGAGCATGCGGCAAGCTGCTCTGCATGTGCTCGTGAGTTGCAGTCCTATCGGGAAATCGATCCTCTCATCAAGCAGCTATTCAAACATCGCATGACGCTGGCGCAGTCGCCGCGCGCCGTTCCACGCGGATTCGGATTGCGGTTCGCTATGGCCGGCGGCGGCCTCGCAATCGCGGCCGCGCTGGCGATATTCGCGCTGCTTCCCGACGCGGCCCCGCCTCCCGCGCCGCTCGCCTCCAACCCTGTGAATCCGCCGGTTTCAGGCCAGGAGGACGCGCTGCAAAACCCAGCGGAGGCGCCGGCCGGCATTGAACGCGCTAAACCCGCAGATCATGCTGAGAAGGGCTCTGCAACGCCTGGTCCGGAAACTCCTGTTCGAGATAACGCCCCCGCTTTTATGGTGATCGACGCGGCCGGCTATGCGACGACTCTGGAGAATTACCGCGGCTACGCCCTGCTGTTCGGCGTGGTGTCGTCCGAACGGCCTGAAACTGCAGCCGCCCTCGAACGCCTGTATCGGACGTTCTCAGGAAACGTGAAAATGCGCATCCTCGGCGTATCCAGACGCCGCGAAAATAAACCGTCCGGCACAACATTTCCATTCGTCTTCAACAATGGGTCTCGGCTTTTGGACGCCGCGGACGGCGAAGTGCTGCTGGTGGGTCCGGACGGCGACGTCCGATTCGAAGGCTCGCTCCTCAGCGATCCGGACGAGCTCGCCGGTCAAATCAAGGCGCACATGGAGCAGAGCCGCCGATAGAAATTCCCGCAGCGAACATACGCACAGGGCTTTGAGTATTGTCAACAGGCGCTACGACGGGCCGGGCGGAGAGATCAAGGGGATCGTTTCACGGCGATTTCGCCGGTAGATACGGAAATCCTGGACGTCTACGGTAATGACGCTATGGCGCGGGTAGAGCTCGCTAAGCCGTATAAGACAGAGGTCCGCCAGGTCGGGCGAGCGGTCGACGTATCGCTTTGCCAGGACCCGGAGGTGCGCTGAATGTTCGGCAACGCTGAAATCCGGCAGAAGCAGGCCGCTCTGCACAAGGTCCAACACCTTGCCGCAGTCGCCTACATGAAAGGCCGCCTCCGCCAACACGGCATCGCAAGTGAGCAAGGGCTCTGAAACCTGTTCGGCGACCCCAACCGCCCAATCGTGATGAACATCGTTTCGATTCAGGAAAGCGACGACGAAACCTGTGTCCGCGATTCCTTTCATCGTTTGGCGAATCCCTTACGTTTTGAAAGGTCACGAGGTCCTTCGATCGCGCCGGCCAGACGCATAAACGCCTTAACTTCGGATGCTCTCGCCCGTTCCAGCTGATCGCGGACGATCTTGCCCTGAGGAACGCCTGTCTTCTTAGCCGTCATCTCAAGCCACTCTGCCAGATCCCTGGGAAGCCGTACCGTAATCGTATGACCCATGTGCAAAAGTGTAATACGCAGAAACGGCCTTATCAAGGAGCTCCGAAGCCGTCTCGCCTTCGTAAATCACCCTGCGCCAGGCGCCAGCCCGCGGCAGCCGCCAAAATCTGCGTTACTGTTTCGCAGGACCCTCTGAAGATTATGGTTGCGCCGGGACGTATGTCTCCGGCGCGTGGCGCTTCAATTCTGACGACTTCATGCAAGAGGCGCCGCACAAGCAGGGTCGAGCTTCACATCGATCCTCTGTCTGGTGTATACACGGAGCACACAATTGCGCTTTCGGCTCACTGATCACAAGGTGTGCGGACTATGCAGTGCATGTCAGCCGGCCTCTCGCTTCGGAGCTTCATCAAGGAGGGAATGTGAAAGGACGTTTTATCGTTTTTGGGGTCGCGTCGCTGATGCTCACCTTCTTGCAGCCGCCCCATGCGGCGTCGGCGACGAGTTGCGCCGATCTGATAAAACTGCGTCTGACAGATACGACGATAACGGCCGCCGAGGATGTGCCCGCGGGCGCTTATACGCCGCCCGGAGGCATGCCTCAAAACAATCTGCCGGCGTTCTGCCGTGTGGCCCTGACGGTTGCGCCTCAGATCCGCATCGAAGTCTGGATGCCGAAGGATGCCTGGAACGAGCGATATCGCGGCGAAGGCGGCGGAGGGTATGCCGGTTCGATCTCCTACGGTGGATTGGCGGCCGGCATTCGCGCGGGATACGCGACCGCGAGCACCGACACAGGTCACACGGCCTCGGAGGGTGGGAGATTCGCACTCAACTCCGATGGGACCCTGAATTGGCAATTGATCTCGGACTTTGCGGAGCGCTCGCTGCATGAGATGGCAGTAAAAGCGAAGGCGTTGATCAACGCGTACTATGGGAAGGCCCCGAAGTACTCTTACTGGAACGGCTGCTCGACAGGCGGCCGCCAGGGCCTGATGGCCGTGCAGCGCTTTCCCGGGCAATACGACGGCCTGCTGATTGGCGCCCCAGCGATCAACTGGGACCGTTTCATCCCAGCGGAGCTGTGGCCGCAAGTCGTGCTTTCGCCCGCCTCTTTCTCGCCCCGGGTGTTGGGCACTGTGCAGGCGGCGTCGGACCAAACCCTGTTGGAGCGTTCGATGCCGTGGTGAAATGGGTCGAAAACGGCGTCGCGCCGGACACGCTTCCGGCCGCGCGCAACCTCGGAAACGGGACGGTGCGCACGCGCCCTTTGTGCGCGTATCCAAAGACTGCTCAATGGAGCGGCGTGGGCAGCCCCGATGACGCATCCAGTTTTGTTTGCGTTGATGGCAAGCATGATCCGCGCGATTTTATGATTGGCGGCCCTCGCTCCAACTGATGTAAAGCGGCATGTCGCTCGAGCTTCCAGATCGCTTCAACGTCGTCGATCACTTTCTCGATCGTCATATCCGCGAAGGACGCGGGGACAAAGTCGCGATATCGTGTGAGTCCCGCAAACTGACGTACGCCCAAATCGCCGACCAGGTCCATCGCGCAGGCGCCGGACTGCTCGCGCTGGGAATCCAGGAAGAACAACGCGTCATGCTGCTGTTGCCGGACGTCCCCGAATTTGCGGTCGCGTATTTCGCCGCGATGAAGATCGGCGCCGTCGCTGTGCCGACGAGCACGGCGTTGCGCGCCGCCGATTACTCGTATTTTCTTGATGAAAGCCGCGCCCGCGCATTGATCGTCCACTCGTCTGTTTATGGTCAGGTTGCTCCCGTTCTTGACGGATGCAAGTATCTACGCCACGTGATCGTTTGCGGTGAGCAGGTCGAAGGACATATCGATTGGGATGCCTGGCTTTCCCTGTCTTCGCCTCTGTTGGAGTCGGCTCAAACCAGCAAAGACGGCGCCGCGTTTTGGTTATGGACTTCCGGCAGCACCGGACGGCCCAAGGCGGCGATTCATCTGCACCAGGATTGGGTTCATTGCTGTGAGAACTACGCGCGGATGATTTTGGGCATCGGCGCCACGGATGTCACCTTTTCATCATCGAAGTTGTTTCACGCGTACGGGCTCGGCGCCGCCTTGATGTTTCCATTTTATGTTGGCGCCAGCAGTGTGCTGTATTCAGGAAGGCCTCAAGCAGCCGCGATCCTGGAGACTGTCGAGAAAGCGAGACCGACGCTCTTCTTTTCCGTGCCCACACTCTACGCAGCGATGCTTCAGGAAGCGGAGCGCAAGACGTATGACTTGTCGGGCGTGCGTCTTGCTGTGTCGGCCGCGGAGCCGTTGCCGGCGGAGATTTTTCGCCGGTGGAAGGACCGCTTTGGCATCGAGATTCTCGACGGAATCGGTTCGACCGAAGCGCTGCATATTTACATCTCGGCTTCCCCAGGACGCGTCAAGGCCGGCAGCTCCGGACAACCCGTCCCCGGTTATGAAGCGCGGATTGTCGATTCCGACGGCGCCGATGCTCCAGTGGGGGTCGTTGGGGATTTGTGGATTCGGGGTCCCAGCACGGCGCTGGCCTACTGGAATCGCCGCGAGTTGACCCGCGACCGCATGCGCGGCGTTTGGTTTGTTACGGGTGATAAATACCGCAAGGATGAGGATGGATATTATTGGTATGCGGGGCGGTCCGACGACATGTTTCGCGTTTCCGGCCAATGGGTGTCGCCGAACGAAGTGGAGAGTGCGCTCATCGAGCACAGTTCCGTGTTGGAGGCTGCTGTTGTTGCGTTCGAAGAAGAAACGAAGCTGTATACGCCCAAGGCGTTCGTGGTCCTGAAAGATGGCGTCGCGCCAAGCCCCGCGCTTGCCCGCGAACTCCAGGAATTCGTGAAGCAGCGCATCACGCCATACAAGTATCCCCGGCGCATTGAATTCCTTGCCGAACTGCCCAAAAGCGCTGCGGGCAAAGTGTTGCGCTACAAGCTGCGGGAATCGGTTTGAACGACGCCAAATTCCACATGGAAACTGATTGACAGCGGCCGGGCAAATCGTTTCTTATTTGAGCTAACAACTGTAGAATCCATGCGTTAAATGGGAAGCATCGCAATTCTGTGGCGCTGGCGTACGGTGACTTAGGGACTTTGGAAAAGCACAAACTGAGTTTTGACTGCGAAGCGAGGAGTCAACTGTGACAAGAAGACCTACGTTCAAACTCTTGATGCTGTGCGCATTGGCTTTGCCCACTGCGACGGTGCTGACAAACGCGCGCGAGGTCGGCCCGAAGAATCTCGGGTATTCAGAGCTTCCCGATGGACGTGGTGGAGTCAACGTCGAAGCCGTTGTTTATACCGAGGCGATGGGTTTTGACAAAGCGCGGTCTTTGAAAGCTTTTCAAGACACTCTTTATCCGCTGCTTCGCGCCAACTGCCGCGGCTGCCACAGCACGGAAAATAAGAGCGCAAGCGGGGCTCAGGCGCCGTTGCACTCGGACGTCGATGTGAAGTTAGCGCATGAATACGCGCTGACTCGCGTCAACTTCCGCGATCTCCCAGAGTCTAAGTTCGTCGTTCGGATGGCCATCGACCGCCACAATTGCTTCGCGGAGAATTGCGGCGTTGCAGCGAACAAGATGTTGGCGGCTGTCACCGCCTGGCGTGACCGAATTGCCGACATGATTCCTGAAACTCCTCGGAGCATTCCGGCAAATACGAAGGTTACCGAAGAGCAGATTCTGGCGTGGATCGAGGCTGACAGGGCTAAGATCCCGGCCGCGGAGCAAGAGTTCATTCAGTACGCTTCGTTCCATGTCCTCCACAACGCGGGCGTCAGCGCGCAGAACCTAAACCATGCTCGCGTCGGTCTATCCAAGGCATTGAATGGCGCGGCTCGTTGGGCTCCGAAGATTGTGAACCCGGTTGACGTGAATGGAAAAGGCATCCTTTACAAATTCGACATTAGAGACTACTGGGGATACACGCTCATTGACACCTCCGACCCGGACTTCGAGCTCTTTAATACACTGTCCGACGATGACATAGGCTTTGCCGGGGCGAAAGTGGATCGGAATGGCAAGGCGCCGCCCCCGGTATTCGAGAACTTCCTGCATCAACAAAACAAGCTGAAGCCAGAAGTCACCCGTGACGACAAGTTTGCCCGGCTGGCTTGGGCCCGGGTCCTCAGGGGGAACGTGGAAGCTGCGACTTCGGCGCCATCTTCACCGCCAAATATCGACGGATTCGTCGGACCCAGGAAAATCGCCGGCAATAAGCAGGAGTACGTCGACCCAGCAGACCTCAAATATGTCGAAGCGGCTCAACTGACCTATACGCTCACTCGTCCGGATGTTTACAACGCCATCCTGGCGGTTCCGGGGTACTTTTGGATGTTCGAACAGGAGCTGGGCGTCGATAAATCGAAGGGTATGGACTCGTACGACTATATGGTCACGCACGAGGCCATCACGATCGATGGGCGCTTTTACTACCGTGCTTCAACGCCGCACGGCTACTACTGGAAGACGTTCGACGTCTTCACGTCGGGTGATGGCGATATCGACAAACAGTATGCCGCAGGGAAGGTCACCATGCCGATGTGGCAGCAACCGATCCCGAAATTTATTAAGCAGCAAGGCGGTACTACGCCCGAAGACCTTACCTATGTGGCTATGTTGCCGCTTGGCAGCTACGCCGATGGTAAGTATACCGGACAAGCCGGCGGCCAGGCGTCAGCGGAGGAAGTGATCTGGAGTCTGCCCAACGGACTTCAGGCATATGCAATATTCGGCGCTTGGGCTCAGCGCCGTGTCGATGCGTTCACTCAGATCGTTCGCGATCCGAGACTTCAAAGGTACGTAGCGGACAAGACGAATGACAACGTGACCGGGACCGGTAGATCCGCTGCCGTCACCGATAAGCGCTTGGGCGTGGCGAGTTGCGCCGGCTGCCACATCGATGGGATGAACCGCTCGAACAACGACCTCAGGGACTGGCTTGATGAAGGCGGTCAGCGCATCCCGAAGGGTGACCACGGCGCCGGGGCTTGGGTGAATGACCCTGCGACGGTGAAGCGCGTTCGCGAACTCTATAAGCCATCTTCAGTAATGCGGGCCAAGATGGAAAATGATCGCCGCATTTTCTTGGCCGCGATGGCCCAGATCAAAGAGGGCATGATCATCGGCGTAGACAAGAACACTTATGTCGAGCCGATCGTTTGGACCACAGAGTGGGCCCAGAAGTACTATAAGTATCCGGTCGGGCGATCTCATTAATCTCCGACGGCTATCTCTCCTCGGACTTCCCAGGGTTTAAACACCCTGGGAAGTTCCTCGGCCTCCCGACACCTCAACTTTTCAATCCGTCGAAGGACATCCTATGGGGTGGTTGGTCTGGCGACCTGAGGCTCGGTTGAGCCGCGATGACACGTCCAACAGGTGACGTGGGTTTTCCCGTCACCGAACCTCGCATTGATGTCGCGCACCATCTCGAGCATCATGCGAGCCTTCACCTTCTGGGGCTTGGTATCGAGCGACAAGTCGCTGAGCTCGTGGCAATACGTGCAGCGGACTCCGAGCGCGAAAGTAATGTTCTGCATCGTAATTTCGACGTTCTCCGCTGTGAGCACTTTGAGATTTTCGGCGCTGACGACTGCAGCCCCTCCCGCCGAGAATGGCGCCACCCGGCCGCCCCTGGCGCCGCCGCCCCTGCCGCCCCGACCACCACCGGCGGGCGCGACAGTAAGAGTGGCAGCAGCCCTGGTCAGATACTCGACAATTAGGGGAACCTGCTCGTCAGTCAGACCGGCGCCCTTCTCCTTCATGCGAGTGACTGTGGCGGTCCACGCGTCTTTGTCCCCCACCTTGTTCCTGACGCGATCGAGCGTGTGGCACGAGGTGCAGACAGTGTTCACCAGGTTTGCCGCTACAGCATCGGGACCCGCTGGACCCTGAGCCGCGCCACCGGGCGCCTGGGCTAGAATCACGAGTGCAAGGAACGGGAGGGATGCGGCAACACTCAAGAAGAGCTTTTTCATCGAAAGCAATTATACGCAATTGCAGCCCAAGCAAAAGATGACTCAGCGTAACTGGCGCTCAGCGGTCACGTCGTAGGTGCTATTGAAATCGCTTTTCATATTCGCGACTGACGCGCGTCAGAATCGCGCCGTAGTCTCTGAAAGTTTCTTGGTAATCACTCCATTCGAATGGGAAGATTCCTGCATTCGTTGCCCGGAAACGGAGAACAAGAAACTCGTCAAACTTGGCTCCGACCTCTTCTCGAAGCCTAGATTCCGCTTGTGCAGCTTCCTGAATCGGGTGGGCGTTCGACAAGCTTCAGCTTCGCCATCGCGGCCGCCAGACGGTCCTTCGCCATTCGAAGATACGCTGCGTCGATTTCGTTACCGATGGAGTTTCTCCCGCAGTTCACAGCTGCAACACTAGTCGAGCCTGTACCAACGAAGGGGTCGAGCACAGTATCACCGGCGAATGAAAACATCTGGATCAAGCGTTCGGCGAGTTCGACCGGGAAAGGGGCAGGGTGTCCGGAACGGGTCGAGGCGCCTTTGATGTCTGTCCAGAAAGGAAGAAACCAAGATTGCATTTCCTCTTTCGTCAGCATCGACAGAGCTTTTTGGGTTGGACTGACAGAACGATAACCGCCGCGCTTGCGGAGGAAAAGAATGTATTCGACATCATTCTTAACTACGGCGCCGGGTTGGTAAGGTTTTCCGTAGAATCCGGCGCCGTTGCCTTCCGACTCTGTCACACCGTTTGCGATCTTGTGCCAAAGAATCGGCGTCAAGCAATCCAAGTCGAGACTGCGTGCGCGAACCTGAATATCGGCGTGAAGCGGCATGATGAAATGTCGCCCGGCCTTTTTGCGTGGAATGCACACGTCTCCAACGACGCAGCAGATTCGGCCGCCTGGAACCAGCACGCGACGGCATTCTGCCCAAACCTTGTCGAGTTCATTTAGGAAACGCTCGTAGTCTTCGATATGTCCCATTTGTCCGGCCGTGTGGTTATATTCCTTGAGCGTCCAATATGGTGGAGAAGTAACGACTAGATGAACGGTCTCGTCGGGAATCCACGACAGATCTCTCGCATCGCCGAGATGCAACTTGTGAGTCGTTTGATCGAATGGAGCGGGCCAAGGTTCGCGCCGGTATCGCATATTCGCGGCTTGAAGCGCCGCCAACGCTTCGGGCGTATTGTCGGCTTCGGGGAGTCGATCACGCATTGATTTCACACACGACTCCTGCATCGATCGATTCAGGGTCGCGGCTGATCGTTTTGACATAAATCTTCCTTCACTCAGCTGCAAGCAAAGGGCCTGACTAGGTATATCCGTAGTCCTGGACAGAAAGGGTCCGGGCAGGCGCGTGATTCCGAATCATACGAATCCGGAAGCAAGCCAATTGCGCGGGTGACGGACGCTTGAGATCGATATAAACAAACTGGTCCCCAAGAGGGCCTCGTGCGCCCCCGCTGCAGGGCCGGCCAAGCCGGTCCTGCAGCTATCCTTAGAACGCCCGGCGCTGCCACGTCCTCAGTGGGGACGTTGCCACAGGGCGTGCTGCGGAAATGAGCCCCTAAGGCAGGGGCGGCGGACAGGAGCCTTGCAGTCGCAGGGCATTCCTAAAGGCGTCCCCCTCGGAGGCGAGGTGAGGCGTTGTGCCATCGATGGACCTCAGGAACGCCAACAGGTCTGCCTCTTCGACAGCGTTCAGTACAGCTGCGATCGTCTGGCCCCCCTGCGCTGGCAGTGTGTGCAGCGGGAAGACCGCCTCGAGAGTTTGAGCCTGACCGCGGTGAAGATACGGGGCATGATAGTTGATACTGAGGAGCGACGGTACGTTGAACCCATTCCTCCCAAACGCCGTGCTCGCGGCGGCGTTGTCGCGAATCTCCAGAGGATTGGTGACATCGAACGTTCCCACATCCTCGAGATATTTGAAGGTGAGGTCGTTGCAGGTGAACGAGAAGAACTCGTTCGCTGGCGCCGCTGCCACCGGCGGCGCCGGCGCGAGCCTGGTGACGCCGGGGTCCAACGCGGCCCCGTTCTGGGCCACAGCGCCGGGATTGTCGCGGTGGAAGATCTGACTCTTGGTCCACTTGGCTCCTCCGTGGCAGGAGGCGCAATACGTCACGAAGACATCCTGTCCGGCCTGCAGATTGCCACGCTTCGGCTGATTCAGCCCCCGCACCGCGAAAAAGATCCATAGGGTCTGCGCATCCAGAGCATCGCTGCCACCATGGGAGATGCCATGGTCGTAGATAGCGGGGTTAGCCGGCGTCGCCGCCCCCAAGGTGAAACATTGCCCGGGAGCGACTGCATCGCTGGCAAAACCGCAGCCTCCCTGGGTGACGCGAGAGTTGGCATTAAAGTCGGTGTTGCTGCCGCGTACAGCGCTCCAGTTGAGGATGCCCTGGTCCCTTACGTTGGTGGTCTTGCTGAACATTCCGTCGAGAGGTTTCGTCTGCCGCGGCCCTGTGCCGAAGATCCAGGTGACGCCATCGGCCAGCCCGTCCGGATGGCATGACCCGCAGCTGCTCCAGGCGTCTTTCGACTGCTTCCCCTTAAAATTTCGCGGAACGATGCTACGGATTGGCATGCCAAAGATGCCGTTGTCCGGGATGCCGAGTGCGGTGAAGAAAGCCACCTTGCCGACCAGTTGGGCATGTTCGAGTGTACCGGGGGCCGGGGGCTCGCTGGATGGAATGTCGAGTTGCAGCGTGAGGCAAAAACCATCGTCGACGTTCATCGACGTGACTGAGAAATTTGCTTCATTGTTTGCATAAGCTCGCGTCCCATCCTTGCGCATGGCTATTCCACTCGGTAGGTTGCCGGTCTGGACGCGGCAGTCTACCCTATTTTTGGCCGCGTTCAGGATGTCGAGCCGGCCAAACACATCGAGTTTGGCGCGGAACACCTGGTTGCCGCCCCGGCTGACGATCAGGAACGTGTCGCCAGCGAGATTCGCATCGATTGCCACAATGTCGTTGGCAAACGTCCTGTCAAGACTCGGGGGAGGCAGGGCGACCTTCTCGCCGTCGTCTATCTGCTTGTTCAGGTTGACGTGCTCGGCTTTCACCTCCGCTAAGGCATTGGTGTCCACGGCGTAGACGAGCGCCTGCACGTTCACGTTGAACATCTCGGGCGGCTCGGGCTGCGCCCCAATGTTGGGCAGATACAACCGGTTGCCGCGAATCAACGCCGATAGGAGCTGGTTGGGGAACACCCCCTGCGGGTTGTTGGTGTTTATGGGGTTGGTTAGATCGGATGGGTCCGGGCAGAAGATTTGGGACTGGCCGGGCGGGATCATGTTGCAGAAGTTAAACGGGCTTACGCGGTTGGCGTTAAAGCCGGAATCGGCGAGCGGCTTTAAGGGGATCTTGGTGATCGGCGGATTAGCATTTCCGGCCGGGAAGGCTTGGACGACTCCCTGTTTCCCAAGATCGCGCGCTTCACCATTTCCGTTGAAAAGTTTGTCAACGAAGTTGGGGTCGAGTTCAGCGAAGATCTGGGTGACAAAGACCGTTTCGTCCGAGTCGTTGTCGTCACCGTCATTCGTGATCGCAAGAGCCGTGGGATTGCGTCCAACCTGCACGGCCCCGACGGGGATGGGGTTGAGTGGATTGCCAGTGAAGAAGATGGAAACCGTGCCCTCCGTGTGGTTGGCCACATAGAGCAGGTTTCCGTTCGGCGTCAGCGCGCAGCCCCGCGGCTCAGCGCCGGTGCGGACCGTCCTTACGAGCCGGCCCAACGTCAGGTCGACGACCGAGACCGTGGCGCTTATGCCGTTGGTGACATACGCCACCTGGTCGTTCGGGTGGACCGCCACGCAGCGGGGCTCGAGACCGACCGCAATCTCGGCCAGCTTGATGGCGACGTCATTGCCGCTCGCGCCTTTCACGCGAACGATTGAGACAGTGTTCGCCTCACGGTTAACAACGATAAGACGCGTCTCGTCAGACGTAAGAGCGATGGTGGTCGAGCGGCTCGGTACGGCGCTGGTGCTGGCCCAAGCCGGGCCAGCAGCGACGACGACCGTCAGCAGCGCGAGGATAATCGCGCTGCTGCGGGGAACCAGGCGTGTGCGTGATGCGCAACGTACTGAAACTTGTCTGTGCCTGTCGGACATTTTCATAGGGAACCTCCGCTTCATATCGAACTGCAACATCCACAAGAGCGATCGCCACGCGACCGAGGCGCGCTCATGGAATAGCGGCGAACTCAGACAGTCGTCAGCGTTTTAGCCTTCTGCTGACTGCTGGAGACATTCGTTGTCTTTTGTTGGGTTCTGAGGTGTCGTTTTCCGCGGAGAAAAGAGGCAGCCCGACCAAAAGGAACGGGGTTGGACTTCCTCCGAGGAAACAGTCGCTGGCAAAGGTCCTGCCTTTTGCCGCAGAAATTGTCTTCCTCTCCGCTCGTTAGCTTCTTGGGATAGCGGTGGAGTCGGTCAAGTCTCGCGGAATTCGTGAGACTTGGACGCAAATCAACCGGATTAAAACAGACTGGAATGATGCTGTCAAAGAATAAACGTGCGCGAAAAATGCGGCGTTCGTTTGCTACAACGCGCTCGCATGCTAGTTAAAAGATCGTGAACTCTTCCCCGAAGGATAGACAATTCCATGCGCATTCACATTACCGTGGACCAGATCGAGCACACGACCGCCCGCCATCCGAAGCTCGTCAACCAGGCGGTACAGAGGATTTTTCGGGGCTACGAGGCGGCAAGGGAAGAAGAGTGCATGCGTCGCCCTTAATCGGCAACAGGCGCAAACGCTACGACGCTATAGGCAACCGTTGTTTTGGCCGTAGCATTGCGGTACCCGTGCTTCTGGTCGCCTCGAAATACGACGACATCTCCCGGCTCGAGTTCCCAAGTCGAACCGGCGACGCTTAGTTGAATGCGACCGCTTTCGCAGGTCAGGTATTCCCGCGTGCCGAGCGTATGCGGGACGCCGGTCATGTAGGCGCCCGGGGGCAACTCCATTCGATCGATCTCCAGGCCGGCTATCGTTTCCGGCAAAAGCCTGCGAAGAAGAACCTTGCCCCGCTGGCGCACCGGCAGGCTTTCCGCCTTGTAGAATTTCACGACCGCCCGCGGCGGGCCGATCAGCTCCTCGAGCGGGACTTGAAGCGCCGCTGCGACCTTCACGAGCACGGTAAGCGTCGGGTTTGCTCCGCCGGACTCGAGATTTGCCCACGTCGGGCGTGGGATCCCCGAAACCCGAGCCATCTGTTCCTGTGTCATTCCACGGGCTTCCCTGAGTTGCCGGATGTTACTTCCAAGGTTCAGCGCCACCTGTTCTGCCATGCCAACACGATAGCGTTTTGCTAATTTCTTAGCAAGATTGATGAATAAAGAACATGCCGCACGTACCATTCTTCAGCAAAGGAGAAATCGTATGGACATCCGCAACCGTTCAGTACTGATCACCGGCGGCAGCCGGGGGCTGGGCCGGGCGTTGGGTGAAGTGTTTGCGTCTGAGGGCGCCCGCGTCGTGTTGGCAGCCCGCAATGCAGCAGAACTGGATCGCACAGTAGAGGACATTCGGCGCGCCGGCGCTGAAGTCTACGGAATCGCTGCAGACATTGCCGGAAAAAACGACGCGCACCGCATCGCCGGAGAGGCGGCCGCGCTGGCCGGCCCAATCGACATACTCTTCCAGAATGCCAGCACGCTTGGCCCGGTTCCCCTTCGCCTGCTGCTGGACACCGATTGTGAGGATCTCGAAAGGGTCCTTCAGGTGAACCTTGTCGGACCGTTCCGGTTGCAGAAAATCATCGTGGGATCGATGGCGCTGCGCGGCCAAGGTCTGGTCGTCACGATCAGTTCCGATGCGGCAGTCGAGGCGTACTCCCGGTGGGGAGCTTACGGCGTTTCGAAAGCGGCGTTGGACCATATGACGCGGATCTGGGCTGCGGAGCTGGCCCAGTCCGGAGTTCGTTTTCTGAGCATCGATCCAGGCGAGATGAACACCCGGATGCATGCTGACGCCGCGCCCGCCGCTGATCCCGCCGATTTAGCGGATCCGCGGGATGTTGCGCGGCGAATTGCGGCTGCCGTTCGAGATATCGATCGTTTCAAGAACGGCGACAGAATCGTTGCCGCGGCCATGGAGGTGGTTCGATGATTGCCGCCGCCCTCGAATCTCGCGCCGGGCGGGAGTCCGCACGCCTGCTGGTGATCGATTCGACTACGCGAACATTTTCGGACTCTCGAATCGCGGATCTGCCAGCATTGCTGCAGTCCGGAGACCTGCTGGTGGTAAACGACGCAGCCACGCTGCCCGCCTCGCTGCGGGCTCGATCCCCCGCAGGGGAACCCGTGGAAATCCGGCTGGCGAGACGCGTGGAAACTTCTGTGTGGCAGGCCGTCGTCTTCGGCCAGGGAGACTGGCGTATTCCAACCGAGTATCGCGACCCTCCGCCGAAGCTGCTCGCGGGCGATACGCTGGAGATTGGCGACGGATTTGCCGCTGAAGTGATTGAAGTTTCGCCGGCGTCGGACCGTCTGGTCACTCTCAATTTCAACGCGACGGGCCCACGCTTCTGGTCGTGCATTTACGCCTATGGTAAGCCGGTTCAATATTCATACCACTCGGACGACCTGCCGTTGTGGAGTGTTCAGACCGCTTATGCCGCCCGACCCTGGGCCATGGAAATGCCATCGGCAGGCCAACCGCTGACGTGGCGCATTCTCGGTGAACTGCGGCAGGCCGGTGTTCGTCTGGCGCTAATCACCCATGCTGCAGGACTCAGCGCGACAGGAGACGCGGATCTCGACCGCCGTCTCCCTCTGCCCGAGCGCTATGACGTTCCGCAATCTACTGTGGACGAGGTGACCTCCGCGCGAACTGCCGGCTGCAGAGTCGTCGCAGTCGGGACAACGGTGGTGAGAGCTCTTGAAGGATGCGCCGAAAACAATGGCGGGATTCTTCGCGCCGGCGCCGGTGAGACGGGCCTCGTCATCGATCGGCCATTTCGCCCTCGCATCGTGACCGGATTGTTAACCGGCATCCATGATCCCGCCGGCAGCCATTTCAGACTCCTGCGGCCCTTTCTCGATGAGACTACATTGCGCCGCGCCTTGCGGCATGCGGAAGAGGTGAAATACGAGAAACACGAATATGGCGATCTCTGTTTAATTGTTTAAACACGGTCGCGCGATCAGCGTATCGAGTTCTGTTTTGAACGCCCGGATATCGCGTTCGAGCGAGGAGATTTATTGTTCGAGCCAGACAAGATCTTCGTACGTCTCGCGGCGGCGGATGATTTGATACGTATTCCCCGTGACAAGGACCTCGGCCGCCCGCGGTCTGGAGTTGTAATTGGACTACAGGCTAAACCCGTAGGCGCCGGCGCTCATGACAGCCAGCAGGTCGCCGCGGTCCATCACGGCGACTTCACGATCCTGCGCAATGAAATCGGCGGACTCGCACACAGGCCCGACGACGTCGACAATTTCCGTTCCCGATTTCTGCTCGACCGGCCAAATCTGGTGATGGGACCCGTACAGCGCCGGCCGGATAAGGTCGTTCATCCCGGCGTCCACGACGAGGAAGCGCTTGGACCCCTGGCTTTTTTTCAAAATAACGCGCGTCAGCAAAACGCCCGCGTTGCCGGCGATCACGCGTCCCGGTTCCAGGATGACAGTCAACTGGAGGTTCCGGGTCGACTCGATGACCGCAGCCGCGTATACGGAGGGCGTCGGCGGCGCTTCGGCATGGTAGGCAATCCCCAAACCGCCGCCGAAGTCGAAGTACTGAAGCTCAATGCCGTCGCGCTTCAGGCCGGCGATGAACTCCCGCATGCCCGACAGCGCGGCCTGGAAAGGACCAATCTCCGTAATCTGTGAGCCGATGTGGCACGACACGCCCACGACTTCAATGTCGGCGTCGCGCCGCAGGCAGGCATAAAGTTCACGGGCTTCTTCGAGACCGACGCCGAACTTGTGCTGTTTTGTTCCCGTCGATATGTACGGATGCGTCCGCGGATCGACGTCCGGATTCGTTCGGATCGAGACTCGCGCCCGTTTTCCAAGCCGTCGGGCGGCTTCTCGAATCAGATCCATCTCGGCCGCAGACTCGACATTAAAAAACAGGATGTCCGACTCGAGCGCGTATCGGATCTCCTCCGCAGTCTTGCCGACGCCGGAGAATATGACCTTCCGCGCGTCGCCGCCGGCGCGCAGCACGCGGAACAACTCGCCGCCGGACACAATGTCGAATCCTGCGCCCCATTCGGCGAATCTCTGAAGGATGTTCAGGTTCGAGTTCGCTTTGACGGCGTAACAGATGAGATGCGGCGCCGGCGAAAAAGCTTCGTCGAACACGCGAAGATGGCGGCGCAGCGTGCTTTCGCTGTAGACGTAGACGGGAGTTCCAATTTCATCTGCAATGCGCCGTAGCGGGACGTCCTCGCAATACAGGCGGCCGGAACTGTATTGAAAGTGATGCATTCCGCATTATAGTCGCAAAAAAAAAGACGGGGACAGGAGGCGAACCTCCGTCCCCGCCGGCCGGTTGTTCGTAGCTGAGGGGGGTTAGCCCGAACTTTACCGGCAAATTCAAGTATATCGAATCAGCGCGCCGGCTGCGGCTTGGCCTGAGCGGCCTTTCGCATTTGATCCAAGAGCGCCTTGCGCTGCGCCGCATTGAGCAGACTCGACAGCTTTACGGCGGTCTGCTGGTCCTGGGCCGTCAACTTCGCTGGATCCGCGGCCCCGCCCTGAGTCAACTGCATCTTGGCCTGGCGGTGTTCCGCATAGAGAGCTTCGATCTGCGGGATCTGCTCGGGCGTCAGCGGCGCGCCGACGTCCTCCATGACGATTTTGAGAGCCTCCAGGTTGTAGATGCCTCGCGCCCGGACAACGTCCTTGTGATAGTTCCGGATCAGGTTTTGCTGATCCGGATTCAGCGCCGGGGCCGTTGCTACTTTGGTAAATATGAACTCGTCGTTCAGTCGCAGCAGCTCCACGGCGACTGGATTGTCAGGGTTGGACATGATTGCTGCAAGTGGGTTGTTGTTGCCGCGCTGGCCGCCGCGCCCCCCGCGGCCCTCAAATCCTCCGCCGCGGTTTCCGCCCCCGCGATTCCCGCGGCGTTGCCCGTCGCCCTGGCCTTGTTCGAAGAAAGCCGCGCCGTCCTGTCCGCGCTGACCCTGAACCAACTGAAAGACGCGGCTTTGCAGCGCGGGAAGTTCAGCATCCAGCAGCGCGTTGAGCGACTTCTCCTGATCGGCCGTCAGCGGGGAGTTGTTCTTGCTCAGGAGATTCTTCAGTCCAACCAATCGGTCCGGCGCCGCCTGCTGGCCCTGTTGTCCCTGTTGCCCGCGGCCGCCGCGGTTACCACCGGCGTCGGCGTCGAAATCGAGCAGGTCGCTGCTGAAGAGCGGCTCGATGCCGCCGTCGTCTTGCGCCAGCGCCGGACTTGCGGACATCGCGATAAAGATAGCTATCAGCAACGGCTTCATAACTTCCCCTCCAAACTCTAGAACAGATCCTGAAACTGCACGGACAGGTTGATGGTACGGGACCCATTGCCGATGATGTCCTCAAAGAACGGCGACGTCAGCACGCCCGATCGAATGCTGCGCTGCGGGTGATTCAACAGGTTGTTGGCCTGGATCCTGAACTGGATGCGCGGGCCGTTGTTCCGCCAATTCTGATTGTTCTGATTATTCCCACGGTTGCCGCGCTGCCCGTCTCCAAAGCCGCCTTGGGGGAAATCACCCCTGTTATCGCCCTGATTGTTGCCGCCGCCAAAACCGCCAAAGTTCCCGCCCCCGCCGCCGCCGCCGCCACCGCCGCCTCGCTGAGGCTCCGCAAACGCATTCAGGGGCGCGTTATTGGCCTGCTGCTGTTGCTCCGGCGGACGGCGCAGGAAGAACGTTTTGCTGATGCTCGCGTTGAGGTTGTAGTTGCTGGGTCCTGTTCTGGAATTCCGCGGTTCGCCCGCAGGGCGGTCATTGGTCACGCCGTCGAAATTATCGTCGGTTCCGGTCGTCACGTTATAGGGACGGCCCGAATTCCAGCTTGGATTCAACTGAAAGCCCAAACCCCACGGCTGGTAATTGAACTGGATGTTGGATTGAAACCGGTGACGCTGATCGTTTGAAGAACGTCCCCAGTCGGCTGCGAGGTTGTAGTTGTTGGACGGCGCGCCTGCGTCGTCCTTGGCGAATCCGAGCGTGTAGCTTCCCTGCAGGTTGAACCAGTACACATTCTCTTTTCGAAAATTGGTGCGGAAACTGAAACTGACTGTGTTTGCCCACGACTTGCCGGTCGACTCGTACTGATTGACGATGCCCTTCGACGGATCCGGCCGGCACGCAGGATCGCCGGGGGACAAGGCCGCGCATTCCGGCAGCGGCGCGTTGATGTTGCGCGTCCGAAGCAGGTGAAGTCCTCGATTGTTTTCGTACGTGATATTGAAACCCATCTGCTCGGCGATCCGCTGATCGAGAGCAACCTGAGTCCGGACGTTGTAGGGCGACACAAAGTCCGGCGCTCGCGTACGGAGGCTCACGAGGCTCGCGGCGCCAAGGTTCTCAAACAGCGCCGGGTCGGACCATGGGCTCAGATTGAGCGGGTTGACCAGTTCCGTCTGGAACTGACGCGTCGAACCGTCGTTGCGCAGCAGGTTTTCCCAATTGTTGATGCTGAATCCGTCGCCGTAGATGATTCCGGATCCAACGCTCACAATGGTCGCCGGCGCCAACTGGTAACGTACATTCAGCCGTGGGCCGAGGTTGTTGTAGTCCTTCAAATGCTGCTGCGCCTGATAACGCAGTCCCATCTGCACGGCAAGTTTCTCCGTCGCCCTCACGACAGCTTCAAAGTACGCGCTGAATTCGGCCTGGTTGACGCTCAGCGTCGCGTCGCCCGATCGTCGCGTGAATCGGGTTGGCGTCCCGGTAATCGGGACAGCCGTTCCAAACGAGTTAACGAACGACGGCGTCTCTCCATTTGCGATGGCGGCTTCGACGAGCGCTTGCGTCGGCAGGCAGTTCTGCCAGTTGTACGAGCCGAACGCGAGGAAGTAGGCATAGCAATAATCATGCAAACTTGCGTATTCGAACGTGCCCACATAGTTGTTGAAGGCTTCGCTGAAACGGTCTTGATAGTCGAACTGAATTCCCGAATTGATCTGGAACTTGCCCAGCGTCGTCCGGAGCTGGTCGGCGAACTGGAAGCTCGTCTGCCGGTCCGTGTTGCGATTCGGCGAAGGGCCGCCGTTGAACGCATCCGCGACGTTGATCGTGAAGCTTCCCGCATACGGACCGAAGGTTGAGAACGGGTTTGATTCCGATGTATCGCGGCGAATCTGAAAACGCAGTTCGTTATTCACTTTGCCGATCGTCATGTTCTCGGCGGCCTGGAATGAAAAACGGCGCCGTTTGTTCGTCGACCCGCGCTCCACCAGCGTGAATCCGCCGCCTTGATTGGTTTGCTTCTCGGACGAGTAGTTAAAGTTGAGATTCAGCGTATTGTTTTGATTCAAAAAAATCGTGAAACGCGGATTCACCTGGCGTGTGACGCTGGGGCTCACGATTCCCGATGCGGCCAGGCCGTCCGGCGTAATGGCTCGAATGCTTCGCCCTTCCGATTCGTTTTCCTGGCTCGAGCCTTGAAAATTCAACGTCACACGGCCTGGGACCAGCGGACCGCTGAATTGCGGGCTGTAGGTGCGCCGCTGGCTGGAAGGCTTGTTCGTCGCCGACGGGTCTTTAGCATTGAGCGATTCATCCCGGAATTGAAAGCTGAAGCCGCCGCGCCAGTCGCCGCTTCCGGGACGCGTGATGATGCGGACGCGCTGGCCGCCGCCGCCTTCGGCGCTGAACGGATTGTCTTCGATAATGATCTGCTGGATCTGATCTCGCGGCGGCAGACGTCCGTTATTGAAGCCGTCGACGATGAAATTGACGCTCTGATCGACTCCGCCTTTTGCGGCCGCCAGGGTCTGCAGATACGCCGCGAGATCATCCTCGTTGTCCGGCAAATCCTGCAATTGTTCGCCCGCTAGAGTCGTCGCTCCAAGGCTGCTATCTAAGCTCACGGCGACGCTGTTGGCTTCGTCCCGAACCTCGACGACCGTCTCCACAATCTGAAGCGACAGCCGGATTGGAAAGGGCGCCATTCCCGGCGCCACCCGCACGGTTTCCCGAAAAGGCTTGAAAGCTTCCGCGTCCACTTCAACGCGGTACTCGCCCGGCGGCAGATCAAACTCAAAATCGCCTTGATCGCTGGTGGGCGCTTGCTTAATGAGTTGATCGCCCTGAAACACTCGGACGTCAACCAGCGCCATGGCCGCGCCGGTAGTATCCAGAACCTGACCTCGGAGCTTGGCCGTCGGCTGCGAAGTATTCTGGGCCGCAAGACCGTGAATGGCGGCGCTCAACGATAAGATTGCAATGGCAGCCAGCCGCACTCGTCGCACTTTTTGCATTCCGATGAACCTCCAATGACGCTTGTTAACGGACAGAACGGCAACCTGTAAGCGAGTCAGTTTGTACGAGAACGGTCACGGCGCGCATTCCATTCGTCGTATTTGCGCCGCTGTTCTTCAGTCAGGATTTCGCGAATCCGCGCCCGGTTTCGCTGGCGCAGCGCGTCATATTGCGGCCGCGTCTGCTCAGCCAGCTTGCGGAACTCCGGACCCGCAGCTTCCATGATTTGGCGGACTTGTTCGCGCTGCTCTGCGCTAAGCCCAAGGTAGTCGTGAAATCGATTGATGTCGCGCTGGGCTTTTACGCGAGGATTGTCAGAGTCGGACGCGCCTCGCACGCGCGTGTTGTAATGGCCGGCGGCGAACCAACCAAAGACGCCTCCCAGAAGGAATATCGCGAGGACAAGGAATTTCCCTTGTAAAGAACGCGCAATCATTCCTCATCCTCCACCATCACCATATGCTCAACTACTTCAGGCGTCGCTTGCACGGACTCCAAAAAGAAGAATCGATTGGCCACCGACTCCGGAACGAGATAGGCTTCAACGATCCCACGCCGCGGTTCAATCGGAACCAGGAGTTCGAGGGCGACAAGGGCCAGCAGCAGCGTGAGCGCCAGCGCGAGCACGGGCCTCCGCGCATTCAGGACGATTTCCCAGACGCTGTTTTCCCTGAACCGCCGTTCGCGATCCAGCTCGGCCCAACGCGCCATCACGCGCTGCACAAAATAGGGACCCGGCTCATAGACGCGCTTTCGCTCTTCTTTGAAGAATTGATTCAGTTCCGGCTTCATTTTCTACTTCCTCGTCCTACTTCTTCGGTTGAGCATTGACGAGCATCGCCGCCAGCTTCTTTCTCGCCCGAAACAACCGTACTTTCACATTGGTTTGAGTCAGGCCCATGATCTTTGCGATTTCTTCGACGGACAGCTCCTCGACTTCCTTCAGCACCAGCGGCGTCCTCAGCTTCGGATCCAGGGATTCGAGCGCCCGCCTGGCTTTTCCGAATTCATCGGGCTCGACCGGCATCACCACAGGCTCTGCAACGTTCGAAGGACCGTACGTCTCAAGGGCCGTCCGGCGGCGCCGGGTTTTTCTCAGTTCGTCATAACACGTATTGACTGCCACCCGCGCCAGCCAGCCCGGAAAGTTCTCGTCAGGCCGGACCTGGTCAATCCTTGCGAAAACCTTCAGAAAAACGTCCTGCGCAAGATCCTCAACGTCTTCGCGATGCCGAAAAAACCGCGAAACCAACCGGAAAACCAGCGGCGAAAACTTCCGAACCAGATCCTCCTGGGCGCCGCTGTCACCGGCCTGTGCGCGAACAACCAGTTCGCGTTCAAAATTCATAAATCCATTACGTTAGCCGGCTGAGCCGGGTTACAGACCCCGGATTATCTCAAATCCTGCGGAATTGAGGAGTCGGGTCCTTTGAGCTGCCAGGGGAAATTTTGAGATTGGACGCAATTTGGGGACAGCGACCAATTTCCTGCGCGTGAGGCGCCGGTGAAGCCTTGACGGGTCCGTCACGCGCAGGAAATTGGTCGCTGTCCCCAAATTGCGTCCAATCTCAAATTCCCCGTGTATGCTGGATTTCATGAAAACCCTATCTCTCTTGATCTTGCTGACGCTTTCCGCCCCTCTCCTGGCGGAGGAGGGAATGTGGACATTCGACAATCCGCCCGTCCAGCAACTGAAGGAACGCTACGGATTCACGCCCTCGCGAGAATGGCTGGATCGCGTGCGCCTTTCCAGCGTTCGCTTTAACGACGGCGGCTCGGGCTCGTTTGCGAGTCCCAATGGGCTGGTCGTCACGAATCACCACGTGGCGTTCGGCCAGATCCAGAAGCTGTCGACGCCGCAGAAGGATTACGTGCGCGATGGGTTTTACGCCCGCACGCCGTCGCAGGAGCTGAAATGTCCCGACCTCGAGCTCAACGTCCTGACGTCCATGACGGACGTCACCGATCGCATCCAACGCGCTGTCAAACCGGGCATGACCGAAAAGGAGGCGCTGGATGCACGGAAGGCGGAACAAGCCAGGATTTCTAAAGAAAGCATGGACAAAACCGGCCTGAGGTCCGACGTCGTGTCGCTCTATCACGGGGGAGAATACTGGCTCTATCAGTATAAGAAATACACCGACGTCCGGCTGGTCTTCGCGCCTGAACAACAAACGGCGTTTTTTGGCGGCGATCCCGACAACTTCACTTATCCCCGCTACGACCTCGATTTCGCGCTGCTGCGCGTCTACGAAAACGGCCGCCCTGCGTCCACGAAGGACTACCTGCGGTGGAACGCCAAAGGCGCGGCGGACGGAGAGCTGGTCTTCGTCTCAGGCCATCCCGGCGGGACGGAACGGGGGCTCACAGTCGCACAGATCGAAGCCGAACGCGACGTCTTCACTCCAATCCGGCTTGCTCGGCTCCAGCGTCAGCTTGAAGCCGTGCGCGCGTACTCGCGGCGAGGACAGGAGCAGAGCCGGCAGGCGGCCGACATGATGTTCGGACTGCAGAACACGATCAAGGCCCTCACCGGCGAGCTCAAGGGAATGGATCAGAAGCTCTTCGACAAAAAACAACGCGAAGAGTCGGAGCTGCGGGCCAAGGTGGACGCCAATCCCGAATGGCGGCGTGATTACGGCGGAGCGTGGGACGCCATCGCATCCGCCACGAAACGACATGTCGAGATGTTCAAGCTGAGACATTATCGCTTGTTTCGCGCTTCGGATCTCGCGTCGATCGCATCCCAGATCGTCCTGTACGTCGAAGAAATCCAGAAGCCGGACGGAGAGCGCCTCAATGGCTACCACGACGCGCAGCTTGAAGAACTTCGCTTCTACCTCCTGTCGCCCGCGCCGATCTATCCGGAATTCGAAGAAGCCATGCTGGCATGGTCTCTGGAAGACTCGGAAAATCAGCTCGGCCCCAGCGATCCTTGGGTGAAGGGCGTTCTCGAGGGCCGCAGGCCTCAAGAGGTCGCGGCTCAGGCGATACGCGGGACGAAACTGGCCGATCCCGCGTTTCGCAAATCGCTGATCGAAGGAGGCGCGGCCGCAGTGGGATCTTCGACAGATCCCCTCATTGTGCTGGCCCGCAAAGCGAATCCGTTCTTTCGAGAGCTTCAGAAAAACTACGAAGACGCCGTAGAGTCGGCATTGACGGCGGCCAGCGAAAAAATCGCGAAGGCGCGCTTTGCCATTTATGGGAAATCGGTCTATCCCGACGCCACGTTCACGTTGCGTCTCAGCTACGGAACTGTAAAGGGGTATCCGATGAACGGCACGAAGGCGCCGCCGAAAACCACGTTCTACGGACTGTATGACCGCGCCGAAGGCTTCGATTTCAAGCCGCCGTTCAATCTGACGCCTCGATTTTTAGAGCGAAAGAATCGAATCGATCTTTCGACGCCGCTCAATTTCGTCTCAACCCTCGACATCATCGGAGGCAACTCGGGCTCGCCGGTGATCAACCGGAACGGCGAATTCGTGGGAATCATTTTCGACGGCAATATCGAAAGCCTTACTGGAAACTACGAATACATCGAAGAGACGAATCGCGCGGTGGCGGTGCATAGCGCGGCGATCCTCGAAGTATTGAGGAAAGTCTACGACGCCGGACCTCTGGCCGATGAGCTCACCGGCCGGCCGCCGGCGGCCGTTCGGTGAGCTTCTGCCCATTAGGCAACGTGATGGAAACGAACTGACCGACCTTCTCGTTCGTCCTCAAGGGATGCACGGTGACGGTGACTGGATCCCCGGCCTTCACGGTCGTGGATTTCCATCCCGCCTTCACAAGCTGGGCCGGCGGATTCATTTCGACCGCCCAATCCTCGGCCTGCCCTTGTTCGTTTTTGACGCTCAGCTCGATGTAGGAATGAGGATTGGTCCACCGGAATTCCTTGACGACTCCGGCAAGCGTCACTTCCTTGGTGCGATCGAATACGACGGGCGAGTGATGCGCCGCGACGGAAACGGCGCCGCCGAGTAATACTGCGCAGCACTTCATTGCATGCTTTTTCATAACGCCTCGTTGGCCCCCTGCGCTAGCTCGCCCTTCGTCCCTTCGAAGTGGGAGTAAGTCCAGCTCCCCTTTCGAGGGGGAGAGCCGCCGAAGGCGGCAGGGGGGCGCACTATCGAATCTGCGAACTCGACGACGTACTCCGCATGTGATCGTTCAGATCCGGCCAGCACTCCACTTCCGCAATGTCCGTATCGTCGACGCGGTTCCAGCGCTTCGTCATTTTCCACTCGCCTTCCCAACTCTTCGGATCCGTCATCGTATACTCGATCTCGAGCACGCGTCCGTTATTGACGAGCCGCATGCGCTCAATGATGTGAAGCTGGTCGCTGGCCGGAATCGACGACCCGCCTTGATCCATCCAGTGATGATGGCCGACAAAATATTTCGTGTCGACCACCAGCGTATCGCCTTCCCAGCGCCCGATAGATTCTCCATTGAAGCTGCGGACGACGACGTCGGGATCCGAATGGGAGCGGCCGTCCAGGTAAATGATTCTCAAGCTGTTCATGAAGCCGCTGATCATGTAGATCACCGTCGGAAGCTGAATCATGGCGATCGGCCACACCCGCGTCATGATCAGCGGCATGCCGGCGGGCCAGCATTGACCGATATCGTCGCGATAGACTTTTCCTTCTTTCGCGGCCTTCTGAGACGCGTCATAGTGCGCCTGCGCTTCCGGTGTGAGCTTGAAGGTCGGGGGAATAAATCGCCATGAGTTCGGTCCCCCGCTGTTGTCGTGAAGCCATGTTCCGGTCAGATCGAACGGCGGCTTTGGGCGAGGTTTTGACAGATTCGCGGGCGCCAATGCGCCCAACTGACCTTGCCCCGTCGCAGACGTCGTGACGAGCAGCCACAAGGCCGCCGCCCAAATGCCAATGCTGCGCGTCTTCATCGCCTTCGCCTTATTGAGGGTAAATCTCTCACTTCCCAAGTCGGGCGGGCAAGGAATTTCTCGCTGATTGGGAATTTGGGGACAGAGACCAAATTCCTGCGCGTGACGGACACATCCGGTTCACGACGACGCGCAGGAATTTGGTCTCTGTCCCCAAATTCCCCCTAATCTCCTTCTTCGTGCGGATGCACCGACCCGAAAATCGACCCGGTCTTTCCATGCGTCTCGATCGCTTCCTCCTTTGGAGGAAAGAGCAGCGACGCGGCGATGGACGCGCCGATCGCGACCACGATGACGCCCAAGGACACTGGAATGGGAACGTGAAACCAATGCACGAGAACCATCTTCGCGCCGACGAACGTCAGGATGAAGGCCAACCCGTACTTCAGGTATACGAACTGGTGCACGATGCCGGCCAGCAGAAAGTACATCGACCGCAGGCCGAGTATGGCGAAAACGTTGGATGTGTAGACCAGAAACGGTTCCGTGGTGATGGCGAAAATGGCGGGTATGGAGTCCACCGCAAACACAAGATCCGTGAACTCAATGAGGAGCAGGACAAGAAACAGCGGCGTCGCATACCGTTGACCGTTTTGAACTACGAAAAATCGCTGACCGCTGTATTCGTTCGTGATGCGCATGAACCGCCGCGCATTTCGCATCACGACATTCTTTTCCGCATCGAACTCTTCGTCCTGGCGGACGGCCATCTTGACGCCGGTAAATATGAGGAACGCGCCGAACACATACATGATCCAACTGAATTTCTGGATCAGCAGCGATCCCATCGCGATGAACGCGCCGCGCATCACAAGGGCGCCGAGGATTCCCCAAAACAATACGCGGTGCTGAAACTTCGCCGGAATGGCGAAGTACGAGAAGATCATGACGATGACAAAGATGTTGTCGACCGACAGCGACTGTTCGACCAGATATCCGGTCACGAACAGCAACGCCGCTTCCGTCCCCTGCCACACATAAAGGCCGACAGCGAAAAGAAAGGCCAGCGTCATCCATATTGCAACCCACATGCCGGCTTCCCTCGGCCGCACCACGTGAGCGGTCCGGTGGAAGACGCCAAGATCCAGAGCCAGTACTGTCAATACGAAGACTGCAAATGCGACGTAAAACCAGGGGTTAATGTCCATAAACATAAAAGGCGAGCCTCCTACGGCAAACGACCGTTTGTCGTAGTGGTCTCGCCTATGATCAGATCACGCGGCCGACCGAGGGCGTTCCTTGCGTAAGACGTTCCACGAGCCCCGGGTTGACGATCGGTAGCATCGGCCGCGCGGCCAATTTTCAATTCCGCCGCGACGCCAACAGGCTACTCCCCACTCTCGGCTTGAGCCTATCAGGGGTGTTCATGGGCCGTCAACGGCGCGGACGTCCCGGCGCAGGGGATCTTCTCAAATGTGAGCCGTCAAATGGCTTGTTGTGCGATGTGTAATGTACTCTTTCGGATGACCCACTGACCGAATGACCGCTGGCAAATGACCCGTTGGGTCATTTGGTAGTGGCGCCAACTTCATTAGACATCGCACAACAAACCATTTGACGGCTCACATTTGAGAATTTCCTGTATCCGGCAGTTGATCAAGGTCAGCGACGCGTGAAGTAGTGCCAGACCTTCAATTCGCTCTGCGATTTCACGCCTGCTCGTAATTTGAAAGCCTCCGTCCGATCTTGTATAGCGCCTCGCCCTTTGTATGTGTCCCAGCTTCGTAGGGCCATGCGATTGTCTCTTTGAGGTCTTCCCAAAAGGTGTGTAAATGAAAAAAGGCGGTGTACCTTTCGGTGAGTTTTAGGAACCGAAACAATCCCGGAGCGAACCGGGGGAAAGGTAAACCACCCATGAAACAGAAGACCACACGAAGAAAACTCGTCAATCAATCCTTACGAAGCTCTGGAGAGCTGGGCCAGGGCCAACGTTCAGGATTTCATTCAGCGACTACTCGAACAAGAAGTTGAAGAATTTATCGGCCGTGCGAAGTCGGAGATTGTTTGTAAAGTCGTCAGACATGGGACTTAGATCCCGCACAGCATCGACTCGTACCGGGGGACGACTGGCGTCCGAAGTTCGAAAGTCAGCATCAGCCGCCAATCGTCTCCATCGCAAACAGACCGGCATTTCCATGAGTGCGATGGTCGCGCAAGACGCGATCGCAACACCGGTGAGCCCGGGCGCGTTGAGCCCCCTACAGAGTGGTCGATCAATCACCAACAAATTCTCGGTCGACCACCCCGCGGCCTTCGGCCGCTTCCCCTCCTAGATTTCACGATTTTCCGACGCGCTCGTTCCAGGGCTGGACGGCTTCTTCGTACTCCATTGGGTCGCCGAATCCATGGACCTCCACGCCGAGGTTCCGCAGTGCATGCAGAGCCATCACGCGCCGGTGCGCGTTGAACGTGATGATGTGGGCGAAGACGCCGCCGAAGGTGAACGTTTCCGCCGGCTCGCATAGAGCATCCACAAAAGTAGCGTCCCAATCGCCGCGATTACGCACTTCACCGAACACGCGATTAAACTCGGCGTCGGTCTTTTCCAGCCTGGCTAGCATCGCGGCGGGAGCCCGTTGCGACGGCGGCGTCCCGTTGATATTCGGCATGTCGCTTCCAGTCAGCGCCGCCGTCCAGACTTCTTTCGTAAAAACGATGTTTTCCAGCACTTGTCGCAGCGTTTGCGTCTTTTCGCGCCACGGCAGGATTTCGACCAGGGGGTTCAGCTGTCGGTCGAGCTGCTCGTCCGTCAGGCCGGCGGCGTATTCGAGAAGTTTGCGCGTATGCCAGGAATCGTTTCCTGCAAAACGATCGAAGAGGTCCATTTCCATAGCTCCTTTCTCGCGGGAACCCATCGAGAAGAAATGGATGTGGTTTGGCGCCGGCAAGTATGTTGGCCCCGTTCTCATTCTCCGATACAAACTCGGGGACGCCCCAAAAGCCTTCTTGAAGGCGCGTGTGAACGCTTCCAGGGAGTTGTAATTGGCGTCCAGAGCGATATCGGTGACGGAGGCGGTCGTGTTTCGCAGTTGAAATGCGGCGCGTTCGAGCAATAGCCGCCGCCGCATGCCCGCGGGAGTTTCTTCCACAAGAGCGCGAAACAATCGGTAGAACTGCGTGCGGCTATGGCGACTCTCGCGGGACAGCTCTTCGCTCGTGAAGCTGCGGTCCAGCGAATTCATCACGACCCGGGACAACCGGCTGAACTTGTCGGTTCGGCAATCCTGATCCATCTTGCAGGTTCCCTTGTTCGCCGCGATGTTACGTCATCCTAGGAACCGTCCGCCTGATCGCGCGTACTTTTTTGGGTTCGAACCGCACTTTTTTCATCCGTCCCCATACAGCCCACGAACCAAGGTGAGCGCGGCGCGGCGGCCGGTGGGGTCAATCAAGCCCAGCCACTCATCCAACAGGAACTCGATGCGGATCGCCAGCAGCGCGATTCGGCCCATCACGGTATAGCCGAACGCTGCGCCAAACGTGATCATCAGAAACCAGATTCCCACGCGCGCGGCCTTGCCGCGCACGCCCGTGTGTTCAAAAGAGAAGAAGAAGTACACCAGGCAGCAGAGCACGCCGACAACGATCGCGGCGTTTCGAAGCGACTGCCACGGATCGAATGCGCCGGCGTCCATGACGACGACCGGGAGTATCGTATTGCGAATCTGCGCCAGAAAGTCGCCGTGAAGAAACGCGATCATGCGCAAACCCGCCGTCGTTCCAATGATGAACGCCAGCGGCCAACGCGCGATCCACGCTCCCTTTGGCGCGAGACGCCACAAGAGCATGACGCCCAGAATGAGCGGAGCAAGATACCAGAGACTGCGCGCCGCCTCCGGCCCGCTCAGGCCCGGCATGGCCCAGGCCTGCACTGTTTCCGGAGAAATCTTGCCGATGAGGTTCGGCACAATCACTTCCCAGAACCCAACGACCATCCAGTACGCCGCCGATACTCCGACGACCACGGCCTCCGCCACCTTGTAGATGGGATTGTCCCGATAGAGGAACGACAGAATCGCCAGCGTGAAGAACGCCGAAACCCACAGACCGATGGTTCTGGGCAGGCTGAACCGATACTCCGCCTGCGTCGGATTCGCGTCGACCGCCTCCTGGTACGCCGCGTACGTCGCGGGTTGATACTGCGTCCATTGCCCGTTTGCGACGGGAACCGCCCGGACGTATTCCCGCCCTACGCCTCCGCCTGCCAGCACCGCGCGGCCCACGAGCGCAGCGAGGCCCAGCAGCATGACGGCCGTCCAGATCATGGTCTCACGCCTCATGACCGAGCCTCCCTTCGCCTGTCGTGGAAGTAGAGAATGTTGGCGACGACGATCAAGAGAATGATCAGGAGATGCGCCACCAACTGCGGGCCCATCCGCCGCAGCCCGTCCAGGTACTTCGGATCCGGCTCTTCCCCGCCATACTTGTCGACGACAAGCTTCTCGTACTCTGCGGCGCCCTTGATCGCGGCGAGAAGACCGGGAAGCTGGCGCGGAATGTACGGATAGACTTCCGGCGCCATCACGCCGGTCAATCCGGAGACAAGCCGAATCCTGTCGGGATACGGCGTAACGGCGTATTGCACCCACTCCTTCGTCCCCGGATAACTGCCGCCCATCGTGATGAGCAGCCTCATCTGCTGGATGTTCTCGACGCCGCGCATCATCGGAATGTCCTGAAGCGCCGTGCCGTAGCTGTCCGTTGTGTACAGCTCCCGCAGATTCGTTACGATCACTTTGATGACGCCCTCGTTGCCGGACTTGTATCCGAGATTGACGTAATCCCGCCCGTACACGAGCTCCGGGTAATCGGTCCGGATCACCTTATTGATCACATCGTCCGTCATCTGCGGGCCGACCGGCACGAGGGACATGAAATACATCTTCAACTTCTTCGCTGCGACATGCTTCACGAACGCGGTGGCCATGGGGCCGATTTCGCCTTCCGTCGATGGTTCATAGTCAAACGAAAGCAGCACCGGATCGCCTTCTCGAAGCTTCTCGATCTCATCAAAGACGGCTTGCGACAGAGCGCTCGGAATTTCGGGGAACGTTCTTCCGGTGACGCCCATGAAGTAGATGGGCGCGAGCACAGCCCAGAGCATGAGCAGAAAGATCCAGCGGCGATCGAGCGTACGCAGGGTCGGAAGCAGGCCGTTCCTGATGAACTGCAGCAGGAGCGGCGCTAGAGAAGCGATGATGACGACCGGAAGCCACCAATGCTCTCGCAAGAACTCGCCCATGTTCGTCAGTCCTTTCCCAGATACGAGCGATCAATGCCCAGCATCACTTTGAGCGACGTCGCAACGATCCCCAGCGCAATGCCGATCATGATGGCTCGATTGCCGGCCGTCGTGAACACGCTCATGATCAGCACCGTCAGATTCTCAATTCGCAGTCCCGTCAGATAACGGAATCCCTCCCAGTTACTCGGGTTGATCCAGCTCGTCAGCGCCACGCCCGCAAACGTCCGGCCGAGCAGGATGATGAACGCAGTTCCCAGCAATAGCGCAGCCTCTGTGTTCTTCGCCCGGAAAGCCCGGAACGCCGCCGACGCAATGTAGAACGCAAGCAGGGCGAACATCGTCGACGTCAGCGGCTGAAAGGCGTATTCAAACAGGTACCAGAACGCGCCGCCGATCTCGCGATACGTGCCGGACCACGGATAGTCGGGAAACTGCGGAGACGGCGGCACGCCGACCTTCCCCAATCCGACAATGAGCGTGCCAAGAAACGAAACCAGCACGATGAGCGAATAGCCCCACCCGCGAACCCGATCGGAAATCTTTTTCAAATGAACCTTGAGCAGATTTCCACCGCCGAGAATGAACGCAATCGAGGCGAGGATGTCGAACCAGATCGCAGCTCTCTCGCCCCAATCCTGCGCATACGGAATGAAGAATGCGGCGATCAAGACAAGTCCGCCCAGCGCAGTCAGGAGTAGGGGAACGGATCGTTTCATGCACGGCTCCTTGAGGGACGCATCACGTGAGAACCGTCTGAGTGAAATAATCCACGATCGATTGAATCGTCGCAGATCCTGTCACGGACGCCAGCGTCGCGCCCAGCACGCCGGCGAGAATGCCGGCCGCAACGATCAGTTTGCCGACGTCCTGGCCTTTGAGGCTGCCCAACTGTTCGGGTTCGCCGGACAGATAGGCGGAAGCCGCGAAGAATTCTTCGCCGATGAGCGTGTAGTCGCAGGCGGCGACAAAGAACGGCAATTGCGTCAATTGGCCCGTGCCCGCCACTTGGATCGCCCCGATTCCGTTGCCCATTTCAGCCAGGATCAATGATTCGGCGAAGAAAGCGCCCATGTAGAAGCAGGCGGCGGGCTTCTCGCGCACCATCATGCCCTGCACATACGCGACGTAGCCGAACTGTTCGTCGGTCACGTAGTAGATCATGTCGGGGTTGTAGGCGTCCGGCCGTCCTGCGGAAAGATAGGCCGCCGATACAGTTTCGCGCGCCGCCGTCATGACGAGAGAACGCGTGGTCGGCACTTCGATCTTCGCATCGTATTCGGCGGCTGTTTTTGCGACGCGCGCCAGCACGTTCAGGCCGGCGATCGTCTGAATGTCGTTCATGTCCTGAATCCCCGGCACGAACAGGCACGAACGGCCCATCTCGGTGGCGCGGCCGACGGCTTCGTCGACGGCCTGAAGGCCTGTGATCCGCCGGATCTTCAAGGGCGCGCCCTTGCGCGCCATCGCAATGTAGGCCAGCACGGCGAAGGAGAACATCGCCAACGTCAGCAGAAACCAGACGCGCGTGCTGTCGAACCATTCGACCGCAGGCGTTACCGGGACTGTGGTTCGCACGGGCTCCGACTCCGTGTTGTCCCTGGCGGACGCCGCCACTTCGAAAAGATAAGACCTCTCGTGCGAGAGGTCGGCGACGGTGAATTCCGTCGCGCCGCGCGGCGCGATGTCGACGCGCGTGAATTCGGCGTCGCCGTCCGCCTTCTTGCGGATGACGTAGCCTTGCAGGCCTTCGTCGTCGGGGGACAGCTCCCACCGGAGATCAATGCGGGTTCCATTGTCCCAGGGATGATCCGTTGCGGTGAGATTCGAAGGAGGCGAGGGCTGAGCCTGGGCGTACAACCGCGGCGCCTGCAGCCCGCTCACAAGCAGGAGGATTCCACAAATCCGAAATCCGAAATCCAAAATCCGAAATCGGATGTTTGATTGCATCGTCGCCAGTACTGTACGCGCGGTCTATGACCGCGCACGCGGCTATCCTTCGATGAGCTCCACGTTTGCGCGCGGGATTATAACACTGTCGCCTGAGGCCAATTTCACTTCGAGAACTCGCGCTTTGGCGCCGGACTCCAGGACGCGCGGCTCGGGGGGAAGCGCGCTCACCGTCCCGATCAAGCCGAAGTACGGGTCGCGGATGATGCGCACCGGAACGCCGATTTCCAGATAGCCGTCCGAGCGCGCGGGTGAAGCGGCTTCGGCTGAAGTCGGTTCGGGGAACGGGATGACGATCTCCGGCCGCATGACGCCCGCGCGAATCTGCGTAGCGCCGTTCACGGCGGCGTCGCTGCCTTCGCGCGCAGCAAGCAGACCGAACGTGCGCTCGGCCATCGCAATATCGCCAAATCCCTCTGTAACGATAAGAGTCAAGCCCGTCTGCTCGGACCCCGTAATCGCCACGCCCAGATCGTAGCCGAGAAACTTCTTGAGATCCTCATCATCAATGCCTCCGGAAACCACGGCGGCCGCGCCGATCCTTCGCGCTTTCTCCACCGCTTCCTCCACCACGCGCGCGCCGCCGACCACGACGGCGCCTTTCATGTCCGGCTGAATCAGCTCGGGCGTCAGTTCCTGGGAGGGGGATTTGCATGCAACGCGAATCGGGCCGAACGCCTCGCCGCCGACGCCGAAGATTCCCTGCACGAGCGTGACCTCGGCTTCAATCACGCAGCCTTCATTCGGAACGACCTCGACAACGGTTCCCGTGAGGTAGGCTTTCACCTGCACCGGAAGCGGCTCGCCCCGGACGATGACCTGACCGGTCACATCCGAGATCGACTCAATCGTCCCCGCAACCGTGGACTTGTACTCACTGCGGAACATTCCAAACAGGCCCTTCGTGCGCGCTATCGTTTCGCCCACGGCGACGCGCTCTCCCGGTTTTTTCAACATGCACTCGGGGACGTCCGCCGGAGGCACGGACAACAGTTTCGCCATGTTGAGAGGAGTAATATCGCCGGGCATGTAAGTGCGCGCCACAAACTGCTGCGCGCTGACCCGGTCGCCCGCCGCAACGAGGACTTCGCCGGGTATGGGGAGGAGACGGCGGGCGCGGTGGCGGATGCGGCGGGAAACTGTGAGTCCGGGCGTGTACGCTCTGGCCATGTGTTCTAGATTGGAAGTTTCAAATTGGACGAATCCTGGATCTCAAATCCGAAATCCGAAATTTCGAATTGGACGACAAACATAGGATTGCGGGTCCAATCACAGATTTCGGATTTCGGATCTGAGATCCAGGATTCGTGCAATTTCCGATTCCCCAACATGCTCTCAATACACCCCCATCGCTCCAACCCACTTCTCCACAACGCCGCGCCCTTCCCGCCGATCCTTCGGAATCTCGAGCGGCCGGCCGCGTGCGTCGAGGATGAGGCCGACGGTTCCGCCGCGGACTTCGCGTTCTATTTCTTTTCCCGGACCGGCGCCGCAATCAAAACCGCGCTCGGGCTCGATCCGGACGGATGCGGTCTGGCCCTCGCCGAGCGGAAACAGGCGCAGATCTCCGCACATCATCTGTCCGGATTCATTGAGCAAAGCGGCGCGAATCGTAAATCGGAAGCACGGTTTTCCAGGTTTCGCCGGGCCCTTCGCCGCGACGCAGGCGCCAAGGTAAATCAGGCAATCCCGTTCAAACACTTCCAGCGACGCCTGGGGATGCACCTGCGCGAGGACTCCGAGGTGGGGCATCATGAAGATCGAGTCCTTGGCGAGCGTCGTGAAGCCTTCCGGCTCGAAGGCGTCGATCAGCATCATGGCCGTCTGATGCATCCGCGGCGCATGCGAGAGCACGCCGCCGGAGGCGACGAGCAGATCGAGCTTCATGTTATCCACGATCGTCTGGCCGGAAATTTCCTGGCTGAACGTGTCGCCGACCGTGCGCTGGCGCTGAATGCCCTTCAGCGTCGTTGCGAACGCCTTATGCTGCGCATACGCCAGACGCAGCGCTTCGCGCGCCACTGCCTGTTCGAAAACCAGCGCCTCGAGCGTTTGCGGAATCGTGGTCGGCCGGATCATCTTGTTCTTGACGCGATTTCGCAACTCGCGCTCGTTCATGTCGAAATGAACCCATCGCAGAATGTTCGGCATTCCGGCCTCCGCACAAACGTTGGAAATGGAGTAGCTCATGCCGAGATTGGCGCTGACGGTGCGATTGAATACGCCGTCGAACACGCTGAAGACGTCGGTCGTCGCGCCGCCGATGTCCACGCCCACGACGTTGATGCTCTTCTGCGCGGCGATGGTCTGGAGGATGTCGCCAACCGCCCCGGGCGTCGGCATTATCGGCGCGTCCGTCCACTGCATCAGCTTGTGATATCCGGGCGCGTGCGCCATCACGTGTTCCAGAAACAGATCATGGATTGCATCGCGGGCGGGCCCGAGATTTTCGCGTTCGAGCACGGGCCGCAGATTGTCCACGATGGTGAGCGCGAATCCGTTGCGGAGAACTTTTTCTACGAGCGGCGCCGCGTCCTTGTTTCCTGCATAGATGATCGGCAGCGTGTATTCACTGCCGAAGCGCGGCCGCGGCTTCGCGGGCGCGATGAGTTCGGCGATCTGGACGACGTGGGTGGTTGTGCCTCCGTCGACTCCGCCGGAAATCAGAATCATATCGGGCCGCAGCTCCCGTATCCGCTGAATCTGCTCATGCGGCCGCCGCCTGTCGTTGGAGGCGATGACGTCCATCACGATGGCGCCCGCGCCGAGCGCGGCGCGCTTGGCGCTCTCGGCGGTCATCTCGCGGACCACTCCGGCCACCATCATTTGCAAGCCGCCGCCGGCGCTCGACGTCGAGATATAGATGTCGCACCCTTCGGATTCCGCGGCTGGACGAATAATCCGGCCTTGCTCGTCGACGAGCCGGCGTCTGGCCAACTCCTGCACTTCCGTGAGGGAATTCACAACGCCGATGGTGACGTCGGCGAAAGGCGCTTCCACCGTCGTGGGCGCCTCGCCGCGATGCGTCTGGCGGTAGACGCCGTCGACTTTCTGGATGAGGATCGCTTTCGTCGTCGTGCTGCCGCAGTCGGTGGCCAGAATGACGCGAACTTTGTCGGGATCGACTTTCATCTCTTGCGCCGGCCCGCTTCGGCCCCTTCCGCCGCCTGCAGGCGCAGGCAGATGTAATCAATCGAGCCGCGCTGCTCGAGGAACTCCGCGAACTGCTGATAGCCGGCGGCATCCGTAACGATCGCGGCGAACGGTTGGAAGAAATGCAGCATCTGCGCAGACACGTAGTTCAACGGCCGGCTCATCTCCAGCATCAGAAGCGCCGGCGTCGTGAGCCGCCGCCGCGCGATTTCTGCGCACAGCCTTTCGACCAGATCGCGCTGCGCATCATTCGGCGCCGCGGGCGCAGCCGCATCGACGGCGAACGCGTGTTTGAGCCATTCCTTCATTACTAAGGAAAACATATCAGAAGCGGGAAGTTTTCAGTTTTCAGTTTTCAGTTTTCAGTCTTGAGTTTTGAGTAGGGAGAGCGTTTCCCGCCGGCGATCCGCCAGTTGCCGCTTGATTTCATGAACGATCAGGTCGTCGTCCTCGATCGCTCGAAGGTCGATGTAGACCTGCTCGGCGCCGCTGGGTAGGGAGATGATGGAGCAGGAAAGGACGCCTACCTCGGAGTGGATGTCCACGGTTGCGACAATGTGACCGTTCAATCCCATTTCGGTCAGAGCGCGGCCAATGGAATTTTCGAGCTTCTGTCGCGTCAATCGATCCTTTCCCCGCCGCATCCTCGTTCCAGTTCCCGCAACGCGATTTGCTTGATGTGAGTCTAGGCTCGGGACAAGACGGGCGGCAAGGCCGGACGCGCTACGCGCTCAAGACTTGATGCGCCGGAATTTCGTGATACCTTGATAGGCGTTACTCGCCCCACAGTCACTGGCCACGGAGAAGCGGATGGCGTTTCGGCGCGCAATTGGAGTGTTTCTGATTCTCTCGTGCGGCGCAGCTTTCGCGCTTCAGGAACCGCAAAGGCCCCGCTCCATCGGCGTCGACGTGGATCTCGTACTCATCAATGTCACGGTCGTCGACCATCGCAACCGATACGTTGCCGGGCTGAAGAAAGAGAACTTTCAGATTTGGGAAGACCGCGTCGAGCAGGAAATCGCCTATCTCTTCACCGAAGACGCTCCCATGAGCCTCGGCATTGTTCTCGATACAAGCGGAAGCATGAAGTCGACCATCGGTCTCGCAAGCCGTTCCGCAGGGTCGTGCATCGACGTCGGCAACCAAGACGACGAATACTTCCTGGTCGTGTTCTCCAACCGGCCGCGGCTCCTGTCGGACTTTACGACGGAGATCGGAACTCTTCAAAGCCGGCTGCTGTTTCTGGAAGCCAAGGGCAGTACGGCCCTTTATGATGCAGTCTATCTAGGCCTGAACAAGCTGAAGGAAGGCGGCAATCCACGGAAAGCCTTGCTGGTGATCACAGACGGCTACGACAACAACAGCCGTTACAACCCGTCTACGATTCGAGAATTCGTCCGCGAAGAAGACATCCAGATCTTCACGATCGGCAACGAAGGCGACGGCATGCTGCACGAACTCGTAGAGCTGACCGGCGGCCGCGAGTTCAGACCGCGCGGAGTCGATGGGCTCACGGGGATCTGCAATCAAATTGTCCAGGAACTCAAACAGCAGTACGTGATCGGTTATCGATCGACAAACGAAACCAAGGACGGCAAGTGGCGCGACGTGCGCGTCAGGCTGAATGTGCCTCCGGGAATGAGCAAACCGCAGGTTCGCGCCAGATCCGGTTATTACGCGCCGGACGGCGCCCGGCGCCAATAATTTGGGGACAGAGACAGATTTGGGGACAGAGACCAATTCCTGCGCGTGACCGGTGCAACGAGTATGACGACATCGTCACGCGCAGGAATTGGTCTCTGTCCCCAAATCTGTCTAAATCTGTCTCCAGTCAATCCGCCTCCATCAAGTGCGTGATCTTCTGTGACATTTCCTCGAGCTGCATAACGCGGTAATTCAGCCGCTCCGCCTGCACCTCCAGGTTCCGGTTGTGCGTGCGCAGAGACTGGTTCTCCCGTTCCAGCCGGATGCGCTCCACGTCCGGCGGAGGAGGAGGAAGCAGGTACGGAACCGATACGACGGCGAGAAACGTCAGCAGACCGGCGGACAAGATCAGGACGATCGCCATAGTCGACACCCGGAACTGGTGCACTCGCGGGCTTGAAGGGGGCATGATGATCAGACTTCCAAACGATCTTTTCATCAAATCTCCTATGTTGACTGCGCCGAGAGATCGCGTCCTGGCAGCGCCTCAGGCAGACGTCGCCCTGCTTCCCGGCAACCGGGAATCCAATCGAAAAACTACTGTTTTTCAGTTAGTTAGATCTGCGGGTCACCCACGCAGCCAATCAACTTCGTGGATCACCGAGCTTTTGTGTGGATGCCGGGGTGATCGCCGCATCGACGACGGCGCACCGGCCGGAACGGACAATTTCAAGAGCCTCTCGCAGAGTCGCCTTCAGCGTTTCACGGCTATTCGCCTGAAATGCCGCAGCCGCGCCGGCCGCCGCCGCGACATCCGCGAGCCGGGCGCCCGCGCCGATCGTGACCCAGAATGTGTCGTTCTGTTTCGCCGCGCCCTCCGGGTGCAGAAGAAGAGTGGAGAACTTGGGCGCCTGCCAGCCCCCGTTGTTGTAAATGACTGTAAGGAACGGCGTGCGGTAGGTCTTCGCCGCCCAGTAGGCGCTGCTCGGAACGCCGAACAGATAACAGCCGTCGCCAACCAGCGCAACAACCTCCGAGGCGGGATCGGCAAGCTTCGCCCCGATCGCCGCATTGATCCCCCAGCCCAGGCCCGCCCCACCGCTGTTGTAATACGCGCCCGGTCTGGACAACCGCAAAATCGAGGGGATCAGTTCCGTGCATGTCGGAGCTTCGAACAACACGACGCTGCGTTCGGTAATCAATTCGCGGACGGCCTCGGTAAGCTCCTCCGGACTGATGGCGGGGCTGACGGCGCCGCCGGGCTGCACCGCCGGGGCGCGTTCGCGCTTCTTGGAAGCAATCCAGTCGCAGCGCGCGTCGCGCCCTGCGGTTGAAGATGCCGCTGCATCGTGCGCCATTGCAGTGAGCTGTTCCAGAACGGCCAGCGTGTCCGCCTGATAGACGCGCCGCGCGGGAAAATGCCACAGGCCAAGCCCCGTCTTCAGCGGATCTACATCGATGTGCACCAGAACCGCTTCGCGCGCCGGTTGAATCTTTGCAGGAATCCATGGGACGTCCAGGTCCAGCATCAAAATGAGATCGGCTTCGTCTACGAAGCTGTTGCGGCGATAGCCCAGATGATGCGGATGCGAGCCGGGAAAATTCAGATATGCGGGGCTCGCTTCGCAGACGCCGATGCCGATGCGTTCGGACAGTTGCACCAGAAGATCGACGGCGCGGCGCTGCCGGCCGAGGTAGCTTGTGATCACGATCGGCCGGCGCGCCTGGATCAGCCATTGGTAGAGCTCGGCCGCCGCTTCCGTCGTCAGTCCCGCTGTTGCCGCGGGCGGCCAGTGTTCGGCTTCCCCGGCTTCTTTGACCGCGGGCGCCGCAGCCTCCCAAATCTCGCGCGCTCCGGTGATGTAGACCGGCCCTTCCGGCGACGTCGTCGAAATCTGTACGGCCCGGCGCAGCACCGCTTCGAGGGACTCGGGCGCGCGCAGTTCGTAGCTCCACTTCATATACTGCGCCACGATTTCAGGCTGGCGCGGAGCATCCTGGATGTAATGAATGAACTCGTTGCGCGCGCCCGCCGGCCCGCCGCGTTCCGTGACGGGCGAGAGTCCTGCAAGAATGATCGCGGGTACGCGGCCGCGGGCCGCATTGTGGACGCTGCCGCCCAGATTCTGAGTACCCACGTCGACATGCACCAGCACCATCTGGGGACGGCGCGTGATCATCGCGTAGCCGTGCGCCGCGCTTAAGGCTGTCATCTCGTGCGGACATACAATCACGCGCGGCGCCGCGCCGCCGGATTGCTGCATCCGTGCGAAAGCTTCGATGAATGCAGGATGATCGCTTCCCAGATTCGTGAACAGATAGTCAACGCCGAGACCGGCCGAGATCTCGAGCAGCCTTTGAGCGACTGTCGCGGTGGTGTTGGGTTGCATGGTTTAGTACCCCAATGACGAATTATGATCGACCCCCTGTCGCCTTCGGCGGAAGCGTTTACTCCCCCTTTGAGGGGGAGAGCCGCCGAAGGCGGCAAGGGGGTCCAATCGCCGTCGGATTGTCTACAATAACGCATCTGGAGGGCCTATGGTACGGATGACACAGATGACTCGGATGCTCTTGATCGCGTCGCTCCTGCTCTCGGCGTGCGGACGAAGCGACGACGGCGGCGGAAAAGAATCGGGCGCTGCGCCCGCTCCGATGTTCAAAGACTTGGGAAGCCACCATCATCCCATCACGACTAAATCGGAGTTGGCCCAGAAGTACTTCGATCAAGGCCTGATCCTGGCCTACGCATTCAACCACGCAGAAGCGGAGCGGTCGTTTCGCGAGGCTGCCCGGCTCGATCCCGACTGCGCGATGTGCTATTGGGGCGCGGCATTCGTGCTCGGGCCCAACATCAACTCCAAGATGGACCCCGCTCAAGTAGGCGAAGCCTACAAGCTGACGCAGAAAGCGCTCGAACTGGCGCCGAAGGCGACGGAAAAGGAGCGGGCTTACATCGAGGCGCTTTCCAAGCGATATGCGGCCGAGCCGCCCGCGGATCGCAAGCCGTTGGATTTGGCGTTCGCGGATGCGATGCGCGACGTCGTCCGGCGTTTTCCCGACGATCTTGACGCCGCAACGATATTCGCGGAGTCCGTCGCCGACACGTCGCCGTGGAGATATTGGAAGAAAGACGGTTCGCCCGAGCCGTGGACGCCCGAGATTTTGACGACGCTGGAATCCGTCCTCGCGCGAAATCCGGATCATCCCGGAGCGATCCATATTTACATCCACGCCGTGGAAGCCTCGCCGGACCCGGGACGCGCCGAGCGTTACGCCGACCGCCTGCCCAGCCTGGTTCCGGGCGCAGGCCACCTGGTCCACATGCCGGCGCACATCTACATGAGAGTCGGACGCTATCACGATGCGACCCTTGCCAATCAGCGCGCAATGAAAGCCGACGAATCCTACCTGGCGCAGTGCCACGCACAAGGCGCTTATCCGCTGGCCTACGTTCCCCACAACGCCCACTTCCTGTGGGCGTCGGCCGCCATGGAAGGGGCTAGCGCGGAAGCTATCCGCGCGGCGCGGGAGACGGTCGTCAAGACGGACCACAGTCTCATGAGAGAGTCCGGTCTTGAAACGCTCCAGCATTACACGGTCACTCCCCTCTTTGCGCTGGTTCGGTTCGGCAGATGGGATGACATTCTCAAAGAACCCGCTCCTCCCGCGGATCTCATCTATCCGCAGGGCGTCTGGCGCTACGCCCGCGGACGCGCGTTCACGGCGAAAGGCCAGCTTGATAACGCAAGAGCCGAGCTGAAAGCGCTGGAGGAAGCCGCCGCCAACAAGACCATCGAGAAGATCACGATTTGGGACTTGAACTCTGCGCAAAGCGTGCTGAATATCGCCGTCGAGGTCCTTGCGGGCGAGCTCGCCCTAGCTTCAGGCAAAGTGGAAGAAGGAATACGGCGGCTCCAGAGAGGCGCCGCACTCGAAGACGAACTCATTTATAACGAACCTCCGGATTGGTTCTATCCCGTCCGGCACTCCCTCGGAGCCGCGCTTCTTCAGGCAGGCCGCGCTGCAGCGGCCGAACGCGTGTATCGAGAAGACCTGGCCCGCTTCCCGGAGAACGGATGGTCGCTCATCGGGCTGGCAAAGGCTTTGGAAGCGCAACGCAAAAACAAGGAAGCGCAGGAGGTGATGGCGCGATTCAAGACAGCGTGGCAGTGGGCGGATGTGACGCTGACCGGGTCGAGGTTTTAGGCGGAGTTTTGGGAAATTGTTCACTGTTCACTGTTCACTTGTCGTTTGTGAACAGTGAACAATGAACAATTCCCACGCGGCCTCAGAAGTCGATTCGCGCGTTGATCGTAAACGTCCGCGTCGTGTTGGCTCGTGTGTTGGTGATCCGGCCGAACTCAGCGGAGTTGATGTCGGTTTCCGGATTGTCCCACTGCGGCGTGTTGAGGACGTTGATGGCGTCGGCCCTGATCGTGAACGTCTTCGTTTCATCGATTCGGAACCGTTTGCTCAACGCCGCGTCAAACCCAAGCCGGCTGGGGCCTTCGACTTTCGACAGGTTCAGCGCCATGTTCCCGGTCGTTCCCGGCGCCGGTTGCTGCATGATGATGTTGCCGGCGCCGTCGACAACGACGTTGTTGGTGAACTGGCCGGCAAGCGTCGCGTTGCCGCCAAAGTCGGGTAGTGGAGCGCGCCGCACCGTCAGGCCCGGGAAGTATTCGACGAAGCCGTCGCGTACGGTGACCTCGCCTTTGGGCAGAGCCCCAACCAGGTCCGGGGTGTTCGTGTCGCTCCGCGCGTTCAGCGTGTCCAGAGCCGACTCGAACGTCAGCGGCGGCCCGGACGTCCAGTTGAAGATCCCCGAGAGCTCCCAGCCTTCCACGACGCGCTGCACCCAGTTTGGAGCGTCCGCCAGGAAGAACCGCCCCGGACCGAACGGCAGCTCATAGCTGGTAAGAGCCTTGAAGTTGTGCGTCCGGTGCAGGTTCACGAGGCCGCGCTGCAACGCCAGATTCCGCGGATCCCGCGTCGTCGCCGTCGTGTCGCTGGCAAACGAATTGCCGCCCGCGCTGTTTCCGATGTTCCGCGACCAGACATAGCTGAACTGGCCGCTGAAGCCGTTGGACTGGCGATGCGTCAACTGCGTCTGCAGCGAATGGTAAATGGAATTGTCGCGGTTGCCGTGGAGGCCTACCGAACCGAACTGCGGGTTAACGTTGATGAATTGCTCCGGCAAGCCCGCGCGGCGAAGAATTCCTCCGTTTTCGTTGGTGAACGCGTTCGTGCTGTTGAACCAGTTCGCCAGGTCCGCCGCTTCGCCGTTGGCGATCCACCCATTGGTGGTCGTGAACCGCCGCAGCGCCTCCGAGCCCGTCAACGTTGTGCCATTCACAACGCCGATGCCGGGTCCAAAGTTAAGGCCCATCAACATCCGGTCGAAGAGCGCCGCGTTGCCGCCAGCGCGCGTCGTATTGAACGCGTCGAGAATGCCGTTCTCAAACACGTTGATGACGTTGAGCTGCTCCTGGCTTCGGAGCTTCGTACCCTTCGTTCCAACGTACGAAACGTCCAATGTCACGTTCCGCGCCAGCTCCCGCTGGATCGACAAGTTGAATGACTGGACGTAGGGAACCACGCGGTTGTCCGCGTACCCCTGAATACCGACCGTCCGGTTCGTCACCGGAAACGGCTCCAGCGGCCGTGCACCGCCCGTATCCAGAGGGAAGCGAGTCAACGCGGATTGAATGTCCGCGTATGTGACCGGCTGCAGGTTCTGGTCGAGGGCAGATCCCGGCGCGCCCCCAAGAGAACTGGAATACTGAAGGAACGTGGGGGCTCCGGTGTAGCTGATGCCGTAGCCGCCGCGAAGGACGGTCGGGCGGTCGAACCATGGCATTCTCCAGCTAAACCCGACAGAAGGAGCAAAGTTGTTGTAGTCGTTCTGGTAGACCAGCCGCTCCGGGTTCGGCGAATTCTTGCCCACAAAATCGAACACCGTATCCTGACCGCCCGTGGCGAAGGGATTATAGAGCGCGCTGTGGTCCGTTCCCGACCTCCCAAACAGACCCGCTTGACCGCCTCGCGGCGCCAGCGCCAACCCGTTCGCGTCGTACGGCGTGCCGTAGACGTCCCAGCGCAGTCCGAAATTCAGCGTCAGATTGGGCGTGACGTTCCAGGTGTCCTTGATGAACATCGCCCAGTCATTCTGATGGAAGTTCCTCCAGAAGAGCGTTCCGTCGCGATAGTCGGAAAACTCCTGCTGCGTGGGGGAGTTGATGTAGTAGCGCTGCCGCAGCTGGCTGACGCTTCCGGCCAGTTGGCCCAGAAGATTCCGAGCCGGCGTCAGATCGTTCGGGTTCAGTCCGGGAAAGTTGGTCACGGTGATGTTCGGCACGGGCGCGTTGTTCGCAACGCCCAATAGGACGTTGGGACGCGTCCACACATTCCCGCCGTGGTTGAATTGATCCGTGCTTGTGAGCGTCAGCTCGAAACCGCCTGTGAAGGAGTGCTTGCCCTTCGTCCAACTGATGGTATCCGCAAATTGAGACAGCGGACTGACGGAGCCGCGCGGCGTCGGCACGCCCATCCAGGCGTACTGACCGAGGGCATTTCCGGCGCCAGGCACGAGACCGCCCGGCGTGATGTGGAACACGTGCCCGTCGATCTGCGGGAACGTCGCCGCCGCCTCTTTCGCCAGATCCGTCAGCTTGGAATTGTCGTGCTCGCGGCGGTTCCGGCAGCAGCCCACGTCGGTGGGCGGCTCGCCAAACCACGTGTCCCGTTTGAGTCCCCACCGGAACTCATTCACGATCGTCGGCGAAAGCGTCGAGGTCCATGATGCAGTATAGAAGTCGGGCTCACGGACCACTTCGCCGAAGTACCCGTTCGGATAATCGGGCAGACCGGTCTGGCCGGTCACGCCCCAGTTTCTCTCCTGCGTCATCGTGTAAGTGACTTTGTTGTTGTTATTGATTTGATAATCGATCCGGACCGTCACATGGTTCCGGTTGGTGGTCTGCGTCGCGCCCGTGGCGCCGTCGGTACCGCGCTGCGTGCGAAGCCAGCGGTGGCCTGCCCAGTTCAATCCGTCCCCGACTGTCCAGTCATTGGGCAGCGGCATCCGGGGCAAATATTGCGAAGCCACCCACACTGGATCTATCCGTGTGCGGTTGGGATCGTTGACATCCGAGAACAGATTGAACTGGTTCAAAAACAGCGGCGCTCCCGTGGTCGGGTCTGCAGTGAGGATATTGCCCTGCAAATCCACCGCGGGCGTCGTCGAAAACGCGTTGCCGTTCCGGCGGCTCTCCCCGCCCTGGTTTCCGGGGGCCCCGGAAGTCAGATAGCGAAAGATCCCCTGGCGCGCGGTTTCGGTCAACACGTTTGCAACCACTTCGGTCCGCTCCACGTAGCGCTGCCCGTCGTAGAGCACAAAGAAGAACGCTTTGTTACGCAGAATCGGCCCGCCGAGCCGGCCGCCAAACTGGTTCCGGTTCACATATTCCTTTTCGGCGCCAACGAGGTTTTGAAACCAGCCGTTCGAGCTGAGCGCCGAGTTGTTGTTCTGATAAAACAAAGCGCCGTGAAACTGGTTTGTGCCCGAGCGCGTCGTCATGCGGACTTGCCCGGAGCCGCGGCCCATGGCCGCATCCGCCGTCGTGACGTTGACCTGGACTTCCTCGACGAGGTCCGGGCTGGTAAACGTGGCCGCATACACGCCGTTCCAGTCGAGGTAACGGCCGTCTGCGGTCGGCAAGCCATCGCGCGTCGTATTAATCTGGCTCTGCCGCGTCCCGCCGTAGCTCTGGGCGTTGGTCCCCTCCACCACGGCGCCTGGAATGCCGCGGGCGAGATCGAGCACGTTACGGCTGAAAAGCGGCAACGTGAGCAGCTCCCTCTCGGTTATCAAGCTGCTGACGGAAGCGGAGCTCGTCGCCAGCGCCGACTCTGTGTCGGCGAGAACTTCCACGGCCTGCGCAACCTGGCCCACCTGCAGCGTGAAATTGAATCGGGCCTGCTGGCCCGCGCTCAACTGAACGTTCTCAATAGTCGAGGTCTGAAAGCCGGAAAGCGCAGCCGAAATCGTGTAGGTCCCCGGCTGCAGGCTTGGGAATTGATACGTTCCCGTCTCGTTGGTAAGGCGTTCGGTTTCTACGCCGGTGGCGACGTTCCGCGCCTTCACCGTCACCCCAGGAATCAAGGCGCCCGTGCCGTCGCTCACAGTGCCGCCCACCGTCGCGTTCACCTGACCGAATGCCGCAGGCGCACAGATGCACAATACGAGCGCTGTGAGCGCTGTGAAAAGTAATCGTCTCATTGCTACCCCCTCAGGTAGATTTTTTGCAGCCAATGCATCGCCTCGCGTTGACCGCGGGTGCGACTAAACAAATTCCTCAGATTGAGTTACGCATATAATACATCGAATGGAATGAGCATATCGAGAAAAAAAGCGCGGCTGCAGTTACTGCGCCGCATTCGCGCCCGGGTCGAGACTGATGTTCTCATCGCCCGGCCGATACGGCACGTAGGTGATGATCAACTGAAACATTTCATCCGTCACCCGCATGCTTCCGTTCGTCCCAACAACCTCGCGCGGAGGTGAAAAGGGATTGTTGGGATTGTTCGCCGTGTTGTCGTACTCGCCGACAGCGGTAATGATCGATCCCTTGGGAATTTTCAGCATCTTGGGAAACGTATAGAAGTACTGCCATCGGAAATTCCATTTCGGAATCTTCACCAGCGGAATCGTGTCCCCGCCGGGCGTTACGGCGAAAGCCAGAAACGACTTTCCAAGAAGGTGCATATGCGGATTCACGGTGAGCAGCGAAATGTCATTTTGAACGACCGTCTTGGTGGTGAACGTTTTGACTGTGTTCGGAGGAATCACAAGCGGAGGGACGATTTCGGATACGCCCAGCGTGCCCAGTTGCACTTCCATGGTTGGACGTTCCGGCGGCTTGTCGGCAAAAAAGACGTTGAAGTAGGACCGGTCTTCCGCTTCGACCGGAGACGGCCCGTAGTGGATGTCGCGCATGAGAAATGCGCCGCGCTTCTTCAGTATCCAGCCTCCGATTCCGTTAGCGTATCCCGCCGGTGAGACGGCGCCGGGCAGATAGTTGGCCACCGATCGGGTCAACCACGGATAACTGCCGTCGTCGTTGAGGAGATTAATCGCGTTATAGGCGTCCTCAAGCGTCGCCACCGACTCGCGATCAACGGAATACGGACCTTCATCGGGATTACTCTTGCCGCCCTCGTCGTCGTATTGCACAACGTGGCCGTTCATGTGATGGATCAGTCGGCTGTTGCCGGGAACGAACTCAATGGCGCGCACAAACGTGTCTTTGGGCAGTTCATATGGAATCTTGACGATCATGAAACGATCCCGGTTGTCGCCGGGGATGCGGACGGCTTCGCGGACGCGAACCACCAGGTCCGGCTTGCCGAACGCGGAACCTTCCGGAAAGCGAGGCGGCGCGGGAGCTTTCGAAGCATCGCCCGGAGGCGCGCCGTTCTCCACCCAGGCGCCGATCGTGCGGATTTCGCTGTCGGTCAGAACGCGCTGCCCGAGGAACTCGCGATACGATGGATCGGCCGGCCACGGCGGCATGTAACGCGATTGGGTGACCGCCGCGATCGTGGACGCCTTCCGCGCAACATCTTCATATGTGAGCAGGGGGAAAGGGCCTGCCTGCCCCGGACGGTGGCAGGGCGAACAGTTCTTGAAGACGATCGGGGCAATGTCTTCACTGAAGGTCGGGCGCCTTTCCATCTGCGCGCGCCGCCCGCAGCCCTCACCCAGAACTACCGCCCATGTCAGGAGGCCGGCGACGGAAATCAGGCGCAATACATCCCTGCTCATGATCCTGAACACTGTTGGATGTCCGCAAAATAGAACATCAACCGCTCGAAATGCAAAGGCCGAAATCGTGCGGTCGCGGGGCCTTTGAACAACGCGACGGCTGGATAACATCCAACCGCATTCGTATAATCCACACAACAGCGCCTGCTAAGAGAGGACGAGCGTTGGCGTGAGTATTGAATTGAGAACGCCTCTTTACATTCTGTTCCTCTTGCTGACAGCATGCAGCAGCAAGCCGCCGTCCGATTTGTTTTCCTTCGAAATGGCTGCACTCAATGGACGCGTCGATTTCTCTTCCCTTCGGAGCAGCAAGGCTTCTGTCTTCATCTTCCTCGCGCCCGATTGCCCTCTCTCGCAGAACTACACGCGGACGTTGAACCTTCTCCGCAATGAATTCGCGCAGGACTCGATTGCTTTCTATGGCGTGGCTGCAGGAAATCTATCTCAAGACGCCGATATCGATCGTTTCATCAAGAAGTATTCCATAGACTTTCCGGTGCTCCTCGATCGTGATTACCGCCTGACAAACTTCTTCGGCGCGACGGTGACTCCGGAAGCGTTTGCGGTCGACTTGAAGGGAAAGATTGCTTACAAGGGGGCGATCGATAACTGGGCTTCGGCTCTCGGCGCGCGCCGCATCGCAGCAACGGAACATTACCTGCGAGATGCTCTGAACAGCCTGCGGCGGAACGAAGAGCCGCGCATTAAACAGATCCCGCCGGTAGGCTGCTTCATCGAAAGGGGTCTGTCGCTCAACGCCAAATCCTGAACGGCCCTACCGCGATCCTTCCGGCGTCAGCGTCCTGGAAAACAGCGTGGCGCCGGAGAGATCTCTCAAATTAGCGGTGAGCATCTCGGAGCGCCCGTCGATCACTACTTCGCCGAAAAACTGGAGCCCCGCGCGAGGAGAGTTGTCGGATTTAAGATCGCCGGGCGTCTTCTGAAAGACGACCTGAATTCCGAATGTGTCGTCTGTGGCGTTCGGACCGAACGTGCCGGCGTTCAAAGGTCCCGATACAAATTCCCAAAACGCATCGAAGTCGGTAAATCGCGCCTTCCCGGGGTCGTAGTAATGGGCGGCGGTGTAGTGGACGTCGCCCGTCAGCCAGACCACGTTCCGAATGGCGTTCTTCTTCAGAAAGCTGAGCAATCGCGCAATCTCGAGCTCGCGGCCGAGCGCGGGTCCATTGCCGTTTGCCGCGTTTTCGAAGCGCGGTCTGTTTTCCGGATCGCGTCCATCGCTGACAATGACGCCGATCGGCATGTCGGAGGCGATCACTTTCCAGACGGCTCGCGAGTCTTTCAGCTCCTCCTCGAGCCACCGCATTTGATCGGCGCCGAAGAAGGCCGTGCCAGGGTCTTCCTTTGGCTGAAGGTTGTAGCTGTTCGCCGCGCGATAGCTGCGCAGGTCGAGAACAAATACGTCCAACAGCGGGCCGTAGGGAATACGCCGATAGATCCGCGGCGCACGCGGCTCAAAGCGCAGCGGAGCGTATTCGAAAAACGCCTGGCGCGCGCGCTCGGCAAGCACGCGGATGTTTTTCTCCTTGTACCGATTGTCTCCGGACAGATCCTTGCCTGCCGACCAGTTGTTCGTGACCTCGTGGTCGTCCCACTGCCATACCTGCGGAACTTCTGCATTGAAGCGCCGGATGTTGTCGTCCATGAGGTTGTACCGGTAGCAGCCGCGGAATTCATCGAGCGTCTCGGCTACTTTGCTTTTGGCTTCCGTCGTCAGATTGCGCCACGTGGATCCATCCGGCAGCCGGATCTCCGATGGAATCGGACTGTCGGCGTAGATCGTGTCGCCGCAATGAATGAAGAAGTCCGGATTCAGGCCGCGCATCGTTTCATAGATCTTCATGCCGCCCAGATCGGGATTGATTCCGTAGCCCTGCCCCGCTGTGTCGGCCGACCACAGAAAACGAATGCTGCGCCGGTCGGCGGGCGCCGTGCGAAACGCGCCGGCCGCCCGTTCGCTGTCCGCGCGCCCATCTGTATCTTCGAACCACACCCGTAGAGTGATGGTCTGTCCTGCGGGAAGATTTCGAAGATCCATGCGCACCGTGAAATCCGAAGCCGCCGACGCTTCGGGCCCGCGGACCCGGCGCGCGTTGCGGGGGTCTTCCGCTGCCGCGTACTCCACAATCAGCCGGGCCGGCCGATCCGTTCGCGCCCACACGATCGCGCGGTCCGCGAGAGGGTCGCCGATTTGAATGCCGTCTGAGAATTGCGGCCGCGCTTGAGGAGAGACGATGAAGGCGGGAACAACGAGCGAGCCGGCCTTTAGGAAGTCTCGCCGATTCATGGCGCTGAAGGTAACACAGCTTGGCGAGGACGACAATTTGGGCCGATTCTTGACCCCCTGCCGCCTTCGGCGGCTCTCCCCCTCATGAGGGGGAGAAAATGAATCTGCGTAATCTGCGGCCAAGAACCGCGGCGCCTCCGGCGCCTCTCCGGTTGCTTGAAGACGCATTTGAGCAGGAAATAGAATTGCGAAAGGAGGAGTCATGATGCGCATTCCGGAAACGGTCGAGCCCGCCATATTGCCAGGGAAGATCGTGTTGAACGTCGCGACAGTCGGCTTTTCAACGGAACAATTTGTCCGCTTATGCGCGGACAATCGCGACTTGAGATTCGAGCTGACGGCCGAGAAAGAGATCGTGATCATGCCTCCCGAGTTTTCCGAAACCGCCCTCAAGAGCGGAGAGATTCTCAACCAGATCTTGAATTGGTCCAAGAAGAGCAGAACCGGCGTCGCGTTTGGTTCCTCCGCAGGCTTTACGCTGCCCAACGGCGCCATTCGCAGTCCGGACGCTTCCTGGATCATCCGATCACGATGGGACGCTCTGACGCCTGCTGAAAAGCAATCGTTTGCTCCCCTTTGTCCAGACTTTGTCATGGAATTCAGGTCTTCCAGCGATACGCTTAAGGAACTCCAGGCAAAGATGGAAGAATACATGGCGAATGGCGCGCGGCTCGGCCTCCTCATCGATCCGATTCGACGAAAGGTCTACGTCTACCGGCCTGGCCAAAGGCCCGCCCGGCTGGACGAGCCGGCTTCCGTCTCATGCGAACCGGAAATGCCGGGGCTCGCCTTCCAGTTCTCCGAAATCTGGTAAAGCCGCACACGCGAATGACAAAAGACCGCAAGAATACAGTTCGAATCGGCCTTGTCCAGGCGCGCGCTTCCGACGACCCTGCGGTCAACGTGCAACGGACGATTAAGAAGATTCGCGACGCCGCCAGACAAGGCGCGCGCGTTGTGTGTCTGCAAGAGCTGTTCAACACGCGTTACTTCCCCGCACACGAGAAGAACGACGTTGTGCATCTGGCGGAGACGATTCCCGGGAAAACGACTTCCGAGCTTTCGAAAATCGCGAAAGAGTTGGAAATCGTTCTCATCGTTCCGATGTTCGAAACGACCGCCGCGCGCGAGTACTTCAACTCCGCCGCTGTGATTGACGCCGACGGCGGTCTGCTCGAAACGTATCGCAAGATTCACATCCCGCACGACCCTTACTTTTACGAACAGAACTACTTCCAACCGGGCGGCGCTTACCGCGTCTACAAGACGCGGCATCTGACATTCGCGGCGCTGATTTGCTATGACCAATGGTTTCCGGAAGCCGCGCGCGTGGCGGCTCTCGGCGGCGCCGACGTCATCTTCTATCCCACGGCAATCGGACATCTCAAAGACGACCCGCTGCCGTACTCGGAATGGCTGTCGGGCTGGACCACGATCCAACGCGCGCACGCTATCGCGAATTCGGTGCACGTCGCCGTGGTCAACAGGGTTGGAACCGAAGGCCAGGTTCGATTCTGGGGTTCGTCCTTCGTCTGCGACGCCTTTGGAAAGGTCATCAGGAAAGCGGGCGCGGCCGAAGAAGTGCTGATCGCGGATCTCGACATCAGCCAGAACGCAAGAATTCGAGAAGGCTGGCGGTTCTCAAAGAATCGCCGGCCGGACACGTATCTCCGGATCACCGAGCCTGTAAAACCCAGCGCTCCGCGTGACCTGGGGTATGCGATGCCCGCCGAGTGGTCGCAGCATGAAGCGACATGGCTGGCCTGGCCTGAGGATCGCGTGACGTTCCCAAAACGGCTCGGTAAAGTCCGGCGGCAATACATCCGCCTGATCGAGATTCTGCACCAGGGCGAGGACGTCCATCTCGCCGTCAGAGACGAAGAGACGCGGCGTCGGGTGCGCGCGCTGTTGAAGGAAAACAAGATCGACCTGAAACGGATTCACATGCACGTGTGGGACTACGCGGACGTCTGGTTTCGCGATTATGGGCCGATCTTCGTGCGCGACGCCGAGAATCGAAGAATCGCCATCGTGCAGTGGCGCTTCAATGCGTGGGGAGAAAAATACAAGCCGCTGCTCAAGGACGCCAACGTCCCGTACTTCATCAGCGAGCGCCTGGGTCTGCCGCTGTTCCGGCCAAACATCGTTCTTGAAGGAGGAGCCATCGACGTCAACGGACGCGGCGCATTGCTGACGACCGAGCAATGCCTGCTCCACGAAAACCGGAATCCCGGGCTTTCAAAGCAGGACATGGAACGATGCCTGAAAGACTACCTGGGGGCGGAGCGCGTCGTCTGGTTGAAGTCCGGGATTGCCGGAGACGACACGGACGGCCACGTCGATAATCTCGCCCGTTTCGCGAATCCAACAACCGTGCTGTGCGCGTACGAAGAGAACGAGTCCGACGAGAACTATCGCGCGCTGCGGGAGAACTACGAGACGCTCCGGACATCAGCGGACGAAACCGGCGCCCCGTTAACTGTTGTTCGACTGCCGATGCCGCCCGCGATGCACGATGTGATCCGGGGACAGCGCCGCCGTCTCTCCGCCAGTTACGCCAATTTCTATATTGCCAACCACGCCGTCATTGCGCCCACGTTCGGCCACGCCACCGACGACGCCGCTCTGGAGATCCTGCGCGGCGTATTTCACGATCGTGAGGTCGTCGGCCTGGACTGCCGCGACATTATTTATGGCGCCGGCGCCGTCCATTGCATTTCTCAGCAGCAACCGGCGGGGTAGTGCGCGTGCGCGGTCTATGGAAGTGTGAACGAATGCCGACTAGCGGAGTTCTGACCCCCTGCCGCCTTCGGCGGCTCTCCCCCTCGAAGGGGGAGAAAAGGCCTCGCTTGGGAAGCGTTTACTCCCCCTTTGAGGGGGAGAGCCGCCGAAGGCGGCAGGGGGTCAGAAGGCGTCGCGTCTATTTCTGTCCCGCATCCAGCGTGTAGACGTACAGCCGCGGCAGAACCGGCGCGGGTCGCGGCGCCGCTGGCGGCGGCGCAGCGGCAGGCGGCGCTGCCGGCGGGGCTGCGCCCGGAGGCGGTGGGAAAGGCGGCGCGATGTACCCGCGGCCGCCGGGTCCTCCGGCGATGCCGTTTCCGCCCATCAACGCGATGTATTGCTTGCCGTCCAGAAGGTACGTGATCGGCGGCCCCATGCCCGCAACCTGTCCGGTCGGGATATCCAAAAGTTGTTCGCCTTTGTCTGCGCTGTAGGCGCGAAGCTGTCCTTGCGGCGTCACCTGGATCACGAGATTCCCTGCCGTGGAGACGACTCCGCCGCCGCTCTGGCCTCCGCCAGGAGCAAACCAACGTTCCTTCTGCGCTACGGGATCCCAGGCGGACAGAATACCTCGCTGTCCCTGACGCACCGGTCCATACGCGGGAGGAGTAGACGCCGGCGGCCCGCCAGGTCCGGGCGTGCGCAAACCGAGAGTTTGCACTCCGGGAATAATTTGAAATTCAGGCGCAGCCGTGAAGTTGAAACTGTTGGAGGCTGCAATGGGAACGTAGACCAATCCCGTAGCCGGGTTGAATGCCATCTGCGCCGTGTTGTGAGCCTGCAGCGGCTGAACGGTCACGCCGCGCTCGGAAGAGTAATAGGCCTCGGGGTTGATCATGGGCCGTCCGGTTTTCGGATCTATTCCTCGGGCCCAATTGACCGGCGCGACCGGCTCGCCGGAGATGAACTCGCCGGTGATGCGATCCAGCACATAGAAATAGCCGTTCTTGTTGACCTGCATGATGACCTTGCGATCGCGTCCATTGATCCGGAGATCCGCAAGCATGAGGTGTTGGATCGCGTCGTAATCCCACTCGTCGCCCGGCGTGCACTGGTAGTGCCACTTCAACTGGCCCGTGTCCACGTCGATGGCTAGGATCGATGCAATGTAGAGATTGTCCAGGCGCGGCGAATTCCTTCCCTGCCGAAGCTCTTGCGGCCACGGGAGGCCGTTGCCGGTTCCGACGTAGACCAGATTGGCGTCAGGGTCGTAAGCCATGCCGTCCCAGATGGAGCCGCCGCCTCCATATTTCCACCACTCGCCGGCCCATGTTTTCGCCGCGACTTCCATGGCCTTGTTCTCGAAAGGCTTCGAGGGATCGCCCGGAACCGTATAGAAGCGCCACAGCTCCTTTCCGTTATTGACGTCGTATGCCGCCAGGTATCCGCGATACGGCGCAAACTCGGCGCCTGCATTGCCAATGATCACTTTGCCCTTCATGACGCGCGGCGCCATGGTGATGCTGTAGTTCTCCGAGTTCTCCTTGGGCGTGGTTACCACGGACCACAGGACTTTTCCACTCGCCGCGTCCAGCGCCACGAGCCGGCCGTCAATGACAGGCACGATCACTTTGCCCTCATACAACGCGATGCCCCGGCTGATCACGCCGCAACAAAGACGTACGCTGCCGCGTTTGACCTCCGGGTCATAACGCCAGAGTCCCTTTCCAGTGCGCGCGTCGACGGCGAACGTGATGCTCCAGTTGGTGATGCCGTAGAGCACGCCGTCGGCGTAGAGCGGCGTGGCTTCCTGAGGCCCGTTTCCCTCACCGAGCTCGTAAGACCACGCAAGACCGAGCCGGTTCACGTTGCTGACATTGATTTGATCCAACGTGCTGTAGCGTTGTTCTGAGTACGTGTGTCCGTAGGTCAGCCATTCGCCGCCTTTGCCCGCATTCCTCAGTGCGGCGTCGTCGACGCGGCGCGTCTGCCCCGCGGCGACAATGATCGTCATCAAGCCGACGCCCGCCATCGGCGCGAGCAGCCACCTGTTTCGTTGTAGACGCATATTGCTGATGTTCTCCCCCGTGCAGTATGAGGCATTCATTGTAGCGGAGAACTATGGCGCTTACAGCGCCGGAATCTGGTCGCTGCAAAATCAGGTCAACGGCCGGTCCTGGCCAGACCCAATTCCACGGCCTGTTTCGTGCGTCCCGGCGCTGTTTCCTTGAAGAAAAGAGAGACAACCGCGCCCAAGGCGACGCCGACCAGCGGCATCCACAGAATATTTTCGATGCCGGCGCGCTGCGCGATGGCGCCGCCGATGGAGGGCGCCACGCCTCCCCCGAAGATTTCTCCCACAGCGACCACGACGCCGATAGCCGACGCGGTGAGTCCGGGCGGCGCGGATTCCGTGGATATCGGTCCCGTGATGAGCGCGACGTTTCCAAGCGAGAAGAAGGAAATCAGAAACAACACAGCAAAGAGCAAGTTCGGAGACGGGCCAACCCCAACCAGAAGCCATACGGTCCCAGCAGCGCCGATGAACGCCAGCACTGCAGTCGGCCGGCGGCCGAGCCTGTCTGAAATCCCAGGGACGGCAAACTGTCCCACAAAGCCTCCGAAGCCGAGCGCCGAAGCAACAAAACCCATTTGCTCCGACGTCAGCTTCAGGTGATCGACCAGATAGTTTGGGAGCATGCCTCCGAGTACAAAGATGCAGGCCATCGCGCACATGAGCGCGATCATGCACAGCACGATGTTCCTGTTCTTGAACACCAAGGCGTAACCCGCGGTCGGCGCCCGCGTTCCGACCAGGTCGTCTGAAGCTCCCGGCGCGTTCTCCGGGTCGCGCAGCACGAAGAACAAAAGCAAACCCACCACGAGTCCCGGGATTGCCGTGAGCCAAAACACTGCGCGCCAGGAAACCACGGCCAGAAGCTGGGTCGCGATGATTGGCCCGAGGCCAAAGCCTAGGAGCGCGAACCCGCTCTGCTGGAGTCCCTGAAGGAAGCCGCGGCGCGACGGGTGTGCGGCGGCCGCCGTTGCGGAGAAGCTGGTTGGACAAAAGGCGCCCGCCGCGGCGCCCATCAGGCTGCGCACGGCCAACAGACTTGCGAGGCCAGCCGCGATTCCCGAAAGGCCGGACATGAGGCAGAACAGCAGAATGGCAGGAACGAGCACTTTGCGATGGCCAATGGTATCGGAGAGACGTCCGCTGACGGCCGCAAAAACGCCCCACGCCACGCCGAGCGCGCCGACGAGGGCGCCGGCCGCCTGATAATCCAGGCCGAGTCCGGGCGCGCCGCAGCCCGGAGCGACCTCCGTTGATGCCATGCACGGAACGAGCGGCGCAATGATCCATCGATTCAGACCGAGGACGCCGAACCCGATTCCGAGCAGCGTTACGGCCTTCCATTCGTAAGAGGAGTCCCATCTTTGGGCCATGGGGAAGGCTGTACTTTAGCAGCAACGGGGCGGCGGTGGTAGGTAAAGGTGCGCGGCCCAATGACAGTGTGAGTGAATGCCGATTAGCGGAGTTCTGACCCCTGCCGCCTTCGGCGGCTCTCCCCCTCAAAGGGGGAGCAAACGTTCCCAAGCGCCGAAGGCGGCAGGGGGTCAGAATGCGTGCTACTGAATGACGATGTTATCGCCGGCGCCGCCGTCCAGGACGTCGAGCCCGGGGCCGCCGAGCAGAACGTCATCGCCGGCGCCGCCGAGAAGTACATCATTGCCGTCGCCGCCAATGAGTACGTCATCGCCGGGGCCGCCGTCGGCCGTGAGCTGGATTGCGCCCGCATCCAGGCTGGACGCTTCGACCACGTCGTCGCCCGCCAAGGCGTTGACGGTCAGCCGGTCGTTCGCGGCCTCGGCGCCCGTGATATTGACCTGGGCGGCCAGGCCGAGGACGCTCACTCCGGCGGCATCGCCGGTAACAATAGCGATGTCGTCGCCGTTTGTGCCGTTGACGATCACGGCGTCGGGTTGCGCGTCACCGCCTCCGCCGGCGGCGGCGAGATTGAAGTTGACCTCGACGAGGTCCGTACCGCTGACGTCGTTCACGACCATCGTGTCCGCGCCGCCCAAGGCGTTGAAGTCGATCGCCTCCACGTCGTTGAGATCCATCGTAACGTTTGCGACGTTGCGGAAGAACAGCACGCGCCCGCCATTGGGCGAGATGTCGATGTTCTCGGCCACGTTGGCGCCGTTGAACAGCATCGTATCGAAGCCGGCTTGGCCTTCGACGACGTCATTGTCGTCGCCTGGGTTCCAGACGAAGACGTCGTCGCCGGCGCCCATGAGGGCAAGGTCATCGCCGTCGCCGCCGTTGATGAAGTCGTCGCCCTCGCTGCCGAGGAAGACGTCGGCGCCGAGTCCGCCGTTCATCGTGAGCTGGATGCCGTCGGCTTCAAGCGATGTGGCATCGACGACGTCGTCGCCGCCCAGGGCGTTGAGAGTCAGACGATCGTTGGCCGCTTCAGGAGACAGGATGTTGACTTGGGCCTGCAGCCCAAAGACAGTCACTCCGCCGGCGTCGCCCGCAGCGCCGAAAACGTCGGCGCCCTGAGTGCCGTTGACCGTGATTGTGTCGGCTGCGCCGTCGCCGCCGCCGTTGGAACCGCTCAAATCGAGGTTGATCTCAGTCGCGTCCGTGCCGCTGAGGTCGCCCACCACGATGTTGTCGGCGCCGCCCAGAGCGCGGAAGTCGATGGTCTCAACGTCGTTGAGGTCCATAGTGACGTTGGCCACGTCGCGGAAGAACCGGACGCGCCCGCCGTTGGCAGAGATGTCAACGTTCTCGGCAACGTTGGCGCCGAAGAACAACATCGTGTCGGCGCCGTCCTGGCCTTCAACGGTGTCGCTGCCGTCGCCCGGATTCCATTGAAAGACGTCATCGCCGGCGCCCATGAAAGCGACGTCGTCGCCGTTGTCGCCGAAGATGAAGTCGTCGCCGTCGCCGCCAAGGAACACGTCGGCGCCCTGGGAACCGAGCAGTGAATCGTTGCCGGCGCCGCCGTCCACGGTCAGCTTGATGACGCCGGCGGGCAGCGTGGTCGCCGTGACGCTGTCGGCGCCGCCCAGAGCGTTGATGACGAGTGAATCGTTGGCGCCCTCCGAGTTCGTGATGTTCACCTGAGCCGCCAGACCGGAGACGGAGGCTGAAGTCCCCGCGCCAGTGACGTTGATGTTGTCGGCGCCGTTGGTCCCATTGACGATGATGACGTCGGGTTGTCCGTCGCCGGAGCTGCCGCCGATGACGCCGGCCAGGTCAATGTTGACCTCGGCGAGGTCTGTGCCGGAGAGGTCGTTGATCGTGGTTGTATCGGACCCGCCCAGCGTGTTGAGGTCGATTTTCTCTACGTCATCGAGATCCATCACGATGTTGCCCAGGTTGCGGGTGAAAAGCACGCGACCGCCGTTCGCCTGCGCTGCGAAGATCTCATCCCCGCCCGAACCGTTGAACAGCATCGTGTCGGTCCCGGCCTGACCTTCCACCACGTCGCTGCCGTCGCCGGGATCCCACTGGAACGTGTCGTCGCCGGCGCCCATGAAGGCCACGTCGTTGCCTTGCTGTCCATCGATGAAATCGTCGCCGTCGCCGCCAAGGAGCAGATCGGCGCCGTTGCTGCCGAGGATCGTGTCGTCGCCCGCGCCGCCGTCGACCGTGATCTGGATTAGCGCCGCCAGATTTCCTGTAGCGGAGAAGCTGTCGTCGCCGGCGTTGGCGTTGAGGACGAGGTTCTCGCTTGTGCCGATATCGATGCTGAACGGCGCCGGATCGAGGCGATCGAAACGAACGCGTGGGCCGTTAGCCGTTGCAGTGAAGATCTCGGCGCCCCCGCCGCCGTTCACTTCGACGGTGTCGACGCCCGCGCCGCCTTCGTTGAGGTCCGTGTCGTCGCCTGGATTCCAAATCATGCGGTCGGCGCCCGATTCGCCGAACGCCTGATCGTCGCCGTCGCCGCCCGTCAGCGTATCCATGCCGGAACCGCCAAAGAGGAAATCGGCGCCGCCCCGGCCCAACAGAACGTCGTTGCCGGACTGTCCAAAGAGCAGGTCGCCGCCCGAACCGCCCGTCAGCGTGTCGTTGCCGGCGCCGCCAAAGAAGGCCGCCTGCGGCAGCGCGCCATTCGCCTCGTCCAGGGAAATGGAGTCGTTGCCGGCCAGACCGAAGGCCTGAATCAGAGAGGTGTTGGCAACCGTAGGCGTCCCGCCGAGGACGGGAACCGCGCCGTTATTGACGAGGATCGTCCCACCGGCGTCGCGGCTGATCGCGATGGCGTTGTCAAGGTTGTCGCCGACAACCGTCAACAATGCATCAGCGGCAGAGAAGAACGCAGTGACCGACGGCAGCACCCGCGATTCCATGGATTCAAGAACGAAGTTGGACCGCGGCGCACGTTGCTTCCTCGAGGAATCAAGAAATTCCGACATTCAACCTCCACTGTAATTTGTGAAAAACGCAGCTGTCGCCTTACTGGGTAAGCGCGTGTTCCATACGACCGCACGCCTTACTGGCATGTGGATGGCAGCGTGAAGCGAGCCATTCGAATATAACGAAGCGACACTGCGAAAAACAAGTTAGGTTTTTGTGAAGAAACCTGGAATTTGGGGACAGAGACGAATTTCCTGCGCGTGAGGGACGATGAAGCCTGACGAGTCCTTCACGCGCAGGAAATTCGTCTCTGTCCCCAAATTCCAAGGTGTTAGAATCGGCCGATGCAATTGACCGATCTCCTACCACCGTAGAAGTCCGGATGATCTCTCTCGCGCAAGAATTTGACCTCGCGTCCTATCTTCGCGAAGTGACGAATCGAATCACTTTTCTCACGTCCTGGTCGGAGCTGACCCGGAATTGCTGCCTAGGTTCCGCATGCCGATATTTGAAGTAATTTGGTTTTAGGAGTTTTTCATGAACGCAGTTTTTAAAGCAGCGCGGCCCTACGCCGGAGATGCGTTAAATCTTCCCGTTAAAAACGTGGAAGAAGCGCTGCCTTTCTATCAAAACGTGTTGGGGTTCAATCTAGTTTCCCGTGGCGATGCACCCCACAGATCCGCGGTGCTCGCGCGCGATGCCATTCAAATTGGGTTGGCGGAGAACGGCGGCGATCCGGAACAAAACGGCTGCTTCTTTGAAGTCGATGACGTCGAGGCCGCGTTCGCGGAATTGAAGGGGCGCGGCCTTGACAAACCAGACGCCGGCTACCGCGTCGATCGCTACGGCGACGTTTCCTGGCGTGTGTTTTTCGTCATTGCCCCGGACGGACTCTGCTACTGCCTTGGCCAGAGGCAGAGTTGAGTTGTGACGCATGCCGGCAGATCCACCAGTCGCCAAGGACATTGATGAATACATTGCCGGCTTCCCGCCGGCTGTTCAAGAGATCCTGCGCCGGATACGCGCAATAGTCCGGGAAGTTGCTCCCGACGCGGTCGAGAGAATCAGTTATCGGATGCCGGCGTTCGCGCTCGACGGAATCTGGATCTATTTCGCGGCGTTCAAGGGCCACATCGGCGTCTACCCGCCGGTGCGCGGCAACGACCGACTCAACGAGGCGCTCAAACCCTACAAAAACGAGAAGGGCAACTTGAGGTTTCCGTTTAGTCGCCCCATTCCCTACGCGTTGATCAAACGGGTCGTCAAGGCGCTGCTCGAAGAACATTTGGAACGTGTCGCGTTGCGGCGTCAGGCCCGACACAAGAAGCGGAAGACGCGTAGCCGGGCGGCCAGGTAATCCCCCAGGGAAATTTCATCGAATCGTTTCGCCGAGAGCGTCAATGTCGCGGAGCTGTCGATCCAGCCAGTTTGCAGCCCACACGTTCAGACGCCAAACGAGGAGCAACACGCCTGCAAGTCCCACGATAGCAGGCGCAGACGTTTCGCCCCGTTGTGCGAGGTCCACCAACATTCCAGGAATTAAAGGGAGCAGATACCACCAGGGAATCGCGCGAAGGATATCTCGCTGCCGCAAAACCTCGCGACGATGGAACTGCTGGAGAACGTGAATATCGCCCTCAGGAACCCGCCGCGGCGCGGCGCGAAACTGGAGGTAGTAAAGAACGAAAGACATCCCCGCAATCAGGAGGAGGTTTCCGGCCGCCTCGGACCAGTGCTCGCTCGACCACGCGTCGCGAGCCTGCACGAGGATCAGCACAAGCGCCACTGCGGACTCGCGTGCATTCCGCCACCAGATTGCTTTCTGGAAAGTGCAGGCCTGTTGCGGCAAATTCTCCACCGTGAGCGGTTGTTGCAGGGAGCTCTGATGGACCCAGGGCATGGTCAGGATGAGCGTCACCCCGATCACGACGCCGAGTCCAACCAGAATTCCGGCAACGGAAAGGCCGACAACGGCGCCGACGCCGATGGCGACAGCGATAGTTGCGTAGAAAAGCTTCGAGTTCCATGACGCCGGCTTATCGCTCGGACCATAAGCCGCCGCAAGCACGCATCCGATCACCCAAACGCCCCATGGGACGGCCAGCCGCAGCCATGCTCCGATTCCCCTAAAGCCGGCCGAATCGAAATACGCTTGGCAAAACCCAAGAATGAAACCGGATATCAGGCCGTTGAAGATGACGCCGCCGAGATTCGCACGGCGTCGAATGGCGCCCCAGACCACGCTCGGCAGAACTCGTGCGAGGTTGATCAGATACTGGAAGTTCGAATCCGAGCTCTCCGCGACATCGCCAAGCACATGCTCTCTGCTTGCGGGAGGGATCAGTAGTTCTCCAAACCTTTCGAGCCATCGTGGCGGATTATGCGTCATCAGGTCGCCTCCCCTCGCAGCCGGCCGCGCGAAGCTCCAACTGCGTTCGATATGCGCTGTCCGATCTGAATCGATTCACGCAAGGCCCTCTCTCCAGCGGCCTCGAGCCGATAGCGGCGCTTGGCTCGCCCGCCTCGTTCCGGAGTCGGATCCGACAGCCACGATCGGACGTAGCCTTTGTCCTCCATCCGGTCGAGCGTCACGTAGATCGCGCCGAGTGAAACCGGGCGCGGCTTTGCCAGTTGCCGGACTCTCTTATGAATCGATATTCCGTAGGCGTCGTCCCCGAGCGTCAGGACCGCCGTCAACACCAATTGCTCAAACTGACCAGGAAGATCGCGCTTTCCCATTTGTCCAACATAGTAAAAGAAATGGACGCCGCGGTCAAGCGTCCCTTCGCGGGGTCCTGCGGATAGGGAGTAGTGCGCGAAGGCGCTCATCGCGGAGGTAAATTCCGAGCCATGCGAGCAACGCCGTTGTCAGCGGCACGACGGGCGGATACAACTCGCCTATTCGAACGTATGAGGCGATGGCGCCGCCCAGATAGCCGGTGAGGAGCACGGCGCCGAGCACTGCTGTGCGTGGAATCACGTACAACACGATCGCCGCGAGCTGGAGCGATGCGATGAACGGCAAGTCGGGAGTCGCCCACCCGATTCGTCCCCATTCCTGGACGTACCAGGGGTTGGATGTCAGCTTCCAGCGGGCGCTGGACAGCACGATGTAAACGGGCAGGACTGAGATCACGCGGCCGCTCCAGATTAGCCACTGATGCCAGCGCGTGACCTTACCTGACTGAACAGCAACGCCATTCATGATTCCTCCGTAAACGTGGCGTAGTATTGTACGGCGCCGCGGGCGCTTCCGCCCCTCTCGCTACAAGACGGCAACATCGATTGGAGGATTCAGACAGACGAAGAATCCCTCGCTATGAGGAAATTCTTCGAGGCCGGCAACGCTTCAACTATCAAGACGCTTGCCCAGTACTTCAAATCGACGGCGGGCTCTCGGAAGTGAGCGTATGCGCCACGATTCCTGTTAATGAAGCCGCGGCTCTGTCGTAAACGACGTGCAAGCCAGTAGGGGCAATCCTGTCTGCTGTAGTCCGCCCAACGTCCCTACTCAGCGCGCAACACGGTCATTGGGTCAACCCGCGTGGCGCGCCAAATGGGGAACAGCGCGGCAATCCCTGCAACGGCGCCCAGCAAACCCGTGGAGATCGTCAGCGATACCCAATCGAGCGGCTCAACCCCATAGACCAAGCTGATCATACTCCGGCTGACGATCACGGCCAACGCGAGCCCCGCAGCAAGCCCGCAGATCACCCATCCTGCGCTATCCCCTGCGATGAGGTAAACGAGATCCCGTCGTTGCGCTCCCATGGCCGTGCGCACGCCGAGTTCACGCATGCGCGATGTGACGACGAACGACAACAGTCCATAGACGCCAAGCGCCGCCATGAAGAGCGCCAGAGCGGCGAATGCCGTGAAGAGTCCGGTCTGCACTTTGCGGCCGGAGATCTGTCCGTCGACGATGCTCTCGAGCGTACGCACGTCCGCGACGGTCTGGTTCGGGTTCACCGCCCAGATTTCGCGCTGCACCGCAGCCGCGAGCGCCATCGGATTCGACGTCGTTCGAATCGCCAGGGCGCGCGGGCTGAAGAAGCCAATCTGATCGAGCTGCGCCGACGGCGCGTAGACCGTGCCGCGCGTGTTGGGCGCGTCGAGACCTTCTCCCTTGATGTCGCCGACCACCCCGACGACGATCATCGGCGGGCCAAACCCCAACCGGATCCGCTGGCCGACGGGATCTCCATCGAATAACGCAGCGACGCGTTCGCTGACGAGGGCAACGGCAGGCATGCCGGCGGCGTCCCGATCGGAGAACCCACGACCACGAAGAAGCGGCACGCCGAGCGTGTTCAGGTAGTCCGGCGTCACGTACCGAAAGATGGCAGTGTTGGAACCGTCGGCTGGGCGAGGACGGCCCTCTACTATGACCGGTCCGGCCCCGATGAGCAGCGTGTATGGCAAGAACGTCGTAAAGCCCGCCGACACGACGCCGGGAAGGCGACGCACACGGTCGAGCACGTCGCGGTGGAACGCATTCTGACGCTCCGGCGTCGGATAATCCGCGGCGGTCAACTGGACGTTCGCGGTCAGGACGTTGTCCACGCGAAAGCCCGTATCGACGGCTTGCAGATTGAGGATGGTCCGGATCATCAGTCCTGTCGAGAAGAGCACGACAACGGCCAGCGCGACCTCGCCGGCTACAAGGGCCGCCTGCGCGCGTCGACGGCCCGTTGCAGCGCCGGTCGATCGAGTATTCAGCGGTGTTCGCAGGTCCATTCTCAGGGCGTGTCGCAACGGCATAAGACCGAAAACGAGCCCGGTGAGCAGGACCGCAACGAATGCCAGAGTCAGCAGCCGCAGGTCCAGCGCCGGCGCCACAGCGCCGCGCAGGGAATCCGGGACCAGGGTCTCCAGCACGTCGAAGGTTCGCGTAGCCAGGAACAGTCCAACGACGGCGCCGCCGGCGGACAGCAGCAGGCCTTCGACGAGCAACTGACGCAACAACTGGATTCGGCTGCCGCCGAGAGCGGTGCGGACGGCGAATTCACGATCGCGTTGCGCGCCGCGCGTCACGAGCAAGCCCGCCACGTTCGCGCAGGCGATCAGCAAGACCAGCGCCGCGGCCGCCAGCAGGAGGAGAAACGACGTCCTGGCGTTGCGAGCCAGATCCTGCTGAAGCGGAACGGCAAACGCCGTGGAATCCTTGTTCTCCGGATAGGTCTGGGCCAGTGCACCGGCGACGGCTTTGAGCTCGGTGTTTGCTTGTTCCACGGAAACGTTCGGCTTCAAGCGACCTACGACATACAGGAAGAATGTACCGCGCGCCTGAACGCCTGCGCCCGCGCGAAAGTCGACGGGCGTCCAGACCTGGACGCCTTCCCGGGGAAACTGAAAGCCGCGCGGCATGACGCCCACAACCAGGTGAGGCTGGCCATCCAGGCGAATCGTTTGTCCGACGATGCCGCGATCGGCGCCGAAGCGGCGTTGCCACAACCCATAACTCAGGACGGCGACCGCAGTCTGCCCGGGGGAGCCTTCAGGCGGCGCGAACCAGCGGCCGACGAGCGGATCGACGCCGAGAGTCGGGAACAGATTCGGCGTCACCTGGGCGGAGGCCAACCGTTCCGGCGCGCCGGCGCCTGTCAGGTTGACGAATCCGTTGACGTATGCGGCCAGGCTTTCGAAAGCCTGCACCTGCCGCTCCCAGTCAACATAATTCAGCGGCGACGCTTCAACTCGCGGCAGGTTGAAACGCGGGCGCTCCTCCCACACCATCGTCAATCGTTCTGCTTCGCGGAATGGAAGCGGCTTCAGGAGGACGCTGTCGACAAGACTGAAGATTGCAGTCGTCGCGCCCATGCCAACGCCGAGCGTCAGCACGGCAATCGTCGCGAAGCCCGGTCGCCGGATCAGCGTTCGTACGCCGAAGCGCACATCCTGACGAAGCGCGTCCAGCCAGGCGCCGACACGCGCATCGCGGACGCGCTCCTTGACCTGGTCGACGCGACCCATCTCCAGCCGGGTTGCGCGGCGGGCGTCGTCAGGAGACATGCCCTGCGAAAGCTTTTCCTCGATCAGCAAGCCGGCATAGCCGTCGATCTCCTCGTTGAGGTCCCGTTCGACGCGGCCGCGCCGGAGCAGATTGCGGACGAAGTGGCGAAAGAGAGACCACATGCCTTCGATGGACAGCATCACGCCCCCTCTACAGGCCGCAACGCGCGACCGATGGCCACCGCGACGCGCTTCCAGTTTTCCGTTTCAGCTTTGAGCTGACGCCGCCCGGCCGCAGTGAGCTGGTAATACTTGGCCTTGCGATTCGTCGCCGAGGATCCCCACTCGGACTTCAACCAACCTCTCTGCTCAAGCCGGTGCAGCGCGGGAAAGAGCGATCCCGGATTCACCTGGAAAGCGCCCTGGGTGATCTGTTCCACGCGCCGCGCCACTCCGAGCCCGTGGTTGGGCTCGAGCGTCAGCGCCTGGAGGATCAGCAGATCCAGAGTGCCGCGCAGTAGATCGGTTCTCGGCACAAGGCCTCCTCATGGTCGACGTATCGAATTCCGATACGTATAAGCCCCGACCTATCGAAAGTCAATATGAAAAAGAGAGGAACGTTCCGACATGTGGGCGACGCCGCGGTTCGCCCTGATCGAACGCGCTGTCGAGGCGCAAGCCGTCACGCCGTCCTTCGCCCGTTAAGTGCGCGTTACCCGGAACGGTCGCGTTTGAGTTGAATCAACCGTTGCGGATGTTCTCGGGGTCTCGCGCATACACGGCATCGACATCGGATGTGAGCCGCGCTGATCCATGCGCGACAGCCGCCGCGCCTCCTACAACGATAAACCGTACGTTGTATCGGAGAAGCAGGGGCAGAAGTTCGCTGAAATTGACTGCCATCGTTCAGCGTGCAGAAGAGCGATGCTTTTCGCCCGCTCTGCGCAATTCCTCCGCAAAACGCGCGAAGCTCTCAAACCTTCGGAACCGTTCGTCCACGCTCAGTTTGAGGTTCTCGCGAAGAAGCGTGCGATCTACATCCTTCTTGTAGGCTTCGACCACCGGGTCGACATAGTCTGCCGGCGCAAGATCATCGAGTCTTTGATCGGTCGAGTTCGGATGGTCCACGGGCTCACTTCTCTCCGCTCTCGGCGCCGGCGGCGATTACGATGTCGGTCGTAATGTGCGCGTCCTTCTCAATGCGGATCGGCTTGCCGCGCTCTTCAAAGGCTTTCAGGAAATCCGCATTCCGATACGCCGCCCCTTCCAGGATGGAGTAGTCGGATGAACGCGCCGTGACCATTGCGTCGTAGTGGCCGGGCGCGACTTGTAAGGGCATTTCTGTTTCAAGGTGCGGCGCGCCCGTGAATCTCCCCCAGCTCGACTGAAGTATGCCGCCGCCGTCGCCAAAACGGATTTCTCTGGAAGATACGCCTTCTACAACGGGAAATCGAAGGCGAACCTGGACGCTTTTGACCTGCTGCGACGGAATAATGATTGTTCCGATATTGGCTTCCTCGCCCGCTCCTACGTGAATCGGCGCCGCGTTGGCTTCGTCAACTGCGCCGGGATAGTAGGTATTTTGCCGCGCCCCGATCGGGCCCCCGCTCGATACTCGCAAGTAGTAGTCGCCGGGCTGCAAACCATAAAGCCGGAAATCGCCACGATCGTCCGGCCTGACAAAGGAGTATGCAGATCCCGGGTAGGACAGACCGGACACGGGTTGTAACTCCCGTTTTCCATACTCGTTGTATTGGTATTGCAGGATCGTGACGGTCGCGGTAGAAGTTTGCCGGCCAACTGCCGGGAGCGTGCTAACCGCTGGGGGCCGCCCATTTGTATCCAGAACGCGTCCGCTAATCACGCCTTCGCGGACCATGCGCAATTGCACATTCGGCGTGCGCTGTTTCTCCAAAACTTGCACCCATACACCCGGCTCGCGCGCGGTCCTCACACGCGCAGACGGCGCATGCACAAACCCTTCCAGAATGGGAACAATGCGATACCGCCCCGGCTTCGCTTCGATACTGAACTGCCCTTGCGCATCCGTCGTCGCCTTCGCTATCGCGGCAGGGGAGGCGCCGAAGTTGTAGGCAGGCTCAGATCCGGTCAGCAACAACACCTGAGCTCGCTCCAGCGGCCGGTCCGCTCCCGACTCCAACACAATGCCTTCCACCTTGGAAGCGGACTGCGCTCGGAGCGGCTGCTGGAGAACAGCCTGTGTCAGGAGACCAATGGCGAGAATACACGGGACTCGAACCTGCATAAATCCAGAGGCGCTAAGTCGCGATCGGCGAAGCTAGCGCGGCAAAGAATCGCTTGTCTCGTTTTCGTGACGCTTTGAGTCTGGCCGTCACTCCTTCGTGATCTTCGATATCCAGCGAAGCGCCGTGTCTGACGAGCCAGCTCAGCAGACCGGGATCGTACTCCGCTTCCACGCCGTAGTGGAGCGCGGTCTTCCCATTCTTGGGGTCCTGGTAGTTGACGTTCGCGCCTTTCTGCGCCAGGAATTTCGCAGCTTCAAACTTTTTCCAGCGCCAGCAGGCAAGAAAGGGCGTGACGCCAACGACGACATCCACGTCGGCGCCCTCGCGGAGCAAGAGATCCAGCATCGGAATATCTTCATACCAACCCGCAGCGTATAGACCGTTTGGGGTTCCTCCGCGCCTGATCAGCAGCTTGACCACAGTAGGATTTCGTCCGCGCGCGACAGCGAACCAGACGGCGTTTACCCGGTCGCACTCGTTCTTTCCAACTTGTAACGTCGACTCGACGTCCAGGCCCCGATCGAGCAGGAAACCCACCATTCGCGCCGCCGCCGATTCGGGTGCTTTCAGATTTGTGCAGGATGCGGAGCATGCGATATGCAGCAGATTGCGCCTCCCACGATCGGTTACCCAAAGAAGCGATGGATTGGCGTCCAGCAGCGCTTTCGCGGACTCGAGATCCAACCTCTGAACGGACTCAATAATGCGAGCCTTGGACATGGCATTCAAATGTTAGATCGGCTACGCCGCTATTGGCCAGAGCCGTCGTCCGGTTGCGCGGCAACGAGTTCTAATCGGAAACGACGGCTATCGCTTCGACTTCGATCATCAGTTCCTGCCGGGCCAGTTGGACGACCTGTACAAGAGTGCTGGCCGGCGGGTTCGGACCGAAGTATTCGGATCGGATCTCGCGCAACGCCTGGATGTCGGAAAGATCCGTGACGAACGTCGTAACTTTTACGACGTTCGCAAACGTCGCTCCTACGGCGGCGAGAGCGGCCTTGACGTTCTCCATAACCTGACGAGCCTGCGCTTTGAAGTCCCGCTCTCCGACGACCTTTCCAGAGCTGTCGAACGCGACCTGCCCCGCGATGTAAATCGTTCGCCCACGACGGACTTCAACAACGTGCGTATATCCGGTTGGAGTCGACAGCGTCGGTGGATTGACGTATCGGACATCCAGGTCTTCCATCATGCCTCCTGGGATCTATTTTCTTCATTGGCGTCACCGACTCGCGACGGCGTGGCGCTCTTATCGCCTACAGAACCACCGAAAGGATGCTGCGTTCAAGAAGGAAATCAAGGCGATCCCTCAAAATCCTCAAAATCAAGGCAAGATGGCGGCGGGCGGCACGTCTCGCTAACCTCTATCATTGGATTTTGGCGCCGGAACAGAGAGAAATCTGATCTTGAAGATCGAAAATCTTAATTTCGATTTTCAATGCTACGATCGGCGCCGTAAAGGAATCCTGTCGTCGCTCTACTCGGACCTCGTCAAACCGGCAAGACGACTCTTGCTCGACAGATCAGCCGAGGCTTCGCATTACTTGGATCTGGAGGATCCAACGATCGACCGCCGGCTGTCGGAACCGAAAACCGCTCTGGAGCCGCTGAAAGGATTGGTTGTGTTGGATGACCCACTCTCCTGGGACGCTGAGGACTGGGAGAATGTGGGGTGAACCGAGGTGAGGTTCGCTGGTACACCTTTCGCCCACCCGACAAACGTCGCCCGGTTCTGATTCCCACCCGGAACGAAGTACTCAACCAGTTGAACCAAGTTACCGGGGCGCCGATTACCTGAACCATTCGCGGACCTACAACGGAAGTTGTTCTGACCGAAGAAGACGGCATGCCGCTCGCCTGTGCTGTCAAACTTCGATCACACATCGTCAGCCCAGCGCGATCGCATCGGGCCGATCCTCTGCACGCTTCCGGAATCGAGATGGCTAGAGGTACGCCGCTCACCTCTAATCGCCTGCGGCTTAGGCACCGACGACACGAACGGCTGGCACGTCCAAAGTTCAACGTAGCGAGCCCTGAAAATCCGCAGCCGCAAGTGACGGCGTTCATCTCTTGATCTTGCGAAACTGACGGCAAAACTAGCGCACGCGCAACCGGCGCAAATAGTGATGTGCCGGAAACGGACCTGTTCTGTCCGCAAAACGTCGCACACTTTCCCAATCGCTACCATTAAGACTGAGGCATGAGCTACGAGGATTTCTTCTGCCAGGCAACCACCCAGCCCGTCGCGCTGCCGTATCAGATCAAGATAGCAACGGATGGTTGCTATCCACGCCTGCTGGATGTACCCACAGGTTTGGGTAAGACAGCCGCCGCGATTCTGTCGTGGGTCTGGCGGCGCCGATTCGACCCCGCAACCCGGCCGAAAACTCCGCGCCGCCTGGTCTACTGCCTTCCAATGCGCGTGCTCGTCGAGCAGACCTATGCCGAGGCGGTCCGTTGGCTTTACCGTTTAGGCTTGCTCGCGGGCTCGGCAACCTGGACAGAGACAGATTCAGACGGCTTACCGTTGAAAAGCGCGCAGCTGAACGACTATGAATGCAAGCCAGAGGCGCAACGCCCCGATGGCTGGGCTTTAAAAAATGGCGATCTGGGCGAGCATCCAGTCGCCGTTCACCTGCTCCTCGGCGGCGAGGAAGCATCTGACTGGGTGCTGTGGCCGGAGCACGACGCCGTGCTCATCGGCACGCAGGACATGTTGATCTCGCGGGCGCTCAACCGCGGTTACGCCGCGGCGCGCGCGCGTTGGCCGTTTGAATTCGGGCTGCTGAATTCGGACTGTCTATGGGTTTTCGATGAAGTTCAGCTCATGGATACCAGCCTCGCGAGCAGTCTGCAATTGGATGCCTGGCGGCATGCGCTCCAACTTCGATCCAAGAGGGACGCGTTTCCGGAAGAGCGAAAAGATCACTTACCGGTTCCTTGTCAATCGCTCTGGATGAGCGCCACGATGGCGAAACACTGGCTAGAAAAAGCCATCGACTGGTCGTCGCGCGTGGAAACCGAATGGAAGGCGCGGCTGCAGTTGTCTGCTGAAGAGCAAACCGATCTAGAACTGCGCAGCGGGCAGTTGTTTGCGATCTCCAAAAGTATTTCGGTTAGCAGTATCAAACTCGAGAAGCCGAAAACGCAGGAAGCCCATGCGAACAATACCGATGCCGAACGTAAGCAGAAACAGTATCTGCAAGAACTCGCCCGGCACCTCGGCAAACTGGAAAATCGCGCGACGCGGGGGCTCACGCTCGTCATCCTCAATACCGTGGAGCGCGCATCGGAGTTGTTCAAGCTTCTTCAGCCGCTGGAGAACGACCTCGGCAAGGACAACATCAAGCTGATGCATTCCCGCTTTCGCCCTCTGGAACGCAAAGAATGGCGAAAGTTTTTTGGGCGGCGGGATGCCGAACCGCGCCTGCTGATCGCAACTCAAGTGGTCGAAGCTGGTGTGGATTTGTCGGCCGCTGTGCTCTACACCGAACTTGCGCCATGGGCTGCGTTGGTGCAGCGTTTCGGACGGTGCGCCCGCTATCCCGAAGACAAATCCGGAACGGTCTACTGGCTCGACCTTGACCTCGGCAGTGAGAAACAACCCGTCGATCGTTGGGCGCGGCCATATGAGACGAAGGAACTGATTGCGGCGCGCGAAGAACTTAGACGACTGCAAGACGTCGGCCTGAAGTCGCTGTCAAACATCAAAGCCAAAGATGCGCGTGGCTTGTTTCCTTACGAACCTCGCTTTGTACCTCGCGATAAAGACCTGTTCGACCTCTTTGACACGACACCCGACCTCAGTGGAGCAGACGTTGATGTCTCGCGCTTCATTCGGGATGGTAAGGAACTCGACGTCCAGGTGTTCTGGCGCGATTTGCCTGAAGGGAAAGATCCCGATAGAAAGGACCGGGCGCAGCGTGACGAGCTTTGCGGGGTGGCTTTTTATCGATTCAAAGACTTCGCTCGCGATGCATTGAAGGGAGGACGCCGCATCTGGCGGCGGTGCTACGCCACCGGCAAAGCAAAGAGCATGGCGTGGGAGAAACTGGAGCTTGGCGATATCGATCAGGTTGTCTATCCCGGCCAGGTGTTTCTTCTGGAGAAGGGCTGCGGCGGCTACAACCCAAACCTGGGCTGGACAGGCGATCTCAAACACACCGAGTTTGACCTGCCCCCACTGGTTCAGCCGCTTATTCGCCAACCCGCTGCGGCTGACGATGAGGAAGACGCCGACGATCTCTCCGAAGTCAACAAGTGGGTAACGTTGAGAGACCACTGCCACGACGTTCACATGATGCTGGTCAAGATTCTTGGGCATGTTTCTCCAGATGAACTGACCGATCCCGAAAGGAAAGTGCTCAAGCTCGCAGCCCGATTGCACGACTGGGGCAAAGCCCACCCGGCTTTCGTGGCGAAGCTCGATCCGGAAAAGCTTCGCAACGCACCACTGGCGGGACAACCGGCCGCAAAGGCGCCGGACGACGCGTGGCGCAGAAACGCTGTACGGAAAGGCTCATCCGATGTGCCCGAGGATCAAAAGGACAGGCGGAGACCGGGATTCCGCCACGAATTGGCAAGCGCTCTCGCGATTCTGGAAACGCTCTATGCGGGCAATCGCGAACACAGTGCGTTGGCGTGGCCGGATGGGCTCGACAAGCCGGAATTTCGCGAACCGGCGGTGTCCATGAATCATCCGCTCGCCCGGGAAATCGATGCCTTGGATGCGGACGAACTCGACCTGCTGATTTACCTTGTGGCCGCGCATCATGGCAAAGTCCGGATGTCCTTGCGCAGTTCTCCGGATGATGATCTCACGGACGTCCCCGATGTGTGTCCAACGGACAAACGTCAGGCGCGCGGTGTACGGGATGACGATGAACTGCCAGCGTGCGAACTGCCAGATGACGAGGGAACCGGCATCGCCGTTCCGAAGGTCGCGCTGTCATTGGACCCAATGGAATTGGGCCTTTCGCCCCGCTACGGAGCCTCGTGGCGCGAGCGTACCCAACTGCTTCTCGAACGTGTCGGCCCCTTCCGTCTCGCTTACCTCGAAGCACTGCTCCGCGCTGGGGACTGGCGGGCGAGCATCGAAGAAGACCGCCGTGCCCTCAACCAAGGCGGAGGCCGCGAGTGACCGGTCACGTTCTGAAACTACGCGGCTGCACTCCGGAACCACTCGGCAACTATCTGAAGGGTCTCGGCGCCTTCCGGCTTATCGCGGAACAAGCCGATCCGCAGGCGCGCGCCTGGTGGAGCGAGGGGTATCTCGTAGTTCACACGAAATGGTTGAGGGATGATGTGACTAAATTCTTCCTGGAAGGCATTGGTGAAGCGAAGTCACCCATTTATTGCCCGACGCCGATATTCGCGCCGTGGGGAGGACGACCCGGCTTCTATAAAACGGGAAACAAGGACGCCAAAACAAAACTTGCGTGCCTTCTGCGATTACGGAAACTGCCACGTTTCCGTGAAGCGGCGGCTGATATTTTGAACATCCGGTCTGTTCTTCGGCAGAACCGATGGTTGAAAGAGAAACCGAAAGAGAAAAGTGCTCTTGTTAGCTCCTGCCGTAATTGTTGTAGTGCTGCCGCGACAGAGTGGCTGGATGCGTGCCTGACTCTTGAGGAGGATCTGCGTTTCGGGTTCTTGTTTGGGACGGGCGGCAATGAAGGCAGTGCCGACATTACCAATAACTTCTGGGATCTCATCAATGAGGTTATTGGCTTGCCCACGCCACAGAGGCAGGATTCACTAGAACTCTTGAACGCCTCGTTGTTTGGCGAAACTCGGCTTGGAGGAAGTGCAGTAACAGCCGGTCAGCACTTCCCACTGGCGGCAGGGTCCGCCAACTGCGGTCAGGGTTTCGAAGGTTCCGCCTCCACCAATCCTTGGGACTTTCTAATGATGATGGAGGGAGCAGTCCTGTTCGCTGGAGCCACGACTAAGAGGCTGTCGCAGTTTGGAAAAGGAAAAGCCGCATTTCCTTTCATGATCGATTTCCTCGCGACAGGAGAGCCATCTGAGTCACTCAAGGATGAAGCGAAACAGGATGTTCGTCAGATTCGTTGCCGAGCCGAGTTCTGGATGCCGCTTTGGAGAACACCTACCTCTCTGCTGGAGATGCGCTCCCTGCTGGCCGAAGGGCGCATGCAGCGGCGTTCCGGAAGCCAGACCGAGCACACGCTGCATGCCATGGAGGCCGTCAAGTCGCTGGGCGTCTCACGCGGGATCGACACGTTCCACCGCGTCGGGCTCTTCGAACGGCGTGGCAAAGGCTACTACCTCGCGTCCTCACTGGGATTTCACTCGACGTCTTTGTCGGCCGCCTCGGTTGCGGCTGAATTGACTGAGATGGAAGAGTTTCGGCAGCAAATTTATCGAAACCTTCGCGAGGGACCGGGAGTGCCAGACCGCGTATTGCGCGCAAGAGAGCGATTTCATCGGGCATTGTCGATGCTTCTTGGGCACGACGAACGCTTCACCGGAACGCCCTCGGATGCTTGGTTTGAAATTGTAGATGCTGCGTCGAATGTCGAACGCGAAGTGGCTCTCCTCAAGGACCGGTCAAGACGGCTGACACCATGTCCTGGACTGATGTGGCGCTGGTTGCAGAACGACGATCGCCATGAGTACCGTCTAGCAGGCGCTGTTGGAGGAATTGCCGCGTGGGGTACCAGATCTGCGGAGGTTGGGGCTGGCATCGCCGTGGAAGCGATCCGCGCCAACCTTCTGCCGGTGAAACGGCGAGGCCGCCGTTGGGAATGGGATGACACGAGCCGCAGCGCCGTTTGGGCGCGAGGCGCTCCGCTTGATGCCAATCTGCTTTCGGTGCTGCGCCGCCGTCTGATCGATGCTCAACGCAGCGTTGGCGAAGGGCTGCCGTTCTGGAATGCGGCCGGAGCGAGTTTCGCCGACATTCTGGCCTTCTGGGAACACCGGATTGATGAAGCCCGCATGGCCGATTTGATCCATGGCCTGGCTCTCATCGACGCTCCCCAAGCAGATGAGCTGCACATCGATCGTCTTCAAGCTGGGGATCAAACCCCGGACCTTGCGACCTCGCGAGTCTGGTTTCTAGGGGATGAGCCCAAAGTTACGCTCCGCCCTCCCGGTTGGCTCAATGAAGGCGAACTTTGGGCGGCATGCCGTCTGCCCCGAGTCTATCACCTGTTGAAGCTCTGCTTCACTGGTGGACGGCTGCCGCCACGGCCTATCGACGGCATGACGGTAATTCGAACTGGTAAGGAACCGCACCCGCCAGTGTGTTTGGATGTCCTGACGCTGTTGGAATCCGGACGGCTGGCTGAAGCTGCGCAAGTGGCCGCGCTCCGCCTGCGCGCGAAAGGTTATCCGAGCGTGCTGCGCGACGGCGACATCCGCAATCTCCGGATGGAACCCAGCGATTGTCGCCGACTAGCTGGCATGCTGCTGATCCCTGTGCGTCATGCCGGCGTCTGCGCCGCGCTCGCGGTCAAACCTCAGGCAATTCGATAAAGGAGGAATCATTTATGGCTCTCGATCTATCACCTCTCGATTCTGCATCCAGGCTGCTGGTCGAGGCCGAACTCAAAGTCGCTATGGGAGGAGGTGGGCGGTTCCAACCAACCGGCTTTCCCGATCTCGGCCCCGCCCTCTATCGCGGTGCGGACGGCGGAGACTGGCTTCTGGTCGAGTCGTCACAATCGATGGCGAATCGAATGGAACGCGTCTGCTGGGTGGACGGCGATGGCGAAACAGATCGGGTTGGCCGGTACAACGACGATTGCACCGGCATCCCATATGTGCGGGCAGTGGATGCGGACAACCGTGCGCTGACAGCAAGTACACTCGAGGCCCACAGGCTCGCGTCGCCCTACATTTGGGAGACGCAGCCTGGCACGAATCTGAACAAGGTTCTTCCAGAACATCTAAAAGACCTGTTCGAATTGCGTGAGAATCGCCTCGTTCCGTGGAAGAAAGTTGCAGAGGGCTTGCTGAAAGTGGATCCAGCCTGTCTTCTGCACGGGATCTGGTTCAATGATGCTTCTTTTGCCGGAGGGAAGGTGCGTATCACACGTGCCTTGTCCGGCTATATCGAAGCGCAGAGTCCGGCCCCTGCCAACTTTGGATTCCAGAAGCGCGATCCCGTGTCGGACCGAACGGACAAGGAGGCCGGGCAGTCCGCTGCCGAAGGCTATGGCTCCGTAATCGGTCCGAAGCAGCACTTCACATCGCCGGAAGTCAAGGCGTACTTCCAGCTTGACTTGGAGCGTCTGCGTTCCTACGGCCTTTCGAAGCCCCAAGTGCACGCACTTGCTGCATGGGCGATTTACAAGATTCGACGAGTACTCACTGCAAGCCGCGATGGCATTGCAGATCTTCGCACAGAGTGCAAGTTCGAAGTCGGTAATCTCGTCGTTAAGACAATCCACAATGACAACGGTACAAAGAACGACTTCACACTGCCGGAACTCGGAGACGATCTGAAAGCAGCATTCTCGTCACTGAAATCGTCGTCAGTGCTCGAAGTTCGGTGGGTGCCGAATATCGAAGGGAAAGCGGAGATCCCAGAGAACGTACAGGAAGACTCCATTCAGCGGACAAGTTTCGAGAGCAAGACAAGAATAGAAGCCCCAAAACCGAAGAAGGGAAAGAAGGAGGATAAGCGTAAGTTTTTCGTGATCTTCGGCGAATGATCGTCCACCGATAAGCAGCGCTTGCGCGACCAAAATCCAAACGATTCCGCGAAGGATATCGTCGATAAGGCAATTAAGGATTTCGAAAAGAGGTGGGAAGCGAAAGCGCAGGGCCGTAAGCCGGAAAAAGAGGACGATGAAACTGGCGAGGCCACGCAATGAGTCTCACCATCTCAATCCGTTTTCTTACAGGCCGTGCGCATCTGCATCCATGGCAGACGCACCACGGCGAAGGGCGTGTCGAGTGGCCACCCTCGCCGTGGAGGCTGCTGCGCGCTCTGGTTGCCGTTGCGGGCCGTGGAATTACGACGCTGCCGTTTCCCGATGAGATCGCTCCAGCGCGACCCGATTTGAAGCGAAGCATCGAAGGGATGCCCAGCCTGCGTACTCGAGGAGTGCCGGCGGCCGCGAAAAAGAAGTTGTCATTCTCCAAGGCATCTCAAACTCTTTGTCTGAAGGAAAGGCTCACACATGCCGAGGCTGATGCGTGGAAGGCGGCTAACCCGTATCAGTCCTTTACGGACGCGCTCGATCAATTGCAGCGGATGACCTCCACTCCTGAACCCAGCGCGCTCGCAGACGACGATTCGGATTCGATTCCGCTGTCCAGACTGGGGGATCTGCTGTACGCCTTGTCCGCGCCCCCAAGGATCTGGCTGCCGAAGACAAACGGGGGACACACGCGCCAGTATTTTCCCATTCATGAGAGCGGAACCGTGATCAACACAGGATCGGCCGTCTTCGACACATTTGCGGTGGTCCCGAAGAACCGGCCCTTGCTATTCCACTGGCCGGGTCTCGAGCTTGATCCACATAAGGAGCAGGATCTCAAGCTTCTCCTGAGCCGGATGACCTACTTCGGCCGCGCCGAGTCCTGGTGTCAGGCCGAAGCGCAGGCTCACGAATCCTCGGAGTTGGGGAAAGGCGAGATATGGGAATGCGTGTGTATCGAAGATCACGGCAGTCCGGCAGGCAAACAGGAGTATCGCGATTATCTGCTGGAGCGGCGGCTTGCGGCTTTGCCAGATGCAGATCTCCCCACCGAAGTCTGCGCGCTTTTGCCCCGAACTAAGAATACAGACGGAAATACGCGAAGACAGGATGCCAAATTGTTGAAGTCCACGCTTTCGGCAGAGCCGCCGCAAACGCTGCTGCTGCGTTGCCTGCTCCGCGAATCGGGACAGGACATCAAAGACGGCCTGGAGCGGCCCATCGGCACGCGCTGGGTTCACTATGCCGTACCGCGCGAAGTGTTCCACGTACCAAAACCCCAGCCTCGGCCTCCCCAAGCGCGAGCGGAAAATGTGCAACTCGTCCGTTATACGTTGAACACGGCATCGGTTCACAGGGCCGTTCTTCCGCCCGTGACGGATACGCTGCTGCTCGCCGGGCGATTTCGAGACGCCATCATGGCCTTGTGCGGCCAGCCGGGCCCGGCCGTCAGCGGTCACGAACTGGACGGTTCTCCCGGGCGTGATCATCGGCATGCGTTCTGGTGGCCCATTGATGAAGATAATGACGGTTTCATTGATCACTTTATGGTGTTTGCACCTGGTGGATTCAGCGATGGCGAGAGCCGCGCTCTACGCCGTCTCACACGATTGCGTCAGCGGGGCGGCCGTCCGGACTTGCTGGTGACTCCTGTGTTTGAAGGCAATGTAGCAGGCTATGCCCCTTGGAACGAACAGTGCCAGTCGTTTGTATCCGCAACGCCTTATTTCTGTCCTGTGCATCTCACGCATGGACGAAAGCGCGGAGGTGCAATCCGGCCGATCTCGCGATACATCATCGAAGAACTACAGGAGCAAAAACTCATCCGTGCTCCGAAGGACGTTCTCCTCGAAGAAATTGTTTTCGACTATGATTCGCGACAGCTGTCCACGGTAACGCGGGCGATAAAGGCGGGCGCGATCGGGGAACCTGTGCATCCACGGCAATACTTCCCGGTCATCGAACCGCCGCCCACATTTCCCCCCCTGCCAAGACTCAACGGTTCTGCGGTCGGCCGATATTCGGGCGCGTGCTTGAAAGACCCGGATCGTGGTTACCCATTCGGTTTGTCGATTGGGATGCTTGCCGATGGCGGCTCGCGCTTCATCCGGGCGATGAGTTTCGTCAGGCGCCGCCGGAACAAGACGGTTCGAGGATTCGGAAGAGCTTTTCGTGTCACCTTCTCTACGCGTCTTCCCGCAAAACTGTTCGCAGTTGGAGATCAGTGCCATTTCGGTCTCGGTTTGTTCATTCCAGCGCAGGATTAATGCCTCGCGAAATCTGTCACTGTGTCTTGAGAGTTGGATCAGACGCTGCAAGGATTTGATGAACTCAGAGCCGGGATAGCCGGCCTCCTTGAGAGTCCGCCCGGCGTTGCCGGACATGCACACCGATGCGTTGTTTGCCGCCAGCCGCACTTGGGAAAGCGTCACGCCCTATCAGGTGACAAGACATGCCAAACGAATGAGCGCGTACGAGGTTCTTGCGCTCGACTTGCGAGCCGACTGTCGCTGGTGCGGTTTCGCCGACCCGGAGGTCACAGTGTTGGGTTGCCGTGGAACTTCAGGATCCGGTTTGGCCGGCTATGCCAGGCTGACGTTTGAGGTCGCGGTGAGGTCGTCCGTTCCGTGATGCTGCCGCGCCACGATGTGTTGGACGTGGAAAGGCCCAGTGAGTTCGATGTGATCCGGCAAACGGCAGTATTCGCACCCGTCTTCCGGCCCGTTCCTGCCGCCGGAGTTCTAGCGACATCAGTCCGATTCAGCGCCGACAAAGAGCGGGACACGGGATTCGAACCCGCGACTTCAACCTTGGCAAAGACTCCTAAGTATCCGAAACGCGCGATTTAAAGGATTTACGTGGACAGAAGGACTGCAAGCAGCCTGCAAGCAGAGGCCAAACTGCAAGCTAATGCAAGCAGACTTTGCCGAACAAAGCGCCCGGCGGGACCGCCGGGGCGTATACTTCGATCGAGGGTTTCGGTGGATCCATCGGAATCCTCAGGTCCGGCGGCCGGGGCAATTCGACTCCGGTACCCCCGGGCCTTTTCTTCATCGACAGCTTCCGGCGCGCTTGATTGACAAAATCGTAGAGGGTGCTGTACTGATGGTGGCGGGCGGGGCGCCGCTGGCCTCCGGGGTTTCGGCCCTGGCGTCCAATGACCCGGCTGAGGCTTCGGTCTCAGTTGAATGGTCGGGCCTAAAACCAGCGGGCTCTCCCACCACAAAACAATTTTTGATAAAGTGATTCACACCCTGCCCGAACTCGCCAAGATAGCCGGCGTTTCTCACAAGCGGATCAGCGGTCCCCAAAACAGTTCCTCAGCGGAACCGTTTTTTCTCGCCTGGATGATCCTGTGGACCGCCGGGGCGTATACTTCGATCGAGGGTTTCAGGAGCCGGGCCTCGATCGTCCGGTGTACCTGCGGCCTGAGGCTCGGACCCCGGGATCGTCAGCCTGGGTCGTCTCCGAGCCTTTTTTGCATCCCGCATTCGGCCAGCGTGGGACGGGCATTAGATGGTTCCTTCCGGGAACCGTCTTTCTTTTTGCGTCCTCCGTGTTCGCCTCCACTCGCCAGCCCCACCGTGCGCTTCTGTTCGTTAACGAGCTCCCCCAGGCGCCGCTCGATTGACAAAATCGTGGAGGGTCGCTCTACTGATGGTGGATTCGCCGGCCGCGGAGGATTCCAAGTCCTCCGGCTCCGTCGCACTAAAAGCGGGAGGAGCGATCTCCGCTCCCCTGGAGTCAACGCCGGCGGACCGGCACCTCCCGCTTCAGACGGTCCAGGGTGTAGGACTTGGCGTTGCCGGCCGTCACTATGACTGATAGTGACAATGTCACTATCAGAATGCTTATGCTTCTCCGGCGTAATCGCCGCGCGCCACATCGCGAGCACTTCCGGATCGTCCTCCATCAGCGCCTCGACTGTCCCGAGGCCAGGCCGCGCGCGACGTCGAGCGCGCTTTCGGGCTCGGTTTCTCCTTCGAGCACGTCCGCCACGTAGCCGGCCGGACGCGCGATGGCGCCCGTGACCGCCGAATGGCCCGTCACGACGCCCACGGCCGACAGTCCGTCGCGCACGGCGCGCTTGGCCGAGCCTTCCCCGGCGATGGCTTTGTACACGGACGCGGGCGCGCGCACGGTTTCCTCAATTGTGCGAATCGCCGGCGACAGGGTGATCCGTTCCTCGTAGGCGCCGGCTGGCCCGCCGGCCAGACGCTCATAGACGGAGAACACCGAGCGGGCGACCGCGCCGCCGGGCAGCATCGCGGCGGCGGTCCGGTACTGGGCCCCGAAGAAGAACCACATCAGATCGTCCAACCACCACTCGTCATCGTCGCGCCAGTCCTCGCCCCGGACCGCCGTCAGGATCGCCTCGCCCAGCACGGCCGGCAGCATGAATCCCAACGTGAATACGTACAGCGCCCGGCCCGCGCCGCGCATCAGGCCGCCGGCGTGCATCGCATTGGCGAATTCGGTCCCCAGCAGGTTCGCCTGCATATTGAAATAGCCGTAGTACATCGTGAACAAGCGAATGAAGGGCGTGCGCGATTCGATGTTGGAGACGTCTTCCGGCGCAAACGATCCCTGCGTTTGGCGCACGGCGCCATCCGCCCGCCGGACGGCTTCGGCTTCCGTGGCCCCGGCTTCGACGGCCGCGTCGTAGGCCCCGGCCCAGGTCACGTGATCGACGACGTTCTGGGTGAGCTGCTGCCCTGCGCCGCCGGCGCTTCCACGATCTCCGGCACACGTTTGCGTCGCTGCTTCTGACCGAGGGCGCGCCCATCGCCTACGTCAGCGAGCAGATGGGGCACGGCTCGATCCAGATGACGGTGAAGCTCTATGGGCATCTGCAGCCGGGCGCCAACCGCCATTGGATGAACCGGCTTCCGGCCAGGACCGCTGCAAGCAGATGCAAGCAAGAGGTCTAAACAGAGGGAAGCCCGGCCGCAGGGCCGGGCGATGTTGCTGATTCTAAAAGAGCGGGACACGGGATTCGAACCCGCGACTTCAACCTTGGCAAGGTTGCACTCTACCACTGAGTTAGTCCCGCAATCGAAACGCGGATTTCATTATAGAAGCGGAACTCCGGCGGCTTCAAGGCTTCAGTGCATGGCATCATGACCGGAGACGCGAAACGCGTCGCGCAACAGCCGGAACTCGGGCGGGCGGCCCGGCGCGGCGTTGACGGCGAGAATGTCGAAGCGGCAGGGACTTTCGTGCAAGCGGTACCGCGACACGTAAGACTGCGCGGCGCGGATGACGCGCTGTTGCTTGCGGCGACCGACGACGTCTTCAGGCGGGTCGTCGGATCGGCGCGATTTCACTTCGACAAAGACAAGCTCGTCGCCGTCCCACGCGATCAAATCCACTTCCCCTGCGCGCGTACGATATCCCGATGCGACGACTCGAAAACCGAGAGATCGCAAATATGCCGCTCCTTGAATCTCGGATTTGCGGCCGAATGGGATCCGCTTGTTCCACCACAGCGGGAAGGGCATATCACCCGGCGGCTGCAATCGCGCCGTCGAGAATCTGAACGGCGCAGTCGGCCTGCTCTTCATCGATTACAAGAGGCGGCGACAGGCGAATGCTCGATGGGCCGGCGCCCAGCACGAGCAGGCCGCGCCGGAAGCATTCTTCGATGATCGAGTCGCGCCGTTGAGGATCCTGCGCCCGGCTTTTCCTGTCGCGCACGATCTCGACGCCGAGCATCAGTCCAAGGCCGCGGACGTCGCCTACAACAGAATGACGACGCGCGACGTCCATCAGGCGGCCCTTCATAAAAGCGCCGATTTTCTCGGCGTTCACAATGTACGTTTCCTCCAACAGACGGATCGTTTCGAGCGCCGCCGCCAGACTCACCGGATTCCCGCCAAAAGTCGAGGCATGCGCGCCAGGAGGCCACGTCATGATATCGGCCCGCGCCATTGTGACGCCCAACGGCATGCCGGAAGCGATTCCCTTCGCAAGCGCGACAATATCAGGCGCGATGTTGAAATGCTCGAATGCGAACATCTTTCCTGTTCGCCCCATTCCGCTCTGAACTTCGTCGACGATCAACAAAATCCCGTGCTTGCGCGCCATCCGCTCCAGGCCCGGCAGAAAGTCCGGCGGCGGCACAACATAGCCGCCTTCGCCCTGAATCGGCTCCACGACTACAGCGGCGACGTCTTCCGGAGGAACCGTTGTTCTGAACACCACATCCTCCAGGTATCTCAGCACGGCGTCGCCCACGCCGTTGGGCCCTGCATTCAGCGGACACCGATAAGGATTCGGATACGGGATGTGCGTAACGCCTGCAAGAAACGGACCGAAGCCTTTCCGCTGAACCGCCTTCGACGCCGTGAGCGACAGAGCGCCCATCGTCCGGCCGTGAAACGAATTTTGAAACGCGATGAATTGATGCCGGCCCGTCGCGTATCGCGCCAGCTTCATTGCGGCTTCGATGGCTTCCGTCCCCGAATTGCCAAAAAAGCAACGCCAGGATCGCCCGCCCGGCATGAGCGACTCAAGCCGTTCGGCCAACCGCGGCATGCCCTCGTAATAGAAATCCGTCCCGGACATGTGAATCAACGCCGCAGCCTGTTTTTGAATCGCGCGAACTACGTCGGGATGGCAGTGTCCTGTGGAGCAAACGGCGATGCCTGCGCTGAAGTCGAGGAATCGGTTGCCGTCAACGTCCTGCACGATTGCGCCGCTGGCGCGTTCCGCCACCAGCGGGTACGATCGCGTGTAAGAAGGCGAGATGTAGCGCCGGTCCGCTGCAATCACCGCCTGTGCTCTGGGGCCCGGCAGCGCAGTTACGATCTTCGGAAGCTTGTCCCCGATCGTCACTGGCGGCGCCATTTCGTTCCCTCGGGCGTGTCTTCGATCACGATGCCGCGGTCGAGAAGCTGCCGGCGGATTCGATCCGCGGTTGCGAAGTCGCGCCGCCGGCGCGCTTGCGTACGCTCGGCAATGAGCGCCTCGACGGACTCGTCGCGTTCAGTGAGCGCATCCAGCGATGGAATGATCGCCAAACGCCGGTCCACTTCTTCGAACCACTGAAGAATCTCGCGGCGATTCTCCTCGTTCACCTTGCCGGCGTCCAACGCTGCGTTGCAATCCGAAATCAAGTCGAACACGGCCGCGAGGGCCTGCGGCGTATTCAGATCGTCGTCCAGCCCCGCCTCGAATTTCTCTTTCGCAGCCGCCAGCTCCTGCGCCGCTTCCGCGTTCTTACCGCCCGGAAGCGCCGTCGTCGTCAGCCGGAAGAGGAAATTCTTAATCCTGGCGAGCGAGGCGCGCGCCTGCGCGAGGCCGTCGAACGTGAAATTGAGCTGCTTTCGGTATTGCACTGAAAGCAGCAGGAAGCGTATCGCCAGGGGATCATGCCCGCGTGCGATCACATCGCGCAGCGTGAAGAAATTTCCTTTCGACTTTGCCATCTTCTCGCCCTCGACAAGAAGATGCTCGCCGTGAATCCAGAACCGCGCGAACGGCCGCCCCGTGACGGCCTCGCTTTGAGCGATCTCGTTCTCGTGATGCGGGAAAATGTTGTCGACTCCGCCGCAATGGATATCCAGCGTCGGACCGAGCTCCTTCATGGCCATCGCGGAGCACTCGAGATGCCAGCCGGGACGGCCCGCGCCGAACGGCGCATCCCAGCCCTGCTCACGTTCGTCCTTGAGCGCTTTCCAAAGAACAAAATCGTTCGGCTGCTCTTTATCGTATTCGTCCGCGTCGATGCGCGCACCGACCTTCAGCTCGCGCTTATCCAGACGCGAAAGCCTTCCATACGCCGGAAACTGTGAAATCCGATAATAGACTGAGCTCCCTTCCTTATAGGCGTATCCGCTTTCGAGAAGCTGTTTCACTAGACGAATCATGTCGTCGATGTAATGCGTCGCGTGCGTGATGATGTCCGGTCTCTCGATGCGCAGCTTCCGGCTGTCCTCAAAAAACGCTTCGACATACGGCGCCGTGTACTCTTCAATGCGGACGCCCCGCTCGATAGACCTGCCGATGATCTTGTCGTCGATGTCTGTGATGTTCATCACGTGGACAAGTTTCCAGGGCTTGCTGCGAAGATGCCGCCGTAGGACATCCTCGAACACGTATGTCCGAAAATTTCCGATATGAGCGAAGTCATACACGGTCGGGCCGCAGGCATACATGCGAACAGTAGCGCCGTCGGCGGGGGTAAAAATTTCGGGCTCGCCCGTTATTGTATTCGTTAGTTTAAGCATCGTAAGCGGCGGCGGCGCGTCTAAATCAATACGCCGACATAAAGATTAACATGCGGCGTCGGGCGTTTTGCCCGGGGAACCCTTGATGCTAGTGAAATTACGGGTCGTGCTAACATGTCGCACATGAGACGTCTTGCCGCGCTGATTCTGCTGCTGGCAACAGCGCTTCAGGCGGCTGCGGGGCCTCAATTCACGCTCAAGGTTGGGGTTGACCTTGTCAACGTCCTGTTCACGGTAAGGGACCGCAATGGGCGGCTCGTTCCGAACCTGTCGGCCGCCGATTTCGCAGTGGAAGAGGATGGGCGCAAGCAGGAAATCCTGCATTTCGCCAGTGAAAGCGAGCTCCCTTTGACGCTCGCCATGTTGATCGATACGAGTCCCAGCGTGCGCGACGTTTTCGACGAAGAGAAACGCACGGCCGTCGCGTTCCTGGAATCGATCTTGCGTCCAACCGATCTCGCCCTGGTCATTTCGTTTGATCGCAGCGTGACTCTGCAGCAGGATTTCACTGAAAGTACTCGCTTGTTGAAAGCCGCCATCGATGAACTGGAAATAGGCGGGGGCACGTCACTCTACGACGCGGTCTATTTGGCGGCTCAAGAAAAGCTTCGGCACGAAGCAGGCCGCAAAGCCATGATCCTGATTTCCGACGGCGACGACACAACCAGCAAATTCAACCTCTCGACAGCCCTCATCGCAGCGCATCAGTCGGATGCGGTCGTGTATTCGATCTCGAATGGCGGATTGAGCCGCGGGCTGCTCGGTGGAGAGGGAGATCCCGGGACGCTGCGAAAGCTTTCCGAAGACACAGGCGGCGCTGTTTTCTTCCTCAAGAGAGGCGCGGATTTCGCCAACATCTTCGATCAAATCGCAAACGAGCTTCGCAGTCAGTACAGTCTCGCCTACCGGTCCACGAGCGCCGCGCGCGACGGCGCATTCCGGCGCATCAAGATCATCCCTCGAGATTCCAGCCTCAGTGTTCGAGCGAGAAGGGGATACTATGCAGCAAGAGAAACGGCCAACAAATAGATGGCGCGCACTCGTGGTACTGCTGCTCGCGTGGAACCTCGCCGCCCAGGATTTTCAAATCCGGACTCGCGTCGACCTTGTCGTTGTGCCCGTGTCGGTCAAAGGCGACGACGACAAGCTGATCAACGGGCTTACAAAAGATGACTTCGTTCTTCTCGAAGACGGAAAGAAACAGGAAATCACGAACTTTTCCAACGAGCCCGTTCCGCTGTCGGCGGCTGTGCTGATCGACACCGGCCTGTCTCCCGCGTCGTTTACGCGCGTGAAGGATTCGGTGATCGCGCTGGCCGGCGCATTCAGCGATCAGGACGAAGTCGCGGTGTACCGTTTCGACCACTTGATCGTGAAGATGACGGACTTTACGAACAACCTCTCCATGGTTGAAAGCGTTCTGAAAAAACTCGATCAGATCGAGCCGTCGCCAAACACGACCTTCATTGGCCCCGGACCCTTTTCCACGCCCGGTCCCGTGATCAACGGCATACCCATCGAGCCGGTCACCCGCGCGCGCATTCCGCCCGAAAGAGCCAAAGTGCTTAACGATGCCATCTTCGCGGCGGCTGAAGATCTCCGGTCGCGTGAAGTGGAGCGGCGGAAAATGATTCTGGTCGTGTCCGACGGACAGAACAGCGGGAACGACCACTCGTTCGACGACACCGTCAACCGGCTGCTGGATCAAGGCATTCAGGTCTATGCCGTCGGCATGGATTCCGCGCTGCTCTCCCGGCGTCTGTCGGTGTTGGGCTCCTATGCAAACGCTACCGGCGGAGACGCCTGCTTTGTGAATTCCCAGAATTCTCTGGAAGCGTGCTACTCCCGCAGCGCCGTCCAGGCCCGAAATCAGTACGTTCTCGGCTACGTGTCCACAAACAAGCCCCCCGGCGGCGCCCCTGTTTTTCGGGAAATTAAGGTCCAAGTCGCGCGAGGGGACCTTGAAACGCGCCATCGAAAAGGCTACTTCCAGGCGCCTTAAAAAACCCCTTAAAATTCAAAAATTTAGCTTGACAGGAAAAAATTTCGCCACAATACTAGCGGCAACTTGCGGTGAGGCGCCTCAATATATGGCGTTCGGCGCCGCAAAAACCCTAAGGAGGGAAAAGGAATGAAGAAAGCTCCAGCAAAGAAAAAAGCCACAAAGAAGAAGAAGTAGTTACTTTTACAACAATTTAGGCGCGAAGACCGAGAATGAAAAGGGCCGCTTGATGCGGCCCTTATTCGTTGGTCCAAAAAGCGTATTTCGCGCTGTCGCCGAATCGCATAGAATCCCGCTGCGAGTTGGCGATGGACGTCTATATTTCCGCTAATGCATTTTGGGCGCTTCTGGTCTCGGCGATTGAGGTGTACAAGAAGGAATGCTTCGGCATCTTGCTGGGATACCGCGACAGCAGCAACATCTACATCGTGGAACATGCGCTGTCGTATCAAACGGCGAATCGGCGCCACACGAGCGTCGAGAAGAACGGCCGCGCCTCACGGCGAATTCAGAAATTTCTGGGCAACCTTCCGCATCTATCGTTCATCGGCGATTTCCATTCGCACACAGGCTGGGGCGACTTGAAGGGCGTCGGCATTCCAAGTTCGCAGGACATCTACGACATGACGTTCGAGCATCTCTCGATCATCATCGTTGCCAATGACAAGCGCCGCACGAGCCCATGGCAATACAATGGAGACGGCACGATATCCGGAACTGTGGACGACTATCATTTCAGAATCGGCGCCTACTATCTCGATGCGCACTCTCGCCCCAAACGCGCTGATATATTCTGTCCCTATGCCATTGGGTTCAGCGCGAAAGGAATTCCTCAACGAGGTTTCGTCAAGACTGCCGGGTCGGGTTCACGTTGGTCAAGATTGAAGGCCTGACAAAGTCGTTCGGACGCCACACCGTTTTCAGCGATCTCAGCGTAGAGTTTCCCTCCGGAGAGCTAAGCGTCATCATGGGTCCGTCCGGCTGCGGGAAGTCGACGCTGCTGCGGTGCATCAACTTCCTCGAGATGTTTGATCAAGGAAGCATCTCGATCGGAAATCTTTCCGTCGCCTGGAGCAACGGCGAGGCCCACACGCTGCCGCCTGACAAGCGGAGCCTCCTCCAGAAGATGCGTTTGAAAACAGGCATGGTGTTCCAAAGCTTCAATCTCTTTCCTCATCTCACCGTGCTCGAAAACGTCATGCTCGCGCCCACGCAGGTGAAGCGCATGCCTGCGAACGAAGCGGCCGATTTGGCGCACGCGATTTTGGAACGCGTTGGGCTCGCGGGAAAGATGGACAAATATCCTTCCACGCTCTCCGGCGGACAGCAGCAGCGCGCCGCCATCGCGCGGAGTCTCGCCATGCAGCCGGACGTGATGCTATACGACGAGCCGACGTCGCAGCTCGATCCCCGCCTCGTCGACGAAGTGTTCAACGTGATGAGGGAGCTCGCCGCTGAAAAGATGACTCAGATCGTTGTAACCCATCACGTTCAGTTTGCGCGCGACGCCGCCAGCCGCGTGCTGGTGATCGAGGATGGAAAGGCGCGGTGGGAAAAGCCGTGAGGGGAATTGCGAAATGCGAATTGCGAATTGCGAATTGGGATGCCGTTCCTTCAAATTCGCAATTCGCAATTCGCATTTCGCAATTCCCTAAACCTTCGTCCTCAGCTTCTTCTTTTCCGCGTGACGCTCGATTGCGAGCGAGACCAATCGGTCAACGAGCGCGGAATAGGTCAAGCCTGACGCTTCCCACAACATTGGATACTGGCTGATGGACGTGAACCCCGGCATGGTGTTGATCTCGTTCACGAAGAATTTGCCGGTCCGTTTTTCGAGAAACAGATCGACGCGCGCAAGGCCCGAACACTCCAGCGCGCGAAAGGCGCGCCGCGCCAGCTCCTGCGCCTCTCGGACCTGAGCATCGGTCAGCGGGGCCGGGATCAGGATTTGCGAGTCATCGCTGATGTACTTGGCGGTGTAATCGTAGAATTCACGCGAGGGAATCACCTCGCCGGGTATAGAGACTGCGACATCATCGTTTCCAAGAACGCTCACTTCGATCTCGCGCGCCTCGACGCCCCGTTCAATGACAATCTTGCGATCGAACTCCGCAGCCGTCTTGAGCGCCGCGCTCAGCGCAGCCGCCTGATGCACTTTGGTTATCCCTACAGAAGATCCCAGATTGGCGGGCTTGACGAATACGGGATAGGGCAGCCGGCCTGCGAAATTCTCAACGAATGAAGTCAGGTCGCGGGCCTTCACGGCCCAATAATCGACGATTGGGAGACCGGCGTCCCGCATCAGCCGCTTCATGACGTCCTTGTCCATGCCGACGGCGGAGCCCAGAACGCCCGCGCCCACGTATGGGATGTCGGCCAGTTCGAGCAACCCCTGAATTGTGCCGTCTTCTCCGTAAGTGCCGTGCAGAACCGGAAACACGACGTCGAGCGGAGCATTTGTTTGAGGTTCCGCCGTGAGCGCCATCGGTTCGCCCTGCGTAAGCGACCTCTGAATGGCTTCTTTCGGCGGCAGCAGCTTCAGCGCATTTCCAGAAGACAGCCAGCGGCCCTCGTGCGTAATCGCGATGGGCACAACGTCATATTTGGCAGGGTCCAGCGCCCGCAGAATCGATTCCGCCGACCGCAGCGACACTTCATGCTCTCCAGACCGTCCGCCGAAGATGACCCCAATTCGAATTTTTTTGCTCAAAT
>Ga0073934_10000417_pt1 | contig 124616 bp, 95 predicted proteins | sample LarsenN4metaG_FD_76834 | JGI IMG/M metagenome (GOLD analysis project Ga0073934, IMG submission 76834) | Hot spring sediment bacterial and archeal communities from British Columbia, Canada, to study Microbial Dark Matter (Phase II) - Larsen... ... | reverse complement strand
CTCCGCGGCCTCAAGGAAAACGTCATCATGGGCCGCCTGATTCCCGCCGGCACCGGGATGGACTACTACCGTCGCGCAAAGATCGCCGGCGAGGATGTCGTCGAAGAGGAACACCTGCCGGAGGCCGAGGTCGGCCTGACCGACGGCCTGACCACCTACGACGATGAAACCAAGAATCTCTTTACCGGGTCGCTGAGCGACGACCTCGGCGAAGAGACCCTCAGCGACGTCGAATAGCCGTCTGTTCCGGCCGGGGCGCTCCGCGGATCCGCCACGCGGGCGCCCCGCCCTCAACAGCGGCCACTGCCTCCAGGACCCGGACCATGACGCGCCCACTTCTTCTCGCCGCCGCCAGCCTCGTTCTCCCCGCCGGCGCCCATGGCGAAACGCCGTTTCCCCCTCACCGCATCGCCGGCAACCTCTACTACGTAGGTTCGGTCGAATACGCTTCGTACCTGGTGGCCACTCCCCGCGGCCACATCCTGATCAATCCGAGCTTCGAGGAATCCGTCCCGCTGATCGAAGCGGCTGTCTCCAGACTCGGTTTTCGCTTCTCCGATATCCGCATCCTGCTCACCAGCCACGCCCACGCGGACCACATCGCCGGATGCGCCGCGGCCGTCGAGCGCAGCGGCGCGCGAGTCATGATCATGCGCGGCGATGAAGGCGTTGTCGCCTCCGGAGGCGAAGGCGACTTCCAGTACAGTTCACGCTACCGGCCGTGCAAAGTCGCCCGCGTCCTCAAAGACGGAGACGCCGTCGAACTGGGAGGCGCGAAACTGGTCGCGCGCCTCACTCCCGGCCATACCCGTGGCTGCACCACCTGGACGATGCGCGTCGCCGACGGCGGCGCCGTCCTCGACGCCGTCATCATCGGGAGCCCGAACGTGAATTCCGGCTACCAGCTTGTCGGCAACGCGAAATACCCGCGCATCGCCGACGATTTCCGCAGAACCTTCGCCGTGCTCAAGTCGCTCAAGTGCGACCTTTTCCTCGGCGCGCATGGAGCCTATTACGGCCTCGAGGAGAAGCACCGGCGGCTCGGCAAGGGAGCCAACCCGTTCATCGACCCCGAGGGCTACAAGGCCTGGGTCGCGGACCGCGAGCGCCTGTTCCTGGAAAAGCTCGCCGCACAGCAGGCCGATGTGAAGACACGGGCGCCGCAGGCCCCGGATCAGAGGAAGTGATCCGTCCCGGCCCGCGCCCTCGCGAGGCCGCCATTTACTTGCGACGGTAGGTGTGTGTGGCGAAGTCGAACTCGTAGGCGGACCGGTCCGGCGCCGGCGGCGCGCTCTCCCGCGGCATCCACCGCGCCAGGTCTTTCTTGACCGCGGCGTATTTGGCTTTGGTGGCCAGGTTGTGGAACTCGTTCGGATCCGCCAGGCAGTCGTACAACTCCTCGCCGCCATCCTGGTAGCGGATGTAGCGCCAACGCTCCGTTCGCACGGCGTGGTTGCCCGGGAGGAACGTGCACACCGCCGGATGCCGTCTGGCCGACGCGTCTCGAAGCAGCGGCGCCAGGCTCGCGCCGTCGAGGTCCCGTCGCCTCGGAAGCCCGCACAGGTCCACCAGCGTCGGGTAGAGGTCAAGCAGGCTCACCGGCTGCTTCCGGTCCCGCCCAGCCTGGCGCACTCCCGGACCCGCCACAATCAGTGGAACGTGAGTCGACCGCTGCCACAAGGTCGACTTGTGCCAGTGCCTCTTCTCGCCCAGGTGCCAGCCGTTGTCCGACCAGAACACGATGATCGTGTCTGCCGCGTTCGGACCCGCGTCGAGCGCGTCCAGCACCCGCCCCACCATCCTGTCGGCGAAGGAAATACACGCCAGGTAGGCGCGGACCGCCTCCCGCCACTTTCCTTCCCTGACGATCCGGTCGTGTTCGTCCCGCCGGAACGCCGCGAACTTCTGACCCTGGGCCGGCACGTCGTCGAGGTCGTCCTCCCGCGCCTCCGGCAGCTTGACGGCGCCATCCGGATACAGGTCGAAATAGTCCTGCGGCGCGAACATCGGAATGTGCGGATGCCAGAGCCCGATCGCCAGGAGGAAGGGCTTGTCGTGCGGCCGGCCCAGAAACTTCTCCGCGTATTCGACCGCCCGCATGTCCCCGTAGCCGCTTTCCGGGCGGCCCGGAATCACTCCCCAATCAAACTCGCCCTGGAAATTCCTGAGCCCGTTGAAGGGATGTCCGGCCGGGTTGGGCTCCTTTTTCACCCACGGGTAGAAGTCGAGCCGGCGGTACCAGGGATCGTCGAATTCCTGGAGCTGGAAATCATTCCACTGGTCGGGCGGATTGAACCCGGCCACATGATGGAACACCTTCCCCGCGCCGGCAACGTAGTAGCCGTTGCTCTTGAAGTACTGCGGCAGCGTCACGGCGTCCGGCAGGTGCGGTCGCCAGTACTGGTCGTTGTTGTAGACGCCCGTCCTCCACGCCGCCCGGCCGGTCAGCAGCGCGGTCCGCGACGGATTGCACAGCGGAGACGCGCAGTGCGCGTTGGCGAACAGGACTCCGCGCCGCGCCAGCCTGTCGATGTTCGGCGTTTTCACCCCCGGGTATCCGCCCAGACACCCGACCCAGTCGTTCATGTCGTCCACGGAAAGGAACAACACGTTCGGGCGTTTTTCAACCGCGCCCGCGGCGCCCATGGCCGCCCCGAGCAGCGCGCGCCGCGTGATCACAGCAGCCCCGCCTCGCGAAGGAACTGCGCCGCCTCTTCCGGCGGCGTCGGATTGATGTAGAGTTCCGTGCCCCACTCGAGACCCGCGATTTTGCTCAGCTTCGGAATGATCTCGATGTGCCAGTGATAATGGTCGAGCTCCCGCTGCCGCAACGGCGCCGAGTGGACCACCAGGTTGTAGGCCGGCCGTTCGAGAACCTTGTCCATCTTCCGCAGGATCATTCTCAGCACCCACGCCAGGTTCGGAATCTCGCGCTCGGACGCGGCTTCGAAGTGCGAGCCGTGCCGCCGCGGCAGGATCCACGTCTCGAATGGGAATCGTGGAGCGTACGGCGAAATGGCCAGGAAGTGGTCCGTTTCGAGAATCACCCGGTCGCCGTCGGCCGCCTCCTGACGGACCATGTCGCAGTAGATGCACCGGTCCCGGAACTCGAAGTAACGGCGGGCGCCTTCCATCTCTTCGTAGATTCCCTTGGGGACTACCGGCATGGCCACCAGCTGCGCGTGCGAGTGCTCGAGCGACGCCCCGGCCGCCTCCCCGTGGTTCTTGAACACCAGGATGTACTGGAGCCGGATGTCCTGCTTGAGATCGAGAATGCGCGCCCGGCAGGCCCACAACACCTGCTCGATCTGCCGCTCGGTCATGTTCGCCGTCGTCAGAAAGTGATCCGGCGACTCGATGATGACCTCGTGCGCGCCGATGCCATTCATCTTGTCGTAGATGCCCTCGCCCGCCCGGTCCAGCTCCCCCTCCACCCTCAGCGCCGGAAACTTGTTCGGGATCACCCGGACCTGCCAGCCGGGCGAGTTCGCTTCGCCGTGATCGCGATAGGCCAGCACCTCCGGAGGCGTCTTGCTTTCATTGCCGGCGCAGAATGGACAGAACCGCCCGCCAACGATCGTGACCGGGTCGCGCACAAAGTCGCTCGGCCGGCGGGCGCGATCCGTGGCGATGATAACCCACCTGCCGGTGACAGGATCCTTACGCAGCTCTGGCAATCGTGGTAAACCTCACTCCGGGCGAAACGGTCATTATAGCTAGTCTGTGACCCGGAATTGACAATCTTGCTCACCTGGCGTTGCCATTGCGGCCGCCGAGGGCCTGTTCCTCTGCCCGGAAGGCGTTCCGGAAGTGAACGATCTCCGGCCGCTCTCCGGCGACGATCGAGACGACATCGAACCGGATACCCCCAGCCGGCCGTTGCGGGCATCTGTGGAGAAAATCGATTGCTCCGTAGAGAACCTTGCGCCGCTTGGCGTCATCGATCGCCCGGTCCGGCGCCCCGAACTCGCTCGTGGCGCGCGACTTGACCTCGACGAACACCAGCGTCGATCCGTCCATCGCCACCAGGTCCACCTCGGCCGCGCCCGTGCGGGTCCGGTAGTTCCGCGCCACGATTCGCATTCCCTTCGATTGGAGGAAGCGGTGTGCGGCGTCCTCGGCGTCGCGTCCCAGCGCCTTCTCCGGATCCCAGCGCCGCCTTCTGGCGCGCTGCCGGACTCTGTCTGACCATCGATAGATCCAGCGGAACACGGCCTTCTACTTGAGGACCTCGAAGGTGAACTCCATAACCTTCCCGCGCACCACGAAGCACAGGTAGTGCTCCCAGAACTTCCGGAAACGGGGAATGCGGTTCACGAGCCATTCGAACCCCATTGCCCTCCACAAAGATAGTAGCCGCACGCGGACGGAGATTTCACGGAACTTCGCCTTCGAATAGTAACCGAATCCGGCGTTGTCTTCTCCGAAGTAGCGGAACGAATAGCTGTTGAGATGCCACCTGTGGGTGGGGTCGCAGAACGAGCTGAAGTCGGTGTAATGCGGCGTGACGACGACCACCCGCGCTCCCGGCCGTCCCAGGCGATGGAACTCCTCCATGGCGCCGATGACGCTCGAGACATGCTCGATCACGTGAATCACCCGGATCTCGTCGAAAACGGAGTCGCGGAAGGGATACGGGAAATGGTCAAGGTCGCACAGCAGGTCGGCGCGGGAGGCGGGGTTGAGATCGATTCCGATAGCCCCTTCGTGCTTGTTGACGCCGCAGCCGACGTCCAGGATTCTGGCCACTTCCAATATGCTACGTTGTCGTCAGGAGGTGCCGCACGTGAGAACCGGAGCCGTGCTGCTGATTGCCGCCGCCGGCGCGTATGGGGAGACGACCTACAGCCGGGATGTCGCCCCGATCCTCAACCGCCGTTGCGTCGAGTGCCACCGGAAGGGAGAGGCCGCGCCGATGCCTCTGACCTCGTACCGCGAAGTCCGCCCTTGGGCCGCCGCGATTCGTGAAGCCGTCCTGGCCACCAAGATGCCGCCCTGGCTCGCCGACCCGGCCCACGGATCCTTCCGCAACGACCGGCGCTTGTCGGAGGAGGAAAAGCGGACGATCGCCGAGTGGGTAAAGAGCGGCGCGCCGGAGGGCGACCCGGCGACGCTTCCGCCGGCGCCCCGGTTCACCGAGGGGTGGAACATCGGCCAGCCGGACGCGGTCTTCGATATCGGCCAGGAGTTCGAAGTCCCGGCTTCCGGCGTCGTCCCCTACCAGTACTTCAAGGTGCCCAGCAGATTCACGGAGGATGTCTGGGTCGAAGCGGCCGAGATCCGCCCCGGACAGCGCACCGTCGTCCACCATGTCATCGTTTTCCTCATCCCCCCTGACGGCCGCCGCCGCGGCGACGGAGGGGATCTGCTGGTGGGATGGGCGCCGGGTGATCCCGCCGTCGAGTTCACGCCCGGGTCGGCGCGCCGGATCCGCGCCGGCACGACGTTCAACATTCAGATGCACTATACGCCGAACGGAAAGTCCGCCGTTAAAGACAGGTCCTACTTCGGGCTGCGCTTCGCGCGAAAACCGCCCGAGAGGGAAAACATCACCGGCCGCGCCATCAACACCCGCTTCGTCATTCCCGCCGGAGCGGGCCACCACGAGGTGCGCGCCAGCTGGACGGCCCGGCAAGACGTCGAGATCCAGGGCTTCATGCCTCACATGCATCTCCGCGGCAAGGACTTCCGCTACTCGATCGAGTATCCTGACGGGCACTCGGAAATCCTCCTGAACATCCCCCGCTACGACTTCAACTGGCAGCTCTCCTACGAACTGGCCCGGCCGCTCAAGGTTCCCAAGGGCGCCCGGATCGAGTGTGTCGCTCACTACGACAACTCGCCGAACAACAAATACAACCCGGACCCGTCGAAGGAAGTGCGCTGGGGCGACCAGACGTGGGAAGAGATGATGATCGGCTGGTTCAATTACACGATTCCCCGGGAGGGAACGGTGACCGCCGGAATCCGCTAGCGGGCCGTGACCGGCTTGCTCGAGGAAAGCGAGAAAAACTCGAGGAACTTCTTCTTCTGCACGGCCGGCCGCGTGGGCGGAGCCTGGTCCAGCATGGCGTAGCTCAGCGCGGCGAACTGGCGGCCCAGTTCGCTGTCCGGGTTGATCTCGCGGCCGGAGGTGACGGCGTTGTGCACCCCGCGGTAGTCATTCGGGAATTCCTGGTAGACGGGCACACCGAGCAACTGCTCGATCTGCGCCGTTGAAATGATCGGCCGCTTCTGCGCCCGGTTCAGCAGCACCGTCACGCGGTCGCCCAGGTCCATGCTGTTGAGCAGCTGATACTTCTGGCGCGCCAGGTGCAGCGAGGGAATCTCCGGGGTGCACACGAGGAAGATCTTCTTGGCCTCCTGCATCACTTCGAGCGAGAACTTCTCCATGTTGCCGCTCAGATCGACGCAGATCGATTTGTAGAATCTCCGCGCAAACCCGATCAGGTGGCGGATCTGGATCGGATCGATCCGTGTCTGCGGATCCAGCCTGCCTGCCGGAAGGATGTCCAGCTTGCCGATGCTGGCCACCAGTTGCGGCCAGATGTGCTCGTCGAGCTTGTTGGCGTTCTCGGCCGCCTCGTAGATCGTGTACACGTTGTCCAGCTTCAGCATGAACCCGATGAGCCCCGAATTCAGGTCCAGGTCCATGAGCAGGGTGTTGGCCTCACCCAGCCGCGAAAGCGACACCGCCGCGTTCAGGCACAGCGTGGACGTCCCCGCCCCGGCCTTCGACGGCAGAAAGCAGAAAACATTGTCGCTGATATCGAACTTGGCGGGCTTCTTCTGGACGTGTTCCTCGATGCGGTGCAGCATCGACATGAACGACGCGCTGTCGAACGGATAGGCGAGAAACTCCCGCACGCCGATGTGCATCAGATCGAGCAGCACCGCCGGGTCGCACGCCCGGTCCACCGCCACCACCTGGACCCCGGGAGTCGTCTGTTCAATGCCCTTCAGCACCTCCATCGCCTTCCCCAACTGCTCGATGCCCAGAAACACCACCTGCGGCGCATTGGCGCGCAGGAAGCGCTCCAGTTCGTACTCGGTGAGATAGCGGTCGGTGGCCTTCACCAGGCCGATTCGTCCGGCGCGCGACATCGCCTCGCTCAACCGCGTCGTCAGTTCCGTGTCCGGCGATATGATGACGGCTCGTAGCATTCTTTACCTTATCGTGCGTTTCCTCTTCCTGGATTACCGCTTCCTGACCCGGGCTGGCGGTTTGGTTCGGGCAAGTCGCACAGCTTCAGGGTAAAGGGTTCGTTCGAGCGGAACAATCCATCCAGAGGATGGGATATGAGCGGGAAAGCGCTTTAGATCATAGCCGCCTCCGCTAAGGGTGTCTCCGGCGAAGGCCTTACGTCCCGCCACCTGCGATAAGATGCCCGTATGCCTGCGCCATCTCTCCTCTCCGTCCTCTGCCCCTGCTGCCAGGCCACCCTCAAAGTGGACCCGGCCACGGGCGTCGTCATCACTCATAAGGAAAAAGAGAAGCCGGCCCCGATCGAAGACCTCGGGGCCGCAGTCGCCAAATTGCGCCAGGAAGAGGCCGCCCGCGGGGAGAAGTTTCGCAAGTCGTTCGAAGAGGAAAAGAACCGCAAGGACGTTCTCAACCGAAAGTTCGACGAACTGTTCAAACAGGCCAAGGAAGATCCGGAATCGCTGACGCCCCGCCGAAAAGAGATCGACTGGGATTAGGAGGCCCGATGCTCTGCCGCCCCTGGACCGTACTGTTTCTCGCCGCCGCCATGTGCTTTCCCGTCCTCCCGCAGGCGAAGAAGGCTTCGGGGAAAAAGGGCGGCGGAAAGAGCGGAAAGGCCGGAGATGCGAGCCTCGAAGCCGCCCCGTCAGCCATCGTCAGGGCGAAAGTCGCCGGCGTTGTCACCGGACGCCTGGTCTCCGATCCAGGCAGGCAGACTGACTGGCCCGCGGCCGTCTTCTCCTCCGACGGCGCTCTCTGGGTGGCTGCCATCGAATGGAATGACAAGGACGCCGACCGGCTCCTGGTGCGCCGCCGCGATCCGCGTGGCGACTGGGGGCCTCCCATCGAAATCGCCGACGGCGCCACCGACCACTACGCCCCGGCCCTCGCCGCCGACGGCGCGGGCGTCCTCGCAGTCTGGCCGGCGCAGGTCGGCGGCGACTTCGAACTCTTCGCCGCCCGCATCGGCGCCGACGGCCACGTCTCCACACCGGAACGCCTTACGCGCGCACCCCACGGCGATTTTAATGTTCGCGCCGCCGGCGACGGCAAAGGCAACGTCACCATCGTCTGGCAGTCGTTCCGCAACGGCAATGCCGACGTGTTCGCCCGCCGGTTCTCCCATGGCCGGTGGGGCCGCGAGATCCTCATCTCGCAAAGCGCCGCCGGCGACTGGGAGCCCGCCATCGACCTCGACGCCCAGGGCCGCGCCTGGATCAGTTGGGACACCTACGAGCATGGCAACTACGACGTCTTCCTGCGGCCCCTCGAGGGCGAGACCCCGGGCAAGCCCATTGCCGTCACCACCGAGACGTCCGCCCAGTTCCATTCCAGCGTCGCCGTTGACCGCCAGGGTCGCGTCTGGGTGGCCTGGGATGACAGCGGGGAGAATTGGGGCAAGGATTTTTCCACCTCCAGCGCCGCCCCGGGAAGCCGCGGCCTGCACGCCGCCCGGTCGATCGGCATCCGCGTGTGGGCCCAAGGCGCGCTCCACGAGCCTCCCCCCCTTGACCCCGTTCTCGACGGCCGCATGAAGCAGTTCGCCGAACTGCCGCACCTGGCCGTTGACAGCGCCGGCGCGCTGTCGCTCGTCTTCCGGCACTGGACCGACGTCAAGCCGAACGAGATCTATCATTTTTACGCTGCGCGCCTCAACGGGGACTCCTGGACGCAGCCCTACCAGTTCGGCGACAGCCCGGGGCACAACTCACAGCGGCCCGGCATCGCCCGCGATCCCGGCGGCGGCCTCGCCATCGCCTACTCGAGCGACGGGCGCAGCGCCCGCGTGACGCCCGCCAGCCAGTCTCATGCGATGCACTACCTCACCTACGTCGCCGGCTGGCCGCGTGGCGAATCCGCCGTGAGCGCCGGCCTCCGGCCGGTCAACCTGCCTCCGCCCGCGCGCCGGCCCCCGCCGCGCCCGCGCCACACGATGACGGCCGGCGGCAGCACATACAAGCTGATGATGGGCGACTGTCACCGCCACACCGACATCCGGGGCCACTCCGGCGTCGACGGCTCCATTCTCGACACCTACCGCTACGCCATCGACGCCGCCCAACTCGACTTCCTCGGGACCAGCGATCATAACGAGGTGACCGGCGGCCGCTGGCCGGACGGACTTCGCGACTACCAGTGGTGGTACACCCAGAAGTTCGTGGACCTGTTCACCCACGCCCCTCGCTTCGTCGGGATCTACAGCTACGAGCACTCCATGAGCCGGCCGGGCGGCCATCGAAATGTCCTGTTCCTCAAGCGCGGAGCTCCGCTGCGAATGATCGACCGTGAGAAAGGTCCCGACGCCGCGGACAACCTTCCTCCCGCCATGTGGAAGTGGTGGGAGGAGAACGTGCTCTCGCAGCCCGGCCAGCGTTCTGTCATCGTGCCCCACACCTTCGCCGCCGGCCCGCTGGCGGACTGGAACTGGCCGAACGCGCGCTTCGACTGTCTCCTCGAAATCTATCAGGGCGCGCGCGGAAGCTACGAGTTCTGGCGCGCGCCCAATGGCGAGAAGCGGGGACGCACCCAGACCGATGAGCCCGGACACTTCGCCCAGGACGCTCTGGCCAGACAAAACACTTACGGATTCGTCTCATTCAGCGATCACGCCTCCACTCACAACAGTTGGGCGGCCGTCTGGGTGCGCACCGAAGACCGGGCCGGAATCCTCGACGGGATGTACGCGCGGCGCACCTATGCCGGCACTGACGAGATGATTCTGCGAGTGACGGCGGGCGGCCGCCTCCCAGGCGAGGAGTGGAGCGCTTCCGTGTCGAGCCCCATCCGCATCCAGGCGCGGATCGATGCGCCGGACGACATCCTTCGCGTGGACGTGGTCAAGGACGGGAAGTTTGTCTACACCACGCGGCCCCAGGCACGCTCCACGCGCCTGGACTGGAGGGACTCGGAAGCGCGGCCCGGGCGGAGCTACTACTACGTCCGCGTCTTCCAGCGCGACACCGAGAAGCCCGATGGCGATCCCGAGATCGCCTGGGCTTCTCCCTTTTACGTCACCTACCGCTGAACGGCCGCCTCAGGGCGTCCCAGGGGGAGGCGCTCCGCCGGGCGGCATGCCTCCCGGCGGCATCCCGCCGCCCGGAGGTCCGCCGCCGGGCCCGCCACCTCCGCCGGGCGTCTGGTCGGGAGAACTGCCCAGGCTGAGATCGCAAATGAGCCGGGCGTCCGCCTCCACGTGCGAACCCCGGTTGCGGAGGGCCAGCATGAGGTTGGCGCCGCTGTTGCTCGTGATGCTTCCTGTACTCGATCCTCCCAGGTAGATGCCATCATTGGTGTTGCGCGTGTCGCGGCCCGGCCGGCTGCTGTACGGACTCTGCCGGTAAACCTCGTCCGTGAACGATTCGTCGAAGAAAAACTGGCTGGTGAACTCGTACGTCTCGTTGACGCCGTTGAAGATCCGCACCTTGACGTGGATATGCACGGCGCGACCCTGATACCAGCCCGGATAAACCGTCGTGAAGTAGACATATCCCTGGGTGTTGGTCGGCTGGTAGCCGCGCAGGAACTTGCGGCCCACCGAGTTCTGCGCCGCGACATCGGAATAGACGCCGCCGGCGTCGCACTGCCAGATGTCGACGTAGGCGCCTGTCAGCGGCGCCAACTGGCAGTTGACCAGTTGCGACACGCTGATCGACAGCGAAAGGGGCAGACCCGCCGAAACCGCGCCGGTGGCCGGATCGAGGCGAATGTCGCTGCGATTCAGGTCTTCGTCGACAAAATACGGGCCTTCCGTCAGGCTCGGCGATCCCAGAATCGCGCACGCCTGCTGGGCTTCGAGCGGAGCGTAGCGGGAGAGAGGTCCGGCGAAGGCGGCCGCTCCCAGAGCGCCTAAAATCCTGCGGCGGGTCGGCCCCGCCGCAAGGTGGTTTCTGTGTCTCATGGGGGAAGTCTACCAGCGCCGGCGCCACACTCTGGAGATTTCCGGCCAAATTTTTACGAACTTTACTGCGGATTTACGTGGAGATAATGTTGTTATTCGATGACCAGCAGAAGGTCCTTCGGTTCGACGCTCTGACCTGGAGCGACCAGCAGTTTGACGACCTTTCCCGATACCGGCGCGCTGACCGACGTCTGCATCTTCATTGCCTCCATCACCAGCAGTCTGTCTCCCTTCTGAACGGCCTGGTTCGGTTCGACCGCGATCGACGTGACCGCGCCCGGCAGGGGCGCCCCGACGTGACCCGGATGATTGGGATCCGCCTTCGGCCTGTCCTCGCGCTGCACTTTGAGGGAACGGTCGCGGACCGTCACCTCGCGCGGCTGTCCGTTCAACTCGAAGAACACCGTCCGTGTCCCGTCGGGATGGGGTTCGCTGATCGTCAGGAACTTGACATACAGCGTCTTGCCGGGCTCCAGCTCACAGGTGATCTCGTCGCCCTTCTGCATCCCAAAGAAGAACTGCGGCGTCGGCAGCACCTCCACGTCTCCCCACAGACTCTGGTTCCGGGCGAACTTGAGAAACACGTCCGGATACATCAGGTAGCTCATCAGGTCCGTGGCCGCCGGCTGGCGGTTGATCTTGCTTTCCAACTCCCGCCGGACGGCCTCCATGTCCACCGGCGCCGGCTTGGAACGCTTCGGTTTTCCCCCCCGGAGAATCGCCGCCGTGATCTTCTTCGGCCAGCCTCCCGCCGGTTCCCCGAGCGAACCCGAGAACATGTCGACCACCGAGTTGGGAATGGCCACATTGTGGTCCGGGCCCAGCGCCTCGATGTCCTTCACGCTCAGCCCGTGGCTCACCAGGAACAGAGCCATGTCGCCGACCACCTTGCTCGAGGGCGTGACTTTGACGATGTCGCCGAAAGCCATGTTGACGTCGGCGTAGGCGCGCGCCACCTCGGGCCAGCGGCTGCCGAGTCCCATGGAGGCGGCCTGCTCCTTCAGGTTGGTGTACTGCCCGCCGGGCATTTCGTGCAGATAGACTTCGGCCGTTCCGGACTTTGGCGCCGAATCGAACGGCAGGTACCAGCCCCGAACCGCTTCCCAGTAGTCGGAATAAAGCTGAAGCGCCTCGCCGTCGAGGCCGGTCCGGCGCGGAGTGTGCTCGAGGGCCGCGGAGAGCGAATCCATGTTCGGCTGCGACGTCGTGCCCGACATCGACGCCGAGGCCGCGTCGGCCGCGTTCACGCCGGCGTCGGCGGCCTTGAGGATCGAGGCGGCGTTGATCCCGGAGGTGTCGTGCGTATGGAAGTGGATCGGCAGGTCCGTGGCCTCCCGCAGCGCCTTGACGAGCTTCGCCGCCGCGTACGGCTTGAGCAGTCCCGCCATATCCTTGATGCCGAGTACGTGCGCGCCCATCTTCTCAAGCTCCGCCGCCATGCGCGTGTAGTAGGTCAGCGGGTACTTGTCGCGCCGCGGATCGAGGATATCGCCCGTGTAGCAGATGGCGGCTTCACAGATGCGGCTCGTCGACCGCACCGCCTCCATCGCCGCCTTCATATTCGGCAGGTAGTTAAGCGAATCGAACACGCGGAAGATGTCGATGCCCCGATCGGCCGCCAGCCGGACGAACGCCCGGACGACGTTGTCCGGGTAGGCCGTGTAGCCCACCGCGTTCGAACCCCGCAGCAGCATCTGAAAGCAGATGTTCGGGACCGCTTCTCGAAGCTTTTCCAGCCGCAGCCACGGATCCTCGTGCAGAAATCGCAGCGCCACGTCGAACGTCGCCCCACCCCACATTTCGAGACTGAAGAGGTTGTGAAGGCGGTGCGACACCAGGTTGGCGATCGCAACGAGGTCGTGGGTCCGGACACGCGTGGCAAGCAGAGACTGGTGCGCGTCGCGGAACGTCGTGTCGGTGATCAGCAGCGCGCGCTGCTTCTTCATCCAGCGGGCGAACCCCTCGGGTCCCAGGCGGTCGAGCAGCTGGCGGGTGCCTTCCGGCGCCGGCGACGGGTCGTGCGCCGGCACCGGCGCCTCCCGGAAGGCGGCCGGCCGGGGCTTGCCAGCCACTTCCGGATTGCCGTTCACCGAGACGTCGGCGATATAGGTGAGCAGTCGCGTGGCGCGGTCGCGGCGGGGCGTGAAGCGGAACAGCGCGGGAATCTCGTCGAGGAACCGGGTGGTGGCGGCGCCGGCCTGGAAATCCGGGTGGTTGACCACGTTCTCGAGAAACGGGATGTTCGTCTTGACGCCCCGGATGCGAAATTCGCGCAAGGCGCGGTCCATGCGCTGGCAGGCGTGACGGAACTCGATCCCCCAAGCCGTGACCTTGACGAGCAGCGAGTCGTAGTAGGGAGTGATCACGGCGCCGCCGTAGGCGGAGGCCCCGTCGAGACGGATTCCGAAACCTGCCGGAGAGCGGTAGGTGTGAATCTTGCCGTAGTCCGGGACAAAGCCGTTGGCCGGGTCCTCAGTGGTGATTCGGCACTGGAGCGCGTACCCGTGAAGGGCGATCCCCTCCTGCCGCGGCAGGTTCATTTCCCTGCCGTGCAGCGTGTGCCCTTCGGCGATCTGGATCTGGGCCCGCACGATGTCGATTCCCGTCACCATCTCGGTGACGGTATGCTCCACCTGTACCCGCGGATTCACTTCGATGAAGAACCACTCGCCGCTGTCGGCGTCCACCAGGAACTCGACCGTGCCTGCGCTGCGGTAGTTTACATGCTTCGCCAGGCGGACCGCGCCGGCCGTGATCGCCTCGCGCGTCGCCGGATCGAGCGAGACGGCGGGCGCCACTTCCACGACTTTCTGGTGGCGCCGCTGCACCGAGCAGTCGCGTTCGTACAGGTGCAGGATGTTGCCTTCGCGGTCCCCCAGGATCTGAACTTCGATGTGGCGCGGACGCCGGATGAACCTCTCGAGGAAGACGGCTCCGTTGCCGAAAGCGGCGGCGGCCTCGCGCTGGGCTTCGTCGAGCAGGTTGGGCAGATCGGAGGCCTTCTCAACGATGCGCATGCCCCGCCCGCCGCCTCCGAACGCCGCCTTGATCATGATCGGGTAGCCGATCTTCCGCGCGGCCGCGGCCGCCTCCGCGAACGTGCTGACCGGCTTCGGCGTGCCCGGAATCACGGGCAGTCCGGCTTCGACCGCCAGCCGGCGCGCCGCCGTCTTGTCGCCGAGCGCTTCGAGCATGGCCGGGCTCGGGCCGACAAAGGTGATGCCCGCCTTTTCGCAGGCCCGGGGCAGCGCCGGGTTCTCGGAGAGAAATCCGTAACCCGGGTGGATGAACTGGATCTCTTTTTCCGCTGCCAGGCCGACAATGCCGTCGACGTCGAGGTAGGCCTGCACCGGACCCAACCCCTGTCCGATCAGGTACGCTTCGTCCGCCTTGAAACGATGCAGGCTGAGACGGTCCTCCTGGGAGTAAACGGCCACGGTCCGGAACCCGAGTTCGTTGGCGGCGCGGAGAATGCGGATCGCGATCTCGCCCCGATTCAGGGCCATCAGTTTACGGCTGTGTGGTTTTGACACGGTAGAGGGAAATTGTTGCGACTGGCGCGGAACAGAACCCGGGGTTCGCGCGTATATAGTTCGAACGAGGTGACTACCATGATAACGCAGGCGGCGCGTCGCACGATCATCCTTCCGCTACTCCTGTTGGCTGGTTGCGGCCTGGAGGGGATCGGCGGCCCCAGGGAAACGGAGGACTTTGTTCAGAGCCATCCCTTCAAGCAGGGAGGCAGGGTTCTGATTGAAAACTTCAACGGCCCCGTCGAGGTCTCCGGCTGGGACGAGGACAGAATCGAGGTCGCCGGCGCCAAGCACGCCTCGAGCAAGGACCTGCTGGCGATGCTGCGGATTGACGTCCGCGTGACCGGAGACCTGGCCGAGGTCCGTTCCGTCCGTCCGACGGACGCTCCGCGCTACGCCAACCTGGGCGTGCGCTATCGCATCAAGGTGCCCCGGAACACACGGCTGGATCGCGTGCTGAGTTCGAACGGAGGAATCACGATCGAGAACGTCGATTCCGTCTCGCGGATCAAGACCTCGAACGGGCCCGTCCGGGTCACCCGCGCCAAAGGTGATGTCGACGCGGTGACATCGAACGGGCCCGTCGAACTGAGAGAGTTCTCCGGCGGCGCCACGGTCGTCACTTCGAATGGTCCGGTCCGGGCCGGCGGTGTTTCCGGGCGCCTCGACGTGACCACGTCCAACGGTCCCATCTCGGTCGACGGATCCGAGTTCGAACGCGGCCGGACACTGAGGCTGCGGACGTCGAACGCAGCGGTGACCGTGGACATTGGCTCCAGGCTGGAGACGGACGTCAACATCGCCACGTCGAACGGCCCGATCACGCTTCGGGTTCCCGAAGGCGCCGGCGCCAAGATCAGGGCGGCGACCTCCAATTCAGCGGTCACCTGCGAGTTGGACCGGCTCGACGTGAGGTCCCGCACGAAGCATTCGCTCGACGCCACGGCGGCCGGCGGCGGGCCGCTGCTGGCGCTGACTACTTCGAACGGGCCGATCCGGATCGGAAAGCGCTGACAGCCGCCGACCCGTCAAGCAGGCCGAGCACCTTGCGCGCGTGCGGCACCTCCGCCGCCGTCTCTTCGAGCAGGGCGCGGCACTCGGCCGGATTCTTGCCCATTCCGAGCAGCGACAACGCCAACAGGTAACGCGCCTTGGGTGACGTGTCACCGAGCGTAATCGCGCGCCGCGCCGCCTGTTCCGCTTCGGCAAAACGGTGCAAGGCGGCGAGCGCAGCCGCCGTGTTGGAGACGACTTCGCCGGCGCCGGGTTCGATTTCCATGGCCCGGCGGAAGTGCACGAGCGATCTGTCGTAGTCGCCCCGTTCGTAGTAGCGCACGCCGAGGTTGTTGTGGGCCTCCATGTACTCCGGATCGATGGCGACGGCCCTTTCGAGATGGGCGATCGCCTCGTCTCTCCTGTTCCGGTTGAACGCCTTGCGCGCCTGGTCGAATTCCTTGCGCGCCTGTTTGGGAATCTTGTGGTTCAGCCGGCGCAGAGAAACCGCTCCCCGGGCCCCCTGCCCGGGGCCGCCGGGCAGGCGGATCGATACGTTCGTTCTGAACTCGCCCACGTTGACGTATTCGGACTTGAGCGTGTGGCCCTGGATCGTGTTGACGCGGATCTCGTAGGACCCGGCGGCGGGAACAGTGAAATTGAAGCCGCCTTTGTGGTCGACGAAAACCCTCTCCCCGGGCCACGAGCGATCCAGCGACCGGATGTCGACGGATAAGCCTCCCGCGTCGGAAAGTTCTCCCGTGAGTTCACCGTCCACGCGGATTTCCGCCGCGACGGCGGCGGACACACCAAGAGCGATAAGCAAAAAAGTACGCATTTCCAACCACCTCGTTTTGTGGGAATGACCGCCTCCGGCGGCGGCAGAGTTGGTCGGCGAGGACCGGACAAAAACTGACAGCACCAGTATGAGGAAAAACCAAAATCTCTGTCAATCGGATTGCTCGATGGGAGTCATAAGCACGCGCGGCGGAATACAATGAAAGTTCGGGAGGTGGAATGGCAGCCAAGCCAAGGAAGCGCACGGTCACGGTGGATGTGGGTGGGGTGAAAGTCGGCGGATCAAACCCGATCGTCGTTCAGTCGATGACCAACACCGACACCGCCGACGTGACCGCAACGGTCAATCAGGTCATGGCTTTGGCCCAGGCCGGCTCAGAACTGGTGCGCGTCACCGTCAACACGGAGGAGGCGGCGCGCGCCGTCCCGAAGATCGCCGCCACGCTGAAGATGTTCGGCGTCTCGGTGCCGCTCATCGGCGACTTTCATTACAACGGGCATATTTTGCTGCGAAAATACCCCGACTGCGCGCGGGCGCTGGCGAAGTACCGGATCAACCCGGGAAACGTCAACATCGGGCGGAAGACCGACGACAATTTCCGGACCATGATCGAGTGCGCCATCGAATACGGCAAGCCGGTCCGGATCGGCGTCAACTGGGGGTCGCTTGACGGGGCGCTGCTGACGCGCATGATGGACGAAAACTCCCTGCTGAGCGAGCCCGAAGACGCGCAGACGGTGACGATGAAAGCGATCGTCGCGAGCGCGATTCTCTCGGCGCAGGCGGCCGAAAGCTACGGCCTGCCCAAAGACAGGATCATTCTGAGCGCCAAGGTCAGCAACGTGCAGGATCTCGTCACCGTCTACCGCGACATGGCCGCGCAGTGCGACTACCCGCTGCACCTGGGGCTCACCGAAGCGGGGCTGGGCGCCAAGGGGATCGTGGCGACCACGGCGGCGCTCTCGATCCTGTTGCAGGAGGGCATCGGCGACACCATCCGCGCCTCGCTCACGCCGCTTCCCAACGGCGACCGCACGGAGGAGGTCCTGGTATGCCAGCAGGTGTTGCAGTCGCTCGGCCTGCGCAGCTTCACGCCCCAGGTCACGGCCTGCCCGGGGTGCGGCCGCACGACGTCGACGTTTTTCCAGGAGATGGCGGACCAGATCCAGACCTATCTGCGGGAGCAGATGCCTCGGTGGAAGGCGACCCATCCGGGCGTCGAGGAGATGAAGGTCGCCGTGATGGGTTGCGTGGTGAACGGTCCGGGCGAGTCCAAGCATTCCCATATCGGCATTTCGCTGCCCGGCACGTTCGAAGAGCCGGTCGCTCCCGTCTATGTCGACGGCCGGTTGAAGTGCACGCTGCGGGGCGGCAGGATTGTCGAGGAGTTTATCGCAATCCTCAACGAGTACGTCGAGTCGCGCTACGGATCCGCCGTCGGCGTATAGATGCGGGATCGGCCGGCGGCGCCCTCGGCCGCCTCCTTCAGCCCGCCCGCAGGATGTGGACGCCGAACGGCTCGAAGCGGTGCCGCAGGCGGCCTCCCGGCAGGCGCGCGGCGGAGAATGTGACTTCCACCGGGTTGGGGTCCGCGTTGACAGCGATGACGACGAAGCCTCCGCCGGAGGGCTTGGCGATCCACTCGATGCCCCGGTCGAGGCTGTGGCCCGTGTCGTGGTAGTCCAGTTTCATGTCGACCCGGGCCGGCGGCGCGGCCAGTTCCGTGTCGAGCGAGCGCAACTCTCTGGTCACCGCGCGGAGGTCGTCCCACAGCGGCGCACCGGCGGGCGTGAACTTCAAGCCCCACCAGATGAGGCCATTCACGCCGTGCACGATCGACTGGCAGGCCATGAACCGCAACTGCGGCCGGGTGGGGTAGAGGACCATCTTCGGATCGGCGTCCTTGCGCAGGTTCTCCCAGGCGAAGCCCTGAAGCACCATGAAGACGGCCCGCGAGCGGCCGGCCACCTGGCGGATCTTGGCGGCGTATTGGCCCACCTGGCTGATGTAGGGATTGAGCAGGTCGCCCTGCCGGCCGTCCGGCCACAGCGCGTACTGCTCGCGGATGCCGTGTGGAATGACGGGGTAAATGTCGGTGGCGAGGATGTCGGCGCCGGGATTGTATTGCTGGAGGGTGGAAACGAGGTTCGTCGGGGAATGGTTCAAATAGACGGGCCGGTCTGGATCCAGCGATTTGAGGAACCGGTAGGTCTCGCGGATGACTTCCGGCGTGACGCGCGGTCCCGGCTTCTTCCATTGAAAGGACGGTTCGTCCTCGGTTTCCCAGAACAGCAGCGCGGGGTGCGCCTTCAACTCGCCGACCTGTTTGCGGATGCGCTCTTCATCCTGCCTTCGTTTCGACGGGGAGATCGAGCCCACCGCCACCCATCCCGACATACCGTGCCGGAACGCTTCGTCCAGGGCGGCGGCGCCGGCGCCGGCGGAGGCGAACTGGAAACCGGCTTCGGAGGCGGCGCGCCACGGGTCTGGGACGTTCGGCAACTGGTAGAGTCCATGCAGGAAAGTGCGCTTGCCGCCCACGATCATCATGCCGTCGGCGTCGATGCGCGCGGCGGCGCCGCGGACCTGTTGCGCGGCGGCGGCCACGAGAAAGCTTCTGCGCGTCACCGGTCCGACCCGGCTCAGACGATTCACACTGCCATGCTACACCCGGACGGCGCGACGCATGCGACGGTTGCCGCCAATCGACGCACCGGGAAGCCCGCGGACGCGGGTATGTCCGCGGACGACCCGGCCGGCCGCGAGGGGGCGCTTCGAGCGCCACTACGACGAGCAGGCACCGAGGGTTCAGGGGGAATTGGCTTCGTTTCGCAGCGCCGCGCGGAACTCCCCATTTTGGGGGGGTTACAGAGCGGATTCTCCGCGGTCGCCGTTGCGGATCCGGACCGCTTCGAGCACATCGACGACAAAAATCTTGCCGTCTCCGATCCGGCCCAGACGGGCCGCGCCGGCGAGAGTCCGGATGACCTCCTCGACCCGGCTGGAAGAGACGACGATCTCGACTTTCACCTTCGGCAGGAAATCCACTTCGTACTCGGCGCCTCGGTAGACCTCTCGGTGCCCCCTCTGGCGGCCGTGGCCACGGGCGTCGGTGATCGTCATGCCGTCGATGCCGATCGATTTGAGCGCCTGCTTGACCTCTTCGAGTTTGAACGGCTGGATGACGGCTTCGATCTTCTTCATGCGCGGCCTCCCTGCTGTTCACCGGTTCCCGAAGTTGTAGCGTTCCCCACTGCGGCGGTCGTTGTCAAGTCGGGCGCAGCAGGAGCCGCATGGCGACCGAAGAAGACGGACAGGCATGGGACCACTCCTGGCTGGCGGCGACCGGTTCGGGAGCGGCGGTGCGGTCGACCCGCTCAAACCCCAGCCGTTCGAACCAGCCGGGCGCGGTTGTGGTGAGCAGATAGACACCGCGGAGGCCCAGCGACCGGGCGTAGTCGAGGCGGTCTTCCACCAGGGCAGCGCCGATTCCCTGCGACCGGAACTCGGCGTCGACGGCGACCGAGCGGAGCAGCCCGTCGGCGCCGTGGATTTCGATGCCCGCCACTCCGAGCACTTCCCCGTCCAGTTGAGCGACGACGTACTGCTCGCCGAACTGCGACGTTTCGTCGAGCGGAACAAGCCCGGCCGAGTGCAACAGGGCACTCACCGCCGTGAGGTGATACTCCGTGGCGGGCTCGAAGACGATTTCCGAATCCGGGCTTATTGCCACCCGCGCTCCACGCCAACCACGCGCCGGTCCGCCGTCCGGACGTATACGGTGACAGCTTTCTGTTTTTCGCCGGCATGAATCTCACACGCCAGATATTCCGCGGAGGACTCCGGCACGGCGAGGCTGGAAGCGCCCGGGATCGCCGTTCTGGCTCCCGTGTTGTTGTCGAAGACCGACCAGGCGACGGCGTATTCGTCATCGGACCGGAAGCCAGCCGACCGCGTGAGCCCATGGCGGCGGCCGAGGTCGTCGAAGGCGAGGCGTCCCGCCTCGATCCGGAACCGGTCGATGGGCAGCACGCGGGCGAAGAAGGCCTTGCCGATCTTGTCGCGGCGCACGATGAGAGTGTCGGCGACGTACTTTTCCGCTTCCGGGTCGCTGAACTGGCCGGTTTTCACGATGGCGCGAATCTGCTCGTCGGTGAACGCCATCACCTGCTTGGCGGCCCAGAAGCCGTCGTCGGGCAGCCGGTTGGTGAACGAGGGGTTGGGATACTCGGCGAGCCACCCTTCGGCGTCGAACCGCCGCGACTCGAACTTGCCCACCGACCGGTAGGGCGGATACTTCGCCTTGGCCCAATCGGGCACCCAAAGCCCGAGCGTGAAGAACTGCTTGATCGCGGGCGGCCACGAGAACACGTATTCGAATCCCGAGCGCGGGGAGTTCGGGCCGTAGCTGGCGCTCCCGAGCGTCGAGCCGAAGTCGATGAGGTGGTGGCGGATGTGCGGCGGCAGGCCTCCTTCGGAGACCAGCATGTCGAGCGAGTTGATCGAACGGGAGTCGTCATGGGCCACCCAGGCGCAGAACACGCTCAACCCGCGCAACTCCCGCCTGTGCTCGTGCGGCACCGTGTCATTGGGATCGTCTTTGCGCACTCCGAAATATTTGTAAGGCCCCAGCGGCTTGCCTTTCAGGAACAGGCTGGCCCCGCCGCGATAACGGCCGTCCTTGGCCTTCGGGACCCGCAACAGAAGCTCGGTCACATCCCGCTCGGTCATCTTGCGGGCCTTCCCCTTGGCGTCGTAGAGTTCGACGTCGGGACCGAGCACGAGCTGGTCCCGCGTGAAATGCACGATGTAGTTGTCAGGAACCCAGTAGCCGAGCGCGTGGAACAGCTTGGAGACGAGCACGTCCGGCGCGGTGGCCAGTTCGGGATACTCAAGCGGATCGAACTTGAGCACGTAGCGCCGTTTCTGGCTGTCGATGAACTCGAAGCCGGGGGTGACACCCTCGCTCTTGGCTTTGACGACGGTCCACTTGCCGTCAGTGGACGGCGGATTCCGGTTACCAGGGCCGTCGACGAGTTCCTGGACGGTCATTGGCCGGTAGTAGTGGCGCTTGGTGTACCACGCCCCGTCCATCGGTTCGCCCAGCGTATTGACGGCCTGGGCGGGGATGGGGGGCCCGCCCTTGGGATGCTGCTGGCCGGGAGCGGCGAAGGTCTGCTGAAAGAAATCGTAGTAGTCGCTGATCTTGCGCCGCACGGCCTTGGAGGCGTCGCGCGGAGGGGGTTCCCTGTCCAGCGGATCATCGCTGTAGAACCGGGCCGCCAGCGCCGGGCCGGCCGCGAGCAGGAAGCCGTAGGACAGTAGTTTGAATCGCATATTGAGCGGATCCCCTAGAACAGATGCGGCGCGGCGGAGGAGGCCAGCACGCGCTGGTTGAAAATGCCGTTGAATTTGACGAAGACCTGGAAGCCTTCGTGGCTGAAGCCGACGTCGATCCGCATGAACGGCGAATTCCGGGCGTTGAACCGCAGCCCGAAGCCGACGGCCGATTCGAGCTGATTGGCGCGGAACTTCCAGCGTGCGGTCTGGACGTGGCCGGCGTCGGCAAAAAGGGCCATGTCGAGTCCGGCGAACACCTCCCAGCGGTACTCGGCATTCATCACGAACATGTTGGCGTCGTTGAACCGGTAGGGCCGGTAACCACGGAGGTCGTCGCCGCCGCCGAGCGAGGCGTGGTGGTAGAAGGGGACGCTCTGGCCGGACCGCGTATAGGTCTGGACAGTCCGGGCGCGGAGCGCGATGACGCGGCGTTTGTTGAAGAACGGGATGAACTGCTGGGCTTCGAGATCCATGCGGCGGAAATCATGGCGGCCAAGGTTGCGGTCGTCGTAGTTGTCCCAGCGCAGCGAGTAGAATCCGCCGGAGCGGGCGCCGAGGGGGTTGTCGCGGTAGTCCACCTGAGCGAAGTAGCCGACCCGGAAGAAGTCCGTCTGGCGGTCCAGCCCGGAGACCTGCGCCGGCCGGAAGACGGTGTCTGTCGAGGCGAAGCGGTTGTTCCGGCCAGGCCCGGTGTTGACCCACTGGTAGCCGGCGCCTCCCCCGAGGCGAAGCCACTTGACGGGCTTGACGCCCAGGATCGTATCAGCGGCGGAATCCTCAAGCCGGTAGTTGGTGCGGCGGATCTTCTCCGAATCGGGACCGGGGCCGTAGTAGTTCAGGGAGTTGTAGTCCCTGTGGACGAGGTTGCCATCCCAGAACAGCTTGTCCCGGGCGAAGGAAGGAAGCGAAACGCCGGCGTAATAGCGAAGCCATCGGGCGGTGGAAGCGGTCAGGCCGGCGTTCACGGTGAGCTTGCCCCGGGCGAGGTCGTTGCGGAAGTAGTCCGGGCCGACGGCGAAGCCGGACCCGGTCGGCATGCCGCCGATCTTGACCCGGACGCCGCCGATGCCGGCGGTGATCCGCTCGATGACCTTCTTGTCCTTGATCTCGATGAGGCGCGCCTCGAACATGCTGGGGTTGTCAGGTTCGAGTTTCCTGGACTTTTCATCACGGGCCTGCTCGATCTCCTGAACACGGGATTGCGGCTGAGCGAGGGCTGTGAAGTCGAGCGCAGCCCAGAGAAGGATGACCAGAAAATGCACCAGATGTCCTCTTCATAGATGGTATACGAGTGGGAAACGCTACACTGGATTCAATGAAGCTCACTTTCTGGGGCGCCGCGCGCACGGTGACCGGTTCGATGCACGAGGTCGCCGTGGACGGCAGGCGATACCTTCTCGATTGCGGGCTTTACCAGGGCCGGCGGGCCGAGGCGGCGGAACGCAACCGGACGTTCCCTTTCAACGCGCGAAACATCGCCTCTGTCGTCCTGTCCCACGCCCATATCGACCACAGTGGAAACCTGCCGTCGCTGGCCAAGGCGGGATTCGGCGGGTCGATCTACGCCACGCCGGCGACGGCCGACCTCGCCGGGGCGATGCTGCGGGATTCGGCGTACTTGCAGGGGAAAGACGCCGAGTTTCTGAACAAACGATTCGAACGGCGGCGGTCGCTCGGCAGGAACAACCATCACGCTCCGGTGGAACCGCTTTACGAAATGAAGGACGCCGAGCGCGCCATCGAGCTGTTTTCGCCCACACCCTACCATGCGCGCCAGCCGCTGGCCGAGGAACTCTCCTTCGAGTACCGCGATGCGGGCCACCTGCTTGGGTCGGCCAGCGTTTCGCTGCACTACCGTAAGAATGGAAAACGCATCCGGCTGACGTTCTCCGGCGACGTGGGCCGGCCCAACCTCCCGATCATCCGCGACCCGGAGCCAGCGCCGGAAGCCGACTACCTGATCCTCGAGAGCACTTACGGCAACCGGCTGCACAAGCAGGACGTTCTGGTAATCGACAAGCTGGCTCACATCGTGAACCGGACCGCGCAACGGGGCGGAAAACTGATCGTGCCGGCGTTCGCCGTGGGCCGGGCGCAACAGCTTGTGCTGCTGCTGCACCGGCTGACGAACCAGGGCGCGATCCCGTCCCTGCCGGTCTTCGTGGACAGTCCGCTGGCCGTCGAGGCGACGACGATCTACCGGAAGCACTCCGATCTCTACGACGAGGAAAGCCGGTTGATGCTCGAAAATCACGGCGATCCGTTCGGGTTCGGGCGCCTCCGCTACATTCGCGAGGCGTCGGAATCGAAGGCGCTCAACGACCTGCGCGGGCCGATGGTGATCATCTCCGCATCGGGGATGTGCGAGGCGGGCCGCATCCTGCACCACTTGCGCAACAACGTGGAGGATCCGCGCAACACGGTCCTGATCGTGGGCTTCCAGGCCGAGCACACGCTGGGGCGCAAACTGATCGAAGGCCAGCCGGAGGTGCCGATTTTCGGCGACCCGGTGCGCGTGCGCGCCGAGGTGGTGGCGATCAACGAGCTGAGCGGCCACGCCGATCAGGGCGAGCTGATGCGCTGGATCAAGCCCACCGTCAAGACGCTCAAAAAGGTGTTCCTGGTTCACGGCGAACCGGCGCAGGCCGAGCCCCTGGCCACGATGATCCGGGAAATCTACGACGTGGAGACGGTGATCCCGGAGCGTGGCGACAGTTTCGTCCTGGGGTGAATCCGGCGCCGCCCGGCCGCTCGTACCTTGCTCGAAACGGATGGCGTGTACAATAGCAGCATTCGGGAAAGGAACGGGCACAAACAGCAATGACAAACGCGGACGTGTTGGCGGCGCAGCCCAGGGAGCGCGGGGTTCTGGACCGCCTCCTGTCGATCTTCAGCCGGGTGGAGGGGGGCGAGGGCGCCGGCGCGATCCTGCTGGCGCTGAACGTCTTCCTGCTGCTGGGCACGTATTACATTCTCAAGACGGTCCGGGAGCCGCTGATTCTGGGACAACCGGGCGGGGCCGAGGTGAAGGCCTACGCTTCGGCGGGACAGGCGCTGCTGTTTCTGTTGGCGGTGCCTGTCTACGGAGCGATCGCTTCGCGCTACAGCCGCATGGGTCTGATCACGTGCGTGTCGCTGTTCTTTATCCTGAACCTGGCGCTGTTTGTCGCCGCCGGGACGGCGGGAATTCCGATCGGCGTGGCTTTCTTTCTTTGGGTGGGCATCTTCAACATGCTGGTGGTGGCCCAGTTCTGGTCTTTCGCCAACGACCTTTACACCGAGGAGCAGGGCAAGCGTCTGTTTCCGATTGTCGGCGTGGGGGCGTCGCTCGGGGCGTGGGTGGGTTCGATGGCGGCCAAATGGCTGTTCGGATTCATGGGGCCGTTCCAACTGATGACGCTCTCGGCCGTCCTGCTGGCGCTGTGTCTAGGTCTCACCTGGCTGGTGAACACCCGGCAGGCAGGATCGAGCCCGGCACGGGCGCGCGAGGCGGCGGCGCCGCTCGACCGGAAGGGAGGATTCCGGCTGGTGTTTCAGACCCGCTACCTGTTTCTGATCGCGATGCTGGTGCTGCTGCTCAACACGGTCAACACGACGGGCGAGTACATCGTCGGGCGGTTCGTCACCGAGCAGGCGGCGAGCCTGCCGGAGGCCGACAAGAAGGCTTTCATAGGCCGGTTCTACGGGGACTATTTCAGTTGGGTCAATCTGCTCGGGTTTCTGATCCAGACGTTTCTGGTGTCGCGGCTGTTCAAGTGGATCGGCGTGGGGGGCGCGATCTTCATTCTCCCGCTGATCGCGCTGGGCGGCTACGGCCTGCTGGCCGCGATGCCGGTCCTCGGCATCGTGCGCGCGGCGAAGATTCTCGAGAACAGCACGGACTATTCGCTCAACAACACCGTCCGGCACGCGCTGTTTCTGCCCACCAGCCGCGAGGCGAAGTACAAGGCCAAGGCGGCCACCGACACGTTTTTCGTGCGCTTCGGCGACATGATCCAGGCCGCGATCGTCTTCGCCGGGACGACGTATCTCGGCTGGTCCGTCACAGGGTTCGCGGTCATGAACATTGTGCTCGTGTGCGTGTGGCTGGCCGTGGCGTTGCTCATCTACCGGGAGCACCGGAAGCTGTCTGCCGACGAGGGGAAGAGCTGACGCGGAGATCGGGTCGGGACACGGAGGCTGCTCCGGCGCGGCGTGCGCCGCCGGTGCGCCGCGCTATTTCTTCTTCTCCCGGTTCCAGAGGTCCCGGCTGAGGACCCGTCCGCAGAAGGGGCAATAGTGCAGCCCGACGTAGCTCGGCCGGTCGCCTCCGAACACGAAAAAGTAGTCGGTGTCGAACTCCGTGAGGATCCGGCCCGAGGGCAGATTCGACAGCCGGCTCCGGCACAGCAAGCCCTGCTCTTCCATGCCGGAAAGTTGCTCACAACAAAACATTTTTCATGCCTCGCACGTCCAAGCATACAGCGTTCTGTGTGATATCGTAGGAGCGACGGGAGCCTTATTTGGCAGTATCCAGACAATGTTTGGCGGTGGCGGCCCTGGGGCTGGCGGTGATGGGGACGCTCTGGGCGCAGCGCGACCGGCTGCGGGACTTCATCGAGGAAGAGGATAATCCCGCGCCTTTTCCGGCCGACGGCAACGAGCGGACGGAGTTTGTTTTCGCGCGACTCCGCTACATGCCGAAGCGGAACGGGTATTTTGGACGGGGGGGCGGAAGCTGGGCGACCGACTACCCGAAGGCGGACCGGCAGTTCGTGCAGGGGGTCCGGCGGCTGACGCGCATTCACACCCGAAGCGTCGAGCAGGTGATCGAGATCGACAACGACGAGCTGTTCAACCATCCGTGGATTTACGCGACGGAAGTGGGGCGGTGGGACTTCACGGAACGGCAGGCGGCGCGGCTGCGCGAGTACATGCTCAAGGGCGGGTTCATCATGACGGACGACTTCCACGGCACCTTCGAGTGGCAGGTCTTCATGGAGGGCATGCGGAAGCTCTTCCCTGACCGCACCGTCAGCGACCTGCAAAACTCGGACGAGATTTTTCATGTCCTCTACGACCTCGACGACCGGATGCAGGTGCCGGGGATCCAGATGTTTTTCACCAACCAGATCTGGGAGAACGACGGGTTCGAGGCGCGCTGGCGCGCGATCCACGACGATCGCGGCCGCATCATGATGGGGATCTGTCACAACATGGATATCGGTGACGCCTGGGAGTGGGCGGACCATCCCATGTACCCGGAAAAGTATGCGTCCATGGCGTACCGGATTGGCGTGAATTACATCATCTATGCAATGACACACTAGAAGCTGAAGGCGGGGAATGTTCGAGCTACTCTTCCACTATCCGCGGCATGTCTTCTCCAAAGGAGAACTGGTCCTGCTCGGCTCCTGGCCGAAGTGGATGCTGGCGGCTCTGATCGTGGCGGGAGCGGCGGCGCTGGCGCTGCTGATCCGCTCGCGGCTGCCGGAGGCGGCCGAGTCGGTTCGGGGCTGGCGGGCAAGCCTTCTGTGGCTGCTGCAAAGCCTGTTGCTGGCCATCCTGCTGGTGCTGCTCTGGCAGCCCGCGCTGCTGGTGTCGACGCTCAAGCCGCAACAGAACGTGATCGCCGTGGTAGTGGACGATTCCGAGAGCATGTCGATTGCCGAGGGCGGCGCGACACGGCTCGACACGGTGCGGCGGGCCCTCTCTTCAGGTGTTCTGGAGGAACTCGGAAGGAGGTTCCAGGTCCGCCTGTACAAGATGAGCGACCACGTCGAGCGGGTGAAGAACATGGACGCGCTGGCGGGAAGGGCGACCTCGAGCCGGATCGGCGATTCGCTCGAGCAGCTTTCGGCGGAGACTTCGGGGCTGCCGCTGGGCGGAGTGGTGCTGGTGACCGACGGCGCTGACAACGCCGGCGGGATCGATGCCAAGACGCTGGCCGGGCTGCGCGGGCGCCGTGTGCCGGTTCACACGGTGGGCGTGGGCCGCGAAACGGCGGCGCGCGACCTGGAACTGGCCGACGCGCTGACGCCGGTGCGGGCGCTGGCCGATTCGCGCGTGGCGGCGCAGGTCAGCTTCGTGCAGCGCGGCTACGCCGGCCGCAAGGCCACGCTGACGGTGAAAGACGGCGGCAAGGTCCTGGCGTCGCGGCCTGTGACGCTCAAACCGGACGGCAACCTTCAGACCGAAACGATCCTGTTCAGCGCCGGTTCGCCGGGCGCCCGGGCGTTTCAGTTTTCTCTGAGCGGGCTTGACCAGGAGGAGAACACGAAGAACAATGCGACCAGCCGGCTCATCACGGTCGACAACTCGAAGCCCCGCATTCTCTACCTCGAAGGCGAGCCGCGCTGGGAATTCAAGTTCATCCGGCGCGCGATGGAAGACGACAAGTCGGTCCGGTTGACCACGATGTTGCGGACGACGCAGAACAAAGTGTACCGCCAGGGCATCGAGAACCCGCAGGAGCTCGAGCAAGGGTTTCCAGCGAAGGTGGAGGAGCTGTTCCAGTTCCACGGCCTGGTTATCGGATCGGTCGAGGTCGGATACTTTACGGCGGCGCAGCAGGAACTGCTCAAGCAGTTCGTCGACCGCCGGGGAGGAGGCCTGCTGATGCTGAGCGGCCGGGCCGGGCTCGCCGACGGCGGCTACGGGCGGACGTCGCTCGCCGAACTGCTTCCGGTCGTGCTTCCGGACCGAAAGAACACCTTTCGGCGGGAGCCGGCGACGGCGGAACTGGCGCCAGCCGGCGTGGAGAACCTGATCACGCGGCTGGCCGAGGACAGCGCGCGCAACCAGGAGCGCTGGCAGAAGATGCCGTACCTGGTGGACCACCAGGACGCCGGAACGCCGAAGCCGGGCGCGGCGGTGCTGCTGACGATGAGCGGCGGCGGCCGGACCCAGCTTCCGATGCTGGTGACTCAGAACTACGGGCGCGGCCGCGTGGCCGTGCTGGCCGGAGGAACGTGGCGGTGGCAGATGAGCCAGCCGCTCGAGGACACCACGCACGAGCAGTTCTGGCAGCAGCTGTTGCGCTGGCTGGTGGCGGAAACGCCGGGCCGGGTGGTTTCGTCCACTCCACGGCCGATGCTGTTTGACGAATCGCGGGTGCGGCTGACAGCCGAGGTCCGCGACCGGACTTACCTGCCGGCGGCCGACGCGCACGTGGTGGCGCGGGTTCTGGGACCGTCAGGGTCCGGCGGGGAAGTCGAGATGACGCCGGATCCGGTGAATCCGGGCTTCTATCATGCCGAGTTCAACGCCGACCGGCCGGGATCGTTCGCGGCGGAAATCATCGCGAAACGCGGCGAGGAGGAAGTGGGCCGGGACGTGTTAACCTTCCAGCGGCAGGACGGCGTGGCCGAGAACTTCCGGACGGCGCAGAACCGGCCGCTGCTCGAATCGCTGGCCAGCCAGACGGGCGGCCGCTACTGGACGGCCGGCGAACTCGGGAAGCTGCCGGCCGAGATCGCCTTGTCGGAGGCGGGATTGACGATCCGGGAGACGCGGGAGCTGTGGAACATGCCCGCGGTTTTCCTCCTCCTGTTCGGACTTCGAGCCTCGGAGTGGCTGCTGCGGCGGAAGTGGGGGGTGGTCTAGAGTGCTTCGACTGGCAATGCTGCTGGCGGCCGCGGGGGCCGCCCCGGGGGCGGTTCACTATGTGACGGTGGCGGGCTACGGCCACGAACAGGACTACGAACAGCGCTTCTCCGGCTGGGCCAAAGAGATCGACAAGATTCTGCGCGGATCGGGCGGCGAGGCTCGGGTCACGACGCTGTCCGGCGGGGACGCCACGCGCGCCAAGCTGACCGAAGCGCTGGCGGAAGCGGCCCGGCAGGCCAAGCCCGAGGACGCGTTCGTGCTGATGCTGATCGGGCACGGCACCTTCGACGGAGCCGAGTACAAGTTCAACCTGCGCGGTCCGGACATCGCCGGGATCGAGCTGGCGGCGCTGCTCGACCGGATTCCGGCCGGCCGGCAGCTGGTGGTGAACATGACGAGCGCGAGCGGGGGCAGCATCCCGGCGCTCCAGCGGCCCAACCGCGTGGTGATCGCGGCCACCAAGACCGGCACGGAGAAGAACGCGACCGTCTTCGCCCGCTACTGGGTGGAGGCGCTGCGGGATCCCGGCGCGGACCAGGACAAGAACGAGTCTGTGTCGGCGCTCGAGGCGTTCGTCTACGCCGACAAAAAGACCGCCGGATTCTACGAGACCCAGAAGCGCATCGCCACCGAACACGCCGTGATCGAGGACACCGGGCAGGGCGCGGGCGTGCGAGCGGCGGCGGTGGAAAGCGGACAGGGGCAGGCGGCGGCGCGGTTTCCGCTGCTGCGCATCGGCAGCGCGCAGAGGGCGGCGTCCGATCCGGCCAAACGGCAACTGCTCGAGCGCAAGGAAGCCGTCGAGCAGCAGATCGACAAGTTGAAGTACGAGAAGGCGGCGATGCCGACCGAAGTATACCGGAAGCAGATCGCGGCGCTGCTGCTCGAACTGGCCCGGCTGCAACAGGAGCTGGACAAATGACGGCGCTGCTGCTGATGCTGGCGGCGGCCGCTCCGCTGGCGGGGGCGGGCGAACCGTCCGACTGCCGGCTGCTCGACAAGCGCGGCAAGGCGGCCGAGGCCCGCGCCTGCTTTGAGAACCTCGTCCGGTCGCGGCGGGCGTTCCACCGCGCCGAAGGATTGTTCGGCCTGCGCCAGTACGCCGCGGCTCATGAACAGTTCAAGGCGGCGATCAAGGAGGAGCCGAAGAGCGCCGAAGTGCGGACGCGGTGGGGACGGCTGCTCGCCGATCCGTTCAATGGAAACAAGGCGGACGCGGCCGACCTCTACCAGGAGGCGCTCGAGATCGACCCCAAGTACGCGCCGGCGATGCTGGGCCTGGCGCTGCTCGCCTCGGACCGGTTTGATTCGATGGCGGTGGCGACGGCGAAAAAGGCCCTCGAAGCCGACCCCAAGCTGTACGAAGCGCAGGAACTGCTCGCCAGCCTGGCGCTCGAGGACTCCGACTTCAAGAAGGCGGCCGAGGAGGCCGACAAGGCGATCCGGATGTCGCCCGACGCGCTGGACGCGCTGGCCATCCAGGCGACCATCGCCGAACTCGCCGACCGCCCGTCGAAGGAGTGGTTCGACCGTATCTTCGCCGTGAATCCGCGCTACGGCCGCGCGCACGCCATCGTGGCGCATCACCTGGTCCTCAACCGCCGCTACGAAGAGGGCATCGCGCACTACCGCAAGGCGATCGCGCTCGATCCCGGCGACCTGGACGCCCACGCCCAGCTCGGCATCAACCTCATGCGGCAGGGCAAGGAGGCCGAGGCGCGGCAGGAGCTCGAGTTCGCCTTCCACAACGGGGTCCGGGCCGACAGCACCAAGAACACGCTCCGGCTGATGGACAGCTACAAGAACTACAAGACGTTCCAGACCGACAAGACGGTGCTCAAGCTGGACCGGAAGGAAGCGGACCTGCTGCGCATCTACTTCGAAGACGAACTGCGGCAGTGCATCGCGGCATTCGAAAAGAAGTACCGGCTGAAGCTGAGCGTGCCCGTGCAACTCGAGGTGTACCCCAACCACGACGACTTCGCGGTGCGGACGATGGGAATGCCGGGGCTCGGCATCCTGGGCGTCACGTTCGGGACGGTGGTGGCCATGGACAGCCCGTCGGGCCGGAAGCCGGGCGCGTTTCACTGGGCGAGCACGTTGTGGCACGAACTGAGCCACGTCTTCGTGCTGGTGGCGACCCGGCACCGCGTGCCGCGCTGGTTCACCGAAGGCGTGGCGGTGCACGAGGAGACGGCTACGCACAAGGACTGGGGGGACCGGCTGAGTCCCGACATGATCGCCGCGGTGAAGGAGAAGAAGCTGCTCAAGGTGACAGAACTCGACCGCGGCTTCATCCGTCCGACCTATCCGAACCAGGTCGTGGTGTCCTATTTTCAGGGCGGGCGCATCATCGATTTCATCGTGGAGAAATGGGGCTGGGAGAAGGTGCTCCAGATGATGCACGCCTACGGAGCGCGCAAGCCGACAGAGGAGGTGTTCCGCGACGTGCTGGGCCTGCCGGCGGCCGAGTTCGACACGCAGTTCCAGGCCTGGCTCGACAGGAGTCTCAAGCCGGTGGTGGACAACTTCGACACGTGGCGCAAGAAGATCCGGGACCTGGCGGCGGCGTTCAAGGCGAAAGACTACGCCAAGGTGCTGGCCGAGGGGGACGCGGTGATCGCCCTCTACCCCGACTACATCGAGGCGGCCAACGCCTACGAGATGGTCGCCGAGGCGGCGCTGGCCAGCGGCGACAAGAAACGCGCCATCGCGGTCCTGGCCCGGTACGCCGGCGCCGGCGGCCGGGACCCCGAGGTTCTGGCCCGGCTGGCCGGGTTCCAGGAAGAGGCGGGCGACAAGGATGGAGCGCTGTCCACCTACCAGAAGCTGCTGTGGGTCTATCCGGTCAACGGCGAAAAGATCCACCGGCGGATGGGAGAGTTGGCGCTGGCGACGGGCCGGCACCAGCTGGCGCTCCGCGAGTTCCACGCGCTGGCGGCCGACAAGCCGACCGACAAGGCGGACGCCCTCTACAACCTGGCGCGGGCCTACTGGGCGACGCGCAACCGCGACAAGGCCGAGGAATACGTGCTCGAGTCGCTCGAGACGGCTCCGGGATACCGGCCCGCCCAGAAGCTGTTGCTGGAGATCCACGCGCAAGGCGCGCAAAACCCGATCCGGAAATAGAAAAGAGAACGCTCATTTCATGCTCAACGCTCCACTGACTCTCGACTCGGCCGAACTCAAGGCGAGAATCGACCGGTTCCAACAAGCCCGCGACCAGATCCTCGAGCAGGTCCGGCGCATCATCGTCGGCCAGGACGAGGTGCTCGAACAGCTGCTGATCGCGCTGTTCGTGGGAGGACACTGTCTGATCACGGGGCTGCCCGGGACGGCGAAGACGCTGATGGTCCGCACCATCGCCACGACGCTGGGGCTGGAATTCAAGAGGATTCAGTTTACGCCGGACCTGATGCCGTCCGACATCACCGGGACGGACATCATCGAGGAGGACGCGACGACGGGCCACCGCACCTGGACGTTCGTGCCGGGGCCGATCTTCGGCAACGTGCTGCTGGCCGACGAGATCAACCGCACGCCGCCCAAGACGCAGTCGGCGCTGCTCGAAGCCATGCAGGAGCGGTCGTGCACGGTGCGAGGCAACATCTACAAACTGCCGACCCCGTTTTTCGTACTGGCGACACAGAATCCGATCGAACTGGAGGGTACTTATCCTCTGCCGGAGGCGCAGCTCGACCGGTTCCTGTTCAACACGGTGCTCGACTACCTTCCGGCCGAGGACGAGGTGAAGGTCATCAACATGACCACGACGACGAAGGCGGAGGAGGTGACGGCGGTGACCAACGCCGAGGAGATCCTCGAGTTCCAGCAACTGGTGCGCATGGTGCCGATCGCCGAGGCGGTCGCCCGCTACGTGGTGGACATCGTGCGGGCCACGCGCACCGGGGCGGGGACGGCGCCGGACTTCATCCGCAAGTACGTCAACTACGGGGCCAGCGTCCGGGCGGCGCAGTTTCTGGTGCTGGCGGCCAAGGCGCGGGCCCTTTCGCGGCGGCGCTACAACGTGTCGTACGACGACGTGACGGCCCTGGCCGTGCCCGTTCTTCGCCACCGCATTCTGCTCAATTTCCAGGCCGAATCGGAGAGGCTCAGCTCCGACGACATCCTGCGGCGGCTGCTGGATCACATGCCGCCGCCGAGGTCGTGATGCTCCAGCGCTTTCTGGAACCGGCGGTGCTCGGGTCGATCTCCGGGCTGGACCTGGTGGCCAAGACGGTGGTCAACGGGTTCGTTTCGGGGCTGCACCGCTCGCCCGACTTCGGGTTTTCGCAGGAGTTCGCCGAGTATCGCGCCTACACGCCGGGCGACGATCTCCGCCACGTGGACTGGAACGTCTACGCGCGCACGGAGCGGGCGTATCTGAAGCGGTATCGCGGCGAGACCAACTGCCAGCTGACGATCCTGCTCGACGCCAGCAATTCGATGAGCATGGGCTCGCACAAGGTGGTCAAGATCGACTACGCCCGCTACGCCGCCGCGAGCCTCGCCTACCTGGCGGCGGTGCAGCAGCGCGACGCGGCCGGCCTGATCGTGTTCGACGACGAGGTGCGCAACTACGTGCAGCCGTCGACGCGGCAGGGCCAGCTGCACCGGCTGTTGCACGCGCTCGAACACGCCGAGCCGCGCGCGCGCACGGATTTCGCCAAGCCGTTTCATCACTTCCAGGAGTTCCTGCGGCGGCGGGGCGTCGTGGTGGTTCTGTCGGACTTTTATGCCGACCCGCAGCTCATCATCGACACGGTGGCGCCGCTGCGGTTCCGCGGCAACGACGTGATCCTGTTCCACGTGCTGGACCCGGAGGAGGTCCGGCCGAAGTTCAGCGAGCCGGTGGTTCTGGTCGACCTCGAGACGGATGAAGCGATGGAGGTCACGCCGGAGTACGCGCGGACGGAGTACCGGGCCAGGATCGACGCGCACGTCGAGGCGCTGCGGACGAAGGCGAAGGGGGCCGGGGTCGACTACTTCCTGATGCAGACGGACCGGCCGCTGGATGCCGCGCTGCGGGAATACCTCGCCATCCGCCGGGGGAGGTTCTAGGTTGGGCTTCCTCTCCCCGTGGTTTCTGCTGGGCGCCCTGGCGGCGGCCCTGCCGGTATACCTGCACCTGTTGCGGCAACACAAGACGACGCCGGTGCCGTTTCCGTCGCTGATGTTTTTCGAGAAGCGGACGCAGAGTTCGGTCAAGCACCGGCGACTGAAATATTTCCTGCTGCTGGCGCTGCGGATCGCGATGATCCTGCTGCTGGCGCTGGCCTTCGCGCAGCCGTTTGTGCGGCGGGCCACCGGCGCGGGCGGCGGGACGGCGCGGTGGCTGGTGGCGATCGACGAATCGTTCAGCATGCGCGCGGGAACACGGCTGGCGGACGCCCGCCGGCAGGCGCTCGAACTGCTGGCCGCGCGGAAGCCGGGGACGCCGGTGCAGGTGGCCGCGCTGGGCGAAAAGCTGCGCCTGCTGACGGAGAGCATCGACGACGCCGGACAGTTGCGCGCCGCCGTCGAGACGGTGAAGGGCTCCGACCAGGCGGCGTCTTACGGCGAGCTGGCGCGCGCCGTCCGCAGCATGGCGCAGCCGGGCCAGGAGCCGTTGGAGCTGCACCTGTTCAGCGACATGCAGAAGTCCGGGCTGCCGGCGAGTTTCGCCGATCTGTCGCTGCCGGCCCATGTGCGGCTGGCGCTGCACCCGGTGACCGACAAGGCGGAGGCGAACTGGGCCGTTGAGACGGTGAGCGCGCCGGCGATCGTTTGGGATCCGAAGAAAGCGCGGGTGCAGGCGACGATCGCCGGCTACGCGACGGAGGCCGCAAGCCGGACGGCGTCGCTTGTGGTCAACGGCAAGACGACGGCCTCCAAGTCCGTGGCGGTAGGCGCAAACGCGCGGGCGACGGTCGAGTTCCTCGGCCTGGACGTCCCGTACGGAACCGCCCGGTGCGAGGTGCGGATCGACGGCGGAGACGCGCTCGAGGCGGATGACCGGGCGGTGTTTGCGGTGGAGCGGTCCGATCCGCGGAAGGTCCTGGTGGTGCACGAGGCGCGCGACACGCGATCGCCGTTTTTCCTTCGGAGCGCGCTGGCGGCGGCGGCGGAGGCGGCCTTCTCGCTGGACGCCGTCCCCTCCGAGCAGGCGGGCAACCTGGATCCGGCGCGGTTCGCGTTCGTGGTCCTCTCCGACGTCCTGTCGTTGCCGCCGCGGTTTGAGGAGGCGCTGAAAAAGTACGTGCGCGCGGGCGGGTCGGTGCTGATCGCGGCCGGACCTTCGATCGCCCGGCACGGGACGATTCCGGTCCTCGACGCCAAGGTGGACGAAGGCAGATATTATTCGCGCGCCGGAGAGCGGTTCGCGATCGTGGGAGAAAGCGACCCGATGCACCCGGCAATGCGCCGCGCGGGCCGGTGGGAAGGCGCGAAGTTCTACTACGCACTGCGCATCGAGCCCGGCGAGGCGCGGGTGGCGGCCCGGCTGAACGACCAGACGCCTCTGCTGGTGGACCGGAAGATCGGCGAGGGGCGAGTCTTGTTCTACGCCTCCACGTTCGACAATGTGGCCAACGATTTTCCGCAGCAGCCGGCGTTTGTGGCGTTCATCGACCAGACGGCGCGGTACCTGGCCGGGGTCGAGGACCGGACGGCCTCGGTGGCCGTGGGTTCGCACGTGGAACTGCGTTCGGCCCGAGAAGGGAAGGTGCCGGTCGAAGTGATCGAGCCGGGCGGCAACCGGCCGCTGTCGCTTTCCGAGTCGACCACGGCGCAGACGTTTCTCCTCGCCCGGGAGGGGTTCTACGAGGTGCGGCGGGCCAATGGCCGTCATGAAGTGATCGCCGCCAACGCCGACCGCCGCGAGTCGAACCTCACTCCGATTCCGAAGGAGACGCTCGATTTGTGGTCGGGAACGCCGACCGAATCGGCGGCGGGAAACCCGGCGGCGGGTCTGCCGGAGGAGCAGGACCGGAAGCCGTGGAGCCTGTGGTGGTACTTTGTTCTGGCGCTGGCGGCCGCCGCGGTGGCGGAATCGTTTCTCGCCAGCCGGTATTTAGGTGTACAAAGGGATGAGGAAGAATGATCCTCGGGGGGCTTGAAAGCATGACCGCAAGGGAACAGCTGGCCGGCTATTTGAAGCAGATCGAGCGGAGGCTGCGCACCGGCGCTCTGCTGCGCGGCGTGGCGCTGGTGGCGGGCATCGCCGCCGCGGCCACGCTGATCCTGGTGCTGGTGGCGAACTCGTTCGCGTTTTCACCGGCGAGCATGACCGGTTCGCGGATCGCGCTGTTTGTGACGCTGGCGCTGGCGGCCGGCTTCGGCCTCATCCGGCCGCTTCTGGCGCTGAACCGGCGCCTGGCGGCGTCGCGCGCCGAGCAGGTTTTCCCGCAGTTTGAGGAGCGCCTGCTGACCTTCGCCGACAAGGGCGAGGAGCAGGCTCCCGATCCGTTCGTCGAACTGCTGGCGGCCGACACGCTCGAGGTGGCGAAGACGTCCGAGCCGGCCATGGTGGCGCCGGCGCTGCGAATGGCGGCGGCGGGGTTCGCCGGCGCCGCTGGTCTCGGGGTGCTGCTGTGGATGATCACCGCGGCGCCGGGATTTCTGGGTCATGGGGCAAACCTGCTGTGGGCGGGTCCGCCGCGCGAGGGGGTTACGCCGTTCTACGACATCCTGGTGCAGCCGGGCGACGCCGTCATCCGCCGCAAGGGCGACCAGTTGATCACGGCGCAACTCGTCGGAATGACCTCGGCCCGCGTGCGGCTGCTGGCCCGCTATCACAGCACGACGAAGTGGGACGAAGTGGCGATGACGCCGCAGCCGTCCGGCGCGGGCTACGAGTTTCTCCTGACGGCGCTGCCGGAGGGCGTGGAGTATTACGTCGAAGCCGGCGGGGTCCAATCGAAGCACTTCAACATACGCGTCGTGGACCTGCCGAAAGTGAAGCGGATCAAGGTCACCTACCGGCACCCGTCGTGGACCGGGCTGCCGGTGTCGGTGGAGGAGCAGGGCGGCGACCTGCGGGGAGTGGAAGGAACGCAGGCGGAACTGGAGATCGAGACGGACCGGCCGCTCAAGGACGGGCGGATGGTGGTCGACGGGGACAGGGAGATCCTGTTCGGCGCCGAGCGGGGAAGCAACGTCTACCACGCCGTGCTGAAGCTCGAAAAGGACGGGATGTACCATATCGCCGGGATGGAGGAGGGCCAGCGGGTGCGCCTGACGGACGACTTCTTCATCGAGGCGCGCAAGGAGAACGCTCCAAACCTGCGGTTGAGCAAGCCGGGGCGGGACTACAAATCCAGCCCGATCGAGGAGGTCACCTTCGCGCTTGAAGCCGACGACGACTTCGGGCTCCAGCAGGTGAACCTGCACTACTCGGTCAACGGCGGGGCCGAGAAGACGATGCCGTTGCTCGCGCAAAAGGGCGCCCGGCAGTTCAGCGGAACGGCGATGCTGGCGCTCGAGGACTTCAAGCTGGTGCCGGGCGACATCGTGAGCTATTACGCCACGGCGAAGGACGCGCGTTCGGAGGCGCGGACCGACATGTACTTCATCGAGGCGCAGCCGTTTGAAAAGGAGTACACGCAGTCGCAGGCGCAGGGTGGAGGCGGTGGCGGGGAGGGCGGCGAGGAGCGTGAAAACCAGATCTCGCAGCGGCAGAAGGAGATCATCTCGGCGACGTTCAACCAGCTTCGCGACGCGCGGGCGAAAAAACCGGGCGAGGCGGAGGAACAGGCGAATTTTCTCTCCGACGTGCAGCGCAAGCTGCGCGACCAGGCCCAGTCGCTCTCCAAGCGAATGCAGAGCCGCGAACTGAGCGTGCAGAACCAGGAGTTCGGTTCGTTCACCAAGGACATGCTCGAAGCCGCCGCGGCGATGGGCCAGGCCGCCGACCAGCTCAAGGCGGTGAAGTGGCGCGACGCCCTGCCTCACGAGCAGAAGGCGCTGCAACACCTGCTGCGGGCCGAGGCGACCATGCGCAAGATCCAGGTGGCGTTCGGACGCCAGGGTGGAGGCGGCGGCCGCGGCGGCGCGGCACGCGACCTCGAGAACCTGTTCGACCTCGAACTGGACACCGAGAAGAACCAGTATGAGACCGGGCAGCGCGCCTCCTCGGCGCAGGAGAGGAAGGCGCAGGAGATCGACGAGGCGCTCCAGCGGCTGGAGCAGCTGGCGCGGCGGCAGCAGGAGCTGGCCCAGCAGAGGCGGAATCCGCAGCAGATGATGCAACAGAGGTGGCAGCAGGAAATGCTGCGGCGCGAAGCCGAGGAGCTGCAAAAGAAGATGGAGCAGCTGGCGCGGGGATCCGACCAGGGGCAGCAACAGCAGCAGGGCCAGCAGGGCCAACAGGGGCAGCAGGGCCAGCAGCAGGGGCAGTCCACCGCGCAGGGTCCGCAGGGCCAGAGCGGCCGTCAGCAGGCGGGCCAGCCGCAGCAGCGCGGCCAGGCGGATCCGCGCCTCCAGCAGGCTCTCGAGCGGCTCCGGCAGGCCACCGACGACATGCGCCGGTCGGCGAACGGCAATCAGAGCCAGCAGCAGGGCGAAGCGGAGGCGCGGCGGGCGGCCGAAAGGCTCCAGGAAGCGCGGGACGCGCTGAGCGGAATCCGCCGGCAGCAGACCGGCGACCGCATGGGAGAAATCTCGCAACGCGCCGAGAAGCTCGCCGCCGACCAGAGAGAGTTCCAGCGCCGGATGAAGGAGACCTACGGCGATCCCAAGCTGCTGAACGGGCAACCCTCCGGCGAGCGGAGCAAGAACGAGGCGATGGCCGATGAGCGGCAGCGGATGCTCGACGAGTTGCAGAGGCTCGAGCGGGAGATGCAGTCGGCGGCGCGCGAGTTGCAGTCGTCACAGCGGGAGGCCGCCTCGAAGCTGCGGGAAGGGCTGGCCGAGATCCAGCAGCGGGAGCTGGGGCTGCGGATGAAGTACAACTCGGAGTTCACGCGAAAGGGCTACGGCGCCTACGCGCACCTCCGGGAGGCGCCGATCAGCGAAGGCATCGAGGCGCTGCGGGACAAGGTCCGGCAGGCGCAGAAGGCCGTCGAGAGCGGCCGGCAGAGTCAGGCCGGCACCGAACAGCAGAAGGTGGAGCAGGCGCTCAACCGGGTCGAGCAGATGCGGCAGCAACTCGAGGAAGCGCTCCGCGGCCGGCGCGGCCAGCAGCAGGGCCAACAGGGCCAACAAGGGCAGCAAGGCCAGCAGGGCCAGCAGCAGGGACAACAACAGGGTCAACTGGGCCGGGAGGGCAAGCAGGGCCAGCAGGCCGGCCGCCAGCCGGGCGAGTCGCAGCAAGGCCGGCAGGGCCAGCAGGGTCAGCAGGGAGAGGGCCAGGAAAGCCAGCAGGGCGGCCAGCAGGGGCAGGCGGGCCAAAGCGGCCAGGGCCAGCAGCGCGGCATGAGCCAGCAGGGCAACCGCGGCGGCCGCAACGGCGGGTCGCGCGCGGGCGAAGAGGCTTGGCGCGGCGGCGAGCGGGGCGACTCGGATTTCTCGGCGATGAACCGCGGCGGCTACCTGCCGGAACTCGGCGGGCGCGCGCCGGACCCGGTGAACCTGGCCGGAGTGGAGCGCGCTTTCCGGGAAGGTTTGCGCGATCTTTCCCAGCTGCGGGGATCGCTCGAGGAGAACCCGGAGATCCAGAGGCAGGTGCAGGAACTCGTTCGGGAGATGCAGCGGCTCGATCCGAGCCGGTTTCCGGGAAATCCGGCGCTGGTCGAGCAGGTGCGCAACCAGTTACTGAGCCAGCTCGAGCACATCGAACTCCAGTTGCGACGGAAGCTCGACGAGACCGGGGGAGGACAGGTTCGCAGCGGGATCACGATGCCGGCGCCGCCGGGTTACCAGGATTCGGTCGCCGACTACTTCCGGCGGCTGAGCAAGGGGAAATAGGGGGCGATCCGGGGAGGGTCACAGGGCCGCTTCTCTCATGAGTTCCTCGGCGTGGAGCGCGCCGGCCGGCGTCTCTTCGTGTTTGAAGAACACGTACACATCTTTTCCGTCGGCGAGCAGCAGCCGGACTTTCCGCGCGATCTCGGCGCGGTCCTCGGGCGGGTATTCGCTTTTCCGGAGCCGGAAGTAGACGAAGTCCGCCGTGACCCGGTGGGGTATGACGAGTTTGTCCGACTCGGCCAGGCACAAGGCGACGCCCTTCGACTCCAGACAGTCATAGACGGCGCCGGTCAGCCATGACTTGTTCCGGAACTCGAAGGCGCAGCGGACACCGGGGGGAACGTCGGCCAGGAACCCCTCGAGCCGGGGCAGGTCGAGCGGCATTTGCGGGGGCAGCTGGAACAGGACCGGTCCGAGGCGGCCATTGACCCGGAGCGGATCGATCGCCTGGAAGAAAGCCTGGTTGAAGGAGGAAGGGGCAAGGCGATGAACGTGCGTGATCCGCATGTGCGCCTTGAGGACGAATACGAATCCGGGCGGCGTCTCGTTGAGCCATCCCTCGAGCGTCGAGGCGGAGGGAAGCCGGTGGTAGGTGTAGTTGATCTCCACCGCGGGCAGGCGTGTGGCGTAGTGGCGGAGGAACGCCTTGGCAGGGACGGAGGCGGGATAAAAGCCGGGCTTCCAGGCAAGGTAGGAGAACCCGGATGTGCCCGCAAACAGTTTCGCCATATTGTCCGATGCTACCGCGGCGGGAGAGAAGGAATCCGGAGCCATGGCGGTAGCCGGGCGGCGGCGGCGCGCGTCAAAATAGAGGAATGCTGGCGATTGGTCTTGTGGCGGCGGCGATTCAGGCGCCCGGCGCCGTCCCGACGTACACCCCCACGGACCTGGTCTTCGAGATGACCGAGGCCGAGGCGGCGCAGCACCCCAACCCGTATCTCACGGTGAACCTTCACGCCGAGTTCCGTTCCCCGCGCTTCCGCACGATCAACATGCAGGGCTTCTGGGACGGCGGGCGGAAACTGGTCATCCGGTTCACGCCGGTCGACCCCGGCGAGTGGGCGTGGCGCGCCACGTCGAACATCGCCTCGATCAACGGAAAGACGGGCTCGGTAATCGCGAGTGATTCCGGCGCGCCCGGCTTTCTCCAACGCGACAATGTTCATCACTGGTCGACCACGGAGACGCGGACGCCGCACCTGTGGATGGGCGACACCTGCTATCGTTTCCCGTGGATCGACCGCGGCGTCTTCGACAGGATGGTGGAAGCGCGCGCGGCGCAGAAGTTCAATCACCTGCGGGGGCTGCTGCTGCACTCCGACGAGAGTCTGCGCAAAGGGTTTGTGACGCCGGACCAGCCGAACATCGAGCACTTCCGCGAGGTCGATCAGCGCATACTGGCGCTCAACCGCAAGGGGATCTTCGTAGACCTGGTTCTGGCCGCCGACCAGAACCACCTCGCCAACCTGTTCCCGGCCTACGCGCAGCGGGAGCGCTACATCCGGTATGCCGCGGCGCGCTACGCCCCGATGATGATCACCTGGCAGGGAGTTCAGGAATTTGAAGAGTACACAGACGGCCGCGCCCTGCTCAAAGAGATCGCCGGGTATCTGGCCAAGTACGACCCGTACAAGCATCCACGCTCGACACATACGACGGCCACGAGCGCCTCCCTGCTTCCGGACGGCTGGATGACGCACGTGATCTATCAGTCGTCAGCGATCTCGCTGGGCGCCATCGAGCGGCAGATTCTGACCGTGCCGCTGGTGAACGCCGAGTTCGCCTACGAGGATTCCGGGGCGGGGAAGTCCCACCCGCACCACGTCGATTCGGAGACGTTCCGCAAGACGCTTTGGAACATGACGATGAACGGCCAGTATCCGACGTTCGGCAACACGGGGACATACGGCGGACGGCAGTTCCCGGTGGATCCGAAGTATCTCGACTCGCCGGGCGCCAAGGCGATGACAGCCTGGTACGACTTTTTCGCCAAAACGAGGTTCTGGGAACTCGAGCCGTTTTTCGAGGTGGACGGCGGGCGCTCCCTGGCGCTGGGAGGGATCGAGTACATCGTATACCTGGAAAAGCCCGGTCCGGTGGAACTCATTGTCGAGAAAAAGACGTATCAGGTGTATTGGTACCGTCCCGCAGACGGGGAAGTGATCAAGGAGAAGAAAGATTTCAAGGGCGAACGGTTCGCGGGGCGACCTCCCGACGACAAGTCGGACTGGGTGCTGCACCTGTCCCGTGACGGACGCAAGGAGGGCATGGCCAAGAGCTGGAAGTTCGAGTCGAGGCCCGTCTTTCAGCAGGAAGTGGAACGGAACCCGCAGAAGGTTCCGTTCACGATCGAGGCCCCCGCAGGGGACGTGTTCACGGCAGGAAAGGCGGTTCCGTTCCGGGCGAAGCTGACCCGGGAAACGCGTGCGTCGTCCGGCATGCAATACCTCTGGACCGCCGAGGCGACGAATGACGCGCAGGGCTACCGAGTTCTGGCCACGACAAGAGAGGGCGAGTTCCGGTTTCCGCCGGGCATGGCCCGGAACTATCCCGCGGTAGTCAACCTGCGGGTTTATGGCATGAATCTGAATGGCAAGGTGTACTCGTTGGACCGGATTGTGAGGCTCGAGAAGTGATCCTGGCGGTCGACACGGCTTCCTACGCCGCCAGCGTGGCGCTGGTGGACGGAGGCCGGTCCGTGGAAGCCTGCTTCTGGGCGACCGACGGGCACGCGCACCGGATCTTTCAGGAAATCGAGGGACTGCTGGCGCGCGCGGGGACCCCGCTCGAGCAGGTGGACTGCTTCGCGGCCGCCGCGGGTCCGGGTTCGTTCACCGGCGTCCGCGTGGCGCTGTCGGCGGTGAAGGCGCTGGCGGAGGTCTGCGGCCGGCCGGTGGCGGCCGTGTCAAGCCTGCGGGCGCTGGCATGGTTCGGATCCGCGCCGCTGCGGGCGCCGATTCTCGACGCGCGGCGCGGCGAGGTGTACACAGCTCTGTACGACGCCGACCTGCGCCTGGCGGCGCCGGAGATCGCCGTCCGTCTCGAAGACTGGCTCGACGTGGTGGCGGCGCGGCGCGCGGAGCGGATCGACGCGGTTCCCCCGAACCTGGCGCTGGCGGTGGCGCGCATCGCCGAGCGGGATTTCGCAGCCGGCCTTGCCGTGGACCCCTTGCTGGCCGACGCCAACTACGTCCGCCCGCCGGACATTCGTGTCCCGGCGGCGTAGGAGAGGGGGCCGCGGCGTCAGTCCGTGGATTCGCGCAGGCACTGCCTCCGCCAGCACCATTGCCCCCGCGCTTTACGGTTCCATTCGCTCTCTCCGAAGTGAAACGACCGCCAATGGCTGGCGGGATTTCGTACCCGGTGGACATGCGTTTCCTTGGCGCCGAGAGGGCTGGCGTCCGCGGCGACTGTGTCGGGGAGGGGCGGGCAAAGGAAGACGGGAATTGAGATCCGCGCCCGGGACCGCGACGGATTGAGGACGCGATGGGGCTCCGAGCGGAGCCGTCCGTCGGTGGCGATTTCGGCGATTTCTCCGAGATGGACGGAGAGCCTGCCCGGGGGAGGCAGGACGGGGCGCCAGCGCCCTGCCGGGTCGAGCGCTTCCAGTCCTCCGGTCCGGTCCTGAAGCACGAGCGTCAGCCAGCTCCAGTCGCAATGGGGAGCGACACCGCTGCGCGTGCCGGCCGAGTCCGTCTGCGGGTGATAGCAGATCATTTTCAACAGCAGGTACGGGTGTGCCGCGACGGGCAGGCCGAGGTCACGCAGGAGACGCTGCCCGGCCGAGGCGGCCTGGTGGAGATATTCGAGGACGAGTTCGCGCCAGGAGGGTCCCAAGGCGGCCGGCCACTGGTTCGGCCCTTCGAGCGAACGCCAGCCGGCGCCTCCCGGTTCGCGCTCGGCGCCGAAGTGGATCTGCTCACGCCAGTCGCGCCGGTTGTGCATCACGGAGTAGCCCCGGAAGTGGGGGGACTGGCGGATGTGGACTACGAGTTTTTCTTCGTCGGGGAGGGCAAAGAAGGCCGCCGCGGCGTCGAGCATGGCGTCGGCCAGCCCGGCCGGCGCGTCAGTTTCGAGCAGCCCGGCGCAGCCGTTCGACATCGATGTGGGGTCCGAAAACCGCGTCGCCGCGGTAGCGGAACAACTCCCTGGCTTCGTGTTCGGCCCAGGCAACGGCCGCCTTGAAAGCGGTGCGAATCACGTCGCTCGCACCAGCCGTGCGGGGGAGAAACCAGTCACGGCCTGCCATTTCCTGCGGACCCATCACGCGGAGGAAGAAGCCTTCGGGGGCTTCGTCGACCGCGAAGCGCAGGCCGGGATAATCGACCTCGGCCATCAGTTGGCGCACGGCCTCCAGACTGAGAGGAGACGCCGAGAGGCGGGCGAGAGCGGCCGCGTGGAGGGTCGCGGCCTCCACGGTGTCAAACACTGGCACGCCATGATGGGCGGCCATTGTCCGGAGGAAGAGGCGGCCGCGATTGAGGTCGTCCCGCTCCTCGGGACTGGCCCACGGGCAGGACTCCGGGATGGATTCGAGCGCGAGCGCCAGCGGACGGCCCTGTCCGATGAGGTAGGCGGCCTCGGCGATGCTGGCGACGCCGCGGGTCGCGCGGGAAATGACGAACAGCAGTACGGCGGCGCCTTCTTTGGCGCGCATGTCCAGCTTCTCGTGTTCCTCCGTCCAGGCGCCGGGCGGAAGCTGCGGATTGTAGTAAGTGACGCCGGCCTGTTCAAGCAGCGGGATGGCGATGTCCCGCCGCCATGTTGTGGCGCCGCACGCTCCGCCCAGGAAGATCTGTCCGGAGGGTGATTGCGGCGACATGTGAGTGTGAAACCCTCAGTTTAGCAGTGTGTCCTTTTGTGCACGCTCTCCCGCGGCCGGGGAGGCGGCCGCGGCGGGCCCAGGCATACTAATGTGGAGTGGAGCGGACATGGATCCGGAGGCGCGCCGAGACGGCTTTACTTTCCGGACGAGTAAGCGGGACCGTAGAGCACGCGGCCGGGAAGAGCGCCGGTCATGGACCCGTCGCGCAGCACGAACTGCCCGTTGACCAGCACATGCACGAAGCCTTCAGCGTACTGGTGAGGCCGGCCGAAGTCCGCTTTGTCGGCCACTTTGGCGGGATCAAACACGGCGATGTCCGCTTTCATGCCGGGGCGGAGCAGTCCGCGATCGGCGATGCGAAACCGAGCGGCCGGAAACGAAGACATCTTGCGGACAGCCTCCTCGAGGGGGATCGTTTTCCGCTCGCGGACATAGCGGGCCAGGACGCGGGCGAAGGCGCCGTAGCTGCGGGGATGAGGAACGTCCTGGCCGAACAGCGGGATGCCGCCGTCGGAGGCGACCATCGTGTGAGGGTATTGCAGGATCCGTTCGACATCTTCTTCGCTGATGGCGTGGTAGACGGCCGAGCAGCCGCCCTGCTGCTGGATCCATACCGCCGTTTCCGCGGCGTTCTCAATCGTCGGTTCCTTTCCGCGCTCGCGCGTGACGGTGGCGAGCGTCTTTCCGGCGAGGGAGGAGTCGAACGCGCAGGATGCCAGCTGGACATTCTTCGGGTCGCCGGCGCCGCGATCGTTGCGAAGGCGGTCCTGGATCACGGCGACGATCCGGCGCCGCTGCTCCGGCGCCTGGAGCCGTTCGAGGAGCGCCTTGGATCCGCCGGCCAGCGCCCATTGGGGAAACAGGGCGGCCGTGCCTGTGCTGGACGCGGTGTACGGATACTGGTCCAGGGTGGCGTCGACGCCCCGCGCCCGGGCCGCGGTGATCAGACGAAGGGTTTCGGCGCTTCGCCCCCAGTTGGGGCCGCCGATGATCTTGTGGTGGGTGACCTGCGTCGGCAGGGCGCCTTCCTCGCCGATCCGGATCGTCTCGCGGACCGAATCGAGCACTCCCGCGGCCTCATCCCGCATATGGGAGGTGTGCAAGCCGCCCAGTTCGCCGACGACGCGGGCCAGTTCGATCACCTCTTCTGTGGCGGCATAGTTGCCGGGCACATAGAAGAGTCCCGTCGACAACCCGAAGGCGCCGTCGAGCATGGCTTGCCGAGCCAGATCTTTCATTTTTCGTAACTCAGCCGGAGTCGCCTTCCGGTTTTCAGACCCCATCACGGCGGAGCGGATACTGCCGTGCCCAGCCATTGAGCCGAAGTTGATCGCAAAGCGTGTGGCGGCCAGCCGGTCGAGAAGAGGCTTCAGAGGGATGGCTGAGCCGCCGTCGGGCCCTTCGATCACGGTGGTGACGCCCTGCCGGACGCAGTTTTCCGCGGAGGGTGACTTGAAGATTCCCCGCACGGAGTGACTGTGGGTGTCGATGAAACCGGGCGAGACGGCGAGGCCGTGGAGGTCGATGACTGCGCGTGCGGATCCGGCGCGGGGCCCTACATAGGTAATGGTGTCTCCCCGGAGAGCGACGTCGCCGCGGTACCAGCCGTTTCCCGTGCCGTCGTAGATGACCCCGTTGCGCAGGACTACATCGTGGAGAGGTTGCTGGGCCAGAGAGACGGAGCCAAGAAAGAGAAACAGGGGGGAACAGCGCACCCGGTTATTTTACCCACCAGAGAGGACATTCTGTCGCTCCGAGGGACAGAATGTCACAGGGGCTGTGACGCCAGCGCCCAGGCTAGCCTCGCGGAGTTTTGGGGGAAGACGAGAGCATCGTCAAAAAGAGCCCCAAAATGAAGAACCCAGTGATCATTCCCGATATCATCATTGTTGTTTCCTCACTGCTTGTACTTCCATAGTGCAAGCGGGTGGCCAAACGTTTCACTCGAGCAAACCGCCTAGGATCGGCGCCCTGAAGACTTCAGTCCTGCCCGGTTTCCCGAACCAGCCGTATAACCAAGTGGACGCTTCGCAGGGCGGTGAAGTTTCAAACTTCCCCATGCCTGTGTTACGTTGGCCCGTATGCAAGTGGATTTCGCATTCGGAAAGACGGGCCTTTCCGTGGAACTGCCGGAGGGGTACGATTACCGGCTGCTGGAAGCCCGATCGGCGGAACCACTGCCGGACTGGAGGTCCGCGTTCGATGCGGCGCTGGACGCGCCGATCGGGCGCCCGCCGCTGGCGGAGATGGCCCGGGGAAAGCGTTCGGCCGCCATTTCGGTCTGCGACATCACGCGTCCGGCGCCGAATCGGCTCACGCTGCCCGCGGTGCTGCACCGTCTGCACGACGGCGGAATCGGGCGGGACGGCGTCACGATCCTGATCGCGACCGGGCTGCACCGGCCGGCTACGGAATCTGAAATACAGGAAATCGTAGGACCGGAGATCGCCTCGACGTACCGGGTGGTAAACCACAACGCGCGCAACCTCTCCGAGCACCGGTACCTGGGGAAGACATCGACAGGAACGCCGGTGTACGTGGACGAGCGATTCGCCGCCGCCGATCTGCACATCACGCTCGGGTTCATCGAGCCGCACCTGATGCTGGGTTACTCGGGGGCGCGGAAGCTGATCGCGCCGGGGCTGGCGGCGCAGGAGACGATCAAGGTGCTTCACTCGCCGCGGTTCATGCGCGATCCACGGACGCACGAGGGATCGATCGAGGACAATCCTCTTCACAGGGAACTGCTCGAGATCGCGGCCATGGCCCGGCACGATTTCATCGCCGACGTGGCGCTGACGCGGAAGCGGGAGATCGCCGGGGTGTTCGCGGGGGATCCGGTGGAGGCGCACCGCACGGGCGTCGCCTTTGTTTCGCGTGTGATGCTGGAGACTTTGTCCGAGCCCGCCGACGCGGTGATCACGACGTCGGCGGGCTATCCCCTGGATCTGACGTTCTACCAGGCGGTGAAGGGGATCACGGCGGCGCAGCACATCGTCCGGCCAGGGGGACGGATCTTGCTACTGGCCGCCTGCGAGGAGGGTCCCGGGGCTCCGGAGTTCCGCGAGATGCTGGCGTCGGCGCCGCCGGCGATGGACTATCTGAAACAGATTGAAGACCGCCCGGTGGTGGTGGACCAATGGCAGTTGGAAAAGCTCGCGATGGTGACGCGAAAGGCGGACCTCTTCTACTACGTGCCGGGCCTGGCGGCGAGCTTCTACCCTTCGCTTTGGGGGACCGCGTACAAAAGCCCGGGCGAAGCGCTGGCGGCGCTGACGCGCGGACTGCCGCGCGGGGCGCGCATCGCGCTGATTCCGGAGGGGCCCTACGTGCTGGCCAAGGCCGCCGAATTTGCCGGCGCGTAGTGGCGCCGCCGACACAAGTTTATCCGGGAAGGGGGCGGACGAGTGGTCATCGTCGGAGCGGTCCTTCCCGATCACGACCGCAAGGAGACGACATGGCAGACATCAGAGTTGGAATCGTCGGGTTGGGCTGGGTGGCCGGCGCGCACATCGAGACCTTCAAGAAGGTGAAGGGAGCGCAGGTGACCGCGGTGTGTTCGCGGCGGAGCCTGGATCCGGCGGCCCTGGAGAGGCAGTATGGAGTTCCGTTGAAAGTCTACACAGACTATGACGCGATGCTGGCCGACAAGACGGTGGATGTCATCGACATCTGCACGCCGCATCCGCTGCACCCGGCGCAGGCGATCGCGGCGGCCAAGGCGGGCAAGCACCTGTTGATTGAGAAGCCGCTGGCGATCGACTACGCGTCGACGGTAGCGATGCGGGAGGCGATCCGGAAGGCGAAGGTGCAGGCGGGCGTGTGTTTCGAGGTCCGGTTCAGCCGCCAGGCGATGGCGATCCGGGCGGCGATCGACCAGGGGTTGCTCGGCCAGATCCACTACGGCGAGTGCGACTATTATCACGGCATCGGCCCGTGGTACGGCCAATACGGGTGGAACATCAAGAAGGACTTCGGGGGATCGAGTCTGCTGACGGCGGGCTGTCACGCGCTGGACCTGCTGCTGCACTACATGGACGGCGCCGTGGAGGAAGTGACGAGCTACCAGGCGCGGTCGCAGAGCAAGTACTTCAAGCCGTATGAGTACGCAACCACGTCGGTGACGATTCTGAAGTTCCGGGACGGGCGGATCGGCAAAGTGGCGTCGGTGACGGACTGCCTCCAGCCCTATTACTTCCACATGCACCTGTGCGGGAGCCAGGGCAGCGTTCTCGATGACAAATTCACGAGCTACAAGTGGCCCGGGATGGCGAAGGACCGGTGGAGCACGCTGGGGGTGCCGGTGGTGGATTCAGGGGACGTGAGCGACCATCCATACCAGCCGCAGTTCCAGGCTTATATCGACGCGCTCAAGAGGAACAAGCCGATGCCGCTGACGGATTTCGAGACGGCGTTCGAGAGCCACCGGGTGGTGTTCGCGGCGGACCGGTCGGCGGCCGAAGGGCGGCCGGTGAAACTGTCGGAGATGTGATCGAGGCCGCAGGCGCAACTCGCCAGATCGGACAGGGTTACAATAATACGGCAATCTCCATGCTGCGTCTTGTTCCCCTGTTTGCGCTGGCCTCAGTCGTTTCAATAAGTTACGCTGCCACATTCGGCACTGTCGTGCCTGTTGTCGGCGGAGCCAGCGATATCGTGCTCGACGAAGCGCGGGAACGCCTGTATCTGACCAATACGAATTCAAACCGAGTCGAGATCTACTCGATTTCGCAGCGCCGGTTCCTCACTCCGATCCCGGTTGAAGCGCAGCCTCTGGCAGCCGCTATGTCCCGAAACGGGCGGATCCTCTACGTCACCTGCCACAGCGGCAACTCCCTCAACGAGATCGACCTCGACCGGCTGGCGGTGGTCAACCGCGTGAGTCTGCCTGCGCGGCCGGAAGGAGTGGCGGTCGGGGCCGACGAAAGGGTCCTGATCTCGACGGTGGGAACCGGCCAGGGCAACCAGTTCAACGTTCTGCTGGTGTATGACCCCAACGCTCCCGCCGGAACCCCGGCCGTCAACGCGGTTCCCGTCGCCCCGGCGCCTCCGGCCAACCCCCTGCTGCCGCCGAACAACTTCGGCCGTGGCGGCCTGACCAACCGGAGCTTTCTGCAAGCGACCCGGGACGGGGAATACATCATTGGCGTGAACATCCCGAACGCCCAGGCGCGGGCGGTGTTTGTTTACGAATCGGCCTCGGCGGTGGTGCTGCGCAGCCGGACGGTGGCCAACGTCTCGTCGGTGCTGTCGGTGGCGCCGGATGGCAAGTCGTTCATGGCGGGTCTGAATCTCTTTGACACCGACACGTTGACGATTCTCGCCCAGCAGAACGCCGCCAACGCCCCGTATCCGTTTCCAAACGGAACCAATTTCAACCTCCAGCAGAACCAGGGCGGGAGCGTCTTCACCCCCGACGGGTCGCGCCTGTACTCCGCCTTCAACTTCGTTCCGATTCAGAATCCCCCGGCGCGAGCCAACGTGGCCCAATTGATGATCAGCGACCCGCAGAATCTGCTGATCGAAACGGCATACCAAATGCCCGAGAACATCGCCGGCAAGATGGTGATTTCAAGCGACGGCGGCGCCATCTATGCGCTGTCGGAGTCCGGCTTTCTGATCATACCAGTCGGACAGGCCAACCAGAGCCCGATCGCGGCCTTGAGTTCCAACTCCGTGGTGCTGCTCGCCAATGACCAATGCGGGACGGTTTCCTCCCAGAACACCGCCCGCGTCGAGGTGCGAAACGTGGGGCGCGGACGCCTTACGGCGAGCCTCGCCCTGCTCCAGCAGGCACCCGCGGGTCCTGGCGGTCTCGGAGGCGCCGGGGGCCCGGGCGGCGGCGCTCCGGGCGGCGGTCTGATTATCGTGATCCCGGGCATTCCCGCCGGTGGTCAGGCGCCGAATCTGCCCCCGGCCCAGGTGCCCGGCGTCGGAAATGTGGGCGGCCAGAACAACAACATCGCCTTCAGCGCCCCACGGTCCCGCGCAACGGTCAATCCCGAGGGCGCGACCCTGGAGTTTTCGTTCAATCCGGTCAACCAGGGTCTGGGAACGGTCTCGCCGACGCACCAGTTCGTGGTGCAGTCCAACGAGGCCATCAACATCCCTCCGGCGGTGAAGGTGTTCCAGAACAACAGGAACGCCGAGGCGCGGGGCGACATCATACCCATCGAAGTCGGGTTGTCGGCCAACGAGGGCCTCGTGGACATGGTTCACGACACGGTGCGGCAGCGCCTGTACATCGCCAATTCGGCCATGAACAGGGTGGAAGTGTTCGACATCCGGACCCGGCAGATGCTGGCGCCGATCAAGGTCGGTCAACTTCCGCGGTCGCTTGCGCTGACGCCCGACGGCCAGACAATGTATGTCGCCAACTCGGGTGGGGAGAACATCTCGGTGGTCGACACGCAAACCGGCCAGGTTGTCGGACGCCTGCGGTTCCCGGCCGTTCCGTTCAACGCCAACACGCCTCTCGTGACGCCCCAGGCCATCGCGGCGACGCAGAGGGGGGCGCTCGTGATGATGAGCAACGGAACCATATGGCGTGTCATCGGCAACGACGTTGTCCCCGTCCGATTCAACACGGGCGTGATTCCGGTGACGCAGAACCTCCAGACCATCGCGGCGCCGAGGACGATGGCGGCCAGCCCCAACGGCGAGGTGGTCCTGGTGCTGGGCGGGAACGGATTTGCTTACCTGTACGATGCGATCCTCGACGACTTCGTGCAGTCGCGGCAAGTGGTGACCAATCCGATCCAGGGTTATTACGGACCCCTCGGCGTGGGCCCGCGAGGCCAGTATTTCCTGGTCAACGGTCTCGTGCTGAACCAATCGTTGACTCCGATCGGGAATGCCGGCACGACGGCCGCGCCCGGTCCCGGACTGCCGGGAGGCGCCGGTGGCGGCGGATTGCCGGGAGCGGGAGGGACGGTCACGGCGGGGGGCGCGGCGGTCAACCGCCCGGTGGCGGCGGTCGCCCCGGTGGGTCTCACGCAACTGGCGCGCTTCATGCCCCCGATTGTGCAGAACGCCAATCAGGCGGCCCAGTTGCAGCAGACGCCGATGATTGAGATCGCCGACGTGAACACCGGGCTGGTGCTGCGGTCGGTTCCGGCCCTGGAACGACCCGTGCAGACCCCGACCGGAAACCAGCGGGCCAACGTCAATGGACGCACCATGGCGGTCGACGCCACCGGCAACACGGCGTACCTGCTCACGGCCAGCGGCCTGAGCGTGATTCCCCTCGACATCCCCACCGTGCAGAACCGCCCGCAGTTGACTCCCAACGGCGTCGTGAATCTGGGAAGCCTGCAGCCCAACATCGCCCAGGGCGGTATGATTTCGATCTTTGGACGAAACCTGGCGCGCAGCGAGTCCGCTTCGAGCAGCCTCCCGACGGTCCTGGGCGGGGCCTGCGTCACGCTCGGCAACCGGCCGCTGCCCCTGTCGCTGACGAGCAGCGGCCAGATCAACGCGCAGATCCCGCCGGATCTGGCCGTCGGACGATACCAGCTGACCGTGCGCAATCTCGACCTCAAGGTCGCCGCCAACCCCACGCAGGTCACCGTTTCCAAGTACGGTCCCGCTGTTCTCGTCGACCCCGACAGCAAGCAGACCCAGATCTTCCATGCCGACGGCCGGCCGATCACGAAGGACAATCCGGCCAAGCGTGACCGCCCGATCTATCTTCTCGCCGTGGGCCTCGGACCGACCAAAGGAGGGCGGGTCGTCGCCGGCCAGCCGTCACCGAAGGATCCCCCGGCGCTCACCGATCGGGTTCAGGTTTTCTTCGGCAACCCGACCATCAGCGGCAGCGAGATCATCGTCGACTGGAGCGGACTGGTTCCGGACCTCATCGGAATCTACCGGATTGACCTTCGCGTCCCGGGCCACCACCTCCGCGGCGAACTTCCCATCACACTCCGTCTCGGCAGCGTGAGCAGCCCGACGACGGGCCCCGTGGTGCCGACTGTTTTCGTGGATTGAAGGCGCTTCGCCCGGCTCGCAGGGGTCCTCTGCGCACGCGTGTGGCGGTGCTGTTATCCTGCGCACATGGCGGCATCCTCAGTCCCGGAGCGGGCGGAGCCGAGAGGCGATGCGGCCCAAAGCGTCGTTCGCGCCTGCGCCATACTGCGCGCCTTCCACTCCTGCGATGAAGTGCTCGCGCTGGGCGAGGTCGTCGCCCGCACGGGCCTGCATAAGACGACCGCGTTCCGCTTGCTTCAGAGCCTGGTTCAGGGAGGGCTCGTCCAGCGGTCCGGAAAGGGCGCCTACCGCTGTCTGGCCTCGCTCGACACGTCGCGGTCCTTCCGGATCGGTTTCGCGGGCCAGACGGATTCCGAGTTCTCGCGCGAGGTCGCCGGGGGGCTCCAGCGCGTCGCCGCCATGAACCGCCAGATCCACCTGATCAGCGTGAACAACCGCTACAGTGAACGGGAGGCCCTCCGCAACGCCGACTTGCTGGTCCGGGAGCGTGTCGATCTGGTTTTCGAATTTCAAACCTACCAGCGCGTCGCGCCCCTGGTCGCCGCGCGCTTCCTCGAGGCCAACATCCCGGTGATCGCGATTGAAGTGCCGCATCCGGGCGCGACCTTTTACGGCGCCAACAACTACCAGGCGGGTCAGATCGCCGGCCGCGCCCTGGGGCGGTGGGTCAGGGAAGCCTGGCCCGCGGGACCGGAGCAGATCCTCCTTCTCGAACTTCCCATCGCCGGACCCCTTCCCGCTCTGCGCATCACCGGGGCGCTGGACGGAGCCCGCCTGGAATTGCCCGGCATCACCGGCCTGCCGGTGGCGCGGCTCGATGGCAGGGGCGGTCCGGAACAGGTCTTCGGCGTGGTTCGCCGGTATCTCCGCCGCGCGCCGCCCCGGCGCACCCTGACGATCGTGATGAACGACGTGGGCGCGCTGGCGGCGCTGCGGGCCTTTGAGGAAGCGGACCGGGGCCACCTCTGCGCAGTGGTTGGCCAGAACGGAACGCGCGAAGCGCGAGAGGAGCTGCGGCGCCCGCACTCCCGGCTCATCGGATCAGTGGCTTACTTTCCTGAGCGCTACGGCGAGGATCTGATCCCGCTCGCGCTGGCGCTGCTGCGCAGACAGCCCACGCCCCCGGCCGTTTTCGTGCGGCACCGCCTGCTCACGCCGGCCAATGTCGACTTGATCTACCCTCTGGACGCCGCCGCGGGAGCGAGCGCCGCCGGAGCGCGCCGGCCCAGGTAGCCGCTCAATACTTCGGCACGGACGGGTCGACCTTGTCGCTCCAGGCGAGAATCCCACCCCTGACGTTGGTCACCCGAGTGAACCCGGCTTCCCGCAACAGCGCGCACGCCTTGGCGCTCCGCACGCCGCTCTTGCAATGGACCACGATATCGGCGGTGCGGTCGAGTTCGCCGAGCCGCCTGCCCAGTTCGCTCAGCGGAATCAGGGTCGAGCCCGGAATCCGGCAGATGTCGAATTCGTGGCGTTCCCGCACGTCGACGAGCACGAAGCGGTCGCCCTGATCCATCCGCGACTTGAGCGCCGTCACGTCGATCTCCCCGTCCGCCGCCGCGGGTTCGGGGGCCGGCTGCCGGGGAACGCCGCAGAACTGGTGGTAGTCGATCAACTGGTGGATCGTGCGATGGTCGCCGCAAATCGGACAGTCCGGGTTGCGGCGCAGCTTCAGTTCGCGGAACCGCATGTTCAGCGCGTCGTAGAGCAGCAGGCGGCCGCTCAAGGTCTCGCCCTTGCCCAGGATGAGCTTGACGGCCTCGGTCGCCTGAATCACTCCGATCACGCCGGGCAGGATTCCCAGCACTCCCCCCTCCGCGCACGAAGGCACCAGCCCGGGAGGCGGCGGTTCGGGATAGAGGCAACGGTAGCAGGGCCCGCCGGGCATGCCGAAGACGGTGGCCTGGCCTTCGAACCGGAAGATCGAGCCGTACACGTTCGGCTTTCCCAACAGAATGCAGGCGTCGTTGACCAGGTAACGAGTGGGGAAATTGTCCGTACCGTCGATGACGATATCGTACGGCTTGCAGATGTCGAGCGCGTTCTCGCTGGTCAGCGCGGTTTCATGGCGGTCGATGCGGACGTTCGGATTGATCTCCCGCAGCGTGTCGATCGCCGAATCGATTTTCTTGCGGCCCACATCGCTGGTGCCGTGGATGATCTGCCGTTGCAGATTCGTGGTGTCGACAACGTCGAAATCGACGAGCCCGAGCCGGCCCACGCCCGCCGCCGCCAGATACATCGCCAGCGGCGACCCCAGTCCGCCCGTGCCGATGCAAAGCACGCTCGCCGCCTTCAGCTTCAACTGCCCCTCCATGCCGACTTCGGGCATGATCAGGTGGCGGCTGTAGCGCAGGACCTCTTCTTTCGACAGCGCGTCTTTGTTTGACGGCCCGTCTGCTGGCAGCCCGCCAGTTGCCGCGATCCCTTCCATGGCTCACCGCCCTCCGGCTATGCTCGGCACGATGGTCACAGTATCGTTGTCGGAAACCGGCGTCGCGTCTTTGGAGAGGTAGCGGATGTCCTCGTCGTTCACGTAGATGTTGACGAAGCTTCGCAGCTTGCCCTCGTCGGTGAACAGGTTCTTTCGCAGGTCCGGATACTGCGCGGTCAACGCTCCGAGCAATTCGCCCACGGTGGCGCCGGACGCCTCGACGGTGTCCTGTTTGCCTGCGTACTGGCGAAGAGGGGTTGGAATCAGAATCTTAGCCATAATGAAGTTCCTCCGTTTCGGACGCGGTCTGATCTTCGTTGGCGATGAAGGATTTCGCGTAGCGCACGCCGCCTTCGCGCACCGACAGCACGACGTTCGAGTACCACGGCCACGAGTACTTGAGATCGGTGGACGAGAAGTAAGCCTCCTCGTCGGGATGGGAGTGAAAGAAGCCGAGCACGGTCAGCCCGAGTTCGCGCGCCTTGCGGTCCGCCGCGAGCTGGTCCTTCGGGTCCAGGTGGAACCGGTCCCGCTGGTCGCCGTCGTAGGCGTTGCGGCACGGCACCGCCAACGTCACCACGCGGCCTCCATCTTGTTCCTTCCCCAGCAGAATGCCGCAGCACTCCTTGGGATACCCGGCTTCGGCGTGGCGGACCATCGCCTGCCAGGCCTCGGCCTCAATCGAGATCATGCCAGAATTCTTCGCTCAGGTATTTTTCGGCGCCGTCGCACAGGATTGTCACGATGACCGCCTCCCGCCCGTCGGCGTGGAGGTCGCGCCCGAGCTTGCGCGCCGCCGCCAGGTTGGCGCCGGAGGAGATTCCGATCAGAACGCCTTCCCGACGCGCCACCCGCCGAACCATTGCATACGCTTCTTCGGTCTCGATCCAGAGGTTTCCGTCGGCGAGCGACGGGTCGTAGATTTCCGGCACGATCGCGGTCGGCATGTGCTTCAGCCCCTCCAGGCCGTGAAACCCGGTGGCCGGCTGCATCGAGTAGCAGCGCACGTGCGAGGCGTCGCGCCGCATCCGCCGGGTGACGCCCATCATCGTGCCGCTGGTGCCCATCCCGGCTACAAAATGAGTGATCCTTCCCCCGGTCTGCTCCAGGATCTCAACTCCGGTCGTCTCGTAGTGGGCTTTCCAGTTCGCCGGATTGCCGTACTGATCGGGGTAGAAGTAGCGGTCGGGATCCGATTCGTAAATCTCCCGGCACTTGCGGATCGCGCCGTCGGAGCCTTGCGTCGGATCGGTCAGCACGAGTTCGGCGCCGTAAGCCGCCAGGATCCGCTTCCGCTCCGGCGAGGCGTTCTGTGGGAGGCAGAGCTTCGCCCGGTATCCCCTGACCGCGCAAATCATCGCGTAGGCGATCCCGGTGTTGCCGCTGGTCGCATCGAGCAGAACCCGGTCGCGGTGCATCCGGCCGGTCCGCTCGCCGTCCAGAATCATGTTGAGCGCCGGCCGGTCTTTCACCGAGCCTCCGGGATTGAAATACTCCGCCTTGGCGTAGATCTCAATCCCCGGCAGGTCTTCGGTAAGTGTTTTCAAATGAAAGAGAGGGGTGTTGCCGATCTGCGACAGCACGGAGGTGTCGGCAGCGGGATACAGTCTCGGAACGGCAACGGCCATGACAGTTTGCAGATGAGGCCGGGGGGCGCCCGGATTCACATTGTACCAAGAAATAGTACAAACTCCGTCGGCATTGGGGTGATTCTTTGTCTCTGCTGCTGGGGTGTCCGCGGAGCCCGCGGGCTCCTCCTGCGGCGCACGGCCTGGCTCGCTCACGGCATCCGCCGCCGGTAGGCCGCGATCCCGGCCTCGAACGCTTCAAGTGTCGCCTTCTTGTCAGACGGACGGGCAAAATTTCCGTTCTTGTCGAGCCACGCCCGCGACGCCTCGAGGTACCGGATCCAGTAGCCGGCGTCCTCGGCACTGCGAATCGGCCGCCCATCGTGAAGGACGTATACGGGCGTTGTGTGAGCGAACACCGTCTCCGGCCGACGCGTGCCGAAAAAGTCGCCGTGCCGTGTTCCGGCAGCAGAATGAACGCCGGTGAAGTCGACCCGCCGGGCCCGGTACTTGCCGAGGTCCTCGACGACCCGCGCGGCAATCCAGCAGCTTCGGTCGACCGGATACTCCATCTGTATCACGGACCGGTTCCGCGGCCCGGACGGTGTGGCGTCGTGGACTACGGTCCCGTTGGCGACAATCTCCAGCCGGTCATAGGGCAGTTGCGACTCGGCCTCCGCGTGGATCCGCGCCTTGCGCTCCTTTCCGTTCACGTCGATCACCGACCCAGATTGCCGGCCGTCCACTGTGAACGTCATGAGCGGACTGTTGCTCACGAACGTCGCGCCCCGTTTGAGCGCGGCGATCCAGTTGCCGTAGGTGAACTCACCGTCCACTTTGGCGTAGACCCGGTTGGCGCCGGCGGTGACCCAGTTGGTCATCTTGTCGGTGCCGGCCACCGCTGTCAAGCGGAACCCGCAATTCAGGTAGCGGTACCAGAGGCGCAGTCCGTCGTTGGCCGCCAGTTCCGGCACAACGCTGCGCACGAAGACGGGAAACTCCCGCGGATCGAGCACGCAAAGCAGTTCCACGCCGTCCAGCTTTTCCAGCGCCACGTCCAGCGGATTCTCGAGGCCGGGCCAGCTTGGAAAATGCGCCCAGGCGACATAGCCGCCCTGTTTCCGCGCGTTGTCGCAAGCGTCCAGGTGCAGCGGGAAGTGTTCCTTCCGCATCGGCCTGACCGGCCGGATCAGCTTCTTCAGGTTGAGCATGCTGATGTGGCCCAGGTGATTGTGCCGGAACTCCTGGGAGACGTAGATCAGCCTGTCCCGGGTCGAGTTCCTGTTCAGCCGGCCCTCGAACTCGTGCTCATCCGAGGTGAAGTCCGAAGTCAGGATGTTGGCGACGTCGAGATCCTCCGCCTCCATCTCGAGCTTGCAGGTGTGGGGCGAAATGTGATGGATGTGGGTGTCGCCCGCCAGCCATCCGCGGCGCTTCCACGCGGACCACTTCGCCAGCCGGATGTCGGCCGGGTTGCCGAGGGGGTCCGGCGCCGGAATCGTCCCCTCGGCGTACTCGTACTCGAAGCCCTTGATTGCTACGTACCGCAGCGGCAACTGGTCCGGGCGCACGGCGAAGCCGCCATTCACGTAGGAATACCGTTTCCCGTGAAAGAGAACATCCCCCTGCATGCCTTTCGGGTCCGGTTCAGGCGGATGGCCGATCGGGGCGATATCCCGTCCGTGGGCGTCAATCAGCCGGACCCGCGCCGCGGTGGGCCGCCGGGTCTCCCCATCGATCACGCGGACTTCAACGGCGCGCCCGTCCTGGGCGGGCAGACCCGCCGCCGCTCCCGCCAGAAACCCGCGCCGCGTCCACATCGTTACCGAGTGTATCCCACCCGCCCGCGCCGCTGAGGCCCCTCCATCGGGAATCCGCCGGTTGGACGCGTTCTACACTGGACCAGTGGGGCGAATTCGTGTCCTCTCCGATGTTGTCGCCAACAAGATCGCCGCCGGGGAGGTGGTCGAGCGGCCGGCCTCGGTCGTCAAGGAGCTGCTTGAAAATGCGATCGACGCCGGCGCCACCCGGGTGCGGATCGACGCCGAGGCCGGGGGCCGGCGCCTCATCCGCGTCACCGACGACGGCTGCGGCATGTTGCGCGACGACGCGCTGCTCGCCTTCGAGCGTCACGCGACCTCGAAGCTGAGCGACGTCAAGGATCTACTTTCTATTTCGACGCTCGGCTTTCGCGGCGAGGCGCTCCCCTCGATCGCTTCTGTTTCCCGGCTGACACTCGAAACCCGCTCGCCGGATGAGACCACGGGAACCGTCATCGAGATCGCCGGGGGGAAGCTCCTCCGATGCGAGGAAGCGGGACTGGCCGGGGGGACCATCCTCACCGTCCGGGACCTCTTCTATAACGTGCCGGCGCGAAAAAAGTTTCTGCGCTCCGAGCAGACCGAACTCGCCCACATCGCCTCCCTGGCCACGCACTACAGCCTGGCGTATCCGGACAAGGCTTTCGAACTCCGCCACAACGGAATGGAGCTGCTGAACGTCACTCCTGTGTCGACGCTAAGAGACCGCGTCTTTCAGGTGTTCGGCGCGGACGCCATGGCCGAACTGGTGGACCTCGGGCTCCATACCCGGGAGATTCCGGCGTCGGAGGACGATGAACCCGGCCAGCGCCGCTGTTTCTCGCTCCGCGGCTTTGTCTCCCAGCCGCAGGTGCAGAAGTCGAATCGCAACTCGATCTACCTCTTCGTTAACGGGCGGCTCATACGGGACCGGCTGCTGCTGCACTCCCTCGCCAGCGCCTACCACAACATCATCCCTCCGCACTCGTTCCCTTTCGCCCTGCTGTTCATCGACTGCTCACCCGAGGAGGTCGATGTCAACGTCCACCCCTCGAAAACTGAAGTCCGGTTCCGCCGCGGAACGTTCGTGCATGACTTTGTCCGCGATTCGATCCGCCAGACCCTCATGGCCGCCAGGCCGGTTTCGAGCATACCCGCTCCGGCCGGGGCGGGCGCGCAGGCCGCGGGCCGGCTCCCGTATTCCGAGTTCTCTCAAGCCCTGGAGAATCAGGAGTTCGTCTCCGCGCCTGTCCCGGGCGAGGCCCCTCCGGCCGCGCCGGAACCCGCCGGGTTCGCGCTCCGCCAGCCGGCGCCGTTCACGCCGCCCCGCCTCGATTTCGGACCTCCTCCCCGCGCGCCCCTGGCCGCCGCCGCGCCGCGCCGCACGGCGGTTCCCGACACGCACGGCCCGCTGCCTCCCGGACTGATGGCCGAACCGAGCGCGAGTATGGAGGCGCTCGCCGACCTGCGTCCGATCGGACAGCTCCACAACTCCTTCATCGTCGCCGCCGGCCCGGATGGCCTGTGGATCATCGACCAGCACGTCGCCCACGAACGCATCCTTTTTGAGAAGGTGCTCCGCCAGATCGCCGAGGGCTGCGTCGAGCGGCAACGCCTCCTGATGCCGCTGCTGATCGAGCTGAATCCTGCGCAGCAGGCGGAATACGAACGAGTCGCCGACGATCTCCTCGCCGTCGGCTTCGAGGTTGAGCCGTTCGGCCCGCGGACGATCTCGGTTCAGTCGGCTCCTGCCGACGTGGGCCTGCCGGAAGTCGAGCGGGTGGTGTTCGACATCCTCGAGATCGCCGAGAGGGAAATGCGCCGCGCTTCGCTCGAAGAGATCCGGCAGGACATGGCCGCCTCCATCGCCTGCCGGGCCGCCATCAAGATCAACACGCCACTGGACGCCCCAAGGATGAACTGGCTCCTCGCCGAGCTGGCGCGCTGCGAGTTCCCGATGAGCTGTCCCCACGGCCGCCCGATCGCCCTGCGCTACGCCACGCGCGAAATCCTCAAGGGCTTCCACCGGATCTGATCGGCCCCGCGGGCCGGATCGCCTCTACGCCTTCATCTCGACCACGGCTTCGGTAATTTGTCCCAGGTACTTGCCGTCACGCACCACGTCCGCGGCGATGGCGAAGCGCGGGCCCGGAGCGGACCAGTTGCGCGGAATCGACACGGTCACGGAAGCCGTCGCCGCCCCCCGCGCCGGCACGGTCAGCGCGGACACCTCGGGCGTGATCGACCACTCCGACGGCCCCACCAGCGACGTCTCGATCTTCATCGGAGACGCGTTGTAGTTGCGCACGTGCAGGTCGAGCTTCTGCGTTTCGCCCGGCGCGATCAGGATCTGATACGGATAGATCCGCACCCAGCTCGGATCGAGTCCGAAATCGGTTTCGTTCTCCGGCAGCATGTCGAAGAAGAACTGCTGCTGCCGCCGCAGTTTCTGCTCGGTCGCCAGGAGGATCGACCGGTCCACCGGGTACGGCTGGCCGTGGCCGGGACAAATCATCTCCGGTTCCCTCTCCAGCAGCGTGCGGACGCATTTCAGGTGGCTGTCGTTTTCGACGTGATTGCGAAAGATCAAGTTGTGCCGCAGCGTGCCGTCGTTGCGGGGGTTGGGAAAGAATGCGTCTCCCGTGAAGGCGACGCGCTTTCCGTCGATCGTCGTGAACAGCGCCATCTGGTACTCGGTGTGGCCCGGCGAGTGCTTGATCTCGAAATCGAACTCCTCCCACCGGAAGCGCTCGCCGTCGCGGTAGGCCCGATCCACCTTGAACGGCTCACCCAGAATGCAGCCGAGGTTGTAGCCGCGCGGATGCTCGAAGACGTCGACCATGTTCTCGTAGCACCACACCCTCGTACTGTGGTGACGCACCAGGTGCGGGAACCCGTTCATGTGGTCGTCGTGCATGTGGCTCGGCATGGCCACGTCGACCTGCTTCAGTCCGTAGTCCCGCTTCAGCCGGTCGATGTTGTGCTCGACAAAACGGATCCGGTCGGTCGGCGCCGTCGCCCGTTCGAAGTTGCCGAAGTGGACCGGCGAGGCGGATCCGTAGTCGATGAACAACGCCTTGCCTGAGTTCGACAGAATCGCGTAGAACGACGACGTCGTCTGGTAGTGGCAGATCAGATGGCGGCTCACCACCTGCGGGACCCCTTCCTCCGACGGGTTGTTTCCGGTCTGAAACCGGTAGTAGTCGCTCAGCCGCTGGATCGTCTGGCCGATTCCGGCATCGGGATCGTCCATGGGAGCGCCGTGCGATGGACAGACCTGCTCGGGCTTCATCTCGCGGAGACGCGCCAGCGAAAAGATGCCCAGGTCAATCCCCTCGCTGCCGCCGTAGTTGATCTGCGTGTCGTAGAGGTTCTGGATCTTCCCCGGCGCATACATCAGGTCGCCGGTGAACGCCCGGCGCCTGCCGTCGAGCGTGGCCACCAGGGTGATCGATCCGAGCGTATGGCCCGGAGTGGGCAGCACGTAAAAGTCGGTCCCCTGCCAGCGGAAGGTGGAATAGTCCTGGAGCGCGGAGGCGACGGGGATGTCTTCGGTCAGGGTGTTGAAATCGTTGCGGACGTAGTAGAGGTGAAAGATCCGGCGGTTGCGCCAGAAGTTGCGCGCGTCGGCGAACAGGTGCTTTTCGTGCGCGGGCACGGCGATCGGGATGCCGCGGGAGACGGCCTTCCAGTCGCCCTGGCATTGGTCGCGATGATGGTGGGTGTGCAGGATCCAGTCCACTTTGCTGATCCCGAGCCCTGCCAGGTGATCGAGGATCTTGCCGGATCCAAAGTCGATCAGGAGGGCGCTCGACCCCTTGCGGATGACGTAGACATTGCAGGTATCCTCGAACAGGAAGACGTTGTCGGAGATCTTTCGCGGAGCGCCAGACGGAGAGAACCGGGTCCGGCGGTAGGGCCTGGCGGCGGGCTGCGCGGGAGGAGCGGCGCCCGGGGCGGGAGCGGGTGTGGCGGCGGGAGTCGCGGCCGCGATCCCGGCCGACCGGAGAAATCGGCGGCGGCTTTCGTTCGGCATGGCGTTCAGTATAACGCCGGGCGTCAGCAGGGAAAGTCCGCCTCTTCCATGCCATCCACGACGGCCGCACGCGCCTCAAGACGGCGGGTCCACGACAGCGGGGAGCAGGCCGGCTAGAAGCGGATGGTCAGGCCGATCTGGTACTGGCGCTGATCCTGCAAGGCGCCATTGATTTCGCCGAACTGGGGCGACTGGGCGTTGCCGTTCGGGTTGTTGTAGTGCGGCGTGTTGGAAAAGTTGAAGCTCTCCAACCGCAAAGTGGCGTTGAACTGCTCGCTGATGCGGAAGTCCCGGTGCAGCGACAGGTCGAGGTTGTTGATGCCGGGGCCTTGAATGATATTTCGTCCCGCGTTGCCGAGCGTATTCTGCGCCGGGATGGCGAAAGCGCCGGGATCAAAGTACTTCTGGCCCGGACCTTTCCTTTCCAGGTAGCGGATGGGCGCCACCCAGTTGGGACGGTCCGCGTTGCCGGGGGCGTTGACGATGCCGGAGACGCTGGGCGAGAACCACGAGCCGGTGCTGAAGAAGAGCAGACCCTGCACCTGCCAGCCTCCGGCGAGCCACATCGCCGGGCCCGTCTGCGCCCACTTTTTCCCCTTGCCGAAGGGCAGCGCGTACATGTAGCTCTGCGTGAAGACGTGCGTGCGGTTGTCGCTCATCCGGGCCTTGTTGAGCTCGACGCCCATGGGAATGGCGAGACCGCCGTCGTCTTCGGCGTAGTTCAGCCCCTTGCTCCAGGTGTAGGCGGTCGTGAGAAACAGGCTGTCGCCGACGCGGCGGTCGAACTTCATCTGGAAGCCGTTGTACCAGGTGCCGGTGCCGATGGGACTGGTAGTGTCGGTATTGCGTCCGAAGCGCGCGGCAAGCGGCCGGCCGGCGTTGCCCGAGCCGGGACGCATCGATGCGTTCAGGTTCCAGCCGGTCTGATTGTGAATGCCGCGGTTGCCGACGTAGGCGAGATCGAGGGCGAACTTCCACGGCAACGCACGCTGCACCGCGAAGTTCCAACTCTGCACGTAGGGGCTGCGCAGATCCCGCGGCGTGATGGTGTAGTTGTTGGAGACCGGCGCGTTCTGAATGATGCCGTTCTGCGGAATGTTGAACGGCGTAAAGGGGGGAAACCCGGTGGCCATCGTCACCGTGGTGGCCGCGAAGGCGTTGGCCGACGGGAAGCCGTTGTTTTGCAGGATGGGAAAGTTGTACTGGCCCATGCGGCGCGGAAAGAAGCTGACGCCGTATCCCGTGCGGACGACCGTCTCCTCATTGATCCGCCAGGAGACGCCCATCCGTGGTCCCCAGTTGTTGTTGTTGTTGGCGATGCGGATGGGGACGCTGCCGAGGCCGCTCAACTCAAGCGTGTTGTTTTCCGGATTGTAGTTAGAAAAGCCGCCGGCGAAGCGCGGCCGGCTTCCATACTCCCGTTCGAGCCGGATCCCGATGTCAAGCGTCAGTCTAGAGCTGAGCTGCCACTTGTCCTGAACGTAAAAGTTCAGCGTCAACTCGCGCCGCGCCGGAAACACGAACGGAAGGTCGCGTCCGCTGAGGCTGGGAACGTCCAGCAGGAAGGCGGCGAAGGCGTTGGCAAAATTCCGGTTGGTGTCGATTGACGTGCCCGTCTGGCCGGGGTTGTATTCGAAACGGCCGCGCGGGTTGAACGTCTGCGTCTGGAGCAGGTCGTTGCGCTCGCGGCGGATGTCGGCGCCAAACCGTACGATGTGCTTCGTGAAGGTCTTCGAAAAGTTGTTGACGATGCCGAAGCTGGTGACGCTGCGCGCCCAAGGCAGGCTCGGCGAGAAGCCGACCAGCGGGGAAGCGTAGCCGTTGACACGGATCTCGGTCAGCCCGGAGGTCCAGTCATCGAGATTGACGCCGCGGATGCCGATCTCCTCCGAGGTTTTCTTTCCATAATCGTTGTTCAGGGCGTCGTTGCGATTGCGGACGACGCCCACGCGCGACTCCCAGACCAGCGTCGGACCGATGACTTTCGAATAGTTGATCCCGGCGCTCTGCGTGCGCGCCGGGCCGCTGCCGGCGAAGCCGCCGTTGCGGAAGCCCCCGTAGATACCGCCCGGGCCGAACAGGCCGTTGTCGGTCACGACCGCTTTTTGGATGCTGTAGCGGACGGCGATGCGGTCGTTGGCGGTGATGACCCAATCGACCTTGGAGTCCGCCTGGTCGAGGGTCTTGACGCGGACGCTGTTCTGCTGGAAGTTGATCTGGCCTTCGGGCGCGACCAGGTTGGGGTCGGGCACGAAGCCCAGAATGCGCCGGGAGATCGGGCTGATGCGGTCGGCGGGCACGATGTTGCTCGGAAACGGAAGGCGCGCGTTGGCCGCGTCCACGCCGGTGCCGGTGCGGGGATCATAGATCCGCTGCGGCACCCCGCTGAAGTTGCCCGCCCGGAAGGCCGCGCCGGGCAGGGCACCGCGGTTGACCTGGCCGAGGTGGTCCCGGCTGCCTTGGTAGTCGGCGAAGAAGAAGAGTTTGTCGCGCACGATGCGGCCGCCCAACGTGCCCCCGAACTGGTTGTACACGGTGGGCGCCTTGGTCACAGCGAAGGTGTTGCGCGCCTGGATGTTCTCATTGCGATGGAAGTGGAACAGCGAACCGTGGAAATCGTTCGAGCCGCTGCGAAGAGTCACGTTGGTGACAGCGCCGCCGGCGTTGCCGAACTCCGGATCGAAGTTGGACGTGGAGACGTCGACAGTCTGGATCGCCTCGGCGGGCGGCACGAGCGCGGTCAGGTTGCCGTTGTCAATCTTGTTCTCGATGCCCTCGATCTGGAAGTTGTTGAACTGCCGGCCCTGGCCGTTGACGCGAACCGAAAGGGAGTCGTGCGAGTTGTAGAACTCCGAGTGCGGCCGGAACGGCAGCCCCACGCCGGGCACCAGCAGGAGCAGTCCCTGGTAGTTGCGGTTGAACAGCAGGGGCATATTCTGCAACTGGGCCTGCTCGATCTTGCCGCCGGTGTCGGCGCGGTCGGTTTGCAGCAGCGGCGCGGCCGAAGCGCTCACGTCGATGGTCTGCGTGACCACGCCGGTGACGAGTTCGAAGTTGACGCGGGCGGTCGTATTCGGCTGGAGGTCGATGCCGGTGCGCAGCGATTTGCTGAATCCGGCCTTCTCGGCTTCCACCTTGTACTCGCCGGGGTCGAGATTCACGAAGAAGAAGTTCCCGGCCTCGTTGGTGTCGGACGAACGTTGGAAGTTGGTCCGGACGTCAGTGATGGTGACCTTGACGCCGGCCACCACAGCGCCGGATTGATCTGTGATCGTGCCCAGGATCTGGGCCTTGAGCACCTGTGCGTTCAAAGAGCTTGCAGTGGCGAGCACGAGCGCCGCGCCAATGGCGAATGTATTTCTCATCCCCTCAACCCCTGTTCCAAGAAACCGTAATCGCGGGACAGCTTCACCCGGTTGTTGTAGAGTATAACCACGTTGCACGCTCAAGTAAAGGGCCAGGAGAGGTTCGCAATTTCCGGCTTGAGCCCGGACGCAGGGAGCAAAACCAGAGAGGGGGCGCCGCCCGGCGATTCGGCGGACGCCGGGGTTGCCACGTAGTAGAATAAAGCAGGCTACGAGATGCCCTACTCCCCGAGGAGACTCCCAGAATGGAACCCGAAAGCTTCAAACGACGCGAATTTCTGATCGGCTCGGCCGGTCTGGCCACCGCAACCTCCGCCTTTGCCGCGCGCCCGTCCTCCAAGGCCGCATCCGGCCGCGTGCTCGGCGCCAACGACCGCATCAACATCGGCGTCATCGGCTGCGGCGGCCGGGGGTCGTACGTGGCCCGCGAGTTCGCCAAAGCCGGAAAGAACGGCGGCAACTGCCAGGTCGTGGCCGTTTGCGACGTCTACCAGAAGCGCGTTAACGCCAATAAGGAACACTTCGCCAAGGAATACGGCCAGTGTGACGGCTATCTCGACTACCGGGAGATCATCAACCGCCCGGACATCGACGGCGTCCTGGTCGCCACGCCCGATCACTGGCACGCGCCGATTGCCCTGGCGGCGATGGATCGCGGCAAGGACGTCTACCTCGAAAAGCCGATGTGCCACACGGTTGACGAGGCCCGCCACCTGGTGGCCACGGTGAAGGAGACCAAGCGCGTCTTGCAGGTCGGCTCACAGACCACATCCGGCAACCAGTGGCATGAGGCGCGGAAACTCATCGCCAACGGCATGCTGGGGAAAGTCATCCTGTCGCAGGGCTCCTATCACCGCAACTCGGTCGAAGGGGAGTGGAACTGGAAGATCGAGGAGGGCGCGGGCCCGGATGGGAAAGGCGAGAACTATATCGACTGGAAGATGTGGCTCGGCAACGCGCCGAAACGCCCGTGGGATCCCGACCGTTTCTTCCGCTTCCGCAAGTATTGGGACTATTCCGGCGGCATCGCCACCGACCTGTTCTATCACGTGGTCGCCCCGATGAACATCTGCTGGGGCAAGCCGCAGTTTCCCTATAAGGTCATGGCCGGCGGCGGCAAGTACGTGTTCACAAACGATCGCGAAGTGCCGGACACGTTCCACCTGATCGGCGAGTACGCCGAGGGCCACTCGATCGTGCTTTCGAGTTCCATGGCGAACTCGCAGCACATCCCGGGCCTGATCCGCGGCCACGGGGCGTCTCTGATCATGGTCGAGCACGGCCGGTTCGAGGGGTACGCGCCTCACATCACGCTCAAGGCGGAAAAGAAGGGCGGCAAGTTTATCGTCCCCGAACTGGAGGCGAAGTTCGAGGGCCGCGATGAAATCAAGGTGCCGGTGGCGGAGAACAACACCATGCAGGAGCACGTGCTGAATTTTCTCTCCTGCATGCGTTCGCGCCAGAAGCCGACGCTCGACGTGGAAACCGGCGCCCGCGCCCAGGTGCTGATCTCGATGGCGGTGCAGAGCTACCGCGAAGGCCGTGTGCTTTACTTCGACGAGGACAGGTGGAAGGTGGTGCCCAAGCCTCCGAAAGCCTGATGCGGCCTTACTTCATCGGGATCGCCGGTCCGTCGGGATCGGGGAAATCGGAACTGTCGCGGCGCCTGGCGGACCTCATGCCGGGCGCCGTTTCTGTCTTTCCGCTCGACTCTTATTACCTTCCGCTGGACCACCTGACGCCGGAGCAGCGGGCCGCCCGCAACTTCGACCATCCCGATTCGCTCGACTGGGCCCTCGCCTTCGACCACCTGGACCGGCTCGCCCGGGGACTGGCAGCCGCGCAGCCCGTTTATCTGTTCGACCAGCACACGCGGTCCTCGCGGTCCGTGATCATCCTCCCGGCCCGCTACGTCATCGTCGAAGGGATTCTCGCGCTGCATCCGCCGGGTCTGCGCCGGAGGCTCGATCTGAAGGTGTACGTGGATACGCCGGACGAGGTGTGCCGCGCGCGACGGCTCGAGCGGGACGTGGTTTGCCGCGGCAGGACGAAGGAATCGGTGGAACGGCAGTATGAGGAGACGGTCCGTCCGATGGCCGCCCGGTTTGTGTGGCCATCGCGCGCCTGGGCCGATCTGGTGGTCTCCGGAGTCCAGCCCATTGGCCAGTCGGTGGAAGCCACGCTGGCGAAGCTGAGAAACTAATAGAGAATGTACGATATCTCTTTCTTCCGGAACAACCTCGACGCGATCGCGCGAAAGCTGGCCGCCCGCGGCTTCGAACTCGACCTGGAGCGCTTCCGCGAACTCGACGCCGAGCGCCGCGCCGCCCTGACGGAATCGGAAAACCTCAAGGCGCGGCGCAACGAGGCCAGCGCCGAAATCGGACGGCTCAGGAAACAGGGTGTTGACACGTCCGAGCAGCAGGCCGCGGTGCGCGAAATCGGGGAGCGGATCGCCGCCGCCGACGCGCGCGCCGAGGAGTGCGACCGGACCTATCGCGACGCCATGGCGCGCATTCCCAACACGCCCCATGAATCCGTTCCCGCCGGCCGGAGCTCGGAGGACAACGTCGTTGTCCATGCCTGGGGCCAGCCGCCCGCCTTCGGCTTTGAACCCAAGGCCCACTGGGATCTCGGACCCGGCCTCGGCATCCTCGATCTTGAACGAGCGGCCAAGATCACCGGCGCGCGGTTCGCCGTCTATTTCGACCTCGGCGCCAGGCTTGAGCGCGCCCTCATCAACTTCATGCTGGACACGCACACGCGCGATCACGGCTACGTGGAGTGCCTTCCCCCTTTCATCATCAACTCGGCCAGCCTGTACGGAACCGGCCAGTTGCCGAAGTTCGCCGAGGACCTGTTCAAGCTCGAAGGAACCGACTACTGGCTCGCGCCGACGGCCGAAGTGCCGGTGACGAACCTGTTCCGCGACGAGACGCTCGACGCGGCCCGGCTTCCCTTGAGCCTCTGCGCCTACACGCCGTGTTTCCGGAGCGAAGCCGGCGCGCATGGCCGCGATACGCGCGGCATCATCCGGCAGCACCAGTTTCAGAAAGTCGAGATGGTGAAGTTCACCCGTCCTGAACAAAGCTATGACCAGCTCGAGAAGCTGACGCAGGACGCCGAAGACATTCTGAAACGGCTTGGACTCCCGTTCCGCCGCGTGGTCCTTTGCGCCGGCGACACCGGCTTTTCCAGCGCCAAGACGTACGACCTCGAAGTCTGGCTGCCGTCGCAACAGGAGTACAAAGAGATCTCCTCCTGCTCCAACTTCGAAGCCTTCCAGGCCCGGCGCGCCTCGATCCGCTGCAAATCCGGGGCGTCCAAGCCGGAGTACGTGCATACTCTCAACGGCAGCGGCCTCGCCGTCGGCCGGACGTGGGTGGCGATTGTCGAAAACTACCAGCAGGCGGACGGAACCGTGCTCGTGCCGGAAGCGCTGCGGCCTTATCTTAACGCCGAGAAGATCACGGCCAGCGGCTTGAAGTGAACGGGCCGGAAATCGACGCGCCGCAGCCGGCCCCGCGGCGCCGGAAAAGGCCGTTTACGTGGCTTTGAAATAAATTTCGGCGCCCGTATCCATCTGTATTCACTTGACTTGCGCTGTCTGGCCGGCTGGGCGGATGGGCCGTCTTCTCCTGCCGTTTCCACTAGATTCGCGGGTGGAGGCAGAAGATGCACTTGCGAAACCTGATCGTTGCGGCCGCCACCGCCCTGGCCGGGGCGCTGACGCTTCTGGGGGCCCCGCCCTTGACGACCATCCGGGACACGATTTACAAAGCCGACGGAACGCGGTTCACCGGCACCGTCTTCATCGAATGGCGCAGCTTTGACGCCAGCGACACGTCTTTTATCGGCCGGAACCGGCTGCGCACGGAGGTGGCGGACGGACTTCTCAACGTCCGCCTCGTGCCGACCACGACCGCCAGCGCGGCCGCCTGGTACCTGGTGCGGTACGTCTCGAACGGCAATATTCAGTTCAGCGAAGCCTGGGCCGTCCGCCCCAGCGCCACGCCGTTGCGCGTCCGCGATGTCCGCATCGCCGACCCCTTGACGGGTCCCGGAGGCGCGGTGGGCGAGGCCGGGAACATCGAAATCCAGGACGTCGAAGGCCTCCAGGAGGAACTCGACCTCCGGCCGCGCAAGTCCGCTACGTTCCTGCCGAACCGCGTGGCCGTCATCTCCAGCGACGGGGAACTCGAATCCGCCACCGGTGCGCCGGAGGATTGCGTCCGCGTCGACGGCACGTCGGGACCTTGCGGTACGGGCGCTGGAGGAACCGCCGTCACCGGAACCTTCGTTGACGCAGAAACGCCGGCCGGAGTGGTGGACGGCTTCAACGCCGTCTTCTCTCTTATCCAGCCGCCAACGCCCTCGTCGAGCCTACTGCTCTACCGCAACGGGATTCTTCAGAAGCGCTTCGTCGACTACACGCTCGAAGGCAACTCGGTTCAGTTCGTCCCGGGAGCCGTTCCGCAGGCGGGAGACGTCCTGCTGGCCTCCTACCGGACGGCCGGCAACGGGTCCACCTTGCCTCAGGTCCTCTGCACGGGCGTAGGAGGCTCCACCAGCCAGACAACGTCGACCAGCCTGGGAAGCTGTTCTATCGCCGCCGGAACCCTGCGCGCCGGAGACCGCGTCGAGATCCTGTTCGACTTCGCGCACACGGGAGGGGCGGCGAACGGATTCACGTACGAGGTGAAATGGGGCGCCACTTCGGTCGTCCTCCGCTCGGCGGCGGCGGCCGTCACCGTGGCGTCCGGGCGGGTCGCCGTAGGCCTGTACGCAGGGGCCTCGCAGTGGACTTCGGAATCCTTTGGCAACTCCACCCTCGCGCACGCGCGCCAGATCGGGACGGCGACGGACGACTTCCTCGGCGCATTCACGATCGATTTCCGCGCCCTGATGGACGGGGCGACAACCGAGGCGGCCGTGCTCCGGAACTTCACCGTGGTGCACTACCCGAAGCCCTGACGCGCGTCGCCGGGCCGCGCCGGCGTCACTTCCGGACGACCACTTCCCGGATGTAGTCGCGCGTCAGGAAGAACTTCACCGAGTGAAACCGCGCGAAAACCCGTTCGATCATCCGGTTGTTGAACGCCTGCGCCAGGCGCCGTTCCCCCTTGGGATGGAGCGCCAGCGTGCTGGCGTCGCGGATCCGGAAGGAGAAGGTGGCCACGACGTTGTCGCGCGGCTCGGCGTGAAAACAGGCGAACAAACCGCCGCCCTTGCGCAGCACCATGTGGAGCCGATCCACGACGGCCTCGAGCAGCGGCCGCGACAGGTGCTCGAGGGTGTCCCAGACCAGAATCGCGTCAAAGTGTTCAGCGGGAAACTGGAGCACCTGGCGCAGGAAGGCCTCGGCTTTTCTCGCGTCCGCCTGGACCACGTTCGGATCGCCGGGTCCGAAGGTGGAGTCCAGGCTGAACAGCAGGTCCTCGAAGGTCAGCCGGTGCCCGAGGTCGACGATGTAGCTTACATTGGCCTGCGTGAACTCGCCGAGGTCAAGAACGCGCAGCCCGTCTTCGGCGCCGAATGAGGAGAAGAACTGTTCGAGTCCGTGGCTTTGTCTGAACTGGTCCTGCGGCGTGGGGGCGATGTGACTCACCTCGGGACGGGCGCGGTTGGCTACCGTTTTGCTTCCTGCGCCGGAGCCGGGTGGGCCGCGGCGGGCGGAGCCGCCGGCGCCGCCGGCCTGGCGGGAGGCGCCTCTTTTCTCACGATGTCGATGGATCCCTTGAAATAGGCGCCGTCCTCGATGACGATCCGGACGGTCTTGATGTCGCCGAGCAGCTTCGCCTCTTTCCGGATCTCGATCTTCTCCCCGGCCTCGACGTTGCCGTGGACCGTGCCGAGCACGACGATCTCGCGGGCCCTCACTCCGGCCGCCAATTTCCCGTTCGGACCCACCGTCAGCCGGTGTTCCGGCATCTCCACCGATCCCTCGATCTCGCCGTCGATGTAGAGGTCCTCCCGGCTGTGCAACTGCCCCTTGATGACCACCGACTTGCCGATTGTCGCCGTCCCTCCCCGCGTCTCCGCCTCCGCCGGCCGTGGCGGCAGCGTGTTCATCGGGATCCCTTCCCTCGCCAGCGAGGCGTTGGTCGGCTGCTGCGGCGTCAGCTTCGGCGCCTCATCTTCTCTGCGGCGATTCCACATAGATTGCCTTTCTGCGTTGAATCTCAATCGCCTCCGAATCTCTTTATCGTATTACAGACCGTCCCGGAGGTGGGATAATAAGGCACGTGGCCAAATCCAGGGAAATCGAGCACCGCTTTGAATCGGTCGAGGGCCAGCTCCACCTCTACCAGCGAATCAGCCGCTACCACGGCAGGAACATCCCGATCCGCGACGCGCTCAACGGCATCGTGACCACGGTGGCCGGGTTCATGCAGTCGGACTCCTGCCTGCTCTACCTCATCTCCGGCGACCGGCTGGTGCTGTGCGCCGCGGCCGGCGGGAACCCTGCCGCCGTCGGGGAAGTGATGCTCCGCCTGGATGAGGGCCTCACCGGCTGGGTCGCCCGCGAGCGCCGTGTCCTGGCCATCAGCCGCGAGGCGTACAACGACCCCCGCTTCAAGTTCTTTCGCGACCTGCCCGAAGACACATTCGAGGCTTTTCTGTCCGCTCCCGTCATTGTCCGCAATCACGTGATCGGCGTCATCAATCTCCAGCACCGCCAGCCCCACTCCCACACGGGCGGTGAACTGGAAATGGTCACCACGGTGGGCGAGCAGATTGGCGCGCTCGTCGCGGTCGCCTCGATCGAGGCTGGTCTTCTGGGCCGCGCCGCCCATGCCGACCTCGTGCTCGGCGGCGGCGCCCTGGCGGAACGGACATGACCCTGGCCGGCCGCGCGATCCTGCTGCTCGCCGCGCCGGTCCTGACCGCCACCCACGCCCTGCCGGCCGGCAAATGGAAGCTGACGTACTTTCACGACGAGGACAAATCGTCGCTGGTCCTCAACGGCATCGCCGCCTCCTCACCGCAGTGCGCCGTCGCCATCGGCGCAATCCGGTCCGCCGGAAAGGCCAAGCCGGTCGCGGTGGTCTCCGCCGATGGGGGACGGTCGTGGACCGTCCACCCGCTCAAGTCCGCTCCCCACTCTGTCCAGATGCTCACGTCCCGCCTCGGTTTTCTCGCCGCCGAGGACGGTGTCTGGCGCACGGGTGATTGCGGCCGGACGTGGGAGCGGATCAGCCGCCTCAAGGGGATTGTCCGCGTGCACTTTCTTGACGAACGGCAGGGCTTCGCCGCCGGCGCCCCGAAAAAGGCCCTGCGCACTTCCGACGGCGGGCAGTCCTGGCGCGACCTGGAGATCGAGAACGCCCCGCAGGCGGACCCCGAGCGGAGCGTTTACGCCAATATCGCGTTCACGGACGACGGCTTCGGCATGATCGGCGGCTGGCACAAGCCCCGGCGTCCGGCCAGTCCATCCGGCCTTCCCGTCTGGATGGACCCGGAAAGCGCCGGCGAGCGCCGCCAGTGGCCGTCCCTGACGCTCATGCTGCAAACCCTCGACTTCGGCAAGACATGGCGGGGCTTTTCGAGCTCCATCCTCGGACAGATGACACGGATCCAGCTTCGCGGCGATGTCGGCCTCACCCTAGTCGAGTTCGAGCAGTCCTTCGACTGGCCGTGTGAAGTTTACCGCATCCACATCCGCGGCGGCGAGTCGTCCCGGATCTTCCGCGAGAAGGATCGCGCCATCACCGACATCGCTCTGCCGCCCGGTGGATCGGCGCTGCTGGCCGGCTTCGAACCCGTGGGCAGCCTTCACCAGCTTCCGGTGCCAGGCAAGGTGAGGATTCTCGGCAGCGAGGACCTTCGGACATTCCACGAGTTTCCGGTCGACTATCGCGCCGTCGCGAGACGCGTCTGGCTGGCCGCGCCCCCGTCCGGCCCGCCTCTCGCCGCCACCGACACCGGCATGATCCTCCGCCTGGACGAACCCGCGAAATGACTTCCGGCTTCTCTGATATATTCAACGAAGGCGCTCGGCGCCGGTCACACAAGAAAGCAAAGGAGGTCCGTCCGTGACCCAGAACATGTGGCGTCTTCCGGCGGCCGCATTCAGCGTCGTGCTCCTAACGTCTGCCTATTCCCGAACCAGCTCCATCTCAACGATGAGCCAGTGCGCCACGGCGTTCCTCAATTCCCTGGACTCCGGGCAGAAGTCGAAAGTGAAGTTCGCCTTCGACAGCGAAGAACGCCTTTTCTGGCATTTCATTCCGACGGACATGATCCCGGAGCGCTACAAGCGGCCCCGGAACGGGCTGACGCTCGGCGAGATGACGGCCGAGCAGCGCCACCTCGCCATGACGCTGTTGACCGCCGGCCTAAGCCAGTCGGGCAACATCAAGGCGCAGACCATCATGAGCCTCGAGCAGATCCTGAAGATCCTCGAGAAAGACACGCCTGCCGGCCGGCGCAACCCTGAACGCTACCACTTCAGCGTGTTCGGCGAGCCTTCGGAAAGCGGAACCTGGGGCTACCGCATCGAAGGGCACCATATCAGCCTCCATTTCACGGTGGACAAGGGCAGGCTGGCCGGCTCGCCGTCGTTTTTCGGCGCCAACCCGCATGAGGTCCGGCAAGGCGCCCGCGCCGGGCTGCGCATCCTGGCGCGCGAAGAGGACCTCGCCCGCGACCTCGTGAGGGCGCTCGACGAGTCCCAGCGCAAGACGGCCATCGTGGCCGCCGAAGCCTACCCGGACATCCTGACGGAGGCTTCCCGCAAGGCCGCTCTCAAGGGGCAGCCGGACGGACTTTCGGCGGCCAGGATGAACGCCAGGCAACGCGCTCTCCTCCACGATCTCCTCGCCGAGTACGCCGGCAACATGGCCGAACCGATCGCCTCGGCCCGCCTCGACAAGGTGAAAAAGGCCGGCACGAACATCCGTTTCGCGTGGGCTGGCGGAATCGAGAAAGGCCAGCCCCACTACTACCGCGTCGCCGGTCCGACGTTCCTCATCGAGTACGACAACACCCAGAACGGAGCCAACCATTCCCACACCGTCTGGCGCGAGTACGACGGCGATTTCGGCCTGGACCTGCTCGGCGAACATATCCGGTCGAGCCACCGCTAGCTTGCGTCCGCTGTCTTCCATCCCGAGCGCGGTCAGCCGGCGAACCATGCTCCTCGTTCCGGCCCTGTCGATGGCGCAGAGGCCGCCCGTTCCCGCTCCCAAGCCGCCCGCACCGAAGCCCGGCGTCGAGCGAGTCCGGTACCTCGATCCGGCCACCGAGTTCGAAGTGTTCCGCCTCACCGACCCCGGGGCCGGCGCGGCCTATCTGCCTCCCACCTCCAACCCTGTGATCTCCCGCCGCGGCGGGTTCCTGCTCTACGTGGGGGACCGTGGCGGATCGCTTCAGGCCTGGACCCTCGACCTCAAAACCTACCAGAGCCGCCTGATCACCGCCGCCCAAGCGCTGGATCGCAAGACGGTCTGTCTGACGCCGGATGAACGCTCGGTCTGTTACGTGGACGGCGACGCGGTGATGATCTGTCCGTTGGCCGGCGGCAAGGGACGCCCGTTGCTCCGCCCACAGGAGCCGGTGACCGGCCTTTCCGTGATACCCGACGGCCCGTCCGTGCTGGTTGCCGAATCCACGCGAATCCGCGCCGTCAGCATTGCGCGCGGCGTGGTCCGGACGGTCGTGGAGAACGGCGAAGGAGTCCTGACGCCGCTTCCCCGGCCGCGCCGCGCCTCGCTCGTCTACCAGGACCGCCAGAGCAACTGTTGGCTGGCCCACCTCGACGGTTCCCGCAACGTGAAACTGAGACTTTCTCCCGGACGGATCGGTCCGGCCCGCTGGTCCGCTGACGGGCGCACGCTGCTGTACCTTCATTTCCCCTCCGAGCGGGGCAAAGTGAATTCGTTGCGGGAGCACAACCCTGACACCGGAGAGGACAAACTGATCGCCGGCACTTCCCAGTTCGTGGCTTTCTCGCCGAACCGGGACGCCAGCGTCTTCGTGGGATCGAGCGGGGCCAAGGCCGGACCATACGTCCTGATCCTGCTGCGCGTGGTCGGGCGAGAGTTGGCGCTCTGCGAGCACAAGGCGTCGGACCCGTCGGCGGTGGCGCCCATCTTTTCGCCCGACAGCCAGAATATCTATTTCGAGAGCGACCGCCACGGCAAGCCGGCCCTTTATTCCATGCGGGTGGACAAGTTGATCGAAAAAACCGAAGACGAGGAGGCCCAGACCGCCTCGGAAACGCGCCCCTGACCGCGCGCCTGCCGCCACGTCAGTTCCAGAGCGACCCGATCCACGACGCGATCCGCGACCACCAGGACGGATCGCTGCGGGCGCCGTCGAGTTCGTTGGGCAGCGCGTCTTCGGGATCCACCACCGGCTGGCGCCATGGAATCCGCTCGGTTTGCCGCAGGCGGTTTTCCCGGAACAGGAAGGTCCGCTGCGTGAGGATGCCGTCCTTGCCTTCCGACAACAGGCGGATGCGGGGCGTTCCGTCCTCGGTCCTGTCGACCGTCACCGGATAATAGCCGCGCAGTCCCCGTTCGTGGTAGACCGTCTCATAGCGGTGGCGCCGCGTGTTCCAGACGAAGACCCGGATGCTGTCGAACTGGTACTTCTCGGGCGCCGTGGAGATCGTGGTCCACAGCCAGTGCTGCCGGGTCTGGTCCCGATCCTGCACGGCGCCGAGCGAGAAGTAAGACGTGATTCGGTGTCGGTCGGCGAACTGCGTGACTTCGTCGGGCAGGTTCATCATGAGCAGGCGCGACAGGACCCAACCGGAGCGGCCGTCGGCGAGCCGAACGAGGCTCCAGTCGTCCCGCAACGCGTTCGGATCCGGAGGCGGCGCCTGCTGCCCCGTCCCCTCCGGTACGTACGGCCCGCGGATCGTCACGGCACGTCCGATCACGTCGGCGTCGGCGTCGGGCGCCAGTTGGGTGAAACTGGGCGAGGCGAGGTTCGGCGTGATGTGGACATTGAGCAGGTCGAAGGGACTGGCCTTGCCCTGCGATGGAAGGTGTCTCGCCCTCTCACTCTCGCGGCGCAGGCGGGCCATGCCCTTGGGAGAGAGCAGTTGCTGGCCGTCGGTCCATCCTTCCTGCCCCTGTTCGGTTCGCACCTTCGCCATGCGACGGCGGCGCTCGAGAATCTGGAGACGGTCGCCATGCTTGACGGTCGCCGTCACCGGGGCCCGTGGAGCGAGTTCCTGGCGCAGGTTCAACAGCATCGGCGCCACGTAGGCCTCGCCGATCGGGGATTGCCGCCCGTGGCGGCGGCAGCCAGCCGCGCACACCAGAGCCGCCAGGGCCACCGCCAAGGCGAAGGCGGCGCGGCGACTAGTCCGGAATCGTGACTCGCAAAGCCGTAACCGACTCATGGGACTCCACCATCCCGCCGGCATCCACCTGCCACACTTCGCCCGGATGGAACGCCGCTTCCTGGACCGTGCCCGTGCCCGACAGGGCGATCAGCAGCGACGGCCCGCCCCATTCCACCTTTCCGGCGACCTCCAGCCGCTCCGTGACGAAATAGGGACATCGGACCAGTTCGCCCCGGCGGGCCGCCACCCGGCATTGTGCGGGACCCAGGCTCGCCACGGCGACCGACTCTTCCAGATGCAGCTCCCGGGCGGGCTGGCGGCCCCAGTCGTACAGCCTGTAGGTGACGTCGGAGAATTGCTGGATCTCGCACAGCACCAGGCCGGCGCCGATGGCGTGGACGACACCGGCGGGGATGAAGAATGTGTCGCCCGGCGACGCGGCGTGCCACTCCATCAGGTCGGCGATGGAGCCGTCCGCCGCCGCGGCGCGCAGCTCCTCCGCGGTCACCGCGCGGCGGAATCCCGCCGCGATCGCCGCGCCCGCCTCCGCCTCCACCACGTGCCACATCTCCGTCTTGCCCGCCGAGTTGTGCCGCCGCCGCGCGACGTCGTCCGGGGGATGCACCTGGACCGACAGCACGCTCGACGTGAACAGGAACTTCACCAGCAGCGGCGGCGCCTCAAACCACACTTCACCCACGGGTTCCAGCGCGTCGGGGTACCATGGCGACAACCGCGTCCGTCCCCATGGCCTCGCTACATGCCTTGCTGCCAGGCGCCGGGCCGCCATCCAGGCCTCGCGGTCAGACTTTCTGCTGAATGAAATTGTCGATCCGGTTCAGTCCGCGTTCGAGTTCGTGCATGGACGTGGCGTAGGAAATGCGGATGTGCTCGGAAGTTCCGAAGGCCTCCCCGGGCACCGCCGCGACGTGGGCTCTGGCTAGCAGTTTCTCGCAGAACTCGAAGGAGGACTGGATACCGAGGTTCCGCATCGCTTCGCTGATGTTCGGATAGGCGTAGAAGGCGCCCATCGGCGCCTGCACCTTCACGCCGGGAATCCGGTTCAGCCGGTCGACGACGAACTGCCGCCGCCGGCGATACTCGGCCAGCATCTGCTGCACGGAGTCTTGCGGGCCCCGCAGCGCCTCCACCGCCGCCTTTTGGGCGATGGACGTGGGATTGGAGGTCATGTGGCTGTGCAGCTTCGTTACCGCGTCGATCACCGGTTTCGGGCCAAGGCCGAAACCAACCCGCCACCCTGTCATGGCGTAGGTCTTCGAAAGGGACCCGGCGACGATCACGGAATCCTTGGCGCCGGGCGCCGCCGCGATCGAGAACGGCTTCTCGTCGCCGTACAGGAAGTGGCAGTAGCACTCGTCCGTGATCAGCCAGATGCCGCGGCGGGAGGTCACCGCGTAGATCCGCTCGAACTCGGAGCGCGACAGCACCGCCCCGGACGGGTTCGACGGTGAGTTGACGATGATCGCGCGGGTCCTGGGCGTGATGTGCCGCTCCACCATCTCCGCCGTCATGGTGAAGCCGTTGGCCTCGTCGGTTTCCAGGAAGACGCACTTGCCGTAGGCGAAGTTCACCACGTCCTGGTAGGTCACCCAGAAGGGCACCGGAATGATGACTTCGTCGCCCGGATTGACGAGCACCTGCATCAGACTGAACACGATGTGCTTGCCGCCCACCGTCACGACGCACTCGTTGGGCGCGTAGCTGGTCCCGAAGTCGGCGGCGTGCCGGTCGCAGATGGCCTTCTTCAGGTCGATGATTCCGTCGACCGCGGTGTACTTGGTGAAGTTCTCGTCGAGCGCCTTCACCGCGGCCTTCTTGATGTTGTCGGGCGTCGGGAAGTCGGGCTCTCCCGCCCCGAAGTCGACCACGTCGACTCCTTCGCGCTTCAGCCGGCCGGCCTCGGCCGACACTTTGACGGTGGACGACACGCTGATCGTGCTCATGCGCGCCGCTAGATCTGCCATGGTTTGGGTCACTTCGCATCTCCTCGCGAATGATTCATATCTGGGAGCTTGGATCGCAGCCGCGCCTCCACCGAAGGAGACACGAGGCCGCTGACGTTGCCTCCCAGCCGGTAGACCTCCTTCACGAGCTTCGAGCTGATGAAGGAGTATTGCTCGTTGGCCATCAGGAAAACCGTCTCGATCTGCGGCTGAAGGCGCCGGTTCATGTGCGTCATCTGGAGCTCGAACTCGTAATCGGAGATCGCCCGGATCCCGCGCAGGATCACGCTGGCCTTCTTTGCCGTCGCGTATTCGACCAGCAGTCCGTCGAAGCTGTCCACTTCAACGTTAGCCACGTTCCCCAGAGCCTCCTCCAGCATTTCCACCCTCTCGGCGACCGTGAACAGCGGGTGTTTGTGCTCGTTGCGCAGCACGGCCACGATCAGGCGCGAAAAAAGCCGCGACGACCGGTGAATGAGATCCAGGTGGCCGGCTGTCAGCGGATCGAACGAACCTGGATAGATCGCGATGACGTCGGAGGGCAACCCCTATATTGTAATCGAAGCGGGACGCGGGCATGCTCCGGCCGCCGGATCAGAAACCCTTCGAGGATGGGCGGCGGCGGAACAGGCGATCGGGTGGCGTTCGAGCGTCTGGTCCCCTATCATGGCGAAATGCGCGACTCCCTTCTTGTCCGCCTAGCCATGCCGGGCCTGACCGCCGCGCTGCTCGCGGCGCAGCCGTTGCCGAGATACGATGTCCACCGCGCCGCGGGGCGGATTGTGGTGGATGGCAAACTGGACGAGCCGGCATGGCGACAGGCGCGCCCGGCCGGTGACTTCCACTTCAACTGGTGGACGGCGGGCGAACGGGAGCAGACGGTCGCCAAGATCCTTTGGGACGATGAAAACCTGTATATCGGATATCACTGTCTCGACAAGAACATCTCGGCGGCGGTGACCGAGCGCCACGGTCCGGTGTCGCTGGACGACTCGGTGGAGGCTTTCATCAGTCCGAATCCGGCCAAAGTGCGGAACTACTACGGTTTTGAGATGAACGTGATCGGGACGATGCTGAACTTCATCCGGGCGGACTGGCACCAGGGGCCGTTCTTTACCGAACCGGAGGGGGTCCTGCTGGGCACCTCGCACATGGGCGTTCTCGCCAAGACGGATACCCCGGGCGAGGACCACTGGGTTCTCGAGATCGCGATTCCGTTCCGCAACTTCGTCCGGGACGCGGCGCACACGCCGCCCCACGAAGGCGATGTCTGGCGGCTCAACCTGAACCGGGCGGGCGGAAAAACCAACGCGCAGTACAGCACATGGTCGCCGGTGCGGACGGAGCGCCCGAACTTCCACGTGCCGGAGGCGTTCGGAGAGGTTCGGTTCGTCAACCGCCCGCCGGTGAAGCCGGAGGCCTACGACGCCGTCAGCCCGGGCCGCTTCGTCGTGGAACGGCCGACCCTGATCAACCTCGGCTTCGAGTGGGCCATTTCGGGCGACGACAACCGCAACAGCACGGTCGAAGTTCAGTACCGGAGGACGGGGGACGCCGGGTGGAAGCAGGGAATGCCGCTGTTCCGGCTGGGCAGCGAGAAGGTCACGCGGCCGGATCTCGGACTCGACCACACGGTTCCCGAGATGTTCGCCGGGAGCATTCTGGACCTCGAACCCGGCACGGAGTACGAGGCGCGGTTCGAGATGCGGGACCCGGACGGCGTGAAAGGGAATGCCGTGCAGGTGGTGAAGGTCCGGACACGGGAGGAGCCGCGCGAGATGAAGAACGCCCGGGTTCTGCATGTCTACCCGCCGGGCTGGTCCGGTCCCAAGGCGGAGCCCGCGTTCACCGGGCTCAAGAAGGCCTACTACGGGTCCGGAAACGGTGACTGGTCCGTGCTGAGCGAGCGCAAGGTGCGTTCAGGCGACGTCATCCTGGTGCACGCCGGACTATACAAGGGCGACCGGTTGAAGTATTCCGATCCGGCTGGGCTCGACTTTGACGGAACCTACGTGCTGACGGCGAAGGGCACGCCGCAGCGGCCCATCGTGATCCGGGCCGCCGGCGACGGGGAAGTGATCTTCGACGGCGACGGCGCGCACAATCTGTTCAACGTCATGGCGGCCGACTATCACATCTTCGAGGGGCTCACCATCCGCAACACGGACATCGCCTTTCAGGCGGGGCTGAAGGATGTGACGGGGGCGAAGGGCCTGACCATCCGGAACTGCCGGCTGGAAGACGTCGGCATCGGGGTGAACGGGCAGTACGCCGGATCGAACGACTTCCAGATCACCGACAACGTGATGCTGGGGCGCGACGACCGCTACCGGCTGCTGGGCTGGTACAACCCGGGCATCTACGGAGGGAATCGGCTCAAGAGCTATCACGCGGTAAAGCTGTACGGGTCCGGCCACGTGGTGGCGCATAACTATATCGCCTATTTTCATGACGGGATTTCCGTGTGCACGCACGGATCGCCGGACCGGCTCGAAGAGCACCGGGCTTCCGCGATCGACTTCTACAACAACGATATCCACCTGATGGCGGATGACTTCATCGAAGCCGACGGAGGTGTCCACAACATCCGGATTCTGCGCAATCGGGGCGTCAACGCGGCGCAGTGCGGGCTGAGCGCACAACCGGTCTATGGCGGGCCGGCTTACTACATTCGGAACGTCGTGTATCACGTACCGACGGGGTGCGGATTGAAGTTCAATGTGAAGCCGTCGGGGCTTGTGCTGTATCACAACACGCTGATCACTGAGGCGTTGCCCGGCGACATGTACTCAAACGTTGTTTTTCGAAACAATTTGATTCTTGGACGGGATGTCGCGGACCGCCCGGTCTTTCGGTTTTCGAATGCGACGGCGTATTCCACGTACGACTACAACGGGTATCGGATGAACCCGAAGTCCAAGGTTCAATTCCAGTGGACGTCGCCGCCCGCGGGGAAGGCGCGGGACTACACGGCGGACCGGAGCCGGGCGCGGCGGTTCGGGTCGCTGGCGGAACTGCGGGCGGAGACCGGGCAGGAGGCGCACGGGATCGAGGTGGATTACGGGATCTTCCGGAATCTGGCGCCGCCGGACGCCAGCAAGCCGCAGGCGATCTATCACGCCCGCGACCTTGATTTCCGGCTCGCGCCAGGGGGGAAGGCGGTTGACGCGGGGGTGCCTATCCCCAACATAAATGATGGGTTTAGCGGGAAGGCGCCGGATCTGGGGGCGTACGAGGAGGGCCAGAGGCCGCCGGTGTACGGGCCGCGGACGGGAGCACGGGAGTAGCCGGAAAAGAAAGCGCCCGGTGTCGCCGGAGGATTACGACACCGGGCAAATTTGCTCACAAGGAGGAGTGAGTGTGAGCAAAGCGCTTTTGATTATACCTCAATTCCTCCGTTTGAGGGTAGGCCTTTCTTCTTCGTCGTCGGCTTTCGGCTTCTCGTTGCCCTCGGAGTCGACCCGTCCGGAGCCCTGCTTGCGAAGCCGAGGCTTGTTGACGTCCTTGTCGTCGACCTTGCGGCGGTTGAGGAGGGAGGACAGGCGCTGTTTGACGTCGTTGAATTCGGACGTCGTGACGACATATTCGGGCTTCGCCTTGAGGATTTCCTGGATGTTCTTCTGAGAATCCTTGATCCGGTCGTCGGTCAGCGGATGGGAGGAGAACACTTTGGCCATGGTGCCGGGCTTGCGTTTCTCGTCGGACTGGAGTTTCTCGAAGAAGTCGACGAAGGCGGTCGGATCGTAGCCAGCCTTGTAGAGGTACTGCAATCCGAGCAGGTCGGCTTCGGACTCAAACCCGCGGGAGAAGGAGAGGAAGCCGATCGGGATCAGGACACTGGCGGCCTGACGGACACCGTAGCCGGCCCATCCGCCCATGAAGATGAGGGGGATCGTGGCGAGATTGACGATGTTGCCGCGAGTGGCCTGGCGCGTGCCGTGGCGGGCGGCGATGTGGGCGATTTCGTGCGCCATGACGCCGGCCAGTTCGGCCTCGGTTTCCGCCCGCAGCACGAGCCCGGTGTTGACGAAGAAGAAGCCGCCGGGCAGAGCAAAGGCGTTGACCTCCTCGGCGTCGATGACCTTGATGGTGACGGGCACCTTGACGTCGGAATTGCGGACGAGGTTCTGGCCGACGCGGTTGACGTATTCGGCGATGACGGGATCGTCGACGATCTTGGCCTGCCGCTGAATTTCGTCGGCGAGGCTCTTGCCGAGGGCGATCTCCTTCTCGATCGAATACATGTTGACGCCCTTGCCGACATCGCGTTCACCAATGGCGTCGGGATCTTTCTTCTTGTCCTTCGACTTGGCCAGTCCCGTTGCCGGAACCAGGATCAGAGCCATGGCCAGACCGGCCAGCACCTGTTTGAGCAAGCTCGTCATCGCCGCCCTCCAATCAAGTAAGATGCCTTTATTATAGAGCCGGTTTCACGGGATACCAGCAACTTCTTCAGGCCCTCGTCTCTTTTAACGTATAGTCGTTACGATGGGTTTCCCGATCTCCCAAGCCTGCCGGGACCAGTTTCCGGTGTCCGAGAATCTGATTTACGTCAACCATGCGGCAGTGGCTCCGCTGTGCAAGCCGGCCATGGAGGCGATGGCCTGGCTGGTGTCAGACGCCGGCCACTGGGGCTCGTTCCACTACGATATATGGCTGGAAGCCTATGAAAAATTGAGGCTTGTTGCGGCCACCCTGATTGGCGCCCACCGCGATGAGATCGCCATTGTGAAGAACACCTCGGAGGGGATTGCGACTGTCGCGCTGGGCATCGACTGGAGGGCGGGCGACCGGATCGTGGCATTCCGGGAAGAGTTTCCGGCGAACTACTACCCTTGGCTGCGGCTGGAAGAGTACGACGTGAAGGTGGAGTGGCTGTCGATTTACGACCCACTCGAGAAAATCGACCAAGCGTGCCGGGGGGCCCGGCTGCTGGCGATCAGCTTCGTCAACTATCTGTCCGGGTATCGCGTGGACCTCAATGCGCTCGGCGAAATTTGCCACAGGCATCAGACGCTGTTCTTTGTGGACGCGATCCAGGGATTGGGCGCCTTTCCGCTGAACGTCCGGCGGGACCGCATTCACGCGCTGGCCGCGGACGGCCACAAGTGGCTGCTCGGACCGGAGGGGTGCGGCATCCTTTACGTCGAACGGGGGTTGCAAGACGAGATCGAGCCGGTCGAGTTCGGCTGGACCAACGTCGCCGCCTATGCCGACTACGCGTCGCGGGACATGACGCTGCGGGCGGACGCCGGGCGCTACGAACCCGGGACGCTGAATACAGCGGGCATTTTCGGGCTGGCCGGGGCGATCGATTTTCTGAACACGGTGGGGATCGACCAGGTGACGCCTGCCGTGCTCGCGCGGGCCGAGCAGATCGAGTGGGGGGTGCGGTCGAAGGGCTATGAGTTGATCTGTCCCCGTTCGGAGGCGACGGGATCCGGGATCGTGACGTTCCGCAAGAACGGGCTGGACAGCCGGCATGTGGTGAAGCTTCTGCGGGACAACCGCATCGTGGCGGCGCCGCGGCAGGGCTGGATCCGGACGTCGCCGCATTTTTACGTGTCGGAGGAGGAGATCGCGAAACTGCTGGACGTGATACCCTAACTTCCATGCTGCTCGGCTCGGTGACCTACAACGTCCTGAAAGACTGGGATCTCGATGCGATTCTGACGAAGCTTCCGGAGGCGGGATTCGAGGGGGTGGAACTGCGGACGACGCACAAGCACGGCGTGGAACCTTCGCTTACGGCGGCCGAGCGTGAGCAGGTGCGGAGAAAGTTCGAGCGGTCGAAGGTCCGGCTGGTGAGCTACGGCACGGTGTGCGAGTTTCATTCTCCGGACCCGGCGGTGCGGCAGAAGCACATCGCCGACGGGAAGGCCTTTATCGACCTGGCGCACGACACGGGCGCGTGGGGGATCAAGGTGAGGCCGAACGGATTGCCGAAGGAGGTTCCGCACGAGACGACGATCCGGCAGATCGGGGCGTGCCTCCGGGAACTCGGCGATTACGGGGCGGGGCGGGGCGTCGAGGTGTGGATGGAAGTTCACGGGCGCGACACGCAGAATCCACCGGTATCGGCGGCGATCATGAAGGCCGCGCGGCACGAGTACGTAGGCGTGTGCTGGAACTCCAACGCGACCGATGTGGTGAACGGGAGCGTGAAGACCTCCTTCGACCTGCTGCGGCCCTATATCAAGAGCGTGCATATCAACGAACTCGCCAATCCGTCCTATCCCTGGCGGGAGCTGTTCACACTGCTCCGGCAGGCCAAATACGAGCGCTACACATTGTGTGAGTGCCAGGAGAGCAAAGAGCCGGAGCGGTTCCTGCGCTGGTACAGGGCGTTGTGGAAGGAACTGACGCGTCCGTAGGAGGCGGGGCTCAGTTCCAGTTCAGGATTCTCCGGGCGTTTCCGCGGTAGAGGCTTTCGAGCACCGGGGCGGGCAGTTCGAGGCCGTAGTAGCGCCACCAGATCCGGCCGGGCAGGTACTCATCGGCGGTCTCGAGCAGGCGCCACCAGCCGCGGTACATTTCCGGGGCGCGCTCCATGTCGGTGCCGAACAGGACGCGGTCTTTGTAACGGGCGAGGAACCGGGCGGCGGCGCGAGGCTGGCGGCCGATTTCGTAGTCGCGGGCCGAGATGTCGAGGTAGAGGTTGGGGTGCTGGTCGAGCGTTTTGGCGAGGGCGGCGAGGTCGTTGCCCTGGTTGCCGAGGTGGCAGGCAATGAACGTGGTGGAGGGATGCCGGGCCAGCATGCGGTTGCGACGGGTGAGCAGTTCCTCGTAGGAGAGGACGTCCTTGCCGTAGAGGTTGAAATGCTGGAAGTCCGGCGTGCGCTCCTGGTTGGGGCCGAGCGGCCTCCAGCAGGACGGGTGGTCGGCGATGTGGACGTTGGCGGGAATCCGGAGTTCGGCGCATTTTTTCCAGAGAGGGTCGAGGCGTGGATCGTCCGGGTGGAGCCGCTGGCCGCGGGGCAGGGCGCCACGCTGCATGCCGGAGCCTTTGTCGGTCAACTCGCCGATTCCGCGGGCGCCTTTGCGGTAGCACCGCTCGAGTTCGCGGGCGGCGCGCAGGGGCCAGTCCGGCGCGTTGACGTCGCCGCCTTCGAGCGAACACCACAGCTGGAAACGAGAGCCATACGGTTTGAACAGTTCGACCTGGCGGTCAAAGGCGTCGCCGGTGGCGCCGGTGAAAACAATGGTCGTCTCGACGCCGACCTCGTCCATCGTTTTCACCCAATCGGCGACGTCGGCGGCGGTTTTGATGTGGCTCTGGGAGGAGTGGGTGTGGACGTCGATGACGGGAAACCGGGCCCGGGCGATCCTGGTTTCCGGCACGACGAGGGAAGACTCGGGCGCATAATCCTTGAGCAGGATCGAGTCCATGGGTCCGGGCTGAACCGTGACGCCGAATTTCATTTTCGGCTGAGGCTGTTGCTGGGCGCCCGTTGAGAGGAGCGCGAGGGCGGCAATGGCGAGGCCGGCGAGGATCTTGCGCATAATCCCGATGATCGCTCACTTTTCGGCGTAAAGGTCCGGGAGGTCGTTTTCAAACAAGAGGACGTCGCCGGGGCGGAGCAGCCGGGGAAACATCGCCGTGGCTTCGGCGAGGTCCTTGACGATGGTGAGATTGGCCTCGGGAAACCCGGCTTTGCGGAGGCCGCGCGCGACGGGCCGGGTCTGTTCGGGGCCGACGAGGATGACGAGGTCGGCGCAGCGGGCGGCGTGGACTCCCAGTTCCTCGTTTTTTTCCTCGTGGAGAACGCCGAGTTCGATCATGCCGGGGGTAATGAGAATCCGTCTGCCGCCGGTGAACTGTCTCAGCACTTCGAGGGCTTCGGCCGCGCCGATGGGGTTGGAGTTGTAGGAGTCGTCGATGATCGTGGTTCCGCCGGCGCCCTGTTTGACTTCCAGGCGGTGGGGGGCGGGCTGGAGCCGGGCGGCGCCGGCGGCGATGGATTCAAGGGGGACGCCCATCTCGAGGGCGATCCGCGCCGCGGCGAGGATATTGAGGACGTTGTGACTGCCGAGGATCGGGGTGGAGACAGCGACGCGGCCGCCATGGCGCGTTGCGATGGTGAAGCGGAGTCCCTGGCGGGACTGAACCGGGTCCTCGGCCCAGATGTCGGCATCGCCGCGGGGGTTGCTGACAGAGCAGAGGGCGACGCGGGTGTGACGGGTCGAAGCAGCCAGCTTCCGGCAGTGCTCGTTGTCGCCGTTGAAGACGGCGAGGCCGTCCGGCGGGAGGGCGGCGATGAGTTCGTAGTTGGTCTGCTCGATGTTGTCCATCGTGAGGAAGCGCTCGAAGTGTTCGGGGCCGATCGAGGTGATCACGCCGATGCGGGGGCGGACGAGTTCGGCGATCTCCCTGACTTCGCCGCGCTTGTAGGCGCCCATTTCGGCGATGAAGACCTGGTGCTCCGGGGTGAGCATTTCATTGACCACGCGGGTGATGCCGAGCAGCGTGTTGTAGTTGCCCGGCGATTTGAGCGTCCTGTATTTCTGCGCCAGAAAGACATCGAGGAAGTACTTGGTCGAGGTTTTTCCGTAACTGCCGGCGACGCCGATAACGGGGATGTCGAGCCGGGCGAGCTTGCCGGCGGCGGCGCGGACGAATCCGCGGTTGATGCGGGCGTGCACGGGTTTGAGCAGCAGGTTGGCGAGCAGAACCGCCCACGGCGCCAGGTGCAGCAACAGCAACGCCCAGGGGATGGCGGGGGCGGGGACGAACGCGCAGAGGACAAGGAGAACTCGGGCGGTCCACAGGGTGCGCCGGGCGCGAGGTGTGTAGTCGAGCGGTTTTTTGGCCTGGGTGGTTTCGCGCCGGAGCAGGAGCCAGAGATTGTAGCCGATCCAGAAGAAGTGCCCGCCGGGCCAAGGCGCGGCCCAGCAGAGGGCGGCGACGCCGATGGAGACGAGGTCGACATAGCGTTCCATCGGCTTGCGGAACATCCACGAGACATAGCGGCCGACCAGGTAGCTGTCCATCTGCCACATGTGCAGGACGCGCACGGCGCGGCGGGAGGCGACGAGGGCGGAGACAAGCGACGTCAGGAGGGAGAGGGCGGTCGCAAACAGGGTCACGCGGCATCCTCGCCGCGCAGAAATCGCAGCGCCATCAGGTTGAACTTGTGGGTTTGATCGAGATAGGGGAAGTGTCCGGCGCCGGGCAGCACGACCAGGCGGGAGTCGGGAATGAGACGATGCATGGTTTCGCCGCAGGAGAGGGGCGTGTCCTGGTCCTGGTCGCCCCAGATGAGCAGGCAGCGCGACCGGATGGAGGGAAGCAGGGGCGTGAGATCTTCATCGATGACGTTGCGCAGGGTTTGCCGCAGCGCGCCGGCGTTCAAGTAGTCGCGCGAGGCGAGGTAGGGGAAGATCCTGTCCTGCAATCTGCGGAAGACGTCCGCGGAGGAAGGGGCGAGGCGCACGGCGGCGCGTTCGGCTTTTCCGGCCAGCATGCCAGCCAGGCGCTTGAGGCGGCGGCGGGCGGAGGCGGGAGGCTTTACGCCGGCGGCGGCGGTGAACAGCAGCCGGCCGGCGCGTTCCGGGCGGTAAGCGGCGAGCTTGATGGTGACGCGGCCTCCGAAGGAATGGGAGACGATGTGGGGCTGCGTCAGCTCGAGCCGGTCCATCAGGTCCAGCGTGCAGTCGAGAAAATCGGACACGCGCCACGGGCCGGGGGGAAGGCTCGACTGGCCGTGTCCGGGGAAGTCGATGGCGGTCGCGTCAAACTGGGAGGCGATGGCGCGGAAGAGGGGCTCGAAGGATTCGATCGAACCGCCCCAGCCGTGCAACATGAGCACGGCCGGACCCCGGCCTTCCCGCCGGTAGCGGATCCGCAGGCCGCCGATCGAGAGGAACCCGGCAGGCACTACGCGACCGGGCGGGCCGCCGCCAGCAGGTTGACGTCGAGGGAGTGACGGGTTTGCCGGCTCTGCCGGTGCCGCTCGACGGCGCCGTCGACGAGCAGCGTCACGAGACGGTCAAACGGCATTCCGGAGGCCTCCCAGAGGTAGAACGACAGCGAGCCCGGCAGGGTGTTTATCTCGTTGACATAGAAGGTGTCGCCGTCGGGTTCGAGCAGAAAATCGACGCGGGAGATGCCATGTCCGCCGACGGCCTGAAACGCGGCGGCGGCGCAATCCTGGATTCGTTCCGACAGCGGTTCGGAGATCGGGGCGGGGATCTTTCGGTTGAGGGAGGCCATTCCCGCTTTGCTCATCTTGCCGGCGCCTTTGGCTCCTTTGCCACCCGACTTATACTTGGCGTCGAAGGTCAGCAAATCGCCCTCATGGGTGGGCATTTCGCAGACGGAGGCGCGGGCGGGCGGTCCGATAATGGAGCAGTTGACCTCCTTGAAGCCGACCAGAGCGCGCTCGACCAGCACGCGCTGGTCAAAGGTGAAGGCGACGGCGAGGGCGTCGCGCAGCTCTTCCCGGCTGGAGCAGCGGCGGATGCCGATGGAGGATCCGAGGGAATTTGGCTTGGCGATGACGGGGTAGGGGAAGGCGGCCTCGACTTTGGAGAGAAACGCCTCCTCCGCGCTCTGATAGGCCGTACGGTGCGTCCAGACGCAATCGAGCACGGGAAGCCCGGCGCGTCGGAAGAGCTCCTTTTGGGCGATCTTGTCCATGCCAGCGGCCGAAGCGAAGACGCCGCAGCCAACGTAGGGGACGTCGGCGAGTTCGAACAGACCCTGGAGGCAGCCGTCCTCGCCGAAGGTTCCATGAAGGACGGGAAAGAAGACGTCCGCCCACAGGACCGGGGGCTTATAGAAGAAGCCCTTGGCGCCGTGGGGATGCAGCACGAGCTGGCGGATCCCGGGGTCGGGCGAGAGGCTGACGCGATGGGCGTCGCGGAGGGTCTCGGGCCGGAAGCCGGGCATGGCGTACTGCCGGAGGTTGTACAGGTCCTTGCCGGCGTACCAGGCGCCGTGCTTGTCGAGGAAGATGGGGAGCAGGCTGTAGCCGGCGACTTCGAGCGCATCCATGGCCTGATGGGCGCTGATGATGGAGACTTCGTGCTCGACTGAGCGGCCTCCGAACAAGACCGCTACGGTTTGTTTTGGCATACCGGGGCTGGGAACAGGATCAACCGTTATTGTAACAGCGCGCCCGCGCCGGATCGGCGGCGAGGCCTCATGATTCCCGGTGCGAAATCCGATACTGTTTGCAGGCGCGAAAACAACACCCCGCGGGCATCGGGGCGCAACCGGGCTGAAGCCGAAGGCAGGCCAGCGGTCCGGGTGGAACCATCGATTCATCCGAGCCAGGACCTCCGCATCGGGAAGAACGTCCCATTTAAGGGCGAAAGGCCGGCGTACTACGTGTGTTCCCTTCTTCCCGGGAGTCCCTCCCTTCCGCATAATGAAGAGGAAACGCTGGAGGGAAACATGCACACGAACACGTATCATCTGGCGGCCGGCCGCCTGCTGCGAGTCTGGCGCGACAAGCGGGCGCAGGACCTGGTCGAATATGCTTTGCTGGCGGCTTTTCTTACGGTCGCCGTGGCGGCGATTTTTCCGATGGACATCGCTCCGAACATCAGCGCCGTGTTCTCGAAGGTGGTTGTCATCTTCGGGCTGACGCCGAGCATCTGACCCGGAAGCGGGGCGGGCAGGGCCTGGAAGAGGGCGCCGTCCGGTTCGCGCGTCCGGAAGAGAGAGCCGGTGGCGGGATCCGGAGCGGAGCTACTTGAGGTACTGCTCGATCGGAGGGTTGATCCGCTCCTTCACGGCGGGATCTTCGAGATTTCCGATGTGGATGAGCAGCGGCGCAATGCTATTGTCTTTCTCGACCGTCTTTCCTTCCAGCCGGGCCAGCGCCGCGCGGACGGAGTCCTCGCCCATCTTGAAGGGGTGCTGCACGACCAGGGAGTCAATGACGCCGGCCTTGAGATCCTCGATGAGGGTCTGACTCCAGTCGAATCCGACGAGTTTCACCGCCGACTTGCGTTGTTTAAGAGCCTGGGATGCGCCGACCGTGGACGATTCGTTCGAAGCGAACAGTCCGGCGAGACCGGGGTGGGCGGTGAGCATGTTTTCGGTGACAGCGAGCGACTTGGCGAAATCCGCCATGCCATAACGCTTGTCGACAATCTCAATGCCGGGAAACTTTTCTCGCGAGGCTTCCTCGAAACCGCGTTCGCGTTCCATGGTGGAGGCGGCGCCGGGCTGGACGGCGACCATGGCGACTTTTCCTTTGCCCTGGAGGATCTCACCCATCCTCATGGCCGCCAGGCGCCCGGCGGCATAATTGTCGGTGGCGACCATGGAAACGTACTGGTCTGTGTCGATGCCGGAATCGAAGATCACGACGGGCACGTTGCGCCGGGCGGCGCGCTCGACGACGCCGACCATAGCTTTCCGGTCGATGGGCGCCAGGGCGATGGCGCTGACCTGCTGGTTGATCATCGCTTCGACGATCTGGATCTGGCCGGCGTAGTCGGTTTCGCTGGTGGGACCGTTCCAGAGGATGCGGACGCCGGCCTCGCGGGCGGCCTTCTCGGCGCCGGCGTGAACCGACTGCCAGAAGAAATGGGCACGGCCCTTGGGGACCACTCCGATGGTGCGGGCGGCGGGCTGTCTGCCGCAGCCGGCGGCAAAAATGGAAAGGGCCAGCGCGAACGCGCCGGCCCCCTTATAACCATTCGATGGCATGCAGGGATCAGGGAAGCACCGGATCGGCGATGTCGTAGTTGGCGCTGAGGGACCGGAGGAAGGCCAGCAGATCCGCCTTTTCCGCTTTGCTCAGCTTGTACGGCTTGAGGTTCGTCGTATCGAGGTACTTGTTCTTCTTTCCGCCGCCGGCCATGATGTCGACGGCTTCTTCGAGCGTCTTCACGCTGCCGTTGTGGAAGTAGGGAGCCGAGTCGGCGATACCGAACAGGCTGGGGGTCTTGAACGCTCCGGTGTCCTTTTCCTCCTTGGTCACCACGAACCGGCCCTTGTCGGGTTCCTTGGCGTCCATGCCGATGCCGACGTTGTGAAACTGCATGTCGGTGAGCAGGATGCCGTCGTGGCAGTTGGTGCACTTCGCCTTTTCGCTGAACACGGTCCAGCCGCGGCGGGCTTCCTCGCTGAGGGCGGACTGGTCGCCGTTGCGGAAGCGGACCCAGGGGCTGCGCTCGGACGTGGTGACAATGGTCCGCATGAAAGCGGCGATGGCTTTGGCGGCGTTCTCCTTGGTGACGGGACCGGGTCCGAAGACGGCTTCAAACGACTTTTTGTAGCCTTCGATCTGGTTGAGGCGTCCGGCGCAGTCATCGGCGGTGGGCTTGCCGTCTTTGCCTGTGCATCCCATGTTTCCGCCGGACCAGGCGCCGACGACCTGCTTTTCGAGGGCCGGGCTGCGGCCGTCCCAATAGAGGGCCGGGTAGTAGCCGACGTTCCACATGGTGGGCGAGGACCGGGTCAGCTTGGCTTCGTAGGCGCCGATGGCCGTCGGCAGGCCGTCGGTCAGGCCCTTTTCCTTGAGGTGGCAGGAGTAGCAGGACCGGGAGGAGTCCCCGCTGATCCGTTTGTCGTAGTAGAGCTGCTTGCCGAGCTCCACTTTGGCGGCGGTCATCGGGTTGTCGGCCGGGATGGCCATTTCCTGGTAGCCCTGGACCTGTGGCGTGTTGTACTTCTCCGGCTCCTTCTTGGCCTCTTCTTTCGGAGCCGGCGCACAGGCGGCGAAAAGAACCGCCACGGAGGCGGCGCACAGATAGTGTTTCGTCATCGTCATCGTAGCCCCTTCTTCAGAACAGACAGGTCTAACCCCTCACGCTGGCCGCGGGAATCTTCCGGACCAAGTCTTCCATCTCGTCGCGGGACTCGCTTCCGATCGTGAAGCAGTCGACGCAGTCGAGGGACAGGGCGAACTGCAAGCACTCGTCGGCTTTGTCGCGCAGCTTACCGGCTCCCAGAATTTTCATGCCGATAATGCCCTTGCCCGCCGACTTCATTTCGCGGAGCACGGAGATCACGACCGCCGGCTCGGCATCCATGGCCACTTTGGCCGGGTTGATCCGGGCGAGATCGACTTCCACCCACGGCTCGCGGGCGGCGGTCTTGAGCGCCTCGAGGGTATGGCAGCTGACGCCCTTGGTGCGGATGATTCCCTTTTCCTGCGCTTCGGAGATGACGTCCATGGCGCCGCGCTTGCGCTCATTCCAGTTGGCGTCGAGCATGCAATGCAGCAGGAGGATGTCGATGTAGTCGGAGTTGAGTTCGCGCCGGAAGCGGTCGAGATCGGCTTTCATCTCCGCGGCGGTGCTGGCGTGGGTTTTGCTGAGAATGGTCACCTTTTCGCGCGGGACGCTTTTGAGGGCGGCGCGGAGGTGCGGGTGGGTTCCGTACTGGTCGGCGGAATCCCAGAAGGTGACGCCCTGGTCGAAGGCGGCGCGGAAGAGGTCCGCCATGCCGTCGACGCCGAGTTTCTTGGTCTGGTTGGAACTGCCTCCCACGCCGTTGGTGCCGGTACCCATGGCGAGGCGGCTCAGTTCGACTCTTTTCGGGCCGAGCAACACGCGATCCGATGCGGCTTTCCGGGGGCCGTTGGCGAACAGGTGGTGGGGGAAATGGGCAAGGCTCACCGTCCCAGCGGCGGCCGTGTGAAGGAAGTGTCGTCGGTTGATCATGGCAGTCGCCTCCAGCTTCCAGCTACGTTAGCATACCACCACGCGGGATGTCTCTGTATACTCAAGGGGATGTTCCGCGTCCAGCACGCGCTCGCACTGACCGCCGCACTGACCATGTCCACCGCCCGCCCTCAAGACCGCTCCCAGGCCCGATCGATGGTGATCTCGCAGCGCGGGATTGTGGCCACCAGCCAGACGCTGGCGTCGCAGGCCGGGGCGCAGGTGCTGGCGCGGGGCGGGAATGCGGTGGACGCGGCAATCGCGGCCAACGCGGTTCTGACGGTGGTGGAGCCGATGATGAACGGCATCGGCGGGGACCTGTTCGTCCTGGTTCGCGACAGCAGCGGAAAACTCGCCGGGTTGAACGCCAGCGGGTTTGCTCCAGCCAAGCTGAGCGCCGGGTTTCTCCGCAACAGCGGCCACTACGGCATGCCCGGCGAGGGGATCCACTCGGTGACGGTTCCGGGATGCGTGGATGGATGGGAACGGCTCCACAAGAGATTCGGAAAGCTGGCCTGGGCCGAACTGTTCCAGCCGGCTATCTACTACGCGCGGAACGGATTTCCGGTGACGGAACTGATCCAGGGGGCGTGGCAGGGCGCGTTTTCCAAGCTCAATGCGGACGCCAACGCGCGGCGGGTGTATCTGCCGGGCGGCGCGGCGCCGAAGGTGGGCGACATGTTCCGGAACCCGGAACTGGGCGCGGCTCTTGAACTGATCGCGAAAGGCGGCGCGGCGGCGTTCTACAAGGGCCCCATCGCCAAGGCGGTGCTGGCGACGTCGAAGCGGCTGAACGGCGTGCTCTCGGCGGCGGACCTGGCCGAGTTCGAATCAGAATGGACGGAGCCCATCGCGACGACGTACCGGGGCTGGAAAGTCTACGAACTGCCTCCGAACGGCCAGGGACTGGCCGCGCTGTCGATGCTGAACCTGTTCGAGCGTTTCCCCATGGGCGGTCATGATCCGTTCTCGGCGGACGCCTTCCACCTGAAGATCGAAGCGCAGAAGCTCGCCTACGCGGATCTCCAGCGATACGTGGGCGATCCGCGGTTTGCGAAGGTGCCGGTGGCGGAGCTGATCTCAAAGCGGTACGCGGAGAAGCGCGCCGCGGGGATCAAGACGGACCAGGCGTCGTGCAGCCCCGAGCCGGGACAGGTGTTGCCGGCGTCCGGCGACACCATCTACATGACGGCGGTGGATGCAAGCGGAATGATCGTATCGCTGATCCAGAGCATCTACCTCAGCTTCGGGTCCGGGGTGGCCGTGGATGACTACGGGTTCCACCTTCATAACCGCGGGGCCCTGTTCACGCTCGAGGAGGGACACCCGAATGAGCTGAAACCGCGGAAGCGCCCTTTCCATACGATCATTCCGGCCTATATGGAGAAGGACAACCTGCACATCGGGTTCGGAATCATGGGTGGGCTCAACCAGGCGCAGGCGCACGCACAGTTCGTCTCCTATGTCGTGGACCACGGGATGAACATTCAGGGCGCGCTCGAGGCTCCGCGATTCACCAAGCTCAACTTCTCCGGCTGCGACGTGATGATTGAAAGCCGGGTTCCGGAGCCGACGATCGAGACGCTGCGGTCGCGCGGCCATTTTGTGCAGATGCAGGGCGACTACTCGTCGTGGATGGGCGGCGGTCAGGCGGTGATGCACGATTCGCGATCGAAGGTGAACTACGGCGCGTCGTCGCCGCGCAAGGACGGGGCCGCCATTCCCGAACCGGACCCTTACTTCGGATCGAAACCAGGCGCACGCTGAATGCGTCCCACCCACTACGGCATGGTTTGCCTGGCGACGCTGTGGATGGGCCTGGGCGCCGGTCTTGTTCAGAGGCCGGCGGCGGCGGAGTTGCGGCCCGAGGCGAACGCCGCCTTCGAGGAGCGGTCGCGCCGGCGCGAGGCGGAAATCCAGGCCCGGATACGGGCGGGAGGTTTTCTCTGGGTGGACCTCAGCCCGGAGCGCGCGCGCCGCGTGCGAGCGGGCGAGACCGTGGTGGAGCCCAGGATGGAGAAGGGCGCGACAGAGGTGAAGGGGGGAATCGTCCACGACTGGATCGGAGCGGCGTTCGCGCCCAACACGACTCTGAAGCGGACGCTCGAACGCGTAAAGAACTACGACAACCACAAGAACGTCTATCAGCCGGAGGTGGCCGATTCGCGGATCCTGAGCCGGAGCGACGGAGACCACCTGAGGGTGTACCTCCGCCTGGTCAAGAAGAAAGTCCTGACGGTGGTGCTGAACACGGAGCACGACGTGCGGTTTTTTCCGCTCGACGCGGCGCGGGTGCACAGCCGGTCTGTTTCGACGCGCATCACAGAGGTGGACAACCCGGGCGAAGCGAACGAGCGGGAATTGCCCGCCGGCCAGGATCACGGGTTTCTCTGGCGGCTGAATTCCTACTGGCGGTTTCAGGAGCGGGACGGCGGCGTCTACATCGAGTGTGAGGCGATCTCACTGACGCGGGGCGTGCCGGCGGGTCTGGGCTGGCTGATCAACCCGATCGTGCGCGACCTGCCCCGGGAGTCGCTGGCGAACACGATCGAAGCCACCCGGCGTTACGTGAACTGAATTTTTCGCCGGGCGCAACGGAAGCGGGCGAAGTTGCGTCCCATGGCTGGGACGTGTAACCTGACGACGGGGGTTGTGATGACTTTACGGATTCCGCTCGCCTTGTTTTTCGCCGCCGCGTGGGCGCCGGCGCAGAGGCCCGCCACGGGGCCGGTCGGGCATGGATTCGGAAACGTCGTGTTTCCCGGAACGGGCATTCCGCGGATCACGCCGCCGCCGGTGACCGGCCACATTCCGAGCCTGGGCGCGACGGTGCGAGGCGTCTATCCGGCGGGAGGGAACCGGGGACCGCGTGGCGGCGGGGCGTTTCCGATCGTCTACCCGGTCGCGGTGCCGGTGGGAGGGTTCTACGGCTGGTCCGCGGCGGTTCCCCAGCCGGCGCCCAACATCACGGTGATCAACCAGCAGCCGGCGCCGGCGGTGATTGTCAATCAGAACTACACGCCGGAGGGGGCGCGTCCGGTGATGCGCGACTACACCAACGAGCCGCTGCCGGCGGCGCGGGAGGCCGGGCCGATGCAGTCCTACCAGGCGCCAATACCGTCGAATCCGGACCCTCCGCGACGCGAGGCGGCCGACAAGCCCACGGTCTACCTGATCGCAATGCACAGCGGCGCGGTTTATGCGGCGTACGCCTACTGGGTGGAAGGCGACACTCTGCACTACATCACGACCAAGCACAGCCACAACCGGGCGTCGATCGATCTGGTCGATCTCAAGCTGAGCGAGCAGTTGAACCGGGAACGGTCCGTGGAGTTCCGCGTCCGGCGATAGGGACCGGGCGGGACTATTCCGTTTTGACGGCGATTTCGCGCAGCATGTCAGGCGGGATATCGACGCCGAGCCCGGGCGAATCCGGGACTGACCAGTAATCCAGCCGCGGCGTCCAGCCCTCCTTGAAGAATGCCGGGTAGGACTCGACGTTGGTGTTGCCCTCCTCCATGATGACGAAATTGGGGATGGAGGCGGCGACGTGAATGGACGCCGCCGTGCAGATCGGGCCATTGGGGTTGTGCGGCGCGATGGTGATGTAGGAGGCGTCCGCCATGGCGGCGATCTTCTTCATGGCTGTGACGCCGCCGGTGCGGGCCACGTCCGGCTGGAGGATGCGGCCGGCCTTTCGGGCGATGGTTTCGCGGAAGGCCCAGTGGGACTGAAGGCCTTCGCCGGTGGCGATCGGGATGTTGGTGGATCGCTGAAGGGCGGCCATCGCCTCGACGTCTTCCGGCGGCAGGGGTTCCTCGAGGAAGAAGATGTCGAACTCCTCGAGCATCTTAATGATGCGCCCGGCGGAGGCCATGTTGAACTTGCCGTGCGCCTCGACGCAGATGTCGAAAGAGGGGCCGGCGGCGCGAATACCGCGGATCATTTCGCGGACTTCGTTGAGAGTGGCGGTGGGAAGCTGCCGGTCCGGTCCGGGGTAGTCGCCGAAGGGGTCCCACTTGCCGGCGGTCGCGCCCAGCGCCATCAGTTCGCGCGTGCGGCGGAAGTAGGCCTCGGCCGTTCTCGGAATGTTGCCCCAGCGGTAGCTGGTGTAGATGCGGAGTCTGTCGTGAATTTTGCCGCCGAGGAGCTGATAGACGGGTGCGCCGAGTTTCTTGCCGACCAGATCCCAGAGCGCGATGTCGATGGCGCTGATAGCGGCGTAGAGAGTGCCGCCAAGCGTGTTTTCCTCGCGAATGTACATCCTGCGCCAGAGCTTCTCGATGTCCCAGGCGGACTCGCCGATGAGAACGGGGCGGAGGCTCCGGATCTGCGCCACCACGGGGGCCACGTTAGGCGGCGTGGTTCCCTCCCCCCAGCCGTGCAGTCCGTCGTGCGTCTCGATCCGGCAGGCGACGATGTCGGACCGGCGGCCGACGCGCAGGACATAGGGGTCCACGCGGGCGATCTTCAGCGTTCCCCGGGCAAACTGGGAGAGCAGGAATCCGCGTCGTGTCACCATGGGCACGTTCCGTTGTATCACACGCCACCAGTTGGCGCCGCGCTTTGGATGGCATTGTGAACTTGTTCGTTAACCCTTGTGAAAACTGAAGAGGAGGCGCGACTCGGCGGAAAGAAGATGGTACAAAGGTGGCACTGTGAAAAGATTAACCAGCCTAGCCGTTGTGCTCGCCGCCACCGCCTGCGCGCAGGTGGCCGACGTGCAATATTTCATCGCCGATATGAGAGGCGCCAACGAGGTGCCGCCGGTCGCGACCGAAGCACGGGCGACGGGCATCTTCGAGATCCACTCGATGCGCGACGGGCAGAGCGGACGGGTGCTGTCGGCGACGGTGATCTTCCACATCGCCTACACGAGTCCGACGGCCCTGAACACCGTTGGTTTGCACTTTCACGACGGTGCGGCGGGGGTGAACGGACCCGTCACCGTGAACACGGGGATCGTCGGGGCGAGCGCGGTCGTGCTGCCGGCCGGCTCGGGAATTCTGACGCGCGCCGTAGAGGTCCGGCCGGACCAGACCGCCGCGCTGGCGACGCTGAACACGCTCCTGAGCGGGAGCCCGAACGTGTACGCGAACCTTCATACCGACACGTTTCCGGGCGGGCTGTTCCGCGGACAGGTCTGGCGGGCCGAGCAGAGGACGCTGATTGCGCCGCTCGATGCGGCCAATGAGGTTCCTCCGGTTCCCAATGGCGGCACGGGCACCGGGGCGATCCGCGCGTTGCGGGCATTCAACGCGAGCGGCGCGCTGGTGGGGGGCGCGGCGATTTTTCACGTGAGCTACGCGATCAGCACGCCAAGCCCGGTGGTGGGGCTGCATATCCACACGGGCGCGGCTGGCGTGAACGGACCAGTGACCATCGGGACGCCGATCACCGGCGCGGCGAACGTGCCGGTTCCGGAAAGCGGAGCCGGATCACTGCCTGTGTACGTCGTGCCCGTCAGCCCGGATTCGCCGGCGGCGACGGTGGCGGCGCTGCATGGAATCATCGAGAACCCGGCGGGCTACTACGTGAACATGCACACGATGGCGAATCCGGGGGGAGTGATCCGCGCGCAACTGCGGCCGGCGGATACGGCGCTGTTCAGCGTGAATATGAATCCCGGCAACGAGGTTCCTCCGATCGCCGGCCTGGACGCGCGGGCGCTCAGCCTGGTCCAGGTGAGCACCATCCGGAACGCGTCGGGCGACGCGACGCACGCTTTCGTCTCCTATTCGGTCAACTACCGGTTCCCCGGGGCGGCGACGTTCACCGGCCTGCACATTCACGACGGCGTGGCGGGCGTGAACGGTCCGGTCCGTCTGGACTCCGGGTTGACGGGGGCGAGGGCTGTGGCCAGCGCGGACGGATTCGGGAACATCTACGCGAACTTCAACGCGACGACGGAAGCGGGACTGGCCGCGGTGAACGGCCTGCTGCGCAACCCGGAGAACTTCTACCTGAACCTACACACGATGGCGAATCCAGGGGGAGCGGTTCGCGCGCAGCTTGCGCCGGCCAGCAGCGCCAGGCCCACGGTGGTCGACATCATTTCGGGCAACAGCGATCCGTCGAACCGGACCGGGGTACGGGGCGGACTGATGACGGTGTTCGGGCGGGATCTTCTCAAGGTTCCCTCGACGGGCGAGGGAAGAGACACGACGGCGCCGCGGTCGTTGAACGGAACGTCGGTCCGTGTCGGCGATACGGACGCGCCGATCCTGGCGATCAACCGGGTGGCGGGCAACAATCCGCCGGACTACATCGTGTTTCAGGTGCCGTTTGAATCCGCCACGGGCCGCAACGCCGTGGTGGTGAGCAACTCCAACGGGGCTGCGGGCGCGGTGAACGTGGAGGTGGCGGCTTCCGCTCCGGCGCTCTATTTCGACGCCAACGGCGGAATCGCGATCCGGGCCGACGGGACGCTGGTCAGTGGGGCGAATCCGGCCGGCGCCGGCGAGCTGATCGGCCTGCTGGCCACCGGGTTGGGGCAGACGACGCCGGCGCAGCAGACCGGCGTCCAGACGTCCGGAAACACCTCCGCGGTTGCCGGTCTGACGGCGACGATGGGCGGCCGCACAGCCAACGTCGCCGGGGCGCTGGCGGTTCCGGGCGCGATCGGGCTTTATGTTGTCGGTGTGACGGTGCCGGCCGGACTGACGCCGGGCAACGCGCCGGCGCAGGTTCGCGCGGGGAGCGCCGCCTCGAACATCGTGACGATTCCGGTGCGTTAGGCGAGCGCCAGCACGACCCGGCCGGTGACGTGTCCGGCTTTCAGCCGCTCGAAGACGCTCTGAACTTCTTCGAGCGGTTTCGTTTCATGGCGGCAGCGGACAGCGCCCGTCGCAGCGAGGGCGAGCAACTCGCGCAGATCCTCGCGGGTGCCGACGGCGGACGCCACCAGGCGAATCTCTCCCGCCACCATGTGCACCGCGGAAACGGGAACGGGCTTGGCCGGCATTCCCACCATGGCGACGGTTCCGCCCTTGCGCACGGAGGCGAAGGCTGCTTCGTAGGCGGCCGTGCTGGCCGAGGCCACCAGTGCGATGTGGGCGCCTCCGATGGCGCGCAGGGCCTTGCGCGGCTGCTCGGAAAGCGAATTGACGGTCCACTCGGCTCCGCATTCGCGCGCCAGGTCGAGCTTGTCCTGGGCGATGTCGACGGCAGCCACGCCGGCTCCCTTCGCCCGGGCCACCTGAATCGCAAGGTGGCCGAGTCCGCCGACGCCGAAGACAGCCACGCGCTGGCCGGCTTCGAGTCCGGCTGATTTCAGCGCGCGATACACGGTGAGCCCGGCGCAAAGCAGCGGGGCCGCTTCGGCAAATCCGAGCGAGGGCGGCAACAGCGCCACATGGCTGGCCCGAGCCTTGATGTATTCGGCGTAGCCGCCGTCGACCGTGACGCCGGTGATCATCTGCCTGGAGCAGAGCACTTCGCGGCCGGAGGAGCAGTATTCGCAGCCCCCGCACGTCCAGTGGAGCCAAGGAACGCCGACCCGGTCTCCGACCGTGACGCCGGCGACGTCAGCGCCGACCTGTTCGACTACGCCGGTCACTTCGTGGCCGAGCACGAGCGGGATCCTGGTGACCGGCCGCAACAAATCCCAGTCGCCTTCGGCGAGATGCACATCGGAGTGGCAGACTCCGCAGGCGTGGACGCGGATGAGCACTTCTCCCGCGCCCGGCCGCGGCACGGGGATTTCTTCGAGAGACAGCGGCCGGGCGAAGTCGCGAAGGAGGGCTGCTTTCATGACGAATCTTCATTGTCCAACACGATTGACGACGGACGGAACCCGCTGCTGTAATGAACGTCTGTGCCGCAGGATACGCCGCCGGCGATCGTTTCGCATCCCTGGACGCCGCGCCGGTGGCGCCTGCCGCTGCTGGTCCTTCCGGCGCCGCTGTGGGCCGGAATTTTCCTGGGGCGCGCTCCAGGGCCATGGGATGGCGGAGACTGGGCCGGGCTGTGGGTCGCCGGTTCCCTCTCGGCGCTGCTGGCGGCGCTGGCGCTGAACCGGACCGTCGTGAGCATGCAGGACGGGGAACTGACGCTGCGGACCGAGCCGATCCGGATTTTCCGCGCCCGGAGGATCGCCCGCGCCGGGATCGACCACATCTACTATTGGCGACAGATGATCCCGACGCGGACGGGCGCGAGGGAGGAGTGGGCCGTCAACGCGCGGCTCCGGCAGGGACATGACGCGGCGCTGCTGGCGGGATTCGAAACCGAGGAGGAAGCTTCCCGAGCTGCGGCCGGGATCGGGGCGGCCGCGGGTGTCCCGGCGCGGCCGCTGGCAGGGCCTCCCGGGCGCGACTGGGCGGTCTACCGGCGGATGGCGCTGGTGATCCTCTGGATTGTGGCGGGTCCCGCGGCCCTGGCGCTCCTGATCCCCCGTTAGAGCTATATAATAAGACTCGAACGTCCTATGTTGCGCATCCTTTTCCTGCTTGTGTTTGCCGTGGCGGCGTCCGCGCAGGATTTCGTCCGGGACATCCGGCCGCTGTTTCAGAAGAGATGCGTCGCCTGCCACGGGCCGGCGGTTCAGTCAAACGGGCTCCGGCTGGACCATGGGGAAGCCGCATTGAAGGGCGGCTACTCGGGCGTGGCGATCGTCAAGGGCAACGCCGCCGCCAGCCGCCTGGTGCAGCGGATTGAGAGCGAGAAGGCGGGCGAGCAAATGCCGCCGGCCGGACCGAGACTGACAGAGGCGGAGATCCGGATGGTTCGCGCGTGGATCGACAAGGGGGCCGAGTGGCCGGCGACGGCCGGCGCGCCGGCGGGGGCGCCACGGTCCCGGCATTGGTCCTTCCAGCCGGTGCGCAAGCCGGCGCCGCCGATGGTGAACACAGCCAACTGGGTGCGCAACGAGATCGACCGGTTCATACTGGCGCGTCTCGAGAAGGAATCGCTGACGCCGTCGCCGGAAGCCGACCGGATCACGCTGCTGAGGCGGGTGAGCCTGGATCTGACGGGCCTGCCGCCGACGCCGGCCGAGGTGGCCGAGTTCCTGGCCGACACGGCGCCGGGCGCCTATGAGCGGCAAGTGGACCGTCTTCTGCGTTCCCAACACTACGGCGAGAAGTGGGCGCGGCACTGGCTGGACCTGGCGCACTACGCCGACAGCGACGGGTACGAGAAGGACCTCGTCCGTCCCTACGCGTGGCGGTACCGCAACTGGGTGATCGACGCCTTCAACCGCGATCTGCCGTTCGACCGGTTCACGATCGAACAACTCGCCGGCGACCTGCTTCCGAACGCCACGGTGGACCAGCGGGTGGCGACCGGATTCCTCCGCAACACTCTCACCAACCGGGAAGCGGGCGTGGACCGCGAGGAGGCGCGCTTTGAACAGCTGGTCAACCGCACCAACACGGCCGGCACGGTGTGGCTGGGGCTGGCGGTGGGCTGCGCGCAGTGTCACAACCACAAGTACGACCCGATCACGCAGCAGGACTACTACGAGATGCTCGCGTTTTTCGACCGCAGCGACGAGCGCGACATCGACGCGCCGCTTCCGGGGGAACTGGGTCCTTACCTGGCCGCGCTGCCCGAGTACGAGAGCAAGCGGGCGGCACTGCTCAAGGAGTACGAGGTGGCGCCTCTCCAGCAGTACTGGGAATCGCGGCTGATCGAGGCGATCGACAAGCCGGGCACGAGTCCGGAATGGGATTTCGCGCTGACCTCCATGCGGGCGATGTTCGACCGCGCGACGTCCGTGCTGAAGACTCCGCCGGGCAAGCGGGAGCCGCGCGACGAACGCCGCCTGACGGATTACTTCGTCCACCGCACCGGGCTGGCGCCGGGCATGGACAAGGACAAGATGGAGCGGCTCAAGGAACTGCGCAAGAAGCTGGACGCGCTCGACAACTCGCTGCCGCCGTTCACGCAGGCCTACGTGATGGTGGAGGATCCCGCCGCGCCGCCGACACAGATCCGGATTCGCGGCGAATGGAAAAACAAGGGCGTGGCGGTGGAACCGGGTGTGATCGACGCGGTGGCGCCGTTCCGGGCGTCCGGGCGGCCCACGCGTCTCGACTTCGCCCGGTGGTTGGTTTCGCGCGACAATCCGCTCACGGCGCGGGTGGCGGTGAACCGGGTCTGGCACGAGATGTTCGGCCGCGGAATCGTGAAGACAACGGAGGATTTCGGCGTCAAGGGGGACAAGCCCACGCATCCGGAACTGCTCGACTGGCTCGCCTCCGAGTTCATGGATCGCGGCTGGAGCATGAAGCAACTGGTGCGGCTGATCGCGACGTCGGCGACGTACCGGCAGTCGTCCAGGCAAAGGCCGGAACTGTCGTCGAAGGACCCGGAGAACACGCTGCTCGCCCGGCAGTCGCGCGTGCGGCTGCCGGCCGAGCTGATTCGCGACGCGGCGCTGGCGTCGAGCGGACTGCTGAGCACGGAGATCGGCGGCAGGAGCGTGAAGCCGCCGCAGCCCGCCGGGGTCGCGGAACTGGGTTACGGCCGCCAGAAGTGGGAGGTCACGCCGGGCAAGGACAAGTACAGGCGCGGCCTGTACGTTCACTTCCAGCGGACGACGCCGTTTCCGATGCTGATGAACTTCGACGCGCCGGACGGCGCGGTCAGCTGCACGCGGCGGGGGCGGTCGAACACGCCGCTCCAGGCGCTGAACCTGCTCAACGACGAAGTGTTTTTCGAGGCGGCGACGGCCCTGGCCTGGCGCGTGGAACGGGAGGGCGGCGCCACGCTGGCCGACCGGCTCGACTACGCCTTCCGGCTGTGCCTGTCACGGCCCCCGAGCGAGCGCGAGCGCGAGCGGCTGGCGGCGTTCCACGATCAGCAGGCGCGCATTTTCGAGAAGGAAGGCGGGGCGCACCCGGCATGGGTCGGGGTGAGCCGGGTGCTGTTGAATCTCGACGAATTCATCACGAGGGAATAGCGATGAATTGGGCAAACCGCAGACGATTTCTGAAGGACGTGGCGTGCGGCATCGGCGGCATGGCGCTGGGGGAACTGCTGCACGCGGACGCCCCGCCAAATCCGCTCGCACCGCGCAAGGGGCACTTCGCGGGCAAGGCCAAGAGCGTGATCTTCCTGTTCATGGAAGGCGGCCCAAGCCAGATGGACCTGTACGATCCTAAGCCGGCGCTCCAGAAATGGCATGGCAAGCCGGCGCCGGAGTCGATCGTCAAACAGTTCCAGCTGGCTTTCACCAAGAACAACGCGGCGGTGCTGGCCAGCCCGCGCGTATTCCGCAAACACGGCCAGTGCGGGATGGAGATCTCGGACTGGCTGCCGAACATCGCGCGCAACGCCGACGACATCTGCCTGGTGCGGTCGGTGACCACCGACGCGTTCAATCATCATCCGGCGCAGTGCCTGATGTTCACCGGTTCGCAGGTGGTGGGCCGTCCGACGCTAGGGGCATGGACCGTCTATGGACTGGGGAGCGAATCGAGGGACCTGCCGGCGTTCACGGTGCTGGCGTCCGGGGCGGGCACCAGCGGCGGCGCGTCGAATTTCTCGAGCGGCTTTCTGCCGTCCACCTACCAGGGAACGCTGCTGCGCGGATCGGGCGACCCCATTCTGTACTTGTCGAGCCCGAAGGGGATCAGCGCGGCGTCGCAGCGGGCAGCTCTGGACGCCATCGGCGACCTGAACCGCATGAGGCAGGAGGAAACGGGCGACGCCGAGATCGCGGCGCGCGTCGCCTCCTATGAACTCGCCTACCGGATGCAGACGGCGGGGCCGGAACTGGTCGACTTCAGCAAGGAGTCGCCGGCGACGCTGGAAATGTACGGCCTCAACGACGAAAAGACGAAGGCATACGGGACCAACTGCCTGCTGGCCCGCCGTCTGGTCGAGCGGGGCGTGCGGTTCGTGCTGGTGATGAACGCCAGCTGGGACAGCCACACCAATCTGAACACCAAGCTCAAGGCGAACTGCGACGCCACCGACCGGGGCGCCGGCGCGCTGATCACGGATCTCAAGCAACGGGGGCTGCTCGATTCGACCCTGGTCGTCTGGGCCGGCGAATTCGGCCGCACGCCGGTGTGCGAGATCCGCAACACGATGGAGGCCGACAACGCGGGACGCGACCATCATCCGCAGGGCTACAGCGTGTGGCTCGCCGGCGGGGGAATCAAGGGCGGGCAGGTGATCGGCGCGACCGACGAGATGGGTTTCTTCGTCACCGAGGACAAGGTCCACGTGCACGATTTGCAGGCCACGATCCTGCACTGCCTGGGCTTTGATCATGAGAAGCTGACCTATCACTACATGGGCCGCGATTTCCGGCTGACCGATATCCACGGCCAGGTTGTGAAGAAGATGCTGGCCTAACGAGGCGATGGCGACCCGGAGGGAGTTCGCGGCGGGGCTGGCGGCCAGCGCGTTCGGCGCCGGCGGAGGGGATCTGGCCGCCGGCATCGAGACGACCACGCTGATCCGCCGGGAAGACTACGGCAAGACGTGGTTTCATCCGCGGGCGTGCGTGATCCCGGGCGAGCCTCCCCGCCTGCTGATGACCATGCAGGAGATCACGGGGAGCGACTATTTCCATCCCGTGCACTGGATGGAGTCCGGCGACGGCGGCCGGACGTGGACGAAGCCACAACCGGTGCCGGGGATGGGCCGCCGGACGCATCCGGACGGACTCGAGGAGGGCGTTTGCGACGTGGTTCCCGAGCACCACGCCCGAACCGGCGCGGTGATCGCCCTGGGCCACAATGTTTACTACCGGGGCGGCAAGCTCACGATGCCGGCCGAGAAGCGCTGGCCGGTGTACGCCATCCGCAACCGGAAGGGGGAATGGGGGCCGCTGCGGAAGCTCGACTGGGGTGATCCGGGCGCGACGGCGATCTACACGAGCAACTGTTCGCAGCGGATCACGCTCGCCGATGGTTCGATCCTCATACCGCTTACCTACGGACCGCTCGGGCGGCAGCACCGGGATGTCTGCTCGACGCTGTGCCGGTTCGACGGAGAGCAGTTGCGCATCGTCGCGCGCGGCAACACGCTCTCCCTTCCGGTGAAGCGGGGACTGCTCGAACCCTCGCTCGCCAGCCGCCGCAGGAACGACTTCTGGATGACGATCCGGGCCGAGGACGGCCACGGCTATGTCGCGCGATCCCGGGACGGACTTGAATGGGGGCCGATGAAGCCCTGGGCGTGGACCGACGGGACGCCCATCGCCATGTCGACGACGCAGCAGCATTTTCTGGTTCACAGCGACGGGCTGTACCTTGTCTACACGCGCAAGGCCGATTCGAACCAGCGAGTGATGCGCTGGCGGACGCCGCTGTGGATGGCGCGCATCGACGAAGATCGCGCGGCGCTGATCAAAGAGACCGAGCGCGTGGTCTTCCCGCAGCGGGGCGACGGCGGCGCCAGCGGGCTCGACGCCTGGCTTTCGGGGAACTTCCACACCACGATGCTCAGCGCCGGCGAGTCGCTGATCACCGACGGGCAGGCGAACCCGGCGCGGGGCTACATCGGCGAAGTGCTGCTAGCCCGCGTGCGATGGTCGACGCCGAACCGGCTTGCGCCGAAGTGAGGAGGGCCTAGACTTTCGGGAGCACCCACGGCGCGCGGTAGGTGCGTCCCAACAGGCGGTCGGCTTCCGGATCGCCGGCGAAGGACTGAGTGACGGCGTTGAAGCGCAGTTTCCGGTCGGCGCGCCAGGCGATGTTGCCGAGGTGGGTATAGGAGGAGGCGACGTGACCGATGGCGATGTCGCAGGCCGGCGTTCCCCCGTTGCGGATGCAGTGGAACCAGTCGCGCTTGTGGGCGCGGTCATCCTCGTCGCCTGAAGAAGCGCCTCCGGCGGGGAGTTTCTCTCCCTTCTTGCCGTAGGCCTGCCAACGGCCGTTGCCGATCACGACGGACCCGTTTTCTCCGTAGACGGCCGCACCCTCCTCCTCGCCTTCGATCGGGACCGGGGACCAGATGCGCATCTCGTAGCTCAGCATCGCGCCCGGGAATTCCCAGGTGGAGATGAGGGTGTCGGGCCATTCCTGGGTGTCGTCAAAGAAAAGCTTGCCGCCGCTGGAGGCGACCGCGGCCGGCCAGTCGGGCAGTTTCTTTCCCATCGCCGTGAAGGCGGCTTCGAGGCCGCGCCGCGCGTAGTCGATGCGGTGGACGCCGTCGTTGCCCAGGTCGCCGGTGCCGTAGTCGAAGTACCAGCGCCATTTGCTGTGAAACCGGTTTGGATTGAAGGGACGCTTCGGAGCGGGGCCGAGCCACATGTCGTAGTCGACTCCGGGGGGTGGAGCGGAATCGGGGAGGGGCGGCACCGGACCCTGCTTCGCGCTCTCCCAGGCTTTGGCGAGAGAGACTTTGCCGAGGGCGCCCGTGCGGATGTACTCGCAGGCGTCGGCGAAGTGGCGGCCGTTGCGCGACTGGATTCCCACCTGCACGACGCGATTGTACTTGCGCGCGGCGGCCACCATCGCCTGGCCTTCGCGGAGGTTGTGGCTGCACGGTTTTTCGACGTAGACGTGTTTGCCGGCCTGGCAGGCCAGGATGGTGGGAATGGCGTGCCAGTGATCGGGCGTGCCGATGACGAGGGCGTCGATCGACTTGTCGTCGAGCACACGGCGGAAATCGGAGAGGGTCCGCGGCTCCTTGCCTTTCTTCCGGGTGACGCGTTCGACGGCGGGGCCGAAGTTGGCCGGATCGATATCGATCACCGCGGCGATGTTGGCGTCCTCCATTTCGGCGAAGCCGAACAGGAGGTGGCGGGCGCGTCCACGGGCGCCCATGCAGGCGATCGTAATTTTGTCGTTGGCGCTGACCGCTTTTCGGGTGGAAAGCGCGGCCGTCGCGCCCATATGGACGAAGGTCCGTCTGGTCACCATGGCGGCATCCTATCACAGGGCCGCAGCGGGCGGCGGCGACGGCGTTCAGCGGGGCGGCGACCCGGAAGGGACGTCCCGTTCCCGCACGGCCTTCCACTCGATCTGAATCTGAGGGTCGAACTCCCGCCCGCCGGGGGTGAACAAGCGCATCGAGATCAACCGGTCGGGTTCCTCTCCGGCTGGTTCGAACAGGCGGGCGAGTTCGGCGAGGCCGCGGGGGACGCCGTAGAACAGCGCGCCATCGGCGAGATTCCGGGGCAGAATTCGCGCCGTATCGACCCTGCCGGAAGCGAACCACTGCTCGACAAAAACGGGTGTGGTTCGAAACAGCAGTTTCCGCAGGCGCCCCCACGGAGAGAGCCGGACGCGGATGGAGGCGATCCGCCGGCTGCCTTTCGGCGCCGCGGGCACCGGAGTCAACTCGCCCCAGGCGGCTGTCGATGAGGTCAAGTCGACCACCTGACCGAACCGGGGGGCGGCGCGGCGGGCGAGGACGACGACAGGTCCGGCGACATCGACGGGATCGTAGTGATCGACGAGGGCGCGCATGGACCGCGCGTCATCGAGGAGAATATGGCGGCTGTCGACGCGGCCTTCCTCGAGCAGGACGCGGGAGGCGGCCCGGGGCCCGGCAACGTGGGAGGCGTTCAGGGAGTCGAGGGAGGGCGTGTAGGCGGAGTAGGTCTGGACGACGGGCCGGGGCCGCCAGTCGAGTCCGGCGGCGCGGATGAGATCAATCGAGTAGGGCACGGCCTCGACGGTGTGGCCGCGGACGGCGTCCAAAACGGCGGGCGGCAGCGCGCGGGTCTGAAGGGCGGACCGGTTGGCCTGCCGGATCCATTCCCAGTAGGAGCCGAAATCCGCCCACGCCGCCGCCGCATCGCGGAGGCGCGGCGAGGGAAGGCGCTGGCCCCCGGCATAGTAGAGCACCATGGCGCCGGCCACGACCGAAACGGCGGCATAGGCGGCCGCAAATCGAGCCCTCCTCGGCTCCGCAACGGCGGCAAGGAGGATGGCGGCGACGCCGAGTTTCACGTGGAGGGGGTCGGCGTGGGCATCGTGCCGGACCATGGCGTGTTTCCAGGCCCCAAAGGCGACCAGCAGACAGGGAGCGGCAGGGGCGAGCCGGAGAAGCGGGTTCCGGCCGGCGACGGAGAGGAGGGCGAGCGCGACGAGACCGGCGGCCCCCGCCACGAACTGCCACATCGGGCCGCCGATGCCCATGGCTTCGGAGTAGCCGGAGCTGAGTTCGACGGCCCATCGAAGATAACCGGGCAGGGCTCGCGGTCCGACGACGGCGGCGGCGATGCAAAAGGGCGAGGCCAACATCGCGATCCGGCTCCAGCGGACTCCGTCGCGCACCGGCGTGAGGATCACGGCGGCTGCCAGGACGGCCACGGCGACAATGCCATCGTTGGCTTTCACGACCAGGGCGAGGCCTGCGGCGCAGGCGGCGGCGAGGCCGGAAGCGCTCGTCCGCAGCAGCACGAACAGGATCATGGTGGCGATGACGGTGAACTGGAGACGGTCGACCGGGTGCAGCCACATGGCGATGGCGGCGGTCCAGACGGCCGCGCAGAGGCGCAGTTCCCACCGCTGCGCCAGAGCCGTTTTCCAGAGGAAAACGAGTCCGGCCGCATAAGTCAACCAACTGTAGGCGAGGACGGGCCAGCGGGGAACGAGGTCGGGGTCGGGAAACAGGAGCCACGACAGCGGGCCGTAGGTGAAGACGAAATCCCGTCCGTGGGTCATGCCGCGGTTCCACGCCATATTGACGCCGTAGAGGAAGCTGGGATCGAGTCCGGCGCCGAGACTGCCGGGCGGCGGAGGGATTGTGAGGATCGCGCAGACGGCCAGCAGAAGGCGGGGTCCGATGGTTGCGCGGGCGATGTTCATGCCTTGGGATGGGCCTTGTCGTAGACCGCCATCAGCCCTTCAAGCGAAACCTGGGTGTAACGCTGCGTGGTCGACAGGCGCGCGTGTCCGAGCAGTTCCTGAATCGACCGCAGGTCCGCGCCGTCGCCGAGCAGGTGGGTCGCAAAGGCGTGGCGGAGCGAATGGGGATGCAGGCCGCTGTCGCCGGCGATGTGGGTGGAGTAGAACTTCACGATCGAGCGCACGGACCGGTCCGACAGTCTTCGGCCGCGGTGGTTGAGGAAGACCGCGTCGACTCCTTCGGCCGGCTTCCGTTCGGCCAGGTAGCGGTGGAGGGCATCGGCCGCCTTGCCGCCGAAGGGCACCTGGCGTTGTTTGCGGCCCTTGCCGGAGACACGGACCCATCGTCCGGCGAGGTCGAGGTCGGCGAGGTCGAGGGCCACGAGTTCCGAGACGCGGAGGCCGGCGCCGTAGAGCAGTTCGAACAAAGCGAGATCGCGGAGGGGAAAAGGCCTGTGGAGGCGCGCGGCGTCTGAGACGCGGTCGATGAGCATATTGGTCTGTTCGGCCGTCATCACGGCGGGCAGTTTCTTCGGCGCCTTCGGGGTCCGGAGCTGTCTGGCGGCGTTGACGGACAGGGTTCCTTCCCGCACGAGGAACTGGAAGAAGGAGCGCACGGCCGCCAGTTTGCGGCGAAGCGTACCGGCTTCGAGGTCCTGACGGTAGAGGGATCCGAGCCATTCCCGCAGTTCGAGGACGCCGATTCCGGCCGGTGGAGGCGGCGCCGCGCCGGGCGGGGTGAAGTAGGCAAGAAAATCGCGGAGGTCGCCGCCGTAGGCGCGCAGCGTGTGGGGCGAGACGTTCTCGCGCTTTCTGGCGGCGAGAAAGCGTTCGATGGCGGCGGCGAGTTCACAGGGGGAGGCGTCGGGGGCGATGTCAGACATGGACGGTTTCCGGTGCGGCCAGGTATTCATCGAGACTCACGGCGGCGCGGCGGCAGATCTCGGCATGGCGTGCTTTCCGGTCGCCGCGGAGCCGCGCGCGGGTCTCCTCCTCGAGCGGCGGGAGCAGGTCGAAGGTGATGTTGGCGGGCTGGTAGCCGTTGGGATCCGCTCCGGAAACGTAACGGCACAAGGCGCCGAGAGCGGTCTCGATGGGGAGGGGCCGCGGGGTTTCCCCGCGCGCCAGCGCGACAGCGAAGCGGCCGGCCAGCAGGCCCGTGGCGATCGACTCGACGTATCCCTCGATGCCCGCGATCTGGCCGGCGAACAACACGTCCGGGCGTGACCGAAGCTGGAGCGCCGGCGTGAGAAGGGCGGGAGCGTTGATGTAGGTGTTGCGGTGGATCTGTCCGAAGCGGAGGAACTCGGCGTTCTGCAACCCCGGGATCATCCGGAGGACCCGGGCCTGGTCGCCGTAGCGGAGGTAGTTCTGGAAGCCGACCAGGTTGTAGCTTGACGAACGCAGGTTCTCCTGTCGCAGCTGGACCACCGCGTAGGGTCTGCGTCCGGTGCGGGGGTCCTCCAGGCCGACAGGTTTCATCGGGCCGAATCGCAACGTGTCGCGGCCCCGCCGCGCCAGTTCCTCCACCGGCAGGCAGGCTTCAAAGTACGGCACGTCGTCGGGGATGTGGGGAGTATGGCTGCGGGCTTCGAGCAGCGCGTCGACAAACTGCTCATATTCCTCGCGGGTCAGAGGGCAGTTGAGATAGTCGCCTGTGCCGTCGAGCGACTTGCCGTAACGAGAGGCGCGGAAGGCGATGGACATGTCGACCGAGGCGGCGTCCACGATCGGGCTGATGCTGTCGTAGAAGAACAGGCGATCGGAGCCGGTGACGCGGGCGATTTCCGCCGCGAAGGCGTCCGAGGTGAGCGGTCCGGTGGCGATGATGACAACGCCGTCCGGAGGCAGCGCGGTAAGTTCCTCGCGCCGTACGGTGACGCCCGGCAGCGACGCGATCCGTTCGGTGACGGCGGCGGCGAAAGCGTCGCGGTCCACCGTGAGGGCCTGTCCGGCGGGGACGCGCGTCCGGCCGGCGATCTCGATCAAAAGCGAGTTCAGCCGCCGGAGCTCCTGTTTGAGCAGCCACGGCGCGGTGCCGGGCGTTTCGCTCTTGAGGGAGTTCGAGCAGACCAGTTCGGCGAGGCGCTCCGTCTTGTGGGCCGGAGTGGTCCGGACGGGACGCATTTCGTAGAGGGTGGCCTCGAGGCCGGCGCAGGCGATCTGCCAGACGGCCTCCGAGCCGGCCAGGCCGCCGCCGACCACGGTGATGGATTTTCGCGCCAATCAGATGTTATTTTCGCGCATCCGGCGCGGAGAGCAGAAAGCCTGCGCGGGCGGCGCAAACGCGGGCTGGTAGAATGAAAGAAGCGCGCCACCGGTACGCCTCCCCATGATCGACACCATCCTCGCCAAGATATTCGGCACGAAGAACGAGCGGGAGATCAAAAAGATCCGGCCGCTTGTGGCGGCGATCAACGATCTCGAGCCCCACATCCAGGCGCTGTCGGACGAGGAACTGCGGGCCAAGACCGCCGAGTTCAAGTTGAGGATCGAGCAGGGAGCGTCGACCGAGGATCTTCTCATCGAGGCGTTCGCGGTCTGCCGCGAAGCCGGGCGGCGCGCCCTGGGCATGAGGCACTTCGACGTCCAGCTGCTCGGCGGCATCGTGCTGCACCGCGGCAAGATCGCCGAGATGCGGACGGGGGAAGGGAAGACTCTGGTCGCCACGCTTCCGGTGTATCTCAACGCGCTTGAGGGCAAGGGCGTGCACGTCGTCACCGTCAACGACTACCTGGCCCGCCGCGATGCGGAGTGGATGGGCAGGCTGTACAGCTTTCTGGGCCTGAAAACAGGCGTGATCGTGCACGGCCTCGACGACGACGAGAGACGGGCGGCCTACCACAGCGACATCACCTACGGAACCAACAACGAATTCGGTTTCGACTATCTGCGCGACAACATGAAGTTCCGGCTCGAGGATTGCGTGCAGAGGGAGCATCATTTCGCCATCGTCGACGAGGTCGATTCGATCCTGATCGACGAGGCGCGCACGCCGCTGATCATCTCCGGGCCGAGCGAGGAGTCGACGGACAAGTATTACCGGATCAACCGGATCATTCCCAAGCTGATCCGAGGCGAGGTGATCGAGGGCAAGGAGCCGGGCGAGAAGTACACGACGGGCGACTACACGGTGGACGAGAAGAACCGGTCGGTGGCGCTCACCGAGGAAGGGGTGCTGAAGTGCGAGCGCCTGCTGGGGATCGACAACCTGTACGACCCGGCCAACATCGAGATCAACCACCACGTGCAGCAGTCGCTGCGGGCGCACGTCCTCTACGTTCGCGACCGAGATTACGTCGTCAAGGACGGCGAGGTGATCATCGTGGACGAGTTCACCGGCCGTCTGATGCCCGGACGCCGGTGGAGCGACGGCCTGCACCAGGCCGTGGAAGCGAAGGAGGGCGTAAAGATCGAGCGGGAAAACCAGACGCTGGCCACGATCTCCTTCCAGAACTACTTCCGCATGTACAAGAAGCTGGCGGGCATGACGGGAACGGCCGAGACGGAAGCCGCCGAGTTCGCCAAGACGTACAACATCGACGTGGTCGCGATTCCGACCAACAAGCCGATGATCCGGAAGGACACCAACGACATCGTCTACCGGACCGAGGAGGAGAAGTTCCGGAACGCGGCCAAGGAGATCAAGCAGTACCACGAGCGCGGGCAGCCGGTGCTGGTGGGAACGATTTCCATCGAGAAGTCGGAAAAGCTTTCGGGAATACTGAAGCGGATGGGGGTGCGGCACGAGGTTCTCAACGCGAAGAACCACGAGCGCGAGGCGTTCATCATCGCGCAGGCGGGCCGCAAGGGGGCGGTGACGGTCTCGACGAACATGGCCGGCCGCGGCACCGACATCCTGCTGGGAGGCAACGCCGAGTTCATGGCGCGGGAACACGCGCGCAAGCAGGGGCTGGATCCGGACCAGATGCCGCCGGCGGAGTGGAAGACGCTGCTCGAGCGGTACAAGGCCCAGACCGACGCCGAGCACGAGGAAGTGGTCGCCCTCGGCGGGCTGCACATCGTGGGCACGGAGCGCCACGAATCCCGGCGCATCGACAATCAGTTGCGCGGGCGCGCCGGCCGCCAGGGAGACCCCGGCAGTTCGCGGTTCTACCTGTCGCTGCAAGACGACCTGATGCGCATCTTCGGCGGCGAGAAGATCCAGAACCTGATGCTGCGGCTCGGCATGGAAGAGGACGTGCCGATCGAGTCCAAGCTGATCTCCAAGAGGATCGCCGCGGCGCAGAAGGCCGTCGAGGCGCAGCACTTCGCGGCGCGCAAACACCTTCTCGAGTACGACGACGTGATGAACAAGCAGCGCAAGGCCGTTTACGCGCTGCGGAGGAGCCTGCTCGAAGGCGGAGACCACAAGGAGGAGATTCTCGGCTACGCGAAGGGAATTCTGGGAACGTTTCTCGACGCGCGGATCCCGCCGGAGTCGCGCCCGGACCAGTGGGACCTTCCGGGCCTCCAGTCCGACGTGCTGACCCAGTTCGGAGTGAAGATTCCGATCGACACCTTCACCGGCCTGACGCGGGACGAGATCGAGGAGCGCGTCTACGAACAGTTGACCCGGCGCTACCAGGAGAAGGAGGATCTGGTGGGCGCGGAGGTGATGCGGCAAACCGAGCGCATCGTGATGCTGAACGTCATCGACGCGCAGTGGAAGGACCACCTGCTTTCGATGGACCACCTGCGCGAAGGCATCGGCTTGCGCGGCTACGGCCAGAAGGATCCACTCGTCGAGTATAAAAAGGAATCGTTCGGGCTGTACGAGGCGATGCGCGACCGGGTGGAGGACGAGACAGTACGCTACCTGTTCTTCCTCCAGGCCGCCGAGCCCTCGGCCTTCCCCTACCAGGAGGAAGAGGAACTGGAGGAAGAAGAGGCCGGCGCGGCGGCGGGCGCCCCCAACGGCGCCGGAGGCCACGGTGTCAGCGCCGAACAGCGCCAGGCCGCGCAGCACAGCTTCCAGGACTTCACGCGGAGCATCGAGAGGAAGAAGCAGAAGGAACTCGACGCGATTCAGTACGTGGGGCCCAACGCGGCCGCCCCCGCCAAACAGGTGATGAACAAGTACAAGGACGTCGGCCGCAACGATCCCTGCCCCTGCGGGAGCGGAAAGAAGTTCAAGAAATGCTGCGGCGTCTCCTGATTCTCGCCGTGCCCTGGGCCTCGGGCGCCGCCACGGCGGCATCGATGTGGCCGGAGCAGTTATGGGACCAGCGCCGCGCCGCCGCGTCGCCCATCGAGTTGCAGGACAACTCCGTCTGGGAGGAGTACGGGCTCGAGGCCGCCGAGCAGGCCCAGTATCCATCCTTCCGGGTCCGCGGCTACCGCCTCAAGGACCCAACCAGCGCGCTGGCCGTGTTTCAATGGCTCAAGCCCGCCGGCGCGCCGCCGGCCCGGATCGAGACGTACTCAGCGCAAAGCGCCAGCCGCACCTTCCTGCTGCGGGGCAACTACGTCCTGGACTTCGACGGCCGCCACCCGACGGATAAAGAGTTGGAGGTTCTTTATCTGCAACTGCCCCGGTTCGACAACTCGGCCCTGCCGACGCTGCCCAAGTACCTTCCGGCCGCGAACCGCATCCCGGGGTCGGAGCGCTACATTCTGGGGCCGGAGTCGCTGGCGAAGTTCTTTCCCGGCGTTCCCCCGTCGGTGGCGTCGTTTTCGATGAGCGCCGAGGCGCAGGCGGGCCAGTTCCAGACTCCCGCCGGACCGGTCAGGCTGGCGATTTTCTCGTATCCGACGCCGCAGATCGCCCGGGAGAGGCTGGCGCACTTTCAGAAGCTCGAAGGGGCCGTGGCGAAGCGTTCCGGGGCCCTGGTGGCCGTCACACTCGGCTCGCCCAGCGCGGACGAGTCGGAGAAGCTGCTGGCGAAGGTCAACCAGATCGTAACGCTGACGTGGAACGAGCGGACGGGCGGGTCCGGCGACAACGCCGGCGTGTTTCTTCTGAATGTGTTTATTTTCATCGGGATCCTGATCGGATTGGGGATTGTGTCGGGCGTGGCATTCGGGCTCATACGGGTGGGCTGGCGGAGGATGACGGGCCGGTCCCACCGAGAGGAGCAAGAGGCGATGCTGACCCTACATCTTGGGGACAAGTAGACACAAACGAGGGTATTGACACGGTCCCGGGGCGGTTCGGGAGGGTGAGTCCGCGGTTCTGGATAACCCTAATCGTATCTCGCCGTTAGAAGCGAAACCAGGGCGTGCGGCAAGGCGTTTTCCACAGACAGTCAATTTCCGATCTTAAACTATGTAAATCTCTATCGGGCTGATTTCGAACGGCTTAAGGCGGCCGAAAGATTTCGGGCGTTTTTTCTTGACTTCACTTCCCCCACGCCCTAATATCCAAATCAAACACAGGGTTTCAATGGTTGCATTTCCATTGGGCTCTGAATCTCCCAATGAACATCACTACAAGGGGAGGCGTGAAGAGCGCCTCTCCTTTAGCTTTTGAGGGCGCTTGCAGACTCAGTCTGCGGCCGGGGTGGTTTTGCGAGTCCACTCGGTGACCCATTCCAGGAACGAGCGGTACCACAGGACGGTATTTTGAGGCTTGAGGATCCAATGGCCTTCGTCGGGGAACAGGAGCAGCCGGGATGGGATTTTCTGCACCTGTAACGCTGTAAACAACTGCAAGCCCTGGCCATAGGGGACGCGGTAGTCGAGTTCGCCATGGATGACCAGGGTGGGGGTTTTGAACTCGCGGGCGAAGTTGGACGGTGACCAGCGCTCGTAGGCGTCGGCGTTGTCCCAGGGCATACCGCCGAATTCCCACTTTGTAAACCAAAGTTCTTCGGTTTCGCCGCCCATGCTCCGGAGATCGTAGACGCCAGCGTGCGAGACAAAGGCGCGGAACCTCTGGGTGTGGCCGAGGAGCCAGTTCACCATATACCCGCCGAAGGATCCCCCGGCGGCGGCCATGCGGTCAGGGTCGGCGTAGGGCAGGGCAGCCACGTGATCGACGACGGCCATGATGTCGTCGACAACTTTGCCGCCCCAGTCTCCGCTGATCTCGTCGGTGAACTTCTGGCCATATCCAGTGGATCCGCGGGGATTCGGCATTACGACGAGAAATCCGGCCGCGGCCATCACCTGCGGGTTCCAGCGATACGACCAGGACTCCCCCCACGCGCCCTGTGGTCCGCCGTGGATGAGGAAGAGAACGGGATACTTCTGGCCGGGCTTGAAGTCCGGCGGTTTGACCAGGAACGAGTGAACCCTCGTCCTGTCGGCGCCCTCCACCCAGAGTTCTTCGAGCGGGGTCAGTTGGTACCGTTCGAGGATGGCGTCGTTCAGCCTGGTCAGTGCGACGGGAGCGCCGCCGGCGGAACTGGCGCGATACAGTTCGGCGGGCGAGTGGCCGGAGGTCTCCGAGTAGACCATGGTCCTGCCGTCCGGGGTGAACTGCGGTTCGTCGATGTGGCTTTTGCCGGAGACCACCACGCGGCTGGCGCCGCCGGTGATGGGAACCATGTGGACCGAGGTTCGTCCGCGGTCCTCCACGGTGAAGAAGATCCGCCTGGAATCGGGGGCCCAGGTAAAGCTGCCGACGGAGCGGTCGAGGCCGTCGGTGAGCGGCGTGAGGCGCCCCGAGGAGCGGTCGAGCAGCATCAGGCGCCAACGGTCGGATTCGAATCCGGCGCGGGCCTGGGCGCGATAGGCCAGGTAGCGTCCGTCGGGCGAGTAGGCCGGCGAATTGTCCGCGGCTCCGTTCTCGGTGATCTTCCTGGGTTCGCCTCCCGTAATGGGCGTCACGTAAAGATCGGAGTTCGTGCTCAGGGCGGGGTTCGGATCCGTGTTGACCGCGTAGCAGACTTCATTGCCGTCGGCGGCGACGGCGTAGTCGTCGGGTCCGCCGAGTGAGAACGGCGGCACGTCGAAGGCGCCGGGCGTGAGGTCGACGGCCTCTCCGCCTTCGGCCGGGATCACGAAGAGGTGCTTGCGGCGCGCTGTCTGCCAGGAATCCCAATGGCGGTAGAGAAGAGCGTTATAGATCCGAGCCTTCACCTTGCTCGACTTTTCTTCATCGAGTTTCATTTTGTTGCAGGCGTCGGTGGAGCAGTCGGGGAAGACTTCGCTCGTGAAGATGAGCCGGGAGCCGTCTCCCGACCAGAGGTGTCCGTCGGCCCCGGTGGCGAGTTTCGTGATCTGCCGCGCGTTGCGGCCATCCGGATCCATGGCCCAGATCTGGCTTTCGCCGCTGCGATTGGAGATCCAGGCGATGCGTTTGCCGTCCGGAGACCAGCGTGGGCGGTAGTTCGACATCCCCTCGCTGGTGAGGCGCACGGGCTTTCCGCCTTCGAGCGGCACCGTATAGACGTGGCGCGGCTTCGTATTTTCGCGCAGTTCGATCCGCTGCACGGTGAAGGCGACGGTTTTGCCGTCCGGCGAAACCTGGTGTTCGGAGATGCGCGCCAGGCTCAGCATCGCGTCCACGTCAAAAGGCTGTTTCTGGGCCAGGAGGAAGGAGGCCACCAGCAACGCGGCGGCCGGCACACGGCGCATACGTCTTCAATTGTACCGCCTCAAGCCGCATCAGCCCGGCCCGGAGCGGCGCCGAGCGCTGTTTCAATCCAGGCACCGCGGAGAGACGCGGCTTCCGCCGCGCATGTTACGATTTAAGTCTCCCCCCATGATCAGAGCCTTTCGGGGAAAGCTTCCCCAAGTCGCGCGGTCGGCGTTCATCGATCCGAGCGCGGAGGTCATCGGCGACGTCGTCATCGGCGAGCGGTCGAGCGTGTGGTGCCACGCCTCGATCCGCGGCGACGTCCATTCGATCCGCATCGGCGAGGAAACGAACATACAGGACAACAGCGTCCTTCACGCCGACTTTCCGGACTTTCCGCTGGCAATCGGAGACCGCGTGACGGTGGGCCACTCGGTGGTTTTGCATGGCTGCACGATCGAAGACGACGCTCTGATCGGGATCGGCGCGATCGTGCTCAACGGGGCCCGCATCGGGAAAGGGGCGGTCATCGCCGCCGGCGCGGTGATCTCGGAGGGAAGCGTCATTGCGCCGTATTCGCTGGTGATGGGCGTTCCGGGGAAGGTCCGGCGGGAAGTCACGGCGGAGGAACGGGAGCGGTTTCGCGTCAACGCACAGCATTACGTGGAGCTTCGCGAAGAGTACCTTGCCGCGTCCGCCGAGGCGCCGCGTTCATGATCCGGGCGATCAGGGGGACGCGGGACATTCTGCCGCCGGCCAGTGCGGTGTGGAACCACGTCGAATCGGTCGCCCGGCGCGTCTTCCGCACCTACAACTACCAGGAGATCCGGACGCCGATTTTCGAGGAGACGCAGCTGTTCGCGCGTGGCGTCGGCGAGGAAACGGATATCGTCACCAAGGAGATGTACACGTTCGCGGACCGCGACGGCGCGTCGATCACGCTGCGTCCGGAAAACACGGCGAGCGTGATCCGGGCCTACATCGAGCATCGGCTGGACCAGCAACCCGGGTTGCAGAAGCTGTACTACATGGGGCCCATGTTCCGCCGCGAGCGACCGCAGAAGGGCCGCTACCGCCAGTTCTTCCAGATCGGGGCGGAGGCGATCGGGTCCGAATCGCCGGTCGTGGACGCCGAAGTGATCGAGATGGTCACCGAGATCCTGACGCAATGCGGCCTGTCGGGATTTGAGATCTACGTCAACTCGGTCGGGTGCGCGGAGTGCCGCCCGAAGTTCGTCGAGGCGTTGAAGAGCCGGCTGGCGCCGCTCGCCTCCACGCTGTGCGGGGACTGCCAGCGCCGGGCGGAGACGAATCCGCTGCGGGTGCTCGATTGCAAGGTGGCCGAGGACCAGGCGGCCATCGAATCCCTCCCGTCGATCCACGAGCATCTGTGTCCGGCCTGCCGGGGGCATTTCGCCCGGGTGCTCGGCCTGTTGTCGGACCGGGGCATCGGGCACACGGTGAGGCCGCGGCTTGTGCGCGGCCTGGACTATTACATGCGGACCACGTTCGAATTCGTGCACGGCGCCCTCGGCGCGCAGAGTTCCGTGCTCGGCGGCGGCCGCTACGACGGGCTCGCCGAACAACTCGGCTCGAAGGTTCCCGCTCCCGGCATCGGCTTTTCGATCGGCGAGGACCGCCTGGTGATGACGCTGGGGGAAGAGCAGCACCGGCACGTGCTGGACCTCTATATCGCCCCGCTCGGCGAAGCGGCGGAGCGACAGGGGGCGGAACTGGCCCACCTTCTGCGGCGGGCCGGCGCGGTGGTCGAGCTCGGTCCGAACACGAAGCTGAAGCGGACGATGGAGATCGCCAACAAGACCGGCGCGCGGTCGGTGCTGATTGTGGGCGACAATGAAATCAGCACCGGCCTGTACACCCTCAAGAATATGGCCTCCGGCGAGCAGGCGGCCGTGAGCAGAGACCAACTGCTGGCCCGCTTTGCCGACAACAAGTAGAAATGGAACCGAACACCTCCGTACCTCTCGATTTTCTCGGCGACCTTCGCCGGACGCACCACTGCGGCGAACTGCGCGCCGCCGACGCGGGCAAGCGGGCGCTCATCATGGGATGGGTGCACCGCCGCCGCGACCTGGGCGGCGTCATCTTCATACACCTTCGCGACCGGGAGGGAGTCACGCAGGCTGTCTTTCGCGCGGACGCGGAGCCCTCGGTGCACGCGCGAGCCGAACTGCTCCGGTCGGAGTACGTGGTGGCCGTGGAAGGCGTGGTCGAGAAACGGACGCCGGAGACGGTGAACGCCGCCATCCCGACCGGCGAAGTGGAGGTGGTCTGCGACAAGATCTGGATTCTCAACGTATCGCGCACGCCGCCGTTTCCGATGGAGGACAACGTCGGCGTCAGCGAGGAGGCGCGGCTCAAGTACCGCTATGTGGACCTGCGGCGCCCGCGGATGCAGCGCAACGTCATCCTGCGGGCGAAGATGGCCTTTGAGGTGCGGAAAGCGCTCTATGAGCAGGGGTTTCTCGAGATCGAGACGCCGTTCATGACGCGGTCGACGCCGGAGGGCGCGCGCGATTACCTGGTGCCGAGCCGTGTGCAGCCGGGGAGCTTCTATGCGCTGCCGCAATCGCCGCAGATCTTCAAGCAACTGCTGATGATCAGCGGCTACGAGAAGTACTTCCAGATCGTACGCTGCTTCCGCGACGAGGACCTGCGGGCCGACCGGCAGCCGGAATTCACGCAGATCGACCTGGAACTTTCCTTTCCCCAGCAGGACCGGGTGTTCGAGGCCATCGAGCCGCTGATGCAGCGAGTGTGCCGGCTGGTGGGCCAGGAGATTCCGGTTCCGTTTCCGCGGATGACCTACGACCAGGCGATGCGGTCCTACGGGACCGACAAGCCGGACCTGCGCCTGCCGCCGTTCCATATCGTGTCGGACCTGTTCGAGGGGCACGCCCTTCAGGCGCCGGGAACGCCACTGGTGGCGATCGTCATTCCGGAAACAGGCGCGGTGTCGCGCCGGGAACGGGATGAACTCAAGGCGTTCGGCCAGGAGCGCGGGCTCCGGGTGTTCGACGACGCCAAGCGCCTCGAACGGGACTACCCGGGTGAGATGGCAAAGGTCCGCGAGCGCTGCGGCGCCAACGAGAACGACCTGGTCCTGCTTGCGGGCGCCGGGGAGGCGCCGGCCGGCGCGCGCCCCGAGGAGACCGTGTTGAAAGCGTGCGGGCAACTCCGCCTGTTCGCCGGCCAGAAGTACAACGACCGGCACAAGCGGCTCGATCCCCAGGTGTTCAAGTTCCTTTGGGTGGTCGATTTTCCGATGTTTGAGTGGGACGAGGAAGAGAACCGCTGGATGGCGGCCCACCACCCCTTCACAAGCGTGCTGGACGACCACATCGACAAGCTCACGGACGACCCGGCGGGCTGCCGGGCGAAATCGTACGACATGGTGCTCAACGGCGTCGAACTGGCCTCGGGCAGCATCCGTATCCACCGGCGCGACGTGCAGTCGAAGGTCTTCTCCGCGCTGGGTTTCTCCGAGGAAGAGGCGCGGCGGCGGTTCGGATTCCTGCTCGAGGCGCTCGAGTACGGAGCGCCGCCGCACGGCGGAGCGGCGATCGGATTCGACCGTCTGGTGATGATTCTGGCGGGGGAGCAGACCATTCGCGACGTCATCCCGTTCCCGAAGACCGCCAAGGGAACGGACCTGATGTGCGACGCCCCGGCGGCTGTGCCCGAGCGGCAGCTTCGCGAGCTGGGAATCCAGTTCCGGAAGGCGTAGCGACGGAAGGCGCAGCGCCGGCGAATCCAAGGCGGGGGGACCCGTGCGGCCTATGCCGGGCGTCAAAGCACGGCAACTCTTTCGATTTTTTGAACCAGAGGGCGGGCATGGTAAAGTAGTGACCCTGAGTAGGCGCAGATGGATCGATTCACGGGGTTACTGGGACTGGCGGCGATACTGGCGGTCTGTTATGTCTGCTCTTCCGACAGGGGGAAGATCCAGCCGCGCGTTGTCCTGTGGGGACTTGGGCTCCAGTTCGCCTTCGCCTTCGCGGTGCTGAAGACCGGCGCGGGACTTCTCTTCCAGAAGGCGAGCGTCGGGGTGAACGCCCTGCTCGACTACGCGGAGGAGGGAAGCAAGTTCGTATTCGGGCCGCTCGGGGCGAAAGGCGGCTCGTTCGGCGTGATCTTCGCCTTCCAGGTGCTGCCGATCATCATTTTCGTCGCGTCCCTGTTTTCCGTCCTCTACTATTTCGGCATCATGCAGGTCTTTGTCCGGGCGCTGGCCTCGGTCATGTACCGGATCATGCGCATCAGCGGCGCGGAGGCGACGTGTGTTTCGGCCAGCATTTTCATGGGACAGACGGAAGCGCCGCTGACGATCCGTCCGTTCGTGGCGCGGCTGACCCGGTCCGAACTGTTCACGATCATGACCAGCGGCATGGCGCACGTCTCCGGGGCGGTGATGGCGGCTTACGTCATCATCGCCAAGGTGGAGATCCAGCACCTGCTGACGGCGGTGATCATGACCGCGCCGGCGACGGTGATGCTGGCGAAGATGCTGATTCCGGAGACAGGGCAGCCCGAGACGCAAGGCGGGATTTCGGTGTCGGTGGAGCGGCCGGGCGTGAACATGATCGACGCGGCGGCGCGCGGCGCCTCCGAGGGGCTGCACCTGGCGCTCAACGTGGCCGGCATGCTGATCGCCTTCATCGGTCTCATCGCGCTGGCCAACGGGATTCTGGGCGCGATCCACGGCGCCGCGCCGGCGGTTCCCGGTTCGTTGCAGGAGATTCTGGGCAAGGTGTTCGCACCGGTGGCGTGGCTGTTGGGCGTGGCGTGGAAGGACGCGCAGCAGGTCGGCAACCTGCTCGGCACGCGCCTGGTGCTGAATGAGTTTGTCGCCTATTCGCAGCTTGGCCCTCTCAAGGAGACGCTGGATCCGAAGTCGTTCGTGATCGCCACCTACGCGCTGTGCGGCTTCGCCAACCTGGGTTCGATCGCGATCCAGGTCGGGGGGATCGGCGCGCTGGCTCCGGAGCGCCGCAGCGACCTGGCGCGGATGGGACTCGGGGCGGTGGCCGCCGGCACGCTGGCGAACTTCATGTCCGCCTGCATCGCGGGGATTCTGTTGTGATCGCCGAGGCGGCGGCGTTTCTTCGGGAGGCCTCGCCGGTCCGGCCCCGGGTCGGGGTCGTGCTGGGGAGCGGGCTGGGCGCGTTCGCGGAACGGGTGGAACGGCCGGTGGTGGTGGACTACGCGGCGATCCCGGGGTGGCCG
>Ga0073934_10000415_pt1 | contig 124795 bp, 112 predicted proteins | sample LarsenN4metaG_FD_76834 | JGI IMG/M metagenome (GOLD analysis project Ga0073934, IMG submission 76834) | Hot spring sediment bacterial and archeal communities from British Columbia, Canada, to study Microbial Dark Matter (Phase II) - Larsen... ... | reverse complement strand
CGCAACTGCTCCTGGCGCGCCCGCTCGGTGGCCGCGGCCTGCTGGCGTTCGCGTTCGGCAGCGGCGCGCTGCTCGCGTTCCTGCCGTTCGCGCGCCTGCCGCTCCCGCTCCTGCTGCTCGCGCTGCTGGCGTTCGCGGGCCTGGCGCTCGCGCTCCTTCTCGGCCGCCTGCCTCTCGCGCTCCTCTCGCTCGCGTTCGGCACGCTGGCGCGCCTGTTCGATGGCGATGTCGGGCGGCTTCGGTGCCGCCACCGCGGGGGGTGGCGGAGGCGGCGGCGCGGGCACGGGCGCGGGCGCCGGGGCGGGGACCGGTGCCGGAGCGGGCACCGGCGCCGCCGCCGCCACCTCGGGCACGCTCGACCACAACTCGGCGGCCGCCACCGTGGGCGTCTGCGTGCGCCACTGCACCACGCCGGCCAGTGCCGCGAGCAGCGCTGCATGCACGCCCAGCGAGGCCGCGAAGCCGGCGCGGCCGCCGCCCGGATCGGAGGGCAGCAGCGTGGGCGGGGTCGGCTGGCTCGGTTCCATGGCCGGTGTGATCGGGGTGAAGGCGTTCGGTTCAGTCGGTCGGCCACGAGGCCGGTGGGCGTGGTACCGGGCGTCGTGCCGGTGCCGGATGTCTTGCCGGGCGTCGTGCGGGTAGTGCTGCCGGGTGGGGCCGCGTGGGGTCGATGCCTGCCTAGCCCGAGGCCTGCTTGACCGACAGCCCGACGCGCTTGACGCCGGCGCGCTGCAGCGTGTCCATCACCTTGACCACGGCTTCGTACTTGACGTTGCGGTCGGCGCTGATGACCACTGGGGCATCGGCGTCGCCCCCCTGGCCCTGGCGCACGCGCGCGACGAGGTCGCGCATCGTCGCCGGCGCCGCCTCGCCGCCGTCGACCTTGAGCTTGAGCTGCTCGTCGCTGCCGACGATGACCTCGATGACCTTGTTCGGCCGCTGCGCGCTCTTGCCCACCGAGGGCAGGTCGACGACACCGGTGGTGATGAGCGGCGCGGTGACCATGAAGATCACCAGCAGCACCAGCATCACGTCGATGAACGGCACCATGTTGATCTCGCCGATGCTGCGGCGGCGCCGGCCGCCCCGGCCCATGACGGCAGGCATCCTAGTCTCCCCTCCGCGGCGCCTTCGGCGCACGGGTCACGCCATGGACCCCGAGGCGCCGGCGGCGGCCCGGCAGGGCCGGGTCCGCGGCGGTCGCTTCGCGGAGGATTGCCCTGGAGACAGCGGCCCGGCGGCTCATCTCAGCGCGCCCCCGGTGCGACGGTGGAGTGGATCTGAGTCGTCGCCGAGGCCTGCCCCGCGCCGACGTTGCGCTGCAGGATGTTGGTGAACTCCTCGATGAACGTCTCGAGCTGGATGGCGATGCGGTCGATGTCGCGCGCCAGGCGGTTGTAGGCCACCACCGCGGGGATCGCGGCAAACAGGCCGATCGCGGTGGCGATCAGCGCCTCGGCGATCGCCGGCGCCACGCTGGACAGCGTCACCTGCTGCAGCGAGCCGAACGTGGTGAACGCATGCATGATCCCCCAGACGGTGCCGAACAGGCCGACGTACGGGCTGACCGAGCCGACCGAGGCCAGGAAGCTCAGGTTGCTCTCGATCACGTCGAGCTCGCGCTGGTAGCTCGCGCGCATCGCGCGGCGGGCCCCGTCGAGCTGCGCGCCGGCGTCGAGGCGGCGTTCGCGCAGCTTCAGGAACTCGCGCATGCCGCTGGCGAAGATGCGCTCCATGGGCGCCGTGCTCGGCTTGCTGCCGATGGCCTGGTTCATCTCGGTGAGGCTGCGGCCCGACCAGAACTCGCGCTCGAAGCCCTCGTTGCCGCCGCGCACGCGCTTCAGGCCGATGAGCTTGCCGAAGATGACCGCCCAGCTGACGAGCGAAGTGAGGGCCAGGCCCGCGATGACCACCTGCACGACGATGCTCGCCTGCAGGATGAGCGCGGTGATGGAGAGGCTCTGGTTCATGGGCGTTTCGTGCCAGGTTTCAGGGCAGGAGTTCCAGGACATCCGCCGGGATCCGGCAGGGCCGCAACGTGGCGGCATCGACGCAGCCGATGCGCACGTCGCCTTCGACGAGCAGGGTGCCTCCGCGCCAGGCCTGCTGCGCCACCTCGAGGCTGGCGCGTCCGGTGTGGCGCAACGCGACGGTGACCTCGAGCGCGTCGTCCAGGCGGGCCGGAGCGCGGTAGTGCATCGACGTGTGCGTGACGACGAAGATCGCGCCCGTGCGCTCGCGCATGGCCTGCTGCTGCACGCCCAGCGCGCGCAGCCACTCGGTGCGCGCGCGCTCGAAGAACTTCAGGTAGTTCGCGTAGAAGACGATGCCGCCCGCGTCGGTGTCTTCCCAGTACACGCGCAGCGGCAGGCGATGAACCACCTCGGGTTCGTCGCGCGCCATGGACGCTGGCGCGCCGCGCAGGGCCAGGGTGCTTTGCATGGGCGCCGGGATCATACCGGCGGCGCCTCGCGGGCCGGGACGCCGCGCCCGGCCGGGTTCTCAGGGCGCCAGCGTGCGCCGGTAGACCGGGCCCCAGACGGGATGGCCCGACTCGGAGCGGCTGAGCTGGAAGTGCGGGTCGGCCGCGCGCGCCGCGACGAACTCCGCGGCGCAGTTGTCCAGGCGCGCGCTCGTGCAGGTGATGAAGGCGAGCAGCTTGTGTGCGCTGGCGCGGTCGCGCGGGTCGGGGAGGCCGGCGGCCAGGGCCTTGCGCAGCTGCACCTCGGCCTGGCTGTACTGGCCCTCGTCGTAGTGCCGGATCCCTTCGAAGAGTGCGCGCTCGGCGGGGCGCTGCATCAGCTCGGCGAGCGTCGGCGGCGGGGCCGGGGGCTTCACGGGGACGGCCGGCGCGCAGCCCGCGGCGAGCACCGCCAGGCCCAGGCCGAACGCCAGCCAAGCGGCCGGCGCCCTTCGACCGGCCGGGAGTGCCCGGCTTGCCGCGTTCGGAGTCATTGCCCGAAGCGGTGCCGCACGACGACCGGCTTGTCGGCCTGCACCTGCACCGTGGTGCTGAAGGGCGGGAAGTCGGCGTTGCGGACGATGATGCTGTGGGAGCCGGCGGGCAGCGTCAGCTGCGTGAGCGGCGGTGTCGTGCCGGCACTGCGGCCGTCGATCTCGATCTCGCCCCAGGGGCTGATGGCCAGCTGCAACGTGCCGGTCGCGGCGGCAGCGGTGGCTCCGGCCGTGGTTGCCGCCGGTGCCGCGGCCGGGCCGGGTTTGCGGGCCGTCTCGCGCGGCTTGTTGCCGCCGCGCGTGCCGCCGGCCGCGTCAGGGCTGGGGGCCGTCGAGGAGCGGGGCGGAGGCGGGTTGCCTGGCCCGGCGCCGGCGGGCGTGCCGGCCTTGGGGCCGTCGGGCGAGGAGGGCGAACCCGCGGCAGCCGGGGCGGCCTGGGTCGGCCCGGCGGCGATCTCCGCCGTCGCGCCGCTGCCGGCATCGGCCGGAGCGGCCGCGGAGGCGGTCGGCGCAGCGGCGCCATCGGCCACCGGGACGCCGCCACTCATCACCATGTCGCCCGCACGCGCACCCGCGGCCGGCGTGCCTGCGGCCACCTGGGTCGCGGCGTTGCCAGGAAGCGACGGTGCCGAAACCTCGGGCGTGGAGCTGCGCGAGCCCGGCCGCAACGCCAGCAGCAGCCCGACCGCCAGGATGCCAGCCACCGCGACCGAGGCACCCGCCACGGCCCAGGGCCAGCGGCGCGGCGCCGGCGGGCTGGCCTGGCTGGCCGCCTGCCGGGCCCGCCGGGCCTCGGTGCGCTCCGAGCGCGGGGAGGCGGCCGGCCGAGGCTGCTCGAACCAGTTCCGGATGTCGGCCGCCATCTCGCTGGCAGTGGGGTAGCGTGCCTCGGGGTCGCGCGCCATCGCGCGCGCGGCGATGGCCGAGAGCGCCTCGGGCACGCCCGAGCGGATGAGGTGCGCGGGCGCCGGGTGGTTGGTGAGGACCGCGGTGGTGATCTGTTCCACCGAGTCGCCGGCGAAGGCGCGGCGGCCCGAGAGAAGCTCGTAGAACACGACGCCCAGCGAGTAGATGTCGGTGCGCGCGTCGACGTCCTTGCCGAGCAGCTGCTCGGGCGCGAGGTAGTGCGGCGAGCCGGCCACCGTGCCCTGGAGCGCGGCCGGCACCGCCCGGCCGTGCGCCACGCGCGCGATGCCGAAGTCGAGCACCTTGGGCTTGTCGCTGCTGGTGATGAAGATGTTGCCGGGCTTGATGTCGCAGTGCACGACGCCGCGCGCGTGCGCGTAGGCCAGCGCGTCGGCCACGCGCCGCACGAGCTGCGCCACCACTGCAGGGCCGGGTTTCCAGCCTTCGGCGAGCTTCTGCCGCAGGTCCTTGCCCTGCAGCCGCTCCATCGCGAGGTACACGCCCTGGGGCGAGAGGCCGGCGTCGTAGACGGTGACGATGTTCGGGTGCGACAGCCCCGCCACCGCCCGCGCCTCGTTGAGGAACAGGCGGTCGAGCGAGTTGCGCGTGCGCGGGTCCGACTCGAACTGCAGCGTCTTGATCGCCACCGTGCGCGACAGCAGCGGGTCCCAGGCCTCGTGCACCTGGCCCAGGCCCCCGAGCCCGAGGTGGCGCTTCAGGGCGTAGCGGCCGACCTGCGCGATCGTCGGCTGGTCGGCCATCGGCAGCGCGCTCAACGCGGCGTCGAGGGCCGGGGCCGCCGCTGCAGCGCCAGGGCGGCCGCCGAGGTAGGCCGGCAGTTCCTGCGGCGGATGCGGGTCGAACGGATCGGCCGGCGACTTCGGGGGCTCGGAAGCGGCGAAGGGCTGCGAGTCGGGAGGGACCGAGTCCGGGGGGAGCGAGTCGAACGGCTGGGAATCGAACGGTTGCGAGTCGGGTGGCAGCGAGTCGGGCGAGCCGCCCTCGGGGTTGGCCGGCGGCAGGGGCACGGCCGCCTCCACCCCCGGCGGCAACGTGGCCACGGTGGCGGCGAACTCCGAGTCCGCTTCCTCCTTGCGGGGCGCTGGACGCTTGAACAGGGTGATTCCCACTATCTGGCAGCTTACGTCTTCGCCGGCCCGGAAGCGTACGAAAAACGCGGGATTGGCGGCGCCTTAACCCGGCATCAATCGGGCGAACCGGTGGTCGTGAACCCGACACCCCCGCGGATGCGGGGACGCGAACCGGGCGCCGGACGGCGGAATTGTCGCGCCGATGCGACCCGCACCGGGGCCGGGCGTGTCCGTCACCGGCTCCGGTCGAGTTCGCGCTGCAGCCGGCCCACGGCGTCCTGCAGGTCCTGCATGGCCCCGGCGAACGACAGGCGCAGGTAACGCTCGGCCGCGGCAGGCCCGAAGTCCCGCCCGGGCGTCAGTGCGATGTGCGCGCGGCGGGTGAGCCGCTGGCAGAGGTCCCAGCTGCTCTCGCCGTGGGCGGAGCAGTCGGCCCAGGCGTAGAAGGCGCCGTCCGGCTCCACCGGCACCGGCAGGCCGAGGCGCTCGAGCGCGGGCACGATGAAGTCGCGCCGGCGCTGCAGCTCGCCGCGGCGCTGCTCGCACTGCGCGATGGCCTCGGGCTCGAAGCAGGCCACGGCCGCCTGCTGCGCCAGGGTGCTCGGGCAGATGTAGAGGTTCTGCGCCAGGCGCTCCATCGGTGCCACCAGTGCCGGCGGCAGCACGAGCCAGCCCAGGCGCCAGCCCGTCATGCTGAAGTACTTGGAGAAGCTGTTGATCGACACGAGGTCCTGGCCGCGCGGGTCGTGCACGAGCGCGGTCGTGCCGTAGCGGGCGTCGTAGCTCAGGCCGAGGTAGATCTCGTCGACCAGCGTGACGCCGCCACGTCGGCGCACCTCCTGCACGATGCGCCCCATCACCTCCGGCGCGATGCTGGTGCCGGTGGGGTTGCTCGGCGAGGCGAGCAGAACGCCGCGCGTGGCCGACGTCCAGTGCCGGGCGACGTCCTCGGCGCTCAGCTGGAAGCGCTGATCCGGGCCGGCCGGCAGGAGGCGCGGCGTCGCATCGGCGGCGGTCACGAAGTGCCGGTTGCACGGGTAGCTCGGGTCGGGCAGCAGCACCTCGTCGCCGGCCTCGAAGAGCGCGAGGCAGGCCAGCTGCAGTGCCCCCGAGGCGCCGGCCGTGACGAGGATGCGCGCGGGGTCGATGTCGAGACCGAAGCGCTGCGCATACCAGCCCGAGATGCGCTCGCGCAGCGGCGCGATGCCGGTGGCCTGCGTGTAGGGCAGCGCACGACCGGCCAGCACCCGGGCCGCCGAGCGCAGCGCCGCGTCGGGGGCACCGAAGTCCGGCTCGCCGATGTTCAGGAAGATCATGCGCTCGCCACCGCGGGCGGGGTCGCACTCGGCGCTGTCGGCGATGCGCGCGGCCTCCTTGGCCAGCTCCATCACGTAGAAGGGCTCGATGCGGTCGAGCCGGCGGGCGGTGCGCAAGGTCATCGGCAGGTCGTCGTGTTCATCGCTGCGCGCCGGACGCGCGGCGCGCGGCCACCTCGGCCGGGCGCAGGTCGGCGGCGGTCTTGTCGAGCACGCCGTTGACGTACTTGTGGCCGTCGGTGCCGCCGAAGGCCTTCGCCAGTTCCACGGCTTCGTTGATGACGACCCGGTACGGCACGTCGAGGCAGTGCGTGAGCTCGTAGGTGCCGATCATCAGCACCGCATGCTCGACCGGCGACAGCTGCCGGGTCGGGCGATCGACGTGGCGTGCGATCGCCGCGTCCAGCGCGCCGGCCTGCTCGATGCCGCCGTGCATGAGCGCGTCGAGGTGGGCACGGTCGGCGCGGTCGAAGCCGTCCTGCTCGCGCAGGTGCTCGAGCACCTCGTCGGCCGTGCCCCCGGCGAGGAGCCACTGGTACAGCCCCTGCACCGCGAGCTCGCGCGCGCGCCGGCGCGGGTTGCGCGCCCGCGAGGCGGAGTCGCCCGCCCGCGCGCCGCGGGCCCGCACCTGCGGCGCGGCCGTCGGGCCCGGCGCGGGGTCGCCGGGCGGCGCGGGCTCGCTCTTCACGAGAGCTCTTCCAGGAGGTTCGCCATCTCCACGGCCACGCGGGCGGCGTCGCGGCCCTTCTCCTCGGCGCGTGCCCAGGCCTGCGCCTCGGTGTCGCAGGTGAGGATGGCGTTGGCGACCGGCACGCCGTGGTCCAGCGCCACGCGGGAAACGCCGGCGCCGCTCTCGTTGGCCACGAGCTCGAAGTGGTAGGTCGCGCCGCGGATGACACAGCCGATGGCGACGAGCGCGTCGTAGTCGCCCGAGTCGGCCATCACCTTGAGCACGACCGGGATCTCCAGCGCGCCGGGTACCGTGACGTGACGGACGTCGCCCGACTCGACCTCGAGGCGTTCGAGCTCGCCGAGGCAGGCCTCGGCGATGGCGGTCGTGATGGCCTCGTTGAAGCGCGCACGCACGATGCCGATGCGCAGGCCGGCGCCGTCGAGTTCGCCGCTCGAGCCCTTGTCGGCTGCTTGCATGATCTTCTCTCTGATGAAGTGCGGGGAAGGGGTCAGGCCGCGGCGCGGTAACCCGTGATCTCCAGGCCGTAGCCAGCCATGCTGGGCATGCGGCGCGGGCTGCCGAGAAGGCGCATGCGGTGCACGCCGAGGTCGCGCAGGATCTGCGCGCCGATGCCGTAGACACGCAGGTCCTGCGGCTGCGAGCGCGCGCTGCCGCGCGGCGAGACATCCGCCGCGGCCGACGGTAGCAGCTGCGGCCACAGCGCCGCGGCGTCGTGCGTGCAGTTGAGCAGGACGGCGACGCCGCAGGGGCCCTCGCGCAGGGCCGCGAGGGCCCGCGGCAGCGGCCAGGTGTGGCCGGGGCTGGCGGCATCGAGCAGGTCGATCGCGGTGAACGGCTCGTGCACGCGCACGGGCACCTCGTCGCTGGCGTTCCAGCGGCCGTGGGTGAGGGCGATGTGCAGGCCACCGCCCTTGTCGCGGTAGATGCGCCCGGCGAAACTGCCGTGCGGCGTGTCGAAGCGGCGCTCGCCGACGCACTCGATCAGCGTCTCGTGGCGCAGGCGGTGGCCGATGAGGTCGGCGATGGTGCCGATCTTCAGGCCGTGCTCGCGGGCGAAGATCTCGAGATCCGGCAGGCGGGCCATCGTGCCGTCGTCCTTCATCACCTCGCAGATCACCGCCGCCGGCGTGAGGCCCGCGAGCGCGGCGAGGTCGCAGCCGGCCTCGGTGTGGCCGGCGCGCATCAGCACGCCGCCGTCCTGCGCCTGCAGCGGGAAGACGTGACCGGGCTGCACGAGGTCGCTCGGCCTGGCGTCGCGCGCGACGGCGGCGGCGACGGTGCGCGCACGGTCCGCTGCCGAGATGCCGGTGGTGACGCCGGTGGCGGCTTCGATCGAGACGGTGAAGGCGGTGCCGTGCACGGTGCCGTTGCGTGCCGCCATCGGGTGCAGCTGCAGGCGCTCGCAGCGTTCGCGCGTGAGCGTCAGGCAGATGAGGCCGCGTGCATGCCGGGCCATGAAGTTGATGGCCTCGGGCGAGACATGGTCGGCCGCCAGCACGACATCGCCTTCGTTCTCCCGGTCTTCCTCGTCGACGAGGATGACCATGCGGCCTGCGGCGATCTCGGCCACCAACTCGGGGACCGTGGCGATGGGCATGGCGCGGATTGTAGGTGGAGGGCCCGCGGGCCAGTGCCGCCACCCGGGGCGTCGCGGCACCGCGTGTCCGGCGCCGCGGGCCTAGAAGTGCTCGCGGCCGGGCGGCCGGGCGCGGATGCGAAGGTCGTCGCCGATGGGTGACGCCTCGATGAAGCGGAAGGCCAGGGCCTCGGTCAACTCGGTGATCGGGCCGAAGGCCGCCATCTCGCGGCCGAGGCCGATCAACTTGGGCGCGAGGTAGACGAGCAGTTCGTCGACGAGTCCGGCGCGCAGCAGGGAGGCATTGAGCTTGTGCCCGGCCTCGACGTGCAACTCGTTGACGCCGCGCCGCGCGAGGTCGGACAGCATCGCAGCCAGGTCGACCTTGCCGCCGCCGGTGCCGGCCGCGGTCGGCTCGGCGAGGCAGCGGATGTCGACGGCGCCCGTGGCCTCGAGGGCCGCGCGGCGCGCGGCCGCCGCGCCCGCTTCGCCGTGCGCGGTCGACCCCTCGGCGCCAGCGTAGATCCAGACGGTGCCGGGTGGCTGCAGGATGCGTGCACGCACCGGTGTCTGCAGCCTCGAATCGACGATGACGCGCTGGGGCTGCCGGGCCGTCGGGACCTCGCGCACGTCGAGGCGAGGGTCGTCCTCGAGCACGGTGCCGATGCCGGTGAGCGTGGCCGAGGCCCGCCTGCGCCAGGCATGTCCGTCGGCGCGCGCGAGCGGGCCCGTGATCCACTGGCTGCGGCCGTTGGCCAGCGCCGTGCGGCCGTCCAGCGAGGCGGCGATCTTCATGCGCACCCACGGCAACCCACGCCGCACGCGCGAGAAGAAGCCGAGGTTGAGTTCGCGCGCGGCCGTGGCGATGGCGCTCGAGGCGTCGGCCACGACCACTTCGACGCCGGCCGCGCGAAGCCGCTCGACGCCCCGTCCGTCGACCTCGGGGAAGGGGTCGAGCGTGGCTACCACGACCCTTCCGATGCCGGCGGCGACGAGCGCCTCGCAGCACGGTGGCGTGCGGCCGTGGTGCGCGCACGGCTCCAGGGTGACCCAGGCCGTCGCGCCATGCGTGTCGGCGCCGGCCATGGCCGCCTCGCGCAGGGCCATCACCTCGGCGTGCGCCTGCCCTGCGGCCTGGGTGCTGCCCCGACCCAGCACCGTGCCGTCGTGCCGGGCGATCACACAGCCGACGCGAGGGTTGGGGTCCGAGCGGCCGATGGCCTGCTCGGCCAGCTGCAGCGCCTCGGCAAGGCGCTGCGCGTCCAGCGGTGTCAGGGCGCAGTCGGCAGCCGTCGGCATGGGCCGCAGTCTATGCGGCGCGTGGCCCGGCTCCAGGGCGCGGGCCCGCCGGCTTCAAGCGTCAGGCTGGTGGGCGAACGTCGGCGGGTTGGGACACTGATAGGCCACCGTGCCCGTACCGGCGTCGATGACGATCAGGTTCTGATTGCCCAGCGGTTCCGTGATGTTGGCGTAGGTCGCCGGGGCGCGGATGCGGCAGACCTTCCGATTGCCGTTGGTTGCGTCGGCCAACGTCGCCGAGATGGGGTCCGGCATCGAGGCGGCGCGAATCCGGAGGGTGCCGGACCAGGTCGAGAGCGGTTGCGGCGGCGTCTGCGCGGTCGTGTAGACGGGCACGGGGCAGAAGAAGCCCGCGAGCGTGCTGAGGTAGCCATGAAAGCAGTTCACCGTCCCGGCCAGCGGCGTCGGCACCGTCTGCACCACCTCGGCCTGGACGGTGTTGGGAACCGATGAGACCGGCACGCGGATGCTCGTTGCGGTGGGGGGCTGAGACAGGTCGAAGCGGATGAAGCCCCAGATGAGCATGAAGGCCTGGGAGGAGTTGCAGGCCGTCAGGTCGGTCGGCAGGAGGGCCGAGTTGTCGCTCACCGTGGTCGAGCAGACGGAGGTGATCAGCCCCGTGGCGTTGTCGAACACCCAGGCCACGGTCGGCGTGGCCTGCGGCGGCACGAAACCGCTCGTGCCGTCCCCGAAATTCTTGGCTTGCGGCGGGATGCCCCGCCGGCGCCCGCTGGGTTCGCGCGTGCCTCCGGCGCCCTGCGCCGAGACGACGAGCGACGCCGCCAGCTCGGGCGCGACATTGGCCATGGCGCTGACCAGCGTCACGTTCTGTGTCGCACCGGTGCGATCGGTCCACGCAACCGAGACAGTGAGGGTCTTGTCCGGCGAGGCGGTCGTCGGCGTCACGGAACCACTCACCGTGTAGGTGGTGTTCGTGGTGTAGCCGGTCACCGCCGTCGCCCCGAAGGAGGCCTTGTCGGCAAAGGCCTTGGCGCCGGGCGTCGTCGCCAGCACGGAGAAGTTGCGCAGGTCCTCCATGCGCTCCTGCGCGATCCGCATCGCCTCGGTGCGCTGCTTCGAGAGGTCGGCGTTGGCGCGCAAGGTGGCCTGCATGCCGACGACACCGAGCATGCCGAAGGCCATCACGGCCATCGCCACCAGGGCCTCGATCAGCGAGATGCCGCGCAGGGCGCGATTCGTGGTGATCCTCATGGGTTCAAGCCCGGCTGGAAGTCGCGCCATGAACCGGCCACCCTGACGAACGAGCCGGTCAGGAACTGCAGGCGCAGGATGACGTCGCGGTCATAGATGATCGAGGGATCGTCGCTGCTGAACTCGAAGTTCCGCTCGGCGATGGCGGCACCGCGGAACGTGCCATCGCCCCTGAGGTCCCAGTTGGCGCTGCGCGAGTAGACGACGCCGTGCACGGTGGGCGTTCCCGTGAACTCGACATCGCCGTCGGCGATCAGCAGCACCGGCGCCGCGGCCGTGCCGATCGCGGCGTTGATGTCGAGGGTACCGCCGCCGCTGACGTGGATGGCATGCCCGGGATGGCGCTCGACCACGGCGTTCACGTCGCCGGCGGTGCAGCCACTGGCGCAGCCGACGACCGCGACACCCGGCTGCGCGAGGAAGGGCGTCGGCCAGGTGCCGAAGACGGAGTTGAACATGCGGTTGCGCCCGTCGTTGGCCGGCGTCGCGTAGGCGATGGTCAAGTCGGGTAGCTGCAGCGTTGCATCGTTCTGGATCACCGACAGCGACGGCGGCGTGCCCGGAATGCTCGCCAGCGTGATGCCGCCGGTGCCGACGGCATTGCCCCCGTGGATCGTGATGCCGCCGGAGGTCGAGTCCTCGTTCGTGACGCTGGGGGTGTCGCTGCCCGGGCTGAACGTGCCACGGACCGTCAGTGCCGCGGCCGGCGCCGAGGGCAGGGCCGTGCGCAGCGCCACCATCGTCCAGACGGTGGCGAGGCCGTCTCCCGACTGAGCCTCGCGGGTGAAATTCAGGCAACTGGCGTCGTTGCGGGTGCAGGCATTGACCTGAATGCGCACCACGCCGGGCCGGCTGCCGATCAGGTTGCTGCGGAACTTGACCCAGAACGCCGGGAACGGGCCGTTGCCGGTGGTCACCACCGTCGGCGACGGGTTGCCGCTGTCGGGGCAGTGGCAGACCCAGTTCGTGCCGTTGAAGACGCACCCCGCGAGCTTGTCCAGCGCCGTGATGACCCCGGTGGTGGTGTTGATGGACAGGTAGCGCTCGCGGAAGGAAGGTTGCGGCGGCGACGTCACGGCAGTGGCTGCCGCCAGCTCCGTGCAGTCGTCGTTCATGCGGCCCTCGTTCAGCCGTGCGATCGCCCATTCGATGCCGGCGTCGGCGGTCTCGAAGGCCAGCGTGGCCCGGTACTGGTTCGCCGAGGTGCGCTGCTCGAACAGCAGGTTGCGGCTGGTGTAGGCGGCCACCAGCGTGATGACGAAGAAGAGGATCATCACCACGACGAGCGAGGCGGCCCCTCGGCGAGCCTGCCGCGGACTCGGGCGACGGATGCGAAGCGGATGGACCATGGCGGGCGCGGCTCAGGTCGGGCAGGCCAGCGGCCCGCCGGTACGGAATTCGACCAGCTCGTTTCGCGCGCGCACCCGGCTGCGGATGCTGCGCTGCACCTCCGGGGCGCTGCGCAGGCGCGCGCCGATGGTGACGACGAACTCTCGCACGTACATCTGCGGCCAGCAGGTCGTGTCGCCGCTCGGGCAGAGCTTCGGGCAGGCCACTTCGATCGGCGGCTCGCGATTGATCGCGACGCTGAAAGTGGTCACCTCCATCACGGTGCCGTCGGTCAGGTCCTGCCAGCCGGCGGACGCACCGGTGATGCTGTTCACCAACTGGGTCTTGATGATGCCGTTGTCGAGCTTGAAGCCCCACGGCCCCTGCTCGACGGTGTTGCGCTCGTACTTGAACGTGATCTCGGCCGGGCTGTGCGCACCGCTGGCCGGCGTCGTGACGCTGACCACGTTGGCCTGCGCGGGCGAAGACGCGGTGGCGACGAGATTCTGCGCGTTGATGATGGCGCCGGAACGCCGCAGCTCGCGGGCGATGATGTCCGAGGTTGCGCGCAGATCCTGCTGCAGCTGGCTTTCGAGCAGCAGCCGCCGGTTCTCGCCGAGCTGGCCCGAGACCATGACCGTGGCGGCCGCGACGATGAACAGGCCCACGGCGATGCCGACCATCAGTTCGACGAGCGACAGGCCGCGCCCGGCGCGGCGGCGCATGCCCCCCGACGGGACGCGCGCGGAGGATGGGTTCTTCGCCATCATGCGGCCGCCTGGCAGTTCTTGAGCGCCGCGTTGTAGGGCGGGCAGACGGGAACCCCGGGCACCGAGCCGTCCGGAGAACATTGCGATGTCCTGCCGCCCGGGCTGATGCTCGTGCGCAGGCGCCCGCGGGGGCTGCGACGAACCTCGACGCAGAACTCCAGGTCGGTGAAGAGGGCGGTGTTCGGCTCGGTGATCGACATGCCGCCGTTGATCGGGCTGATCACCATCACCACCCCCTGGTCGGCCGGGAAGCGCAGGTCGATGTTGAAGTTGCGCGGGATCTGGACCGTCCTCAGCTCGCGCTGCGTGCCGATGCAGGCCGAGCCGACCCCGTTGCTGCAGTTGCAGTCCGACGAGACCAGGGCCGTGGGACGCAGCGGATCGGAGATGGCCGAGAAGATCGTGTAGCAGGAGACAGGCTCGGTGCTCACGTTGCGCGCCACGAACCCCATGAACTGGTTGCGCGAAACCGCCTCGCCGCGCATGAACTGGATGTCCGTGACCAGCTGATCGTTGATGGCCCGAAGGCGCTGCATCCCGATCATTTCGGTGAAGCTCGGCCCCGCGAGCAGAAGAATGATGCCGATCAGCGCGATCACGACCATCATCTCGATGAGCGTGAAGGCGCGTTGCACGGGGCGCAGGGCGGTGCGTAGGAGGTTCATCGATGGCATGCCTGAGGGCGGATCGGGGCGGGGCGCCTCAGCGAGCCCAGCAGCGCAGAGGGTCGGTATTGGCGTCGGCCCAGTTGATCGTCGGGCCTGCACCGTAGCGGACGTTGCCGCCCTGCATGCGCACGGCCAGCACCGAGCAGTTGCCATCGGCGGCCTGCGAGGTGCCGGCGACCGCGGTCGCCGTGGCGACGTAGGTCGTTGCGTCGACGACGGTGACGGAGAGGTCGTAGTAGCCCCCGCTCGTGCGCGTTCCCGGCAGCCCAAGCCCCGGGATCGACGCCGACGGCGCCGCCGTCAGGTTCGCGGTGAACGCCGGATTGGTGCTGCGATGCCGCTCCTGGCCCTGCTGGATGCTCGTGAGCGCGTTGAACGCCTCGGCGCGCCGGCTCTTGCGAAGCGAGCTCTGGTAGCTCGGAAGCGCAACCGCCATCAGCACCCCGAGGATGACGATGGCAATCAGCAGCTCGATGGTCGTGAAGCCGCGGCCACCCCGGCTCGTGGGCCCGGGCGTTGCCGGCGACGTGACGTGCTTCATGGGGCGCGATTCTGCGCGGCGGCCCCACGCCGGTCCACACCGCTCGTCCTCGCCGGGCGACCGGTCGTCACCGGACGCCCCTCGGACAAGGGGTGGCTGCCGATCAGCAAGCCTTGTAGCCCGGCACGGTGCCGTCGGGCGAGCAGGAACGGATGCGTCCCATCACGTTGACGACCTGGCGGATGGAGGTGCGCGGCCCCTCGACCCGGATCGTCGCCGTCGGTGTCACCGTGCCCTTGAGCGGGTCGAACACCATCGAGCCGACGTTGGCCTGGACGGCGACCGCGGTGTCGGCGCCGTAGTGCTGGTGGCGATGGGCGACGACGCCGGGCCGGCAGACGGCGCCCTGCGGAGCGCACGAGCAATCGCCGGCACTGCCGGAGTGCACCACGTAGCAGGTGCCATGTTCGTCGCGACCGATCTCGAACCGCATCGTGCGGTTCTGGGCCACGGCCAGGCTGCGCGTGAGCTGCAGGTCGGTCTCGAGCTGTGCCGCCGCGCCTTCGAGGCGGCGGTTCTCGCGTGCGGCGCTGAAGCCCGGCAGCGCCGCGCTGACGGCCACCAGCAGCACGGTCACGCAGATCAGGCCCTCGGTGATCGTGAAGCCGCGTCGGGCACGGGCGGGTGCGGTGCGGGTCGTCGGGCGGGTGGCGTTCATCGGCGGCTCCATGCGTCGGGTTGGCATGGCGGCCACTGTAGGAATCGGGCATGGCCGACGCGCCCCCCGCGCGCGGGCACGGCCGGGCATCCTGTGAGGGCACCCGACAGGATCCCTCCACCGGGGGAGGGGCGAGGACTTGCGGTCCTGGCGGACCTGCCGCAGGCCCCCCGATGGCGGCGTCGGCCGCTCAGATCTCCCGGATCAGTTGCCGGAAGGCGTCCACGTCTTCGAACTCGCGGTACACCGACGCGAAGCGCACGTAGGCGACCTTGTCGATGCGCTTGAGTTCGCGCATCACGAGCTCGCCGACGCGCGAACTGGGCACCTCGCGCGCGCCGCTGGCGAGCAGCTTGTCCTGGATGCGCTCGATCGCCGCGTCGACCTGCTCGGTGCTCACCGGTCGCTTGCGCAGTGCCAGCAGCATCGAGGCGCGAAGCTTGCCGGCCTGGAACTCGACCCGCGAGCCATCCTTCTTCACCACCGCGGGCAGCGTGATTTCGCTGCGCTCGTAGGTGGTGAAGCGCTTGTCGCAATGCGCGCAACGGCGCCGGCGTCGGATGACGTCGCCTTCGTCGGACTCGCGCGTCTCGACCACGGAGGTCTCGGAGTGCGCGCAGAACGGGCAGCGCATGGCGGGTTCGGTTCGGCCGGGCCGGCGCCGCGTCGGAGCTTCAGCGGTAGACCGGGAAGTCCCGCGTCAGTGCCGCCACCTTGGCGCGCACCGCGGCGATGTTCGCGGCGTCACGCGGATTGTCCAGCACGTCGGCGATGAGGTGCGCCGTCTGCCGCGACTGCTCCTCCTTGAAGCCGCGCGTCGTCATCGCCGGCGTGCCCAGGCGGATGCCGCTGGTCACCATCGGCTTCTGCGGGTCGTTGGGGATGCCGTTCTTGTTGCACGTCATGTGCGCCTCGCCGAGCACGGCCTCGGCCTCCTTGCCGGTCAGGCCCTTCGGCCGCAGGTCGACGAGCATCACGTGGCTCTGCGTGCCGCCGCTGACGATGCGCAGGCCGCGCGCGATGAGCGTGTCGGCCAGCACCTTCGCATTGGCCACCACCTGCTGCTGGTAGGCCCTGAAGCCGGGCTCCAGCGCCTCCTTGAAGGCCACCGCCTTGGCGGCGATGACGTGCATCAGCGGCCCGCCCTGGATGCCGGGGAAGATGGCGCTGTTGATCTTCTTGGCGATCTCCTCGTGGTTGGTCACCACGATGCCGCCGCGCGGGCCGCGCAGGCTCTTGTGCGTCGTGCTCGTCACCACGTCGGCGTGCGGCACGGGGTTCGGGTACACCCCGGCGGCGATCAGGCCCGCGTAGTGCGCCATGTCGACCATGAAGTAGGCGCCGACGGCCTTGGCCACCTTCGCGAACCGCTCGAAGTCGATGTGCAGGCTGTAGGCGCTGGCGCCGGCGATGATGAGGCGAGGCTTGTGCTCGTGCGCGAGGCGTTCCATCGCCTCGTAGTCGATGGCTTCCTTTGCGTCCAGGCCGTAGCTGACGACCTTGAACCACTTGCCGCTCATGTTGAGCGCCATGCCGTGGGTGAGGTGGCCGCCCTCGGCGAGGCTCATCCCCATGATGGTGTCGCCCGGGTTCAGCAGGCCGAAGAACACGGCCTGGTTGGCTTGCGAGCCGGAGTTCGCCTGCACGTTCGCGAAGCCTGCGCCGAACAGCTTCTTCAGCCGTTCGATGGCCAGCGTCTCGACGACGTCGACGTTCTCGCAGCCGCCGTAGTAGCGCTTGCCGGGGTAGCCCTCGGCGTACTTGTTGGTCAGCTGCGAGCCCTGCGCGGCCATCACGGCAGGGGAGGTGTAGTTCTCGCTGGCGATGAGCTCGATGTGCTCTTCCTGTCGGCGGTTCTCGGCCTGGATGGCGGCGAAGATCTCGGGGTCGACGCTGGCGATCGTCGATTGGGTGCGGTCGAACATGGCGGAACTCCTCTCTCGGCGATGGGAGGGCCTTCGATCGCGGGCAGCCGGCACGCCGAAGGCGTGCGCAGGGGGATGCAATCGAGGGCTGCCCAGGCGAACGGCTGAAGCCTCGGCATCGGCCGGCCCCGCACGGGCCAGGCAGCGTTGCCGACGGCTCGCGCTTCCCGGTGGTGACCCACCTCGGGCCGCTGCCCGGTATGGCCCCGGCTCAGCCCTATCGCCAGTCGCGCGATGGCGGGGAGTTTAGCGGCTGCAGCCTCGCCTGCCTCAGCGAGACGGCGATGCACCACCCAGTTGCAGGGCGGCCAGCTTCTCCGGCGCCGAGCCGCCGGTGTTGGGCACCGTCACCGGCACCCGCCGGCCTTCGAACACGGCGCGCAGGTGGCCCTGCTCGGCCAGCACGCGCCCGGCGTAGCCCCCGTCGGACTCGAGCGCCGCCGCGCCGACGTAGTGCCGCAAGCCCTCGGCGACGCCGCCGGCGCGCGCGATGCACTCCTTCAGCACCTGCACGCCGACGCGCAGGTTGGTGATCGGGTCGAAGGCTGCGTGCGTGCCGCCGAACGGACCGTACTTGTCGTCGTGCACGTGCGTCATCACCTGCATCAGGCCCTGGGCGCCCACGGGGCTCTGTGCAAAGGGGTTGAAGCTCGACTCGATGGCGATGACGGCGAGGATCAGCGTCGGGTCCAGCCCCGCGCGCTGGCCGATGGCCCACGACTCGCGCACGAGGGCGGCCACCGGCTCGGTGGCGACGCGATAGCGGCGAGCCAGCCACTGCGCCACCGCCGCCTGCTCGCTGCTGAGGCTGTCGATGTCGGTGGCGGTGGCTCTCGCCACCGCATGGGGCTCGTTGATGCCGGCCAGCACGTTGCCGGCCGCGATCTCGCGCTGCTCGTGCCGATCCTGGAGCCAGGCCAGGGCCAGGGTCTCGACCTGCTGGCGCAGCTCGGGGCGGCTGGCACCGAAGATCGCGACGGCGACGGCGGCCAGACCGACCAGCGCCAGCGTGTTGTGGCTCACCTCGAGCAGACCGTGCCCGACGTCGCGGACGAAGACGCCCACCGACCGGGTGGTGGCGCGCTGCGCCCGGCGCATCAAGTCCAGAACTCGCATCGTTGTCTCTCCCAGCGGCACCCGGCACCCCGTGCGGGCTACAAGTGCCTTGCTTTATCGTCCGTCGGTCGGCCCGTCGATGACGGGCCGGGCGGAGGGATCGGGTCTCCTGGCTCGCTGGCCCCGCGGGGCTCGGCTGCGGCCGGATCGGATCTGAGAACGTACTGTCGGGAAAACCCTAGTCTCTCAGCGCGGCCGCGATTCTAGAAGCCCCCCAACCGTGGGCGCCGCGCGCCGCCGCAGCCATACGAGAACTGGGCCATGAAGTACCGGGACCTGCGCGACTTCGTCGAACAACTGGAGCGGATGGGCGAACTGCGGCGAACCGACGAGCCGCTCTCGCCGAAGCTGGAGCTCACGGCCTTAGGTGACCGCTTGCTTCGCTCCGGAGGTCCGGCAGTGCTGGTTCAGAGGCCGGCCGGCGCACGGATGCCCTGCTTGATCAATCTCTTTGGCACGCCCCGGCGGGTGGCGCTCGGGATGGGGGCGGACCGGGTGGCCGACCTGCGCGGCGTCGGCGAACTGCTCGCCTCGCTGAAAGAACCCGACCCTCCCAAGGGGTTGAAGGACGCCGGCCGGCTGCTCGACCTGGCCCGTGCCCTGTGGTCGATGAAGCCCGAGCGCGTGCGCCACCCGCCCTGCCAGGCCGAGGTGCAAGACGGTGACGCGGTCGACCTCCGAGGGCTCCCCATCCAGACCTGCTGGCCTGGGGACGCCGGCCCTCTGATCACCTGGGGCCTCGTCATCACGCGCGGCCCCCAGTCGGTGGCCAGTCCGCGCACGCGGCAGAACCTCGGTGTCTACCGCCAGCAGCTGATCGGTCGGCGCGAGCTGATCATGCGTTGGCTGGCGCATCGAGGCGGCGCAATGGATTTCCGGGAGTTTGCGCTCGCCAACCCCGGCCGGGCCTTCCCCATCGCGGTGGCGTTGGGCGCCGACCCGGCGACGATGCTCGGGGCGGTGACGCCGGTCCCGGACAGCCTGTCCGAGTACCAGTTCGCCGGCTTGCTGCGCGGCGCGCGAAGCGAGGTCGCCGACACGTCGGTTGGCGAGGGCGGCCTCTGCCTGCAGGTGCCCGCAAGTGCCGAGATCGTTCTCGAGGGCCACATTCCTTCCGCCCCGCCAGGCTTCGAAGGCGAGTCGGACTTCGGCGTCCGGCTGAAGGAGCGAGGCGGGTACCTGCACGCGCTGGAAGGCCCGTTCGGCGACCACACGGGCTACTACAACGAGCAGGACTGGTTCCCGGTGTTCCGGGTCGACCGCCTCACGCACCGCCACGACCCGATCTACCACAGCACCTACACCGGCAAGCCGCCCGACGAACCGGCCATGCTCGGCGTGGCACTCAACGAGGTGTTCGTGCCGATCCTGCGCCGGCAATTCCCGGAGATCACCGACTTCTACCTGCCGCCCGAGGGATGCAGCTACCGGCTGGCGGTCGTTTCCATCCGCAAGGCCTACGCGGGCCACGCCAAGCGGGTGATGTTCGGTCTGTGGAGCTTCCTGCGCCAGTTCATGTACACGAAGTTCATCGTCGTGACCGACGACGACGTCGACGTGCGGGACTGGAACGAGGTGGTCTGGGCGATCACCACGCGCATGGACCCCGTGCGCGACACGACGCTGGTGGACAACACGCCCATCGACTACCTCGACTTCGCCTCGCCGACCAGCGGCCTCGGGGGCAAGATGGGTCTGGACGCCACTCACAAGTGGCCCGGAGAGACCCACCGAGAGTGGGGCCGGCCGATCACGATGGACGCGGCCGTCGAGGCGAAGGTGGCAGACCTGGCGCAGAGGCTGCTCGCGCGCTGACCGCGCATGCGATCGTGCCAACTGCACGATTCGGCACGCGGGTGGCCGGCCCGCTGAATCGAAACTAGCGGCTCCGACTTCGGCAGGAGCCCATGAACGCGCAACGGGCCATCTCGGCATTCGAGAGCGCCGTCCTCGCGCCCTCGGCATGGGGCGACGCGCTGGAGGCCCTGGCCCAGGCCTGCGGCGCCCGCATTGCCACGCTGGTCGCCTCGGGCCCGGAGCGATCGCTGAGCTGCTCGCGCGGTGCCGTCGATGCCATCGACCTCTACCTGCACCGGCGCGAGGTGCCTGATTCGCGCCACCACCGGGTCTTCCCCGGCCTCGACGGCGGCTTCCGCACCGACCACGACGACTTCTCGCCGGGCGAGATTGCCTCGGACCCCTATTACCAGGAGTTCCTCGCGCCGCTGGACATCCAATGGCACGCCGTCGCGGCCCTGCCCGGCCTCGGCGCGCCGGTCGTGCTGAGCCTCAAGCGCGCACGTCGACAGGGCCCGTTCGAGGGGCAGGAGCTCGAGGTGCTCAACCGCATGCTGCCCTCGCTCCGGGCCGCCGCGCGGTCCGCCGCGGTGGTGGGCCGGGCGCGCATCGATGGCGAACTCTCCGCCTTCGCGCGCGTCGGGCGCGGCGCGTTCTGCCTCGATGCCGGGGCCACCATCCTTGCGCACAACGGGTGCGTGCGCCTGGGCGACGGACTCGTCCGCGACGGTGCCCGCCTGTCCGCCGCGCGGCCGGCGGATCGCGATGCGCTCGCGCGCGCGGCCGCCGCCGCCGTTGCGGGCACGGCCGCGCCCCGGTTGGTCGTGCAACGACCCAGCGGGCGGCGGCCCCTGCTCGTCGACATCCTGCCGCTGCCGGCCGGCGACCTGGGTGCGCCGGCGGGGCGTTGCGCATTGGCCCTCGTCACCGACACCGACGGGTCGCCGCTGCCCGCGCGCGAGGTGCTGGAGCGCGCGTACGCCCTCGCGCCTCGCGAAGCCGAGCTCGCCCTGCGCCTGGCGGCGGGCGACAGCGTGCGCGATGCCGCGCGAGCGTTGCACATCAGCGAGCAGCACGCGCGCCAGCGGCTGAAGCAGGTGTTCGCGAAGACCGGCACCGCGCGCCAGAGCGAACTGGCCCTGCTGCTTGCGCGCATGGCCTGACCCGTCCGCCCGTGCGGACGAACGTCCGGGCGGGTGCGTGCGTCAGTAGGCGAGCGTTCCGTTGAGCACGACGCTGCCGCTGAAGCCGCCGGCGGCACCGAGGGTCACGTTCGTGAACGTCACCGTCCGCGCGACGGGGTCGACGCTGATGCCCGATGCGGCCAGGCTGGCGCAGGGCAGCGCCGGGCCGCAGATGAGGCTGTACCAGGGGCCGCTGCCGCCGGCGGACGTGACGTCGGGGTCGTAGGTCACGACCAGGCCGTTCACGCCCTCGCCGGGCTGCAGGCCGGGGCTCGTGCTCGTGTTCGACATCAGGGTCACCCCGATCAGCTCCGTCAACGTCCCCGCACTGCCCCGGAACTCGCCCCAGGTGAGGATGCGCGTCGACGCGCAGACCAGGGCCATTCCCGATCCCGTGCAGGTCGGGCCGGCGTCGACGACGGGGAATCCAGGGTGGCCGGCTGGCTGCGCGACGAACGTCCCGCCCGACGAGGTGGCCTCGGCGCCGCCCACCGTCAGCGTGCCGGCAGAGCCCCCGGAGCCGCCGCCGGCCGTGGCCGTGACGCGCAGCGTCGCCGCGGCGCTGGTGACGCTGCCGGCGGCATTGCCGACGACGACGGTGAACAGCGCACCGTCGTCGCCGACCGTGAGCGTGGGCGTGGTGTAGGTGGCCGACGTGGCGCCGGGGATGTCGATGCCACCCCGTCGCCACTGGTAGGCCAGCGGGGGCGATCCGCTGGCCAGCACGGAGAAGCTCGCTGTCTGGCCCGCCGCCACGCTGACGCCGGAAGGCTGTGCCGTGATCTGCGGCGCAACCGCCGGCGCCGGCGCCGGTGACGCCGCCGGCTCGCTCTCGCCGCCGCCGCCGCAGGCGACGATGGCCGCCATGAGCGGCAGGCACAGGGTGCGCTGTACCGCGCGCGCGGACAAGTTCCTCATCACTCGCTCCCCGGCCGCGCACAGACGGCCACGGATGTGATCGTCGGAGCAGGCGGCGGCGCGCTGCCACTCCCAAACGCGAGGGGACGAGGCGCGCCCCCCCGTGAACGCGCGCCCGGCGAGCCGAACGCGTGCCCGCTTCCGGCGCCTGCGCGCAACTGCTTGCGCCGACGATCCGTCCGTTCTATGCTCCAACCGCCTGCTTGCAGGCAACCCCGACGGCGCAATACCAGCGCGTCAGGGGCCCCGGACCCACTTATCTCCGGAGCCCCATCGGCGGCGGAAGCCGCCCGCCCCTCCCCATCGGCAACGGTGCGGAGGGGTTGCTGTTTGGCGAGGTTCTCGTGGTGAAGAAGTCCTACCGATAATCCGCGACCCTCCAGCCGACCCCCGATGCGCCACCCGCGCCGGGCGAAGCGGCTGAGTCCGGCCAGCGCGCGGCTCATCGCACACCGGGCGCGCTGGCGACGAATCCGTGCCGCCCACCGGCGGCGCCAGGGAGAGACTCACGTGTTCCAGCGTTTCGAACGCATGGTGCATCCGTACCCGGATGCCCTGCCGCCGCCGCCGCCCAAGAGCTTCTTTGCGTTCCTGTGGAGCTGTGCCGAGGGCGTGCGGCCGTACCTGTTCTGGGTGACCGTCTTCACGGCCGGCATCGGCGCCTTCGAGGCGCTGCTGTTCAGCATGATGGCGCACGTCGTCGACGTGCTGTCGCAGGTCAAGCCCGCCGAGCTGTGGCAGCGCCACGGCAACACGCTGTTGCTGCTGGGCGCGGTGCTGCTCGGCTCCATCGCCCTGGCAGCGCTGCAGGCGCTGCTGAAGTACCAGGCCGTCTACGGCAACTTCCCGATGAGGCTCAGGTGGAACTTCCACCGCCTGCTGCTCGAGCAGAGCATGAGCTTCTACCAGGACGAGTTCGCCGGCCGCATCGCCACCAAGGTGATGCAGACCTCGCTGGCGGTGCGCGACACCTGGCTCATCGTCACCGACATCCTCGTCTACGTGGTCATCTACTTCGTCACGATGGTGGGCATCGTCGGCGCCTTCGACCTCGTGCTGACGCTGCCGTTCCTCGGCTGGCTGGCGCTGTACGTGGCCATCCTCTGGTACTTCGTGCCGCGGCTGGGGCGCGTGGCCAAGGAGCAGGCCGACGCGCGCTCGCTGATGACCGGCCGCGTGACCGACGCCTACACCAACATCGCCACCGTCAAGCTCTTCTCGCACGGCCAGCGCGAGGCCGTCTTCGCACGCGGCGCGATGCAGGAGTTCATGACCACCGTGAACAGCCAGATGCGGCTGGTGACGGCGTTCGAGATCTGCATCCAGACGCTCTCGGTGGCGCTCGTCGCCGCTACGGCCGGCGCCTGCCTGTGGGGCTGGACGCAGGGCTGGGTGACCGTGGGCGCGGTGGCCGCGGCCACTGCGATGGCCTTCCGCCTCAACGGCATCTCGCACTGGATCATGTGGGAGATGGCGGCGCTCTTCGAGCACATCGGCACCGTGCAGGACGGCATGAACACGCTCTCGAAGGCGCGCGCCGTCGTCGACCGCCCCGGTGCCGTCGCTCTGCAGGTGCCGCGCGGCGAGGTGCGCTTCGAGAACGTCAGCTTTGCCTACGGCGGCAACAAGACCGTCGTCGACGACTTCTCGCTCACCATCCACCCGGGCGAGAAGATCGGCCTCGTCGGCCGCTCGGGTGCCGGCAAGAGCACCATCGTCAACCTGCTGCTGCGCCTGTACGACGTCGACCGCGGCCGCATCCTCGTCGACGGCCAGGACATCGCCGGCGTCACGCAGGAGAGCCTGCGCGCGCAGATCGGCATGGTCACGCAGGACACCTCGCTGCTGCACCGCTCCGTGCGCGACAACATCGTCTACGGGCGGCCGAACGCCACCGGCGAGGAGATGCAGCGCGCCGCCGAGCGTGCCGAGGCGCACGAGTTCGTCGTCGGACTCACCGACCCCAAGGGCCGCACGGCCTACGACGCCCATGTCGGCGAGCGCGGCGTCAAGCTGTCCGGCGGGCAGCGGCAGCGCATCGCGATCGCGCGCGTGATGCTCAAGGACGCTCCGATCCTGCTCCTCGACGAAGCCACGAGCGCGCTCGACAGCGAGGTCGAGGCGGCCATCCAGGCGAGCCTCTATCGGCTGATGGAGGGCAAGACGGTGGTGGCCATCGCGCACCGGCTGTCGACCATCGCCGCCATGGACCGGCTGGTGGTGATGGACCGCGGGCGCATCGTCGAGGTCGGCGACCACAAGAGCCTGCTGGCCCAGGGTGGCATCTATGCGCGCCTCTGGGCGCACCAGAGCGGCGGCTTCCTGGGCGAGGAAGCCGACGACGACGCAGCGGGCGCCGCCGTGGTGCCGACTCCGGCTCCGGCGGCGCTGGCGCGCGCAGTGGCGCAGGCCGGAGACTGACGCCCGGGCGGGGCGAACGGCCGCCCCGGGCCCGCAGCCGGCCGCGCGCTCAGTCCAGGAGCAGGTCCGGCTCCTGCCGGGCCTCGCGCCGGGCGCTGGGCTGGCGTGTCTCGTCGTCGATGGCGGGGGTGCACAGCACCATCGGCCTCGTCTCGATCCAGTTTGGCTCGCGGCGAGCCGCGGGCGCGGCGACGGGTGGCGGTGCGCCGAGCGGCGCCGCACGCGGAGGCTCGGGGCGTGCAGCCGGTGCCAGCGGCAGCGGCGAGGTCGCGGCGTAGATCGCGCGGTCGCGCCGCATCGCGTCGATCTGCTCGCGCTGGCGCAGCAGTTCCCAGCCCGCCACGATCATGGCGACGGTGACGAGACCGGCGACGAAGCCGCCGACGATCAGTGCGATGAAGGAGAGCGCGCCCATGGCGCGCTTTCGGCCCGGCCCGCCGCGGGTTGAGGGCAGCTGACTGCGGGCGGGCCGGCGTCGGCTGGACTATTCCTCGCGCGTTGCCGCCGCGGGCTCCTCGCCGGCATCGCCGGCCGCTCGTGGCCGTTCAAGGGCCGCTCGGGCGCCGGTGCGGCACCCGGCATGCAGGCGGGCCCGCGTGGCCGCCTTGCGTCAGCCGGCGTCGCCGTCGGGCACGAAACGAAGCGCCACGCCGTTGTTGCACCAGCGCTGGCCGGTCGGCGCGGGGCCGTCGTCGAAGAGGTGACCATGGTGCCCGCCACACTTCGCGCAGTGGTACTCCGTGCGGGTCATGAAGAACTTGCGGTCGGTCTTCGTCTCGAAGACGGCGGGCAGGCTGGTGAAGAAACTCGGCCAGCCGGTGCCGCTGTCGAACTTCATCTCGCTGGTGAACAGCGGCGTGCCGCAGCCGGCGCAGACGAACGTGCCCTTGCGATGCTCCTCGTAGAGCGGGCTCGTCCATGCGCGCTCCGTGCCCTCCTTGCGCAGCACGGCGTAGGCCTCCGGGCCGAGGCGCTCCTTCCACTCGGCATCGGTGAGGGTCAGGCGGTCGGTGACGCTCATGGCAGCTCCAGGCAGGGACGCAGCGGGTTCGCGGGTGCGACGGTCTCGTCGGAAACGGGTGCAAAGAACTTACAGCCCGCCGAGGAAGGGCCCCGGGCGGACAATCCAGGTTTGCGCCGCACTTTGCCATGACCGCCGCCGTCCCTGCCGTTCCGCGGGCCATGCCCCTTTCGAGCTGGAAGCCCTTCTGGGCCAAGCGCCTGGGGCCCGCCCCGTTCCTCCCGATGAGCCGTGCCGAGATGGAGGCGCTGGGCTGGGACAGCTGCGACATCATCATCGTGACGGGTGACGCCTACGTCGACCACCCGAGCTTCGGCATGGCGGTGATCGGGCGCGTGCTCGAGGCGCAGGGCTTCCGCGTCGGCATCGTCGCGCAGCCCGACTGGTCCTCGGCGGCGGCCTTCCAGGCACTGGGCCGGCCCAACCTGTTCTTCGGCGTCGCCGCCGGCAACATGGACTCGATGATCAACCGGTACACGGCCGACCGGAAGATCCGCAGCGACGACGCCTACACGCCGGGGGGCGTGGGCGGCAAGCGGCCCGATCGTGCCACGCTCGTCTACACGCAGCGCTGCAAGGAGGCCTATGCCGACGTGCCGGTCGTCATTGGCGGCATCGAGGCGAGCCTGCGCCGCATTGCCCACTACGACTACTGGCAGGACAAGGTGCGCCGCTCGATCCTGGTGGACAGCAAGGCCGACCTGCTCGTCTACGGCAACGCCGAGCGGGCCATCGTCGAGGTCGCGCACCGGCTCGCGCGGCGCGAGCCGATCCACGCCCTGACCGACATCCGCGGCACCGCCTTCATGGTCCGCCAGGGGCACGAGCCGAGCGGCTTCATGGAGATCGACAGCACGGAGGTCGACCGTCCGGGCCGCATCGACGAGCACATCCACCCGTACCTGACCACGGCGCAGGCGGCGCAGGCGCAGGGAGCGCAGTGCGAACGCGACGGGGGGTCAGGCGGCGCGGGCGCGCCGGGCGCCGGCAGGTCCGCCGCCGACATGGAGAAGCCGGTGGCGATGCCCGCCTCGCGCCGCAGCGGCGCCGTGGTGATGCCGCCACGCGACCGGACCGTGATCCGTCTGCCGGCCTACGAGCAGGTGAAGAGCGACGCGGTGCTCTACGCGCACGCCAACCGCGTGCTGCACCTCGAGACCAACCCGGGCAACGCGCGCGCGCTCGTGCAGCGCTACGACTTCCACGGCGCGCCACGCGATCTGTGGGTCAATCCGCCGCCGGTGCCACTGTCGACCGCGGAGATGGACCTCGTCTTCGACCTGCCCTACGCGCGCAGCCCGCACCCGAGCTATGCCGACGAGCACGGCAGCCACGACGGCCCGACCAAGATCCCCGCCTGGGAGATGATCCGCTTCAGCGTGAACATCATGCGCGGGTGCTTCGGCGGGTGCACCTTCTGCTCGATCACCGAGCACGAGGGCCGCATCATCCAGAGCCGCAGCGAGGCCTCGATCCTGAAGGAGATCGAGGACATCCGCGACCGCGTCAAGGGCTTCACCGGCGTCATCAGCGACCTCGGCGGGCCCACGGCCAACATGTGGCGCATCGGCTGCAAGAGCCCGGAGATCGAGGCTGCCTGCCGCAAGCCGAGCTGCGTCTACCCCGGCATCTGCCCGAACCTCAAGACCGACCACGGGCCACTGGTCCGGCTGTACCGAAAGGCACGCGCGCTTCCGGGGGTCAAGAAGATCCTCATCGGCTCGGGCCTGCGCTACGACCTGGCGGTCAGGAGCCCCGAGTACGTCCGGGAGCTCGCGACGCACCATGTCGGCGGCTACCTGAAGATCGCTCCCGAGCACACGGAGGAAGGGCCGCTGTCGAAGATGATGAAGCCGGGCATCGGCGCCTACGACCGCTTCAAGCAGCTCTTCGACGAAGCCAGTGCCGCGGCGGGGAAGCAGCAGTTCCTGATCCCGTACTTCATCGCGGCGCACCCCGGCACGAGCGACGAGGACATGATGAACCTCGCGCTGTGGCTGAAGAGGAACGGCTTCAAGGCCGACCAGGTGCAGACCTTCTATCCCAGCCCGATGGCCACGGCGACCGCGATGTACCACACGGGCCTCAACCCCCTGCGGGGCATCAGCCGCGACCCGATGCGCGCCGAGCGCGTGGACATCGTGCGCGGCGAGCGCCGGCGGCGTCTGCACAAGGCCTTCCTGCGCTGGCACGACCCGGCGAACTGGCCGCTGCTGCGCGAGGCACTGAAGGACATGGGCCGCGCCGACCTGATCGGCAACGGCAAGCACCACCTGATTCCGGCCTGGCAGCCGGCCGCGGACGAGGGCTACCAGAGCGCCCGCCGCAAGAACTCGACGCCGCCGGGTGCGAAGCGCGCGTCGGCCCCGGTGCGGCGCGGCACCGTGCTGACCCAGCACACGGGGTTGCCGCCACGCGAAGGCACTGCGACGCCGCGAGGCGGCGGCGCGGGCCGCCCGGGGGTCAGGCGGCGCGGCTCGTCCTGACTTCGTCGGTACGCGCGGCCTGGTCGGCCTGGCGACGGTCGGCGCCGACGAACGGCAGGTCCGCCTCGCGCCGGTCGACGGTCGGCACGGCGTAGAGCATGGGTCGCGCCAGGGATTCGCCCCACCGCGGCTTGCGCGAAACCGAAAGGACCGTGTCCAGGGTGAGGGCGACGATGGCCAGGCCCACGACGACGAGGGCGATCAGATAGATGACGGACAAGCGGAACTCCGTTCGTTTGAAGCGCGCCGTCCGACGGAGGTTCATCGGGGGCGCCGGCCTGTTGTCGGCGCCGGCGCAGGCGGCTTGAAGGGCGGCCCGGGGAACAGGGGCGGGACCCGGAAGTAGTTCGCGCTCAAGCCGGGCGCGGCGATGCCGAACGGATGGCGCGCCGCGGTCGGGGGGTCGCGCCCGAGGCCGTCAGGCCCCGGCCTCGGCCAGGGCGTCGCGCAGGCGGTCGAGATCGGCCTGCGTGTTGTAGGCCTGCACCGAGACGCGCACGAAGACGCGACCGCCGTGCTGCGTCACCGGGACCTCGATGCGGCGCTCCTCGAAGAGCCAGCGGCGCAACTCCTCGGGGCGCCCGTCGCCGGGAGGCGTCGACACCGGGATCGCCACCATCTGCGCGAAGGCCTCGTCGGGGCCGATCGCGGCGAGCCCGTTGCGCGCCAGCACCTCGCGCTGGAGTGCGAGCGCCAGCGCGTGGCAGCGTCGACGTTGCGCGGGCCAGTCGTGCGCGGCCTGGAAGTCGAGCGCCGCGGGTACGCCGAGGAAGGCCGAGATGTCTCGCGTGCCCTGCCACTGCAGCCGCCGCTCCAGCGCCGTGCGCCCCGTGTAGGCATCGAACCCGGTGTGGCCGGTGCGGTCGGCCGCAAGGCCGCCGGCGGGGGCCGTCTCGCACGCTTCTCGGGGAAGGTCCCGCTCCAGCTGCTCGGCCACGTAGCCCCAGCTCACGACCGGGGCCTCCAGCAGTGCCGGCCCCGCCACCCGGTCGGGCCGGACATGGAGGAACGCGCTGCCCTTGGGTGCACACAGCCACTTGTGGCAGTTGCCCGTGTAGAAGTCGGCACCGATCCGCGCGACGTCCAGCTCGATCTGCCCCGGTGCGTGCGCGCCGTCGACGAGCGTGGCCACGCCGCGCGCACGTGCGCCGGCGCAGAGCTCCTGCAAGGGGAAGACGAGCGCCGTGGTCGAGGTGATGTGGCTGACGAAGACCAGCCGCGTGCGCGGCGTGATGGCCGCCAGCATCCGCTCGGCGAAGGCACCGGGGTCGAAGGGCAGCGGCACGGCCACGGTGCGCAGCACCGCGCCCGCCTCGTCGCAGCGCCGCTGCCACGTGGCGATGCACGCCCCGTACTCGTGGTCCGTGGTCAGCACCTCGTCGCCCGGCTGGAGCGTCAGCGAGCGGGCGACGACGTTGACGCCCGTCGTCGCATTGGGGAGGAAGACGAGGTCCTCGCCGCGTGCGCCCAGCGCGCTGGCCAGGCGCTCGCGGGCCGCCGCCAGCATCCTGGCCGAGGCGCGGCCGAGGAAGGCGACCGGATTGCGCTCCATCTCCAGCTGCGCCTGCTGCTGGGCCTGCAGCACGACGCGCGGCGTGGCGCCGAAAGAGCCGTGGTTGAGGAACGTGATGCCCGGGTCGAGCAGGAAGTGTTCGCGCATGACCGGCACGATCATCGCACCGGCACCGCTCGCTTCCGCCTCGCGGGCAGAGACGGCAGGCCGGCGAACGGGCGGCCTGTCAGGCCGCCACGGCCTCCGCGCCGAGCTCGCCGTGCAGATCTTCGAGATCCTCGTCGTGCAGGTGCAGCCACTCCAGGCAGCCACGGCCGTGCACCTTCCAGTCGGCATCGGGCGGCAGGCCCAGTTGCTGGCGCATCAGATGCTCGGCCACCAGGCCGGCGGCACCCAGCGTGTGCACCTCGGGCTCGACGTCGGAGCCACCGAGGCTGGCGAAGTCGTGGTGCAGGCGGATGGCGCACACCACCTGCGGGGCAAAGCCCCAGGCCCGCGCGACCATCGCCCCCACCACGCAGTGGTCGGTGCGATGGTTGGCATTCTCGGTGGCCACGAGCGGCCGGTCGATGCGGGCGGCGGCCTCGACCAGCGTGCTGCCGTAGCCGCGCAGGCATTGCGCGAGCACGGGCATGCCGACATCGCAGAAGAGGCCGAAGCTGTAGGCCAGGTCCGCCGAGAGCCCCGGCAGGCGGCGCGCCGCCAGGGCCAGTGCGGCCGAGCGCAGCGTCGCGCGGTCCCAGAAATCCTGCAACGCCGGGTGGCGCACGGGCAGTGCGTGGCGGGCCAGGAAGCCCGTCATCAGGGCAGCGGTCGTGTCGAGGCCGAGCCGGTTCATCGCCTGCCCGAGGGTGGCCACGGGCTGCCCGGCGGCGAAGCGGGCGCTGTTCGCGTTGCGCACCAGCGTGGCGGCCATCGCCACGTCCTTGCCGGCGATGCGCGCCACCGCGGCGAGGTCGGGTTCGGCGCCGGCGAGCGCAACGCGCAGCTGCTGAAGCAGCTCGGGGCAGGGCGGGATGACGATCTCGCGGTGCGCGCCGCTGCGGCGGGCGTGATCGAGCTCACGCCAGACGCGGGCGGTGCGGCCGGCGGTCTCGACGGCGGTTTCGACGGGCGGGACCTTGGCGCTCATCCCCGCGTTATCGGCTTCGCGCGCGGCGACTGGAGGCACGCTGGCGGCCTGCGCCTCCCCGGACCTGTCAGCCGAATTCCTACGCGATATCCCACCGATGACCGACGCCTCGCGCCACTTTGGTGTCATGTTCGATCGGCCGATGAACTCCTACGCTTCACCGCAAGCTTCCAAAGGAGTGCACGGCCATGAATGCCTTCGCCCTCGCCAACGACGCCTCGCGTTTCGTGCTGCGATTCGAGTCGCTGTTCGATCCGGGCCGCGGTCTCGCCTTCCCGTGCGACGAGCACGGCCAGGTCACGCTGGACGCGCTCTCGGAGCGGGCGCGCCGCAACTACTTCTACGCCCGCGTCGTCGTCGGCCGCGAGTTCGCGGCGCCGGCCGTCGTGCGCACCGACGACTGAACCGCGTCTCCCGGCGGCCGCGAGGCCAGCCGGGCCACCCGCGCCAGCCAGGTCATTGGAGGCTGGTCGGGGCCGATCGAAGCGGGTCGGACCTCGGCGCCGCAGCCGTGGCGCCAGCCGCGTGGACAATGCGCGGATGGCTGCCGGCAACCTCCTCGCCCTGATCGACGACATCGCCACGATCCTCGACGACGTGGCCATCCTCAGCAAGGTCGCGGCCAAGAAGACGGCCGGCGTGCTGGGCGACGATCTCGCGCTCAATGCGCAGCAGGTCACCGGCGTGGCCAGCGAGCGCGAGCTGCCGGTCGTGTGGGCGGTGGCGCGCGGTTCGCTGCTCAACAAGGCGATCCTCGTGCCGGCGGCGCTGGCCATCAGCGCCTTCGCGCCTTGGCTGGTCGTGCCGCTGCTGATGATCGGGGGCGCCTTCCTCTGCTTCGAGGGGGTCGAGAAGCTCGCCCACCGCCTGCTGCACAGCAAGGACGAGGACGAGGCCCACCGCAACGAGCTCGCGCGCGCGGTCGAGGACCCGAAGGTGGACCTGGTGGCGCTCGAGCGCGACAAGATCAAGGGCGCCGTGCGGACCGACTTCGTGCTCTCGGCGGAGATCATCGCCATCACGCTGGGCACGGTGGCCACGGCGCCGATGGGCACCCGCGTGGCCGTGCTGGTGTCCATCGCGCTGCTGATGACGGTGGGCGTCTACGGCCTGGTGGCCGGCATCGTGAAGCTCGACGACCTCGGCCTCTGGCTGAGCCGGCGCGCGGGCGCGGCGGCGCAGGGCCTCGGCGCCTTCATCCTGCGGCTCGCGCCGTGGCTCATGAAGGCGCTGTCGGTCGCCGGCACGGCGGCGATGTTCCTCGTCGGCGGCGGCATCCTCGTGCACGGCGTGCCTGCACTGCACCACGCCATCGAGGCGCTCTCCCAGGGCCTGGGCGGCGTGGCCGCGCTGCTGACCTCTTCCCTCGCCGAGGGGCTGGTCGGCGTCGTCGCCGGCGCGGTGCTTCTGGCGCTGTGGGTGGGCGTGCAGCGCCTGCGCGGCAAGCCGGCCGCGGGCTGACCTCGGTCAGCTCGGCGCCTTGACGATGTCGAGGAGTTCCACCTCGAACTGAAGGATCGCGTTCGGCGGAATCACGCCGCCGGCGCCGCGCTCGCCGTAGGCGATGGCCGCGGGGCAGGTGAGCTTGGCCTTGCCGCCCACCTTCATGCGCTGCACGCCCTCGGTCCAGCAGCGGATGACGCGGTTGAGCGGGAAGGCGGCCGGCTGGCCCCTGGAGTAGGAGCTGTCGAACTCGCGTCCATCGGGAAAGCGGCCGCGGTAGTGCACCCGCACCGTGTCCGAAGCGGCCGGGCTTGCACCCTTCCCTTCCGCGAGCGCGAGGTAGACGAGGCCGCTGGCCGTGACCACCGCGCCCTTCTCGGCGGCGGCTGCGGCCAGCGGGCCGGCGGGGGAGGCCCCCTGCGCCAGCGCCATGCCGGCCGCGAGCAGCGCGGCCGCGGACGGCACGAGGGTTCGGATCAGGGGGAGGGCGGAACGGATGCGGGCTGGGCTCATGCCCGCGATGCTATTGCACGCCCGGCATGCTCAGCGGCCCTCGATGCGGGCCTCGAACCAGCGCGTCAACAACCGCTTCTCGTAGGGCAGGTCGTCGTCGCCGGCGGGCGTCACCGGGCTGCCGGACAGGTAGTCGAGATCACGCAGGCGGTCCTCGCCGGACTTGATCACCGCACCGGCCTGCTCGAGAGTCCACTTCAGGTGCAGCCGCGGCACGTCGGCGCCGCCGCGCAGCACGCGCACCTCGGTGCCGGGGCGCACGGCGCGTTCGCCCGCCAGGTCGACGTCGAGCACCTCGACGCGCAGTTGCTGGCCATCGGGCAGGCGCTGCGCCAGCCGGCGCAGGTGCGCCGCCAGCGAGGCCAGCGTGCGCTCCCGGTCGGCGGCGAGAAGGCCGGCATCGCGGTACCGGTCCGGGTCGACGAAGCGCACGTCGACCGACCCGGCGGCATGCGCCGGGCGGGCCATCGCCACGAGCGCGGCTGCCGAAAGCAACGCGACCAGCGCGGCGACGAGGGTGGCGCGAACAGCTTGGGACATGCTGCACCTCCGCGGGATGGCTGCATGGCGAGGCGATCGGGAGAGTCGCGCCGACGGCACACAGCGTCAACGGCACTCACTGTACGCCGCGCGCGCCGGCCCTGCACGGGCCGAGGCATGCAAAGAAATTTGTCTGCGCAGGGTGCGGACACACCCCTGCCGCCCGGCGCGGCCGCGGCCGGCCACGGGCGGCCGGCCATCGTTCAGCCCTGGGCCGGCGCCCAGCTGTCCTTCAGCGTCGTGATGCGGTTGAACACCGGCGCCTCCGCCCGATGCAGGACGCGGTCGGCGACGAAGTACCCATGACGCTCGAACTGGAATCGCTGCTCGCGCGCGGCATTTCCGAGCCCGGGTTCGAGCCAGCCCTGCACGACGACGAGGCTGGCCGGGTTCAGCGCCTCGCGGAAGTCGCGGCCGCCCGCCTCCGGCTGGGCCTGGCTGAACAGTCGGTCGTACAGGTTCACGCGCGCCGGCAGCGCGTCATGCCGCGACACCCAGGTGATCGTGCCCTTGACCTTCACGGCGTCGGCGCCGGGCGTGCCGCTCTTGGTGTCGGGCACGACGTCGGCCAGCACCCGCGCCACCCTGCCGTCGGCGTCCTTCTCGAAGCCGGTGCACTCGACGACGACGCCGTACTTCAGCCGCACCCGGCTGCCCGGGGCGGTGCTGCCGTCCGCCAGCGTGCGAGGCGGGAACAGCCGGAAGAAGCCCTTCGGCGGCACCTCGGCGAAGTCGTCGCGCTCGATCCACACCTCGGGCCCGAGGCCGAAGCGGCGCAGGCCGAGCTCGGGCCGCTGCGGATGCGCCGGCGCCTGGCAAGGCTCGACGTGACCGGCGCTGCCGAAGACCTGCGCCCAGTTGACGAGCACGAGCGGCAGCGGATCGAGCACCGCCATCGCGCGCGGCGCCTGCCCCTCGAGGTCGGCGCGCAGGTGCCCTTCGAGGACCGCGTAGTCGAGCCAGATGTTGGTCTTGCTGGCGCCGGTGCCGTCGGCCATCGCGCGGATGCTCTCCGGCGTGAAGCCGCGCCGGCGCATGCCGAAGACGGTGGGCAGGCGCGGGTCGTCCCAGCCCTCGACGATCTTCTCCTCGACCAGCGCGCGCAGCTTGCGCTTGCTGGTGATGACGTAGCTCAGGTTCAGTCGCCCGAACTCGTACTGCCTGGGCAGCGGCCGAGCCAGCAGGCCGAGGTCGGCCAGGTGCTCGAGGAGCCAGTCGTAGAAGGGGCGCTGGTCCTCGAACTCGAGCGTGCAGATGCTGTGCGTGATGCGTTCGAGCGCATCCTCGATCGGATGCGCGTAGGTGTACATGGGGTAGATGCACCACTTGTCGCCGGTGTTGTGGTGCGTGGCGCGGCGGATGCGGTACAGCGTCGGGTCGCGCAGGTTGATGTTGGGCGAGGCCATGTCGATCCTCGCGCGCAGCACCATGCTCCCGTCGGCGTGCAGGCCGTCGCGCATCTCGCGCAGGCGGGCGAGGTTCTGCTCGGGCGTGCGGCTGCGGAAGGGGCTGTCCCGGCCCGGCGTCGTGAAGTCGCCGCGGTTGACGCGCATCTCCTCGGCGCTCTGCTCGTCGACGTAGGCGAGGCCGGCCTGCACCAGCGCCTCGGCGGCGCGATACATGAAGTCGAAGTAGTTGCTCGCGTAGTAGAGGTGCGAGACCCTGCCCTGCGGGCCGTCCACCTCCCAGTCGAAGCCGAGCCAGCGCACCGCCTCGATGATCGCGTCGACGTACTCCTGCTCCTCCTTCTCGGGGTTGGTGTCGTCGAAGCGCAGGTGGCAGACGCCGCCGTAGTCGCGCGCGAGGCCGAAGTTCAGGCAGATGCTCTTGGCGTGGCCCACGTGCAGGTAGCCGTTGGGCTCGGGCGGGAAGCGCATGCGCACCCGTGCCGGGTCGGGCTGCCCCGCCGCGTGATGCGCCGCGTCGCCGGGGCTGCCGCCGAAGGGGCGGTGGTCGTAGGTGCCGGCTTCGAGGTCGCGCTCGATGATGCCGCGCAGGAAGTTGCTGGCGCGCGCTTCGTGACCGTGCTTCTCGTCGCGCGCGGCCGCGGGGGGGGAGGTTGGCTTCATGTCCGTGCGAGGTGGCCGGCGATTCTACGAAGGGGCTCCCCGCTCGCCGGCGCGGCTCGCGACGGCAAGGCTTGCGCCCGGGCCGCTCCGCAATAATCCGGCGATGGTCCCCGACGACAAACCCCTCGAGAAACCGGCCGAGACGGCCGGGGCGCATCGGCCCGGCATGGAAGCCGGGGTGCTGCGCCCGCATGCGGCGCTGCCTGCCTACTACGGCGAGGGCCTGGCACCGCGTCGCGACTTCCTGCGCCGGGTGTTCGACGACACGGCCGAGGACTACGACCGCATCGAGGCGCTGCTGGCGTGGGGCAGCGGGCGCTGGTACCGGCACCAGGCGCTGCTGCGCGCCGGCCTGGCGGCCGGCATGCAGGTGGTCGACGTCGGCTGCGGCACCGGGCTCGTGGCGCGCGAGGCGCTCGCGATCGTGGGCGCGCAGGGGTCGGTCCTGGGCGTCGACCCGAGCCCCGGCATGATGGGCCAGGCCCATCTGGCCGGCGCCGCGTTCGTCGAGGGCCGTGCCGAGAGCATCCCGCGCCCGGACGCGAGCTTCGACTTCCTCAGCATGGGCTACGCGCTGCGACACGTTGACGACGTCGACGCCGCGTTCTCCGAGTTCCGGCGCGTGCTGCGCCCGGGCGCGCGGCTGCTGGTGCTCGAGATCACGCGGCCCGCCGGCGCGTTCGCGCGGGTGCTGCTGAAGGGCTACATGCACTCGGTGGTGCCGCTGCTGGCCGGCCTGGTGTCGCGCCGGCGCGGCACGCGGCGGCTGTGGCGCTACTACTGGGACACGATCGAGGCGTGCATCGAGCCGGCCGAGGTGCTCGCGGCGCTCGAGCGAGCCGGCTTCTCCGACGTGCGCCGGCACGTCGAGCTCGGCATCTTCTCCGAGTACACCGCCCGCGTGCCGCTGCATTCATGAACGGGTCGTTCGACTGCGACGTGCTGGTGGCCGGCGGCGGGCCCTCGGGCTGCACCCTGGCGACGCTGCTCGCGCGGGCCGGCCGCTCCGTGGTGCTCCTGGAGAAGGACCACCATCCGCGCTTCCACATCGGCGAGTCGCTGCTGCCGGCCAACGTGCCGCTGTTCGAGGACCTGGGCGTGCGCGAGGCGGTCGAGCGCATCGGCATGGTGAAGCTCGGCGCCGAGTTCGTCTCGCCGCATCACCCGCACCCCAGCATCGTCGAGTTCGCGGACGCGTGGGACAAGTCGATGCCGATGGCCTGGCAGGTGCGCCGCTCGCAGCTCGACGAGATCCTGTTCAGGCGCGCCGCGGAGGTCGGCGTGCAGGCGCACGAGGGCTGGGCCGTGCGCGAGGTCGAGTTCGACGACGAAGGCGTGACGGTGGGCGCGCGGGGCCAGGCCGCGGCCGACACCGCCGGCGAGCCGGTGGCCGCGGAGCCGCTGCGGCGGCGCTGGCGCGCCCGCTACTTCGTCGACGCCACCGGCCGCGACACGCTGCTGGCCACGCAGTTCGGCATCAAGCGCCGGCACAGGAGGCACAACAGCGCGGCCCTCTTCGGTCACTTCCGTGGCGCCCGCCGGCTCGAGGGCCGGATGGAGGGCAGCATCACGATCTTCTGGTTCGAGCACGGCTGGATGTGGTTCATCCCGCTCGTCGACGGCAGTACGAGCGTCGGCGCGGTCTGCTGGCCGCACTACCTGAAGTCGCGCGACAAGCCGCTGAAGGAGTTCTTCCTTGAGACGCTGGCGATGGCACCCGCGCTCGCCGAGCGGTTGCGCGACGCCGAGCTCATCGACGGCTCGGTCTACGCCACCGGCAACTACGCCTACCTGTCCGACCGGGCCAGCGGCGCGCGCTACGCGGCCGTGGGCGATGCCTATGCCTTCGTGGACCCGGTGTTCTCCTCCGGCGTCTACCTGGCGATGGCCAGCGCCTACGCCGCCCTTCCACTCGTGCAGAAGACGCTGGACGCCGGCCCCGCGGCCGCGGCGGCCCAGCGCCGCCGCTTCGAGTCGCACATGCGCCGCGGCCCGCGCGTGTTCACCTGGTTCATCGTGCGCATGACGAACCCGGCCATCCGCGAGCTGTTCATGCACCCGCGCAACGTGCTGCGCGCGAAGGAGGCCGTGCTCGGCGTGCTGGCCGGCGACATCTTCGGCCGCACGCCGCTGTGGCGGGGCCTGCTCGCCTTCAGGCTTTTCTACTACGCCACGTCGCTCTCGATGCTGCCGCGCTCGCTGCGGGCATGGTGGACGCGCCGCTCGCTCATCCGCGACGTCGGCGAGGTCAAGGGCGAGAACGTGATGGTGCCCGTGCGATGACGGAGCGCCGTGGGCGGCCTCCGGGGCGATCGTTGCAGCGAGGTGCGGGCGGCCTGGTCGTCGTGCTCGGCCTCTGCGGCGCACCCCTGTCGGGTGTGCGGGCGCAGGAGCCGGCATCGCCGCCGTCGCCGGTGGCCGGCGAGCCTCGGGAACCGCGCCTGCGCGAGGCGCCGCTGTGGGAGCTCGGTGCGGGTGTCGCGGTGCTCGAGCTGCCTCACTATCGTGGCTCGGAGCAGTCGCGTGCCTGGGTGCTGCCGGTGCCCTACTTCGTCTACCGGGGGCGCTTCCTGCGCGCCGACCGCGAAGGCGCACGCGCCGTGCTGCTGGAACGCCGAGCGCTCGAGGTCGACCTGAGCGTCGCGGGCAGCGCGCCGGCGCGCAGCGACGGCAACCGCGCCCGCGAAGGCATGCCCGACCTTGCGCCGACCTTCGAGATCGGCCCCAACGCCAACCTCACCTTCGCGCGCGGCGCCGACTGGAAGGTCGAGTTGCGCGCGCCGGTGCGCGCCGCCTTCACCGTGCAGGGCTCGCCGCGGCACATCGGCTGGACGGCCTCGCCGTACCTCACCGCCGAGTGGGTGCAGGCTCGCTGGGACGTCGGCGTGCGGCTGGGCGGCCTCTGGGGCGACCGGCGCTTCCACGGCTACACCTACGACGTCGCTCCCGAGTACGCGACGGCCACGCGGGCGGCCTACCGGGCCGCCGGCGGCAACTCGGGATGGCAAGCCACGGCCGGGGCGTCGCGGCGCTTCGGGTCGTGGTGGATCGGTGGCTTCGTCCGCGCCGACAGCGTGAGCGGCGCGGCCTTCGAGGCCAGCCCGCTGGTGACGCAGCACCGCACCTGGGCCGCCGGCATCGCCGTGTCGTACGTCTTCGCCCGCTCGTCGGTGCTCGTGAAGGTGCCCGATTGAACACCGGCAGGCACGGCCGGGCGAGCGGTCAGGGTGGCGTCGCCGGCGACGCGGGCAGCGACCGGCCGGTGCCGACGGCGTCTCTCGCCGCGCCGCGGACGGTGCCGCTGCTGCTGCGGCCGCTGGCGTGGCTGTCGCTGCAGCTGCAGCTGATCGCGCTGGCGCTCGCGTCGTCGATCTTCAACGTTACGGCGTTCGTGCTCTATCCGCTGCTGCCGCGCGCGCGCGGCCGCCGCCTCGGCCGCGCGGCGATCGCCAACGGCTACCGCGGCTACTGGCGCTTCACGCAGCCCTTCGGGTTGCTGCGCCTGCATGCCGAGGCGCTGGACGTGCTGCGCGACGAACCCGGCCTCGTGATCGTCGCCAACCACCCGAGCCTGCTCGATGCCATGATGCTCGTCGCGCGGCTGCCCCGCAGCGCCTGCGTGATGAAGGCGAGCCTGATGCGCAACCCGTTCCTGGCCGCCGGGGCGCTGCTGGCGCGGTACATCCCCAACGACTCGGCGCACGGCATGGTGCGCCAGGCCGTGGCCGACCTGCGCGAGGGCGGCCAGCTCGTGATGTTCCCGGAGGGCACGCGCACCACGCGCGCGCCGATCAACCCGTTCCAGCCCGGCTTCGCGCTGATGGCCAAGCACGCCAGGGTGCCCATCCAGACGGTGTTCATCGACACGCGCTCGCCCTACCTGGGCAAGGGCTGGCCGTTGTGGCGGCTGCCGCCGCTGCCGATCGAGTTCTCCGTGCGCCTGGGCCGCCGCTTCGAGCCGAGTGCCGACCACGAGGCGCTGGCCCGCGAGATCGAGGCCTACTTCGCTGCCGAGGTGATGGTGCCGCCGCAGGCCGAGGGGGGCCGATGACGTCCCCGCCGGCCCACGGGCCGGGGCGCGTCGCGGTGCCATCGGCCACGCACCTCGTCCTCATTCCCAGCTACAACGCCGGCCGCAAGGTCTACGAGACCGTCGCCGCGGCGCGCGCGCACTGGTGCCCGGTGTGGGTGGTGGTCGACGGCAGCACCGACGGCACCGCGGCCGGGCTGCAGCGCCTGGCCGAAGAGGACCCGGGCCTGAAGGTGTGGGTGCTGCCCGAGAACCGCGGCAAGGGCGCGGCGGTGCTGCACGGCCTGGAGGAGGCCGAGCGCCAGGGTTTCACGCATGCGCTGACGATGGACTCCGACGGCCAGCACCCGGCCGAGCTCATTCCCTCGTTCATGCAGGCCTCGATGGCGAGGCCCGAGACGATGGTGCTCGGGCGCCCGGTGTTCGACGCCAGCGCGCCGCTCATCCGCGTGCGCGGGCGCCGCATCAGCAACGGCTGGACCAACCTGGAGACGCTCGGCGCAGGCATCGGCGACTCCCTCTACGGCTTCCGCGTCTATCCGGTGGCGGCGCTCGCGGCGGTGATGCGGGGCCAGCCCTGGATGCGCCGCTTCGACTTCGACACCGAGGCGGCGGTGCGGCTTGCCTGGCGCGGCGTGAAGCCGGTCAACCTCGACGCGCCGGTGAGGTACCTGCGCGCCGACGAGGGAGGCGTCTCGCACTTCCGCTACGGCCGCGACAACGCGCTGCTCACGTGGATGCACACGCGGCTGATGATCGAGTTCCTGCTGCGGCTGCCGCTGCTCGCCTGGCGGCGGCTCCTCGGCCGCCCGCCGTTCCAGCGCTGAAGCAGCGGCTCACGCTCCTCGCGCGGGGCGTGCGGTCGCCACGCCCCTGGCCCACGCTCAGGCCGTGGCTGCTGAAGCCTCGGTTGCGGGCACGGGTGTCCGTGCGTCGCGCGTCGGCGGGAACAGCAGCGCCGAAGCCACCGCGCCCGGAACGGGCGTGGCCCGGGCCGCCGGGCTGGCCTGCGCGGCCTGAGCGGTGCGCGAGGCGAGCAGGGCGTCGAGTTCTTCGCTTTCCACCCCGGCTGCGCGCGCCCGCACCTGCACCTCGCCGGCCAGCGTGCACAAGCGTGCGACGGCGGCCGCCAGACGGCCGCGGAAGGCGGCCGCGTCGTCGCGGTCGTGCAGAGCGCGGTTCAGCTCCGCGAACCACGGCAGCGCCGCCTGGTCGTGCACCGCCGGCACGTTGGCGGCAGCCTCGTCCGCGGGCGACAGCGCCTCCCCCCAGCGCCGCATCAGCGCCTGCACCGCGACGTTGAGCTTCTGCGCCAGCGCCAGCTCGTCGCGCAACTGCGCCAGCGTTGCCAGGTCCGTGAGGCGGTCCTGCACGAACAGCTGCGCCAGCACGCTCCAGTAGTAGGTGTAGTCCCAGACGATCTTCACCGGCAGCACGGTGGGGCTGCCGAAGAGGCCGTACTGGTCCACGTAGAGCGCGAGCGTGCTCTCGTAGAAGCTCCTGAAGATCTGCTCGTAGACCTGCGCGTGTGCGGCGAGCGGCTGCCCGGCACGGTCACGCGCGATGAGCTCGGTGATGTAGGTGTTGCCGATGCCGATGAAGTCGCTGCCCGGCGAGTAGAACGGGTCGAGGAAGCGGCCGGCCTCGCCGGCGAGCGCCCACCGGTCGGCCGAGAAGACCTGCTTGCAGTCGTAGGAGAAGCGGCGAAAGAACGCGAAGTCCTGCAGCTTGTCGCGGTGCGGGTCGAGGTCGTCGAAGACCAGCGGCTGGAACTCGGCCAGCCACTCCATCGCGCGCTCGAACGTGTTCATGCGCTCCAGCGGGTGGTAGCGCGGGTCGGCGACGATGCCCACCGAGTGCGAGCCGGAGGCCAGCGGGATCAGCCAGACCCAGTAGCCGGCGCCCACCATGTGGTTCGTCGAGAGCCAGCGTGTCGGCGTTACCGTGCGTGCGCGCCAGGCCGGGTCCTTGCACCAGCTGTCGACGTCGATGCGCTTGGCGACGCGGAACCACACCGCGTGCACGCCGTGCGGGTTGTCCTGCGCCAGGCCGAGCTGGCGCTTGAGCAGACCGGCGCGGCCGCAGGCGTCCACGAGCCAGCGCGCCTGCGTGGTGTGCACCTCGGGCTCGGCGGCGGCGCCGGCTTCTCCGCCGCCGGCGCCGGCTGCGTCGGTGCGGCGCTCCCAGCGCACCGTGTGCAGGCCGTTGCCCTCGGCGAGCGTCGCCTCGCGGATGAACGCGGCGTCGACGAAGCGCACGCCGCGGCGCTGCGCTTCCTCGGCGAGGAAGTTCTCGAACAGGCCGCGGTCGATCTGGTAGCTCACCATCGGCAGCGGCCGGCTGGCGCCGAGCTCGACGACGTTCTCGATGTCGCGCCGGCCCTCGCTGAAGAAGAAGCGGAAGCCGAACTTGCGCAGCTGTGCCTTCTCCAGGTGCTCGCGCAGCCCCAGCACCTCGGCGAAGTAGTGCGCGCCGATCTCCACCGTGCTCTCGCCGACCTTGTGCCGCGCGAGCGGCACCGGGTGGCGGCGGCGCTCCAGCACGAGCACGTCGATGTCGGGGAAGCGGTCACGCAGCTGCATCGCGAGCGTGAGCCCCGCCAGCCCTCCGCCCATGATGATGACGTCGTGCGGCTCGGTCGGTGGCTCCTGCATCGTCGGGTCTCCGTGGGCGTGGCGCGCGGCTGATGCCCGATGTCACGCGGGCCTTCGGCGGGCGCGCCTTAACCTGCCTTGCTGCAGGGTCGGACCTGCACGGCGAGGTGCAGCGCCAGCCCGGGCCCGCAGCGCAGTGCCAGCTCGGTCGTGGCATCGCTAGCCAACGCCTCGAACAGCGGCAGCGCGTCGGCCAGCGCGTTGCGGGCGAGGGCGCGACCGAGGGCGCTGGCGGGTGGCGCCGAAGGCCCGGTCGAGGGACCCAGCCGCCAGTGCAGCGCGCGGCCGCCGCGCGGCCCGGGTCGGGGCGCCAGCACGAGTGCGGCGCCGAGCAGCCCGCGGCTGCCGTTGACCGAGGCCAGCGGCCCCTCGGCGCCGGTGTCGCATCCGGCCAGCAGCACCGGCGCGTCGTCGCAGGCCACCTGGGCGAGTGCCTCGAGCAGCCCGGCGCCGAACGTGTGGTCGAACGCCGCGATCGCGGTGCTCGCGGCGTGGCTGCCGCTGGCGATCGCCCAGTAGCCCGACGGCGCGTTGTGCACCGAGTGGTGAAAGCGGGTCGGCGACAGCAGCCGCGGATCGCCGGCGAGCGTGCGCGCCAGTGCATCGACGATCGGCAGGTCGCCATGGGCCGAGGCGAACACGCTGGCCAGCGTCCTGGCGTCGTGGCCGGACATCGCCACCGCCTGCTCGGCCACCTGCAGCGCGACGAGCACCGAGTCCGGGGCGCGGCGTCGCTCGTTGGGCGCCAGGCCGCCGGGTGCAGGCCGCGCGGCGGGGACGGGACCCGCGTCGACTTGCGGTGTCGCGTCGTCCGGGGCGCGGCGCAGCGCCGGTGCGGCGGCCTCCCACCCCGGCCAGGCCGGTGTCCACAGCGCCAGGCCGTCGATGAAGACCTCGCGCGCGGCCGCCGCCGGCGGTGCCTCGCGGAGTGCGTTCGCGGTGCCTTCCGGGGGCAGGTTCATGTCGCGCTGCCGAACACGAGCACGGCGTTGTTGCCGCCGAATCCGAACGAGTGGCTCGCGGCGATCCGCACGGTGCGCACGCAGGCCTCGCGCACGAGGCACGGCCCGCCAGCGGCCGCCACGGCCCCGGGCCCGCGGGACGTCGCCGTTGCCGGGGAGCCGCTGCTGCCGGCCGCAAAGGCGTCGTCGGGCTCCTCGCATCCGGGGCTGCCGGGCACGACGCCGTGGCGCAGCGCCAGCAGGCATATGGCGGCCTCGAGCATGCCGGCCGCACCCATCGTGTGCCCGGTCAGCCCCTTGGTCGCGCTGGCCAGCGTGCGGGCGCCGTAGCGCCGCGCCACCAGTGCCGCCTCGACCTCGTCGTTCTTCGGGCTCGCGGTGCCGTGCAGGTTCACGTAGTCCACCGCCGCGCCGTCGATCCCCGCGCGTGCCAGCGCCGCATCGAGCGCGAGCTCGGCGCCGAGACCCTCGGGGTGCGGGCTGGACATGTGGAACGCGTCGTTGGCCTCGCCGTGGCCGAGCAGGCGCAACGGGGCGGGGCGGGCCCGTTCGCCGGGCCCTCTGCCGGCCGCGGGCCCGGCAGCTCCGGCGCCTTCCACCCGTTCGACGAGCGCGAAGCCGGCCGCCTCGCCGACGCTGATGCCGTCGCGCCGGCGGTCGAAGGGCCGGCAGGGCGCCGGCGACACGAGGCCGAGCGCGGCGAAGCCGTAGAGCACGCTCTGGCACAGCGCGTCGACGCCGCCGGCGACCACCGCGTCGACGAGGCCGAGGCGCAGCCAGCGCTCGGCCACCGCGAACACCTTGGCGCTCGACGAGCAGGCGGTGGACACCGTGACCACCGGCCCGGCGATGCCCGTGGCCTCGGTGACGAACAGCGCCAGCGCGTGCGGCGTGTTGAGTTGCGGGCGTCGCAGCGGCGCCGGGAACGCGCCCTCCGGGGTCAGCGCGCGATAGGCGGCCTCGGTCACGCCGATCGTCGCGGCCGACGTGCCCAGGGCAAGACCGACCCGCAGCGCGCCGTGCCGCGCGACCGCGGCCCGGACCTCGGCGAGGAAATCGTCGGCCACGAGGCCGAGCCAGGCCAGGCGCGGTGCCCGCGCGTCCCAGCGGTCGGCCAGCGCCGCGGGCATCGACAACGGCGGGTCCTTGGCCGCCGGCACGTCGAGCGCGGCCACGGCGCCGACGAACGTGTCCAGCGTCGGATCGCCGAAGTGGTTGTGCGTCAGGCAGGTGCGACCGTCGCGCAGGGCCGCGAGCAGCGCTGCCTGCCCGATCCCTGCGGCCGAGACGGTGCTGAAGGCACGCACCGCCACCGGCGGGATGATGGCTGGCACGGCGCCTTCGCCGGCCGCCGTCATGTCGTGCCTCCGCAAGCGTCGCCCGGCGCGGCGAGCAGGCCGCGCTGCAGCCAGCGCTGCCACAGCGCCCGCCAGGGCGGCCAGTCGTGGCCGCCGTCGACCACGTCGGTGCAGCCGGGAGGCAGCAGCGACTGCAGCACCCTCTGCGCGTCGACGAAGCGGTCCGCACGGCCGTAGCCGAGGTAGACCGGCGGCGTGGCGGCGCCCGGCGCGGCCGCGCGCTGTGCGAACCAGTGCCACAGCGCGTCCTCGAGCGCCCCGGGGCTCCCGTCGTCGCTGGCGGGCGGGGCCGTTCGTCGGCTCCAGGCCAGCGGCCCGCCGGCCGCCGAGATGTCGCGCAGCAGCGTGCGCCGGCCGAGGTATGGCGCGATCGCGAGCACGCCGGCGACCTCGTCGCCGTGCCGCATCGCGTAGGCGAGGGCGGCCAGGCCGCCGAGCGAGATGCCGACGAGCCACGGCCGGCGGACGGCCGCGGCGGCCGGGCCTTCGGCCGCGGGGCTGCCGGCGGCCGCCACGACCGGTGCCGGGCGCACGACGTCCTCGCGCAGGCGGCGCACCAGCTGGCCTTCGACGAGGTAGCCGAGGTGGGCGTCGGCCAGCAGCATCTCGCAGGCCGGCGCGTGCCGCTGCAGGTCCTCGACGAAGCCCTCGCCGACGAAGTCGTCGGCGCGGCTGTAGACGCCCGGCAGCAGCACGCAGCGCTGGTTGGCCGCGCAACGGGCGGCGATGCGCCGCACCGGCATCGGCACCGTCGGCGCGGGCCAGGTGGTGCAGCCCCCCGGCGCCGTCACCAGCCAGGCGCCGGCCAGAGCACCGAGCACGGGGCGCCGGGTCAGCGTCGGGCGGGGCATGGCACTGGGGTGGCCGGCCGGGTGCGCGGGTGCGCAGCGCGCGTCAGTACAGGCCGCCGTTGACCGAGATCACCTGGCCGGTGATGTAGCTCGCGGCAGGGCTCGCGAGGAAACCGGCGAGCGCGGCCACCTCGTCGGGCGTGCCGGCCCGCTGCGCCGGCACCAGGCGCTTGATCGTCTCGGCGTCGAACACACCGCCCTGGCCTGCCGCCGCGGTGGCCATCGGCGACTCGATGATTCCCGGCGCGATGGCGTTCACGGTGACGCCGCGGCTGGCGAGCTCGAGCGCGAGCGCCTTCGTCGCGCTGTTCAGCGCCCCCTTGGCTGCCGCGTAGTTCACCTGACCGCGGTTGCCCGCGAGCGCCGCCACCGAGCTGATGTTGATGATGCGGCCCCAGCGGGTGCGCAGCATGGGCAGCGTGAGCGGCTGCGTGACGCGGAAGAAGCCGTGCAGCGACACGTCGATGACGCCGTACCACTGCTCGGCGCGCATGCCGGGGAACACCGCGTCGTCGTGGATGCCGGCGTTGTTGACGATCACCTGCACCGGGCCGCCGGCCAGCATGCGCTCGCAGGCGGCCTGCACCGCCCGGTCGTCGCCGAGGTCGAACGGCAGCGGCTCGGCCTGCCCGCCGGCGCGGCCGATCTCGTCGGCCAGTGCCTGCAGTGCCGAGGGCCGTGAATGGCCGTGCAGCAGCACGTGGGCGCCGTCGGCGGCGAGGCGGCGCGCGATGGCGCTGCCGATCGCGCCGCTGGCACCGGTGACGAGGGCGCGGCGGCCCGCCAGCGGACGATCTTGGCGCGGGGACGGGCCTTCGGCCCGGGGCTCGGGGAGGGTCGGGGTCAAGGGTGCACCTTCGCGCGTCGCGCCCGGGCCTGCGCCCTTCGGGCGGCCGGGGGGCTCATGCCGCGGGCGCCGCCGCCGTGGGCAACGGCAGCGGGCTGTTCAACACGACCGTGGTGCGCCCCTCGACGAGGACGCGGCCCGCGGCGTCGCGCAGCGTGAAGCGGTACATCGCCTGCCGCTCGTCGCCGGCCAGCCGTCGCGCGAGCACGGCCAGCGGCCCCGCGGCGCCGTCCAGGCGCATCACGTGCATGCGCACGTCGCGTGCGCTGGCCAGGAAGCCCGGCGTCGGCCGCTCGCCCTCGACCGCCGTGAGCGAGGCGTGCAGCGCCATGGCCTGTGCGGCGTACTCGATCGCGCAGGGCGCGGGCAGGCCGTGATCCTGTGCGCCTTCGCGGTCGCGCAGCGGATGGGCGGGATCGGCGTGGTTGACGATGGCGCACTCGATCTCGTCGGCGTCCCAGCGCAGCAGGCGCCCGAGCAGGCACATCGATCCCGCGTGCGGCACGCGGGCCGCGATGCCGGCGTGGTCGAGCGTCGCCGGTGCGCCCGGCGCAATCGTCGGGCCCGTGGCGGCCGTGGCGGCATCGGCGCCCGGCCGACCCGCCGCGTCCGATCGGCTCGTGCCCTTCACGCGTTGCCCTCCACCTCGACCGCCAGCGAGCAGCCTTCGGCGGCGTCGACGAACACCGGGCTCCTCGCGGCCGCTCCGGCCAGCGCGGCGAGCAGCGGCAGCGCGCGTGCGGCCGGGATCTCGCGCCGCAGGGCTTCCAGCGCGGCGCCCGGGGCCGGCGTCGCCGGCTGCGGCTGCGGCGACGTGCGCAGGCGCAGCGTCCAGGGCGCGCGGCGCGCGCGCGCCGCGGCCGCCGAGGCGGGCGTCAGCACGAGCGCGACGGCCAGGGTGTCGGCGATCGGCCTGAGCGCGTGCAGCGGTGCCGGATAAGGCACGTCGCAGGCCACGAGCAGCACGTCTTCCTCGCGCACCTGGCACCACACCGCTGCCTCCAGCAGGCCGGCGCCGAAGCTCGCGTCGTGCACCGCCAGGCTGGTGGAGGCGCGCATCGAGTGCGTCGCGATGTGCCAGTAGCCGGCCGGGGCGTTGTGCACCGAGTTCGTGAAGCGCGTCGGCGACACCAGCCGCGCTGCCGGGTCGGGGGCGGCGAGTGCCTCGCACAGCGCATGGCAATTGGCCGGGTCGCCGGTGGACGACGTGAACACGGTGGCCAGCTGCGCCGGGTCGGCGTCGGCCATGGCTACGGCCTCGTCGGCCACGGCGAGCGCGGCCTTGACCACGGTGCCGGCGCGGCGCCGCTCGTTGGCCGGCAGGCGGGCCGGCGCGGGCACGACGGTGGCCGTGCGCTTCCAGGACTCGGGGTGGCGCAGTGCCGCGACGCCCTCGGACCAGTCGGCCATCCCGGGGCCGAGCAGCCCGATGCCGCGCACGTGGACGTGCAGCGCGCTCATCGCGCGACCTCCGCGGTGCCGAAGAGCAGGCAGGCGTTGCTGCCCCCGAAGCCGAACGAGTTGCTGGCCACGACGCGCGGCCGGGCGGGCCGTGCCTCGCGCAGCACGCGCAGCTGCAGCGCCGGGTCCGGCTCGCGCAGGTTCAACGTCGGCGGCAGCCATCCGTGCCGCATGGCCAGCAGGCAGATCGCCGCCTCCACGCCGCCGGCGGCGCCGAGCGTGTGGCCGGTGTAGCCCTTGGTGCTGCTGCAGGCCAGCGTCGCCGCGGCGTGGCCGAAGACGCTCGTCACCGCGCGGTCCTCGGCGGCGTCGTTGCCCGGCGTCGCAGTGCCGTGGAGATTGAGGTAGTCGACCGCGCCGGCGCCGAGCCCGGCTGCGGCCAGCGCCTCGCGCATCGCGGCCGCGGCGCCTGCACCCTCGGGATGCGGCGCGCTCATGTGGTGCCCGTCGCTGCTCTCGCCGCAGGCGAGCAGGTGCGCGAGGGCCTCGCCGCGCGGCTCGCGTTCGAGCAGCGCGAAGGCCGCGCCCTCGCCGAGCGACAGGCCGTGGCGGCTGGCATCCCAGGGGCGGCAGATCTCGGGCGAGACGAGCTCGAGGGCACGGAAGCCGTACAGCGTCGTCATGCAGAGCGTGTCGACGCCGCCGACGATGGCCGCGTCGACGATGCCGGCGCTCAGCATGCGCGCCGCCGTGCCGAACACCTTGGCACTCGACGAGCAGGCCGTGCTCACCACCTGCGCCGGCCCGGTGAGCCCGAGGGCCGTGCGCACGAATCGGGCGACCGAGTAGGTGTTGTGCGTGCGTGCGTAGTCCAGCCAGGCGGGCAACGCGCCGGTCTCGGGGTCGCGCTGGCGGTAGGCGATCTCGGTGGCGAGGATGCCGGAGGTGCTCGTGCCGAGGAACACGCCGACCCGGTGGGCGCCGTGGCGCGAGGCGGCGGCCCGTGCGGCATCGGCGAAGCCGTCGGTGTGCAGCGCGAGGTGGGCGAGCCGGTTGTTGCGGCACTCGAAGGCCGCCAGCGCTGCCGGCAGGCGGACCTCGTCGATCTCGTCGACGACGCCGATCCAGGTGTCGATGTCCGCCGTCTCGAAGCGGCGGCGGTCCAGGCCCGTGCGGCCGGCGGCCAGCGCCGCGAAGGTCGCGTCGAGCCCGCGGCCGAGGGCGGTGGCGAGCGTGCAGGCCGTGATCGGCCAGGGCTCCTGCGCCTTCGTCGGCGCCGCTCCCGGGGCAAGCGAGGGCCGCATGACCTCGCCCTCGCCCTGGCCCGGCCTGCGCGGCACGGCGCCCATCACGCCACGCCGACGACGTCGGCGACCAGCAGCACGTTCGCGAAGGGCGTGCCCTGGCTCATCGGCACGGCCTGCACGGAGAAGCCGAGCTGCTGCAGCAGCGCGATCCAGGCCGCGAGCGGCCGGCCCCAGGTGGGCGGCACGCGGTGGCCGCGAACCAGCGTCACCGCGCGATCGACCCACTGGCTGACCGCGAAGCCGCGCCGGCTGTCGGCGTCGCCCACGCGCAGCAGCAGGCGTCGGGGCAGCTCGCGGCGGCCCTGCAGCAGCGCGTCGCGCACGCGCGTGAGCAGCGCCTGCTGCGCCGCGTGATCGACGTAGTGCAGCACGTCGAGGATGACGACCAGCTCGCACGGAGGCAGCACCGCCCGGCGCATGTCGTTGCACTCGAACGTCGGCGCCAGCCCCAGGCCGGCGGTGGCGGCGCCCGCGCGCTGCACGTCGCGCGGCATCAGTTCGATGCCGTGATAGGCCTCGGCCGCGGGGGGCAGCGGCCAGGCCAGGGGCCAGCGGCCGTCGGCGGCGAGGTCGGCGCAGGCCTGCAGCAGGCCGGCCATCAGCCCCTGGCCGCAGCCGATGTCGACGACGCGCGCGTGGCTGCCGAGCAGGCCGCGCTCGACGAGGCCGCGGAACACGGGATCGCGCCCGAGCTTTCCGCGCGCGAAGTGCCACGCGAAGCGGCCCGCCGTGCGGTAGCGGCCGCTGGCCGCGGCATGCAGTTCGCGCCACGCGGCCTCGCTGGCGGCCCGCGGCGCGGACTCGGCCGGCAGGGTGCCGCGGCGGGCCAGCGGGAGATCGTCGGGCTTCATGCAGGCGCGTCCAGTTCCGGGGCGGTTCGTCAGGGGCGAAGGGCTTGCAGGGGCGGCGGGGGGCCTGCCGCTCAGGCCGCGGCGGCCCGTCGGCGCGGCACGGCCTCGGCCAGCGTCGCGGTGGCCAGGCCCGCGTCGCGCAGGCGGTCCAGCAGCACCGGCAGCACCTCGAGCACGACGGGGCGACCGCCGGCACCGACGCGGGCGTGGCCGTCGTGCAGCAGCAGGATGTCGCGCGCGGCCAGCCCGCACACGAGCCGCCCCAGCACCCGCCCGACGTTGCCGTCGACGGTGTCGAAGCCGCGCCGTGTCCAGCTCACGAGGTGCAGGTCGAGCCGGTGCAGCACGGGATCGAGCAAGGGGTTGCGCAGGCCGGCCGGGGCGCGAAAGCAGTGCGGCAGGCTGCCGGTGAGGTCGGCCAGCAAGGCCTGCGCGTCGCCGATCTCGCGCTCGAAGCCGCGCGGCCCGAGCAGCGAGAAGTGGTGGCGGTGCGCGCGGCTGTGGTTCTGCACGCTGTGGCCGCGCGCGACGATCTCGCGCGTCAGTGCCGGGTGGCGACGAGCGGTTTCGGCGATGCAGAAGAACGTCGCACGGGCGCCCGCCGCGTCGAGCTGGTCGAGCACCCGGGGGGTCACCTCGGGATCGGGGCCGTCGTCGAAGGTGAGGGCCACGCGGCCGGTCGCCGCCGCGGGCAGCGACTCGGTGGCAGGCAGGTGGCGCAGGTTGGGGCCGAGCAGGCGGCTGCGCGGCACCAGGCCCGCGCCGGTCAGCACCGCGTGGTTGGCCGCCAGAGCGCCGAGGGACCACCACTCCGTCCCGGGCCACGCCCAGGCGGCGGCCCCGGCGCACAAGTGCACGCCGACGCTGGCGTCGAAGGCCAGCGGCCGCGGCCAGCGGGGTTGGGGCACCGCTTTGCGTTCGGTGGAGGCGAGGCTGGAGGACATGTCCGAGAAAATTCTGTCACATGGGGCTGGGTGCCCCACTGGCGACGGGGGCAGGCCGGCGGCGGGCGAAGACGGCCGCCAGCAGGAGCGCCAGCAGCGCGCCCGGCGCCACCACCTGCCCGATGGCCGCCAGCGCCGGGATCTGCGAGAACGCCAGCAGGCCGAACGACGCCACCGTGGTGAGGTTGGCGAGCAGCAGCGAGGCGAGCGTGTCGGGGTCGGCGAGGCTGCCGGTCGGTGCGTCGCCGGCGGGCGGGCGCGGCGCCGGGCTCGTCGGGTGCGCGGTCGGTCGGACCGCGGACGGATCCGCGGATGGGCCCGCGGACGAGCGCGCGGATGGATCGGAGAACGGGTCGACGCGGCGGTCGGATCGGTCGGTCGACCAGGCGACCGATTGATCGAAGAACAGCGCGTAGTTCGAGCCGACGGCCACCACCAGCAGCAGCCCCACGAGATGCAGGATGCCGAGGCTGGCGCCGGCCAGCGCCAGGCCGGCCAGCGAAAGGACGACGGCGAGCGCGAGCGGCTGGCACACCGCCAGCGTGCGGCGGGCATGGCGCAGCGCGGTGCCGACCAGCACGACGACGGCCAGTGCGCCGACGACGGCCTGCCACAGCGCCTCGCGCAGGTAGCGCTGGTAAAGCGCGTCCAGCTCGACCTTCACGTCCAGCACCTGCGTGCCGGGCAGACCCTGCAGGGCCGTCGCGAGCGTCCGCGCCAGCGAGCCCGGGTCCTCCGCGCTGCGTGCCGTTGCCTGCAGCGGCAGCAACGCGGTGTAGGCCGCCGGCGTGGCACCCGTCGAAGCCGCGGCGGGCTGCAGCAGCAGCGCATCGATGAGCGGCTTCGCCGGGCCGGCGGCGGCCTGCTCCAGGGTGAGCGGCGCGGCCGCGCGCGCGCGCTCGATCTCGCCGGCGAACGGCGCCAGCAACGTCGGTGCCGATCGCTCGATCGGCGTGCCGCGCGCCGCCTGCGCCAGCGCGGCCGGGAGCGTGGCCGGATCGGGCAGGCTCGCGATCCGCTGCTGCTGCGTGGCGCGGCTGGGCAGGAAGCGCGTGACGCTGTCGAAGCCGCCCAGCCGGCCAGCCTGCACGAGGCCCTCCAGGCGAGCCGCCGCGGCCTCGGCACGCTGCAGGGTCGTCTCGGCATCAGCGCCCTGCACGACCACGAGCGTGCGCGCATCGTTGGCGCCGAGATCGGCGCGCAGCGCCGCGTCCACGGCGACCAGGTCGGCCGGCAGCGGGTTGAGCGCCGCGAGGTCGGCGCGCCAGAGGTCGCCGCGCTGCCAAAGCAGCACGAGCGCCACCGCGCCCGCTGCCAGCACCGCCAGGCGCAGGCGCGGCAGCCACGCGAAGAGGAGCGCGCCCGCGCGGCCGAGCTGGCCCCTCAGGCCCTCGCCCGGCGCGCCGTCGGGCACCAGCACCGGCAACAGCCAGCGCGTCGTCAGTGCCGCGCCGACGAGGCCGGCGATCGAGAACACGCCCAGCTGCGCGAGGCCCGGGAAGCCCGAGAACACGAGCGCGGCAAAGCCGCACAGCGACGTCCACAGGCCCAGGCGCACGGTCGGCCAGCTGCCGCGCAACCAGTGCCGCCAGCCGGTGCCCGGCGCGTCGCCCGTGCCCCGGCGCCGGGCCTGCACGAGGTAGTAGATCGCATAGTCGACCGACTCGCCGATCAGCGTGGCGCCGAAACCGAGCGTCATGCCGTGCACCTGCCCGAAGCCGAGAGACACCGCGGCGATGCCGGCGAGCACGCCGCTGCCGACCGGCAGCACCGCGGCACCGAGCGCCCGCGGGCTGGCAAAGGCGGCCAGCAGCAGCGTGGCCATCACCGCCGTGCCGGCGATCGACAGCCAGTGCACCTCGCGCTGGATGATGGCGCGGCTCTGGACGCCGAAGACCGGTGCGCCGGTGAGCTGCAGCGTCAGGCCGGCGGCGTCGGCGCCGGTCAGCTGTCGCTTCGCCTCGGCGAAGGCCGCCTGCACCCGCTCGATGGCCGCCTGCTGCGCGTCGAGGTCGGCTCCTTCGGCGCGGGTGCTGGCCAGCAGCACCGCGCGCGGCGCCTGCCGCGAGACCCACACGCCGTCCTCGAGCCGCGGCGCCTCGGCCGGGATCAGGCTCTCGGCGATGCGCTGCATCTCGCCCGTCGGGTCGCGCGGCAGCAGGTCGCGCGTCGCGGCGCCGGCCGGCGTGCCGAGCAGCGAGAGCGTCTCGGCCAGTGCCTCGCGCAGACCCTCGGCCGTGAAGCGTTCCGGCGTCACCGCCGGGCTCAGCAGGTAGCGATGCTCGAACAGCCAGCGGCCCACCTCGGCGAAGGCCGCGCGCTCGCCGTTCTGCACCTGCTCGAAGAGGCCGCTGGCGCGCAGCGAGGCCGCCAGCGCACGCGACGCCGCGGCGCGCGCGGGGGCGTCGGCGCCCTCGATGCCGATGAGCAGCGTGCGCGAAGGCAGTCCGCTTTGCAGCTGCGTGATCAGCAGGCGCTGCCGCGCGTCGGGACTCTTGGGCAGGAAGGCGGAAAGGTCGGCGGTGTAGTGCGTGCGCGCCACCAGCACGAGCGCCAGCGCGACGAGCGCGAGCCACAGGCCCAGCACCGTGATCCGGTGCCGGCGATCGAGGCGCCCGCTCATGGCCGCGAGGCAGCCGTCGCGGCGGGCGCGGGCGCCGACGGCGTTGCGGCGGCAGGCCGGGCCGGCGCGGCGCTCGCATCGTGCGCCAGCGGCTCGATCGTCATCAGCGAGCGGTCGGACCCCGACAGCTGCAGCTCCACGGTGCGCAGCTCGCCCGCCGTGCCGACGATCTGCAGCGAGCGCACCTGCGCCGCCAGGTTGCGGTCCAGCGGCGTCAGCGTGAGCGTCCACAGGCGCGCCTGGCCCGTGAGGCGGACATCGAAGTGCCGGCGCAGCAGCGCCGCGTTGCCGGTCAGCGTGCCGCGCAGGCCCTCGACGAGCGCGGCCAGTTCGGGCACCGCGTCCAGCGACATCTGGCGCACGCGGCCGCCGCGCTCCAGCCGCAGCTGGTTGCCGGCCACTTCCATGCGCTCGCGGTACGGCTCCAGCGTCGTGCGCGCGAAGCGGTCGGGCGCGGTGAAGCTGAGCGTGCCGCTGGCGCGCAGCGGCCCTTCGAAGCCCGCGACGGTGCGTTCCTCGGTGAACCGGGCCTCGCCGTTCCTGCGCCGCGCCAGCAGGGCCATCAGCGCATCGAGGTCGAAGCCGCCCGCGCCCTGCGCGGCGGCGGGCAGGGCGGCGCCGCCGAGCAGCGCGAGCGCCGCGGACGCGACGATGCGCCGCCGACCGATCGCCGCGCCGACCGCGTCAGTCCTCGCGCCAGAAGTCATGGAAGTTGAACCAGTTGTACGGCGCCTCGCGCACCAGCGCCTCGAGCCGCTCGACGTAGGCCCGCACGGCCTGCTGCACGAGGCGCTCGCGCTCGGCGGGGTCGTCCACGCGCTCGCTGAAGTCGGCCAGCGGCTCGAAGCGCACCTCGTAGCGCCGGCCGCCGCGATACAGGCCCACCATGAAGATGACGCGCCGGCGCAGGAGTTGCGCCAGCCTCAGCGGGCCGTCGGTGAAACGCGCGGTGACGCCGAGGAAGGGCAGCGCGACGCTGCCGGCACGGGCCGGATCGCTCGGCAGGAAGCGGTCGCCGAGCAGCCCCGCGAGGCCGCCGCCGTCGAGCCAGTCGCGGATGGCCAGCGTGCTGCCCGGACGCCCGATCGGGATGATGCCAAGCTTGAAATGAGGGGCCACGGCCTGGAGAACGCCGTGGATGAGGCGCGCGTTGTCCGGGTACATCACCATCGCGACCCGCATGCCGGGCCGGCTCTCGCCGACCGCGTGCAGCGCCTCGAAGCTGCCGATGTGCGCGCCGAGCATGAAGGCGCCGCGGCCCTCGGCGAGCGTGGCGTCCATCAGGTCGCCGCCAGCGACCTGCAGATCGAACTCGTGCATCTCGCCGCGCACGAAGTACAGGCGGTCCAGCACCGTCGACGCGAAGGCATGGAAGTGGCGGTAGCGGTCGGCCAGCGTCGGCGCGCGGCCGAGCGCGCGCTGCAGGTAGCGGGTCGAGTGCCGGCGCGCCGTGGGCGCGAAGCACAGGAAGTACAGCGTGATCGGATGGAGCACCAGGCGGGCCATGCGCCGCCCCAGGTGCACCGCGATCCAGGCCATCACCCGCAACGCCAGCCGGTTGCTGCGCTCGGGCGCGGCCGCCCAGTCGGCCGCTTCGCCGGGCGGGCGCGGCCCGGCCGGCCTGGTTCCGCCGCCGAGGCCTGCGGCCTCGCCGAGCACGTCGCGGGGGGGCCAGACGGAGGTCACGACAGGCGCTCCGCCTCGGCCAAGCCGAGGACGCCACGGGCCACGACGCGCTCGCGCGCGCCGGCGGCCGCATCCGCCGCGTCGGGGACGAGGCACTCGAAGGCGATCCCGGCGGCTCCCGCGCGCGGTGCCGCCGCGAAGCGCACGCGCACGCGCTCGCCCGGGCCGACCGGGCCGAGGAACTTGACCTGCTCGATCGACACGGGCGGTACGCCGGCGCCGTCGTCGGTCGCGCCTGCCGGGCCGAGGCGATGGCTCCACGCCGGCTGCCGCCGCAGCGAGCGCAGCACCAGCGACACGAGCGCGACGCCCGGCAGCAGCGGGTGGCCCGGGAAGTGGCCCGTGAAGGCGGGATGGTCGGCCTCGACGAGGAACTCGTCGCCGCCGCCTTCGTGCGTGCCCGCGACCGCTGGCGGCGAGGGCGTCGCCTGCGCCTGCGGGACCGGCTTCAGTTCCGCACCCCGGCCCGGCTTAGCAGAGGCGCCCAGCGTCGCGATGGCCCAGGCGCGCAGCGCGGCCACGGTGAGCTTGCCGGTGGCCTCGCGCGGCAGCGCGCTCACGTGCACCACCCGCCGCGGCACGAAGGCCGGCTCGAGTTCGGCGCGCAGCGCGGCGATCACCTGCCGCGCGGTCAGCCGCGGAGCCACGACGAAGGCGATCGGCCGGTGGACGGCCTCGATCTCGGGGCCGCCGACGAGCGCGGCCGGCAGGTCGCCCGCCTCGGGCAGCCAGAAGGCACCGTCCTCGACGCCTTCGATCCGGTTGAGGTGGAAGTTCAGGTGCGCCAGCGAGCTGCGCTTGCCGGCCACGTGGATCAGGTCGTTGGCGCGCCCGAGCAGTCGGAAGTGCCGCTCGTCGTGCAGCACCAGCACGTCCGCCAGCGGCGTGGGCTCTGTGACATGGCCGCCGCTGACGACGAAGCGCTCGCCCGCCTCGTCGGCGGCCCCCGGCGCGCCGGCGTCGCCCGCGACGAGCTCGCGCGCGATGCGCAGATCGCCCAGCGTCGTCCAGGTCTCGCCCTGCGTCGTCAGGCGCGCGGCCACCTGCCCGGCCTCGGTGCAGCCGTAGATCTCGCCCAGCCGCGCGCCCATCGCGGCCTCGGCCTGCGCCGCCAGCTGTGGCGACAGCGGCGCGGTGGCCGACAGCACGAGGTCGACCGGCGGCAGCGCGACGCCGGACTGCACCAGCGCCTTCAGGTGGAAGGGCGTGGTCACGAGAGCGCGCGGCCGCGGCAGCGCGGCCAGCGCCGCGGCGATGTCGGCCGGGTAGAACGGCCGACCGGCATCGAAGCTGGCGCCGCCGAGCAGCGCCAGCAGCACGCTCGACTCGAGGCCGTAGCTGTGCTGCGGCGGCACCGTCGCCACGATGGCCAGCCCGTGCAGCGACGGCCTGTTCAGCCATTCGGCCAGGCGCGCCGCTTCGGCGGCGATGTTCATCGTCAGCGGGCCGAAGTGCTTGCCGTGCGGCTGCGGCGCACCCGTCGAGCCGGACGTGAGCAGCACGACCGCGGTGAGGTCGGCTTCGATGCGCGGCATGGCGCGCGCGGGCGGCGCGGCCTGCGCCTCGGGGAAGGCGACGCGCGTGACGGGCAGCGGGCCGACATCGAGGTCCGCCGCATCGTCGGCCAGCACGTAGGGCGGCGGGCCCTCGGCCGGCAGCTGGCGCAGCGTGGTGGGCAGCGCGTTGGGCGGCATCAGGCTGGCGTGACCGCGCTGCAGCGCCGCGGCCAGCCCGAGCGCGAAGTGCAGGCGGTCCTGGCACAGGTTGATGGCCCGCCCGTCGGCCGGAAGCTGCTCGGCGAGCCGCGCCGCTGCGGCCAGGAAGGCGTGTCCGCTCACGGCCCGCCCGGCGCGCCACGCGAGCGGCGCCGCGAGATCGCGCTCGGCCAGCAAGGGCAGGGAACGCCGGCCTCTCATCGTTCGGCCTCACCCTGGCGCTGCTGCTGCCAGGCCTGCCAGACGCGCACCGGTGACACCCGCTCGAACTCCGGGTGGGACAGGCGGCGCCATGCCACCTCCGCGGCGAAGAAGGCGAGCGCGGCCAGCGGCGTGATCACGTTGCAGAAGAGCGACCACCAGCTCCAGGGCGCGAGCATGTACAGCGTCACCGACGCCACGACCATCGACAGGAAGTACACGACCCAGGCCCGGGTGAGCCGGCGGGTGTAGTCGCGCATCGCGGGGGTCAGTTGCTTCTGGTGCACGCGTTCGGCCAGGGCACTGACGAGGGGCTGGTGCCCCGGGCGCAAGGTCATGCCGAAGACCCAGGCGAGCGCCACGTGGACGCCGGCATGCTGCAGCACGTACATGAGGTGGATGTCGGCGACACCGCCGCGGGCCACGACGGCCACGATGGCCGCCAGCATCGCGGCGCTGGCGGCCAGCGTCGGCCAGTGCCGGCGCGCCCAGCCGCTGACGGCCACCGCGGCCCACAGCGGCCCGAACAGGGCCGCCACGGTCCAGGCGCGGTCGGGGGCGTGCACCATCAGCGCGTGCGAGACGAGGGCGTAGGCGCCCAGCGCCGCGCCCGTGCCGGCGAGGCGCCACACCGGCGGCGCGGGCGCGTGCGGCATGGGGCGGGGGCGATCCGGCTGCGCGCGCCTACTTCGTGCGGTGCTGCGCCACGTGCGCGGCGAGGCTGCGCAGGTTCTGGAAGATGCGCTGGTTGTTCTCGTCGTCGGAGCGCAGCTGGAAGCCGTAGCGCTGCGAGATCTCCAGTGCCACCTCGAGGATGTCGATCGAATCGAGGCCCAGGCCGTCGCCGAACAGGGGCGCCAGTGGGTCGATGGCCTCGGCGGTGGTCTCGAGGTTCAAGGCGTCGACGAAGAGCTGCGCAAGCTCCAGTTCCAGCGTGGACGGGGCGCTTTCCCCGAGGGCGATTGGACGCGAAGACAAGTGAAACCCCTTGGGCCGTTGGTGGCGGCAGCCGGCAGGCGGGCCGGTCGCGCTCTTCCACGGCGCCTTTTCGACGGCAGCGCACGCGGACCGAGCGGCCCCGCGGGACTCCCCAGGGCCGGGCTCGAAAACCGGGTATTTTAGGCCGGGTCGGCGGCCGACGTCCGGCCCAGGGCCGGCAGCCGGTTGCGGCACCCTGCCGCCGTCGCGAAACCGGTGGCGTCAGAGGACCTGCGCCAGTTCCGGCGCGGCGCCGCGCAGGAAGATCAAGGCGCCGCCGGGGCTCGACAGGCGGTCATGCAGCACCCCGCGGCGGCCGAGGTGATACCCGCCGGGCCCGATGACGACGTCGCCGATGTGCATCTCGCCCTCGAGCACGAGGCATTCCTCGTCCTGAGGGTGGCGGTGCGGCGGCAGCGAGGCCCCGGGCTGCAGCCGCAGCAGGTACGACAGCGTGTCGCCATCCTGGTGCAGCACCTTCATCGTCACGCCGGGTCCGAAGGGTTGCCAGGAGCCCGCCGCCGCCGGCAGCGTCAGGTGGCGGGGCGTGCTGTCGGCGGCGATGCGGCGCAGCAGGCGCTGCTTGACGCGGGCCTGCACTCCGGGGTCGGGCGGTTCCGGCGCCACTGCCTCGTCGAGCCAGGCACGGACGTCGGCGTCGAGCACGGGCTCGGCGGGCGTCCGGTCGGGCGCGGGCGCAGGCGTGGGGGGCTTCGGCGTGGTCATCGTTCAGGACCGGGCGTGTGGGCCCGGGGCAGGAGGTTGCCGCTGAGCAAGGCGCGCAGCTTCCGCTGGGCGCGCAGGGCGTGGGACTTCACGGTGCCGAGCGGCATGCCCGTGCAGCGGGCGATTTCGGCATGCGAGAGCTCGCGCAGGTAGGCCAGCCCGAGCACCCAGCGCTCGGCGGCGTCCAGCGTGGCCAGCGCGGCGTGCAGCTGCGCCCCGGCTTCCAGGCGCCACAGGCGATCGGCGGGATCCTCGCCGTCGGCGCCGGCCGGCATGCCGGCGGCCTCCGGCTCCATGGCTTGGCCTGCCTCCGCTGCAGTGCCGGCGACGCGATCGGGACGGGCGCCGGCAGCGCGCAACGCATCGAGCCCGCGGCTGCGCACGAGGGTCAGCAGCCAAGTCACCGGGCTGCCCCGGTGCGGGTCGAAGCGGGACGCGCAGCGCCATGCCTCGAAATAGCAGTCGGACAGCAGGTCGTCGATGGCCGCGGCATCACGCAGCAACCGCCGCGCGACGGTGCGTGCGTAGGCGAACGTGGACTCGTAGAACGCCTCGAAGGCGGCGGTGTCGCCGGCCGCCGCGGCGGCGAGCAGCGTGGCCAGCCGCGTGTCGCGTGCCTCCCGCTCGCGCCCCTTGTCGGATTCGCCCGCGGACGGCAGCGACGCGGCGGTCGACGCGGCGCCACCCGCGTGCGCTCGCGCCGCAAAGGCGTCGGCCGCGGGCAACGTCTGGCCTTCGGAGGGGCTCATCGGGAGGCGGGCAGGTCGCGCGGTGCCGATTATCCGCAGCGACCCGCGCCACGACCACCGGCCGCGGCCGCCGCCGAGCCGCGGCGCCAGAGGCACGCACCCTGCGCGCCCGCCGGCCTGCGGGCCCGGCCAAGGCGATGCCCGGCGGCCCGGCCGCGGCGCCAGGGCCACGGCGGCCCGGGGCCCCGTCGCGCTGTTGCCCGGCGATTGCGCAGGCCGAGCGGCCGGCGCCTTGCCACCGGCAGGGGTCGGAAAGCGCGTGGAAGCGGTCACTTTCGAATTGACTCAATCTGGCAGAGCTCGAGCGCGAGCGAACGCGTCCCACCCGCCCCGGCGTCATGCCCGGCAGACCGGTGGTCACGACGGGGGTTACGGGTCGGATCGGGTCTCGGATGCACGCCACGCAAGCCGGTGCGGGTCGCCGTGACTCACCTGCATCCGCCGCGCCCGACCGGCCGTAGACCCGCCGAGTCGTCGCGCTCACTGTTCACACCCAGCCGACCCGGAGGTCCGACATGCCCCGATTTGCCGAAGTCCGCCACGAGGAATGGATCGCCGCGCCCGAATCGCGCGTGCGCGCGCAGTTCGCCGACCTGCAGCACCACATCGACGCGGGCGTGCACCCGAAGCTGTCCTTCCGCATCCTCGAGCAGCAGGCCGTTGCGCGCGCCGCCGGACGGGGCGGGCCCGGTGAGGGTGGCGCGGTGTCGGCCAGGTACGAGCAGCGTGTCAGACTGCTCGGCATCACTCAACGCGACGTCTTCGAGCGTCGCTTCACGCCGGACGGCCGCATGGTCGACACCTCGGTGGAAGGCTTCAACCGCGGCGGCTCGCTCGGCTTCGCCTTCACCCCCGAGCGCCGCGGCGCGGTGGAGGGCACGCGCGTGGACATCACGATCCGACTGCCCTTGCCGCCGGTGGTCGGGGCGCTGCTGCGCCCGTTGCTGGAGGCGCAGGTCCGCAAGGAGGTGGCTGCCGCCGCGGCCGAGGACCGCCACGACATCGAGGTTCGCGGCTACCGCCCTTCCGGGGCACCGCACGCCGGCACGGCCGCGTCGCTCGGGCTCGCGGGATGAGACGGGGCCGTGCGCGCGCGCGGCCGGTGCATCAGCCGCCGTCCGCGGCCAGCCTTGCGCGCAGCGCCTCGAGGCGCGCCCGGTTGACGCCGAAGTCGCGCCGCCCGAGCCTCGAGGCGGAGCGGACGTGGATCACCCCGGCCGGGCGATCGAGCCAGAACTCGGCATCGTCCACGAAGCCCAGCCAGCGCGTCGTGAACTCGGCGTACAGGTAGCCGTCCTCGCTGCGCACGACGCGGGCGCCACGCTCGCTCTCGACGATGCGCTTCAGGCGCGCCCAGGCGGCATCGGCACCCCCCTGCGCGGCGCCGGCAGGCAGCGGTGCGATGCGCGCGTACTCGCGTTGCGGGTGGTCCGGCCAGAGATCGGCCTGGCTGCTGACGCTGTTGGGCGTCTTCGAGGGCGGCTTCAGGCGGCCCTCGCTCACGCCCAGCCGCGTCGGCGGCGGTCCGTGCAGCCAGCCCAGTTGCCCGGCAACGAGCGGCAGCAGGACCGCCAACGCCACGACAATGAGGATCCACTTCGCCATCCCTCGCCCTCGCCGGCCCGGCATGTCCCGGGCCGCGCGCATTCTGCCCGGGCCGTCGGTGCCATCGGCGGATGGTCCAATCGCGTTCTCCATGTCGACTCGGCCCTTTCCGACTCTTCAGGCTCCCGGGCTCGTGCTGTGCCTCGTCATGGCGCTGCAGGGGCCGTCGGCGGCGCTGGCGCAGCCCGTCGTGGCCGCGGCTGCGAAGCCCTACTCCGAGGCGGTGGCGGCCCGCTTCCCGGATCCCGCGGTGCGCTACGACGTGCCGGGCCTGCGGGAAGGGCGTGACCGCTTCACCACGAACGACGAAGTGGCCGAGATGCTGCGCCGTCTGGCCGCGAAGCCGGGTGGCCCGCGGCTGGTGCCCGCGGGCCGCTCGCACGAGGGCGTGGCCATCGAGGCGTTGCACTTCGCGCGACGTGCCGACGCGGCAGGCGCCGACCCCGCGCGGCCCCTCCCGGCCGCCCGCCCCCGCGTGCTCCTCGTCGGGCAACAGCATGGCGACGAGCCGGCCGGCGCCGAGGCTCTGCTGGTCCTGGCCGAGCGGCTGGCCCCGGGTGGCGAACTGGCTCCGCTGCTCGATCGGGTCGAGGTCGTGGTGCTGCCGCGCGCCAACCCCGACGGCGCGGTGCTGGCGCAACGTGTCGGCCGGCACGGCTCGGACATCAACCGCGACCACCTGCTGCTGCGCACGCCCGAGGCACGCGCGGTCGCGGCGCTGGTGCAGGAGTTCGACCCCGTCGTCGTCGTCGACGCGCACGAGCACACGGTGGTCGGCCGCTACCTGGAGAAGTTCGGCGCCGTGCAGCGCAACGACCTGCTGCTGCAGTACGCGACCACGGCCAACCTGCCCCGCGAGCTGACACAGGCCAGCGAGGAGTGGTTCCGCCAGCCGCTGATCGCGGCGCTCGCGCGCGAGGGGCTGAGCAGCGAGTGGTACTACACGAACGCCCTCGTGCCCGGCGACCTGCGCCTGGCGATGGGCGGCGTGCAGCCCGACACCGCACGCAACGTGTACGGGCTGCGCAATGCGATCAGCATCCTGCTGGAGACGCGCGGCGTCGGCATCGGCCGCCTGCACCTGGCGCGCCGGGTGCACACGCACGTCGTGGCGCTCGGCGCCATCCTGCAGCAGGCCGCGGCACGTGCCGACGACCTGCAGGCGCTGCGTGCCCGGGCCGGCGAGCAGGTGGCCGGCACGGCCTGCCGCGGCGAGGCGGTGGTGCTGGCGGGACAGACGCCGACCCAGCGCGAGGTGGTGATGCTCGACCCCGAGAGCGGCGCCGACAAGCCTGTGCGCGTCGAGTGGCTCTCGTCGCTCGAGCTGCGGCCGCTGAAGGCGCGCGCGCGGCCGTGCGGCTACTGGATCGCCGCCGAGGCCGAGGAGGCGGTGCAGCGCCTGCGCGCGCTCGGCGTGCGCCTGCAGCGCCTCGCCGAGCCGGTGCGGCTGGACAGCGAAGCCTGGATCGAGCTGACCAGCGTCGAGGCAACCCGGCCCGACGTGCTCGGCCGCGTCAGCGAGCGGCAGACGGCGCGCCTCGTGCAGGTGGCGCTGGCCAGGAGGGATCTGGCGGCAGCGGCCGGCAGCTGGTACGTGCCGATGGACCAGCCGCTCGCCAACCTGGTGCTCGTGGCGCTGGAACCCGATTCGCCGAACAGCTTCTTCGCCAACCGGCTGCTGCCGGCGTTGGACAGCGCAGCCCGCGTCCTGGTGGCGCCCGGGCGTTGACCGCCGGAGACAATGGGGCGGCGCGTCGAGAGGCGCGACGAGGCCCGATGACTGCCAGCCACGCACCCACCGCGATGCGCCTATCGCCCCTTGCGCGCCCCTTGCGCGCCGCTTGTTCCTCCGATCTCCACGCGGGGCAGGCCCGCCGCCGTCCGTCGCCGCTGGAGCTGGCGCGATGAGGTCGGTCCGTGTCGCGGCGATGCTGGTCATCTGTTCGGTGGTGCCGCCGGGGTCATGGGCCCCGCAGGCGGCGGCTGCGGCCGCACCGGCGTCGGCTGCTCCCCAGGCCGGCGCCACCGAGCTCGAGTTCTGGCGCTCGGCCGAGCGCATGGGCTCGCCGGAGGCCTACCGCGCGTATCTGGCGGCCTATCCGCAGGGGGCCTTCGCACCGCTGGCGCGGGCCGCCCTCGGGACGGCGGCAACGCCGGCCCGCGCCGTCTCGGCCGCGACGACGGCCTTGCCGCCTGCGAGCCCGGCATTGCGGCACTTCTCGGTGGAAGCGCGGCAGACCGGTGCCATCGTCTTCAAGCTCGGTGACCGCTTCATCGGCCCCGGCGTCGTCGAGGCGGGCTGGGCCGGGGCGAAGAAGCAGCTCGTGCTGCCCCCGGGCGAGTGGGTGGTGCTGGCGGCGGCCGACTTCAAGAGCGACCAGTCGCCGCTGGTCTCGCGCGTGCCGACCACGCTGATCGCCGACATGACCACGCTGGTGCTGGGCCGCTTCAGCGGCACGCGCCTGGCCGCGGCGATGGTGTTCGTCGCGAACGTCCGGCCGCTGACCGTGCCCGAGTGGTCCGACCTGGCCGGCTGCGGCCGCGCGGCCACGTCGGGCCTGTTCCACGAGGCGACGCAGCCCACGCCGCTGCGCAGCGAATGCCTCATGCTCGAGGCCGTCGCCGCGCCGCTGGCGGCCGACACGCGCGCCATGAAGGAGGCGCGGGCGAGCCTCGAACGCCTGGGTGCACAGGTGCACGGTGCGGCGCTGGCATCGACCGCAGCGACCTGGGAGAACCGGCGTGGCTACCTCGCGGCGACCCGGCTGGACTGGCCGGGCCTTCACCTCGGCGCCGCGGCCGATGCGGCATCGGCCTGGACGAAGGAGGCGGCCACGGCCGACCCCGCTCGCGCTGCGTTCGTCCGCGGCCTCATCGACTGGACGCGCTCCTACGGTCGCGTCGTCGCGGAGGGCTATCGGTACGGCATCGAGCAGCCGTTGCTCAAGGCCGGCGAGGCGGCCGCGGCGCCTTCGGCGCTGGTGCGCGAGATGGACACGGGCGGCGCGGCCGCGCCGACGCGCTGAGCCTGCCGGTTCGCGCCGCCGGTGCCGCGGCCAGGCGGCTGCGGGGCGGCACCACCCGTGCCGAGGCCGGGTGCTGCGGCCTGTCGCGCCTCAGCGCCGGCGCGAGCCGCCCAACAGCGAGCCGAGCACGCCGCGGATGATTTCCCGCCCCACCGCCGTGCCGATGCTGCGCACGGCGGACGAAGCCGCCTTCTCCACCAAACCCGGGTGGCGCCCGCCGCGCGGGCCGGTGGTGCCGAGCATCACGTCCTTGAGCATGCCGCCCAGGCCGCCACCCGCCGGTGCCCCGGCCGTGCCGCCTCCGGGCACGGTGGGCATCGGGAGGTCCCGCATGCCGCCGAGGGTGCCGCCTCCGTTGCCGCCGCCCTCGCGCGTCGCAGCCGCGGGGCCGGACTCGGCGCGCCCCTTCAGCTTCTCGTAGGCCGACTCGCGGTCGACGGCTTTCTCGTAGGCCCCCGCCACGAGCGAGCCGGCGATGAGCGCCTTCCGCTGCTCGGGCGTGATGGGGCCGATCTGGCTGCCGGGCGGCAGCACGTAGACACGCTCGGTGACGCTCGGCCGCCCCTTCTCGTCGAGGAAGCTGACGAGCGCCTCGCCGACGGCCAGCTCGGTGATGGCGGTGGCCATGTCGGCGATCCTGGGGTTGGCGCGCATCGTCTCGGCCGCGCTCTTCACCGCCTTCTGGTCGCGCGGCGTGAAGGCGCGCAGCGCGTGCTGCACGCGGTTGCCCAGCTGCGCGAGCACGGTGTCGGGCACGTCGAGCGGGTTCTGCGTCACGAAGTACACGCCCACGCCCTTGCTGCGCACGAGGCGCACGACGAGTTCGATTCGCTCGACGAGCGCCTTGGGCGCGTCGTTGAACAGCAGGTGCGCCTCGTCGAAGAAGAAGACGAGCTTGGGCTTGTCGAGGTCGCCCACCTCGGGCAGGCTCTCGAAGAGCTCCGAGAGCATCCACAGCAGGAACGTCGCATAGAGACGCGGCGCCGTCATCAGCTTGTCGGCGGCCAGGATGTTGATGACGCCCTTGCCGTCCACCGTCTGCATGAAGTCGCCGATGTCGAGCATCGGCTCGCCGAAGAACCGGTCGCCGCCCTGCTCCTCGATCTGCAGCAGGCCGCGCTGGATGGCGCCGACGCTCGCGGCACTGATGTTGCCGTACTCGGTGGTGAAGTCCTTGGCGTTGTCGCCGACGAACTGCAGCATCGCGCGCAGGTCCTTCATGTCCAGCAGCGCCAGGCCGTTGTCGTCGGCGATCCTGAACACGAGGTTGAGCACGCCCTGCTGCGTCTCGTTCAACGCGAGCATGCGCGCCAGCAGCAGCGGGCCCATGTCGCTGACCGTCGCGCGCACCGGGTGGCCCTGTTCGCCGAACACGTCCCACAACGTCGCCGGGCAGACCGTGCTCTCGGGCAGCGGCAGGCCGCGGTCGGCGAGGATCTTCGCCACCTTGGGTGGCAGGCTGCCCTTCTGCGTGATGCCGGTGAGATCCCCCTTCACGTCGGCCATGAACACCGGCACGCCGATGGCGCTGAAGCTCTCGGCGAGCTTCTGCAGCGTGATCGTCTTGCCGGTGCCGGTGGCGCCGGTGACGAGCCCGTGCCGGTTGGCCAGCGCGGGCAGCAGGTGGCAGGTGACGTCGCCGTGCTGGGCGACGAGGATGGGCTCAGGCATCGGGGCGCTCCGGCATCGTTCGCCCGGTGGAGCGGGCGTCGGAGGCGCAGTCTAGAGCAGCCTTGAACAGGCCTGCCGGCGCAGGGCCGGCGAGCGCGCTCAGCGGCCCGCGCTGGCCGCCGGCGCCACGCGCGAGAAGCGCTCGAGCACCGGCCGGCACCACTCGCGGTCGGCTTCGTCGAGCCGCTCGTACGCGGCCTTCATGTCCTGCACGGCGCGCGCGGCGGCCGGCGCGTTGCCGAGCGCGCGCTCGATCAGGGCCATCGCCTCGTAGCCGAAGAACCACTCCAGCGCCGGTGCCTCGTGCTCGCGCACGAGGTCGAGGCACTTGCGTGCATGGCGCCGGGCCGCGGCGAGATCCGGTGCCTTCAGCCAGCTGATGGCCAGCCGGTACTCGGCGCGCTCCACCTCGAGCCACGTGCCGGCGCGAGCCCAGAAGTCGCGCGCGATGCGGGCGCCCAGCAGCATGAGGTCGCGCTCGGCGTCGCTGCGCATCAGCTTCTCCGACAGCGTCATCGCGATGTCGTTGCCGTTGATCGCGATGGCGCGCGAGGCGGGGTCGGCGTTGGGCAGGTTCTCGGTGTCGAACTCGAGCGCGGCCTCGCGCAGCAGCGAGCCGGAGCGCGGCGGGTCGCGCTCGGCCAGCGCGCCGGCGGCGTGCGCGCTGACGCGGATCCGCTCGGAGGCCGACAGCGTGCCGCGCACGTCGCCCAGGCCCCCGGCCAGCGCCAGGCTGGCGTCGAACACGCGCTGCGCGATGCCGCTGGCCGGACCGGCCGGGTCGCTCGTGCCGAGGTGGAACAGCAGCTGGCGTCCCTCGCTCCAGCGCCCCAGGTGTTCCCCGAAGACATGGTGCGCAAGGCGCATCAGGGCGGCCACGTTCGCATCGGAGCGGGCCAGCGGCAGGCCCTCGCCCGCGATGCGCGCGGCCACGGCGGCCGGCCTCGCCGCGTGTTCGTCCCAGGCCCCGTTCAACCAGGCGTCGAACTGCATCGACTTCGTTCCCCCTCGGTGCACACCGCGCGGTCACCGCCCGCCACCGCGCGCCGCGCACTGTAGCGGCGCTGCCACCCGCGCGCCTGGCCCCCAAGGAGGGTGGCGCGCGGCACCGGCCTACGGTAGCGCTCCGGCTGGGTGGCGCCAAGGCGATCCCCCCTTGCTTGAAGCGGTGCATCGTCACGCATCGCGCAGGGGTTTGCGCGAAAGGGAGTGGCGCCGCTTCGCCGGCGGTGCCGGCGCACGCCGGCGCATGCCGGCTCTGCCGGGGCACGGTCGGGGCCGCGGGACCCGCCCGATAGAATCCCCGTCTCCCTTTCCCGCAGCAGAAGAAAGAGCTCAGCGAAGATGGCCGGTCATTCCAAGTGGGCCAATATCCAGCACCGCAAGGGCCGGCAGGACGAGAAGCGCGGCAAGGCCTGGACGCGCGTCATCCGCGAGATCATGGTCGCGGCGCGCCAGGGCGGGGGCGACCCCACCGCCAACCCCCGCCTGCGCCTGGCCATCGACAAGGCCAAGGCCGTCAACCTGCCGGCCGACACCGTCAAGCGCAACATCGACAAGGCCACCGGCAACCTCGAAGGCGTCAACTACGAGGAGATCCGCTACGAGGGCTACGGCATCGGCGGCGCGGCCATCATCGTCGACTGCATGACCGACAACCGCGTGCGCACGGTGGCCGAGGTGCGGCACGCCTTCAGCAAGTACGGCGGCAACCTCGGCACCGAGGGCTCGGTGGCCTTCCAGTTCAAGCACTGCGGGCAGTTCGTCTTCGCGCCCGGTGCCCCCGGCGCCACGGAAGACAAGGTCATGGAAGTCGCGCTCGAGGCCGGCGCCGAGGACGTGATCACCGGTGACGACGGCTCCATCGAGGTGCTCTGCGCTCCCGGCGACTTCGAGGCGGTGAAGGCGGCGCTCGCCGCCGCCGGCCTCGTGCCCGAACTGGCCGAGGTGACGATGCGCGCCGAGAACACGGTGGCGCTCGAGGGCGAAGACGCCGAGCGCATGCAGAAGCTGCTCGACGTCATCGAGGACCTCGACGACGTGCAGGACGTCTATCACAACGCTGGGCTGTGAGCCTCCACGCTCCCTCTCGGTCGCTGCCCCCCGGGGGGTCTCTTGCAGCGGTCCGGCGGAGCCGGAACCGCGCAAGTTCCTTCGCTGAACCGCGGCGGGGCCGGGCATGAAGGTCCTCGTCATCGGCGGCGGCGGGCGTGAGCACGCGCTGGCCTGGCGGCTTTCGCAGAGCGCGCGGGTGCAGACGGTGTTCGTTGCGCCGGGCAACGGCGGCACGGCGCTCGACGCGGCAGGGCTGAAGAACGTGCCGCTGGCCAAGCCGCAGGAACTGGCCGACTTCGCGGCGGCCGAGAAGATCGCGCTCACGGTCGTCGGACCCGAGGCGCCGCTGGCGGCCGGCGTCGTCGACCTCTTCCGCCAGCGCGGACTGCCGATCTTCGGGCCGACGAGGGCGGCGGCTCAGCTCGAAAGCTCCAAGGCGTTCGCCAAGGCGTTCATGCAGCGGCACGGCATCCCGACCGCGCGCCACGCCACCTTCGCCGACGCGGCAGCGGCACACGCGCACGTCGACCGGCACGGCGCGCCCATCGTCGTGAAGGCCGACGGGCTGGCCGCCGGCAAGGGCGTCGTCGTGGCCATGACGGCGGCCGAGGCACACGCCGCCATCGACGACATGCTCGGCGCCAACTCGCTCGGCGTGGCCCACAACGCCGAGGGCGCGCGCGTCGTCATCGAGGAGTTCATGGCCGGCGAGGAGGCGAGCTTCATCGTCGTCACCGACGGCACGACCGTGCTGCCGCTGGCCACCAGCCAGGACCACAAGCGCATCGGCGAGGGCGACACCGGCCCCAACACCGGCGGCATGGGCGCCTACTCGCCCGCGCCGGTGGTGACGCCGAACGTGCACGCGCGCGTGATGCAGGAGATCGTGCGGCCCACGCTCGAAGGCATGGCCGCCGACGGCACGCCGTTCACCGGCTTCCTCTACGCCGGGCTGATGATCGACGCGCAGGGCCGGCCGCGCACGGTGGAGTTCAACTGCCGCCTCGGCGACCCCGAGGCGCAGGTCATCCTGATGCGGCTGAAGAGCGACCTCTTCGACCTGCTCCTGAGCGCCGCCCAGGGGACGCTGGACCGCATCGAAAGGGAAGGCGGCCTCGAGTGGGACCGGCGCACGGCCCTCGGCGTCGTGATGGCCAGTGCCGGCTACCCGGCGAGCCCGCGCACGGGCGACACGATCACCGGCTTGCCCGCCGACGCCCCGGACCTGAAGGTGTTCCATGCCGGCAGTGCGTTGCGGCCTGCCGACGATGAGGGTCGCGTCCCTGCGCTCGTCACCAGCGGCGGTCGCGTGCTTTGCGTCACCGCGCTCGGTGACAACGTGCGCTCGGCGCAGGCGCGAGCACTCGGCGCGGTGCGCGAGATCCGTTTCGCGGGCGCGCAGTGGCGTGGCGACATCGGCCACCGCGCCCTGAAGCCTTGACGACCGCCGGCGACCGGCCCGGTGCGGGCGCACGGGAGGCGACCGCCGTGCCGTGGGGGCCCGGCGTGGCGGGCCGGCCCGGGGAGACGGTCGCTGCCGTCGCCGTGGGCGGCCCGCCGGCGCGCGGCCCGCGGGAGTTGCGCGAACGCCCGGTCCGGCTGCGTGGCAGCCGCGTGGCGCGCGCCCTGCTGCGGCTGCTGGGCTGGCGGCTGCAGTTCGACGGGCTCGCCGCGCCGCAGGGCGTCATCGTGGTGTACCCGCACACCTCCAACTGGGACTTCCCGGTGGCCGTGCTCGCCAAGTGGGGCGTCGGCATCCCGGTCACGTTCTGGGGCAAGGACACGCTCTTCGACGTGCCGCTGCTGGGTCGCTGGCTGCGCCACCTCGGCGGCCTGCCGGTGGCGCGGCACACGCCGCAGGGCGCGGTCGGGCAGATGATCGCCGCCATGCGCGCGGCCCGCGAACAGGGTCGGTTCCTGTGGCTGGCGCTCGCGCCGGAGGGCACGCGGTCGCGCGCGCAGGGGTGGCGGCTCGGCTTCTACCGCGTGGCGCGCGAGGCCGACGTGCCCGTGGCGCTGGTCTTCCTGGATTTCGGCCGCCGGGCGGTGGGCTTCGACAGCTTCTGGCGGCTGTCCGGCGACGTTCCGGCCGACTTCGCGGTGCTCTCCGAGCGCCTGCGCGACGTGCGTGGCCTGCGCCCGGGCCTCGCCGCGCCCGTGCGGCCGCTTTGAGCCGGAAGACAATGCGCGCCGAACCCCACCCTCCGACCGAGCCGCTGCCATGAGTGATGTCGCCGCTGTCCGGACCTACCTGATCGCCCTCCAGGAGAGCATCGTGGAGGCCTTCGAGACCGAGGACGGCAAGCGCTTCGTGCGTGACGCCTGGCAGCGCCCGTCCGGCGGCGCGCTCGAGGGCGACGGCATGTCGCAGCTGGTGGAGCAGGGGGCGTTGCTCGAGCGTGGCGGCTGCAACTTCAGCCACGTGCGCGGCAAGGCGCTGCCTCCCTCGGCCACGCAGCATCGGCCCGAGCTCGCCGGCGCGCCGTTCGAGGCGCTCGGTGTCTCGCTCGTGATGCACCCGCTCAACCCCTACGTCCCCACCGTGCACATGAACGTGCGCATGCTGGCCGCGCAGGCGCCGGGTGGCGGCCTCGTCAGCTGGTTCGGCGGCGGCATGGACCTCACGCCGTACTACGGCTTCGAGGACGACGCGCGGCACTTCCACCGCGTCTGCGCCGACGCGCTCGCCCCCTTCGACGGCGAGCATGGCGAGCTGTATCCGCGCTTCAAGCGCTGGTGCGACGAGTACTTCTTCCTGAAGCACCGCAACGAGCCGCGCGGCGTGGGGGGCATCTTCTTCGACGACTTCGCCGAGGGCGGCTTCGCGAACGGCTTCGCGCTGATGCGTGCCACGGGCGACGCGTTCCTGCGCGCCTACCTGCCGATCGTGCAGCGCCGACGCGGCCTGCCCTACGGCGAGCGCGAGCGCGACTTCCAGGCCTACCGGCGCGGCCGCTACGTCGAGTTCAACCTCGTCTGGGACCGTGGCACCCACTTCGGCCTGCATGGCGGCGGGCGCACCGAGAGCATCCTGATGAGCATGCCGCCCGTGGTGAAGTGGCGCTACGACTGGCACCCCGAGCCGGGCACGCCGGAGGCGCGCCTGTACAGCGACTTCCTGCGCCCGCGCGACTGGGCCAACGAGTGAAGCGGGTCCCGCGCAAGGGGCCGGCGGGGCCGGCCCGGGCCGCCGCGGCGTGAGCCTCGTCGCGCTGCTCGGCGGCACCTTCGACCCGCCGCACAACGCCCACCTCGCGCTGGCGCATGCGGCGCTCGCCGCGCTCGGACTCGCCGAGGTGCGCTGGATCCCCGCCGGCCAGCCGTGGCAGAAGCTGCACGGTCGTGCGGTGACCCCGGCCGTGCACCGAGTCGCGATGGTCGAGGCCGCGATCCGCGGCGCCCGCGGCGACGCCCGCTTCACGCTCGACCGCATCGAGGTCGAGCGCCCCGGTCCGAGCTACACGCTGGAGACGGTGCGCGCCCTGGCGGCGCGCGAGCCCGGCCGGGAATGGGTGCTGCTCGTCGGCCAGGACCAGTACGCCGGCCTGCACACGTGGCACGGCTGGCGCGAACTGCTCGGGCTCGTCACGCTCGCCGTGGCCAACCGGCCGGGCGTCGTGCGCGAGCCCGCCGCGGAAGTGCTGGCGTGGCCGCACCGCATGGTGCCGTTGCCGATGCTCGACATCTCGGCCACCGATATCCGTGCCCGCGTCGCCGCGGGGCAGCCCATCACCGATCTGGTGCCGGCCGAAGTCGCCGGCTATATTGCCCGCCACGGGCTGTACCGCCGCTGAGAGGGCCGCCGGCCCCACCGAGGAGCAACAACTGGACATCCGCAAGCTGCAACGCGCCATCGTGGACGGGCTCGAAGACGTCAAGGCCCAGAACATCGTGGTCTTCAACACCGAGGCGCTGTCGCCGCTGTTCGAGCGGGTGATCATCGCCAGCGGCACCAGCAACCGGCAGACGAAGGCGCTCGCCTCCAGCGTGCGCGAGACCGTCAAGAAGCGCGGCCTTCCGGTGCTGCGCACCGAGGGCGAGGACAACGGCGAGTGGATCATCGTCGACTGCGGCGCCGCGGTCGCGCACATCATGCAGCCGGCAATCCGCGACTACTACCACCTGGAGGAGATCTGGGGGGCCAAGCCGGTGCGGCTCAAGAGCGCGGGCGAGGGCGCCGGACCGCGGCCGCTGCCGAAGGCGAGCGAGCCCGAGGGTGCTGCCGCGGGTCGGGCGTCACCGCAGCGAAAGGCCGCCGCCGCGCCCGCGGGCAAGGCGGCCGGGCGCACCGCGAGCGCGAAGTCCGCAGCGGGTGCGCGGCCAGCGGCAAGAGCGTCGGCTTCAGGCGCCGGGAAGGGTGCCGGCAAAGGTGCCGGGAAAGGTGCAGCGGCGGGCGGCACAAGGGGCGGCACAAGCGCTGCCGCGAAGGGCGCCGGCAAGAGCACCGGCAAGAGCCCGGGCAAGAGCGCAGGCAAGAGCGCGGGCAAGGGCACCGCGAGGTCGCCCGCCAAGCCTGCGGCAAGGCCGGCCGCGTCCGGCGCCGCTAAGCGGCCTGCCGCGAAGTCGCCGCGGCCGGCTGCGCGCACCGCCAAGGGCGGCAAGACCGCACCCCGCAAGGTCGGCACGGGCTCGTCGCGCACGCGCTGAGCGTCGGCTACCGCGGCCTGGGGGCGTCGAGTGAAGCTGGTGGTGCTGGCCATCGGCCATCGCCAGCCGGCCTGGGCCGAGGCGGCGTGGGGGGAGTTCGCGCGCCGTTTCCCGCCGGAGATGCGCCTGGAGTGCGTGGCCCTGAAGGCCGAGCCGCGCCAGGGAGGGCGCACGGCCGCGCAGTGCATGGCCGCTGAAGCGGCCCGCATCGAGGGCGCGCTGGCGAGCCAGTCGCGCCAGGGGCGCGTGCCGCGCCGTGTCGTGCTCGACGAGCGTGGGCAGGCGGTCAGCTCGGTGCAGCTGGCGCAGCGGCTGCGGGCCTGGCGGGAGGAAGGGCGCGACGTGGCCCTGCTCATCGGAGGCCCCGACGGCCTCGACCCCACGCTGCGCCGCAGCGCCGACGAGACGCTGCGCCTGTCGGACCTGACGTTGCCGCATGCCCTGGCCCGCGTGCTGCTGGCCGAGGCGCTCTATCGGGCGCACACCCTGCTGGAGGGGCACCCGTACCACCGCGAGTGAGTGGGCCGGGGCCCTTGGCAACGCCGCCTCGCTACGGCTTCTTCGCGGCGTGGACGGCCAGTGTCGCCCTGGCGGTCTCGGCACGGCGGCGCCACGGGTGCGACTCGGGGAGCGTGGCCGAAAGCTGCTGCATCGCATAGGCGAGGTTCTTGTTCGCCTCGTCGACATCGCCGTTGGCGCGCTGCGCCTCGGCGACGAGCAGCGCGGCCTGGCCGCTGCGGAACGAGGGCCGCGCCTTCTGGTCCTCGACGTCGCTCTGGTGCAGTGCCCGTGCCGCCTGCAACGCCTGCAGCGCGGCGCTCAGCGCACGGTCGTGCTGCCGCGCCGCCAGCGTGGCCTCGCCCCGGGCCAGGTTGACGACGGCGCGCAGCCGCGGCGAGAGTTCGTCGCCCGCACTGAGCAGGCTGTCGGCCTCGCGCAGGGCCTCGGTCTGCCGCCCTTGAAGCAGCGCCAGCTCGATGGCGGCTGCCCGGCACGCGTGTTCGGCACGGCGTTGCGCCGCCTGCAGCGCACGCTGCGCCTCCTCGGCCGCAGAGGGGGGCGCGAGGCCGACCAGTGCCGCGTGGGTCAGCGCGCCCGCGCCCCCCGGGGCGCCCGCGGCGACCGTGACGGCTTCGCTGGCGCGGGGTGCCGGCGCCGCGGACACGGCGCTGCCGCGGCCCGGGTTCGCGCGGCTCTCCGCGGGCCGGGGGGCCGGCGCGCGGCGAGCGGGGCTGCCCGTCGGCCCGGTGCTGGCCGCCTTGAGCCAGCGCTCCGCGGCGGCCGCGTCGCGTTCACGCACGGCCGCCAGCGCCATCGTGCAGCGCGCCTGGCGCGCCGTCGCGTCGTCTTCCCGCGCGTCGGCCAGCGCGATGGCGCGCTCGAGGCGCGCACGGGCTTCGCCGAGCCGGTGCAGGTCGATGCGCGGCTCGGCGGCAGCGAGGAACGAGCCCGCCGGGGCCGCCGTGGCCGGGTCGGCATCGTCCGGGAAGGCGCTCCCGCCCAGCGCCGAAAGGTTCTCGTCGGCCAGCTTCAGAGCGCGTTCGGCATCGCCGGCCGCCAGGCTGATCTCGCCCCATTGCTCGCGCAGCTCGATGGCGGTGGCGCCGTTGCTCCGCTGCAGGGTCTCCAGGTGCTTCATCGACCACTCGAACCACAGCTGCGACTCGTGAAAGCGGCCGAGCGTGGCCGCCTGCGGGCCCATCGGCCGGGCGAGCAGGAGCGCCAGGTGCACCGACTTGTCGTCCGAGGCGTCCCAGGCCTGCCACGCGGTAAAGGTGGTCTGGTAGGCATCGCGCGCGCGGCCCAGCCTGCGCTCGAGGTCGGCCAGTCGCGCCAGGCACAGCACGCGCGTCGGAGGGCGCACGGTCACGTTCTCGGTGACGCGGCGCAGCTGCTGCTCGGCCTCGTCGGGCTTGTCACCCTGCCGGGCCTGCGCCCATGCCTCGTCGCACCGGGCCTCGATCCGGCTCGTCGCGTCCTTCAGCTCCGGCAGGGCTTCGGCGAGCAGGTTGCGCGCCTCGGCGAAGGCGCCGCGCTCGGCCTGCAGGCGCCCGATCAGCGCCAGCGCGGCGGCAAGGCCCGCCGGCTGCTCCTTCAGGCTCGAGCGGGCCACGGCCTCGGCCCGTGCGAGCGTCTCGGGCCAGTCGCGCGCGGCACCGGGCTCGGCGCCTTCCTGGAGCAGCCCGCCGAGGAGGCGGGTCACCGCTTCGCTCCCGCGGCGGGCGATCTCGGCCTGGTCGCGCTCCTGCGTCCAGATCCACGCCTTCCACGACAGCGCTGCGAGCGCAACGACGAGCACCGTGCCGGTCACCATCGCGGCCGAGGCCAGGCGAGGGTGCCGCCGCGCGACGCAGCCGATCTGATAGAGGAAGCCACCGTCCACGGCATCCACCGGGCGGTGCGCGCCGGCGCGCACGACGTCGTCCAGCAACTCGGCTGCGGTGGGATAGCGCCGCGCCGGCTCGCTCTGCGTGGCCTTGGCGACGATGGCGTCGAGCTCGCCACGCAACGCGCGGCGGACGCGGGCGCTGCCGGCGTACTCGCTCGGCAGCGGGTGGCGTGAGCCCGGGGCCGGCGCGACCGCCTTGCCCGGCGGGCGCGGTTGCCAGGGTGAGGCGCCGGACAGCACCTCGAACGCGACGAGGCCGAGGGCGTACACGTCGGCGGCGGCACTGGTTGCGATGCCCGAGCGCGGGGCTGGCAGCGGTTCGGCCGGCACTTGTTCGGGCGCGGCATAGGCCCGCGCCGGCGGGCCCGCGACACCGTGCGCCGAGGTTGCGTCGGGCACGTCGAGGAGATCGAGCAGCTCAGCGAGGCCGAAGTTCAGGAAGCGCAGCCGGCCGTCGGGGGCGAGCAGGATCTGCGAGGGATGCACGTGGCCGTGCAGCACCAGCCGGCCGTGAGCGAACGCGGCGGCCTCGAGCGCCTTCTCCAGCAAGGCACGCCGTTCGGGGACGGCCAGTGCGTGATCCCGGCACCAGCGGTCGATCGGCTGGCCCTCGGCCAGCTCGCAGGCGATCCAGGGCACGCCCTCGTCGGTGACGCCGGTGGCGGCAATGCGTGCGATGTGCGGATGGGCGAGCGCGCGCGCGCGCGTCGAGGCGTGCGCGAGCCAGCCGGCGAGGTCGACCCGCGGGCGCCATTGCCACGGCACGAGCACGGCGAACTCCGGCTCGGAGGCTGCGGCATCGATGCGGCGTGCGCGCCACTTCGCGACCCGCCCGTCGGTGCTCTGCATCGGCCCCACCAGCCGCCACGGACCGAGGTGCATGCCGGTGGCCAGCACCGGTGCCGCGAGCCTCGGTTCGGCCTCCGGATGATCGGGACCGGCGTCGGTGGCGGGCGCAGGTGCCGGCTCCGCATCACCGGCGGGCGAGTCCTGCGCAGGCCCGGCGTCGGTGGTGGGCGCCGGTGCCGGGTCCGCGGTACCGGCGGGCGAGTCCTGTGCAGGCGGCCCCGCCGCGGAGGCGACCTCGTCGCCGGGTGGCGCTGCCGACACATCCGACGGCCCGGCGTCGACTGCCGGCGGCGGGCCGGGAGGCACAGGCGCCTCGGGCGCCGGGGGAGGCGCGGCGTCGGTGCCGGGGGATTCGTCCAATCCTTGCACGCCCGCGTCTTCGAGGGGGGCAGGGGACCCGTCGTCGAGGCCCGGCGCGCGTCCCTCCCCGGCCTCGTCGGCGGCCCCGACGCCCGATCGTGCGAGGGCCGTGGTCTTCGCCTGGGCTCCGGTGCGTGACCGCGGCGCCGCTTCTGCGTTCCCGGCGCCGGTGGCCGTGCGGGCAGGCAGATGCGTCGACAGCCCGGGGTCGTCGCCGGCGTCGGCCGCGGCCAGCATGTCGCTCAACCACGCGAGAAGAAGGGGCGGTTCGTCTTCGGCGAGCGAGGCGATCCACCCCGAGCGCAACTCGGGTGCAAGCTCGATGCCGGTGTCGAACAGGGCCCCCAGGCGGGCCCAGGCCGCGGCGTCAGGAATCGGGCGCATGGCGACGAGCGCGAGGGGCGCCTCAGGCTGCCTGCGCGGAGCGGGCGGCCGCGGCGAGGAAGGCGCGCGCCTTGATCCAGTCGCGCTGCACGTCCGGCGCGGGGCGGCCGAGCAACCCTGCCAGGGCGCCTTCTTCGAGGCCGGCGAACCAGCGCAGGCGTGCCAGCCTGGCCAGGGGCGGATCCAGTTCCGCGAGAGCGGCCAGCCCGCGCAGGCCCGCTGTCGCCGGCGCGTCGGGCTCCGCGTGTTCCAGGGTCGCAGACACCAGGCTCTGCATCACCGCGGCCGCCTCTTCGGCATAGCGGGCGAACAGCGGGTCAGCGGTCGGCGGGTCGACCTCCGCCTGACGGGCCGCCTTGCCCTTGCTGCCGCGCCTGGGCTTTGCGCCGGTGGCGCCCTTGCGCCCGCCACGCGGCTTGACCACGTTGCCGCCCGCCTCCGCGCCTGGCGTGCCGGCGAGGTAGTGCCAGTGCCGCAGCACCAGCCGGCCTGCCTCGGCCACCGACATCGGCCCCGGTGCGGCAAGCCGTTCGCTCAGCAGCGCCTCCAGGTCCGGCCGCAGTCTTTCCGCCAGCCGCTCGCCGGCGCCGCCCAGGCCGGCGGCGGCCTCTGCGAGCAGCTGCGCGAGGTCGCTCCCCGCCCCGGCATCACCGATCGTGGCCGTCTCTCCCATGCAGGCGACTCTAACGCGCCCCCTGATCGCGAGACCATGCCTCGGATGTGCGTGGCTCGACGAATTCGCCCTCGACGTGCACCGCGCACAGCCGCAGGTCGCGGTCCACGGTCACGATGTCGGCGCAGGCGCCCTCGACGAGCGCGCCGCGCTCGGGCAGCCCCAGGTACTCGGCGGCGATGCCGGACAGGCGGCGCGACGCCTCGACGAGGCCGAGACCGATCTGAACGAGGTTGCGCAGGGCCTGGTCGAGCGTGAGAGCGCTGCCGGCCAGCGTGCCGTCCGCCAGGCGCACCGCGCCCAGGCACTTGCGCACGCGCTGCGCCGCGTCGCCGTGGCCGAGGTGGTAGTCGCCGTCGGGCATGCCGGCGGCCGCCGTGGCGTCGCTGACGCAGTACAGGCCCGGAATGGCGCGCAGCGCGACACGCGCCGCGCCCTCGTGCACGGTGACGAGGTCGGCGATCAGCTCGGCATGGCGCGCGTGCGCCAGTGCCGCGCCCACCATGCCCGGCGCGCGCTGGTGCAGCGGGGTCATCGCGTTGAACACGTGCGTGAAGCCGGCCGCGCCGGCCGCCAGCGCGGCCACCCCGTCTTCGTAGGTGCCGTTGCTGTGCCCGATCTGCACGCGGAAACCGGCATCCCGCAGCGCACCGATCAGCGGCAGGTGCCCGTCCACCTCCGGCGCGAGCGTGATGACGCGGATCGGCGCCAGCGCGTGCAGCCCGAGCACCTCGTCCCGGGTCGCGCGCCGCGCGAAGCCCGGCTGCGCACCGAGCCGCTGCGGGCTGAGGTACGGCCCTTCGAGGTGGATGCCCAGCCAGCGCGCCGTGCCCGGCGGGCGTGGCGCGCCGTCGCGCACCAGCGGGCCCAGCGCGGACAGCGCGGACCGTACTTCTTCCAGCGGCGCCGTCATCGTCGTCGCCAGCATCGCCGTCGTGCCGTGCGCCGCGTGGCACCGGGCCACGGCGCGTGCCGCCTCGGCCCCGTCCATGACGTCGTGGCCGCCGCCGCCGTGCACGTGCAGATCGATGAAGCCGGGCAGCAGCAGCGGCCGGCCGCTCTCGCGCGCCGTGCGCTCGTCGGGCACCGGCGTGCCGCGGATGGCGGTGATGCGGCCGCGGTCGTGCTCGAGCCGTCCGTCGACGAAGCCCTGAGGCGTGAGAACGAGACCCTCGAGGCGCTCGGCCATGTCGGCGGCGCTCAGGGAGCCACGGACACGTGCTGGGCCAGCACCATCCAGCGGTCGTTCATGCGCTCGAGTACCACGGTGAAGTTCTGAAGCACCTCGGCCGACGCCGCGCCGGGCGCGGCGGGCAGCCTGTAGCGGTACTGTCCTGCGAGCACGGTGATCGCGCCGCTGACGCGCGTGCTCTGCTGCACCACCGACACGCTGGCCCGCGACCCTTTGCCGCAGCCGGCGGCCAGTTGGCGCTGCAGCCCTTCGCGCGTCGTCACCGGCTGCGGCGTCGTGGAGGTGGCGAGCGTGAACAGCGGCGCCCAGGCGCCGACGAACGCGGCCTCGTTGCAGCTGTTGATGGCGTCGAGCAGGCGTGCGTGCGCCTGCGCGGCGGTGCCCCCGGCCGGCACGGTGGCACCGGGGCTGGCCGGCGGGGCGGCGCAGCCGGCCAGCAGCATCGCGAGGGCCGCCGTCGCCGCGCCCGCGAACGAGGTTGCCTCGGCGCGGCGCGGCGGGTGATCAGGTAGCAGGGGCAGGTTCATGGCTGGCTCGCATGGCTCGCTCGACGGCGGAAGGCGCACCCCGGCAGGCGCGTTGGCCTGACCCGGGGCCGGCGGTCCGGGCGTGAAGTTGTACCGCCGCCGTCGAAGGGCGCCGATGATGCCCCTGCCGGCGGGGCGGGCGGCGGTCCGGATGCGACTCGTTACGCTGTTGCCGGGAGGCACTCGAAGCGCGCCGTGCACCCCTGCCGACAACTGCGTCACGCTCGGTCGTGGCGGCCCGCGGCGGCGCCCGGGTGCGACCCAGGGGCGAAAGTATGCTCATCGACCCCCTGGATCCATGCGCCGCAGGCGCAGACGAACATGAGCAGCCCTTCCAGCACCGGCGGCGCGTTTGCCGCGACGCCCGTGGACCTCGGCGGTGCCGGCGCGGCGAAGGAGGCACGCGGCGGCTATCGCGTCTGGCCGGTCGACCCGGCGAGCTTCACGATGTCGCGCATGCAGGCGGTGCGGCACAACTTCGACCAGCACCCGCTGATGCAGCTGGGCGAGCTGGCCAGGCTGGCGAAGCGGCTGTTCCCGCACAAGCAGTGCCGCTTCATCCTGCCCGGCGCCACCTACACGTCGGAGTTCGACCACCAGGACACCGACGTCGCCGGCCGCTCGATCGACGAGGTGTTCGAGCGCATCGAGGAGCCCCGGTCCTGGATCGCGCTCTACAACGTCGAGACCGACCCGCTGTACAAGGGCTTCCTCGCCGAGGTGGCCGCCAGCGTGCGCCCGCTGGTCGAGCGCGAGCAGCCGGGCATGTACCAGGTGGGCGGGTTCATCTTCATCTCGGCGCCGCCTTCGGTGACGCCGTTCCACATCGACCGCGAGAACAACTTCTGGCTGCAGGTGCGCGGCCGCAAGGTGATGAGCGTGTTCGACCAGACCGACCGCGACCTCGTCTCGGCCGAGGCGAGGGAGAAGTTCATCATCTACGGCGAGAACACGCGGGTGAAGTCCGAGGCCTTCCTCGGGCGCGCGCGCGAGTTCCCGGTGGGTCCCGGCGACGGGGTGTACTTCCCCAGCACCTCGCCGCACATGACCCGCTGCGACTCCGGCTGGGAGCGTCCGGGCGACGGCGTCTCCATCAGCATCGGCGTCGTCTTCTACACCGAGGTTACGCGCCGGCACGCCTACGTGCACGCGTTCAACGAGTTCCTGCGCCACCGCGGCATGACGCCGCGCGAGCCCGGCGAGTCGCACGGCCTGGACCGCATCAAGGCCCTGGGCGGCCGCGCGCTCATCTGGGTCGCGCGCGAGTTCAAGGGCTTCAAGCCCACGGTCAGTTTCTGATCGCGCCGCGATCGCGGCGTGGACGGGCACGGGCCGGAGCGCCGGCGGCGGCCCGCTTGGGGTTCAGCCGCGCATCCGCCGCGCCCCGCGAGCCCGGCAAGCCCGGCAGACCCGTGCGCGGCGCCGCCACAATGAGCGCAATGCCCGCTGCGCCGAACGAGCCTCCGCCGCACCCGCCCCGCCCGCTCCGAGCCGCGCCGGCGGCCGCCGGTCGGCACGACCGGCGCCCGCCCCACGCCTTCGTCTATCTTGCCTCGCAAAGCCCGCGCCGGCGCCAGCTGCTGGAGCAGGCCGGCGTGCGCTTCGAGCCACTGCCGCCGGCGCCGCACGAGGACGCCGAGGCGCTGGAAGCGCACCGGCCCGGCGAGCTGCCCGACGCCTATGTGCAGCGCGTGACGGCGCTGAAGCTGCGCGCGGCGGTGCGGCGCCTCGCTGCCACGGGCCGCCCGCCGGCGCCGGTGCTGTGTGCCGACACGACGGTGGCGCTGGGCACGCGAATCCTCGGCAAGCCGGCCGACGCCGCCGAGGCCGCGGCGACGCTGGCGCAGCTGGCCGGCCGCACGCATCGCGTGCTGACCGCCGTGGCCGTGCACGACGGGCGCCGCGTGCACCGGGCGCTGTCGGTCTCGCGCGTGCGCATCGCCGCGATGCCGCCGGAGGCGATCGCCGCCTACGTGGCCAGCGGCGAGCCGTTCGGCAAGGCGGGTGCCTACGCCATCCAGGGCACGCTGGCCGGCTGGATCGCGCACATCGAAGGCAGCCACTCCGGCATCATGGGCCTGCCGTTGTTCGAGACGGTGCAACTGCTGCGCGCCGCCGGCGTCGCCACGGCCCTCGGTCCGTCCCGAGGCGAGGCCGCCATCCCGACCCCCTAGACTCCGACGCATGGCCGGCCAGGACATCCTCATCAACTGGGCTCCGCAGGAGACGCGCGTCGCGATCGTCGAGAACGGCGCCGTGCAGGAGCTGCACATCGAGCGAACGCTCGAGCGTGGCCAGGTGGGCAACGTCTACCTCGGCAAGGTCGTGCGCGTGCTGCCCGGCATGCAGAGCGCCTTCGTCGACGTCGGGCTGGAGCGTGCGGCGTTCCTGCACGTGGCCGACCTGCTGCCCGCTTCGCCGGCGGCCCGCGCCACGGTGATGGCGGCCGGCGCGACGGCGCCGGGCGGGGCCTTCGCCGGCGGCGGCGCCAGTGCGAACGGCAACGGAAGCGGCAATGGCGGCGGCGCGCCGCCGCTGCCCATCGAGCGCCAGGTCTTCGAGGGCCAGACGCTGACCGTGCAGGTCATCAAGGACGCCATCGGCACCAAGGGTGCGCGCCTGTCCACGCAGGTGTCCATCGCCGGCCGCATGCTGGTGTACCTGCCGCACGACAACCACATCGGCATCAGCCAGAAGATCGGCAGCCCCGAGCTGCGCGAGCAGCTGCGCACGCGCGTCACGGCGCTGGCGCAGGCCGGCCTGCCCGAAGGCACGCCCACCGGTGGCTTCATCCTGCGCACCAATGCCGAGGAAGCCACCGATGCCGAGCTGGCCGACGACATCGCCTACCTGCGCAAGGCCTGGGCCGCCATCCGCGAGCGTGCCCAGAGCCGCCCGCCCGGCACGCTGCTGCACGAGGACCTGAGCCTGGCCGAGCGCGTGCTGCGCGACCTCACGAACGAGTCGACGCAGTCCATCCGCATCGACAGCAAGATGCAGTTCGAGGCGCTCAAGGCCTTCGGCGAGGTCTACATGCCCCGCGCGGCAGGCAAGCTGGAGCACTACCGCGGCGAGCGCCCGATCTTCGACCTCTTCGGCATCGAGGAGGAGATCGCCAAGGCGCTCGGGCGCCGCGTCGAGCTCAAGAGCGGCGGCTACCTCATCATCGACCAGACCGAGGCGCTGACCACCATCGACGTGAACACCGGCGGCTATGTCGGCGCGCGCAACTTCGAGGACACGATCTTCAAGACCAACCTCGAGGCCGCCGGCGCCATCGCGCGGCAGCTCAGGCTGCGCAACCTCGGCGGCATCATCATCGCCGACTTCATCGACATGCAGCGCGAAGAGCACCAGCAGGCCGTGCTCTCGGAGCTGAAGAAGCAGCTCGCGCGCGACCGCACGCGCACCACGGTGAGCGGCTTCACGCAGCTCGGGCTCGTGGAGATGACGCGCAAGCGCACGCGCGAGAGCCTCGCGCACATGCTGTGCGAGCCCTGCCCCACCTGCGAGGGCCGGGGCCAGGTGAAGACGGCGCGCAGCGTCTGCTACGACATCCTGCGCGAGATCCTGCGCGAGGCGCGGCAGTTCAACCCGAAGGAGTTCCGCATCGTCGCCAGCGCCGCGGTGGTGGAGATGCTGCTCGACGAGGAAAGCGTGCACCTGGCGGGCCTGAGCGAGTTCATCGGCAAGCCGATCTCGCTGTCGGCGGAGCCGACGATGAACCCGGAGCAGTACGACATCGTGCTGCTGTAGGCGCGGGCGGCCGTTCCCGTTCCCCTCGGGCGCCGGCCGCTCCCGTTCCCGTTCCCGTTCCCGTTCCCGTTCCCGTTGCCGTTGCCGTTGCCGTGGCCCTTCCGCTGGCAGCCCCGGCGCCGATTCGGCATCTCTTCGGCAGCCGCTCGGCTGGTAACGCGCGGTGCCGCGGCCGAGACTGGCGCTCCTGCTCCGGGAGATGCCCATGTCCGTCGCCGCGCTCGCCGCCCCCCGCACCCTGCGCGACCTGCCGAGCCCGCCGGGCCTGCCGTTGCTGGGCCACCTCACGCGGCTCGACCCGCTGCGCGCGCACCAGCAGATGGAGGCCTGGGCGCGGCAGCTCGGCACGCCCTACCGGCTGTCCTTCGCCGGCATGCCGGTGATGGTGATCGACGACATCGAGACGGTGCACCCGCTGCTGCGCGAGCGGCCGCAGCACTGGCGGCGCGGCGGGCGCATCCGACCGGTGGCGCGCGAGATGGGCTTCGACGGCCTCTTCTCCACCGAGGGGGCCGACTGGGCGCCGCAGCGCCGTCTCGTGATGGCGGCGCTGGCCCCCACGCAGATGCGCGGCTTCTGGGCGCAGCTGCAGGCCATCACCGCTCGGCTGCATCGCCGCTGGGCCGAGGCCGCGCGCACCGGCGCGGTGGTGGAGATGGGCGACGAGCTGATGCGCTACACGGTGGACGTGACCTCGGCGCTCGCCTTCGGCGAGGACCCGAACACGATCGACCGCGACGACGACCGCATCCAGCGCCACCTCGCCGAAATCTTCCCGATGCTGATGAAGCGCGTGATGACGCCCATCGCGCACTGGCACTGGATCAAGCTGCCGGCCGACCGTCGGCTCGACCGCGCGCTCGCCGTCGTGCACGACCACGTGCGCGATCTGGTGCGCCGCACGCGAGAGCGCATGGCGCGCGAGCCTGCCGCCGAGCCGCGCAACCTGCTGGAGAGCTTCCTGCGCCAGCAGGACGAGCCGGGCTCGGGCATCACCGACGAGGTCGTGCGGGCCAACGTGCTGACGATGCTGCTGGCCGGCGAGGACACCACCGCGCACTCGCTCGCCTGGGCGCTGCTGCACCTCGGCCGGCACCCGGCCTGGCAGGACCGCCTGCACGCCGAGGCACGTGCCGTGCTGGGCGAAGCGCCGGTGTGCCCGACGATCGAGGCGCTCAGGCGGCTGGAGCTCTGCGAGGCGGCCGTCACCGAGGCGCAGCGCCTGAGCCCCGTCGTGCCCTTCCACTCCTTCGAGCCGGAGCAGGACACCGTGCTTGCAGGCGTCGCGCTGCCGCGTGGCACCAAGGTGTTCTTCCTCTCGCGCCCGGCGGCGCTCGACCCGCGCCATTTCCACGAGCCGCTGCGCTACGACCCCGAGCGCTGGCTGCGCCCGCGCGAGGCGCAGCCCGGCGCGCACGAACCGCGCGCCTTCCTGCAGTTCGGTGCCGGGCCGCGCGTGTGCCCCGGCCGCCACCTGTCGGGCGTGGAGATGCGGCTCGTCATCGGCATGCTGATGCGCGAGTTCCGCGTCGAGCTGGCGGCCGACTCGGCGTCGATCGAGGAGGTCTCGGCGTTCACCTGCGGCCCGAGCCGCATGCCGGTGCGCCTGCTGCCGCGTTGAACGTGGAGCCGGTGGCGACGCGCGGCGCGCCGCTGCACACTGCGGCCATGCCCGCCACCGCCCCCCGCGCCACGCTGGCCGACCGCCTGGCGCGGGCGCGGCAGGCCCGCTTCGTCGGCCGCGGCGACGAGCTGGCGCTGTTCGACGCGATGCTCGCCGGCACCGACGGGCGCGCGGCCCTCTTCGTGCACGGCCCGGGCGGCATCGGCAAGAGCACGCTGCTGGCCGAGTGCGCCCGCCGCGCCGAGGCGGCGCGACGCAGCGTCGTGCAGCTCGATGCCCGGCATGTCGAGGCCAGCCCGCAGGCATTCGATGCGGCGCTGGCCGACGCGCTCGGCCAGCCGCCCGCCGAGGCCGCGCCGGCCTGGCCGGAGGGCCTCGTGCTGCTGATCGACACGCTGGAGGCGGTGGTGCCGCTGGAGCGCTGGCTGCTCGCGGAGCGGCTGCCCTCGCTGCCGGCCGATGCGCTGGTGGTGCTGGCCGGGCGCCGGCCACCGGGCGAGGCCTGGCGGCTGGATGCCGGCTGGGCCGACCTGGCCCACCTGTGCGCGCTGGGCGGCCTGGCCGACGACGAGGCCGAGGCCTACCTGGCCGCGCGCGGCGTCGCGGCGGCCGTGCGCGCCGGGCTGCGGGCGCAGGCACAGGGGCATCCGCTGCTGCTGACGATGCTGGCCGATGCCGCGACCGCCGCCACGCCCCCGCCACCCCCGCTGTCGTCGGCGTGGCCGGGGCCGCCGGCCTCGCGCGGCGCCGCGGCCGCGCCGCCGGGCGACGACCGCGCCGCGCTGCTGCTTCGGCTCGCCGAGCGCTTCGCCGCCGCGTTGCCGTCACCCCGCCACGCGCTTGCGCTGCGCGTGCTCGTGCTGGCGCGCAGCACGACGCCGGCACTCCTGGGCGCCGTGGTCGGCGCCGACGAGGCGTCGGCGCTGCACGCGTGGCTGCGCACGCTGTCCTTCGTCACCGAAGGCGAGCACGGGCTGGTGCCGCACGACCTCGTGCGCGAGGCGCTCGTCGAAGCCTGGTTCGCGCCCGACCCCGCCGCCGTCGAGGCGTTGCGGCAGCCGCTGATGAAGCACCTGGGCCTGCGCTGCCGGCGCGCCGGCGAAGCCGAGCGGCAACGCATCGCACACGAGTGGACCTACCTCGTGCGCGGCACGCCGGTCTTCCAGGTGATCCGGCTCGACCGCATGGAAGGCCTGCACGTCGACCGGCTGCTCCCCGGCGAGGAGGCGCTGGTGCAGGCGCAGGCCAGGTCCGGCCTCGGCCCGGGCAACGAGGCCATCGTCGCGCACTGGCTGCGCCGCCAGCGCGGAGGCTTCCGGGTCGCCCGCGGCGTCGATGGCCGGCTCGCGGGCTGGTGGCTGCTGCTCGACCTCGCCGGCCTGCGCGACGAGGACGACGAGGCCGACCCTTTCGTGCGGCAGCTGCGCGCGCGTCTGGCCGGCGAGCCGCCGCTGGCCGCCGACGCCGTGAACCACGTCGTGCGCTACGGCCTTCACGAGGGCGCCGCCGAGCTGCCTTCGCCCACCTTCGACCTTGCCTCGGTGGCGGCGACGCAGTTGTGGATGTCCGAGCCGCGGCTGGCCTGGTCGATCGTCACCTATCCGGAGCCGCAGCGGCTGGAGCCGCTGTTCGACCACCTGACGCGCTTTCACTGGCACCGGCCCGAGCCCGGGCTGACGGTGGACGTGGACGGCCGCATCTTCGGGTCGTGGCTGCGCGACTTCCGCCGCGAGCCCAACCCGCTGTGGGCGATGGACGAGCCGGGCCGCGTGGCACCGGCCGCGCCGCTGGGCCACGAGGCCTTCGCGGCCGCCGTGCGCGAGGCGCTGAAGCACTACGCCCGCGAAGACCGGCTGCAGGCGAGCCCGCTGCTGGGCTGCGACCTGCTGGCCCGGGACCGCAGCGTCGCCGCGCTGCGCGCCGTGCTGGCCGATGCCGTGCAGGCGATGGCGACGCACCCGCGCGACCTGAAGTTCCACCACGCGCTGCGCCTGACCTGGCTGGATCCCGGCGCCTCGCAGGAGAAGGTGGCGTCCGAGCTGCAGCTCCCCTTCAACACCTACCGCTACCACCTCGCCAAGGGCGTGGAGCGCGTGGTGCAGGCGCTGTGGCAGCGGGAGCTGATGGCGGCCGCCGCGCGCTGAGCAGGCAACCGGGTTCGCCACGGTCGCCCGCCGAGCGCGCCGGACGCGGCGACCGGGGCCCCGCCCCGGCCGCCGCGGGCGCTCGCCCGTCGGCTGGCGCGCCGCCGCCTCAGCTCAGCAGCCCCAGCTCGCCGAGCTTGCGGTCCACCGCCTCGCTCCAGCCGCGGTTGGCCGCCGGGCTGGCCGGGCTCGGGTGCAGGATCTGCGCGACGCGCGTTCGGCGCGTCAGCGCCGAGTCGACGAGGTCGCCCTCGAGCACGCCGCGCAGGCAGCGCTCGGCGAAGCCGCCGATGCCGATGGCCCACTCGGGCTGCAGCGCGGCCAGGGCCGCGGCGAGGTGCCGGTCGCAAGCCGCCTCCACCGCGCGGCGCTGCGCGGCGGGCAGCTTGTCGGGCGTGAAGTTGCGGCCCGACTCCTCCAGGAACACGAGCGGGCAGTAGTTCAGCACGAACCAATCGTGGAAGAACGCCTCCGCGCTGCCGAAGCGCAGCGCCGCCCAGCCCCATAGGCGGCGGCCGCTCACCTCCGAGCGCGTGCACTCGAAGCCCTCGATCGTGCGCTTGCCGTGCTCCTTGCGCGGCTTGTGCACCGGGGCGGCGATGCCCATCCAGTCGCGCACCGCGGCCACCTCGCCGAAGGGAACGCCGGTCTGCATCATCCCGAAGGGCCCCGGGTTCATGCCGAGCAGCACCACGCGCTTGCGGCCGGCGCCATAGCGCCGCACATAGGCCTCGTACGGCGCCCACGCGTACTGCAGCGGGTCGTAGACGTGTGCGATCGGCGGGCCGAAGCGCAGCTTGCCCAGCGTGTTCGAGAGCTCGCGCGCGGCGTCGAGCAGGCGGTCGGGGGTGTGCGAAGGCATGTCGGCTTGGCGGTGGTGCGTGCGCGGGCGGCCGCGCATTCTCCGCGTGCCGGATGCCGGCGCCGGACGTTTCTAGGCGCCGCCGGGGCCGTGCGGCGCGGCGCCTCGTCGCTGCCGGCCCGGGACCTCTGCGGTCGGTGCGGCGGAGGGCCCGGCGCGGCCGGCCTCCCGCGAGCGCACCGCGGCCTGCCACAGCGGCGCGGCGGAGTCACCGTCGGTGCCGAGGTTGGCCAGGCCCAGCGAAACGACGGCCAGCACCGACCCGGGGCCCAGCGCGTAGACCCCGCCCAGGGCCGCGGCGAGGCGTGCGCAGGCTCCGGACGCCGACGGCACGCGGCAGCCCGGCAGCAGCACCGCGAACTCGCGTTCCGACAGGCGCAGCACCGTGTCCTTGGCGCGCGTGCGCGCACGCAGGCGGTTCCACAGCTCGTGCGAGACGGCCGCCGGCAGGCCCTCGGCCGGTGCGCCCTCGAGCGTGGCGACCCGCTCGATGCCGATGGCCAGCACCGCCAGCGGTTGCCCGTAGCGGCGGCACTGCGAGAGCTGGCGCTCGAAGACGGCCATGAACTCCACCTCGGCTCCGCCGGAGGCGGCAGCCGGTGCGCACTGCACCGCGCCGTCGGGCGGGAGTCCCGCGGGCTGGGTCGCCGTCGTGCCGGCGGCCCGGGCGGTGGTGGCGAGCGTCGGCGAAGGCGCCGGGCGCGCGCCCGGCAGTGGCGGATGGGGGTACAGCATCGAGGTGGGGTGGATCGGGTTGGGTGGGAACGGCGCACGGGTCGTGGCGAAGGTCGCCGGCGGTGGCCGGTGCCTTCCCCCACTGAGACGCAATCCCGAAGGCGAACCCGACACCCCCCAGTGCCAACTTCGTCTCGTTGGTGGATACCGGCAGGGGCTGCACTAGAGTCGCGCGCTGGCGAGTCCGCGTTGCCGCTGCCCATGTCCGAGATCACGACGCTGCTGCAGGCCGCCCGCGAAGGCGACCGCGAGGCCGCCGACCGGGCCTACGCACTGCTCTATGCCGACTTGCGACGGCTGGCGCACAGCCGCCTGCGGCGCGAGGGGGCGTTCACTTTGCTGGACACCACGGCGCTCGTGCACGAGTCGTACCTGCGCCTGGCGGGCGGCGAGGGGCCGGCGGCCACGGGCGGCCGCGACCAGTTCCTGGCCTATGCGGCGCGCGTGATGCGCAGCGTCGTCGTCGACCTCGTGCGTGCGCGCGGCGCCGAGCGGCGCGGCGGCGATGCGTCGCATGTCACGCTCGACACCGCCGTCGTCGACGGGCACCCGGCGCCCGGCCGCGAGGTGCTGCAGGTGCACGAGGCGCTCGCCGCGCTGGAGGCGCAGGACGCGCGCCTGGCCAGCGTCGTGGAGATGCGCTACTTCGGCGGCCTGAGCGAGCGCGAGATCGCCGACGCGATGGGTGTCACCGAGCGCACCGTCCAGCGCGACTGGCAGAAGGCGCGGCTCTTCCTCGCCATGAGCATCGGCTGACGAGGCCGGCGCGCCGACCCGCGATGCACGGCATCGAGCCCGAGCGCTGGGCGGCCCTGTCGCCGCGGCTCGACGAGCTGCTCGAGCTGCGCGAGCCCGAGCGCGCGGCCTGGCTGGCGGCGCTGCGCGAGCGCGAGCCGGCGACTGCCGACGAGCTCGCGGCGCTGCAGGCGCGGCTCGAGGGCCTCGACGCACGCGGCTTCATGTCCGCGCCCGCGCTGCCGGCGCCGGCCGGGCTGGCCGGGCAGACCTTCGGCGCCTACACGCTGGAGCGCGAGATCGGCCGCGGCGGCATGGGCCAGGTGTGGCTGGCGCGGCGCACCGACGGGCTCTACGAGGGGGCCGTGGCCATCAAGCTGCTGCATGGCAGCCTGCTGCGGCCGGGCGACGCGGCCCGCTTCGCGCGCGAGGGGCGCATCCTGGCGCGGCTGGATCATCCGCACATCGCCCGCCTCGTCGACGCCGGCGTGGCCCACGTGGCCAGCGGCGGCACGCAGCCCTACCTGGTGCTCGAGTTCGTCGAAGGCGAGCCGATCGACCGCCACATCGAGCGCCGTTCGCTGCCGCTGGCGGCGCGCCTCGCGCTGATGATCGACGCGGCCGACGCGGTGGCGCACGCCCACGCGCGCCTCATCCTGCACCGCGACCTCAAGCCGTCGAACATGCTCGTGCGCGGCGACGGGCAGCTCAAGCTGCTCGACTTCGGCATCGCCAAGCTGCTCGACGAACAGGCCGGCGGCGCCGCCGGCGAGGTGACGCAGCGCGCCGGCCAGGCGTACACGCCGCGGTACGCGGCGCCCGAGCAGCTGCAGGGGCAGGACGTGACGACCGCCACCGACGTCTACGCGCTCGGCGTGCTGCTCTACCGCCTGCTCGGCGGTGGCCACCCGAGCGGCCTGGCCGAAGGCGCCACGCCGCTGGAGCTGCTGCGCGCGGTGGTCGAGGACGAGCCGCGGCGCCTGTCGGACCAGGTGCGGCGCCTGGGCGGGCCCGGTGCCGGCCGGCGCGCCGCGGAGCTGGCCGGCGACCTCGACACGATCGTCGCGCGGGCGCTGAAGAAGAACCCGTCCGAGCGCTACGCGAACGCGGCCGAGCTGGCCGACGACCTGCGGCGCGTCCTGGCGCACGAGCCGATCCGCTCGCGCCCCGATACCTGGATGTACCGCAGTGCCAAGTTCGTGCGCCGGCACCGTCTCGGCGTCGCGGCCGCCGGCGTGGCGCTGTCGGCGGTGCTGGCCGGCACCGTGGTGGCGGTGCTGGAGTCGAGGCAGGCGCAGGCGCAGCGCGAGCAGGCCGAGGGGCTGCTGGAGTTCATGCTCGGCGACCTGCGGCGCCGGCTGCAACCGGTGGGGCGCCTCGACGTGCTCGATGCCGTGGGCGAGAAGGCGCTCGCCTACTACGCGGCGCAGGATGCGGCGCACCTGGACGCCGACGCGCTCGCGCGCCGGGCGAGGGCCCTGCACCTCATCGGCGAGATCGCCGAGCTGCGGGGGCAGGCGGCCGAGGCACGCCAGCGCTTCGCCGAGGCCGCGCGCACGACGGCCGAGCTGCTGGCGCGCGCGCCCGCCGATCCGCAGCGGGTGTTCGGGCACGCGCAGAGCGCGTTCTGGGTGGCCGAGATGGCGCGCCGCAGCGGTCGGGCCGAGGAGGCGCTGGCGGGCTTCCTGAACTACCGCGAACTGGCGCTGCGGCTCGTGCAGCTGGAGCCCGCCCGTCCCGAGTGGCGGATCGAGGAGGCGTACGCCGAGCAGAACCTGGGCGTGCTCGCCTACGAGCGCCGGCAGGCGCGCCAGGCGCTCGCCTCCTGGCAGCGGGCGCGCAAGGTGTTCGAGGCCGAGGCCGCGCGCAGCGAGGCGGCGCAGAGCGGGCTCAGCAACAACCTCGGCTGGATGGCCCGGGCCCACGAGGACCTCGGCGAGCTGCAGCAGGCGCTCGACGCGCATGGCGCCAAGATCGACCTGCTGCGGCAGAAGGCACCGGCGGACCGCGAGAGCCAGTACCAGTGGGCCCTCTCTCTGAACGACCGTGCCCGCCTGCAGCTGGCGCTCGGGCGCCCCGAGCTCTCGCACGCGGACGCCCGGGCGGCAACGGGCCTGCTGGAGGCCCTGGTCGCGGTGGACCCCAGCAACCGGGAGTGGAGCGACGCGCGGACCTTCGCGCTCGTGAGCGCCGCGGAGGCTCTGCAGGCGCAGGGCCTGCGGACAGCCGCCGACGCGCCGCTGCGCAGAGCGCGCACGCTTCTCGGGCCGCTGCCTCGAGAAGCGGCGCGGCCCAATGCGCGCGAACTCGCGCTGCGGGCCCGCTGGCTCGCCGCCGAGGCCCGGCAGGCCGGGCCCCGTGCGGCACCGGTCGAGGAGATGACGACGCTGGTGAACACGGCGTTCGCGGGCGAGTCGGACCCCGGCTCGTTCAACGCCGCGCGCCGCCGGGCGCTGGCGGCGGTGGCGCTCGCGCTCGGCGATGCGCAGGCCGCGCGCGGCCTGCCGCAACCTGCGCGATCGCGTTGGGAACAAGGGCGCACGCTGCTGGGCGACCCGCTCGGCGAGCCGCAATCCACGGCCGTGCTCGCGCAGCTGCAGCTGCGCCTGGGCGAGGCTCAAGCCGCCTCGCGGCTGGCCGATAGCCTGCTGGCCGGCCCTTGTCGACACCCTCTCGTGCTCGATCTGTTCGAGCGCCTCGGCCGGTCCCCACCCTAGCTTGGAGAGACCATGCCCAGCGCTCCTGTCCTGGACCGGCCCGCGATCGCCAAGGCCGCCCAGGTGACCGTCACCGTCGGCGCCGACGAGGCCATCGTCTGCAGCCCCGACCCCATCGACGTGAAGCGTGGCCAGACGATCGTCGAGTTCCGGCTCGCGACGCCCGGCTACGTCTTCCGGCAGAGGAACGCGATCGTGGTCACCGACCCCGGCCGCGACTTCCCGGTGCCGCCGGTGACGTCGCCCGATGGCACCGTGGTCACGCTGCGCGACCGCCGCCTCGACAGCCGCGAGTACAAGTACAGCGTCTACCTGGTGCAGGTGTCCACCGGCAAGGTGATCTGCGTCGATCCGACGATCCGCAACGAGCCGGACTGAGCGGTCGCCCGCGGCTCAGCCGGCGCCTTGCGGCCCGCGCAGCCGCCGGTAGGCGCTGTAGTGCCGGATGGCCTGCCGCTGGCGGCCGGCCTGGTCGTGCAGGCGCGCGAGGTTGAAGTGCGCATCGGCCTGCGCCGGGTCGAGAGCCACGCAGGCTTCGTAGGCGAGCGCCGCTTCGTCGGCGCGGCGAAGATCCTCGAGCGCCACGCCGAGGTTGAAGTGCAGCAGCGGCTCGGCCGGGCAGCGGCGCAGGCCCCGGCGATAGACGGCCGCGGCCTCGGCGTGCCGGCCGGCCTCGCCCAGCAGCACGCCGAGGTTGAGATAGGCATCGGCTCGGTCGGGGGCCGCGGCGATGGCCCGCCGGTAGGCCGCCGCGGCCGCTGCCGGGTCCGTGGCCTCGAGGACGAGCGCCCGCTGGAACCAGTCGCCGGCCGCGCGCGCCTGCGCCTTCGCCTCCGTGGCGGCCCCCGCCACCTCCGCCGTCGGCCGGCGCGCCGCCTGCGGCACGCTCTGCCCGCGCTCGTGCGGCCGCGCCGGTGGCGAGGCCGCGACCTCCGGGCGGCCTGGCGGGCCGAGGCGCAGTGCGTGCACCGAACCCGGCGCGGGGGCGACGTCGAAGTCGAACAGCAACTGCCCCGACTCCGCCTGCCACGGGGCGCCGCCGTCGCGCACCACCACGTCGCTGCCGATGGCCGCGATGCGCAGGCCGGTGAGCGGCATGCTGGCGGGCAGGCTTTCGCGCAGGCGGCGCAACGAGCGCACGATGCGCCGTGGCGGGATCTGCGCGGCCTGCAGGCCCTGCGCCGCGCGCAGCAGCACCATGTCGGGGAAGCTGAAGCGGTACTCCCGCCGCGGCCCGCGCGCCGGGCTCACGTAGCCCGACGCGACCAGCCGCAGGATCACCGCGCGCGACAGGCCGAGCAGCGTGGCCGCGTCGCGCAGCGTGAAGGTCGGCATCTGGGGAGGGTGGGTGCCTTGGCTGCTGCGGCGTTCGTCGGGCCCCGGCCGGGGACGCGTCCGCAGGAGGGTTGGCGCCGGCCCGGCGCTACTTGCGCGCCCGTGCCCGCGGCGCCGGCGCGGCCGCCGCTTCGGCGACCGCTTCCTGCGCGGCCGGCGCCCGCTTCGCGGCCTTGCGTGCCGGTGCCGGGGCCGGGGCCGATGCGGCGGCCGTCGGGGCCGCGGCGGCCGCCGAGGGCGCTGGCGATGGCGCGGCCTTGCGCACACCCAGGCTGGCGCGCAGGGCCTCGGTGAGGTCGATGATCTTCGCGTCGGCCGACTCGGCGCCCGCCGGCTCGGCGACGACGATGGCCTTGCCGGCGATCTTCTCGTCGATGGCCGCGAGCACGCGCGCCTTCTCGTCGTCCTTGTACTCGGCCGGGTCGTAGCCGTCGGCGGCGATCTGGTCGATCAGCTGCAGCGCCAGCTGCAGCTCGGGCTGGCTGACCTCGGCCTTCTCGATCTCGAGCTCGCGCATCGAGCGCACCTCGTCGGCGTAGAGCAGCTGCTGCAGGATGAGGCCGCCGTCGTCGCCTTCGGCCGGGCGCACCTGCACCACGTACTGCTTGCCCTTCCAGGCCCAGCGCGCGAGCGCGCAGCGGCCGCTTTCGAGCATCGCACGGCGCAGCAGCTCGTACGGCTTGGCGCCGCGCTTGTCCGGCGCCAGGTAGTAGGCCTTGTCGTAGTAGATCGGGTCCACCGCCTTCAGCGGGATGAACGAGACGATGTCGATCGTGTGCCGCGCCGACTCCTCCAGCGCCTTCAGCTCGGCGGGCGTGAAGGTGACGTAGCGGTCCTTGTCGAACTCGTAGCCCTTGACCATGTCGGCACGCTCGACGACCACGCCTTCCTTCAGGCACACGTACTGCTGCTTCAGGCGCGAGCCGCAGTTGTGCAGCATGTTGAAGTGCACCGCGCTGCCGGTCTCGGTGGCCGAGAACACCTTCACCGGGATCGAGACGAGGCCGAAGCTCAGCGAGAGCGTGGCGATCGAGCGTGCGGCCATCGAGGCACCTGCGGGAAGCGGCGGGGCCGGGAGGTTAGCGCGAGTGGCTCGCCTTTGCCAAGGAAGAGGGCGACGAGGCCCCCTCCAGCACCCTGGCCGCCCGGGCGAGTGTCTGTTTGGCGCCAAAGTAGCCGGCCCACGGGTCGGCCTGCTGGAACGACAGGTGCTCGCGCGCGGTGGCGATGTTCCACTGCGCCGCGCTCTTCAGCCCCGGCAGCTCGTCCCAGGCGATCGGCATCGAGACGCCGAGGCCGGGCCGCGCGCGCGCCGAGAAGGCCGCTGCCGTCGTGGCGCCCTGGCCGTTGCGCAGGTAGTCGACGAAGACCTTGCCGACGCGGTTGGCGGCGCCGCTGCGGGCGACGAAGCGCGAGGGGATCGTGCGCGCCAGGTGCAGCACGGCCCGCTGCGAGAAGTCCTTGACCGCGTCGTAGCCGAACCTCGGCGACGGCGTCAGCGGCACCACCACGTGCAGCCCCTTGCCGCCGCTCGTCTTCAGCCAGGCCGCGAGGCCGAGCTCGTCGAGCAGCGTGCGCACGAGCATGGCCGCCTCGCGCACGCGCTCCCAGGGCACGCCCTCGCCGGGGTCGAGGTCGAACACGATGCGGTCGGGCTGGTCGATGCGGCGCGTGGTCGAGTTCCACGTGTGGAACTCGATGACGTTCATCTGCGCGGCGGCGAGCAGCGCGTCGGCGTCCGGCACCTCCAGCAGCGGTGCGTGGCCGGGCCACAGGGCCGGCGCGAGCTGGCTCAGGCCCGGAATGCTGCCGGCCTCGTCGTGCTTCTGGAAGAAGAGCTCGCCGGCCACGCCTTCGGGGCCACGCACGAGGGACACCGGCCGCCCCGCCAGGTGCGGCAGCATGCGCTCGGCGATGCTGTCGTAGTAGCGCACCAGGTCGAGCTTGGTGAGCCCGGTCGCCGCGTCGATCACGCGTCCGGCATGCGTGACCTTCAGGCGCTGCGCGCGCGCGGCCGGCCCCGGGGCCGCCGTGCGCGCGAGCGCCGCCTCGGCGAGCACGCGCTCGCGCGTGACGCTGCGCGCCGGCTTGTCCTCGCGCAGCGCCACGAAGACGGCGTGGCGCACGTGGCCGGCCGGCGTCCAGCCGGCAAAGCGCACCTCCGCCACGAGGTCCGGCCTCACCCAGCGTTCGCTGCCGGAGGCGCGCCGCGACCAGCGGCCCGGGTCCGGGCTGCCGGCGGCGAACGGCGGCTCCCTGACCTCCAGCGGCGCGAGCCGCTCCAGCAGCCGCGTCGCCGCCGCCGCATCCCAGCCGGTGCCGACGCTGCCGGCGTGCTCCAGCCGCCCCTGGGCGTCGTAGACGCCGAGGATCAGGCTGCCGATCTCCCGGCCGCTCCCCTGGCGCACGGTGAAGCCGCCGATGACGAGTTCCTGGCGCGCGCCGATCTTCAGCTTCAGCCAGCTGTCGCTGCGCTGCGAGACATAGGCCGCGTCGGCGCGCTTGGCGATGATGCCCTCCAGGCCGAGCGCGCGCGCCGACTCGAGCAGGCTCGCCGGGTCGGCGGCGAAGTCGGCGCTGAAGCGCAGCACGTCGGCCTCGCCGGCCCCGGCCCCGGCGGTCGGCTCGCGGCCGCCCGCGCGGGCCTCTTCCTCGTCGCCGGCCGGCCGCGGTTCGCGGGCCTGCAGCAACTGCCGCAGCAGCGCGCGGCGCGCATACAGCGGCACGCGCCGCAGGTCGTGGCCGTCGTGGAAGGGCAGGTCGAACACGTAGTAGCGGATGGGTGCGCCGCCGGGACGGTTCGACGAGGCCGTGTCGATGGCGTTCTGCAGCGCGTTGAAGTCCGGCGTGCCGTCGTCGCGCTGCACGACGATCTCGCCGTCGAGCCAGGTCGAGCGCAGGCCCAGGGTGCCGATCGCCGCCGCCAGCGCTGCGAGCCGCGACGTCCAGTCGTGGCCGTTGCGCGTGTGCAGCGTCACGCGGCCGTCGGCATCGATGCGGGCCAGCAGGCGGTAGCCATCGAACTTGAGCTCGTACAGCCACTCGCCGCGCGTCGGCGGCGCATCGGCGGCCGTGGCGAGCTGCGGCGCGAGCGTCGCCGGCAGCTCGCTCGCAACCAGGGCGCCGGGCAGGTCGGCCGCGCGACGGGGTGCGTCGCCCCGGGCGGCCGACCTGCCCGGCGAACCGGAGGGGCCCGGCGATCCGCGGTCGCCCGGCCCACGCGGCGTACCCGTCCCCGCCGCCGCTTCGGCCTCGGGCCCGGCGACCGGCGCACCGGCTCCGGCGGCCGGCTCGCCGCGGGGCTGCCGCTCCTCGATGCGACCGAGCGGCCGGGCGATCACGCTGTCGGGCAGCGCCGTCACCACGTCGTACTCGGCGGTCGGGCGGGCCCAGGCGTCGCGTTTCTTGAACAGCATCCACGGTTCCTGGCGGTCGCCGGGCTTGCTGATGCGCACGAGCTCCCAGAGGCCGGCGAGCTTCTCGCCGTGCAGGCGGAAGACGAGCTTGCCGGCGGCCATGCCGGCGCGGGCGTCGGCCGTGGGGGCCACCGGCTCCCAGTGGCCGCGGTCCCACACGATGACGCGGCCGGCGCCGTACTGGCCCTTGGGGATCGTGCCCTCGAACGTGCCGTAGGAGACGGGGTGGTCCTCGACGTGCACGGCCATGCGCTTCTCGGCCGGGTCGTACGACGGGCCCCGGGGCATCGCCCAGCTGACGAGCACCCCCTCGAGCTCGAGCCGGAAGTCGTAGTGCAGGCGCGAGGCCCAGTGCTTCTGCACGACGAACGTGAGCGGCCCGCTGGCCGTGTCCTGCGCGGGCAGGTCGCCCGGTGGCTCGGGCGTGGCCGAGAAATCGCGCTTCTCGGTGTATTGCTTGAGCGGCCGGCCGGGCGTGCGCGGGGTCTGCGCCTTCATGTCCCGGCCATCGGTTCGGACGCGCACGCCGGCAGCCCGGCGATCCAGGCCGCCGTGGCGTCGAGCAGGCGTGTCATCACCTCGGCGTCGGTGTGGCCGCTGCGGGCGCGCACGTGGAAGGAGTGATCGGCATCGTCGAACACCACGAGCGCCGCGCGCGCGCCGAGCCGCGTCGTGACGGCGCGGACGAGCGTCAGCTCGGCGAGCTCGTCGCGGGTGCCCTGCAGGAAGAGCATCGGGCACGCGACGCGGTCGAGGTGGTCGGCACGGGTGGTCGCCGGCTCGCCCGCCGCGTGCAGCGGAAAGCCCACGAAGACGAGGCCGCGCACGCCGGGCAGCGGTGCCGTGGCCTGTGCCTGCGAGGTCATGCGCGCGCCGAACGACTTGCCGCCGGCCACCAGCGGCAGGCCGGGCAGGCGTCGGCCGGCCTCGGCGACGGCGGCACGCACCGCGGCGTGCGCCAGGGCTGGCGAATCGGGGCGCCTGGAGCCGCGCTCCATGTAGGCGAACTGGTAGCGCAGCGTGGCGATGCGGCGCTCGGCGAGACCGAGCGCGAGCCGTTCCATGAACGGGTGCGTCATGCCCGCGCCCGCCCCGTGCGCGAGCACGAACGCGGCGACCGGATCGGCCGGGCACGCGAGCAGCGCCGAGACGGTGGTGCCGGCGCCATCGCGCGCCGTGGCGCCACCGCCGTCGAGGGCCAGTGACAATGCGTCGATGCGGGCGGCAGCCATCGGCCGCTAGCGTAACCGTGCCGGCACCGGGCGTGTGCCCCGGCGCCTCGGGACAGCCCAGCGGGAGAACCCCCCATGCCAGCGAACCCTCCGAGCCCTGCCGCGCAGGGCACGTCGACCGGCGCGTCCCCGGCCGCCATCCGCGTCGGCGTCGGCGGCTGGACCTTCGAGCCCTGGCGCGACAACTTCTACCCGGCCGGCTGGCCGAAGGACCGCGAGCTCGAGTACGCGAGCCGCAAGCTCACCGCCATCGAGGTCAACGGCACCTACTACAGCACGCAGAAGCCGGCGACCTTCGCGAAGTGGCGCGACGAGACGCCCGAGGGCTTCGTGTTCTCGCTGAAGGCCAATCGCTTCGCGACCAACCGGCGCGTGCTGGCCGAGGCCGGCGATTCGATCCGCCACTTCTGCAACAGCGGCATCGCCGAGCTCGGCCCGAAGCTCGGGCCGGTCGTCTGGCAATTCGCGCCGACCAAGAAGTTCGACGCGGCCGACTTCGGCGCGTTCCTCGACCAGTTGCCGCGCGAGGTGGGCGGCCTGCCGCTCCGGCACGTGATGGACGTGCGGCACGAGACCTTCCGCAGCCCCGGGTACCTGGCGCTGGCGCGATCGCACGGCGTGGCGACCTGCTTCACCGAGAGCGACGAATACCCGTCGTTCGCCGACGTGACCGGCGGTTTCGTCTATGCGCGCGTGATGCGGGCGGCGGCGGACCAGCCGGAGGGCGTCGCGCCGGAGGTGGCGGCGCAGCTGGCCGCGTGCGCCCGACGCTGGGCCGAGGGCGGCGAGCCTGAAGGGCTGCCGCGCGTCGAGCCGCCGCCTCCCGGCGCCGGTGCGCCGCGCGACGTGTTCGTCTTCTTCATCAGCGGCGCCAAGGAGAAGGCGCCGGCGGCTGCGATGGCGCTGATCCGCTCGCTGCAGGGCGGGCCGGCCGCCTGAGCGTCTTCGCGGGTTCGCCGCGCCACGAACGACGCAGGGCGCCGAAGCGCCCTGCGGTCGTGCAGGGCGCCGAGGCGCCCCGCGAGTGGCGTCTGGCGGATGCGGGCGGTGCGAGCGTTCGCGCCGCCACGAGGTCCTCAGGCCAGGGCCGGGCGCACGGCCGCCTCGCGCCGCGCGTCGAAGCTCACCGGCCCCGCGCCGAGCGCGAACACGACGAGCATGCCGCCGACGATCGACAGGTTCTTCATGAACATCAGCTGCTGCACGAACTGCTGGTCGGCCGGCATCGCCCAGTAGTTGTGGAAGACGATGGTCGCGATGAACGTGAACACGGCCAGCGCCAGAGCCGCCCAGCGGGCCTGGAAGCCGACGGCCAGCGCGATGCCGCCCACGACTTCCAGCACGCCGGCGCCGAGCGCCAGCAGCGTCGGCAGCGGCAGGCCCTTGCTGGCGATGTAGCCGGCGGTGCCTTCGAGGCCGGCGAGCTTGCCGAAGCCGGAGACGATGAAGATGAGCGCCAGCAGCACGCGGCCGATGACGACGACGGGGGCGGTCGGTTGCATGGGGGAGTCCTTTCGGTTCGGTGGAGGTGTTGGCGACTGCCGCCTCTCGGGGCTGCGTCGCCGCGGTCCGAACTGTGCGGTCCCTTGGCTCCGGGCGGCCCCACCCGGCCTTGAAGGCCACCTTCAAATCGCTTGAAAGACCGCGGGCGCCCCAAGGCCGCGGGGACGAGCCCGTGCGCGTTCGCCCGCGCCATGGCAGCCGTGCCGCCGCTTCTGGCACAAGGCCCGCGGCGGTGGCTAGACTGCGGCCATGCAAGCCGCACAGAACGAACTGATCACCCGCGTCGGCCCCGGCACGCCCTGTGGCGACCTGCTGCGCCGCTATTGGCACCCCGTGGCGCTGCTCGACGAGTTCGAACCCCGCCTCGACCCCGCGATGGCGAAGCGGCCGCTCAAGGCCGTGCGCCTGCTCGGGCAGGACCTGATCCTGTGGCGCGACGACCAGGGCCGCTACAGCCTGCTGGACCGCGATTGCCCGCACCGCGGCGCGGACCTGAAGTACGGCCGGCACGAGGGCGACGGCGTGCGCTGCCCCTTCCACGGCTGGAAGTTCGCGGCCGACGGCCGCTGCCTGGAGACGCCGGCCGAGCCGATGGGCAGCACGCTGTGCCAGCGCGTGCGCCAGCGCAGCTATCCGCTGCGCGTGGCCGCCGGCACGCTCTTCGCGTACCTCGGCCCGGAGAGCGGGCCCGGCAGCACGCCGCCGGAACTGCCTGCCTTCGACTGCTTCAAGGCACCCGGCACGCACAGCTTCGCGTTCAAGGGGATGTGGCGCTGCAACTGGCTGCAGGCCTTCGAGGTGGGCATCGACCCGGCGCACGCCTCGTTCCTGCACCGCATGCTCGACGAGGACACGGACCCCGGCAACACCTACGGCCGCCAGTTCCGCGGTGCCAGCGTCGGCGAGGTCGACGGCGAGCGCTGGCCGATGACGCGCGTGCTGCGCGAGTGCCACTCGCCGGAGATCCGGCACGAGCCGCTGGGCGCCAGGGATGCGGGCCTGACGCGCATCACCACGCTGCGCATCATCAACGACCGCCTGACGCACGTGCGCGTGACGAACGCGCTCTTCCCGTACACCTTCGTGATCCCGCTGTCGGAGACGGTGACGATCACGCAGATGCACGTGCCGGTGGACGACTTCAACACCTACTGGTACAGCTTCTTCACCAGCTTCGACCAGCCGCTGGACAAGGAGACGATGCGCGCGCAGCGCCTCGTCAACACCGAGCTGCCCGACTACCTGCCGAAGAAGGGCCGCGCCAACGACTGGGGCTACAGCGCCGAGGAGCAGGCCACGCGAACCTACCTCGGCATGGGCGAGGCCGACATCAACGTGCACGACCAGTGGGCCTGCGAGAGCATGGGCGCCATCCAGGACCGCACGCGCGAGCACCTGGGCACGAGCGACAAGGTGATCATGGCCAACCGGCGCGTGCTGCTGGCCGCCATCGAGGCGGTGAAGGCCGGCGGCACGCCGCCCGGCGTGCTCGATGCCGGCGCGGCGGCGGCGCTGGTGGGGCCGGACACGATCGACTGCATCGCGCCGGCCACCGGGTGGGAGGCGACGTGGCGCGATGGCTGCGCCGCCAAGCGCGCGCGGGCGGCGTGGCTCGCGGGTTCGCCGCCGCCGGTGGGCGCGATGGGCTCGGCGTCGGCATCCGCCTCGCCCGCCGCGCCCGGCACCACGGGCGTGCCGGCGGCATGACGCTCGCCGAGCGCGCCGGCTTCACCGGGGAAGCCGGGCGCGCACGCGCCGCGGCCGTCGAGGCGGTGCTGGCGCGCGTGCGCGAAGCGGGGCTCGCGCAGGTGCGCATCGCCTGGGGCGACCTGCACGGCACCTTCCGCGGCAAGACGATCGTCCTCGACGCCGAGGCGCGCGCTCTGCGCAGCGCCTTCGACGACGGCATCGGCCTCGTCAGCACGATCCTGCTGAAGGACACCTCCGACCGCACGGCCTTCAAGGTGTTCGACCCCGCCGCGCCGGCGGCGTTGCCGGGGATGCGCGGCGCCAACAACCTGCTGCTGCTGCCCGACCCCGCGAGCTTCGTCGTGCTGCCGTGGGCGGGGTCGCCGGGTGGGGGCACCGGGTGGCTGCGTGCCGAGACCTTCTTCGCCGATGGCGCCGAGGTGCCGATCGACCCGCGCCGCGTGCTGCAGCGAGCGCTCGCGGCGCTCGCCAAGCGGGGCTTCGGCTTCGTCTGCGGGCTGGAGGTGGAGTTCCACGTCTGGCGCATCGTCGACGACGCGCTGGCGGCCGAGGCCGCGGCCTGGCCGGCCGAGCCGCCCGCGGTGCGCCTGCTGCACCCGGGCTACAACCTGCTGGCCGAGAACTGGGCCGACATGGCGCACGAGGTGCTCGACATCGTGCGCAGCAACGCGCTGGCGCTCGGCCTGCCGCTGCGATCGCTGGAGATCGAGCTCGGGCCCAGCCAGTTCGAGGCCGTCTTCGGCGCCGTCGACGCGCTGCAGGCGGCCGACCATATGCTGCTCTTCCGCAACGGCATGCGCCAGGCGCTGCGCCGTGCCGGCTATCACGCGAGCTTCGTCTGCCGGCCGCCGCTGCCCAATGCGATCGCGAGCGGCTGGCATCTGCACCAGTCGCTGGTGCGGCTCGGGGACGGCGGCAATGCGTTCCGTCGTGCATCTACTCGCGAGGGCGCCGGGCCGGGTGATGCCGAGTCGGTGCTCTCGACCGAAGGCGCGCACTGGCTGGCCGGCCTGCTCCTGCACGCACGCGGCATGGCCGCGCTGTGCGCACCGACGCTGCCCGCCTACAGCCGCTACCAGGGCAGCGTGATGGCGCCGCAGTCGGCGCTGTGGGGGCGCGACAACCGCGGCGCGATGCTGCGCGTTCTCGGCGATCCGGGCCATCCGGGGGGCGACCCGGCCACGCGCATCGAGAACCGCCTGGGCGAGCCGATGGCGAACCCGTACCTCTACCTGGCGGCGCAGGTCTTCGCCGGCCTGGACGGCCTGGCGCGGCGCGCGCTGCCGCCGCCGGCCACCGAGCAGCCCTATGCCGATGCGCCGGTGCGCCTGCCCACCTCGCTCGCCGAGGCGCTCGATGCGCTGCGCGCCGACGAGGTGATGCAGCAGGGCCTCGGCGGGCCGATGGCCGGCGTCTTCGAGACCGTGAAGCGCCAGGAACTGGCCCGCCATGCGGCCGCCGAGGACCCCGAGGCGTGGCTGCGGCGGGAGTACTTCGGCCGCTACTGAGGTGCCGCGCCGGCCCGATGGAAGGCGGGTCGAGGGGCCCCGCCCACACGCGCCGACGCACCGTCGGGTCCGCCGTCAGCCAATGCCGCTGCGGCATAGCTGATAGACGAGCCATGCGGCTTCCCGCCACCCTGGCGGGCCCGGACAATCCGCGTTCATGGCCATCCAGATCGAGTTCGTCAGCCACGACGGCCAGCGCCGCGTGGTCGAGGCGACGGTCGGCAAGAGCGTCATGTGGGCCGCGGTGGACCAGGGTGTCGAAGGCATCCTGGCCGACTGCGGCGGCACGCTGACCTGCGCCACCTGCCACGTCATCGTGGCGCCCGAGTGGGCGGCGCGACTGCCGCCCCCGGGGCCCGACGAGGAGGCGATGCTCGAGATGACGGCGGCGCCACGCGAGCCGGGCAGCCGGCTGAGCTGCCAGCTGGTGGTCACCCCGGAGTTGCACGGGCTCACGGTGCGCACACCGGCGACACAATTCTGAATCCGGGCCGACGGACCCGCGGGAGGAGACGGGCCATGCGCCTGCTGGAGATTGGGGCCAAGGCCTGTGCGGTGCTGGCCGGCCTGCTGCTGACCGTGATCACGCTGATGACCTGCGTCAGCGTGCTCGGCCGCAACACGGTGGGCTGGACGATCGTCGGCGACTTCGAGCTCTCGGCCTCGGCGGCCGGTGCCGCGATCGCGCTGTTCCTGCCTTGGTGCCAGGTCCGGCGCGGCAACATCATCGTCGACTTCTTCACGGCCAGGGCGACCTCGGCGACGCAGCTGCGCCTGGACCGCGCGGGGGCGTTCGTGCTGGCGGTCGCGATGGGCCTGCTGGCGTGGCGAACGAGCGTCGGCGGGCTCAATGCCTGGAACTCGCAGTCGGGCTCGATGATGCTCGGCTTCCCCGAGTGGATCGTCTACCTGCTGATGGTGCCGCCGATCGCGCTGACGGCGGTGATCGCCCTCGTGCAGGCGCTGCGGGGGTTCGGCGAGGAGGCGACGCAATGAGCCCGATTGCGCTGACCGTGCTGATCTTCGCCCTCATGCTGGGGCTGATGGCGGTGCGCGTGCCGATCGCCGTGTGCATGTTCGCGGCCGGCTGCATCGGCTACGTGCTGCAGGCGGGCTGGGCACCGCTGGCCAGCTTCCTCAACACGCAGGCGTTCGCGCGCTTCGCGAGCTACGACCTCAGCGTGATCCCGCTCTTCATCCTGATGGGCAACTTCGCCACGCAGGGGGGCATCAGCCGCGCGCTGTTCCAGTTCGCGGCGGCGGTCATGGGCCGCTTCAAGGGCGGCCTCGCGATGGCCGCCGTGATGGCGTGCGCGGCCTTCGGCGCCATCTGCGGCTCCAGCGTCGCGACAGCGGCCACGATCACGCAGGTGGCGCTGCCGGAGATGAAGAAGCACGGCTTCTCCGGGCGGCTGGCCACCGGCACGCTGGCCGCCGGCGGCACGCTGGGCATCCTGATCCCGCCGTCGGTGCCGCTCGTGATCTACGCCATCCTCACCGAGCAGAACATCGCCAAGCTCTTCGCAGCCGCGATGGTGCCGGGGATCATCGCGATGCTCGGCTACATGGCCGCCATCGCCGTCTACGTGCGCCTGGTGCCGGGCCACGCGCCCGAGCACGACGAGGCGCCGGAGCTGGCCTGGTCGTCGTTCGTGGGCATCGCGCCGATCGCGATCATCTTCCTCATCGTCTTCGGCGGCATCTACGGGGGCAAGTTCACGCCCACCGAGGGCGCGGCGGTCGGCGCCGCGGCCACCTTCGTCGCCGCGCTCGCCAAGCGCGAGATCGACTGGGCCAAGTTCAAGCAGTGCTTCTACGCGACGGCCGAGTCGTCGGCGATGATCTTCATGATCTTCCTCGGCGCCGACCTGATGAACTCGGCGCTGGCGCTGACGCAGGTGCCCGGTCAGCTCGCCGCGGTGGTGCAGGGCTGGGGCCTGCCGCCGCTGGCCGTGGTGGGCGCGATCCTGCTCTTCTACGTCGTGCTCGGCGCGGTGATGGACGAGCTGTCGATGATCCTCCTGACCATCCCGATCTTCTTCCCGATGGTCATCGGGCTGGACTTCGGCATGCCCAAGGAGAGCGTGGCGATCTGGTTCGGCATCATGGTGCTGATGACGGTGGGCTTCGGCCTGCTGGCGCCGCCGGTGGGCCTCAACGTCTACGTCGTCAACGGCATGTCCAAGGACGTGCCGATCGCCGAGAGCTACCGTGGCGTGATGCCGTTCCTCGTCTCGGACACCTTGCGCACGCTGCTGCTGCTGTTCTTCCCTGCCCTCTCGTTGTGGCTGGTGAAGTACGTGGGCTAGCCGTGAAGCTTCGATAGGGCCTGCGGCGGGAGGGCGGCCGCGCCACCCTCGGCGTCAGGTCGTGCCGGCCAGCGCCCGGCGGGCGGGGGCCACGTAGCGGTCCAGGCGCGCGAGGCGATCCTCGGGCAGCGGCCGCAGCAGCGAGTTGGCCGCCGTGGGCGGACGGGCTGTGTCGGGCCGGAAGTTCTCGAAGGCGGCGCGCAGCGTGCCTGCGTCGGCGGCCGCCAGCGCCGGCCGGTGGATGAACAGCGGGCCGGGGATGTCGCCGATCGAGGCGAGCACCCGCTCGCCGCGCGGCGTGGCCGCGGGCAGCGAGTTCAGCTGCGTGTCCGCGCAGACGATCGCGCTCACCTCGTCGCGGTCGAGCGCGAACAGCGCGCTGTTGATCGAGGCCATCGCCACCACCGGGCAGGTTCCGGCCAGCCCCTCGTGCTCCAGCCACTGGTGCCCGACCGTGGCGGTGAGCGACAGCGCATCGAGCATGCCGACCGGCCGGCCGCGCAGGTCGGCCGGCGCGCGCACCGGGCCGGCCGCCTTGACGCACACCACCACCGTCACCGTGACGGTCGGGGCGGCCACCATGCGCCAGCCCCAGTCGACCATTGCCAGCCGCGCGAGGTGCGCCGGCAACTGCACGACGTCGTGCTCGCCGCGTCGCGTGGCCTCCATCAGGTGGCGGAAGTCGCGCGCGGTCACCATCTCGACCGGCCGCGAGAGCTGCGCCTCGAGGTGCCGGCGCAGAGGCGCGAAGACGGCCAGCAGTGCCGCGGGCGACAGGAACGGCGCCAGCGCGATGTTGAGCGGCGTGGCCGGCGCCGCGTCCGGCGACCTGCGGGCCGCCTCGGGCCGAGGCTGTTGTGCGGCTGCCTGCGGAATGCAGGTGGCGGTGGCCGCTGCGGCGAGCGCGCGCAGCGCAAGCCGGCGCCGTGGCGGCGCGGCGGGCGCGGCATCGCCCGGGTCGGGCGCGGTGCGGGGGGGCTTCATGCGGCGAGATCCATCATGCGGCTCGATCGTCGGGGGCGCCGTCGCCGAGCAGGCGGTCCAGCTGCTGCAGCAGCGTCGGGATGTCGACCGGCTTGGTGAGATAGGCATCGAAGCCGGCCTCGGTGGCGCGCCGGATGTCGGCCGGCATCGCATTGGCCGACAGCGCCAGCAGCGGCAGCGCGCGCGGGCCCGCCTCGCCGCGCAGGCGGCGGCACAGGGCGACGCCATCGAGGCCGGGCAGGTCGATGTCGACGATGGCCCCGTCGAAGGGCTCCTGCTGCAGGCGTGCCAGTCCCGCGAGTCCGTCGTGCGCCACCTCGAGCGTCCAGTCGGGACGCAACTGCATCACCTGCCGCAGCAACTCGACGTTGGACGGGTTGTCCTCGACGTAGAGCAGGCGCCGCGCGACCCGGCCGGGCGTGCTCGCCGGCGCCGGGGTCGCCGCGATCGTGGCCGCCGTGGCCGCGCGATCGGGTGCCGCGGCCGCCGGCAGCCAGATCTCGAACTCCGAGCCGATGCCGACCGTGGAGCGCACCTCGAGCCGGCCGTTCATCAGGTCGACGAGCCGGCGCGTGATGACGAGCCCGATGCCGGTGCCCTCGATGACCTCGTCGTCGCGCACGAAGCGCGTGAACGGCTCGTACAGGCGGGCCAGCTGCGCCGGCGCGAGGCCGCGGCCGGTGTCGACCACCGCCAGCGGCCGCTGCCCGTCGTGCACGGGCCCGATGCGCACCTCGACCTGCCCGCCTTCGCGGTTGTACTTGACCGCGTTGCTGAGCAGGTTCGCCAGCACCTGCTTCAGGCGCCGGCGGTCGGCGGTGACCCAGGCGCCGCCCGGCACCGGATCCGGCGCCCGCAGGACGAGGCGCCGCTGCGCCGCCTGCACGTGCACCAGCGCGAGCGACTCGGCGGCCACGGCATGGAGCTCCACCGGCTCGGCCGAGGTCGTCATGACGCCGGCCTCGATGCGCGAGAGGTCGAGCACGTCGTTGATCAGGGCCAGCAGGTGCCAGCCGGCCGCCTCGACCTGCCGCAGCCGCTCCAGGTCGGCCGGCCGCAGCCCGTCGGCGTCCAGCGTCATCACCTGGGCGAAGCCGAGGATGGCATTGAGGGGCGTGCGCAGCTCGTGGCTCATGCGCGAGAGGAACTCGCTCTTGGACAGGTTCGCCCGCTCGGCCTCCTCCTTGGCGCGGCTGAGCTCGGCGGTGCGCTCGCGCACGCGCTGCTCCAGCGTCTCGTTGGCGCGGCGCAGCTCGCGCTCGGCCTGCACGTGCCGCGTCACGTCGGTGAGCGTGGCCATCGCGGCGTGCGGCGTGACCTCGCCGCTGCGCCACAGCGGGGAGGCGTTGACGGTCACCCAGGAGGAGCTGCCGTCGGCACGCTCGATGCGAAGCAGGTGGTCGCGCTGGGGCTGGCCGCTGGACAGCGCGGCCCGCGTGGCACGGTCCTCGGGCGCCACGGGCCGGCCGTCGGCCCGGAACAGCCGGGCGCCGCCGCGTTCCACGTCGAGCGGGCCGTGCGGCGGGGGCCGGTCGAACCCGTGCAGGCGCAGGAAGGCCTCGTTGCAGTCGATGAGCCGGTTGTCGCGGTCGACGATCAGATAGCCCTCGGCCAGCGTGTCGAGCACGCTGCGCGTGAACTGCTGCTGGTCGCGCAGTGCGGCCAGCTGCGAGGCCACGGCCTCGGCCATGCGGTTGAAGGCCTGCGCCACCTCGTCGATGTCGCGCACGCGGCTGCCGGGCAGGCGGGTGACGTAGTCGCCCTCGGCGATGCGGCGGCTGGCCTGCGTGAGGCCGCGGAACTCGCGGCTGAGCCAGCCCATGGCCAGCGTCAGCAGCACCGTGCCGGCCAGCAGCACGCCCATGCCGATGGCCAGGCCGCGACGGCCGAGCGAGCGCTGCGCGTCGGCCAGTTCCTCGGTGCGCAGCGCGAAGCGGATCTGCCCGAGCGTCTGGTCGGCCACCCGGACCGGCGCCCGGGCCACCGGCGCGTCGGCGGGCGGCTCCGAGCCTGCGCGCGCGACGAGGCGGCCGCGCGCGTCGGTGAGCTCGAGGAACTCGAGCGTCGTGAGGCCCACGTTGGCACGCACGAGCTCGGCGATGGTGGCGTAGTCGCGCGCCGCCAGCAGCGGCCCGAGCGCGGCCTCGAGCAGCGGGACCATGCCCTGGCGCTCGGCCTCGAAGCGCTCCTGCAGCGTGCGCTGCAGCTGCTGCTGGGCGCTCCACAGCAGCAGCCCCAGCATCGCGGCGAAGACGGCGAGGCTGGCCAGCAGGTATTGGCTTCGCAGCGTTCGGAACAAGGGGCGCCTGCGCGGGCGGTCGCTCGCGGCATTGTGTCGCAGTGCCGCCGGCGGCCCGTGGACAATCGCCGCGGCAGCCGTGCCCCGGCACTCAGGGAAACCCTTGAAGTCCGAGTTCGGCCCCGGCCGTTACCTTCCCACCCACTGTTCCGCGAGGAGATCCACCCGATGAAACGCCGCACCCTCCTGCAAGGCGCGACCGCGGCGACGGCCGCCGCCACGCTCGGCACGCCGCTCGCCGCGCTGGCGCAGCAGACCGTGACGCTGAAGTTCCACACCTTCATGGCGCCGATGAGCAACGTGTGGCTCACGATGCACAAGCCTTGGATGGAGAAGGTCGAGAAGGACTCGGGCGGCCGCATCAAGTTCGAGGCCTACCCGGCGATGCAGCTGGGCGGCACGCCGGTGCAGCTGTACGACCAAGCCCGCGACGGCGTCGTCGACATCGTCTGGACGCTGCCGGGCAACACCGCCGGCCGCTTCCCGCGCATCGAGGTGTTCGAGCTGCCGTTCATGATGAACAACGCCGAGGCCACCTCGAAGGCGTACTGGGAGTACTTCCAGACGCAGGCGCCCGACGAGTTCAAGGAGACGCACGTCATCGCGCTGCACGTGCACGGGCCGGGCATGTTCCACTCGGCCAGCAAGCAGATCAAGTCGGCCGCCGACCTGAAGGGCATGAAGGTGCGCGGCCCGACCCGCCTGGTCACGAAGATGCTCGCCTCCGTGGGCGCCACGCCGGTGGGCATGCCGCTGCCGCAGATCCCGGACGCGCTGAGCAAGGGCACCATCGAGGCCTGCGTCATCCCGTGGGAGGTCGTCCCCTCGGTGAAGGTGCACGAGCTGACCAAGTTCCACAGCGAGTTCGACAACACCGGCGGGGCCCTGTACACGACCACGTTCGTGATGGCGATGAACAAGGCCAAGTACGAGGGCCTGGCGCCCGACCTGAAGAAGGTGATCGACGCCAACTCCGGCATGGCCGCCTCGGCCTGGCTCGGCAAGACGCAGCAGGGCAACGACCCCGCCGGCCGCAAGACGGCGGTGGACCGTGGCAACACGATCTACCAGTTCACCGCCGCCCAGCGCGAGGAGTTCATCAAGCGGTCCAGCCACGTCGACGAGGAATGGGTCGCCGACATGGACAAGCGCGGCTTCAAGGGCAAGCAGCTGCTCGACACCGCCAGGCAGCTGATCGCGAAGCACGGCCGCGGCTGACCGGCCGCGGCGGCCGTGCCGCGCGAGCGGTGCGGCCCGCGCCGGCGGGCGCGCGCGAGCAGAGGGGCCGATGCGGCCCCTTTTCCGTTTCCGGGGCGGCTGCGCCCCCTCTGCCGTCTCCGGGGCCGTCAGATCCTGGAGCCGTAGCGCGCGAGCACCTGCGGCATCGCATGCCGGATGTGCAGCGACAGCCCGAGCGCCGCCATGTGGTTGCCGTTGCGGCCGAGGATGCGCTCGGCCATCGGCAGGAACTCGTTCTCCTCGTAGCGGGCGTGCTCCTCGTAGCGCGTGACGAGGGCGCCCACCTGCGCCGTGAGCTCGGCCACGGCCATCGCCGCGTCCTGCCCCTTCGCGAGCCGCTTCAGCGAGGGCTCCAGCGCCTCGAAGGCCGCCTCCACCGCGCGGTGCTCCTCGGTCAGCTGCGCGACGATCGCCTGCACCTGCTCCCGCTCGGCGCCACGCGTCGCGCTCGCGAGCACGGCCGGGAACAGCTCGCGCTCCTCCTCCTGGTGGTGCTCGTAGACGGCCGCGCGAAAGAAGCGCTGCGTCTCCTCGGCCACGGCGCGGGCGCGTGCCGCCGCCTCGGCCAGGGCGGGCAACCCGCCGAGCGACGCCAGATGGCCGAGGATGCCCTCGTGGCAGCGGGAGAAGCCGGCAATCGGCGTGTCGGGCGCCGGGGCGTCCGCGGCAGTGGAAGGATCGTTCGGCATCGAGGGCTCCAGGACGGCCACTAGCGCAGTTGCGCCCGGCGGCCGATGGCGGCAAGGTACGCGCGCGCCCTCGTGGCTGCCTTGACTGCGGTCAAGCCATGCGCCGGGGTGCGTGCGGCCCGGGCGGCCCTGCGCCTGATCACCGGGTTGCCGCGCGGCCGGGGCCCTCCGGCCTTGGCGGCGTCAGGCCCTACGCGCCCACGTGCCCGTGACGCCGTGGCCCTCGGCTGCGGCGCCGGCGGCCCGCAGCGCGAGTTCGCGCCCGAGCCACGCCGCGCCGCGCACGCCCGACGAATCGCCGTGCACGCTCCGGGCCAGGCGGGTGCGCACCGGCTCGCGCACGCCGCCACTCACCACCCAGGCCTGCCAGAGCGCCGGCACGCGTTCGTAGAGGTGCGCCATGCGCGAGAGCCCGCCGCCGAGCACGATGACGTCCGGGTCGAGCAGGTTGATCACCCCGGCCAGCGCCCGTGCCAGGCGCGAAGCGTGCCGCTCGAGCGTCGCCGCGCACGCGGCATCGCCGCGGGCCGCGGCGGTGGCGATCGCCTCTGCCGTGAGCCGCTGCCGCTCCGAGCCACCCGCGGCGGCTTCGCCGGCTGCGTCGTGCGCGTGGTGCGTGCCGTGCCCGCCCCGCTCGTGATGATCGCGCGCCAGGCCCGGGCCGCTCACGAGCGTCTCGACGCATCCGGCATGGCCGCAGTAGCAGGGCCAGAGCGGGTCCGCGGCCGGGTCGCGCCACGGCAGCGGGTTGTGGCCCCATTCGCCGGCCACGCCGTTGGGGCCGGTGAGGACGCGCCCGTGCACGGCGATGCCTGCGCCGACGCCGGTGCCGAGGATGGCCGCGAAGACGACGCCGTGGCCCGCGCCGGCGCCGTCGGTGGCCTCCGACAAGGCCAGGCAGTTGGCATCGTTGGCCACGGCGACGGGCTGCCCGACGGCGGCCTCCAGGTCGCGCGGCAGCAGGCGGCCGTTCAGGCACTGCGAGTTGCAGTTCTTCATGCGGCCGTCGGGCGTCACGGTGCCCGGCGTGCCGATGCCGATGCTCACCGCCGCGGCGGCGGCGGTGCGGCCGCGCTGCACGAGCGCCGCCAGCATCGCGAGCGTCGCTTCGTAGTCCCCGGCCGGCGTGGGCACGCGTTCACGCCAGCCCACCCGGCCGTCGTCCCCGAGCAGCACCGCCTCGGTCTTGGTGCCGCCGAGGTCGATGCCGAGCATCGGGGGCGCGGCCCCGCCGCCCGCCACCGGCGCCATCAGCCGGGCCGCTCCGGCGAGCGAGCCACTACAGCGGCGCGGTCCGCGCTTCGAGCCAGGCGAGCGCGGCGCCGGTCAGGCGTGGCGCCAGCCGTTCGCGCACGGTGGCGTGGTAGGCGTCGAGCCACGCGACCTCGTCGGCGCGCAGCAGCGAGCGCTCGATACAGCGCGTGTCGATCGGACACAGCGTCAGCGTCTCGAAGGCCAGGAAGTCGCCGAACGTGCTTCCCTCGGGCGTGGCCGCCGGCACGTTGAGCACGAGGTTCTCGATGCGCACGCCCCACCGGCCCGGCCGGTACAGGCCCGGCTCGATGGAGGTGATCATCCCGGGCTCCATCGCCATGTGCGGCTCGGGGATCGTGCGGCTGATGCTCTGCGGCCCCTCGTGCACGTTGAGGAAGTAGCCGACGCCGTGCCCCGTGCCGTGGCCGAAGTCGAGCCCCTCCGCCCACAGCGGCGCGCGCGCGATGGCATCGATCATCGGGCTCAGCGTGCCGCGCGGGAAGCGCGTGCGCGACAGCGCCATCGTGCCCTTGAGCACGAGCGTGAAGTCGCGCTTCATCGCCGCGCTCACCGTGCCCACCGGCCACACGCGCGTGATGTCGGTGGTGCCGCCGAGGTACTGGCCGCCGCTGTCGATGAGCAGCAGGCCGTCGCCCTCGATCGTGGCGTGGCTCTCGGGCGTGGCGCGGTAGTGCGGCATCGCGCCGTTGGCGTTGAAGCCGGCGATGGTGGAGAACGACAGCCCGACGAAGCCCGGGCGCCGGGCGCGGGCCGCGCTCAGCTTCTCGTCGATGGTGATCTCGGTGACCACGCCGTGCGGGCGGCCGGGCGCGAGCGCCTCTTCCATCCAGGCGTAGAACTCGCACATCGCGACGCCGTCCTCGATCATCGCCTCGCGCACGTGCGCGGCCTCGGCGTCGGTCTTGCGGCTCTTCGCGAGCGTGCTGGGGTTGAGGGCCTCGACGACCTTGCAGCCCGCGCCCACGCGCTGGCGGAACCCGAGCGTCACGCGCCGGGGGTCGACGAGCAGCGTGTCGCCCGCGCCGAGCGCGGCCAGCGCCGCCGGCGCCTGCGCATAGGGCAGCACCTGGATGCCGTCGGCCGCGAGCGCGGCGCGCTCGGCCGCGCCGATCTTCGTGGCGCCGCCCGGACCCGTGTCGAGTTCGACGAACAGGCGGCCCCCGCTGCCGTCGAGCATCAGGTGGGCGATGAAGACCGGGTTGTAGTCGACGTCGCTGCCGCGCAGGTTGGTGATCCAGGCGATGTCGTCGACGGTGGAGGCGAAGTGATGGGTCGCGCCGTGCGCGGCCATCGCCTGCCGCACGAGCGCGAGTTTCTCGCCGCGCGTGCGAGGCGCATGCGGCGCGGCGTGCGCGTAGACGGGCCGCGCCGGCAGCGCAGGCCGGTCGGGCCAGATGGCATCGAGCGGGTCGGCGTCGGTGCGCAGCGTGATGCCGGCGGCCTCCAGGCGTGCCTTCAGCGCCTGCGCCGCTCCGAGGCCGAGCACCTGGCCGTCGACCGCGACGGTGCCGCCGCGCGGCACGCGCTCGACCATCCAGTCGATGTGTGCGGCGGCCGCCGCCGACGCGATGCGCACGAGGTCGATGCCGCTGCCCTGCAACTCGCGCTCGGCCTGTTCCCAGTAGCGGCTGTCGGCAAACAGGGCCGCGGCGCGCTGCCCCACGACCAGCGTGGCGACGGAGCCGGTGAACCCGGACAGCCACTGCCGGCCCTGCCAGCGCTCGGGCAGGTACTCCGACAGGTGCGGATCGGCGCTCGGCACCAGCAGGGCGTCGATCCCTTCGCGCGCGAGCACCTCGCGCAACTGCGTGATGCGGGCACGGAAGGCAGAGGTGCGGGCGTCCATCGTGGCTCCGGCGTTGGCGAGGGTCGGACGATTCTAGGAGCCCGGCCCTTCGGGCAGGCGCGACGCGGGCAGACCCCCGTCCCTGTGGGGGCCAGATGCCCCTAGCATCAACGGGCCGCCGCTGACGAGGGCGCCATGAACGATCGGGCTTCCGCCGAAGGGCCGGACGCGAGTCGGCTCCGTCTGGGCCGCTGCACGCTGGACCTGGCCGCTGGCGAGCTGTTCACCGCCGATGGTGAACTGGCAGGCTTGCGCAAGCAGGCACTGGACTTGCTGCTGGTGCTCGGGCGCCGCGCCGGCCAAGTCGTGAGCAAGGACGATCTGATGAGCCACGTCTGGCCTCGGGTGGTCGTGGGCGAGGGCTCGCTGACGCAGGCCATCGCCGACGTGCGGCGCGTGCTCGGTGACAACGACCACCGCCTCGTGCGCACGGTGGCCCGTCGAGGCTACATGCTGGTGCCCGATGGCCTGGCGGCCGCCCCTGACTCCCGTGCTCCCACCGGGCCCGGCCACGGTGCGGCCGGGGCAGCGACGGCCCCGAGGGTCGGCTCGACCGATCCCCGGGTGCCGCCCGTCGCGTCCGACGCGGCGCGGCTCGACCCGGTCGTGGCGCGCCCGGCGGCCGAGCTGCCAGATGCGTCACGGTCGCCGCCAGAGCCGCCGCGTCGCCGGGCCGCGCTGGTGGGTGCGTTCGCGCTGCTCTTGCTGCTGTCGATGACGGCCGGGCTGGCGCTGCGCGGCGGACCGATGACTTGGCTCTCGCCGGCAGACCTGGCACGTGCGCCTCTGCCGCGCGAGGTACCGCCGCTGTCGATCATCGTGCTGCCGTTGACGCAGGAGGGCGAGACACAAGGGACCGGCTGGCTGGCTGATGCGCTGCATGGCGACCTCGTCGTCGCCGTCGCCAGGCTGAACCGCAGCCTGGTGATCGCGCGCGACACCGCCGCCACGTACAAGGGCCGCACCGTCGATCCGCGCCAGGTGGCGCGTGAGATGGGCGTGCGCCATGTCGTGCGGGGCACGCTGCGGCAGGAAGGCACGGCGGTGCAGCTCAGCGTCGCGCTGATCGACGGCGAGAGCGGCGTGCAGCGCTGGGCGGAGACCTTCTCGACCGAGCGCGCGCTGCTCGCGCAGACGGTGGGGGACTTCGCCGTGGCGATCGAGCGCACGCTGGTGGGCGAGCTTTACCGTACCACCGTCGAGCGCCGCGCGGCGCTGTCGCCGGCCGAGGTGACTGCCGACGACCTCGCGATGCAGGGCTATGCGCTGTGGTACCGCGGCGTTTCGCGCGAGAACGTGCTCGCGGCGCGCGAGCTCTTCGAGCGCGCGCTGGTGCTGGATCCGGACTCGCCGCGCGCCTGGGCGGGCATCCAGTTCACGACCGCCAACCAGCTGCTCAACGGCTGGACCGACGACCGCGCGGCGACCGCGCGCCGCGCCGAGGAGGCCGCGTCGAACCTGGAGCGCGTGGATCGGGACGGCAGCCAGACCTACAGTGCCAAGACGTTCAAGCTGTTCCAGCAGCGCGACTTCCAGGCGATGCTGCAGGTGACCACCGAGTGGGTCGATCGCTATCGGCTGCCGCTGGCCTTTGGGGCGCACGGTTCGGCGCTGACCCTCAACGGCCGATTCGACGAGGCGGTGCCCGTCATCGAGCGGGCGCTGCGCCTGGGCCCGCGCGACCCGTTCCGCGCCGAGTGGCAGTACCGGTTGGCGGTGGCCCACTACGGCGCCGGCCGGTACGACCTGGCGCGCGACTGGAGCCAGAGCGCCGCCAACACCAACGCCCGGCTGGTGTGGCCGCCGATTCACGCGGCGGCGCTGCTGCAACTCGGCCGGCGGGAGGCGGCGAAGCGGGCCTTCGATGAGCACATGAAGCGCCACCCGAACTTCACCGTCGCGCAGGTCGTCGCGCGCATGCCCAGCGAGGAGCCGGGCTACGCCGCGGCCCGGGAGCGCCTCCTCGTCAGCCTGCGCGAGCTGGGGCTGCGGGACTAGGGCGTCCAGGGCGCGCGATCGCGCCTCGGGTGACGGTGGCCGACCGCGCGCCGGCGGTTCAGGTACCGCGCAGGCGCCGGACCAGCCACCGATGAGACCGACATGAGCGTTCTTTGAGAACCCTCTGAGGACTCGCGCGCTCCTCGCGCGGACATTGACGCCACCCCCGGAACCCCGGCGGGCCTGTGGCAAGCCAATGGAGACCTCCATGACCCGTTCCCTCTACTTCCTCGGCGGTGTCTTCGCGATGACGCTCGTCCTGTTCGCCCAGATCCTCGAGCCGTGGCCGACGAAGTCCGCCACCACCGCGGCAGCCGTGCCCTCCGATCGGGACTCGGCGCCGGTGCATGACCCGGCCACCGCGATCGAAAACCTCGCCGCCTGGCCGGCCGAAGCGAGCCGGTAGCGTTCCAGCGCGGCCGGAGAGCGACGCCGGATCCCGGCGGTCGCGCGCGCCGCATGCCGGAAAAGAAGCGGCCCCGGGGCGCGAGCCCCGGGGCCGAAACGTCTCGCAGTGAGAACGTAGGAGGAATCTACGCGTGTGCGACCGTGCGGTGGAGCGTCTCCGCGCGGCGGTCGGGCTTCCGAGGGTTCCGCCGCCTTCCCGGGCCAGGCGGCCGGTCGAGGCGGAACGAGCGTGGGATCGCGTCGGCGCCGTCGGCGATCAGCCGCGCGCCGCCTCGCTCGTGGCACGGGCGAGCTGCGCGGGCGTCGGGTCGCTCTTGGCCAGCAGGTCGACGGTGCCCAGCATGCCGAGCGTCATCATCATGGCAAGGGAGAGGGCGGCGAGGCGTTGCAGCGGCGTCTGGCGGGTGGTGTTGGTGCTCATGGCTTGCTCCGGGTTCGAGGTGTCAGGGGCTGTGCGTGTCTTGTCGTTGGAGGCACTGTAGGTTCCCGTCCGTGCCGGTGCCAGGGGCAGCCGACCGGCGGCCGGCTTGCCGCGACGGAGTGCGGCTGAGCGCGATGAACGGCGCCCGACGGCGCCGGCGCAGGGCGTGCCGGGACGGCCGGGCCGGCTGAGCCGGGTGCCGCGAGTTCGTGAAGACTTACGCCGGCCGGCCCGCCGCGGCCGCCGCAAGCCCGGAGATCCCCACCAATTGAGGCCTTCTCCGGGGTTTGAGCGGCGCGGCGGCTGTGGCACGCTTTGCGCTAGGCAGTCTGGCGCGTCGTCGGCCGGCACGGGCGGCGGCGCGTTGATTGCGGCATCCTCTCGTCGTGTCCCGACGGCCCCAGGAGTCTGTGCATGAGTCGTTCCACCGGTCTTGTCCCGCGAGTGCAGGCCACGATCCCGCTGGCCCACATGCGCACCGTCTTCCGCGTTCACGACGTGGAGAAGCGGCTGGACAAGCTCCCTCCGCGCGAGCATGAAACCTTGCGCGCCACCTACGAGCGCATGCTCGAAAAAGGTGCAGAGCGCTTCCAGGTGAAGCCTTCCGGCGTGCCTGCGATGGAGCACCTGTACGAGGAGCTTCCCAACTTCGGCGAGGTGCTCGACGACATCCGCCGCCAGCTGGCGCTGTGCCAGGACAGCCGCGACGCGCTGGAGATCACGCCGATGCTGCTGCTGGGCCCGCCGGGCATCGGCAAGACGCACTTCGCGCGCGAGGTGGCCAAGCTGCTGGGCACCGGCCTCGGCTTCGTCTCGATGAGCAGCCTGACCGCGGGCTGGGTGTTGAGCGGTGCCAGCAGCCAGTGGAAGGGCGCCCGGCCCGGCAAGGTGTTCGAGACGCTGGTCGACGGCGTCTACGCCAATCCGGTGATGGTGGTCGACGAGATCGACAAGGCGCGCGCCGAGCACGCGTACGACCCGCTGGGGGCGCTGTACAGCCTGCTCGAGCACGATACGGCCGAGGCCTTCACCGACGAGTTCGCCGAGGTCGCGATCGACGCCAGCCAGGTCATCTGGGTGGCCACGGCCAACGACGAGCGATCGATCCCCGAGCCGATCCTGAACCGCATGAACGTCTTCGACGTGCAGGCGCCGGATCGCGATGCCGCCCGCGTCATCGCCAGCCGCCTGTACACGAGCATCCGCGGCGCGCACGACTGGGGCCAGCGTTTCGATCCCGAGCCGAGCGAGGCCGTTCTGGACCGCCTGGCGGCGATGGCGCCGCGCGAGATGCGCCGCGCCTGGATGACGGCCTTCGGCAATGCGCGCCTCGCCGGGCGCGGCACGCTCGAGCTGGCCGACCTGCCGGACGCCGGCACGCGCCGCTCGCCGATCGGCTTCGTGCAGTAAGCCGGGCCGGTCGCGCCGCGGTGGCCGCCCGTGGCGGTGCGGCCCCTCAGGTGGCCGCGATGACGCGGCCGCCGCGGATCACGCGCCGCTTGCCGGCCTGCTTGCCGGCGTACATCGCGGCGTCGGCGCGCTTGAGCAGGTCGCCGGCGTTGTCGGCGTCCAGCGGCGCGAGCGCGTAGCCCACCGTCAGCCCCACCGTGCAGCGGTGGCCGGCGGCATCGAACGGCAGCTCGAAGGCGGCCAGCAGCTTCCGCCCGAGGGCGAGTGCCGCGCCGTCGTCCTCCAGCCCCGAGGCGAGCACGACGAACTCGTCGCCGCCCAGCCTTGCCACGAGGTCGCCGCTGCGCAGCTGCGAGCGCAGCCGCTCGCCCACCGCCACCAGCAGCGCATCGCCCACGTCGTGGCCGTAGCGGTCGTTCACCGGCTTGAAGCCGTCCAGGTCGAGCAGGAACAGGCCGGTCATGTGGCGCGGGGTGCTGGCGCGCAGCGCCGCCTCCAGGCGGTCGTGCAGGCCGCGGCGGTTGGGCAGGCCCGTGAGCGCGTCGGTCTCCGCGAGGAGACGCTGCGCGTCGGCCTCCATCTGCATGCGGTCGGCGTCGCGGTGGATGCGCTGCACGCGCAGGCCGAGCACGGCCATCCACGCGGTCATCTCGATCATCGTCGTGAACGGGTACACGTGCTGCGTCCAGAACGTGGGCTCGATGTGCCCTCGCAGGATCCCGGCCACCGTCACGGCCCCCGCGGAGTACGCGAACCAGCCGACGAGGATGACGAGCGCCGTTCGTTCGCCGCGCCTGGCGCGCGCAAAGGCCACGGGCAGCACGACGAACTGCGCGGCCAGTCCCAGCAGCGTGGCGCTGGTCTGCGTGCCGCGGTAGCCCAGCAGGCCCAGCAGGTTGGCGGCCAGGGCGAGCAGGGCCAGCAGGCACAGCACCCGCAGCAGGCGCGAGGCGAGCGGGCTGATCTCGCCCGCCACGAGGGTGTTGTTCATGAACGGCGCCCCCGCGGCCACCGCCACCAGCACGCCGAGCGGGGCCACTTGGATCGAAAGGGCCGGCCACCCGGGCCAAAGCCATTGCGGCCCGACCCCGAAGTAGCTGAGCATGAACGCCATGTTGCCCAGCAGCAGCAGTGCGTACTGCCCGAAGACGATGTCGCGCAGGTTCAGCCAGTGCAGCACGCTGTACATCAGCATGCACAGCGCGACGCCGAAGATCAGGCCCTGCACCAGCTGCACGCGCGCCTCGTGTCGGGTGAACGAGGCGTCGGTGCGCAGCGTGACCGGCACCACCGCCGAGCTGAGGGTCTGCACGCGCAGCAGGATCTCCTGCTCGCCGGGGGCGAGCGTCAGCGGCGCCGCGTGGGTGCGGCTGGCCATCGGGCGCTCGTGGCCCGGCAGCGCGTTGCCGAGCACCTGGTGCGACACGATGCGCCCCTCGCGCAGCAGGTACAGGTCGACGCGGTTCAGCGGCGGATAGTCGATCTCGAGCACGCGCCGGGCCGGCTCGGACCCCGGCACGACGAGCGCGGCCCGCAGCCAGACGGTCTCGTCGCGCCGGCCGAGGTTGTTGGGCACCCCGTCGGGTCGGCCGAAGCGGCGCGCCTGGGTGGCCAGATCGGCCGCCTCGTAACGGTTGTCGGGATCGGCCAGCAGGGTCAGCGCCGGCCACAGGGCGAGGTCGGCGCGCGCGTCCACCGTCAGCGGCTCCGGCGTCGCCGGCCGGGCGGCTTCGGGCCCCGAGGCGTGCGCGGGGCCTGCGGCACCGAATGCGAGGGCGGCCGCGACGCAGAGCGCGACGAGGAAGGCGATCGCCGGCGCCAGCGCGGAGCGGGCCGCACGCACCGCGAACGGTGAGAGGCGCGGGCCCGGGCCTGCGCCCGGCGGGCGCCGTCGTGGTGGGCAGGGCAGGGGAGAGGCGACCCGCATGGCCCATGGGTTTTCGGCCGGGCGCGCCCATCCTTGAGGTGGAACCCGCCCACGCGCCGGAAGACCGCGGCAACCCCGCAGAATTGACGCATGACGGCACGAGACCGGCAACTCCTGGCGGGCCTGCTGCTCGCGGCGGCCTCCTGCGCGACGGCGCAGGACGCGGCCCCGCGGCCAACGACGACGGCGACACCGGTGACGCCCGCAACACCGGCCACACCGGCGACGCCGGCGGCATCGCCGCCGTCGACGGCAGCGGCGCCCGCGGCGCGCCCGCGGGTGGGCCTGGTGCTCGGCGGCGGAGGGGCGCGCGGCGCCGCCCACATCGGCGTGCTCGAGGTGCTGGAGGATCTCCGCGTCCCGGTGGATTGCGTGGCCGGCACCAGCATGGGCGCGCTCGTGGCCGGCGCCTGGGCCGCGGGGATCTCGCCGGCGCAGATGCGCGAGGAACTCGCGCGCGCCGACTGGGCCGACATGTTCCAGGACAACCCGGACTACGCCGAGCTCAACCACCGCAACAAGCGGCTGATGCAGCGCTTCCTGCCCGGCAGCGAGACCGGGCTCACCGCCAACGGCGCCGTCACCCCGCCGGGCGTCGTGTCGGCGCAGAAGATCAAGCTCTTCTTCAATCGCCTCGTGCGTGCCGACGCCGGCGAGCGCCGCATCGAGGACCTGCCGCTGCCGGTGTCGATCATCGCCACCGACATCGGCACCGGCGCGCGCGTCGTGCTGCGCGAAGGCAGCCTCACGCAGGCGATGCGCGCCAGCATGTCGGTGCCCGGCCTGATGGCGCCGCTGGAGCTGGACGGGCGCAAGCTCGTCGACGGCGGCCTCACCGACAACCTGCCGGTGCGGGAGGTGCGCGAGCGCTGCGATGCCGAGGTCGTGATCGCCGCCAACGTCGGCAGCACGCCGCTCAAGCCGGAGGAGGTGCGCGGCCTGCTCACCGTGAGCGCGCAGGTGATCGCCCTGCTGACCGAGCAGAACGTGCAGGCGACGCTCGCCAGCCTGACGCCGCGCGACATCGTCATCCAGCCCGACCTCGGCAGCATCACGGCCGCCGACTTCGAGCGCCATGCCGATGCCGCGCTGCGCGGCCGCATCGCCGCCGGCGCCCTGGCCGACCGGCTCCGTGCGCTGGCGGTCGACGAGGCGAGCTGGGCGCGCTGGCGGGAGCGCACCGCCGCGCGCCTGCCCGACACCGGCGGCCGCCGCCCGCGCATCGACGAGGTGCAGGTGGTGGGGCTGTCGCTGGTCAGCGAGGCCGTCGTGCGGCGCTACCTGGCGCAGGCCGTCGGCGAGCCGCTGGACACGCGCGCGCTCGACCAGGCGCTCGGCCGCATCTACGGCGACGGCTGGTACGAGCGGGTCGACTACAGCGTGATCCGCGAAGGCGGGCGCAACGTGCTGCGCGTGATGCCGGTGGAGAAGGGCTGGGGCCCGGACTACCTGCGCCTGGGGCTGCGCCTGGACAGCAACCTGAGCCAGGGCAGCACCTACCAGCTGCGCGCCGGCTATCACCGCACCTGGATGGCGCCGATGGGCGCCGAGCTGCTCGTCGTCGGCGAGCTGGGCAGCAACACCGGCGCGAGCGTCGAGTGGCTGCAACCGCTGACGGCCGACCGGCTCTGGTTTGCCGACCTCGCCGGCGACTACCGGCGCGAACGCAGCGACTACTTCTTCCTCGAGCAGCGCGTGGCCGAGTACCGCAGCGTCCGCTCGCGCCTGGAGGTCGGCGGCGGCCTCAACATGAGCCTCGTCGGCACGCTGCGGGGCGGCTGGCGGCAGACGCGCGTGAGCCGCGAGCTGGAGACGGGCGTCGACGTGCTCGCCGGCATCCCGGAGCGCGGCAGCGGCGGCTGGCTGCTCGCCGCGGACCTCGATCAGCTCGACCGCCTCTACTTCCCGCGCAGCGGCTGGAGTGCCGCGGCCGAGTGGTACCACGGCCACACGGGTGGCGACGGCAGCGACTACTCGCGCACGAGCATCGACCTGCGCGGCGCGACGCCCTGGGGCCCGTACGTGCTCGGCTCGCGGCTGACCTGGGTGGGCTCGCCGACCGGCGCGCTGCCGATCCACGACGCGGGGCGCCTGGGCGGCTTCCTGAACCTGACGGCGTTCGCGAGCGGCCAGCTGATCGGCGACGACGTCGCCTACGCGCACGTGCGCGCCGAGCGCATCATCGGCCGGCTGCCGCTGGGCCTGCGCGGCGACATGCGCTTCGGCCTCGCCGCCGAAAGTGGCAAGGTGGCCAAGCCCTACACCGTGCAGAAGCGCAACGGCTGGCTGCACTCGGTGGCGGCCTACCTCGGCGGCGAGACGCCGTTCGGGCCGGTGTACCTGGGCCTCGGCTTCGGCAGCGGGCGCTCGACGAACGCCTACCTGGTCATCGGCACGCCCTGAACGGGGGTCGCTTGCGGCCGCGTCGCCGTGGTTCGTGAGACGATGAAGCATGGTTGCCCGGAAGCTCCTGCTCGTCGCCCGTCTTCTCGTCGTGTCCGCGCTCATGTCCGGCTGCGGCGGCGGGTCGGACGAGCCGGCGACCATCTCGGGGTTCGTGGCCAGTCCCGCGGTCGTCCAGGCGGGTGGCACGACCCGTCTGACGGCGCTCTTCAGCGGTGGCTCGGGCCGCATCGACCCTGGCGTCGGCGTGGTCGAAAGCGGCGTGGCGGTGGAGGTGACCGTGCTCGACGACACCGAGTACACGCTCAGCGTCACCGGACAGGACCAGACGGTCCGTGCCACCGTCGGGGTGAGCGTCGTCTACGACGTGCGATGGGAGTTCGACGACGACACGGGCTGGGTTCTGCAGGGGGCCGCGCCGGAGGCCGGCGAGTTGACGTTGCGCGCGTTCATCAGTGCCGAGCTGGGGCCCGTGGGGCCGCCGGTGCAGGGATGCAGCGGCTCGTTCGCCTCGGCGACCTACGGTGACGCCAAGCTCGCGGCGGGGCGCTACGACCACCTGACCGTCGAGCTGCTTCGGGCCACGGCGTCGGGCCTGACCGCGAGCCGCCGGGTGACCGTTCGCTACGACGGTCGGGAATGGGTGGTCGATCTGACCACCGTCCTGGCCGATGGAACGCCCAAGGACATCCTCTTCGATTGGACGCTGTCCGGCGGCGCCCGGCTGCTCATCGATGGTGTCTTCGCCCAAGAGGTGCCCGAGGGCCCGTCCGCGGCGCCCGACGGCATCGAACTGGCCATGAGCTTGTGCCCGCTTCCGTTCCCTGAACCGGGCGGCTCCGCCGAGTGGCGGATCGACGCGATCTCGGTGAGCGCGCGCTGAGCGGGGTGAGCCTGACTCGCGCCGCACTGGCTGGTCCCGAGAGCTTCGGGTCTGGCGTGAGCGGCCCGAGCAGGCAACGTCGGTGCGCCCGGGAGCGACTGCCTGCTACGGCAGCGGCCACAGGCGCGCGGCCAGCTCCTCGAACGAGCGCAGATCCTGCCAGCCGTCGATCTTCACCTGGGCCTTCAAGTGGCTGTAGCGGTGCAGGAGCAACAGCCGCATCAACGACAGGCGCATCGCCTCGGTGACGCCGACGCCCAGGCCCTCCATGAACGCGGCGCTGCGCCGTGCGTCCCCCGCGACGAGAAAGCACTGCGGGCCGAGCCAGTCGTATTCGCGCGGGCCGACGAGCCCGTCGCCGAAGTCGAACATCGCGCTCAGTCGGTTGGCGGTGGTGAACAGGTTGAAGGGCGTGTACTCGCCCGTCAGCAGCACCGGCGGCCCCTCGGGCAGCGGGCCGGCGACGAAGGCCGGCACGAGGGCCAGCAGGTGCGCCGGCAGGCCGGTGCGCTCGTGGCGCTGCACGCAGCGGTCGCGCTGGCGGGCGATGAACTCGTCCCAGGGCGGCGCGAGCGCGGCCACCGGACCGACCGGCAGCGCGTGCACCTCGCGGGCCAGCGCGCCGATCTCGCGGAGCAGCGCGCAGCGCTCGGCCTCGTTCATCGCGGGCCAGCTGGCGGTGAGCGGCTCGCCGCGCATCTGCGTCATCACGAACCAGGGCCAGCCGTCGCGCTCGCCGTCCGAAAGCAGCTGCGGCGTCGGCACGCGCAGTCGGCCATGCAGCCGAGCGAGCATCGCGCGCTCGAACTCGAAGTGGTCGCGCAGGAAGGGCGGGTAGAGCTTGAGAACGCGGTCGTGCGCCAGGCGCGCGACGAGCACGGTGCCTTCGCTCTCCTGGTGCACATCGGCCGCGGCGACGCCCAGCTCGCGTGCCAGTGACTCGACCACCGGGCGCCAGGCCGCCGGGTCGTCGTGAAGATCGTCGAACGCGCGGGCGTCGATCTCGGCGGGCAGGGTCATGGGGCGGGCTTCGGGGTGGTTCGTTCGAGGTTCGGGGCATGCGACGGCAGATGCGACGGCAGATGCGCCGGCAGATGCTCGGACAGATGCTCGGGCAGATGCCGCGGCGCTCGTGCGGGCGCGGCGTGCCCGCGCGGGTTGCCGCGCTACGCTCAGCCCTGCTTCGGGAAGTTGCGCTCCATCACCGGCGCGATGGCGGCCGACTCGGCGGCGAGGCGCGCCGCCGCGCTGAGCCGCGGGGCGTTCTCGGCGAACCACTTCGCCCCGGGCCGCCAGCGCGTCATCACCGCCAGGTAGAGGTCGAGCGCCGAGAAGCGCGCGCCGAGGAAGTGCGGCGCAGCGGCGGCGCCTTCGACGACGCCCCACAGCCGCCGCGCGTACGCATCGAGCTCGGCCCGGAACCCCTCGGCGGCACCCTCGGCCTTGACGAAGCGCGTCGGGATGTCGCCGTAAGTGAAGGTCGGGTAGATGTTCGCGACGATGAACACCAGCCAGCGCAGGAAGGCCGGCCGCTCCTTCGCCTGCGGGCCGGGCACGAGGTCGTCGCGCCCCGCCAGGTCGGCCAGGTGCAGCGTGATGGCGGCGCTCTCCGTCATCACCTCGCCGCCGGGCAGCACCAGCACGGGCACCTGCCCCAGGGGATTGAGCGGCTGCAGCCGTGTCCGCGCCTCGTCCGAGGCGAGCAGGTCGCCGCTGTCCACGAGGCGGAAAGGCAGGCCGTACCAGGCCAGCTGAGCCTCGACGATGGCCGAGCCCCAGCCGGGGCGGCCGTGCAAGACGAGTTCCTGCATGCGATGCAACTCCAGATGCGCCAGCCTGCATCATGACAAGGTGGCGGCCGCCGCCGGGCACGCCGGTCGCCTCGCCGGCATCACCGGCGCCTCACCACTTCGGCGGCAGCTTCTTGCGCAGCACGATGCGCTCGCGCGTGGACTCGATGTAGCCGCCACGCTCGAGGTCCTGCAGCAGGCGGTTGACCATCGCCTTCGAGGCGCCGACGCGTTCGGCGATGCGCTGCTGGCTGAGCGGGCCGGGCACGTGGCGCCGGCCGCCTTCCTCCACCGCCAGCGCGTCGAACAGGCCGACGAGGCGGCCGTAGACGTCGGCCGAGGCGAGGTTGCCCACCGTCACCGTGAGGGCGCGCACGCGCTGGACCAGCCGCTGCACGAGCTGAAAGGCGAGGTCCGGCCGCGCGGCGAGCAGCCGCTCCACCTCGGCCCGCGTCACGCGCGTGAGCCGCGCCCGCGTGGTGACCTGCACGGTGGCCGAGCGGACGTCGCCGCTGAGCATCAGCTCGCCGAAGACCTCGCCGGGTCGCAGCGTGTTCAGCTCGACGACTCGGCCGCCATCGCCGGCGATGACGGCACGCAGCTCGCCCTCGTGGATGACGTACATGCTGTCGGCGGGGTCGCCCTGGTTCACCACCGTGGCGCCCGGTTCCCAGGTGCGTGTCTCGCCCAGCCGCGCCAGTTCGCGCAGGAACTCCGCCGACTGCTCCGTCCCCGGCTCGATGTGCATGCCCCTCGCTCCCGCCCGGCCGCGGCCGGGTCGGCCGCACTTTAGCCGCGGCCCGGGCGACGGTCACTATTGAACGCCGCTGCGCCGGCGCGGGCCGGGGCCCCGAACATGCGAACACCGATCAACGAACCGCCCACCGGAGCCCGACATGACCCACCACCTCGAATCCGTGACGATGTCCGACAACACCTCCTGGACCTGGAACGTGGTGCCGGTGATCGCCGCCGCGCTGGCGCTGAGCATCGTGTTCTTCCCGCAAGGCAACCTGCCGGCGGAAGAGGCCGTGCCGGCGATGCTCGACGAGGCCCCGACGCTGGCCATGTTGGTGGTGCCCTCGCCGCAACCGGGCGCCGGCGAGCCCGCACTGGTGCCTGCCGACCTGCCGCAGACCTACTGATCCCTCCGGAGGCTTCGGCCGCCGCCTATAGGCCCGGCCTCCCCCGAACCACGAGTCCACCGATCCCCGCCTCGTTCGACAAGGAGCCCACCATGTACCAAGATGCCAAGATCCTCCGCTCGCAAGAAACCTACGCCT